>ERZ894229.17-NODE-17-length-211925-cov-26.8923_pt1 | contig 211925 bp, 199 predicted proteins | sample MGYA00380295_ERZ894229 | MGnify/ENA primary metagenome ERZ894229 (study PRJEB32331, sample SAMN06328479) | human gut metagenome | biome: human gut microbiome; feature: stool | host: Homo sapiens | collected 2014-09-17 ...
ACTTTTTTATTTGCTTTTACTTGCTCTTCTGTCCAACATGTATTGTAGCTCTACAGTTTCTTATGGCGCATCACGCCGAAAACGGTTGACATTGCCCAAATCTATGTTACAATAAAAGTGCTATGCATAGATGTTGCCACGGCACTTCTCATGCAAATATATTTGGCCGGGCGGGAATCCCGCCTAAAGCTCATCGGACAGGGCTGGCCGTTGCCGCGTGCGGTGTAATGCACCGCAATTATTGATGGACCTTTCAGGGTTCAAATTTTATAAGTTGGTCCTTTCTTTCCCGTGCGATCGCACACCACTTGTGAAACGTCAATAAGAGTAGGTAAAGTATATTTGCTAAGGCCGCGCCTCTTTAGTGCGCGCCGGAAACTCTGAAGTGTACGGATCAGGCAGCCGGATACTAAAATCCCCCTGTGCGCCTTGCGCGCAATGGTAAGGGGGCTTGTTCTGTCCTATAGATCGTTTCGCAGGCAGTGCTTGTCGCGTGTGGCGGGCACTGTCTGCTTTTTCTTTTGCCATTTTGCGGGATACTGTAAGGATAGATACAGGAGGAATGAACATTGGACAAGGAACGCCAAAAGCAGGCGCCGATCTATACTGCGCTTGAGCGCTTCCGGCGTCAACGTGTAGTGCCATTTGACGTGCCAGGCCACAAGCGCGGCCGCGGCAATCCCGAACTTGTACAACTGCTGGGCGAGAAGTGTGTCAGTATCGATGTCAACTCGATGAAACCGCTAGACAACCTATGCCACCCGGTGTCCGTCATCCGCAAAGCCGAAGAACTGGCCGCCGACGCCTTTGATGCGGCACATGCTTTCTTGATGGTGGGCGGTACGACTTCCTCTGTGCAGGGGATGGTGCTGGCTGCTTGCAAGCCCGGCGACAAGATCATCCTGCCGCGCAACGTCCACAAAAGCGCCATTAATGCACTGGTGCTGTGTGGGGCAACCCCTGTGTATATTGATCCCAAAGTCGACAAACGGTTGGGCATCCCTCTGGGCATGGAAGTCGAGGACGTGCGCGCAGCAATGGAGGCAAATCCCGATGCGGTGGCCGTTTTTATCAACAATCCCACTTATTACGGCATCTGCTCCGACCTAAAAACGCTGGTCGATCTGGCCCACGAACACAACATGCTGGCACTGGTTGATGAAGCGCACGGTACCCATCTGTATTTTGGCCCCGGGTTACCCCGCCCCGCCATGCGCGTGGGCGCTGATATGGCCGCCATCTCCATGCATAAATCCGGCGGGAGCCTGACGCAGAGTTCGCTTTTGCTCCTTGGACCAAATGTCGATGCTGGATATGTCAGCAGCGTTATCAACTTGACCCAAACGACAAGCGCCTCATATCTGTTGATGGCAAGCCTCGACATTTCCCGCCGCAACCTCGCGCTGCGCGGTGCCGAGAGCTTTTCCCGCGTGGTCGACATGGCCGAGTACGCCCGGCGCGAGATCAATGAAATCGGTGGATACTATGCCTATGGCTCGGAATTAATTAATGGCGGCAGCATCTTCGATTTTGATGTAACCAAATTGGCCGTTTACACCCGCGGCATCGGATTGACCGGCATTGAGGTATACGATTTGCTGCGCGATGAATACGACATTCAGGTCGAATTCGGCGACCTGTCCAACATGTTGGCCTACATATCGATTGGCGACCGCATTCAGGACATCGAGCGTCTGGTCGGTGCGCTGGCCGATATCAAGCGGCTTTACGCAAAGCCGGAGACAAATATTTTCACCTCAGAGTATATCTCCCCCACGGTGGCAGCCACGCCACAGCGGGCATTTTATGCGGAAAAGGAATGCCTACCCATCGACGAGACAGCCGGGCGCATTTGCAGCGAATTTGTGATGTGTTACCCGCCGGGCATCCCCATCTTGGCTCCTGGCGAGGTCATCACCCAGGAGATCATCGACTACATCGAATTTGCAAAGGAAAAAGGCTGTTCGATGCAGGGGCCGGCTAGTTCGGATATCTCCCATCTGTATGTATTGAAGGAGTGATCGTATGCAGAATATGGACCTCTGGTTCGGTGAATTGCACACCGACAACGTCAAGTTGAGCATCCGCGTCGAGCAACAGGTATTCCACGGTGAGAGCGAATTCCAGCACATCGACGTGTTTGATTCACCGGAGTTTGGTCGCTTTTTGACGTCGGACGGCAGCGTCATCTTCTCCGAAAAAGATGAATTCACCTATGATGAAATGATTGTACATGTCCCGATGGCTGTCCACCCCAATGTGTGCCGCGTCCTGGTTTTGGGCGGCGGTGACGGCGGCGTCGCGCGCGAACTTTCGCAGTATGACGAGATCGAAGTAATCGACGTCGTCGAGCCGGATAAGCTGTTCGTGGACGTCTGTTGTAAATATTTTCCGGATAATGCCTGCGGCCTGCGCGACTCCCGTGTGCGTATCTTCTACGAGGACGGGCTGAAATTCCTGCGAACCAAATCGGACGATTACGATCTGATCATCAATGACTGTACCGATCCCTTAGGCCACGCGGCCGGGCTTTTCACAAAAGAGTTTTACGGCAGCTGCTTTAAAGCGCTGCACGAGGATGGCATCATGGTCTATCAGCACGGCAGCCCCTTCTACGACGAGGACGAGGAAACTTGCCGCGCTATGCACAAGCGTGCTTACCGCAGCTTCCCTATCAGCCGTGTATACCAGGCGCATATTCCCACCTGCCCGGCGGGGTACTGGCTATTCGGCTTTGCGTCGAAAAAATATCATCCACTGAAGGATTTTAACGCAGCTCGCTGGAATGCCCGCCACATCAAAACGTGGTATTACTCAACCCATCTGCACCGTGGGGCTTTTATGTTGCCACGTTATGTCGAAGAACTTTTGGAGGAAGAAGAGAACGGGTAGGCCAGATCGTTGAACGGCAGTTTTCCTCCCCCATACTGTCCTGGAAATATCTTTTTCATCTGAATTCGTTATCCAATCTCTGCTAATGATAAAAGGAGTGTGTATCTCATGAGCAAACTGTTGGTTATCGGCTGCGGGGGCGTCGCCTCGGTCGCCATCCAGAAATGTTGCCAAAACAGCGGGACTTTCACGGAGCTGTGCATTGCTAGCCGCACGGTCTCGAAGTGCGACGCACTGAAGGAAAAGTTGGCCGGAAAGACCACCACTAAAATCACCACCGCACAGGTGGACGCCGACAACGTCGAAGAACTCAAAGCCCTGATCAATGGGTACAAACCTGACGCGGTACTGAACGTCGCGCTGCCCTATCAGGATTTGACCATCATGGACGCTTGCCTGGCCTGCGGCGTCGACTATATCGACACCGCCAACTACGAGCCGGAAAACACCGATGACCCCGCCTGGCGCGCTGTTTATGAGAAGCGCTGCAAGGAGGAGGGCTTCACCGCTTACTTCGATTATAGCTGGCAATGGGCCTACCGCGAGAAATTCCGCGAGGCTGGCCTGACCGCCATTCTTGGCTCCGGCTTTGATCCCGGCGTCACCAGCGTCTTCTCGGCCTATGCCCTCAAGCATTATTTTGACGAGATCCATACCATCGATATCCTCGACTGCAACGGCGGCGACCACGGCTATGCCTTTGCCACCAATTTCAACCCCGAAATCAACCTGCGCGAGGTTTCAGCAAACGGCAGCTATTGGGAAGATGGCCACTGGGTGGAAACCAAGCCCATGGAAATCCACCGCACCTACGATTTCCCGCAGGTTGGCGAAAAGGACATGTACCTGTTGCACCACGAGGAGATCGAGTCGCTGGCAAAAAACATCCCCGGCGTCAAGCGCATCCGCTTCTTTATGACCTTCGGCCAGAGCTACCTGACCCATATGAAATGTCTGGAGAATGTCGGTATGCTGTCGACCAGCCCCGTCATGTTTGAGGGATGCGAGATTGTGCCCATTCAGTTTTTGAAAGCCCTTCTGCCCGACCCGGCCACCCTCGGCCCGCGCACCAAGGGAAAGACCAACATCGGCTGTATCTTTACCGGCATCAAGGACGGCAAGGAAAAGACCATTTATATCTACAACGTTTGCGACCATCAGGAGTGCTATCAAGAAGTTGGCAGTCAGGCCATCAGCTATACCACCGGCGTACCGGCCATGATCGGTGCGGCGCTGGTGGTGAACGGCGCGTGGAAGAAGCCGGGCGTCTTCAATCTGGAAGAGATGGACCCCGACCCGTTCATGGACCTGCTGAATCAGTATGGACTGCCGTGGGTGGTCGATGAGGCCCCCGCTACCGTCGAGTGAGCGCCATGGCAAACTGCTCGATGGAAGAACTGCGCACCCCGGTCTATCTAATTGACGAGGCCGCGCTGATCCGCAACCTGGAAATTTTGCAGGGTGTCCAGCAGCGCACCGGCTGCCATATCCTGCTGGCGCAGAAGGCGTTTTCGATGTTTCGGGTCTACCCGCTCATTGCCCACTATCTCTCGGGCGCAACGGCCAGCGGCCTATACGAAGCGCGCTTGGCACACGAAGAGCTTGGCGGCGAAAACCACGTCTTCTGCCCCGCCTATACCGACGCAGAGATGGCCGAGCTGTGCAAAATCTGCGATCATATCAGCTTTAACTCGCTGCGCCAGCTGGAGCACCACCGCCCCGTCTGGCAGGCGGCGGGGGTTAGTGTTGGGCTGCGGGTCAATCCCGAGCATTCGACGCAGGAAGGCCACGCCATCTATGACCCCTGTGCGCCGTGTTCGCGGCTGGGGATTCCCCGCGCCGCGCTGGGAGATGCCCTGCCGGAGGGCGTCGAGGGCCTACATTTTCACACGTTGTGTGAACAGGATGCTGCGCCGTTGGTGGAGACGTTTGAAGCGTTCGAGAAAAAGTTCGGGCAATTTCTACACGGGCTGCGCTGGTTGAATCTGGGCGGCGGGCACCACATCACCCGGAAAGGCTACGACCTTGCCGCATTGGAGGCGCTGATCCGGCGCATCCGCGAAACCTACGGTGTTGAAGTGTACCTTGAACCCGGCGAGGCCATTGCTCTGAATTCCGGCACACTGATTACCACGGTGATGGATGTCGTCGAGAACGGGATGCCAATTCTGATTCTGGATGCATCAGCGGCCTGTCATATGCCGGATGTGCTGGAAATGCCCTACCGTCCGCCGCTGTACGGCGCTGGGGAGCCTGGCGAAAAAGCCGTAACTTGCCGTCTGGGCGCGCGCACTTGCCTGGCCGGAGATGTGATCGGCGACTACAGCTTTGATGAGATGCCAAAAATCGGCGACCGGTTGGTATTTGGCGACATGGCCATCTATTCCATGGTCAAAAACAACACCTTTAACGGCATGCCGCTGCCGGACATCGCCCTGCGTCGTAAAGACGGCAGCTGCGAAATGGTACGGCGGTTCGGCTATGAAGATTTCAAAGGGAGGCTTTCCTGACATGGCGCTGTTACACACCCTGCCCACCGCAGACGGTTTTACTATGCCTGCCGAATTTGCCCCTCACAGCGCCACCGTGCTGATCTGGCCCGTGCGCCCCGGTAGTTGGGGACGCAACCCATTGGCAGCACAGTGCGCTTTTCTGGACGTGATCCGCGAGATTGCCAAGGAAGAGGATGTCCATCTGCTTGCCGGCGCCGAAGATGCGGCCGCCGCCCGCGCAGCTGTGGCGGACCTCCCCCGCATAACCGTACACGAAATTGAGAGCGACGACGCTTGGGCGCGCGACATAGGGCCGACGTTTGTAACCGACGGCAGGACGCTGCGCGGGATCAGTTGGCGGTTCAATGCCTGGGGCGGAACGGTCGACGGCCTGTATGCCAATTGGGATAAGGACGACGCTGTAGCCGCCGCGCTATGCGAGGCGCTGGGCGTCGACTGCTACGATGCAGGCGATTTTGTGTTGGAAGGGGGCTCCATCCACGTGGACGGCGAAGGCACCCTCCTGACGACTGAAGCCTGCCTTCTGAGCGCTGGACGTAACCCCAGCCTGGCCCGTGAGCAGATCGAACAGAAATTGGCCGACTATCTTGGCATCCGCAAGGTTCTGTGGTTGCCGCGCGGCATTTACCTGGACGAGACAAACGAGCATGTCGATAACGTCTGTGCATTCACAGCGCCGGGCGAGGTCGTGTTAGCTTGGACCGATGCCGAAACCGACCCGCAGTATCCTCTGTCAAAGGCCTGCCTGGACTATTTGAACGGTGTGACCGATGCAACGGGGCGCAAACTGAAGGTGCGGCTACTGCCCATCCCCGACCATCCAATCCTGTGCACCGAAGCCGATTGCGCCGCCTACGATTTTGCCCCTGGCGAGGACATGCGCGAACCCGGCGACCGTCTGGCCGGGAGCTACGCAAACTTTTACATTGCCAACAGCGCGGTGCTAGTGCCACAGTTTGGCGGAGAAAATGCTGCCAGCGACGCCCATGCACTGGCGATCCTGCGCGAAGCCTTCCCCTCCCGGCGCGTCATCGGCATCGACGCGCGTGCAATCCTGTTGGGCGGGGGCAATATCCACTGTATTACGCAGCAGATCCCGGCCACGGACAGCCACGGCTGAATGTCCGCCTTATAAATTTCTATTCGTAAAAGAACCAGTTTTATATAGCCCTATATATTTTCCAAGGTTGCGCGGTAAGGCCGTCTGTTTTGGCGAAAACCATGTCGTTTTGTGCCGCAAAAGGTCCGCTTGTGGCGCGCAGCATCCTTCGCGTAGATTGTAGATACTACCACATTTATCATTGAATCGTCCGTAAACAAAAAGGAGGAACCCATGCCCATTACTACTGTCAGCGCCGTGCAGATGCGCTGTGTCGAAGACCCCACCGAAAATTTGGCCCATGCGGAATCATTGGTGCGCCAGGCGGCTACCAAAGGTGCGCAGATTATCCTCCTGCCGGAGCTGTTTGAGCGCCCTTACTTCTGCCAAGAGCGCCGTTACGAATATTACAGCTATGCCGCACCTGTCAGCGAAAATCCCGCTGTGCAGCGTCTGCGCGCTGTGGCGGCAGAATTGGGCGTTGTGCTACCCGTCAGCTTTTATGAGGCCGACGGTACGCGGCTGTTTAACTCCATCGCCATGATCGATGCCGATGGACGCGTCCTGGGCGTTTATCGTAAGACCCACATTCCCGACGACCACTATTATCAGGAAAAATTTTACTTTACGCCGGGCAATACTGGCTTCCGTGTATGGGACACCCGCTATGGCAAAATCGGCGTCGGTATCTGCTGGGATCAGTGGTTCCCGGAAGCGGCGCGCTGCATGGCATTGCTAGGTGCGGATTTGCTTTTATACCCTACCGCCATCGGCAGCGAACCGATCTTGGAAGTGGATAGCGCCGGCCATTGGCAGCGCGCCATGCAGGGCCATTCGGCGGCAAATGTCGTGCCCGTGGTAGCGGCCAACCGCTATGGGCTCGAACGTGTCACCCCTTGCCCCGAAAACGGCGGGCAGACTTCTGCACTGCAATTTTATGGCAGCAGTTTTTTGACCGACGAGACCGGCGCCATTTTGCAGCAGGCCGGGCGCGAAGGCGACGCCGTGCTGTGCGCACAGTACGATTTTGCCGCGATCCGGGAGACGCGGCTTTCCTGGGGGATGTTCCGCGACCGCCGGCCGGAGTGCTATGGCGCGATCTGCGAATAAATAGTTGTTCCAGCCTGTTGCGTGGCCTCATAAACTTGTACATCCGGTTATTTTGCTTTTACTGGTCAATTGAACGAGTAAGGGGAGAATTTCATGAACAAGCAAAAACATATATGGGTTACAGCGCTAGCCTTTCTTTTCGTTTCCACCACTTTTACAGGTTGTCATCTAAAAGGGGCTACATTCTTCCAAAATACAGGAAGGAATCCTGTCTCTGTGAATTTATCGGACATCCCATCTACCCTAGATGATGCTTCTATTGAGAGTGAAGCAGCCGGTTCTGTGCTACTTGAAGGAAACAGCGGTTCGTAGGAAGAGATCTTCTCCTCAGCAATTGACAAAGAAGAAGCCTTATCCATTGCCCTTGCCAACGCTGGTGTTCCAGAGGAAGATGCTTATCATGTAAAGATAGAGCGGGACGGAGATCATGACATCCCTATTTATGATATTGAATTTGAAACTGATTATGGAGATTACGACTTCGAAGTGTCAATTTCCGGTGGTCAGATCGTGGGGGCCGATTATGAGGTTGATGAACAATGGCTGGACGCACTTGGCGGAAAGGCCGTAACATTAGAGGAAGCCCGTGCTATTATCCAAGCAAAAGTTCCCGGTGCCTCTCCAGATATGATTCAAATTGGGGAAGAACATGGCGATAGCCGCGGCCGGTACGAGGGTGAACTGTCCTACAACAATATGAAATATGAATTTGAAATGGACCCCAAAACAGGGATTATCTTCGATTGGAACGCGGATCTTCGGGATTAAACGATCAATTGCAACTGTTGGCAAACGGCGAACGCTGCGCTGTCCTTAGCCAGATAAACGGTTCAAACAAGGCCAGAACATCTCTTGCCCTTCCCTGCTTCTTCGGCAGTACGAAGAACCGGGGACAGGTCCGGATTTGATTAAGACAAGCCGGTTTTTACATTTGTAATTCTATCATAAACCGGAAATTGCCGGTATACAACTGGACGAACATGGATGGGCCAATGTAAAAGAGCCCATCCCACGAAATGGTCTCATGGTATCCGATGGATTGGCCACGCTGGAAGGAATCGTGCGTGCCAGCAACAAACAGCAAGGATCTTTTTAAAGCAGTCCTCTCTCCTATCAACTTCAAAAGAAAAGGCGATATTCCGGTTATGTGCCCTTCGCACGGGATCGGAATACCGCCTTTTTTCCATATCTGGATGTTCTATTTTAGAGGGAATCGCCGCATAGTCATTGGTCTGCTTCATTTTCATCTGGCCCCCAAGCCTTGTATAAGGGGCTTAGGGGCCATTTAAAGGTTATCTAACTAGGATTTGCAAGAGTCATTGGCCGAGCAAGATCGATTTTTTTATCAAAACAAGATCCTGCACATTGATCTTTCCATCCGGCTTGACATCCGCGCTCAATACTTTGAGAAGATTCAAAGAAGCATCCCCGAGGATGTAAGATTGGATTTGTTCGATAGCCGTCTCACTTGGGCCGCCAGATCCATCCAAATCGCCTAGCACGGAAACCACATATTCCTTTCTGACTTCATTGTGAGCGACAACCTGTACCTTCATCTGAGAAGCAACCATGCCACCGCCATCTAGGGCTTCTCCAGACGCATCAACTATTTGAATCGTTGCATCCTGCGCCTGGCAAGTCAATTCGGACAGGACATCCTCTGCGGTCGTCTTCGCCGGGATGCCAGAAACAATGGCGTTTTCTGCATCTATCGCATAGGTTTTTGAAGCAATGCTATAATCCGTTTCTTCCGCCGGAGTGCCGTACACCTCAAATTCAAAGATGGACGATCCCCACTTCGTAGCCGCTTTGATGCTCTGCATCCGGATATAGCGGCCGGTAGCCTCGATTTCCCACGTATGGGTGTTGCCATTGAGAGAACGCCCGACCACGTCCACCGGGGTGAACGTCTCATTGTCGTCCGAGACCTGGATCACGTATTCGCTCGCCTGTGCGGTCTCCCAGTAGATGACAGCCCGGTAGATAGCATAGTCTGCGCCCAAGTCTACAGTCAGCCACGGCGTGTCAACGTCCCCATCCTGCCAGTAGCAGGACCAGCGGGTACCCATATTGCCGTCGACCGCCCATTCCGGCGGCATGTCGATGTAGGAGCTGGCATAGACGTCTTTTTCGAGTGCCAGATTGATCTCCTCCGGCTCCACAACTAGCGTGTAGGGGATCACGCTGGTGACCGGGTTTCCTCCAAATTCCGCAGCATCCATCAAAATGAGGAGCTCATACGTACCGGCGGTTCCCGGTTCTGGCGTTCCGGAAATGGTCATACCGGAGCTGTCGGAAGTCATCGACAGGCCGGCCGGCAGCGCGCTGCTTCCTTCCGCCAGTTCGAATTTGTACTCATTGTTATACCCACCGGTCGCGGAAAAGCTCTGCTTGAACGCTTTTCCTTCCGATGCATTCAGCACTTGGAAGGCGGCAGGATCGGCGGTAAGCTGGCCTGCAATATACAGCGAATAGGTTCGATCGCAGGTGCTGCCGCTCCCATCGGTTGCGTGGATGACGATGCGATACAGATTGGAAGACAACAGGGACGGTGTGCCGGAAAGGATTCCATCCTCTGAAAGAGTCATTCCATCTGGCAAAGAATCACTGTCTTCCGCCAAGGTATAGCGAACGTCTCCTTCCCCATTGATCGAAGTCAACACCGTTTCATAGCTGGCGCCAACCCGTCCAGTTCCCAGGGAGCCGGTCGTGATCGCAAAGGCCTCTTCGTCCGGGTTTCCAACCTTCAACAGGAAAGTCTTGGTATCCTCGTAGCCGATGGAATCGGTCAATTTGACCTCGATTTCATAAACACCTTCGGCAGATTCCGGAACCGTCTGCTCCAAGAAGTCCTTTCCGGACAATCTTCCGCTCTTGATGGCGCCGTCGTGCAGGACGAAGCCCTCTGGCAGAGCGCTCACTTCCCAGGTATAGGGCTGGACGCCCCCGTCCGCCGACAGCGCAAAGCTATAGAATTCGCCGGGAACGGCATCTTCGAGGGACTCCGTGGCAATCTGCGCCGTGCTCGAAATGGCGTCCAACTTATAGGACACCGTTCCGGTTTTGCTGCCGTCCTTGGAAACGACCGAAATGGTGATATCAAATACCCCGTCGCCAATATCGGTGCAGGTTCCGCGGATCGTGCCATCCTCGGAAAGGGTCAATCCAGTGGGAAGAGCATCCGTGGTGGTAAAAATCGCATCCACGGGATTTCCCTGCGCATCGCTTGCGGTGAGCTTCTGTTCGTAAGCTTCGTTCAGCACAACAACCGGCAGTTCTTCCGGAGCAATAGAAAGCTCGCCGTTCACCGTCAGGGTAAGCTGTTTGGTTGCCGAGGCGCCGGTATTATCCGTGACCTGGAATTTAATGTCGTAGCTTCCCTCCGTCCCAGCGGCGGGAATGCCGGTTAACGCTCCGTTCGGCCGCAGCGTGATGCCCTCTGGCAATTGCGCCGGGGAATCCGAAGCAACTTGGAAGGAGTAGCGTGAGCCTTTCCCTCCAGCGGCAATCAACGGGTTGACCTTGCTCTCCGAATATTCAAATCCGATCTTTGCATCGGGCAAGGTTGTGGATTGAATCGACAGATTGCTTGCAAAATTGTGCTTTTCCGGCATGGAGGAAAGTGCACTCGATTGAATGGTGTTCAACAGGCGATAGGCGCTGCGCCGCATCTGATCCAGCGTCAGGCTGCCATCCGCCAAGCTCTCGCGGTATTTATTTGTAATCCAGTACCGGCTGTGGCCGCCCGGCATGTTCAAGTCATTGCCGGCCGCCAAAGCATGCCCTTCATGCGCAAGGACGTCATAGTCGCCCCAGTCGGTCACTACAAAGCCCTGGAAGCCCCATTCCCCGCGCAGAATATCGGTGAGAAGGCCTTCATTGGACGCGCAGTATTGTCCATTGATCTTATTAAAGGCGGACATGACATTCATGACCTTGCCGGTCTTTACAGCCATCTCAAACGGTTTCAAATAGATCTCACGCAAGGTCCGTTCGGTGGCAATCACGTTGATGGCATCCCGGCTGGTGCCATTCTGTTCTGTGGTATCGTTGATGACGCCGCGGCGGTAATACTCCTGGTCGTTTCCAGCAAAATGCTTTAAGCAGACTGTCACACCGCTTTCTGCCACGCCTTCCGCAACGACCGATGCAACGAGGCCAGAAAGGATCGGGTCCTCCGAATAGTATTCGTTGCCGCGTCCTCCCAGAGGATTGCGGTGCAAGTTGATGCTCGGCGCCAGCCATACATCGACATTGATGTCCAGCATCGCCTTACCCATCTCGACCGCGAATTCCCGCAGAAGCTCCTTGTTCCAGATGCAGGCCATCGCTGCTGCGCGCGGCCAGCCGATGTTTTTATCGCGGACGCCTGGGATCGCACTGTAACCAATTCCAGCCGAACCATCGGCAAAGGTGATGGACGGGATGGAAAAGCGTTCGATGTTGCGGGTCTGCCCTGCGCCGCCAACGCCGGAAGCCTTGGAAGCAAAATTCTCCGGGATGCCGCTGTCGTCCGAATAGCCCACGCCATCGTCTTTGCGGTAGTTGCCGCCGGACAGGAAGGTGATGAGCTCATCCTCGGTCATCTGCGCGACAAAGTCTTCCAGAGAAATGTCCCCGGACTGCACTTCGGAGAATTTATGGACCGGTTCATCCTCCGGAAGCTCACGGAAGCTTGGTTCCGTGACTGTGGGGACTTCCAGGCTTACCTCCACATCGTCTGCGGTGACGGTAAACGCTTCTGCCTCCGCCTTCCGCATCTCCTCCGCTTCGCCGTCATACGTGATGGGGGTCGCCCCCTCTTTTGTCAATGCTTTTTCTTCAAACAACGCCTTTGCATCGTCGGACATGACCAATTGATTGGTCAACTGTTCGACAACGATGGTATCCTCGATTGTAAACGCGCCTGCGATATGGGTATCCCGCGAAGAGGAACCGACGCGCAAATAGTAGGTGCCGGGCTCGAGGATATAGGCAGCGCGTTCCTCATCATAAGAGGCAAGGTCTTTCAGCGGGACATCGATGGAGATCCGCTGGGATTCGCCGGCCGCAAGCTCTTCGCTCTTTTCGTAATCGACCAGCTTCTGATAGGGCTGTTCCAGTTTCCCGTCTGGAATGGACACGTAGACCTCCATTACCTCTTTGCCGGGGACAATGGACGGGTCCTCCGTGACATTTTCAATCGTCGCGCTGACAGTGATGCTCTTGTCCGCAGCGTTCAAGCCGACGTCCATATCCTCAAAGGCAAAATCCGAATAGGAAAGCCCGCTTCCGAAGGGATAGAGCACCTCTTTGCCAAAGGTATCGAAGTAACGGTAGCCGACATAAATATTTTCCAGATAGGGGCTGATCGGGTCCTCATCGCCAAACGCAGTATGGTTGGCTTCGCCATCCAGACCCATCTCCGAATATGTAATGTAGCCAAAGGTATCCGCTGTAGGATGTTCGTCATAAGTCTCGACAATGGTATCCGCAAGCTTGGCGCTCGGGTTCTCTTTGCCAAAAACGAGGTCCGCCATGGCGTACCCATTCTGGGAACCGCTTGCATAGGAGATCATGACGGCATCCACGCCGTATTCCTTCACCCACGACATTTCGATCGGCCCATTGATGCTGAGAATGGCGACAATCCGATCGAATTTGTCCGAAACCTGTTCCAGAAGCACCCGCTCGGATGCGTTCAAGTTCCAGTCGCCCGGTTGCTCGATGCGGTCCATCTCTTCTGCGCCGGTGGTGCGGGTGATGTAGACGATGGCGACATCGCTCTCTTGCGCAGCCCTTGCGACGATTCCGTCGTCGGTGATTTCCCCGTTATCCAACTTGACGTCGGGCGTATTGACCCCTGCGGCGTGCGACCAGCTTGTCCCGGAATACACAGGGGTACCCCATTCGTCCGGATATTCTGTGCTGGTATCCCAGCCATGGTCAATGTCGTTGTTGGAGTGGACGCGCGCTTCGTAATACTCCAAAAGCTCCTGGTACGGTTCGATCCCCAGTTCATACAGCCCATCAATAAAGTTGGAGGTGTATTCCCCGTTGACTGCTCCTGAGCCGGAACCGCCGGTAGCTGGCGCCAGCTGTCCGCTTCCAAATACCGCGATTTTGGTGTCCTCAGAGAGCGGCAGGACGCCGTCGTTTTGGGCAAGGACGATGCTTTCGGTTTCCATCTGACGGGCAAGCTCCTGCTCACGGGAAACCGTTTCTTCCGGGATCACCGGGAGCGTCTCGTCATTTCCGAGAACGATATAGTCGATGTTCGCCGGATTGCTCGGGACAATCTTGATTGTTGCGCCATCCGGGATGTCGATGCGACCGGAAACGATATTGCTCGTATTCATATACCAGTCGCTGGTCGACGTAAATGCGAGCTGGCGCGCGGTTTTGGAATCATTGATATAGAGGTCGAAGGTTCCAGTATACCCTTTGGAAGCATACCGAATCGCAATGGAAGTCTTATCTTCGCCGGTATTGTTTTCCAAAATCAAACCTTTGCGCTCGCCGCTGTCAAAGTGGTCGTAATACGCGCCACCGCTGGCATACTCGTCATCGGTCGCGGGGGCCTGGTCGATTCGATTACCACCGCGATCCACCATGTAGCCCGTCTCCGCCTCAATCAAGACAAAGTCATCCTCATTGGGAATGGCAGGGAGATCGGTCTCGGTTCCCAAGACAATATAGTCGATGTTAGCGGGACGGCTGGGGACAATTCGAATGGTCGCACCAGCAGGGATTTCAATGCGGCCGGAGGCTTCCCTTCCTGTATTCATATACCAATCGCCTGTCGCGGTGAAAGAAAGCTGATAAGCGCTTTCCGAATCGTTGATATAAATATCGAAGGTCCCCTGATTGTAGGAAGCATATCCGATAGAAAGAGATGTCTTTGCGGTATCGGTCACATTTTCCAGCACGAGCCCTTTCTCTTCGCCTTCATCAAAATGGCCGTAATAGGCGCCGCCGCTGGCATATTGGTCGTCTGTAGCAGGCGCTTGATCAATTTGATTGCCGTTGCGGTCGACCATATACCCTGTTTCCGCTTCGATCAACTCGGAGTCCGCCGCCCGGCTCCCCAACGTTATGTAATCAATATTGGCGGGCCGGCTGGGGACAATCTTAATGGTTGCACCGGCCGGAATTTCTATGTTCGCAGAAACCTCTCTCCCGGTGTCCATATACCAGTCACCCGTAGCGATAAATGCTAGTTGGTACGCCTCCTCGGACGCATTGATATAAATATCGAAGGTCCCTTGGTTATAAGAAGCATACTTGATGGAAAGCGATGTTGCATCCGTCTCGGATACATTTTCCAGGATAAGCCCTCTGCCAGCACCGTCATCAAAATGACCATAGTACGCCCCTCCGCTGGCATGTTGATCATCCGTTGCAGGTGCCTGATCAAGCTTCTCGCCGTCGCGGTCCACCATATAGCCCGTCTCCGCTTCAATCTTAAAGGAATTATCCTGTGCAAAGGATACGAAAGAAGCTGGAAGGGTACTGGTGGCTATGGCAATTGCGAGTATGGAGCTGATAAATTTTTTCCACCTTTTCATACAATTTCCCCTTTCTTCTTAAAAATTCGCAAAGTTGAGATCCCAAGTACCTCCTTTCTTTTGAGACCTCGTAAAAAATATTTTACCAGCTTTTCATACAGTTAAACATTAACATATTATAGTAAAACAGTCAATAATTATAATTATTTCATTACATTTATAAATCTGAATTCCTATTATCCGATTATCTTTTGCTGGATTCCTATTTACTTTTTGGATCTCCCTTTACAAAATATCCAACAGGAAATATCACTTTTATGATAGATTTTATACTGGATTCCATACGGGGAAATATGATAAAATCGGATCGTAATCTTGAAATTATTGATAAAAGAAGGGATTCTATGATTAGCAAAAGCCAAGTGGTCGTCCGTTATGCGGAAACGGACCAGATGGGCATTGTACACCATTCCAATTATCCGGTTTGGTATGAAATCGGCCGGACGGACCTCATTAAAGAGACGGGCATCACGTATTCGGAATTGGAGCGCATGGGGGTAATGACGCCGCTTGTGGAACTCAGCTGCCGGTACATCGGAGTCGCCCGCTATGAGGACGTCTTGACGGTCGAAACATCCATCGCCGAATTGACCCCATCCAGAATCCGTTTTGCCTACCGCGTCTTCAAGCAGGGCGAGGACAAGCCGATCAATACCGGCTCCACCCTCCACGCTTGGGTCAACGCCAAAACATTCCGCCCCATGAGTATGAAAAAACATTTTCCAGAGCTTTATCAAAAGATGGAAGCCATCAAAGAACTATAAAACTGTCCAATTTAAAAAGTTTGGCCCTCCCTTCGTGGACGATTTCCACAGAAGAGAGGGCCTTTTTGAATACAACTTATCCCCAAAAAGCGAGTATTCGCAACTTAGCTGGCAGATTTCATATGCAGGCGTAGACGGTCGCTGATCATTGCGATAAATTCCGAATTGGTTGGCTTCCCGCGCGTGTTGTGGATGGTATAGCCGAAATAGCTGTTGAGAATATCGACGTCTCCGCGATCCCATGCAACCTCGATCGCATGGCGAATGGCGCGTTCTACGCGGGAGCTGGTCGTGTCGTATTTCTTTGCAACACTTGGATAGAGCTGCTTCGTCACCGCATTGATAATTTCCGGTGTTTCAATTGCCATGATAATGGAGTCACGCAGGTAATGGTATCCTTTGATGTGGGCGGGAACGCCGATCTGGTGCAGAATTTCCGTGACTTGGATTTCCAAAGATGGCTCCGATTCCGGTTGAAGGGCACCTTCCGTCAAACCAACAATCTGAACGATGCGTTCTGCAAGTTCCGATGCATTAAACGGAGAAACCGCAAAATACGCAGCGCCGGAGGTCATCACTTCACGCTCTAAAGTTGGGCTGGTAAAATTGGAAATTATTACAAATAATGGCTTTTGATGTCCCAATTTGTCCGCCGCATGCATCACACCGATGCCGTCCAGACGGGGCATGAAGAGATCAGCAAGGACCACATCGGGGTGGATTGCTTCGATTTTCTCCAGCAATTTTACGCCATCTTTTTGCGTATAAATCAATTCCATCCCGGAATCCTCCAGAACTTGGCCGCATTCTTGCTGAAATTCTACACTGTCATTTGAAACCAATACCTTTAACCGCTTTTCCATACGAAATCCCCCTAATAGATTGATTGTGCTGATATAATACTATATATTGGTAAAATTGGCAATAGCTTGTAAAAATATTTTTCTTATTAGGGGGAAATATACTCTGGAAACATTCGTTTACGCAACCGTTGTTTCTACCTCTCCCAACACGCTCTGACAGGTGCCGAGCATGTTCTCTGCAAAAATCCCATATCCGCGTGTCGGATCATTGACAAATACATGGGTAACGGCGCCCACCAATTTGCCATCTTGGACGATCGGGCTTCCGCTCATCCCCTGCACAATGCCTCCGGTGGTGCTCAAAAGGGTGGGATCCGTAATCCGGAGGACCATATTTTTGCTGCTTTCCGTATCGTGATAACTAATTTTTTCGATCACAGCATCGTAAAACTGCGGCTCGCCGCCGTCCACAGTGGTCAAAATCTGCGCGGCCCCGGCCTGAACTTCCTGCTTCATGGCAACGCAGACCGTATCCCCGGCCAGCTTTTGTTCTTCCACAGCGCCGCTATTCAATTGCCCGTAGACCCCCTGATTGAGATTGGCGTGCAGTGTCCCCATGGGGACATCCGTATTGAAATACCCGCGCAGCTCTCCTGGGGCGCCCTTTTGTCCCTTAACCACGCCATTGATGGTAACAGGTACGATCTCCCCGTTGCGCAGGGGCATCAGCTCGGTAGTATCCGTATCGCAGATTCCATGGCCAAGTCCTGCAAACTCCTGTGTGGAGGGATCGTAAAAGGTCAGCGTACCAATTCCCGCCGTGCTGTCGCGGACCCAAAGGCCTGCCTTATAGGTCCCATCTACTTTGGAGCGGACTGGAAGAAGCGTCGTCTCCATAGATTCCTGCTCGCGCAGAAAAGCAATTTTCACAGGCTTTCCCGCGCTCTTTTCCATCGCCTGTGCGATTTCTTCGTTTCGGTTAACCGGTTGCCCATTCAGAGCGGTGATGATGTCGCCCGCTTCCAATCCGGCGTCCGTCCCGGGATTCGCCGTTCCGTCTTCCCCTTGGATATCTGCCACGCCGACAACCATCACACCATTGGTAAACATCTTGATCCCAAACGGTGTGCCGCAAAGCGCTACTTCCCGATCTTCCACCACCTTTACGTCCACGGTTTTAACCGGAACCGTGTGAAAGAGCATCAACTCCGCACGATAGGTCTCGTTCGACGAAGTCGCTGTCCCCGCTGGCAAATCGCCTTCATTGTAAGGGTCTTCCAGGGAAATCCACTGTGAATCCCACTGCAATTGGTTTCCTCGTTTCACATAATATTCGTTCGGGGTAAAATAACGCGCAACGCCGACCATACTCACCAAAAGACCGGTTGTCACGGTCAGCGCAAAAACCAGATATTTCCCATAATGTTTCCTTGACGGTCTCATTGGTCTCACCTCCTTCGACGCCGCCTGCCGGCTCTTATCCGAACCGGCATCTCTTACTTTGCCTCGCTGCGTGAAAGATATGTTAGCAATATTCTTTTATTCCGTCACAATTTGGCAAAGCGGCGCAGGTTTACGGCATTCTCAGGAGGTTTTTGGGTGGGATTGGTTTTGCGGGAAAGAGAAGGTACATCAAAAATCCCTGCCATTTTACAGGAATTTCTGTAAAATGGCAGGGATAATCTATCCAAATTTCAAATTTTTATAAAAGCTTGACCGTAAAGGTGAAGACTTTACTCTCTCCCGGCTCCAATACGTTTAGATAACGTTTATGGGTAAACACGTCGTCCTCATCCTTGGCCGTCGCGCATCCCGCCCAGGGCTCCAGCGCAACAAGCGGCGCCTCCCCCAACGGCGACCAGATGCCCAACATCGGATAGCCAGCGAAATCCATCTCTACTCCCCGGCCCGAAACACGGCTGACCACCTTCACCTTGGTGGATTGAAGCGCATCAAATACCAGCGCGTCGTTGACAAACAAATCGTGCCGCAGGGAGATCTCCCGCTCCCCGCGCAGAACCGTATGGCGCTTATTGAAGTCGATCAAACCTGTCTGGATGTCAATGGTCGGGCAATCGGCCGTCTCCTCTTTTTCGAACAGGATGCGGTAATCCTCAAAGCGCTCCCCCGGAACCAGCGGGCAGCGGAATCCCGGATGGCCGCCGATCCCAAACGGCAGCTCCTTATCCCCCCGGTTAAACACCGCAAATTCCGTTGTAAGGCCGTTTTCGACCAACCGGTAAGTGACTCGCAATTCAAAGGCAAACGGATACAGCTTTCTTGTCTCCTCCGAGTCTTTGAGGGAATACGTAATGAAATTCGCACCGGAATCCAATACCGAGTGCTCCAGATTGCGGGCAAACCCATGGCGCTTCAGCGCATAGGGCTTTCCATTGATAATCGTTGTCCCACCGCGTACGTTTCCCACGGTAGGAAACAGCACCGGCGCGCGGCTGCTCCAAAATGCAGGGTCTCCCTGCCAGAGGTATTCCGTCCCCTCCGCATTTTTGAGGCTCATCAGCTGGGCACCCAGGGACTCGATCTCTGCACTGGCCGTTTTGTTTTGAATCTTTGTGCGCATATGGTTCCTTCCCCTTTCTCTAATTTCGCGCGTCTTTTGGGCGGCCGGAAAACGCCCCATTACACGTCTTGTCCCTCTTATTGTATCATTCTCCTATAGAAACCGCAATCCTCTTTCTCAGTCCATAATCCCATGTGTTTTGAAAAGCGCCAACAGATGTGCATTCATCAGCTTTTTTCCCATCATTTCCTTAAACTGATACGAATGGGTCTTTCCATCGATGCGCATTTGTTCCAGTTTCGGCCCTAAACGCCCCTGCTCCTCCAAAACCGCTTCCAAGATGTCTTCAAACTTGGCCAATCGTTCGATTGCCGTCCCACTGTAGCCGAATTCCGTGCGCTCCACTGCGGTGGATTCTACCCACCAAGAGTTATCGGGATTTTCTCTCTTGGTCAATCGCTCCATGTTGTTCATCCTTTCAAATGTACGGCTTCTAACTCGGCAGGAATCAGGATCCTGCCGGAAAGCCTTTTCCAAAATGGAAATCCCCCAGCCAAAGCCGGGGGATATATTTATTGCAATTCGCGTTTTGCCTTGATCTTTTTATAGACGACAATCCCAATATAGAGCAGTAAAAAACCTGCCAATATTGCCACTAGCGTGGCTGTCTCTCCAGGACCGCCCATCTTTACCTCTGCCCAGAGGGAATCCAACAGCAAGCTGGTTTCCTCCGGAAGGTTGACAAACACCTCGGAATTGTCCAAGATCTCCTGCGGCGGATAGAAAATCGGGTTCTCTACGGTCTCCTTCGGAAGCAACTCCTTTGCCGCCGATTCCGGGGTTGAATAGCCGATGTAATCCACATTTGCGGCGGCAATCTCCGGATCGCAGAGGAAATTGATGTACTCTTCGGCCTCTTTTTTATGAGCAGCCCCTTTTGGGATGCAGAGTGCATCCACGAAGAAGTTTGTCCCCTCTTCGGTGGGAATCGCAAAACCGATGTCTGGGTTATCCTCCACAAGCGTGGCCGCATCTCCCGCGTAGTACGGCGCCAACCACGCATCGCCGTTCGCCATCTTATCAAAGATCTGGTCCATCACATATGCCTGCACCAACGGCTTCTGCTCTTTCAGCAGCATGGCCGCCTCCTGCCACTCGCGCTCGTCCGTGGAGTTAAAGGAATATCCCAGCAGTTTCTGCGCAATGCCAAAGGAATCCCGCGGGTTGTCAAACATCAAAATCTTTCCTGCATATTTTTCATCCCACAGGATCTTCCAGCTGTTGATCTCTTCTTTCACATAGTTCTTATTATAGAAAATTCCCACGACACCCCAAGTGTAAGGCACGGAATATTCGTTGGTCGGGTCGTAATCGGGATTGCGGTATTGCTCGTCAATGTACTGGAAGTTGGGGATGTTATCGAAGTCCAGCTTCTCTAAATACCCCTCTTCGATCAGCTTGGAAACCATGTAGTCCGAAGGGATAATCACATCGTAATTGGCCCCGCCGCCGGCCAGCTTGGAATAGAGGGATTCGTTCGTATCAAAGGTGGTGTAGTTCACGTCAATCCCCGTGCGGCGGGTGAATTCCGCGTTCACATCCAGCGTCCCCTCCACGCCGTTGGAAATGTATTCCCCCCAGTTGTAGACATTGATGGTGACGCCACGCTTCGGTGCAGCCGGTTCCTCTTCCTCAGAGGAAGCCCCAGCAGGGACGGACATGCCCAGCGAAAGAAGCACCGCCGCAAAAAGAGCCAGAAAACGCTTTTTGAAACTCACGATTCCAGGCCCTCCTTTCTCTCCTGCGCGCGCTTGTCCCTTGCCTGGCGCAGATTGACAATCACCAGCAAAAACAAAACGGCCACAAACAGCAAGGTGGAAAGTGCATTGATCTCCGGGCTTACCCGCTTCCGGGTCATCGAATAGATATAGATCGGCAGCGTCTGGGTGGTGCCGCTTGTAAAGTAACTGATGATAAAGTCATCGATGGAAAGGGTGAAAGCCATAATCATGCCAGTCACAATGCCCGGCATAATCTCCGGAAGGACCACTTTGAAAAACGCCCGCCGCGGATCACAACCCAAATCCTGGGCCGCTTCATAGAGGTGCGGGTCCATCTGCCGCAATTTTGGCAGGACAGACAACACCACATAGGGCGTACAAAACGTAATGTGCGCCAAAATCAGGGACAACATCCCGAGAGAAAGCCCTCCCAAGCTTTGGGCCACAAAGACGAACAAGAGCATCAGGGAAACGCCTGTTACAATTTCCGGATTGACCATCGGAAGGTTGGTGACGTTCATCATCATGCGGCGGACCCATTTGTTGCGAATCCCATTGAGCCCAATGGCCGCAACCGTGCCGAGCACAGTCGCCACCGCGGCCGCAACAACCGCAATGATCAGCGTGTTTTTGAGCGCCTCCATAATCATGCGGTCTTCAAACAGACGGGCGTACCACCGCAGCGAGAAGCCGGAAAACACCGAACGGCTCATTGTATCCGAATCGTTGAAGGAGAAAATAATCAAGACAAAAATCGGCGCGTATAGGAAGAGAAAAACCAGGAAGGTGTATACTTTCGATGCAACTTTCATATCATCAGCCCTCCCCCGCGCGTTTCGCCGTCGTCGAACTGATTCATGATACCCATACAAATCAGGATGAGCACCATCAGCACCAGGGAAATAGCCGACCCCAAATTGGGATTGTACGCGCTTCCAAGGAATTGCATGTCGATCAGGTCGCCGATCAACAGGTTTGATCCGCCGCCCAGCATCTTGGAGATGATGAAGGTGCTCACTGCGGGGACGAACACCATCGTAATCCCCGAAATGACGCCTGGCATGCTGAGCGGGAAAATCACTTTCGTGAACACACGGCGTTGGTTGGCGCCGAGGTCCTGCGCCGCCTCGATGACGGAATGGTCCATCTTGGCCAGGGCGGAATACAACGGCAGGATCATATAGGGGATATAGTTATAGACCATGCCCAGCACCACCGCGCCGGACGTATTGATCATATGCAGCTTTGGCAATCCCAGCGTGGCAAGCGCCGTATTGATGATGCCGTTGTCCTCCAAGAGCGTCATCCACGCATAGGTGCGCAGCAAAAAGTTCATCCACATGGGCAGCATCACCAGCATCACCAGTACGCTTTGCACACGTGCGCCGGTGCGTGAGATGATATAGGCCAGCGGATACCCCACCAGCAGGCAGATCCCTGTGGCGATTGCACCCAGCCAAATGGAGCGCAAAAAAACATTGGAATACTGTCCTACAGCTGCGATATTTTCCAGCGTGAACCGGCCGCTTTTATCGGTAAATGCGAAAATCACCACCAAAATCATGGGGACAACAATAAAAATAGCCATCCAAATTCCATATGGGATGGAAGCGGTTTTAGATCTCATCCTCTTCTTCCGCCTCCTCCCTCTGAGATGCAAGGATATCCTCATCCATCTCATCGCTGAACGTCGTATAATCTCCGAACATTCCGGAATATTCCGATTTTTTCATGATATGGATATCGTCGGGTTGTAAAAGCAAACCGATCTTACTGCCTTCCTCCTGGAAGTCGGTCGATTGAATCATCCATTTAAACCCTGCGACATCCACAATGATCTCGTAATGCACGCCCTTGAACGTCACGCTGGTCACCACACCGGAGAGGGGGCTCTCGTCCGGCGCCACCACATCGATGTCCTCCGGGCGGATGACCACATCCACGGGTTCGTTTTTCGCAAACCCCTTGTCCACACAGCGGAACCTTTGCCCCGCAAACTCGGCTAGATAGTCGTCAACCATCACGCCGTCCAAAATATTGCTTTCCCCGATAAAGTCTGCCACAAACGCGTTCTTTGGCTCGTTATAAATATCCTGCGGAGAACCGATCTGCTGAATCTCTCCTTTATCCATCACCACGACAGTATCGGACATCGAAAGCGCCTCTTCCTGATCGTGTGTGACAAAAATGAAGGTGATTCCCGTCTGCTGCTGAATCTTTTTGAGCTCGGCCTGCATATCCTTGCGCAGCTTGAGGTCAAGCGCGCCCAGCGGTTCGTCCAGAAGAAGAACCTTTGGATGGTTCGCCAGCGCGCGGGCAATGGCGACGCGCTGCTGTTGGCCACCGGACAGGCGATTGACATTGCGGTGCGCAAAGCCATTCAAATTGACCATGTTCAGCATGTTCTTCACGGTCGATTTGATTTCCTTTTCACTTTTGCCATGGACACGCATTCCAAACGCCACATTGTCATAAACATTCAAATGCGGGAACAGCGCATACTTTTGGAAAATGGTGTTGACCTCGCGCTTGTGCGGTGGAACATCGTTGATTTTCTGGCCATTGAAAAAAACATCGCCCTGGTCCGGATGAACGAAGCCGCCGACAATCCGCAGGGTCGTGGTCTTTCCACATCCCGACGGACCAAGCAGGGTGACAAATTCGCCTCCCCGGATACGGAGATTGAAATCTTTCAGAACGGCCTCGCCATCAAAGGAAACGGCGATGTTTTTTAATTCGATGATTGGTGTCTCTCCCATTGGAAAAGTGCATCCCCTTTGCGGTAAAATTCGTTGCGTGAAAGCCGGAACAACGATTAAAATGATTCACGGTACTAAACGCAAGCGCAGCCGTGCCGTTCCCATTGCCCTCCGCAAAGGATTTTTCACAATCAAACATGACTGCGGCAATGAAGCGAGGCTGACGGTTCGGGAATGCCGGCAACCTGCCCCATCCCCTCCGGCCCCATACAAACGCCGCAAAAGCAGGCACCCTTCGCAGGACGCCGCGCGGACATTTGCATCGCGCCGTATTAGATGCAAACGCAACGAATCTAATATAGTAGTAAAACCGTCATTTGTCAATATATGATTGTATTTTTCTGTAAAATTCGCGGATTTTTTAAATTATCTTTTTGATTTTTCGAAATCCTTCGATTTTCTTGTCTATTCTTGCGGATGTACGTTTTCAAATCTAAACATTATGTGAATAAACACCTTTCCGATTCACCAGCCAAAAAGGATTTTTATGTCCCGATTGTATTGAAACTTTGCGAGAGCGTATCCTCTCTATTTTTGGCCTACCAACTACCTTTTATTAAACATCTTTTATCTGGATAAATGACCAAATGAACCGCGCTATGCAACCTGGAAATCAAGACGCAAAAAAGCCGAGTACAAATTGTACTCGGCTTTTACTGGTCGAGGTGAGAGGATTTGAACCTCCGGCTTCTACGTCCCGAACGTAGCGCTCTACCAAACTGAGCCACACCTCGATGGCTGCGGAAGAAGGATTCGAACCCTCACAAACAGAGTCAGAGTCTGCCGTGCTACCATTACACAATTCCGCATTATGAAGTTGTTCACAATTCACTCTCTTTTGGAAAACCCCTTTGGAGCGAATCGCCTTGACTATTATATGACACCGTTTCAAAAAAAGCAAGTCTTTTTTTAAAAAAAATGGAAAAAATTTTTTAAGTCTACGTTTTCTGCTGTTCGGAGCGGTTCATTCCTCTTCTTCCGCTGTACTTGACCGGCCAAACTTCTGCCTCGTTACAGCCAAGCGTTCCTCACGCTTGGCTGCAACAGACATTTAGTTTTTTCGCCACGCGCATCAAGCGATAGATCTGCAACATTTCCGCCAACGCACAGATCTTATCCGCACTGCTGACTACAAACGATTCCCGATATTTTGGAACCTTCCGCAGAGTCAAAGGCCACATATGTTTCACAATAATGTCCTGTTCGACCTCGGTCAACGCACAAATCTGGCTGGCATTGCGCAGCGCCGCCTCCGGATGCGTAAACCCATGCAACCCCTGGTGGCTTCCTTTTTGGTGCCAATCATAGAGGAACAGGTCGTGTAATAGTCCTCCCCGCGCTGCCGCACGAAAATCCCATCCCATGCGCCGGCAAATCAGGAAACTCACATATGCCACAAAAACACAGTGCTCCAGACAGTTGATATCCACATGCTGGCTGACATTTCGCATGGCCTGCACACTGGGCGTATCGATCAAATCCGCAATGCAAGCACGAAAAAGCATTCGATTGCTGCTATTCCACATAGATAAAAACTCCTTTTTAACAAAGCGACCCATTCGCGAACATTTCTATTATACTACATTGCCTTGCAAAAAAGCTACTTTTTTTGCCGAATCTACCCCGTGCAATTTTTACCAGAAAGAGCCCGCACTTGCCAAATTCTCCGTTGCAGTCTACAATAACAGTAACTTTGTAGCAGGGAGGAACTTCTTTTATGAAAGCAGTTGTCCAACGCGTCAAGCGTTCCAGCGTTACAATCGACGGAAAAATGGTTGGGGAAATTGGGCAGGGACTGATGGTCCTGCTCGGCGTATCGGAAGACGATACGGAACGGGAATGCGATTATCTTGCGGATAAAATTGCAGGGCTGCGCATCTTTGAAGACGACGCAGGCAAAATGAACCGTTCTCTGTTGGATATCCAAGGCGAAATGCTGATTGTTTCGCAGTTTACTCTTTGTGCCGATTGCCGGAAAGGAAGGCGGCCGTCCTTTGTCCGCGCAGCGCGCCCGGAAAAGGCCATCCCCCTTTACGAGCGTTTTATCGCGCAGATCCAGGCGCAGGGAATCCGCACCGCCACCGGTGAATTTGGAGCGGACATGCTCGTCTCCATCGAAAACGACGGCCCCGTCACCATCCCGCTGGATACGGACGAGATCATGCCGAAGGGAAACGGCTCTCATTTGAAATAGACAAATTTTGTATTGTTTTTCTACTGTCTATTGACTTTTTTTCGCAATCTTGGTAGAATGAAACAAACTTCCTACCCCAAGGAGTCTTTCCGCGGGCGAGGATGGACCAAAACACAAATACGTTCTGATTTACGAGGGAGGTTTCCCGAGAAAGAAGGCGGTTGTTATGACTGAAGGATCAGGGTAGCTCCGCGCTTTTTTGCGCGGAGCTTTTTGATTTCTGGGAGGAAACGATATGGAAAAGCGTGTAGCCTTAATCGGCATCGTGGTGGAGGATATAGAGAGCGTCGAAGCGCTCAATCATATCCTGCATGAATACGGCGACTATATCATTGGGCGCATGGGGATCCCCTACCGCTGCCGTGGGATCTCTATCATCAGCATTGCTGTGGACGCCCCGATGAATGTCATCAGCACTATTTCCGGCAAACTGGGAATGCTCAAGGGCCTCAGTGTCAAAACCATCTATTCAAAGGCTGGGCAGGCAGAATGACCTATACACGTGAACAATTGGAGTCGCTTCTCGCATTGGAGGATTTCCATGACATCTACGCACAGGCAGATGCGCTCCGCCGGGAAACGGTGGGCGATGTGGTTCATATCCGCGCACTGCTGGAGTTCTCCAACCACTGCAAACGGCTGTGTACCTACTGCGGGCTGAATGCGACCGATCAAAAGCTCTCCCGCTTTCGTATGGACCCCCGCGATATGATCGCCACCGCACAGGAAGCTGCCCGGGCGGGCTACAGAACCATCGTCCTGCAATCGGGCGAGGACCCCTGGTACACGCCGGATCGGATCGGCGACATCGTCAAACAGATCAAAAAAACCGGCATGGCCATCACACTGAGCTGTGGGGAGTTTCCGGAAGACGTCTACCAGTACTGGCGGGACTGCGGCGCGGACCGTTATTTGCTTAAACACGAAACATCCGACCCAGCGCTCTATGCCTCCCTGCACCCCGATAGCTCCCTGGACGCGCGCGTGGCGTGCCTGCGAACGTTAAAAAAGCTCGGCTATGAGACCGGTGGAGGCTTTATGATCGGGCTTCCTGGGCAGACGCTGTCTACGATTGCGGGGGATCTACTCCTCTTGCAGGACATCGGGTGCGACATGGCGGGGATCGGCCCGTTTATCCCCCATCCGGACACCCCCCTCCGCGATGCACCGCACGGCAGTACGGAACTGACCAAGCGCGCTGTGGCATTGGCGCGCCTGCTGCTTCCAAAGGCCAATCTTCCCGCTACGACCGCCCTCGGCGTGTTGGACGGCGCGCAAAAGGAGAACGTCTTCTCCTGCGGCGCCAACGTCATCATGCGCAAAGTGACCCCAAACAACCTCAAAAAGCTCTACCAAATCTATCCGGCGTCTTTTTCCGATGTGGATATCCGCACCGGCCGGCGTGAAACCGAAGCGGAAATCCGTTCGATGCAGCGGACGCCTGTATAATTTCAAATTTTTCTGTATGGATTTCAACTGATTGAAAGGAAGATGGAATATGTATAATCCAAAGTCCACCATTGCAACCGAATTTATCGACGATCAAGAAATTCGCGATACGCTCCGCTATGCGGACGAAAACAAAGACAACTTGGAATTGATCAACCGCTTGATCGACAAGACCGACGAACTCAAGGGATTGACGCACCGGGAAGCGGCCGTCCTGCTTGCCTGCGAGGACAAGGACGCGCTGGAGCGCATTTTTGCGCAGGCTACCAAGATCAAGCAGGAGTTCTACGGCAACCGCATCGTGATGTTTGCGCCGCTGTACCTCTCCAACTACTGTGTAAACGGCTGCACCTATTGCCCTTATCATAAGAAAAACGGCCATATCGCGCGCAAAAAGCTGACGCAGGAGGAGATCCGCCGCGAGGTCATCGCACTGCAGGATATGGGCCACAAACGCCTGGCGCTGGAAACCGGCGAAGACCCTGTCAACAACCCGATCGAATATGTGCTGGAGAGCATCAAGACGATCTATTCCATCAAACATAAAAACGGCGCCATCCGCCGGGTAAACGTCAATATTGCAGCGACCACAGTGGAAAATTACCGCAAACTCAAGGAGGCAGGCATCGGTACATACATCCTGTTCCAGGAGACCTATAACAAGGAGCAGTACGAAAAGCTACATCCCACAGGGCCGAAGAGCAACTACGCCTACCACACCGAAGCGATGGACCGCGCCATGCAGGGCGGCATCGACGACGTAGGATGTGGCGTCCTGTTTGGCTTGAACTTGTACCGCTATGATTTTGTCGGCCTTCTGATGCACGCCGAACACCTCGAAGCGGTTTACGGCGTCGGGCCGCACACGATCAGCGTCCCCCGCCTGCGCAATGCGGATGACATCGACGTGAACGACTTCAGCAATGCCATCTCCGACGAGCTCTTCCAGAAGATCGTGGCCATCCTGCGTATCGCCGTCCCCTATACGGGCCTGATCGTCTCCACGCGCGAATCGCAGCGCACCCGCGAAATGGTCATCAAATACGGCGTGTCCCAAATCAGCGGCGGCTCCCGCACCAGCGTCGGCGGCTATGCTGAGGAGGACCGCATGGAAGAGGATTCCGCCCAGTTCGAAGTGAGCGACCACCGCACGCTGGACGAAGTTGTCAACTGGTTGCTGAAGCTGGGCTATATCCCGAGCTTCTGCACGGCCTGCTATCGCGAAGGACGCACGGGTGACCGCTTTATGACCCTTGTGAAGGCCGGGCAGATTAAGAACTGCTGCCTCCCCAACGCCCTGATGACCTTAAAGGAATATGCGGAGGACTATGCCAGCCCGGAGACAAAACGCCTTGCCCTGGAAATGATCGAGAAGGAAGTCCAAACCATTCCCAACGACAAAGTGCGCGAAATCGCGCTCAAGAATCTCCATGGGCTCGACGAGGGCCTTCGCGATTTCCGCTTCTAATCCCGTTTGCGTCTGGATTACAGCCGGAGCGCAACCGCGATACGGACTTGATCTCTGTAGGAGGATTCTTATGAACAATCTCAACCAAACCCCAAATGCGAACCGGCTGCACATCGCCATCTATGGCAGAAGGAACAGCGGGAAATCCTCGTTGATTAACGCACTCACCAACCAGCAGGTGGCGTTGGTATCGGACATCGCCGGCACAACGACCGACCCGGTCTACAAGGCGATGGAGGTCCGCGGGTTGGGGGCCTGCGTATTTATCGACACCGCCGGTTTTGACGATGAAGGCGAGCTGGGAGAACTGCGCATGCAGAAGACACGCGAAACGCTTCCCAAAGCCGATATTGCCATTATGCTATTCAGCGACACAGATTTTTCCTTGGAAAAGTCCTGGCTGGAAGCGCTCAAAAGCAGCGGCGTCCCGGTGATCGCTGTGGTCAACAAGAGCGATTTACAGGACCCCGCTCCGCTGATGGAGCGCATCCGGACCGAACTCTCCCTCTCCCCCTTGGCGGTGAGCGCCGTGGACCGCACGGGGATCCCTGCACTGCTGGCGGAATTGACGCGCGCGCTGCCGGAGGGATATGGTGCGGAGAGCATTACCGGACGCCTGGTAAAGGACGGCGACGTGGTGATGCTGGTGATGCCCCAGGACAGCGAAGCCCCCAAAGGGCGGCTGATCCTCCCACAGGTGCAGACCATCCGCGACCTGCTGGACAACCGCTGTATCTCCATCAACGTGACGCCGGACACGATGGAGGGCGCACTGGCCGCGCTGAAAGCGCCGCCGGATCTCATCATCACCGATTCCCAGGCCTTCAAAACGGTCTATGAGAAGGCGCCTAAGGAGAGCAAATTGACCTCCTTTTCCGTGCTATTTGCCGCCTACAAGGGCGATTTAGATGCCTATGTGCGCGGGGCGCAAGCCGTGGAACGGCTGAACAGCCAATCCCATGTGCTCATCGCGGAAGCGTGTACCCATGCCCCTTTGAGTGAGGATATCGGGCGTGTGAAGATTCCCAATCTTCTTCGCAAAAAGTATGGAAAGGATATGGACATTCAGGTGGTGAGCGGCGCGGATTTTCCGGACGACCTCACCCCCTACGATCTGATTGTCCATTGCGGCGGCTGTATGTTCAACCGCAAATATTTGCTCTCGCGCATTGCGCGTGCAGAGGAAGCGCGGGTCCCCATCACCAATTATGGCGTCCTTCTGGCCAAACTAAACGGCATCCTTGATTCCATCACACTGTGATTTCCATACACCCAAAGAGAAGGAGCTCCATTTCTCTATGAAATGGAGCTCCTTCTTTTACCCATCAACCCCCTGTGTTCAGATGGAACCCAGGGGGTTGATCTATTTAGAGCTTAGCGTTCACCTAAACCCTTTTAAAAACCGGGCAGCGCAACGGCCCTTTCCTTACACTTTAGACTCGAAGAACGCCTTAATCCCCTTATAGGTCATATAGATGTCCGTCTTCGAGACAATTTCAAACGGGGAGTGCATGGAAAGCACCGGCACGCCGACGTCGAGCACATCCACATTCAGGTTGGCAATGAACATAGCGACCGTTCCGCCGCCGCCGCCATCGACCTTGCCCAGCTCGCCGATCTGCCAAAGCACATCGTTCTCTTCGAAGAGGCTGCGGATCTCTGCAACAAACTCCGCCGAAGCCTCCGAAGTGCCACTCTTCCCACGGGAACCGGTGTATTTGCTCATTCCAATGCCGTTGTTCAGGAAAGTAGAATTGGTCTTCTCATAAGCGCTTGCATAGGTCGGATCGTATGCAGCCGTGACGTCTGCGGAAAGGCACTTGGACTTGCTGAGCACATGGCGCGGCTCCAAGCCCTCCGCCTGGGCCAGGTCTGCGATGAAGTACCGCATAAACTCGGAATTCAGGCCCGTGTTGCCGTCGCTGCCGATCTCCTCACGGTCCGCGAGAACCGTGATAATGGTGTGCTGCGGATTCTTCGCATTCAGCACCGCCATCAGGGACGGGTACGCACAGACGCGGTCATCTTGGCCGTATCCGCCGACCATACTGCGGTCAAAGCCGACGTCCGTCGCCTTGAATGCCGGGACAAACTCAATATCGGCAGAGACGAAATCCTCTTCCGTCATCCCGTATTTCTCATGGATCAACCGCATGGTGTTCAGCTTGAAGAGGTTGTCCCCTTCGTCCGCACGCACCGGGCGGCTACCAGCCAGAATGTTCAGGTTTTCTCCCTCAATCGCCTTGTTGAGCGTCTTAGACATCTGCTCCGTGCCGAGGTGCGGCAGCAGGTCGGTCACACAGAACTGCGGCTCGCCGGGTTCCTCGCCGAGACGAATTTCCACATGCGTGCCGTCCTTCAGAACGGCCAAGCCGTGCATGGAAAGCGGGATGGCTGTCCACTGGTACTTCTTAATCCCGCCATAGTAGTGCGACTTGAAGAGCGCCAGCTCGTCCTTTTCATAGAGCGGATGGGGCTTGAGGTCCAGACGCGGGGAGTCGATGTGCGCCGCTGCAATGCGGACACCGTCCTTGCAGCCGTTTTTGCCGATCACAGCCAGAATCAATGCCTTGCCCCGGTTGTTGTAATACACCTTGTCCCCGGCCTTATAGGTCTTTTTGGGATCAAACGCCACAAAGCCCTCTTTTTCCGCGCGCAGAATAGCGGACTTCACCGCCTCGCGCTCGGTCTTGCTGTGGTCCAGAAATACCTTATAATCCTCGCAGAAGGCATCCGCCTTCTTTACGCGATCATCGGAGAGCTTCTGGTATCCATTTTTGCGGCAGATCAGCAATTCCTCGCGGAGCTGCTCCACATCCACCTGTTCCTTTTTCTTAGCCATGAAATGTTCCTCCTATTTCATCAAATTCATAGAGTTCCCTGTATGTTTGATAATTCCGCAGCACAGCGCTTACATACCGTTCCGTCTCCGGATAGGGAATGCGGTTCAGCTCCACGCCGTCCTCGGAAATGCTGGGATCGCTTAGCCAACGGTTCACCGTCCCCATGCCCGCATTATAGGCACTGAGTGCAGTGACCTGTTCGGTATATTCATCCTGCAAAATCTGTAAAAATTTACACCCATAACGGATATTGACCCGCGGCGTATAGAGGTCATCCGCCGTATAGGAAACCCCTTCCCGCAATTTGGTCTGTAGCCAATCGAATGTATCCGGTGTAATCTGCATCAGCCCCCGCGCCCCCGCGTGTGAGGTGGCGTCCGGATCAAAATTGCTCTCTGCTTTCATCACCGCATACACCAGGGCCGGGTCAACCCCCTGCGTGCGGGCTTCTTCCTCCACAATCTCCCTGTATCCCAATGGATAGGCGGTGCGCATAAAGTAATCATGCCCCAGCCGCAATACGGCCGCGCCTATAACCACCAGGACAATCAAAAGAAGGATGGTTTTTACAGATCGTCTCATGGGAAATCCTCCGTTTAACGGGATGACAGCAGGACTTGCAGCAATTTTTCTGTCTCCTGCGGGACCTGGGCGGCGTCAATCCCCCCGTCCATAGCATATGAAGCCCGCTCCGTATAATATGCGTTGGGCTGCTGGGCATCCATGCGGGCGCGCGCCTGCGCTTCTGTGATGCCGTCCCGCCGCATAATCCGCTGCATCCGCAGGGCCGGGTCTGCTACAACCGCCACCGTGACATGGCAGAGCGCATCCGCCCCGCTCTCAAACAGCAGCGCCGCGTCCACCACGACGATGTCCCGGCCGCTGGCTGCAATGCGCCGGCGCACTTCTTTCATGATGAGCGGATGGGTGACGCCGTTCAGTTTTTGCGAGGAAACCGCATCCGCAAAGGCGCGTTCGGCCAAAAGTGGACGGTTTAAAATCCCATTGGACACAATATCGCTTCCGAAGGCGTCCTGCAATGCCGAAAGGCATGCGGGGGTATCGGTGATTTCCCGCGCAACGCAGTCGCAGTCGATCACATCGCATCCAAGCGAGGCAAACGCCGCCGCCACGGTGGATTTTCCCGCGCCGGTCGGACCGGTCAGGCCGATCACAAAAGGCTTATCCAACGTCGATCACCTCAAATCCCGCGGCACGGATCAGACGGTTGTATACCGCCAACCCCACGCCCTCCGGCTCTGGACAGCGTGCATAGACGGTCTTTGCATGGAGCTGCTCGTCCAACTCCCGCAGTGCGTCAAACAGCTCGCGCGCCTGTTCGCCGCAGTCCTCTTCCCCGCCGTAACAAATCGACGGCACCTGAAGCGCTTTGTCCTCTCCATCGTAGCACAGCGCCGCGACACCATCCCCTGCATGTGTGTTGACGTAGTCGATATAGTGTTCCAAGGAACCGTCCAAAATAATCACATTTGCCTTTGGGGAATAGTGTTTATATTTCATGCCAGGGGAAGCGGCGCGCTTTCCGTCCGCCAAAGGGTGAAGGACCGCATCGTCCATCTCCACCTGGCCGAGCACCCCTCGAAGCTGCTCCAACGTAATCCCGCCGGGACGCAAAAGGCGCGGCGGCTGTTCAGCAAGCGTCACCACGGTGGATTCCACCCCGACGGAGCATGGGCCGCCGTCCAACACGGCTTCAATCCTTCCGTCCATATCGTTCATCACGTGGACCGCTGTCGTGGGGCTCGGATGCCCGGAGAGATTCCCAGATGGCGCGGCAAGCGGCACACCCGCCGCGTCGATCACTGCACGCGCTACCGGATGGGAGGGGAACCGCACCGCGACGGTATCCAGCCCTGCGCTCACCTCATCTGGAATGCGGGCCGATTTAGGCAGAATGATGGTCAATGGACCCGGCCAAAACTGTTCGGCCAGCTTTTTGGCTGCTTCCGGTACTTCGCGCACCAGGTCATAAATCTGTTCAAAATGGCTGATGTGCACAATCAGCGGATTGTCCATCGGGCGGCCCTTCGCGGCAAAAATCTTTGCCACCGCTGCCCCATCCAATGCATTGGCCGCCAGGCCGTAGACGGTCTCCGTGGGAATGCCGACTAAGCCGCCGTTTTGCAGGATGGCAGCGGCCGTTTGGATTGCACCTGACGCATCCGCCTGTAAAAGCTGTGTCTGCATATCTATGCCCCCTTATCCCTGGCTTTCCACCGACTGCTCAAGTTTGGCCGCACGGTCCGCCGCCACAAGCGCGTCGATCACCTCATCGAGATCCCCGTTGAGGATGTCGTCCAGGCGGTAGAGCGTCAAGCCGATCCGGTGGTCGGTCAAGCGGCCCTGTGGGTAATTGTAGGTGCGGATCCGTTCGGAGCGGTCGCCCGTGCCCACCTGGGAACGGCGGTCTGCCGCCACCTGCGCATCCTGCTTTGCCTGCTCGATCTCATATAGCCGGGACCGCAGCACCCGCATCGCCTTATCCTTATTTTTGAACTGGCTGCGCTCGTCCTGGCATTCCACCACCATGCCCGTGGGCAAATGCGTGATCCGGATGGCGGACGACGTCTTGTTGATGTGCTGGCCGCCCGCGCCGCTGGAACGGAAGGTATCGATCTGCAAATCCTTTGGATTGATCTCAATTTCGACGTCGTCCACTTCGGGAAGCACAGCAACGGTCGCCGTGGACGTATGCACGCGGCCCTGCGTTTCCGTTTCCGGCACGCGCTGTACGCGATGCACGCCGCTCTCGTATTTCAAGCGGGAATATGCCCCGTCGCCGGAGATCATAAAGCTGATCTCCTTATAACCGCCGAGCTCCGTCTCATTCACGTTGAGCAGCTCCGTCTGCCAGCCGTGGCGCTCGGCATACATGCTGTACATGCGGAATAGGACGGCGGAAAAGAGCGCCGCTTCCTCGCCGCCTGCACCGCCCCGAATCTCCATGATGACGTTCTTTTCGTCGTTGGGGTCGCGCGGCAGCAGAAGGATTTTCAACTCGTCCGACGTGCGGGCGATATCCTTTTTTGCCTGCTCCAGTTCCTGCTCCGCCAATTCCCGCAATTCCTTCTCCAGGCCGCTTTCTTCCAGCAGGGCCAACGCCTCCGCTTCCGCATCTTCCGCGTGTTTATATTCGCGGTATTTTTCGACGATCGGGGTGATGGACTTGTGCTCTTTCATCAGCTCCGCATAGACAGCCGGGTCCGCCAAAATGGTCGGGTCGCAGAGCTTTTGGTTCAGCTCTTCATAGCGCTTCTCAAACACCTGTATATTTTCAAACATATCCATTCTCCTTTGCAAATCCATTACATTTTACAGGCAAAGGAGCTAGAGTTCGTCCCCTGTGTTTTCCCGAATGATTTTCTTAATGTTTTTCTCGCATTTCAATCGCGGCAGCATAACCTCATGGCCGCAGGTGGTGCAGCGGATCTTAAAATCCATGCCGGCCCGCAAGACCAAAAATTCCTTGCCGCCGCACGGATGCGGTTTTTTCATCTGTAAACGGTCGCCAGGACGCACATCCATCTGCATCCGCACCTCCATTCTCAAGTGATTTTCATGCGTTCGAGAATATATTATAGCACCAATCCCACAAAACAGACAATGTTTTTTTGGGATTCTCTCCCAACGCAGCCAGCGCGTGCAGAAGCTTCCCTTTTGTGCTATACTATTTCTCAAATAGGCTCGATAGAAAGCAGGGGTTCCATGAACACAAAAGAGGAAATCTTAACACGCCTTCGCCAGACCGAGGGGTATCTCTCCGGCGAACAGCTCAGCGAAACGCTGGGCGTTTCCCGCGCGGCCGTTTGGAAAGCCATTACTGCTCTGCGGGAATCCGGCTATGCCATTGATTCGGCCACGAACCGGGGGTATCGCCTGACCGCATCGCCCGACGTCCTCACCCCAGAGGAGATCCGCTGTGGATTACATACGCGGGCAATCGGCAAAAACATCGTTGCGCTGCAAGAGGTAGATTCCACCAACGAAGAGGCCAAACGGCAAGCGCAATGCGGCGCACCGGACGGCAGTGTGTTCCTCGCGGAACGGCAGACGGGCGGCAAAGGACGTTTGGGCCGCACATGGGAATCCCCAGCGGGCACGGGGATTTGGTTCAGCGTTTTGCTGCGGCCAAGCCTGGTCCCGTCGGAAATCAGCAGCATCACCCTTTTGGCCGGCATTGCGGTCTGCCGGGGCATCCGCTCTGTGACCGGATGTGCGGCTAAGCTCAAGTGGCCGAACGACGTGGTCATTGGAAGCCGCAAGGTCTGCGGCATTCTGACCGAGATGGCTGCGGAAATTGATCGGGTGGAATACGTGGTCTTGGGCATTGGAATCAACGCCAATACGGAAGCCTTCCCCGCGAAATTGGCGGAAAAGGCCACCTCCCTGCGGATCGAAGCCGGAAGCGCGTTCCCACGCGCCGCCATACTGCGCGCCGTCTTGAAGGAGCTGGAATCCCTGTTGCTGAACGCCAAGGCAGGCAGCGCCTTCCAGGAGATTCTTGACGAGTATAAATTCCTCTGTGTCTCCCTGAACCGCCGCGTGGGTTTCTTCTGGAACGGTGAGCAGCAGACAGGAATGGCGGTGGACGTCTCCCCCTCCGGTGAATTGATCGTGGAGCGGGATGGAGGCGGCCGTATATCCATCAACGCCGGGGAGGTCGTTGTCCAGGGAATCTATGGGGAACATCTTCCGAATCCGGAAGGCTCGAAACGTGCTTGATCCCGCGTGAAAAAAACGCAATGTACCTTTTTAATGTGTCTCGGGATATTCAGCCCATCGCAAGGAAATAGACGTATGAAGTTTCCCATAGATGGTTGTCTTGTGCATGCTCTCTTTTTTGCTAGAAACATATCGGCCCATCGCAGTGTTACTATTCTGCAATGGGCCGATTTTTGTTTTCTTATGATTTCCGTTTAAAGCCGTCTTTCAGGGAGACGGAACGGTTGAACACAGGATGCTCCTGGGTGCTGTCGCGGTTATCCGCGCAGAAATATCCCTGCCGCATGAACTGGAAGGACTGGCCGGGCTTTGCCTGCGCCAAGCAGGGCTCCACCTTACAGCCGGTGAGCACTTCCAAGGAATCCGGGTTGAGGACTTCCAGGAAATCGTGCGCATCCGGATCCGGTACGGAGAACAGATTGCCGTAGAGACGGATTTCCGCATCGATAGCGGTCTGAACGTCCGCCCAGTGAATGGTACTCTTGACCTTCCGGCCATCCGGCGTATTGCCGCCGCGGGTCTGCGGGTCGTATTCCGCATAGACCTCGATTACATTGCCGTCCGCATCCTTTTTGCAGCCGGTGCAGCGCACGACGTAGGCGGTCTTTAGGCGCACCTCGTTGCCCGGGAACAAACGGAAATAGCCCTTTACGGGTTCTTCCATGAAGTCCTCCTGCTCAATCCAAAGCTCACGGGAGAAGGAAACCGTGCGGGTTCCGTCCTCCGGCTTTCCGGGATTGTTTTCCACCTCAAAGGTCTCCGTCTGCCCCTCCGGATAATTGGTGAGAATCAGTTTGACCGGGTGCAGGACGGCCATCACACGCTGTGCGTGCTCGTTGAGGTCTTCCCGCAGGCAGTGCTCCAAAAAGCCGTATTCCACGGTGCTGTTTACCTTGGAAACGCCGATGCGCTCGCAGAAATTGCGGATGGACGCCGGCGTATATCCGCGGCGGCGCAGGCCGCACAGCGTGGGCATGCGCGGGTCGTCCCAACCGGAGACATAGTTCTCTTCCACCAGCTTGCGCAGTTTGCGCTTGCTCATCACCGTATGGTCGATTCCCAAACGTGCAAATTCGATCTGCCGCGGTTTTGCGGGAAGGTCGACATGTTCAATCACCCAATCGTACAACGGCCTGTGGTCCTCAAATTCCAAGGTGCACAGGGAGTGGGTAATCCCCTCCAAGGCGTCCTCAATCGGGTGGGCAAAATCGTACATCGGATAAATGCACCAACGGTCGCCCGTCCGATGGTGGTGCAAGTGGTTGATCCGGTAAATCACCGGGTCGCGCATGTTAAAGTTTCCAGAGGCCAGGTCGATCTTCGCGCGCAGCGTCATCCTCCCGTCCTCGAATTCCCCCGCTTTCATGCGGGCAAAGAGGTCCAGGCTTTCCTCAATCGGCCGGTCGCGATAGGGGCTGACCGCAGGATGCGTCAGGTCGCCGCGGTTTTCGCGCATTTGCTCGGGCGTCAGCTCGCAGACATACGCCAAGCCCTTTTGAATCAGCTGTACCGCCGCCTCATACATCTTCGGGAAGTAATCGGATGCATAATAGAACCGGTCCTCCCAGGAGAATCCCAGCCACGCAATGTCTTCTTTGATCGCATCGACATACTCCACATCCTCTTTGGTGGGATTGGTATCGTCCATGCGCAGGTTGCAAACACCGTTGTATTTCTCCGCTGTGCCAAAATCAATGCAGATGGCCTTGGCATGGCCGATGTGCAAATAGCCATTCGGCTCCGGCGGGAAGCGGGTATGCACGGTTTGGCCCGCATAGCGGCCTCCCTCGGCGATATCTTCATCAATAAAGTCGTGAATAAAATTGCTCCAGCCTTCGGTCTCCCCTGGCTTCTTCATCTCGTCGCTCATGTTGCCATCTCCTCTTTATTTCTTCAGCTTCTCCAACCCAATTTCCAGCCTGCGCAGGGATTCCTCCTTGCCCAAAATGGCCAAAATCTCCATCGCGCCGCCCGGTGTCACCTGCATTCCTGCCGCTGCGATCCGGACCGGCCAGAGCAAAGTGCCGTTCTTAACCTCCAAGCGCTGTGCCAAGGCGATCAATTGATCGTGGATGGTATCCAACTGCCAATCCGACACGCTTTTCAGTTCCGGGATCGCGGCCTCCAACATCGTGACGGAATTCTCCAAATTGGTCTTGCTCTTCTTATTGACAAAGAGATCGACCGAATACTCCGGCAGCTCCTGGAAGAAACCGATCATCCCCGGGATCTCCATCAACTTGGTCACACGAGGCTGCAAGATGGAGGCCAAAACCTCCCAATTCATCTGCTTGTCGCCAAACACCTGCTGGAAATACGGCATTGCCGCCGCAATAAATTCGTCCTGCGTCATAGCGCGGATGTATTCCGCATTAAACCACGTCAGTTTGTCATAGTCGAACACCGCCGGCGATTTGCTGATGCCCTCGATGGAGAAGTTTTCCACCAATTCCGGCAGCGTAAACAGCTCGCGGTTTTCTTTTGGACACCAGCCCAGCAGCGCAATATAGTTGGTGATCGCCTGCGGGAGATACCCCTCTGCCATCAAATCGGCAAAACCGGTTGCACCGTGCCGCTTGGAAAGCTTGGACACGCTGCCGTCCTCGTTTTTGCCCATAATCAGGGGCAGATGCACATAGGTCGGCACATCCCAGCCAAATGCTTCGTAAAGCAGGTTGTACTTGGGCGTCGAGGTTAGATACTCGCACCCACGCACCACATGCGTGATGTGCATCAGATGGTCGTCGATGACGTTTGCAAAATTGTATGTAGGATAGCCGTCGGATTTCAAAAGGATCTGGTCCTCCAGCTCGCGGTTTTCAATGGTAATGTCGCCATATACAACGTCGTGGAAAGTTGTGGACCCCTCGACCGGCATCTTTTGGCGGATGACATAGGGCGTCCCGGCAGCCAAGAGCTTGTCCACCTCTTCTTGGGGAAGATCACGGCAATGGCGGTCGTAGCCGCCGCCCTCCTGCGCTTCATGCAGCGCGTCCAGGCGTTCCTTGGTGCAGAAACAATAGTACGCCTTCCCTTCCCGGACCAGCTGCTCCGCATAGGGCTTATAGAGATCCTTGCGCTTGCTCTGGACATACGGACCATAATCGCCGCCAACATCCGGGCCCTCGTCGTGCTTCAGGCCCACCTGGTCGAGCGTCCGGTAGATCACATCGACTGCGCCCTCCACCAGACGTTCCTGGTCGGTATCCTCAATGCGCAGCACAAATTGGCCGCCCATGGACTTGGCAATCAAATATTCGTACAGCGCCGTACGCAGATTTCCCACATGCATAAACCCTGTGGGGCTCGGCGCAAACCGTGTTCTCACTGTCTCGTTTTGCATTCCTAAATCCGCCTCTCCTTTTGATCGGCGCGCCGGAAAACTATCCAGCGCGCCCCTCACGTCCGAAGGAATCCTCCGGCGTCTCAATTCTTTTATTATACCAAATATACACAGGATTTCAACGTTGATTTTCCAGGTATTCCACATATTCCTCCAAGCAAAAGTGGCGTTCCTGCATCGCTTTCGCGTGTTCCACCCCTACATAGCGATAATGCCATGGTTCAAAGCGAATTTTCGTGATCTCCTGTTTATCCTCCGGATAGCGCAGGATAAATCCATATTCCGCCGCGTGTTCCGTCAGCCATTCGTATTCGGGGGTGGTATCAAAATTCTCCCGGACGCCGTTCAAATCGATCGCCAACCCCGTATTGTGCTCGCTACATCCCGGCCGCGCCACGGAAAGCGCCGCGACTGCCTCCGCCTGCTGCTGCCCCATCCCATTGCTCAGATTTTCTTCTACCGCCCGATCAAACAACTCGCTTTGCCGCTGTACACTGCGATACCCGGAGGAAATCCACAGTGAGACGCCGTCCGCTTGGGCAGCCGCCTGCATCTGTTGAAATGGTTCCACAATGCGCTCGTCCACATCCACGCCGTATAGATTGACAATATTCCGGTGGAAATCCTCCGGCATGGTTTCCGCATAATTGACTAGCACGATCAGGTCGTCTTCAGCAGGGGATTCCTCCGGCTTTGCATTTGCCTGTGCCGCCCCGCTTTTCGGCGGTTGTGCGGATGAGAAGGCCGGTTCGCTCTCGACCTCGGATACTACCGGGGCTTCTTCCGGTTTTGCCGAAGCCTGTTCCATAGTAAAAATAAAAACGGTGCTCACTCCCGCTGTGGTGACGGCCGCGGCGACTAAGGCTCCAACAGAAAGAAAAAACATCTTTACTTTGGATTTTCTTTTTCTCATTGATTGCTTCATCCCTGTTCTTCAAGCTTTGCGGGTGTATTTCCCAAAACTATTGTTACACGAAGCAGGGAAATCATACCGCTTTTGCTGGATAGCCAGGTTTTGACAATCCGGAACCTTCATGTTTTCCCCTTTTCCGTAAACACTAGTGTTACTTTTGCAGATTGGAGGAAAAACCATGGAAGATTTACCGCTCGGCTTTGGCATGGCCCTGGCACAGCGTTCCGAAGCCATGCAGCGCTTCTGTGCGCTTACCGATGAAGAACAGCGTATGGTTATCGACCATACCCATCAGATTCATTCCAAGCAGGAGATGCAAGCCTTTGTAGACCACTTGGCCAACCATTCGCACCAATTCCCATCCATTTCATAGACTGGCATACAGCGAACTACAAAAAGGGGCGAACGTCCGAAACGCTGTATCCTATTTTCTTCTATTTTGGGTGGGATCAATGAACGATTGTTGCTATGGAGAGAAACTAATCGCCGCCGGGACTGCCATTGCTTTCCAGCTTGCACAGGAATGTCCGCCAGAAGACTTGGCTTTGCTCGGTAACTTATTCCAAGTAATCGGCGAACAGCTTGGACTGTTATCCGGCACAAAGGCGGCGTATCAAGAGCATTACAAATTGTGCCGGCCAATATGTCCCAAAGGGAACGAATAAACGCAAACCGGAAAAGAAAAATCCGCATCGTGCATCTACACATGCGGATTCTTCTGCTTTTTAGGAATGTTTAAATTTTTCCAAATAGACCGCCACAGAACGCGACATTTCCCTGGAAAATGCAGATAGGTACTTTCGTTTGCAAAACGCATCCATATAGGATGGATACGAAAAATCCGTCTGCTTTTCACGCTCCGCACGCTCACAGAACCATTTTTCGTGTTCGGACGCAGAGAATGTGTGATAACGGTTCTCCTGGACAATATACGCCGGAGCAAAACGCTCCGGTTTCTTTCGGTTTTGCTGCTGGTCCGTCGGATACCCATAGACCACCATTGCGGCAGGCATCACGTAATCGGGCAAATCCAACAGCTCTCGATGGATTTCTACCTGCTCCAAAATGTCACCGATATAGCAGGAACCGATTCCCAAACTTTGCGCCGCTACGACACTGTTCTGGGCGGCGATGCACGCGTCAGCTACAGCCAACATCAGGTCGCCTTCCGCCGGCAGACGGGGATTACATCCCGCAAATACAAATGCGTCGTACCAGCGCTGAAAATCCGCCAAAAACACCAGCACCAGCGGCGCTTTGGCGATGAATGGCTGGTGGTCGCATGTTTCCGCCAGGCGTTCCTTCAAATTCTGATCGGTGATCTGCAAAATGGTGTATAGCATTTGATTTCCGGCGGTCGGCGCCTGCATCGCAGCTCCTAAAATAATCTCCTGCGCCTCTTTTGGGATCGGTTTCTCTAAAAAAACACGCGTCGATTTTCGATCCCAAAGGCTCTGTAAAATGGGATTATCCATTGGTTCACTCTCCTCTTTATGCATATGGATATTCAACCAAAAAGGCTAACATGGAGGATCTTATGGAAAAAGAAATTTGGTACCAAAAGTTGAATATCTATTTCGTGGGGTTCTATTTGATCTTCAGCATTTGCCTCATCACATACTATCTGGCGAACGGGCAACTCTATTATGCGACCTTGGGGCTGGGAGGGATTCTTCTCCTCTTACTGCCAGCCGCTTTTGAGCGTGTATGCGGCCTTGTCCCCGTCTACCAGTTTCGTTTTCTTCTCTACGGGTTCAGTTTTTTGGCCTACGTTGTGGGGCTCGCCATGCAGGGATACCATTTTATTCCGTTGTACGACAAAGTGATGCATACTCTGTCGGGCACCTTCGGAACCTTTCTAGGCGTGGTACTGTTCTATATCTTGAAACACGGCCGGCGGGTACAGCAGCAGGATTTTCCCTTGGTAGCCATTTTCTCCATTTCCGCATCGATGGCGGCTGCTGGATTATGGGAGATCGGCGAATATCTGGTCGGCATATTTTTTCCCTGTGATCCACAGCAGGTGGCCTTGACGGGCGTATCCGATACCATGCAGGATATGATCGTTTGCCTGGTCGGAAGCCTCCTATGGCTTCCTTTCCTCTTTCGATATTATCGAAAGCAAAAGGCTGATTTCTTGATGGGATGCTTCCTCACATTTTTAAGTAAAAACCTGAGCCAGGAAGAGCCATATGGGATGGAAAAATGAATGATACCAATTTCCTGTATCGGATGTATCCCCATCCCCTTTCCGGCATGATTCACCTTCCAGCAGAATATTCTATAAAAACAGTGGCTCACACCAGCGGCACGCAATATCCAAGAAAGGCGGTATTCCCATGATCCCCATATATCCATACATAAAACGTGAAACCAAATGCAAGGAAATTCCCATTCCATTCCCGCCGCAACACCAATACAATCAGCCCGGCGCCGAATATCTCGTGGACCCGCGCCCCATCTCAGAAAACCCGGAACAGAAGGGAAGCGGGAAACTCCTAGATCGGGTCGCAATTATTACCGGAGGAGACAGCGGCATCGGGCGTGCGGTCGCTTATGCCTATGCTCGAGAGGGCGCAGATGTCGTCATCGCTTACTTAAATGAGCACCGCGACGCACAGGAAACCAAGCAGCATGTGGAAAAACTGGGGCGTAAATGTCTTGTGGTCTCCGGAGATCTAAAAAAGGAAGCTGTCGCCCAGGAAATTGTCCGGCAAACAATGCATTGCTTCGGAAAAATCGATGTTTTAGTCAACAACCATGCGGTTCAATTCGTCCAAAGAAGCATCCTGGATATTTCCGCAGAGCAGCTCGATTTGACATTCCGCACCAATGTCTATGGGTTCTTCTATATGATAAAAGCAGCACTGCCCTATTTAAAACCGGGCAGCTCCATCATCAATACGACTTCCGTCACCGCGTATAGAGGCAGCCCGGAACTATTGGACTACAGCGCCACAAAGGGGGCCATTCTGGCGCTGACACGTTCCCTTTCCCTAAGCTTGGTGGAACGTGGTATCCGCGTCAACGGCGTTGCCCCCGGGCCAATCTGGACCCCTCTGATCCCCGCCTCCTATTCTGCACGTGAAGTGGAAACCTTCGGAACCTATACCTCGCAGGTCCCGATGATGCGCGCCGGCCAGCCCTTTGAAGTTGCACCTTGTTACGTATTCCTGGCCAGCGACGATTCCAGCTATATGACGGGACAGGTATTGCATCCGGACGGAGGAACCATCGTCAATGGCTGATTCCAAACGAAAAGAATCTTTATAGAATGAAAATCGGAACGAACAGCATGCAAAAAGGGCTTCACCCAAGCGGATGAAGCCCTTTATTAAGCAAGAAAATTACTCGTTGATCTTGATAACAACGCCGGAACCAACCGTACGGCCGCCTTCACGGATAGCGAAACGGAGGCCTTCCTCGATAGCGATCGGGGTGATCAGCTCAACGTCCATCTCAACGTTATCGCCAGGCATGCACATCTCGGTGCCTTCCGGCAGGCTGATAACGCCAGTAACGTCGGTCGTTCTGAAATAGAACTGCGGACGATAGTTGTTGAAGAACGGAGTATGACGGCCGCCTTCATCCTTCGTCAGGACGTAAACCTGGCCGCGGAACTTCGTGTGCGGATGAATGGTGCCCGGCTTGGACAGAACCTGGCCGCGCTCGATTTCCGTTCTCTGGATACCACGGAGCAGAGCACCGACGTTGTCGCCAGCCTCAGCAAAGTCAAGAACCTTACGGAACATCTCAAGGCCGGTGATAACCGTCTTCTTGCGCTCGTCGGTCAGGCCGATGATCTCAACTTCATCGCCAACCTTTGCCATGCCGCGCTCAACTCTACCAGTCGCAACTGTGCCACGGCCGGTGATGGTGAACACGTCTTCAACAGGCATCAGGAACGGCAGGTCGGACTTACGCTCCGGAGTCGGAATGTAGTTGTCAACAGCGTCCATCAGCTCATGGATGCACTTGTACTCCGGTGCATTCGGGTCCTTGGAATCGGACTCCAGAGCCTGGAGAGCGGAACCACGGATGATCGGGGTGTCGTCGCCCGGGAAGTCATACTCGTTCAGCAGGTCGCGGATTTCCATCTCGACCAGATCGAGCAGCTCCGGATCGTCAACCTGATCCACTTTGTTCATGAATACAACGATATACGGCACGCCTACCTGACGAGCAAGCAGGATGTGCTCTCTGGTCTGCGGCATCGGGCCGTCAGCAGCAGAAACAACCAGGATTGCGCCGTCCATCTGAGCAGCACCGGTGATCATGTTCTTAACATAGTCAGCATGGCCGGGGCAGTCAACGTGTGCATAGTGACGGGTCGCGGTCTGATATTCTACGTGCGCCGTGTTGATCGTGATACCACGCTCTCTCTCTTCAGGAGCCTTATCGATGTTTGCGTAATCGACGAACTCTGCGTCGCCCTCGAGGTTGAGGACCTTCGTGATCGCAGCGGTCAGCGTGGTCTTACCATGGTCAACGTGGCCGATGGTGCCAATGTTAATATGCGGTTTGGATCTTTCGAATTTTGCTTTTGCCATTGGGATTCTCCTCCTTTTTATAATACAGATCAGAGATTTTTTAAAGTTAGAACTATGCTATCATTTTACCAAGGACATGGCGAAAAATCAAGCACATTTTGTAACTTATTCAGCCTTTTTCCCGCGTTCGCTGATGATGGAATCCGAAACAAACTTCGGAACTTCTGCATAGTGGTCGGGCTCCATCGTATACTGGCCTCTGCCCTGCGTCTTAGAACGCATGTCGGTTGCATAACCAAACATCTCGGACAGCGGGACCATCGCGGTGATCTGCTGTGCGCCGGAAACGGCGTCCATGCCCTGGATCATACCGCGGCGGGCGTTCAGGTCGCCGATAACGTCGCCCATATAGTCCTCAGGCACCGTAACAACAACCTTCATGATCGGCTCCAGAATCACCGGGTCAGCTTTCTTCATAGCCTCTTTAAACGCCATGGAACCGGCGATCTTAAAGGCCATTTCAGAGGAGTCAACTTCATGATAGGAACCATCATACAGCGTAACTTTTACATCCACAACGTTGTAGCCAGCCAGTACGCCGGAGAGCATTGCTCCCTGGATACCTTGATCGACCGCAGGAATGTATTCCTTCGGGATCGCGCCGCCAACCGTTGCATTGACGAACTCGTAACCCTTTTCCGGGTTCGGCTCGATCTTAATCTTAACATGACCATACTGGCCTTTACCACCGGACTGTCTTGCATACTTGGTATCCACATCCGCCAGCTTGCGGATGGTCTCCTTGTAAGCAACCTGCGGCTTACCGACATTCGCTTCCACCTTGAATTCGCGCAGAAGTCTGTCTACGATGATTTCCAGGTGCAGTTCGCCCATGCCGGCGATGATCGTCTGGCCGGTCTCCTCATCGGTATAGGCCTTAAAGGTCGGGTCCTCTTCCGCCAGCTTTGCCAGCGCAATGCCCATCTTCTCCTGGCCAGCCTTTGTCTTCGGCTCAATAGCCACACGGATAACCGGCTCCGGGAATTCCATGGACTCCAGAATAACCGGATGCTTTTCATCGCACAGGGTGTCGCCCGTGGTGGTGTTCTTCACACCGATTGCCGCGGCAATATCACCTGCGTAGACAATGTCGATATCCTGGCGGTGGTTCGCGTGCATCTGCAGAATACGGCCGATTCTCTCATTGGTATCCTTCACCGAGTTGTAAACCGTGGCGCCTGCACTCAATGTGCCGGAGTACACACGGAAATAGCACAGCTTTCCAACGAACGGGTCGGTCGCAATCTTAAACGCAAGCGCAGAGAACGGCTCGCTGTCGGATGCATGGCGGTCTTCTTCCTCGCCGGTCTCCGGGTTTGTACCACGGATTGCGGGGATGTCGGTCGGGGCCGGCATATAATCGACAATTGCATCCAGGAGCTTCTGCACGCCCTTGTTCTTGTAGGAAGTACCACAGGTTACCGGCACCATGGTGTTGGCAATCGTGGACTTACGGATCGTACGGACGATCTCTTCCTTCGTGAGCTCTTCACCAGAGAGGTATTTCTCCATGAGCTCGTCGTCCTGCTCAGCGACATGCTCAAGCAGTGCATTGTGATATTCCTCAGCGATATCACGCATATCCTCCGGAATATCCTCGACGCGCATATCTTTTCCCATGTCGTCATAGTAGACGTCGGCCTTCATATCGATCAGGTCGATGATCCCACGGAAGGTATCTTCACTGCCGATCGGAAGCTGAATCGGAACGGCGTTGCACTTGAGGCGTTCCTTCATCATTTTGACGACATTATAAAAATCAGCGCCCATGATGTCCATCTTATTGACGTACGCCATACGCGGAACATGGTATTCTTCCGCCTGACGCCAAACGGTTTCGGACTGGGGCTCAACACCGCCCTTTGCACAGAAAACGGTTACCGAACCGTCCAAAACGCGCAGGGAACGTTCCACTTCTACGGTGAAATCCACGTGGCCGGGGGTGTCGATGATGTTGATACGGTGGCCCTTCCAGAAGCAGGTTGTTGCAGCGGAGGTAATGGTGATGCCTCTCTCCTGCTCCTGCGCCATCCAGTCCATCGTCGCAGCGCCATCGTGCGTCTCGCCGATCTTATGGTTAACACCCGTATAGTACAGAATACGTTCTGTCGTCGTTGTTTTACCGGCATCGATGTGCGCCATGATACCGATATTGCGGGTCATTTCGAGTGATACCTGCCTTGGCATAGTTTCCTCCTTAAAGTTCTGAGAATAGTTGACAGCTTGCGCCGATTACCATCTGTAATGTGCGAAAGCTCTGTTAGCCTCTGCCATCTTGTGCGTATCATCGCGCTTCTTGGCAGCACCGCCAGCACCATTAACAGCATCAAGGATCTCGCCAGCAAGTCTCTCCTTCATGGTCTTTTCAGATCTGAGTCTGGAATAGTTGGTCATCCAGCGCAGGCCCAGGGTCTGTCTTCTCTCTGGACGGACCTCCATCGGCACCTGATAGGTAGCGCCGCCAACACGGCGGGCCTTGACTTCGAGCTGCGGCATGACATTTTCCATCGCCTGCTCAAAGACCTCCAGCGGCTCTTTGCCGGTCTTTTCACGGATAATGTCGAATGCACCATAGACAATCTTCTGGGCAACGCCCTTCTTGCCGTCGTACATGACATTGTTAATCAGACGAGTTACAAGCTTCGAATTGTAAAGCGGATCGGGCAAAACATCACGTTTTGCGATATTTCCTCTTCTTGGCACTTTACTTCCCTCCTTCACAGAATGATATCATAGGTACTCGAAAGCGACAAACTCCCGTTGGCCAATACAGAGGCGTCCGCTATAGAAAATCTATATAAAACGCCGCTGCATTGTCATTCATGTTTTACATGCAGCCGTTCGGATATTGTCAAATTAGAGTGTGGGGGCCGGCTTACTTTGTAGCCTTACCAGCCTTCGGACGCTTCGCACCATACTTGGAACGAGCCTGCATACGCTTGGCAACGCCCTGCGCATCCAGCGTACCGCGGATAATGTGATAACGAACGCCAGGCAGGTCCTTAACACGGCCGCCGCGGATCATCACGACGCTGTGCTCCTGCAGGTTGTGGCCCACGCCAGGGATATACGCACTGACTTCGATTCCGTTGGAGAGCCTTACTCTGGCAATCTTACGAAGTGCGGAATTCGGCTTCTTCGGGGTAGCCGTCTTAACAGACGTGCAAACACCACGCTTTTGCGGGGAATCCTGATCGATCGCAATGCGCTTCTTGGAGTTCCAACCCTTCAAAAGTGCAGGAGCCTTCGCCTTCTTTTCGCTTACCTCACGGCCAGTATGAACTAACTGGTTAAATGTTGGCATACGACACCTCCTCACATAAAAGTTAATATATGTTAAGCGGAAAACCGCTAAACACCAAATAAAAAGGGATTAAACACAATTTTATCCTGTTCCAGAAAAGGAATTCCTGGAACAGGATAAATTTTTATAAACTTCACAACACGGGGGCAAAATATGCTGAATTTCCCCAGCATTTCCTGCGGATTTTATTCATCCTTTCCACAAACTGTAGCATTTGGAAGAATCTTCTCCAGCCCACCGTTACAATTGAATATTATAGCGCTAAATGGCCTGATTTGTCAAGTCCTCACCTTCATGCTGAATCTCGACGCCACTGTAGCATTTCATGCCCGTACCGGCCGGGACCAGCTTGCCGATGATGACGTTTTCCTTCAAGCCGAGCAGCGGGTCCACCTTGCCCTTGATTGCAGCATCGGTGAGCACGCGGGTCGTCTCCTGGAAGGAAGCTGCGGAGAGGAAGGAATCGGTTGCCAAAGACGCCTTTGTGATACCGAGCAGCGTCGGCGAACAGGTCGCTTCGCGGAGATCGGTCTCTCCGGCGGCAATGCGCTCGCGGACAATCTGATTCTCCACTTCAAACTCGGTTTTTTCCACCAAAGAGCTGGGCAGCAGCTTTGTATCGCCCGGATCTTCGACCTTGACTTTCTTCATCATCTGACGCACGATGACCTCGATGTGCTTGTCGTTGATGTCAACGCCCTGCATCCGGTAAACACGCTGCACTTCTTCGATCAAGTAATCCTGCACGGCATGCGTGCCGCTGATGGCCAACACATCGTGCGGGTTGACCGAACCTTCGGTGATCCGGGTTCCCTTTTCGATCACATCGCCTTCGTTGACGATGATCCGGGAGCCGAACGGGATCAGGTAGGACTTGCTCTCACCGCTCTCCTGATCGGTCACGACCACATGGCGGTTCTTCTTGATATCCTCAAACGTCACCCGGCCGCCAATCTCACTGATAATGGCCAAATGCTTCGGTTTGCGGCCTTCGAACAGCTCTTCGACGCGGGGAAGACCCTGTGTAATATCCTCTGCGCTGGCGACGCCGCCGGTGTGGAACGTTCTCATGGTCAACTGCGTACCAGGCTCGCCGATGGACTGGGCCGCGATGATGCCGACCGCCTCGCCGACCGTGACCGGCTGGCCGTTTGCCAGGTTTGCGCCGTAGCACTTCTTGCAGACGCCGTGGCGCGCGCGGCAATTCAGGATCGAACGCACCTTGATGCGCTCCACGCCGTGCCCAACAATGATGTCCGCATCGTTGTCGTCCATCATCTTGTCCTTGGAAACAAGCACGGCACCCGTCTCCGGATCGACAAAGTCTTCCACCAGGTAACGCCCGATCAAACGCTCGTGCAGGGACTCGATGGACTCCTTGCCTTCCTTAATATCGAAGACCTCCAGGCCGTCGGTTGCACCGCAGTCCTCTTCGCGGATGATGACATCCTGCGAGACGTCAACCAGACGGCGGGTCAGGTAACCGGAGTCCGCTGTACGCAGAGCGGTATCTGCCAAGCCCTTTCTGGCGCCACGGGAGGAAATGAAGTATTCCAAAATGTTCAAGCCTTCACGGTAGTTTGCACGAATCGGGATCTCGATCGTCTTACCGGAGGTGTTTGCAATCAGGCCGCGCATGCCCGCGAGCTGACGGATCTGGCTCATGGAACCACGAGCGCCGGAATCCGCCATCATGAAAATCGGGTTGTAGCGGTCCAGGCCCTTCTGCAGGGCGTCGGTTACATCGTTGGTCGCCTTTTCCCAAGTCTTCAGTACGGCGTTGTAACGCTCGCTGTCGGAAAGCAAACCGTTCTTAAACTGATCGGTGACCAGGTCGATCTTCTTTTCCGCCTCGGAGATGATCTCCTTTTTCTGCGGCGGGATCGTTGCATCGCAGACAGCAACTGTGATGGCGCTCTTGGTGGAATATTTATATCCCTGCGCCTTCACCGCGTCCAGCACTTCCGAGGTCTTCGGAACGCCGTGTACCTTGATGCATTTATCAATAATCTTTCCCAGCTGCTTCTTGCCAACCAGGAATTCAATCTCAAACTTAAAGCGGTTCTCCGGATCGGAGCGGTCCACAAAGCCGAGGTCCTGTGGGATCGGGCGGTTAAAGATCATGCGTCCCACCGTGGTATCCACCAGGCGGGAAACCATCTTGCCGTCGATCTCCATGGTGCGGCGGACCTTGATCTTCGCGTGCAGGCCGACGATATGCGCATCATATGCCATAATCGCCTCGTCGAAGTCGCGGAAGACTTTACCTTCGCCCGGCTCGCCGTCCTTTTCCAAGGTGAGGTAATAGGAACCCAGGACCATGTCCTGCGTCGGAACCGTCACCGGACGTCCGTCGGAAGGCTTGAGCAGGTTGCCAGCCGCCAGCATCAGGAAGCGGGCCTCCGCCTGCGCTTCGGAGGACAGCGGAACGTGCACAGCCATCTGGTCGCCGTCGAAGTCCGCGTTATACGCCGTACATGCCAGCGGATGGAGCTTCAGGGCGCGGCCTTCCACCAGGACCGGTTCGAACGCTTGGATGCCCAGTCTATGCAGCGTCGGCGCACGGTTGAGCAACACCGGGTGGTTCTTGATGACGATTTCCAGCGCATCCCACACCTCTGGCTTTGCGCGCTCGACCGCCTTTCTTGCCGCCTTGATGTTGCCAGCGGCGCCGGTTTCCACCAAGCGCTTCATCACAAAGGGCTTGAACAGCTCCAGCGCCATCTCCTTCGGCAGGCCGCACTGGTACATCTTCAATTCCGGCCCAACCACGATAACCGAACGGCCGGAGTAGTCCACGCGCTTGCCCAACAGGTTCTGGCGGAAACGTCCCTGCTTGCCCTTCAGCATGTCGGAGAGGGACTTCAACGGGCGGTTGTTCGGGCCCGTCACAGGACGGCCGCGGCGGCCGTTGTCGATCAAAGCGTCAACCGCCTCCTGCAGCATGCGCTTTTCGTTGCGGACAATGATATCCGGCGCACCGAGTTCCAACAGGCGCTTCAAGCGGTTGTTGCGGTTGATAACACGGCGATAGAGGTCGTTCAGGTCGGAGGTGGCAAAGCGGCCGCCGTCGAGCTGGACCATCGGGCGGATGTCCGGCGGAATAACCGGTACCACGTCGAGGATCATCCACTCCGGGCGGTTGCCGGAGAGACGGAACGCCTCCACAACCTCCAGGCGCTTCAAAATGCGCACACGCTTCTGGCCGGAAGCCGTCGCCAATTCGTCCTTGAGTTCTGTGGACTCCTTCTCCAGGTCAATCTCTTCCAGCAGGGTCTTGATCGCCTCCGCGCCCATACTGGCCTGGAAGTCGTCCTCATACTTTTCCCGCAGATCGCGGTACTCTTTCTCCGTCAGGAGCTGCTTCTTCTGCAATTCCCGGACATTGCCGGGATCTGTGACGATATACAGGGCAAAGTAGAGCACCTTTTCCAGCATACGGGGGGATATATCCAGAATCAAACCCATACGGGAGGGGATTCCTTTAAAGTACCAGATGTGCGATACGGGCGCTGCCAACTCAATGTGGCCCATACGCTCGCGGCGGACCTTGGACCGCGTGACTTCCACGCCGCAGCGGTCGCAGATCTTGCCCTTATAGCGGATGCGCTTGTACTTTCCGCAATGGCACTCCCAGTCCTTCTGCGGTCCAAAAATGCGTTCGCAGAAGAGGCCGTCGCGCTCCGGCTTTAGGGTACGATAGTTGATCGTCTCCGGCTTCTTGACCTCGCCATAGGACCACTCCCGGATCTTATCCGGCGAAGCCAGCCCGATTTTTATTGATTCAAATTCGTTGAATTCCATTTTGTGACCCCCTTCTCTTTATTCCTGCTCGCCGTCTACATCAGAAGAAATGTCAAAGGGTTCCTCCTTTTCAAAGAGGTCGTCGTCCCCATCGGACGGGAAATCGTCCCCGCCGAAGAGGTCGTCGTCCTCATGTTCTTCCGTCGAATAACCGTCCAGTTCTCCATCCTCCACGGTCGGCTCGTCGAACAGATCGTCCGAGGGGGTGAAGCCCATGTCGTCATCGTCGTCGAAGTTCTGCTTAAGGTCGATTTCTTCGTTGTTCTTGTCAAGCACCTTGACGTCCAGTCCCAAGGACTGCAATTCCTTGATCAAGACCTTGAAGGACTCTGGAACACCCGGCTTGGGGATATTCTGTCCCTTCACAATCGCCTCGTAGGTCTTGACGCGGCCGACCACGTCGTCCGACTTGACCGTCAGAATCTCCTGAAGGGTATAAGCAGCGCCGTATGCCTCCAGCGCCCAAACTTCCATCTCGCCGAAGCGCTGGCCGCCGAACTGCGCCTTGCCGCCCAACGGCTGCTGCGTAACGAGCGAATACGGGCCCGTGGAACGCGCGTGAATCTTATCGTCAACCAGGTGATGCAGCTTAAGGTAATACATATAGCCGACTGTGACCGGGTTGTCGAAATATTCACCTGTACGGCCGTCCTTCAGCATGATCTTGCCGTCCTCACGCATCCCCGCCTGCTTAAAGCACTCGCGGATGTCGTCCTCATGCGCGCCGTCGAAAACCGGCGTCATGATCTTCCAGCCCAACGCCTTGGCCGCCATGCCGAGGTGCACTTCCAAAACCTGACCGATGTTCATACGGGACGGAACGCCCAGGGGGTTCAACACAATATCGAGCGGCGTGCCATCCGGCAGGAACGGCATATCCTCCACCGGCAGGATGCGGGACACAACGCCCTTGTTTCCGTGACGGCCCGCCATCTTATCGCCGACGGAGATCTTTCTCTTCTGGGCAATATAGCAGCGCACAACCTTGTTGACGCCGGGGCTCAACTCGTCGTGGCTGTTCTCACGGGTAAAGACCTTGACATCGACCACGATGCCGTATTCGCCGTGGGGCACGCGCAGAGAAGTATCGCGCACTTCGCGGGCTTTTTCGCCAAAGATCGCGCGCAGCAGGCGCTCTTCCGCAGTCAGCTCCGTTTCGCCCTTCGGCGTAACCTTGCCGACCAGGATATCGCCCGCACGCACTTCTGCGCCCACGCGGATGATACCGCTTTCGTCGAGGTCGCGCAGGAGGTCTTCATTGACGTTCGGAATATCTCTGGTGATCTCCTCCGGCCCGAGCTTTGTATCGCGGGCCTCGGTCTCGTATTCTTCAATGTGGATGGACGTATAGACGTCGTCGCGGACGATCTTCTCACTGATCAGAACCGCGTCCTCGTAGTTGTAACCTTCCCAGGTCATGAATCCGATCAGGGCATTTTTGCCGAGGCTGATCTCGCCGTCCTTGGTCGCCGGCCCGTCTGCGATGACGTCGCCCTCCTGGACGCGGTCGCCTACGCTGACCACCGGAACCTGATTGACACATGTTCCCTGGTTGGAGCGCATAAACTTGATGATGTGGTAGGTATCGATCTCGCCGTCGTCGCGTGTCACGCGGACCTCATCCGCACTGACGCTGCGTACCACGCCGGCGTGCTTTGCCAGCACGCAAACGCCGGAGTCAACGCCCGCCTTATATTCCATACCGGTGCCCACGATCGGGGATTCCGTCTTGAGCAGCGGAACCGCCTGCCGCTGCATGTTGGAGCCCATCAGTGCACGGTTTGCGTCGTCGTTCTCCAGGAAGGGGATCATTGCCGTTGCCACGGAAACAACCATCCGCGGAGACACGTCCATGAAGTCCGCACGCTCGCGCTCTACTTCGACGAACTCGTCGCGGGAACGGGCATTGACCTTTGTATGCAGGAAGCGCCCGTTTTCATCCAGCGGTTCGTTTGCCTGCGCAACGATGTATTCGTCCTCCATGTCTGCGGTCATGTAGACCACTTCGTTGGTGACGATGCCCGTCTCCTTGTCCACCCGGCGGTAAGGCGCCTCGATGAAGCCATACTGGTTGATCCGGGCAAAGGTGGCCAGATAGGAGATCAAGCCGATGTTCGGACCTTCCGGCGTCTCAATTGGGCACATGCGCCCATAGTGGCTGTAGTGTACGTCGCGAACTTCGAATCCGGCGCGGTCTCTGGAAAGGCCGCCAGGACCCAACGCGGAAAGACGGCGCTTATGCGTCAGCTCCGCCAGCGGGTTGGTCTGATCCATAAACTGGGACAACGGCGAAGAGCCAAAGAATTCCTTGATCGCAGCCACCACGGGACGGATGTTGATGAGCGAATGCGGGGTCAGGACCTCCAGGTCCTGCGCCTGCAGGGTCATGCGCTCGCGAATAACACGCTCCAAACGGGAAAAACCAATACGGAACTGGTTCTGCAGCAATTCGCCCACCGAGCGGATGCGGCGGTTTCCCAGATGGTCGATGTCGTCGACCGTGCCCAGCCCAACCGCCAGGCAGTTCATATAGTTGATGGACGAGAAAATGTCGTCGATGATGATGTGCTTGGGGATCAGTTCGTCCTTGCGGGAACGGACCGCGTCCTTGAGCGCTTCCTCGTCGTCTCCGCACTCGCCGAGAATCTCCGCCAAGACGCTGAAACGAACGCGCTCGTTGATGTCGCACTCCGCAGCTGCATCAAAATTCACGAACTTCTGAATATCCACCATGCCGTTGGAGATCACCTTGACCTCGCGCTCGTTCACGGTGACATAGGCCACGCTGACGCCGGCGTCGTCGATCTCCTTGGCCAGCTCGCGGGAAACGACTTGGCCCTCCTCCGCCATCAGCTCGCCGGTGAGCGGGTTGACAATCGGGCGGGAAAGCTGCTGGCCGGTGATGCGGCCCGCAAGGTTCAATTTTTTGTTGTATTTGTAGCGGCCCACGCGGGAGAGGTCGTAACGGCGCGCGTCAAAGAACAGGCCGTTGATGTGGGACTGTGCGCTCTCAATGGTGGGGGGCTCGCTCGGGCGCAGCTTCCGATAGACTTCGAAGAGCGCCTCTTCCATGTTCTTGCAGGGGTCCTTTTCGATGGTTGCGTTGATGCGGTCGTCGTCGCCGAAGTACTCGCGGATCTCCTCGTCACTGCCCAAACCCAGAGCGCGGATAAAGACTGTCACAGGGATCTTGCGGTTCTTATCGATGCGGACATAGAACACATCATTGGCGTCGTTTTCGTATTCCAGCCACGCGCCGCGGTTCGGAATAACGGTGGAGCTGAACAATTCCTTGCCGGTCTTGTCATACTCCATCTTGTAATAGACGCCGGGAGAACGAACCAACTGGGATACGATGACGCGCTCCGCGCCATTGATCACAAAGGTGCCGCTTTCCGTCATCAGCGGGAAATCGCCCATAAAGACCTCGGATTCCTTGATCTCTCCACTCTCCTTGTTCAAGAGGCGGGCGGTCACCCGGAGTGCAGCCGCATAGGTGGCGTCGCGCTCCTTGCACTCTTCCACGCTATAGTTCGGCTTGTCGACATCCAGTTTGTAGTCCACAAAATCGAGGACCAGATTGCCCGTATAGTCCGTAATCCCTGAGACGTCCTTAAAAACTTCCTTTAAGCCTTCGTCCAGGAACCACTTATAGGAATTTTTCTGGACCTCGATCAGATTGGGCATATCCAGCACTTCGTCAATGCGCGAGAAGCTCATGCGGACATTTTTGCCGACCTGTACCGGTTTGACATTCACCATTGGCTCAATCACTCCATTCAAAAATTTACCATCCTGATTGTGGCATCTATAATGGGAAACACAACTCTCTTGCAAGAGGGGCTTGCCTTTTTGGGGGAGTTGTGATATGATAAGCAAGCATGGATATGCGTATATCTTTCCATGATGATGCAGTTTAATATTTTATAACAATATATAGTGTTTGTCAAGGTAATTTGTGGTTTTACCTTGACTTTTTTGTTTTTTTATGTAGATACAAACTTTCCACCTGCTTTTCTGTACAAAAGCTCTAATTTTCTCGAAGGTTTTCCCCATCTTCTTTACAAAAAAAGCCGTCCCGGCGTATCCAAACGGAGCTCCGGGACGGCCTTTTTCTGTGATTCAAGCGATGAATCGCTCCTGTATGGTACAAAATACAATCCCCAGTCCTGCTGAGAATAGGATCAACAGGATCGGGTGCGGCTTTTTCCAGAGCAACAGTACCAGCGCCAATGCAAAAATGCAGACACCAATCCAATTGACCGCGGTGAAGATTCCCTCCGGAAAGAAGCTGGTCACACAGACGGAGAACGCCGCTGCCGTGATCAGCCCCACCACGGCGGGCCGCAGCCCATACAGCGCTCCCTGGACAAAGCGGTTCTCCTGCATGGACAAGAACCACTTTGCCACCAGCAGGATGATGAGAAAGGACGGCAGCACGACACCGGCCGTCGCGCAGACCGCTCCCAAAATCCCCGCCGTCTCCGCACCGATATACGTTGCGATATTCACCGCAAACGGCCCTGGCGTGGATTCGCTCACCGCAATAAAGTCGATCAGATCTGTGGAGCTCAGCCAGTGGTTCTGTAGGACCTCCTCCTGAATCAGCGGGATCATCGCATATCCGCCGCCGATGGTGAAAAGCCCGATTTTAAAGAACGTTAGGAACAGATGCAGCAAGATCACGGCGCCTCTCCCCCTTTCCGCTTTTGCCAAAGCTGAAAGGCAATCCCGGCAACCGCAGCGCATATAATCACAACAATCACGTTCAGGCTGAACAGTGCCACCAAGATAAAGGCCGCTGCTGCCACCACGATCGCAAACACATTCTTCGGGCATTGTTTGGACAATTTAAAAACCGCGTTTATAATCAGCACAGCTACCCCGGCGCGAACACCTTCAAAGGCATAGCTGACATATTTCAGCTCCTTAAACTGTTCCAAGACCCCTGCTAAGAGCAGGATGACCAGAAAAGAAGGCAGCACCACACCGATCGTGGCAAAAAGGGCCCCTAAGAACCCCGCCACACGGTAACCGACAAACGTAGCGGAATTGACCGCAATGGTCCCCGGCGTTGATTCTGCAATCGCTAACATATCCAGCAGATCCTGATCGTCAATCCAATGGCGCGACTCAATCGTCTCCCGCTGGATCAGTGGGATCATGGCATAGCCTCCCCCAAAGGTAAACGCGCCGATCTTTAAAAAGGTGACGAACAGCGCCGCGCACCGCCGCCCAAGAGATTCCTGTTCCATCCCATACCCTTCCCATTTCCATGTTTTCTTTCATTATATCTTGGGAAGGCCCGGCAAACAATGCCATTTTGGTTAAATCGTGTTTTCTTGTGCTAGAAAATGCTCCAAGTTCTGTTCGTGGAACGGGACGTCGTACTGCCCAAAACCGCCCCAATAGTTGCGGATCTCAGCGCGCAAGGCCGGGTCATCCGTCTCCTGGTAGAGCTCCTTGACATAGGGCAGGGAGGCTTCCGGCGTAGCGTATAGGGCTTCGAGGTCCACTGAATCCAGTGTCCCCGCCTGATAGCGGCCGATGTTGTACCGTGCGATCAGTCCGTCCACATTGCTGTAGCACAGGAGCAAAAAGCAGATGGAAAAGGCGAGCACCAATGCCTTGGCCAGATTAACTCTGCGAAATTGCGCGACGATCACGATGGCAAAAACGATGAACAGCAGAACCATAAACCAGCTGGTGTACACGCGCAGGAGGGTCAATCCATACTGTTGGATGTATAAGACCATCTTGCTCAGAGCCGTCACAATCAACAGAAGGGTTTCCGCGGAGAGCAATACCGAGAACACGACCAGCGGGCGCACCGGTGTTTCTCCCTTTTTCACGGTGAACAGGCGCACGCCTCCCAACACCGCCAGATTGATCATCGCCACCCCGCAGAGCTCAAAAAAGCCCTGGCGGGCATATTCGGCATAGGTAAGCCCCTCCGGACGCACGCCCGCAAATGCAGAAAACAGGGTGGCTGCCTGGGCGCCAAAGAACAGGAGGTAAACCCCGGTGAGCAGCGCCAAGACCGTGACCGTCATCGCGGGCGGCAGCTTGCGGCGCTTCTCACGGGCTTTTTCCACATCTTCTTTCCCGCGGACCGCTACAAAGCGCTTTTGCAGGTTTCCGTAGAACATTCCAAAGAAATAGCATCCCACCAGCGCCGCCGGAAGCAGCCGCAGCAGGAACTCCAGCAACCGTTCCCCGAATTCCGCGGTCATTTCCTGCACCATCCGCGCAAAGGTTTGGTCCGCCCTTGTCAGCAGCGTCCCCACAACCATGACGAGGGGGATCGCCACCAAAATGCCCAAGACAGCCGCCAGCGCATTTTTGCTCCGGCGGCTTTTGCCCGCTGCACCGCGCAAAATCTTGGGGCTGCAAGTAAAATTGGAAAAGGGAATCCGAAACAATTGATCCAGCAGGTCCGGCACAACAAACCGACCGAGGGAGGGTTCCAGCCGGGAGCCGCACGCCGCTGCAATCCAATACACAGTCACGATCATGCAAAAGAATAGGTTGAAAAATTTCAACACTCCATTTGAGAACAGCGCAAAGTAGAGTGCGGAGACCATGGAAAGCCCCAACCAGCCATAGCTGCTCTTGGGCGGCGAGATCTTCTGTTTCCGCATGTAGAGTAAGGCCGTCGTATAGAAACAGGCGGCGAAGATTGTAACGCCTACGCCGAGGGAATACGGCGCTAAGAGCGCCAGTGGGTTTACCAGCCAGACAAAGAGATACCCGCACACCAGTGCCAGGATCGCAAAGCAGGCATCCACCCCTGTGAAGGGAATCGACGGTTCTTTTTTGCCCTTGAGGCCGGCAGGCGCCGATGGGTCCTGATAGACGCGTTCCGCCGGCAAAATGGGCGCACCAGTGGTTTGGGGTACGCTTGCCGCGCCCTCATGATTCGGTTCCATATGCATTTGTCCGATGCTCCTTTCCGTATGTTTCTTAAGATTCTCGATATTCCAGAAGATCCGCCGGCTGGCAGTCCAGCGCGCGGCAGATCGCTTCCAGGGTTGAAAACCGGATCGCCTTGGCCTTGTTGTTTTTCAAGATCGACAGGTTTGCGGGGGTGATCCCGACCTTCTCCGCCAACTCTCCCGCCGAAATCTTCCGCTTGGCCATCATGACGTCCAGATTGACAACAATCGGCATGTCGCTCTTCCTTTCATCGCCCGTGGGCGTCAAATGGTGTAATCGTTTTCCGTCTTAATCTCAATGGCCTGTTCAAATACATTCTTGACCACCCGCACAATCAGCCCGCAGAAGGCCGCCGCAGCCGCCACCAGAAAAAACGACGTGTAATAAAAGCCGGAAACCAGGGTCACCACCCCCACTGCAATGCACAGCCAGGAAATTGCCCGCAGCAGCGTGACGTTCTCCTGCTCAAACACCCTCTCCCGGCGAAGATTGCGCAAAAGGCGGTGTAAACACAGAAGCAGAAATAGGCCGGGTACCGCACAGCAGTAAATCGTAATCCGGAACGCCAGATGGATGGCTTGTGCGTCCGGCGATTCCCCAAAGTACCAGGCCACGATCTGCGGGGCAAAGATCACCCCAGCCACCAACAATACCAAAAACAGCCTGGTGCAGAAGATGGACAACATAAGAGATTTGGATTTCGTCCACATCGCGGTTCCTCCTTTGTTTTTCTGCTTCTATTCTAGCACGCTTGAAATCGTTTTGCAATATATTTTTATCGTTTTTCAATAAATTTATACTGATATTCAAAAAGAAAAGCCCGCAGAAACCCGCGGGCAGTTGCAATGCGTATAAAATTTGGAAAGACAAACTCAATATTGGTCGAACAATCCCGTAAAATCAAAGGTGGCAAAATAGTCCTTCGGCGTTTCCGCGCGGCGGATCAATTGGGTGGTCCCATCCTCCTTCAGAAGGACCTCCGCAGAGCGGAGCTTGCCGTTGTAATTGTATCCCATCGAGAAACCATGCGCCCCGGTATCGTGGAAAACAAGCAGATCCCCCATGTCAATCTTCGGCAGCATACGGTCGATGGCAAACTTATCGTTGTTCTCGCACAATCCCCCGGTGACATCATACTGGTGGTCGCAGGGCTGGTCTTCCTTGCCCATCACCGTGATGTGGTGATACGCGCCGTACATCGCCGGGCGCATCAAATTGGCGGCACAGGCGTCCACTCCGATGTACTCCTTGTAGATGTGCTTCTCATGGATGGCCTTCGTCACCAGGCAGCCGTTCGGCCCAAGCATATAGCGGCCTAGTTCTGTAAAGATCGCCACGTCGCCCATTCCGGCGGGAACCAAGACCTCTTCATACGCCTTGCGTACCCCCTCGCCCACGGCCAGGATATCCACTTCCTGCTGCTCCGGGCGATATGGGATTCCCACGCCGCCGGAAAGGTTGATAAACGCAATATGGGCCCCTGTCTTTTCTTTCAGCTCCACCGCCAGCTCAAACAAAATGCGCGCCAAGGTGGGGTAGTATTCGTTTGTCGTGGTGTTGCTGGCCAGGAAGGCGTGGATGCCAAAATGCTTTGCACCCAATTGCTGCAATTTCTTGTAACCTTCGATCATCTGCTCCTTGGTAAAGCCATATTTCGCATCGCCGGGATTGTCCATGATCGTATTGCTGATTGCAAACTTCCCGCCCGGGTTGTACCGGCAGCTGATCGTCTCCGGGATCCCCACCAGGCTGTTCAAAAAGTCGATGTGGGTGAAGTCGTCGAGGTTGATCGTCGCATGCAGCTTTGCCGCATACTGGAAGTCCTGAGCCGGCGTGTCGTTGGAGGAAAACATGATGTCGCTTCCGGAGAAGCCGCACGCTTCGGACATCATCAGCTCGGTCAGCGAGGAGCAATCGACGCCGCAGCCCTCCTCCTGCAAAATCTTCAAAATGAACGGATTCGGCGTCGCCTTTACCGCAAAATATTCCTTGAAGCCCTTGTTCCATGCGAATGCCTTCTGGAGATTGCGTGCACGCTCGCGGATGCCCTTCTCGTCATACAGGTGGAACGGCGTCGGATATTCTTCGACAATTTTTTGCAATTGTTCATTGGTGACAAATGGCTTTTTCATCTGGCTCCCACTTTCCTCATTCATTTCCGCGCCGCAAGTTAGCGCAGATTAACTTTCAAAATTGACGTTTACAGTATAAAAAAGATTTGTTTTTTTGTCAAGTCAAGCCGCATAAAGCAATATGCGTGGTCAATCGACCATCTGGAGGAACTCCTCTTCTGTGAGGATCGGAACGCCGAGCTGCTGTGCTTTTGTCAGCTTGCTTCCGGCCTCCTCTCCCGCAAGGACATAGCTGGTCTTTTTCGAAACGCTGCCGCTCACTTTCCCGCCGAACTTTTCGATCACCGCCGAAGCCTCCGCGCGCGTCATTGTCGGGAGCGTCCCCGTTAGGACAAAGGTCTTTCCCGCAAACCGGGTATCGTTCACCACGGTCTTGCTCAGCAGGTTCACTCCCGCATCGCGCAGGCGCCCAATCAAGTGCGCGGTGCTGGAAAGATCGAAGAATTGCCGGATACTCTCCGCCATGATGCCGCCGAAGCCGTCAATCGCGGCAATCTCCTCCGCACTCGCTTGGAAGATGGCATCCATACTGCCAAAATGGGCGGCCAGCAGTTTGGCAGCTTTCAGGCCGATGTGCGGGATGCCCAAGGCGTAAACCAGCCGGTAGAGGTCGTTTTCCTTGCTCCGTTCAATGGCTTGCAGCAGATTTTGCGAGGACTTCTCCCCCATGCGCTCCAGCTCCTGTAGCTGCGGCTGGGTCAGGCGGTAAAGATCCGCTGGGGAAGCCACCCGTTCGCGCTCCACCAACTGTTCGATCAACGCCGGGCCCAGCCCGTCGATGTCCATGGCGTCACGGCTGCTGAAATGGATCATGTGGCGCACCAGCTGTGCGGGGCACTCCGGATTTGTGCAGCGTATAGCGGCCTCGCCCTCTTCACGGGTGACCGGGCCACCGCAGGAGGGACATACCTCCGGGATACGGTAGGGCTCCGCATCCGGGTTGTGCGCGGCCACGGAGACCACCTCCGGGATAATCTCCCCCGCCTTGCGCAGGACAACCGTGTCCCCAATGCGGATGTCTTTTTCTGTGATGAAATCCTGGTTGTGCAGCGTCGCGCGGCTGACGGTTGTGCCCGCCAGCGTGACCGGCTCAAAGATACCGGTCGGCGTCAAGACGCCCGTGCGCCCGACATTGATTTCGATTTCCAGGAGCTTTGTCTCCTTCTCCTCCGGCGGATATTTGAACGCCTCCGCCCATTTGGGGAATTTCGCCGTGCTTCCCAAGAGGGAACGCTGCGAGAAGTCGTCCACCTTGACGACGGCGCCGTCGATGGAATATCCCAGGGAACCGCGCAGTTCCCCGATGCGGCGTACCTCTTCAATGACCTCCTGCATGGTAGGACAAGCTTTGTAAGAGGGCGGCACCGGGAAGCCTAGCTCCTTCAAAAAGTCCAGCGATTGCTTGTGGGAATGCAGTTCTTCCCCATAGACCTGCTGCACATTGAATACAAAGATGTCCAAGGTCCGTGTCGCGGTGATCCGCGGATTCTTCTGACGCAGAGAACCCGCCGCCGCATTGCGCGGGTTTTTAAAGGGCTTTTCATCGTTGAGCTCCTGGCGCGCTGCCAACTTGAAAAAGCTCTCATGCGACATGTAAACCTCGCCGCGCACCTCCAAATACGGAACCGGGCGGCTCAGCTTCAAAGGCACGGTCCGGACCGTCCGCAAATTTTCAGTGACGTCCTCTCCCACCAAGCCGTCCCCGCGGGTGGAACCGCGCACAAAGAGGCCGTCGCGATACTCCAGGGAAACGGATAGCCCATCAAATTTTGGCTCCACAATGTAGACCGGATCGCTCACGACCTCGCGCACACGGCGGTCAAAGTCCATCAGCTCTTCCTCGGAAAAGGAATCGTGCAGGCTTTCCATAGGGACCTCATGCTCCACCTTTTCAAAGGTGTTCAAGGGCGCACCGCCCACGCGCTGGGTGGGAGAATCGGGTTGAATCCACTCCGGATGGTCGTTTTCCAGCTGCTGCAATTGCCGGTACAGCATATCGTATTCATAATCATCGATCTCCGGAGCGTCCTCCACATAGTATTTTTGGTTATGATAGTTGATCTGTGCGATCAACTCTTGCATCTGCTGCTTTACCGCTTGTTCTTCCATGGCTTTTTCTCCTTCTTTTGCGCGAGCATTTTCCACGCACCCGCCGTCAAAGAGGCCGCCGGCGTATCCCGCCCGGCGGCCCGTTTTCGATTAGTTTGATTATACTCCATCCAGCCTATACGCGTAAAGGGATGCTGGGAAAATTTATGCTTGAATATTCGCCATCAATTGAGGAACTTCCCCAATAATCACCGTTTCCGCCACAGGGATATCGGTTGTAATCTCGGTCGTGCCATTGTAGGCAGGCGGCAAAAACGAATAGATGCTGGCATGCACCCGCAGGCAGATGCGGTGTTTCGTCTGGTTAATCCCCGCTGATTCAAATGTACTCTCAAAATCCGCCGTCACATTGCCGGAAAGGGACAGGCGCACAGGGATATTGGGCCCACGCCCATGCAGCAGTTCACTGCCGAGCAGCGTTCCCAACGGCACACCGGTGTCCAAATGCTCCCCCAGTTGTTCCTGCACTCTCTGCAAGATCGATGCTTTGAGTTGGTTCATCTGATTCATGTCGGTCGTAACCGCTAAAATCTGCCCGGACTCTGCGCGCTCGATATCCACCAAGTCTGTGTAGGAGACGGAATTTGCAGTCAATTCCTCCATGACCGCCCCGTTAATCGCCTCCACCGAGGTGATCCGCGCCTGATTGGTCACCATGGATTCGACGACCGGATGCAATCTCCAATCCAGAAACAGGAAGATTACGCCCAACAGTGCTACGATAGCCACCGCTTTTCCGATCCACCCTCCACGTCTGTGGCGGCGCGGCCTGCTTCTTCTCCATCGTCTCACGGCGCATCCCTCCTTTTGCTTCTTTTCCATCATACGCAAAAGGAAAAAAGCTGTGCAGACTTTTTCTGATTTCAGAGAAACAAAAAGGCACAGGGGGAAAACATCCCTCTGTGCCCGAAAAATTTTAAAAACTTATTCTGCATCCGCAGCCGGAGCTTCTTCCTGTGCAGGAACAGCCGCTTCTTCTTCAGCAGCCGCCGGCTCAAGCAACGCACGGATGGAAAGGCTGACGCGCTTCTTCTCGAAGTCGATGTCGGTGATCTTCGCCTTGACCACATCGCCGATCTTCAGCACATCCTGCGGCTTCTCGATTCTGTGATCCGCAATCTGAGAGATATGAATCAAGCCATCGATGCCCGGGATAATTCTTGCGAACGCACCGAAGGTGGTCATGCCAACCACGGTGACATCCGCAACCGTGCCGACCGGATACTCGCGCTTGAGGATCTCCCACGGGTTGTCCTCTGCACGCTTGTAGCCCAGGGAAATCTTGCCCTTCTCGCGGTCCAGACCTTTGATGTATACCTTTACGGTGTCGCCCACATTGACGACCTCGCTCGGATGCTTAATTCTGCTCCAGGACAGCTCGGAGATATGGATCATTCCGTCGATGCCGCCCAGGTCCACAAACGCGCCATAAGCGGTCAGGGACTTCACAACACCGGTGTACTCCTTGCCGACCTCTGCGGTCTCCCAGAACTTGTCCGCCAGAGCCTTGCGCTCGTCCTTGAGGACGGAACGAATGGAACCGACCGCACGGCGGCGGTTGCGGTTGACCTCGATGATGCGGAAGCGGACTTCCTTCTTCAGCAGATCCTCCAGAGGATCGTTGCGGGACGCCGTTGCCTGGGAAGCGGGGATAAACACGCGCACGCCGTTGGTCACAGCGATCACGCCGCCCTTAATCACTTCGGTTACAACACCGGTCAGAATCTCCTGGCTCTCCTCTGCAGCCGCGACGGTTTCCCAGCCCTTTGCTGCGTCGAGGCGCTTCTTCGAAAGCATGATCGTACCTTCCTGATCGTTGGTGCGCATGATCAGGAGGTCCATTTCGTCGCCGATTTTTACCAGATCTTCGGGTTTTGCATTCGGGTCAGCAGACAGCTCGGCAACCGGAATAAATCCGGCCTGCTTTCTCCCAACATCTACATAGACCTCGTTGGGGGCAATGCCGACAACCACACCGTGTACCTTCTCATCTGTATTTAAACTTTTGAGGGATTCTTCAAGCATCTCCTCAAAGCTCGTATCGGCATTCTCCGTTGAATTCGCACCTGCGTTTTCAATAATTTCTGACATGGTAACTAGTACCTCCTTTATAATGCTTGCCGGTGTTGAGGCGCCGGCAGTAATGCCAACGGAAGCGGCTCCCTTCAGAGCCGACAGCGGAAGCTCCTCCGCTGTTTCGATGAGATATGTAGTGCAGTTCTGCCTACAAACATCGCGGAGTTTCGCAGTGTTTGAACTTTGCCTGCCGCCGATGACGATCATCGCATCGCAATGCTCGGACAATTCGACCGCTTCAGATTGACGCTTTGCAGTAGCATTACATATTGTATCAAAAATTGTGGCATTTGTATATACCTTTTTTATGATTTCCAAACAATTTTCCCATTCCGCCACGCTAAAAGTCGTCTGTGCGACAAAACATGCCGGTTTATTTTTTAAATCTGGAAAATTGCTCGTTAAATCTTCCAAATCTTTTGCATTTTTAAAAACATAGCAGGACTGGCAATGGCCCCGAATTCCCTCCACCTCCGGATGGGTGGCATTTCCCGCAATCAGCACGGTTTGTCCCTTTGCAGAGGCCTCCGAAACAATTTTATGAATCTTGGCCACAAAAGGGCAGGTGGCATCCACATAAGCGATCCCTAAGCGGTGGATCTCCTCTAGGACAGCCTCCGATACCCCATGCGAGCGGATGACTAAGGTCGCGCCCTGCGGCGTTTGGGACGGCGATTCCACGATTTGGACGCCGCGGGATTCCAGCTCCTGCAGCGTTTGCGGGTTATGAATAATCGGGCCCAGGGTACACACCCGTTTCCCCGCATCCAACAATGCAAATACCATCTGAACCGCACGGTTCACGCCAAAGCAGAAACCGGCCGATTTTGCTACGGTTACCTTCAAAAATCCGTCCTCCTGTCCGGCCGGTCTTACAAAAAGTTTACCCGGCCCCGCTCCAATTATGAACCCTTTCACGGGAAAAAGGCGTCTCTGCGCGATCCAAAAAGAAGCCTGTTTTCGTTCCAAAAAGAAACTTCTTTTTCGAACGCTCTCCCGCCATCACTGATAATACAACGCAAAAGCTCAATTTCTTTCAAGCAAACCGTTAATTTTTTCTGCCAATCGCCCCGCCGCCCCGCGTACATGTCGAAGCGAACCGTCCGCAAGGTCGAGCGCCTGTATCGAAAGGACTTCTCCAAACCGTACCACAACGCGTTTGAAAGGGCGGATACGCCCCTTGAAAAAAATACAGGCCGGCAAAATCGGGGCTTGCGCCTTCGCTGCCACCAACACCGCGCCCGCCTTCGGCTGAAAAGGGGAATTATCGAACACACAGCGGCCCTGCGGAAAAATCCCAACCACACCGCCGTCCTGCAAAATGTGAACCGCCGTCCGCACCGACTCCGCATCCCCCTTGTCCCTTCGGACGGGAAATGCGCCAAAGGCGTACAAAAGCCAGCGTGCAAAGCGGCCGTGATCCGCAAAGAGCTCGGACTTTGCCATAAAACGGATCGTTCGAGGAACTGCTACCGCCATAAAAAAGGGATCGAGGACCGACCGGTGGTTGCTGCAAAGGATGACCGGCCCCTGCTTTGGGATATTCTCCGTCCCCTCTATCCGCAAACGGAACAGCAACTTCCCGACCGGCGCCAAGAGCTTCCTCCAAAATGGATAGACAGACATAGCCGGGCCTCCTTTGCGCTCTATGTAAACATGCCCTCACGCTCAAAGAGGAACGTTATCCCTGCATCTCTCGCAAATCACGTTCCCGCAATTCTCGAATTTTGTCCATCACCAGCCGGCTGGCATTCCGAAATTCCACACCGGTACCCTCTTGAATGCCCAGCTGTTCGCAGGGAATAAGTTCTCCAATGGAAATGATCGTACGGTGAAACAGCCGGGGCTTTTTACTGCCGACCGGCGTGATACAAACCGGCAAGATCGGGGCCTGGTTTTGGTAGGCAAGCATCACGGCACCCGCTTTTGGTTTTCCCAACTCACCGTCCTTGGAACGTGTTCCCTCGATGAATACCCCTATGGCGCATTCCTCATGCAACAGCTCCGCAGCGGCGTCGATCGCTTCGACATCCCCCTTGCCGCGCTGCACGGGAAACGCGCCCAATTTTTTCAGAATGAAGCCAAAAGGCTTAAATTGAAAAAGTTCCGCCTTTGCCATATAAAAAATCTGCCGTCTCTGGGAACAGGATAAGCGCACGGGGTCGGAGTTGGACAAATGGTTACAGCAAATCACCACCCTGCCCTCTTTCGGGAACCGTTCTTTATTCTTAACGGTATAGGGCACAAACGGAAAGGTCACCTTTTCTGCGATTGCCCTCGCAAATACATAAAGAGGCGTACGCTTCATTTTCAAACCACCGATCTCCGGGAAATCCCGGTGTTGTTTTGGCCGTCTTCCCTGGGAGAACGGCCTTTTAAGAAATCTTATCCTGAACAGTGCGCAAAAGGCGCTGGAAGGCCTGCTCCCGCGTTAAACCGGTGCTGTCCACCATAATGGCGTCTTCTGCCGGAACGAGCGGCGCGACCGCGCGATGGGAATCATCGTAATCACGCTGCTTGAGCTCCGTCAGGACCTGGTCATAATCGGCCTCTAAGCCTTTTTCCCGAAGCTCTAAATAGCGGCGCTGGGCGCGCTCTTCGGGAGAAGCCGTCAAGAAAATCTTAACCTGTGCATTCGGGAGGACAACCGTCCCGATGTCCCGGCCGTCCATAACCACATGGTTTTTCTTTGCGAGATCCCGCTGCAAGTCAAACAGGAAAGCGCGCACCTCCGGGACAGCGGAGACATTGGAAGCTGCAATCGAAATATCCTGCGTACGGATGGCGTCGGAAACATCTTCTTCCGCAAGGAACACGCGCTGTTCCCCATCGCGGAAGGCCAACCGGACCTCCACGCCTCCCAGATTTCCGGCAACCGCCGCAAAGTCGGTCGTGGGGATGCCTTTCCGCCTCATATACAGGCCGATCGCCCGATAGAGCGCCCCGGTATCCACATAGATATATCCAAGCTCTTTGGCCAAAGCGCGGGCCATCGTGCTTTTTCCAGCCCCGCCCGGGCCGTCAATGGCAATTGCAATCATCGTATATCCTCCCTAACTCATGGAATTCGCCGCGAGGCGGCCGGTACAAAAAGCAATCTGCAAATTAAATCCGCCGGTATAGGCGTCTACGTCAATCACTTCCCCGGCAAAGTACAACCCCGCCACACGCTTGGACTCCATGGTCTTCGGGTTGATCTCCTTCACGGATACGCCGCCGGAGGTGACAATCGCCTCTTCCACCGGCCGGAATCCCGTAATCTCCACAGGATATGCCTTCAAAAGCTCCGCAAAAGCACGCCGCTGCTCGCGGGTGATCTGATTACACTTCGTGTCCGGTGCAATACCGGAACGGCGCACCATCACGGGAATCATCTTGCGCGGCAACAGTGCAGAAAGCGCATTGGAAAAATCGCGGTTCTTATTCGCTTCAAAGTCGCGCTGGAGGCGCGCATCGAGCTGTTCCGGGCGCAGCGCCGGCTTTAAGTCCACCACCACGCGGTACCGGTCAGGCGCCATATCGCGCATGTGCGCGCTGGCGCTCAGGACCATCGGGCCGGAAAGGCCAAAATGCGTGAAAAGCATCTCCCCAAAATCGTGGTAAATCTCTTTCTTTTTTTTCGTGTCCCAGACATGGATCGCCGTGTTTTTCAGCGACAGTCCCATCATCTCCGGACAGTCCGTCCCGGCGGCCACCAAGGGCACCAACGAGGGGCGCAGCGGCGTGACGATATGGCCAGCCTGACGTGCAAACGCATAGCCATCCCCCGTGGAGCCCGTCCCTGGATACGACACACCGCCGCACGCAACCAACACATTCCGGGCCAAAATGCGTGCGCCGCCCTGCAGCTCCGCCCCCTGCACCGTGCCATCCTCCAACAGCAGTTGTTTGGCTTCCCCGGTTAGCATTTCCACACCACTGCGCTTCATGTACCGGATCAACGTATCCACGACATCAACCGCGTGGTCAGATGTCGGAAACACGCGGTTTCCCCGCTCCACTTTGAGAGGGAGGCCTTGCGCTTCAAAGAAAGCCATCACATCCCGTGGGGGAAACGCAGATGCCGCGCTGTATAAAAAACGCCCGTTGGAGGGGACCGAGGCGATCAGCTCCTGTACATCGCAATCGTTTGTTACATTACAGCGGCCCTTGCCGGTAATCATCAATTTCCGGCCGGGCCGTGCATTCTTTTCCACCAGGCAGGTCCGCAGTCCACGGGCCGCGGCCGTCCCTGCGGCGAGCATCCCGGCCGCTCCGCCGCCGATCACTAGCGCATCATACGTTTGGCTCACTCTTGTGTTCATCCACCTTTTCGTAAACTCCGTATTCATCCCAGATGTCCTCCAGGTTCTGGAAGACCTTTTTGACCTCATTGGACTTTTTCAGGGCAATGGTGACAATCAGGGCATTGATTAAGCTGAGCGGCGCGCAATAGGAATCGACAATGGAGGCAATATCGCTGCGCGCCAAAAGCAGATAGTCGGCAGGTTCTGCCAACGGGGACAAGGTGCTGTCTGTGATCGCAACCACCTTCGCCCCACGCTTGCGGGCAAAATTCATCGCCTTGACCGCTTTCCGGGAGTACCGCGGGAAGCTGATTCCGATCACTACATCGTTTTCATCGATGCGGATCATCTGTTCAAAGATTTCCCCCTCGCTGGTAGACTGCACCAGAAGCACATTCTCAAACAGCAGGTGCATGTAATACGAAAGGAACGTCGCCAGCGCCAAGGAGCTGCGCGCGCCCAAGATATAGATCTTCCGCGCGGAAGAGATCGCGTCCGCCGCCTTATAGAAATTCTCATGGGAGGTCTCTTCCATGGTCCGCCGGATGATGTCGATATCCTGGTTGAATACCGAGTCGAGGATATCGTTGTCCCCGATGCGGTTGGCCGTAACCTCCATGCGCTGGACCGAGGTAAGCTTGTTCCGGATCATCTCCTGCATGGCCTGCTGCAGCTCCGGATACCCCGTGTAGCCGATCTCCGTGGCAAAGCGCACCACAGTCGATTCGCTCACGCCAACTGTAGCACCCAAGCGGGCAGCTGTCATAAACGCCACCTTGTCATAATGCTCCAGTATATATTTTGCAATCAGTCTCTGGCCTTTCGAAAAACTGGTCATTTTGTTTTGAATTCTGGCGGTCAACAAGTTATTCATTTCAAATCCCATCTCCGAGCGGTGTATTTTATCGGATTTGCCGCCCGATCGCATGCAGAAAACGACGGCAACCTCCACAAATCATGCAAAAAATAGTGGAGCTGTTTTCGCCGCCCACAGGGCGAAAACGGTTCCACTCTATATTAAGACCAAAATTTTGAAAAATCAAGCTTTATTTCAGCCTAAGCCACCGTTGTACATTTTTATGCATCCGCTGGCAATAGACGATGACTAAGCAGGAAAGGCAATAATCGTACAGCAAAAACGCCACATTCCCGACCAACAGGAAGACCCAAGGGAGATACACGCCAAAAACCGTAAAGCTTTCCTCCGGCACGCCCAGCAAATGGATGGAGAGGAAAAACTCCACAACCATCGCTACATTGAACAAAAGGAACTTGGCAAGCCACCTGAACAACCGCTTGGGGAGCTGTTCGAAATTTGCTTTTAGAATGGGATAATATCCAAAAAAGAGGACAAATATCGCGACCGCCTCTTTATCGGCTACCACCAAAAACGATAATACAGCCGACACTACAAACGATGGCCAAGCCCATCTCTTGCCCAGTTCGATCACCGTCAGCATCATCAAAGCCCCCGCGATCGCTGGAAGCGTATAGGATGCAGCGGGAAACAAATTGGTCATAAACATCAGCGCCGTGCTCAATGCAGCCAGCATACTGCTGAACGCCAGCTTTATGGTATTGTTTCTCAACAGCAGCCGCCCCCACCATACGGATTACAACAAGCATCACAGCAAATTGCCGTTGCGCAAATATCACAAAAGCTACAACCACCCACGGTCTGGACATTCGGGTTGTATCCGCCGTAAACGCCATTGCGTTGGTTGATCGCCTGATTCATTGCCGCCCGGTACTCCATATTATTGGGGTCCATCTGGCAGGCGCTTGAAAAATGATTGTATGCCTCTTCCATCCAGCCGCGTTTATACAATACGGTCCCTTTCAGAAAATGCCATTCTGCATCGCGCCCTTCCGCAGGGACACCATTCAAAATCTGCTCTGCATCCGCAATCCGGCCGGTCATAATCAAGTTTCGCACATCATTAAAACCGGACCTAGGATTGGCATAGGAGGAATATCCTGTATAACCCCACCCCGTCTGCTGCGCACCACTTGTTGTGCGTCCTTTGCGTTGGGCCATAATTGTGTCATACGCTTGGTTGATCTCCTTCATCTTCTCATCCGCGAGATCTGCAACAGGGCTGCCGGCATAATTATCGGGATGATATTTTTTTGCCAGTGCCCGGTAAGCACTTTTGACCTCATCGTCCGTTGCAGTGGGAGGTACCCCAAGAATTTTATACGGGTCAGACATGCTTTTCTTTCTCCTTCTCAAACAGGATTGCTCGCTGCATCTCCGGCAAGCCGAGAAACATCACATTGGAAACAATCGCGCCGAGCTGCTCAAGGTCCATCAAGTTGACTGCTGCGATCAGCTGGGAAAGCGTCGCATTTAAAATCCGGTTTGCTTCCTCTTTGACTTCTTTCAGCCGTTCCGTCGGACAGTTGGGCTGCAACTGCTCCTTAATGATAAAAGGGTTAAATGCTCCTTCATATAAATCTTTTTCCAAATCGTCCGCCGCATCTATAATATAGACCCAGCGGCCTAAAAAATACCCCGCCTGCCGCACAAGACGGTCCTCGGGGCTCAGTTCCGGGGCAGCCGCACCAAAGGCGAAAACCTGCTCCATCATCTTCGCGGTCGGCTCTGCATAAAAGTCAATACTCTGCCCTGGATTTTGTTCCGCAGCCGCCTGCTCCATCATCGCCAAAGCCACGATCTTGTCCAGCTCCGGATAGTCCTTTGCGGCTTTCCTGCGCATTTGGGAGACAAACGGGAGTACCATGTAGGACTTCATACGCTTTAAAAAACGGTCATCTGCAATATTATCCCGCACCTTTTGGTAAACCATAATCACCGATAACGCAGAAGCCAGACGGAGTTCGTCTCCCCCCCCTATACAAGCTCCACATTTCTTGAGCGGGTTCACCACGCAACGGCCTTCTCGAAAACCCAAGCATTTCTTGTGCAGCGCCATCAGCCACAATGCGAAAAAGGTACAGTCATAGCTGAGCGTCATTCTTGCGAACATCCCATAGCTCTTTCCAAGCTGCCGGCATAACGAACAATAAACCGCCCGATATGCTTCATATTCGCGCACACGTAACTCAGACTTCTGAGGCCGGACATATCCAAACACAAGGCCACCCCCTTATAGGCATTTTACCTGCAAGCAAAGCCCGCTATCCACGTGCCAATTTCAAAGGGAACCTCGCCGCGTTTTTTCGATTTTCATTCGAAATTCTATAAATTGGACTCGTTAGTATTCTACTATATCCTCCATCAGTATTTAATTAACAATATGTAAATTTTTCTCTGTTTAGCAAAGCAAGGCGGCTGCCGCCGTGTCTGATTTTCTGAATTGATATCAATTGGCGTTTTCTTCCAGTTTTCTTAAACGGCCAAGGATTCTCTCCCCTTTCAAACATGGAACCGTGACTTTTTACAAGGCATATGCTAGAATGGAAATGGTCTGCTCCAAAACCATATGAAGAAATTAATCCATCAACATAGAAGGGACGAGAATATTATGAAATTTATCCGGCACATGGACCAAAAGGACGACATATTTCAAAAGGCATTTTCTCTATATCAGGTGAGTTTCCCAGAGAAGGAACAGCGTTCCCTGGATGACCACATCCGTGCGCTAGCTGACCCAAGGTTTTTCTGTGAAACCATCTGGGAGGGGGAACAGTTTTGCGGCTTAATATTTTATTGGGAATTGAGCGGATTTCAATATATTGAGCATCTTGCCATTGAACCTAGCCTACGGGGTAGCGGTATCGGTTCCCGGTGCCTAGAAGAATTCTGCAAACGGAACCAAAAGATCGTTTTAGAGATCGACCCGCCGATCGACGACATATCCATTCGGAGAAAAAGCTTTTACGAGCGGCTGGGCTTTCACTACAACGGATATTATTATATTCATCCCTCCTATCAAAAGGGTTGTACGCCGCATCAGCTGTTGATCCTAAGCTGGCCAAAGCCAATTACTGAGGAAGAGTACCGCACGTTCATCCGTGATATGTGGGAAATTGTAATGTTGTACAGCCAAAACTCTGCCTCGGTAGGCGAATGCCGTACACCGCTAAGTGAAAAGGTTTACCCGTATTCTAAAAACTCTTAAAGGAGAACCCCGCCCCATCAGGATCTATGGAGCGGGGATTTTCTATGTCTAGCCGCCGTAAAAGCACTTACGGACGGATCCGCAGCCTCTGCCTCGGATAGATCAGATTTGGGTCGGAAATATCGTTGAGCCACATCAAGCGTTGCACTGTTGTCCCAAACTTCTCCGCAATTTTTGTCAAGGTATCACCGGGACGGACGACATACCATTTCGGTGTGCTCTCCTCCGGGACAAAAATCCGCAGTCTCTGTCCAGGATAAATCACATCGGTTTCGACAATTCCATTATATCGGGCGATATCGTTGACAGTCGTGCCATAAGCTTTTGCGATATTCCAAAGGGTATCTCCCTCTCTTACTGTATAAACAATTGATGGCATGAAAACTCTCTCCTTTACTGATTATAAAAAACGCCACTCCATCTTATGTGCTACAAGGACAAGAAGTGAATGTGATTACCCGTTTTTCTCGCCTTTTGATAACGTATCGAAAGAATCCTGTAGCATGCTTGGCGCTGCCCGCATACTTTAACCCAATGAAGCAAAAGTGTGCAAGTGGGAGCCTATCTCTCAATAATACACAATTCCTTTACCAATTTTTTACAGGATTTTAAATATTGCACAAAGAATTAGGCTTGCAATTATGCAACATGTATGATATAATCCTTTATGTAAACTACAAGGAGGGAAACATGAAACTATACGACATTAGCGTGGGTGAATTTGTGAACCTGCTTGAACATGCAAAAGGGAACATTTATCTGGTTACGGGAGAGGGCGTCTCTTTTGGAATGAACAGCAAACTGGCACAGCTGTATGGCATTAAGATGCTGCTCGAGGATTCAAAAGATAACAAAATCTCTCCTGAAATTATCGTTGAAGACAAAGAAGATGAAGAAATGTTTTGCCGTTATTGGATGTCCCGCTGCGCAAAAGTAAGTGGGTGGACTAAGACATAATGGCGGATTAACCTTTGGAATCTTGTCTATCATTCACATTGTAATTCTGTAGTTTACATGGTATAATAGACCCAAGTTATAAATTCATTGGAGGGAGTAACTATGAAACTTTACGACATCGATATTCAAAAGCTTCTTGACCTTCTCGATAAAGCACAAGGAAATGTATATTTGGTAACAGAGGATGGAAACACCCTCAATCTGAAAAGCAAGCTGTGCCAGTTGTATGGTGTTCGGGCTCTCTTGGATGGAGCAAAAAGCTCCAAGGTTTCCGCTGAGTTGAAGGTGGAAAATCCGGAAGATGAGAGCATGTTCCTGAATTATATGATCGGCAATCGATAAAAATTCACCCATAAAGACCTATACCGCTGTAGTGTTAAAACGCTACAGCGGTATTTTTTATATTATTTATGACAAAAAACTAGGACCGCCCGGGGAAGGGCGGCCCTCTCGTTTGGTTGTATTGGTAAATGCATGTAGGCAAGATTTTACGGAGCTTGCTCCGCTGGTACAAAACAGAAACCCACTTTCCAGCCACTGTAGTCCCGCGGCTGGAAAGACACCATCAAAACAATCCGCATGGAATTATTTTGATCCAAAATCCGTTAGACGGTCTTAAATAAAAGATCGGTAGCTTACGGTGCTGTGTTGCTATAAACCGTGACCGTTTCAGAACCGTTGAAGACGGCTGTTGCTCTCACACGATACGTTCCGGAAGAAACGGACAACTCCTTGGAGAGGCTTACAAAATCGCTGGAATCCGACTCTGTCCAGCTGCGGACAGACGACCAGCTGCTGCCGCTCTTCTTTTGAAGCGTAACAGTCAAACGGATACTGGTTACATTGGACTTACCTGCCGCTTCCGCCTCTACATAAGCGGTGCCTCCGCTGACATCCAGCCAACTGTCTACATAGTCTGCGTAAGTGTAGCGGGGCTGGATCTCAATCGCGCTTACTTCATCGGGCTGCACTTCTGCCACGGCCATCGCGTTGGTACCAACGCTGGCAATCATGCAGAATGCGCAAAATACGGCTGCGAATTTCTTAAACATAGGAACTGCCTCCTTTAAAATTGATACATCTATTAACAACGACAAAAAATTGCAAAAGTGGACAAACTAGGGCAATCCTTTTTTAAAATTTATTCATATTTTTATGAAAACCTATTTTTGACATATGATTCAAACAATGGAAGATAAAAAACAACCGGTACTTTGTTGAAACAATGCAAAACAAAATAATCCTCTGCAAAGAGATTCTCTTTGCAGAGGATTATTCCCTCCCTTTATGAAGCGACATATGGCTTTTGCTCTACAATCTTTCCGTCTTCACCGAATGTATAAGAAATACCATCAATAATGCGGATCGTGTTGATCACATATTGTCCGTTTTCATAATAGTACTTGTCCCCATCATATGTAGCCCATCCCGTCGTCGGATATGTAATCTGGGGAAGCTTAAACCACTTTGTCCACTTGATGTTTCTACGCCCGAAGACCTCTTCATATTTCATATCTTCCCCGGAGCTTCGATTATCAATCGCCATATTGTTTCCAACATAAACCCCTACATGGCCAGGCTGATAGAGGATCAAGCCGTGGATACGCGGAAGAGAGGAAGGATCATTGTAATTGATGTCTCCGGAAACCTCGGCACTCTGGAGCATCGCACCGGAGCTGCCAGCCACCGACATCGATCCCGGATTTGGATTCTGGCCCTCTCCCTGCCACCAAAGGTAGGATTTAATCAAACCGGAACAATCGCTCGCACGCTTATTTCCCACGAACTGTCCATAGCAACCGCTGCGGTATTTCCAGCCATTCTTATATGCTAAAAGGACATGATCCGCCAAATCCACGCCGGTTTTTTCCTCCGCTGCTTGCGCCGTCACACTGTGTCCAAACGATGCTGTAATCGTCAGCGCTGCAAACAGCAACGTAAAGAAAAGCAAAAATTTCCGGTTTATCCGATTCAATGGTAACCCCTCCAATTTTCTGCCGCTTCCCGCGGAAACAGCTTGTCCGTTTTATTCGAGTATGTAACAATTTTTACATACAAATTACAATCTGTAACAAATTGGTTACAGTATAGCACAGATTATACTGGATGACAAGCCCTTTCATGAAAAAAAATTACAAATTGTAACCAGTTGGAGGGAGAAAATCCTCAAAAACATATAAAAACCTGCGCAAAAGACGGGAAGAATCCATCTTTTACGCAGGTTTTCCGAGCTAGAAAGTAACAAAAATGTTACCAGCGGTAAAACAATAGGGACAAAATCCCTTAGCCAAGATATTCCAAGAGCTTTTTCACAATTTCATCGGTGTGCATCCCGCGGGACCCCTTTACCAAAACAACATCCCCGCAGCGAAGAAGCCCCTTTAAGACCTCTACCGCTTCCTCATTGGAAGCGCAAACATGGCAGGGAATTTCCGGTTTGACAGAACGCGCTCCTTCTGCAATGGCCGCCGCACGCGTTCCAACCGTCACCAATGCATCCACGCCGGTTCCGGCTGCGTAAGCGCCCACCTCAAAGTGCGCGCGGTGCTCCAGGGCACCAAGCTCCAGCATATCCGCCAGTGCCGCAATGCAACGCCCATCCTGTTCCCGCAGGTTTTCCAGCATATCCAGGCTGCTTTTGAGTGCATCCGGGCTTGCATTGTACGAATCGTCGATAACCGTGATGCCCTTATGGCGGTGCAGCTGCTGCCGCATAGCAAGGGGCTGATATTCTTTCAGGGCTTTAGCCGCTTTTTCCAAGTCCACTCCAAGGAAATGTGCCACCGCGAGGCCGGCCAATGCGTTCGTCACATTGTGCAACCCCAAAACGGGCAGATCCACTTCCTGTGCAATCCCATTTGTTCGGAAGACAAACCGGACCCCATTGGGGTGGAAAGCGATCTGTTCGGCGCGGTCATCGCACCATGGCTGCATCCCAAAGTACCGCGTTTTTACCCGGAGCTTTCCCCGCAAGCCCGCCAGCATGGGGTCGTCTCCGTTCAAAAACAAGACAGAATCCTCCTGAAAACGATCGATGATATGCAGCTTTTCCCCCAGGATGTTCTGCTGTGTCTTAAGCTGCTGAATGTGGGAAATCCCGATATTGGTGATCACCGCACAATTGGGCGCTGCGATCTCCGCCAGACGGCTCATTTCGCCAAAATCGCTCATCCCCATCTCCACAACAGCGACCTCATGCTCCGGCTCCAGACGGAACATCGTCAGCGGCAATCCGACCTGGCTGTTGTGGTTTCCTTCCGTACGCATAACCTTCTTTTCCGCAGAAAGGGCAAGCGCGATCATCTCTTTCGTCGTCGTCTTCCCGACGCTTCCCGTCACGCCGACCACCGGGATTGAAAACCGCTGGCGGTATGCGGTGGCGATCAGCTGCAACGCGGAAAGGGTATTGGGGACCCGGATCCAAGCATGGGAATCCTCCATCTCCGTATGTTCTTCTGTCAGGGTTGCCACCGCGCCGGCCGCAAATGTCGCCGTGATGTATGCATGCGCATCGGTCCGTTCCCCTTTGATGGGGACGAACAGTGCGCCGGGCTCTATTTTCCGGCTGTCGGTGCTCACAGAAGTCACAACCGCTTCCGGGTCCCCACACAGAAGTTTCCCTCCACAGGCTCTACGAATTTCTTCCACCGTCATCTTCATGGTTCTGCCTCCTTTTCTCTTGGATGTTCTAGGGCGTTCCAAATTCAGGACAACCCTTCCTCTTTTAAAATGTCCGCAACGACTTCCCGTTCGTCCAGATGGTATTTGACCCCTTTGATCTCCTGATAATCTTCATGTCCCTTGCCAGCGAGGACAATAATGTCCCCCTCCTGCGCGTGGTCCATGCAATATTTGATGGCCTCTTTGCGGTCCGGGATCACGATATACTTCCCGTCTGTTTTGTGCAGCCCCACTTCGATATCCGAGATAATGTCCATGACATCCTCAAACCGGGAGTTGTCGGCGGTCACTACGGAAAGGTCCGCCAGCCGCCCGCTGACCTCCCCCATTTCATACCGGCGGGAGCGCGCCCGGTTGCCGCCCGCTCCAAACAGGCAGATCAGCCGGTTTGGATGATATTCCCGCAGCGTTTCCAGGATGTTCTCCATGCTGACGGCGTTGTGCGCATAATCGATCAACAGCGTATAATTTCCCGGCACCTTGACCGGCTCCACACGCCCTTTCACCTTGACCGCATTCAAACCGCGCCGGATGTTCTCCTCGGTTACGCCGAAGTGACGGCAAACCGCGATGGCTGCCAGCGCGTTATACACGCTGAAATGCCCTGGGATATCCACATCCACGCCGAACTGATAGGGCCCCTCCAATTCAAAATGCACCCCCAAATAGCCGGGGCAGGAGAGTAAGCGCTCCCCTTTAGCGCGCAGCTGTGCGTCCGGATGGAAACCATAGGTCTCCAATTGGCAGGTGTGCCCTTCTGTGATGGCCTTCCAATTTTCATCGTCGATGTTGACGATCCCCAGCTCGCACTGGCGGAACAGCATCGCCTTGCATGCGCGGTACTCCTCCAAACTCTTATGTTCATTTCCGCCGATATGGTCGGGCGAAAAATTCGTAAACAAGCCGATGGAAAACGTGAAACCGGATACCCGGTGATCCCGCAGGCCGATGGAGGAAGCTTCGATCACCGCCGCCCCACACCCCTCGTCCGCCATCCGGCGGAGGGACTTCTGCACTTCATACGACTCCGGCGTTGTGTTCTCCGTCTTAATTACCCGATCGCCAATCACCGTACCGATGGTGCCGATCAAGCCGGTCTTGATCCCTGCATCCTCCAAAATGGAACGGATCATATACGAGGTGGTGGTCTTTCCTTTCGTCCCCGTAAGGCCCACAACACGCAGATCCTTCGCGGGATGCCCAAAATACGCCGCAGAGAGCACGGCAAGCGCATAGCGGGTATCCTCCACCAATACGACGGTGGCCCCCGATACCTCCACCCCATGCTGCGCTATCACCGCCACGGCTCCTGCCTCTACCGCCTGCTGTGCATAGCGATGGCCGTCTGCGTTCGCCCCACACAGGCAGATAAACGCACATCCAGGCTTTGCCTTGCGCGAATCATAAATGAGATCGGAGATTTCCAACTCCGTACTGCCGGAACTCTGATACTCCAACCCTTCCAGTAAATCTTTTAAAAGCATAACCTTTCCCCGATGCGTCCAAAAGGGCGCTTCCTTTCCATCGTTCATTGTTTCTATTGGAAACAATTATGTTTATTCCGAGCCGATCAGTGAATATACCTTTTCGATCTCGTTTTCGTTTGTATAGTCCTCTGCTTCCAAGGCGTCGTGGAAGCGCTGCCGCAGCTCTCCGTCGGTCAACAGCTTTTCCAGGCCTTCCGCAATCCCTTCCGGCGTCATGGGGACGATCAAGCCATTTTCCCCGGAGGTCACCTGATCCGCTGCTGTGGAGAAATCCGTCAGCAAAATAGGCTTGCACAACACCATTGCCTCGTCCACGGCAATGGACTTCCCTTCAAAGCGCGACGGCTGCAAATACACGTCGCAAGCCCGCAGAAACGGATAAGGATTCGCCTGTTCCCCCAGGAAGCAGACGTCCTGTTCGATTCCAAGGGAGCGCGCTTGCTCCTGCAAAGCGGCCTCCTCGGGACCGACACCGATGATATACCAGCGGAATTCCAGCCCTTTCTCGCGAAGGGAAGCAACCGCGGGCAAGGCGAGGTCTAACCCCTTCTGTACGGAGAGGCGCGCAATGGACAACACACGGCTGCCCGAATAGCGGTCCCCAAAATCCGCGGGCGCCTCCGCCATTTTCCGCAAGAACTGCGCGGAAAGGATGTTATAGACCACATGGAATTTCTCCCGGAACTCCGGAAAATTGTCCTCTAACGCCATCTTACAGCCCTCTGAGACCGTACATAGTGCGTCCAGCTGCTTCACATAGGGCCGGTCGAAGTCCTGGCTCAACCCCATAGCGTTGTAGTCCCCGTGGATAAACCCAATCTTCCGCTTGGCCTGCACCTTGGTGACCGCATAATAGATGGGCTGCCCCTCCATAAAGGCCACCACTGCATCGTACTCTTTGCGGGCCGGATGCACAAAGTGCTTTTCAATTTTCCACATGCGCGCCAAACGGTCCCCCATCCCCCCAGGGGTTTTCCCTGCAAAGGTCACCAGCAAGCGGCAGACCGCTGCCAGCGGGTGGCCGCTCTTTACCAAGGCAAACAGCGCTTTGCGGATATTCAGCTTATACTCTGCCGGGAAAAGGGGCGGAAGCAAGTTCACCTGGGGCGGAACGCGCTCTAAAAAAAGCCCTTCATTGGCAAAAAGCTGCAAATCAACGTCATATCTTGTAAAATCGAACAGAGAGAGCAATGTCACCAGGCTTTTCTCAATCCCACCGCTGTGCAAACTGTAATTGATAAAAAGCACCTGTTTTTTCTGGGACATGACGACCCCTCCTCCGGTTATTTTTTTTGCGTATCACGGAACAGCATATGGCTATAGAAGCGATAAAATGCATAGACCATCGACGGATTCCCCGTGCGGATCACCCGCAAGATCAATTGATCGGACCGATTCCCGCCCAACAGATAGGAAGAAGCCGCCGCTTCTTTTAACAGCGGGGTCTCCAAGATCCCCTTCACCTCCGCCTTGCGCTGCTTGGCGTCCGCAGGGTTGTGCGGGCTGAAGCAGTTCACCAGCGCGGAATGCGCTGCATTGCGGAGCAGCCAAGCCAAGTGGCGTTCCCGGTATTGCTTATCCATCCCCTGTTGTTTCAGAAATTTCTGCACAACCTGGTAGCACTTCGTCATCATTTCCATCTTGTGCGGACGGTAACGGGTGCTGAGGGACTCCGGGTTGTAACGGTAGTGATAATAAGCGCCTTTGGCAAAGACGATCTTCTTGGCCAATGTATGCGCCATAATGGACACCGGCAGATCCTCCAGCATGATCTCCTGCTCATTGAAATACGCCAGATGATTTTCCACAAACCAGGCACGCCGGTAGAGCCTGCGCCATGCACAGCCCAGCATCTCCGTGGTGCGCCAGGAACTCCCGCTCACCGATGGGCCGATCAATTCTTCCAACAATGCCCGGTTGCGCTCTTCATCCGACTCGCCCGCCTGCAATGGCACGCTGCACGCGCGGCTCTCCCCATCGATCAGGTTTTCGCGCATATAGTTAAACACCACCAGGTCGGCCTCCTGCTCCTTTGCCGCCGCATAGACGGTTTCCAGCATTTCCGGGTCCACCCAGTCATCGGAATCGATAAAGGCGAGGTACTCGCCCGTAGCGCGCGCCACACCATAGTTGCGCGTATCCCCTAACCCGCCGTGGGGTTTCTCCAGGACACGCACCCGCTTGTCCGTTTCAAAGGAGCGGGCAACCTTCAACGACCCGTCCGTCGAAGCGTCGTTTACAAGCAAAACCTCTATATCTTCTAAAGTTTGGGACAAAATACTTTTTACGCACTGTTCCAAATAGTCTTCCACATTGTAAACCGGTACAATCACACTGACCTTCGGCACGTAAAAGCCTCCTTTCCGATTCCCTTATGCACCGAGGAACGCAAGGATGCGCTGCATCATCGCCTTCCAATCGTATTGTTCTTCTGCAAATGTTCGTTCTTGTCTGCTGCAATCCGCCTGCCGCCTACAGCGCTCAACGAATGCAATCAATTGCTCCATATCCACCGGTGTATCGTCATTCGGCACACGGAGCGCGAACGGCTCCTTACCGGTGAGGCTGTCGTCGTCATATGCGTAGAGGAACGGCAATCCCGCCGCGGCATATTCCCTCGCCTTCAGCGAGGAACAGCGGGTCAACCCACGCCGGTAGCATCCCAGTGTGGAAATCCCCACATCCGCTGTACGGTAGGTGCGGTTCAGCTCGTCACCCGTTTGAAAGCCCGGGCACAGCACGTCCTCCGTCAGGCCAAGGGATTTCACTTGCGCCAGGAATCCCGGCATTTCGGTGCGGTCGCCGCCCACCAGCACAAAGCGCAGCGGATGACGCCCGCCGGACGCCCGGTACGCCTGCATGCCGCGCAGGATGCGGTCGTATCCCTGCCACCACAGCGTCCCGGCCACCCCCAACATAGTGATGGGTTCCCCTTCCGGCTTCGGCGCAACCACCGGGATGGAATCCGTATCGATGCCGTTGTCCGCATTGATTGCTTTTACACCGAAGAAGTGGTCTGCATGGTTCCCATAGAGCACAACGCCATCGACTAGCCCCTTTAAAGAGAGGCCGGAGAGACGGTCCGCTGCAATATTGGCCGCAATCTTGACCGCTGTCGTTGCGCCCGCTTTGATCCCCTTGGCATATTGAATGTTTCGCGCGTAATCTTTCAAATAGGGATAATTGGGGATTTCCACCCCGATCTGCCGGGTTCCAGCTTTTCGGGCGGCTTTGCAAAGATGAATCACATCAAAGCTGATCCGGTCCAGGCGGATATACAGGACGTCGAACCGGTGCGCAGCCACATAGTCCGCTGCAATTTGGAAAAACTGCTTCATCACGCGGCCCGGCCCGATCTGTACTTCGTGGCGGTCCTCACCGCAGAAACAAAATGTCTTCTCCCGCCACAGGGTATAAGTCACCTCATAGCCAAGCTTTTGAAACGCGGACGCCTGCCCGCGAATCTTCCGTGTAACGCCGAGGTAGAGCGGCGCGTCCTCCTGGAAGGTGAGATACAGCAATTTCATGAATGGCAAAGCCTTCTTTCCGGGGAATCATCCCTTCTCTATTTTCCATATTGATTGTACAAATTATACCATCCTGCCCCAGGGAGGGCAAGTAGAAAGCCTTTGATTTTCCTTTGATTATAGTATACTATAGTCAGAGGAAAAGACGAAGCCCTGCGGGGCAATAAAACGCCGATCCACACCGTACGCTTAAACATTGGAAGCGTGACAAACCTTGCATAGATCTTGAATGGAGGCATTGTTCATGAAGACCTGTCTGGTTCTCCTGACCAAAACCTACCCCTTTGACAAGGGGGAAGAATTTATCGAGGACGAGGTTCCCCTGCTGGCCAAGGCCTTTGACCGCCTCGTCATCGCCGCTACCAGCACCTCCGATGCACCGGAACAAACCCGTTCTGTCCCAGCCAACGCTACCATTTTACACATTCCTGCTTCCCGCATCAAACGGGCGCTGCCGGGAGCGGCGCTCTCCTATTTGCCGTTTACCAATTGCCGTGGATACGCCGGCCCGGAAGAGCGCGCCGCCGTCAAAGGCTCCCTGAAGCGCCGGGGCTTTTTGACCTACTTTTTGGCTAAATCTGAAGCCGTCTACCGTGCAGTGGCCGAAAAACTGGCCGATTGCAACTTAGAGCAATACGACGGCGTGACCTTTTACAGCTACTGGTTCTACGACATCGCGCTTGCCGTCGTCCGCCTGCGGGACCACTGCGGGGCAAAGGCAAAACGGGCCGTCAGCCGTGCGCACCGGTACGACCTTTATGCGGACCGCAACGCAACCGGCTATCTCCCGCTGCGCCCCTATCTGCTGGAGCATCTGGACCGCGTCTACCCCTGCTCCGCCAACGGGAGTAACCTTCTGAAAAAAAGCTACCCCGCTTACCAGACAAAGGTGGAGACCGCATACCTCGGCACCCGCGATTTCGGCCTCTCCCCGGAGCCGCAAGGGGACGAGCTGCATATCGTGAGCTGCTGCCATATTTCCCCAGTGAAACGCGTAGAGCTTTTGGCGCAAGCCCTATCCCTCTTGGAGGACAGCGGCCTCAAATTGCACTGGACGCACTTCGGCGGCGGGGACGGCCTCGACGCCTTAAAAGCCTATGCGAAGGAGCATCTCAGTTTTATGGACTGCCAGCTTGCCGGGCCCATTCAAAACGAGGCGCTCATGCGCTATTATCAGCAACACCCCGCAGACCTCTTTATCAACACCAGCAGCTCGGAAGGGCTTCCTGTCAGCATCATGGAGGCGTGTTCCTTTGGGATCCCGGCCATTGCCACCGACGTCGGCGGTACCTCCGAGATTGTCCAAGACGGCAAAACCGGCTTTTTGCTTCCCATGGAGTTTGCACCAAATGTTTTGGCAGAGCAAATTGTGGCGTTCTCCCGCCTTCCACAGGAACAACGGCAGGCCCTGCGCGCCAATTGCCGCAAAGTCTGGGAAGAACAATTCTTCGGGGAGCGGAACTTCACCCATTTTGCCGAAGCCATCCGTCCCTGATTTGTCAGACGAACTCAAAAGAATACAAACCATCGTACGATCCCTCTGATGTAGCAGAACGCGCCTACATCAGAGGGATTTATGATGCTGGTCGAAAAGAACGCTATATGCGTCTTTTCGAACGCGATCGCTTCCACAAAAAACAGAGTGGCGCCGCTTTCGCCCTGCGCCACTCCGAAAAGTGCTTATTGTAGGAATGCCTCTTTTGTATTGTCGGCAAAGCTCCTATTGCTTCAAGAGCCTGTCCTGCTTTACTCCTCTACAGAGATGTATGCCTGAAAAATAAAGCCGCTCTGCCCCTCATAGGTAACTTTGACCCAGTCGCCAGAACTCCCCAGCGGGTCCACTAGGAAAGCGTCCCCTGGGTATGCACGTCCAATCGGTTCGCTGTTTTGGTCCGGGGCGCTGCGCACGTTGGCATAACTCCCCTCAATGATGTTGACAATCTTTCCAATCGTCAGATGTACATCCGGCAATGGTGGCAAAGACGCAGGAATGAAACTAGAATCCCCTTCTCCCACCGTGGAGGACGTAGGCGCGGGATTTTCGGAAGAAGTCTCTTCCCCTTCACTTTTTCCAAAGCAGCCGGTGAGCAAAAAGAGACTTGCCGCCAGCAACAGACAGAAAACCCGTTTCATAAAACGCCTCCTCACATTTTCTATAAGATTCAAACAGATTATACCACCAAAGGCCAGAATTACGCAACCGATTTTATACAAAAATTCCAAAACTTTCCTTTACCAGTGATATTTCCGGAAATTCCGCCGCATCATCCAGTAGTCTGCCTTTCGTTTGATCCAATGGAAGAGGTCCGCGCCGAAGAAGAGAAGGACATTGAGCAGGGACATCAGGATGGCGGCCCTAGATGCCCAATCCCCATAGAAAAACGAACTGGCATTGTAAAGCAAATCGATCACCGCCAGATATTTCACTTTGACCGGGACGGCAAAGAACAGTAGCAATTCAAAATTGGGGTAGAGCGCTGCAAACGCCAAAAACAGCGACAAGTTTAAATATCGGTTCACGCCGTAGCCGGTGACTAGCGCGGCCAAAACGCTCCCGAGAATTCCGCTTAGATAGAATAGATTCAAGCGAAACGTGCCCCATTCCTTTTCCAACGCATTCCCCAATAGGCAATAAAAATAAAGGTTTAAAAGGACCCACAGCGGCGAGCTGGAAGACGGTAAAAAGAGAAAGGTCAGGAAACGCCAAATCTGTCCCCGCGCGACTAGATCCATGTCCAAAGCCAGCAGGGACTGCATCGGCGTGCCGGGAAAAAAGAGGTCGATCAAGTACACGGCCAACATGATTCCAGACAGGGTATACATCAAATGCGGTATTGCATAGCGCCCAAATTTGCGTTCCATTTGACTGAGCCATTTCATGGATAACACCTTCCTTATCCTTCAAGTCTCGGTCAAAATGGCCCTGTTCATACAAGCAATTGCAGTATTCTTCTCCATGCCGGACATACTAACGACAAATCTGTCTGAAAAGGAGGTATGGTGATGCTGCTAAACAACGCCGACTTGGAAAACATTTGTGAGGCGCTGCACCAGATGGAATTCCGCTGTGCCAGGAACATCCATCTGCTGGAAGACTCCTTTTTATCCGCCGTGGACCAAGATTCCAAGATTGAGCTGGCCGTATTGCGGGAACAGCTCCAACAGTACCACGCTACTATGGAAAAAATCCAACTTCTCCGTGAAACTGGTCCTGTTTAAATGTCCGTCAATCCTCTTCGACCACCACTTCGTCCGCGAGAGCCGCAACTGCGGCGAAAAGCCCCTGTGTGTCCTTGCGGGTATCCCGCAACAGGTCCGTGTCCTCTGCAAAATTCCCCCATACCGAGAAACGGCCGTCGTCCTGTTGTACAACCTCCAATTCCTCATACATTTCATAATGGCGCGGATCAAAATCCTTCTGCCCGCCAAACAGGCCGTTCACTGCGTCCCATTTGTGTGCCCTGAAAAAATACCGCTTCATAGATATCTCCCTTACTCTCCTTTTGTTCGTTTTGGACACCAATCCATCCCTGCCGAATAAACTATGGATGGAGGTGTGAATCATGGTTGTAAAAATGAATGTGTACCACTGTATGAACCCAAAAGAAAACCCGGAACCCTCGTGGATGCGCAAGCCAAAGACCGCTGGGACGCTCCAAGACGACCTTGTAAAACGCTTTAAAGAATCGCCGGACTCCTTCTTCCCTTCTTTCTATCCACCTACAAGGCCCGAATCCCAAACATAAGCACCGGCGCCTGAGGTCCTCTTTCCCGAACTTTGGAAAGAGGGCCTCTTCGTTGCGCAACAGCACTTGCGCAGAAAAGAAAAAAGAGAGCCAAAACAGCTCTCTGTGTGGGAATCGATCAACATCCCGAAGAATAGAAGAAGGTGGTCCCATCCACCACTTTGCACCAATCGGAACGCTCCAAGATGTCCAAGACCTCGCTGCGCTTCACCTTTCCGCTGAGTGCTTTTGTGACCTCCGGCATACGGATCAAACGGTCTGGATTTTGTTTAAAGAAGTTCTCCAGTTCCCCTTCCAAATTGGAGGTTGTTTGCGCCTTTTGCTGCGTTGCAGCCGGCCTGGACGCCCTACGGTCGATCAAGAACGCCTCCGTATGCTGTTTGACATACATCAGGAACATCGTCTTAATCCGGCTCACCAAGCGCGGCGGAAGGCCCTCCGAGGCCGCCAGCTGATCAAACCGGCATCGCGCCAGATCCGCCATGGTTTTGTAATGATGCCGTTCACAGTAAAGAAGAAACGGCCGGTAGAGCTCTCCGGAGTAAATTTGTTCGATCTCGTCCACAATAACAGTCCCTTCCTAATTTTAAAGTCGTGCGAAGAATGATTATACAGGAATCTCCCAGAATCTTCAAGTATTTTCCAAAAATTTTCCATTTCCATCCAAGGAGGTCCAGCTTCATCCCCTCGCCGGATCGGTTTCGAAAAAAGGCAGCTTCACAGCTGCCCTTGAATCTCTTCTAATATCTGTAAATAGCCTGCTTCGTAATTTCCTTCCGGCGGTTCCATGCAAACGACTTCTACATTCAGACTGTCCAACAGGGAACATAATTGTAAAAAGCTTTCCGTCTCCGTTCCCACCCGATAGAACACAATCCGATTTTTTACAAAAGGAGCCATTCCACGGTAATTGGCATTCATCAAAAAAGCCCGGTAGGTCAACAGCCACCAAACGTCCATCTCCACCCGATCCAGGCCATACCCCACAAAAAATAGGTCATGGGTAAAAAAGAGCTCTGCAAAGCTGCCGGTGCTTTCCCGGTTTCCCCGCAGAAGATTGAACAACACCACATCCCTAGCACCCTTTTCATGCGCAAGCAACAGGCTGCGCAGCTTTTCCAAGGCGCCTGCATAATGTTCAAACCCCAGGCAGACGGACGAGGGGGCCTTTGCCTCCCCATGGATGTGGCGGATGGTCTTCCCGCCGGCGGCCTGCTTGCGGAAAAGGCTATACCGGATTTCCGCACTCCCGGACTTTACCCCATGTTCGAAAAAATGAGGGTCCGCCGCATATTCCAGCATATAGTCGTAATTGGTCGTCAGGATCTCCTGGACCGGCAAATCCATCAAGCGCTTCTGTAGCAGCTGCGGCTTTTTCTGGGGATCCAGCATGGGCCCCACAATATCGGATTTCATTTGCCAAAATGCCCTATCCCCCGTAAAGCAGCGGGATTTTAACGCAGCATTCGCGATGCGCTCGAATTCCATGGAAAAGGAGGCATTGCTTTTCCCTGTCACCCCTAGCCGTTCCGCCAGGCTGTCCAACATACCGCCCCAGGAATGTAAGACCGGATAACAACGGTTCAAACCATTGCCGACAAAAATTGCACTCGCCATCTGCCTGTCCCCCTATCTCCAATTTTTTAATATAAATAGCAAAAAATCCAGGATCCTAAAATGGTTCCTGGATTTTTTGTGGAGCTGCTAACCAGAATCGAACTGGTGACCTCATCCTTACCAAGGATGTGCTCTACCGACTGAGCCATAGCAGCAAAGTGGCGACTCGGAACGGGATCGAACCGTCGACCTCTAGCGTGACAGGCTAGCGTTCTAACCAGCTGAACTACCGAGCCGTATGGCAGGGGCAGAAGGACTTGAACCCTCGGCACGCGGTTTTGGAGACCGTTTTAACGCTTTTCACAGCTTGTTACAGTCTTTCACAACCCGCTTAAATACTAGGTTTCACAAACTCTAGCCCCATACAATTTCATGTGGTTTTTTGCTGTTTGTCATCGCATTAAACAACAAACGAACAGCAAATCGCAGATGACTTACTATTTGCATTTCTCCGTTTCATCTGCCCGACGGATATTTATTATAATAGCCCTATTGCCTTTTGTCAACTGTTTTTTTGCATCTTTATCTTTTTTCTTGTAGCTTTGCAGGATAAGGCAACTTCATATCATTGAGCAAATAGTGTTATTATGTTAAATACATAATTGTTCCTCTGCGTACATTCATGAGGTCTATTCCTCGAACTACAAATCTTCTTATAAAGATGATGTTATACTTCATTTTATATACTAAAAATTAGGATGCTTTCTCACCGAAACTACTTTTGAGAAATCTACTAATGCCTCTACATTGGTATCTTGACATATTTGTAGTCCAGTCGTTTCTTGAATAGATGTCCCTGGTCTGCCGCTCGCTATGATTGCATTGGAAATAAACACATTGAAAAAATAGGGAGCAACCGCATGGGTATCTATCAAATTCTTGATTTCCTGCATTTTAACTTGTGCCTCAGTCCTCATCATATACACATGGCCTTGCCCACCATTTACAAAGTCAATAATAAGAGCATAGTCATACTGCGGTGCAGATGCCTTTTTCCCAAATAAACCCATAATTCTGAACTCCCTTTTATCTACACATTTACAATTCTTATCTGCGCTCCAATAAGCAGCATTCACGTTCGTCAACCGGGGCCATACTATATTTGGCATACTCATAAGAATCTAGGCGCTCACGCTTTATCCTCAAGTTTGCCCCTTGTCGTCCGCCAGAGCCAAGCCACTCTAAATATTTAGAATCCTCGCCAGAGAATTGTTGCACCCTGTAATATGGATCGAAGAACAGTAACCAATCTTTATCTTCATCCACTCCTAAAGCCAACATATAGTGTGCAAGCGCATTTGCAGATTTTCCGCTACTTACTCTTAATAAAGCTACGCCCTTTCTGTTCAGGCACGCTATAATCTTATTACCTTGCCGTAAGTGTATTTGTTCTTTAGGCAAGTATTCGCAGTTCTTGAAAATGAAATGTTCGTCCGAAAAAGACTCTAGCCATTGTAATATGAGCTGAATCGCTAGCCCCGTTGTACCATGCTTCCCGAAGTCACCATGCTTGTCCACAGTATCTAATGAATAAAGCATTATCTTTTGAACAACCGCAGGCGGTATCTCATTACGATTAAATAAATACTGAATCGCATTTATAAAGCTAGTAGGAACACAATCATAATCAGTCGTTTGATAACGAAAGGGAGTGTGCATTGTCTACCCTCCTAAAACAGCAGTTACAGCAAAGGCAAAACGGAACCCCTGTCAGGCCATTGTCAGCCCCGTGAGCGTTTAATTGCCCTATACCTATATAACAACACTACCCCAATAATACAAAGCCATTTGAAGCAGGCTCAACAGCCTTAGCTATTTATATATTATACCACGCCCATATTTAAGTCGCAACATTTTCATAAACTATAAAGGAGCATAATATCTTATATGCCTAGTTTATGATAGTTTGCTATAATGTTACCATTTTTATGGGTGAATTAAATGGATAACAAAGCAAGACACGCAGAAAAGCTAATGTTGCTAGGTAATAAAATTGCATATTATCGCAGAAAAAACAAGCTGTCACAAGAACAGCTTGCTGAAAAGATTGGTATAAGTCGTGTTCATTTAAGTCATATCGAAGCGCCGAATGTCATACAGGCTTTTTCTATCAATGTCTTATTTGACATTGCGGACGCTTTGGGCGTAGATGCAAAAGATTTATTTAACTTTGATAACTGACTACCAGTTCATGTATCATCAAGCCACTTTATCCCGACATACTCATTTTCAAAGTCATAAGTATCAACAAAAAGCATATTATACCCTCGGCATATTTCTGTCGAGCGTCGCAGTCCCTGAGTACAATAGTAAAGTTTGCTATGTAATCGCCTTTCCTGCGTCCTAGCAGACTTTTTAATATACTTGGTAATGTACCCTGCCACTTTTTTCTTATCTCGTATTTTACCGAAAGAACAGAACCCGAACTTCTTTTCATATGCCTTCCAATTCATATACTTTCTTCTGATTAGATATTGCGGGTGTTTCCCTTTCTCAAAGAGTGATAAGTGATCCAGCGGCACCCCATTCATAAGGCCATGAATATGCCAAGCCCCTCTTTGGTCTAATTCGGGGATTAAAATATAATGAATTTTTTGACCCTTGGTTTTTCGTAGAGAGTAATTGCTCAGCCACTTTGCAAAAGCCTTGATATATACTTCCAGATTGTACCGGTCATACCTTTTGGGGTCTAATGTAAAGGTAACAAAGTATTCCCAGTCGTTACAGCAGGCCAATTCGTGAACCCTCTGTTTTGACCTAGAAATGCTGTTATACAGCTTCCTGTCATACGATTTGAAATTATTTGTATTGCGAGTACATCCCTTGGGGAAAACAGGTGGATAGGATTTGGCAATAACTTTTTTTCTCCCATTATAATCTCGGATGTATTGAAATACTTTCGGCATATATGATTTCTCATTATCCTGAGCAGAATGTGTTATTATGTTAAATACGAAACGGCTTATTTTTTGGCTTGCTCGATAAAAGAAATCGTAGGAACTTACGTCAGTATAAGTCATTACAACATAAGCATATTTTTTTATGTTTTCAATATAAGCATGGCAAAATTCATCATAAAAACTGACATAGGTTTCTAAGTCCCCCTCACATCGGCTACAAAGTTCGTCCGCATAGTTCTTCAAAACTTCATCTGTTTTAGTACCCTTCATTGCTGACATATCCTTTTTCTTAAAATTGATAAAACGCATGGCTCACGAGTTATCTCAGGCCATGCGTTTTGTCATATATATCAGCAATCTTCTAAGCCACAATTATGGCTGTCATCAGATGTATCAGCACAATCAAATTCAGCCTCTGCTCAAATCCCTTATTCCAGCTATACAAGCGGGAGCAAAGCTGTCTCCAGTATTTAGATACTCTACAAACTTCTCAAAATTTATCAAGTATTTATTTCCGGCTCGGCAATAGGTGATTTTACCCTGTAAGCATAACTGTCTAATGTAGTGCATAGCCAGCCCGCTACGTTCTGCTGTCTGGTTTATTGTCAGCATAGTAGGAATATTATCCATTCATTTCACCCCCTTCCAAATACGCCTATCTTGACTCTGTTAGTTTTTTATGCTATAATTTATATAGCAATTTATATTAACGAGTAAATACAGTATAGCATACATTCCGCAAATGTCAAAGGGTATCCAGAAATCGCATGGAAAAATAACAGAAAGGATTTGGTGAAGTGAGTAACGCAAAAGATTTTAAGGGATATGACGGTGTCTTTGCAAAACGGCTGCGACATATCATGGATGCTACCAGAACCACGCAGGAAACTCTTGCAAAGCAAATTGGCCTAACGCGACAAACAATATCACAATACATGGATGGTTCTGTTTTACCAAATGCAGAAAAGCTACATAAAATGTGTGTGTATTTTAACATCCCAAGCGATTACTTATTAGGTCATACAGATTCACAAAGCACAGATATAACTGAACAGCTCATACAAGATAAAACTGGACTTTCTAAAAAATCTATTGCCACTTTTGTGGGAGCCAAACATGGTTATAAGGGTGAATTATTTGGCATCCCTTACAATAGCGAAGCACTTGACTACATACTGTCAAATGAGGATTTTGTGCAAGCCTTTCTAAATCAGCTATTAACGTGCTGGTATGAAAAGAGTGAAGAAGAAAAAGACAACAAGCGGGTTGGACGCCCAATAATAAGCGAAGATTCAATCGACGCCAAATGTCGTTTGACAAAGTTGGTTGACCAATATCTTGTTGAACGAGGCTACGAAGAATTTTACAAGCCCGTAGTCCTAAGAGCGAACAAGCCCGGTCGGAAACGGAATATGACTAAAACATCAGACACTTCAAAGAAAAACGATCATACTTAAAAGAGGTGAAAAAATGGCAACTATTAAGAAGCGATCTGAAACCTCATACTTGATTACTGTGAGTTGCGGTTATATGAATGGCAAGCAGATTCGCAGGAATAAAACAGTCAGAGTTTCAGAAAGTATGACGGAGCGGCAAAAGCAACGGGCTGTGGAAAAAGAAGCGGTGCTATTTGAGCAGGAAGTTCAAAACGGGACTTTTCTTGACGGAGAGAAAATTACCTTTGAAGAGTTCGCACAAAAATGGCTGACTGAATATGCAGAAAAGGAACTTGCCCCCAAAACAGTTAGTCGCTACAAATCCTTACTTGCCAGAATCAATCAAGGAATCGGCGGTATTAAATTGAGCAAGCTCCAGCCCACACATATTATCAGCTTTATGAATAACTTGGCTGAAGAAGGTATCCGCGAAGATGACCGATACATTATGGCAGATAAGTACATTGCCTATTTCAAGGAAAATAAAGCAGAACTATCATCGCTCACAATTAACGCTCGTACAATAAGCAGCATCTTATCCGGCAAACCTACAAGCAAAAAAATCGCCTGCAAAATTGCAGACGAAAAGAAAATCAACTTATCCGCTTTATTTAAGACACAAAATACATTTACAAAACTTTCATCACAGACCATTATGCACCACTACCGTTTATTAAACACAATACTGAATACCGCTGTCCAATGGAATCTACTACTCAACAACCCTGTGGAACGCACAAAACCCCCGCGCGTGGAACAAAAGGAAATCCAGAGCCTAGATGATGCGCAGGTAGCGAATATGCTGCGCTTACTGGAAAGTGCGCCCGTGAAATATCAGTCAGCAGTATATACCGCAGTATTTGGCGGTTTGCGTATAGGCGAAGTATCTGCCTTAAAATGGACTGATATAGATTTTGATACCGGAAGAATCAGTATCACCAAATCACGTCAATATCTAACCGGCCTAGGAATTTTTGAAAAGTCCCCAAAGAATGAGAGCAGTAAACGAGAATTGAAACTACCAGCTATTGCACTTCAAAAATTAAACGAGTGGAAAAAAGAACAGATACTAGAACGGCTTTCAATCGGTAGCCGATGGATAGACAGCAATAGTGTATTTACACAATGGAATGGATCACCCATGTCCCCCGACACAATCAGTCATTGGTTTACCAAATGGATTTCCAAAACAGACCTGCCGCCAATAACATTTCATGGATTAAGACATTCCAATGCTTCTTTGCTAATTGCACACGGAACCGACATAAGCACTGTATCGAAAAGGCTGGGGCATTCCAGAATATCTACCACAACAGATATTTATACCCATCCAATAAAGAAAATGGATGAAGAAGCTGCCAATACATTAGACAACATCTTCACCCCTATGACCAAAATTGCTTCAAAATAAACTACAAACAAACGACAACGCAAACCTATTGTCACAAAGTAATAGCCGCATGACTGAACCGGAAACGGCCTAGTCATGCGGCTTTCAGCTATGGCAGGGGCAGAAGGACTTGAACCCTCGGCACGCGGTTTTGGAGACCGCTGCTCTACCAACTGAGCTATACCCCTATTTCTTTGCGGTACCCTCAAGCGCGAGATTAATTCTAGCATTTTCTACACAAACTGTCAATAGTTTTTCGCAAACTTTTTTAAAAAATTTCAGCCAGATAAAGGAAAGAGTAGGCGGGCGAATCCGAAAGCCGTTTTCGCCCGCCCAGTACATTCCTATGTAGGCTGCTTTAGATGGAAATCTTCAGCGCAATATCATAGAGTTCCTTGTTAAAGGGACGCTTCATCGCCAACGCCTCTGTGATGTCGAGATCCACCACTTTGCCCTCACGGACAACGATGACGCGGTTGCTACGGCCGCTCTCCAGCAGCTTTACCGCCTTATACCCCATTTCGCTGGCCACCACACGGTCGCGCAACGTCGGGGAACCACCGCGCTGCACATGGCCGAGCACAGTTGCACGGGTCTCAATACCTGTGCTCTCCTCGATCTTATGAGCCAACTCGGTCACACCGCCGACGCCCTCGGCAACAACAATGATAAAGTGCTTCTTGCCGGTCTTCTGGGTAAACTGCATACGGTCGATGATGTCCTTCTGGAAGTCAAACGGAACCTCTGGCACCAGGATCACGGTTGCCCCCACGGCAATGCCCACCAGCAGAGCCAGGTCTCCGCAACGGCGGCCCATAACCTCCACAACGCTGCAGCGGTCGTGGGACTCGGTCGTGTCGCGCAGACGGTCCACCATATCCACAGCCGTGTTCATAGCCGTGTCAAAGCCGACGGTGTATTCGCTGCTGGCAACGTCGTTGTCAATCGTGCCCGGGATGCAGACACAGGGGATGCCCGCGCCCGTCAGGTCACGCGCGCCGCGGAAGGAACCGTCGCCGCCGATGACTACAACCCCTTCAATGCCCAGCTTCCGGCACATATCTGCCGCCTTCTGGACGCCTTCCGGCGTATTGTATTCCTTGCTGCGAGCTGTATACAGCATCGTGCCGCCGTGGTGGATGATATCCGACACGCTGCGGAGATCCATTTCGAATACATCGCCGCTCAGCAGGCCCTGATAACCTCTGCGGATGCCCAGAACCTCCATACCGGAAGTCAACGCAGTACGCGCTACCGCACGCACTGCTGCATTCATGCCCGGTGCGTCACCGCCGCTCGTCAACACGCCAATTTTTTTCATACTCATAACCGTATCCTCCTAAAAGAAAATCTACTGATTTCAGAATGCCGCGTCCATTTGACGCTGAAACAGGATTCTTTGTCTAATTATCCCTATTATAGCGTATTTTGTAAGAACTAATCAAGACATAAATATGGATAAATGAATCCGCTATATGGAAAATTCACTCATTCCTTCACAAAAGCAACATTTGCCTTGCCCAAAACCTTACAAAGCTCCCGCAAAAGCACGTCATTTACATCCACGCGCATCGAGGTCGGGGCCAGCATCAGCTTTTTGGTATCTTCAAAATAGACGTATAGGGGTGTGGGGCCGTCAAATACGAGAATATATTTTTTGGCCTTCTCATACAGCGGGCTTTCCTTACTGGGAACCTTCAAATACAACCCCGGGCGTTTGGACTTCTTCGGGGACGGATGATCCCCTATGCGACCCTTGTCCGGCGCGGGAAGCACCTGCTCGCATACGAGCTTTGTCTCCTCATCCTCGCGCATGCTCACCCGCCCGCGCATCTGCACGACGCTTCCCTCCGTGATCAGCGCCGCATACTGCGTCAGCGTATTGGGAAATACCAGCGCTTCGATCGAGCCGAACATGTCCTCCACGGTGACAAACGCCATGGTGCTGTTGTTTTTGGTCACCTTTAAGCGCACCTTTGTGAGAATGCCCAGCAGTGTCACATGGTCGCCGTCGTGATAGCGGCCTGTATCTTCATCCAGGAGTTCCCCAGTCTTTGCCGCATGCAGTTGTCCATACGCCGGCAGGTATTCCGCCATGGGATGGCCGGAGAGATACATGCCGGTCACCTCTTTTTCCATTGCCAGCTTGTCCGCCATGCTCAGATCCGCCATGGGCCCAATCACGAATTCTTCCTCCGCGGCGCGCGGCGTCAGGCTATCGAAAAAGCCGAGCTGCCCATCCACATTGCGGCGCTTATCCGCTTCCAGGGATTCGAGGACGGAAGCGACGTTCTCCAGCATTTGCCGCCGGTTATAGCCCAGATTGTCCAATGCGCCGCATTTCACCAGGCTTTCCAGCGCACGGCGGTTCAGGTCTTTTCCATACATCCGCTTGCAAAAATTATAAAACGAGGTGAACGGACCGCCTTGGTCGCGCTCCTGCAACAAGCCGCTGATAAAGCCCTTGCCCAAATTCCGGATGGCCAGCAGTCCAAAGCGGATGTCCTTCCCGTCGACGGTAAACCCATTCCGGCTGAGATTCACATGGGGCGGCAACACGTGGATGCCCAGGCGGATACACTCAGCAATATAGGCGGACAGCTTGTTGGTCATATCCAAAACGCTGGTGAGCAATGCAGCCATGTATTCCTGCGGATAATAGCACTTCAGCCATGCGGTCTGATAAGCCAAGAGCGCATAGGCCGTGGCATGCGATTTATTAAACGCATAGGAGGCAAAGCTCTCCATCTCGCCGAAGATCGCCTTGGCGGTCTCCTCGTCTACGCCGCGGCGGATACAGCCGTCCACTTCCACGGTGCCGTCCTCGTTTACCAGCCCATAGATAAAGATCTGCCGCTCTTTTTCCATGACGTCCGCCTTTTTCTTGCTCATGGCACGGCGGACAATATCGGCGCGGCCGAGCGAATACCCCGCCAGGCTCCGGAAAATCTGCATCACCTGCTCCTGATAGACGATGCATCCATAGGTGACGTCCAAAATATCCCGCAGCAGCGGGTGGCGGAACTGCACCTTCTCCGGGTGATGGCGGCACTCGATATACCGCGGGATGGAATCCATCGGCCCAGGGCGGTACAGCGAAATCACCGCGATCAAATCCTCCAAACGCTCTGGCCTGAGCTGCATAATCACGCTGCGCATCCCGCCGGATTCAAACTGGAATACCCCGTCCGTGGAGCCAGTGGACAGCATGTCGAAGACCTTTGGGTCGTCCAATGCGATATTTTCAATCTGAAAATCCGGGACTTTGGTGCGGATCATCTCCTGCGCGTCGTGGATCACAGAGAGATTACGCAGTCCCAAAAAGTCCATTTTCAAAAGGCCGAGCTCTTCCAAGGTGGTCATGGTGTACTGCGTAACGATGGAATCATTGTTCTTTGCGAGCGGGACATACTCGCTCACCGGCCGGTCTGTAATCACAACGCCCGCTGCATGGGTGGAGGCGTTGCGCGGCATCCCCTCCAGCTGACGGGCCATGTCGATCAACTCATGCACCTGGGGGTCGGTGTCGTACCGCTGCCGCAGCTCCTGCGAGGCCTTCAGCGCCTTTTCCAGCGTGATATTCAACTCCATGGGCACCAGCTTTGCAATGCCGTCCACCGTGGCGTAGGGGATCGCCATCGCGCGCCCAACGTCGCGGATGGAGCCGCGCGCCGCCATGGTGCCAAAGGTAACGATCTGCGCCACGTGGTCACTGCCATATTTGCGCACGACGTAGTCGATCATCTCCTGGCGGCGTTCGTCGCTGAAGTCGATGTCAAAATCGGGCATGCTGACCCGTTCCGGGTTCAGGAACCGCTCGAACAGCAGGTTGTACCGTATGGGATCGACACCCGTGATGCCGATGCAATAGGCCGCCAAGCTTCCCGCGCCGGAACCACGCCCAGGCCCCACCGGAATGCCGACGCTCTTCGCATAGCGGACAAAATCGTATACGATCAGATAATAGTTGACATATCCCATCTTTTCGATGGTGGCGAGCTCATATTCCAGCCGGTCAACAATCGACTGCTCCGGATGCTCCCCGTAGTATTTATGAAGCCCTTCGTAACATTTGTCCCGGAAATAGGCGGTGTTCTCCTGCCCATTGGGCGTATCAAAATGCGGGAGTTTTGTCTTGCCGAACTCAAATTCCACATGGCAGCGCTCTGCAATTTTCCAGGTGTTGTCCGCGGCCTCCGGATGGTCGGGGAACAGGGCGCGCATCTCCTCCTCCGACTTGTAGTAAAACTCATCCGAGGCGAATTCCATGCCATCCTTGTCTTCGATCGTGTGGTTCGTCTGGATGCACAGCAGGATATGGTGCATCTTGCTATCCTCACGCCGGATATAATGGCAATCATTTGTCACAACCAATGGAATTCCCGTATCCTTTGACAGGCGGATCAACGCCGGATTGATCAGCTTCTGCTCCCGAATCCCGTGATCTTGCAGCTCCAAAAAGAAATTGCCGTCCCCGAAAATATCCCGATAGCGCAAGGCTGCCTCTTTTGCGCGGTCATAATCGTTGGCCACCAGCGCCCGGGGGACCTCCCCTGCCAGGCATGCAGACAGGGCAATCAACCCCTCATGATATTGCTCCAAGAGCTCAAAATCGACGCGCGGCTTGCTGTAGAATCCCTCAATCCAGCTCTTGGAAACCATCGCCGCCAAATTTTGATAGCCGGTGTTGTTCTCGCAGAGCAGGACCAGATGGCGGTGTTCCGAATCAAGTTCGCGCGTCTTGTCGAACCGGGAACGCTGGGCAACATATACTTCACAGCCGATGATCGGGTTGATCCCGCGCGCTTTGGCCGCCTTATAAAAATCCACAGCGCCATACATCACGCCGTGATCCGTAATCGCAACCGCCCGGTCGCCCCGCTCCGCCGCCGTATCCAACAGGCGCTTAATCCGGCATGCGCCGTCCAGAAGGCTGTATTCTGTATGCAAATGCAGATGTGCAAACATGCAAATTCCTCCTTTCCCATTTATTTAAAGGGATGCCTCACCGCTCCGGTAGGGTTTCCGCCAAGTCCACAATGCGCTGTAAACGGTGATTGACGCCGGATCTGCTCAGCGGCGGCGAAAGCGACTCCCCCAGCTCGCGCAGCGACATCTCTGGATTCTGCAAACGCAGCTCCGCCAACTCCCGCAGCTCCTCCGGCAATTCGCCCAATCCGGTGGATTCCGCAATCTTTTGGATGGCCAGCACCTGCCGCGCGGCAGCCGACGCGGTTTTATCCAGGTTCGCCGTCTCGAAATTGGTCCGGCGGTTGATCTGGTTGCGGACCTCTTTCAGCATTTTTACCTGCATCAATTCCATGGCGGCCGCAGGAGCGCCCAAATAGGTCAGCAGGTCCGTCACCTGTTCCATCCCCTTACTATAAACCACAAACGAGCCTTTGCGGTTGGTCAGCCCGGGCTGCAAGCGCTCCACACCGCACATCTGTAGGGCCACCAAGAGGTCCTTTGCCAGATTGCTGTATGGGACGACAAACTCTAAATGATATTCCTTGTTTGGGTCCGTCACAGTCCCACAGCACAAAAAGGCTCCGCGCAGAAAAGACGCCAAGCACTCCGGGCAGACGATGTTTTTCCGGTGGATGCGCAGGTTGATCTCCCCCGCTTCATGGCCAAAGGTATGCAGCAGGAGATTCCTTTGATCGTCCCCCTCCACCGTAACGGAAAAGGTATTCCGATTTTCCTTCCTGCGGGAGATGGAGCTCCGCAAGTCCACAATGACGCCCGCCACCTGCGCTGCAAGCTGTGCCACCCGATGAGCAACGGCGGCATTTTCCGTCACCATGCAGACCGAAGCGCGCGAAAAGCTTCTGCCAAACAAAAGTAAACCGTAGCACTCCGCCTTGCTGCAGCAGGAGCGCTGCGGTACCGATTTACACATTTCATTTTTGGTATCTGCCGCGAACGACACGATTTCACCGCCTTTTCACTCAGGGCTTTTTATAGGCCAGCTGGGATTATTTCTGGATGTCCCGGTGGTTGACGCTTGTCCGGTGCCCGTTTTCCAACAGATGGTCGTATAACAGCTGCGCCAACGCTACCGAACGGTGCTTGCCTCCCGTACAGCCGATTGCGATGACCAGCTGGCTCTTCCCCTCGTCGCAGTAAAGCGGAAGCATATAGTCAATCAGGCTGATTAAGCGCTGGACAACCCCCTTGGTCTGCTCCCATTTCATCACATAGGAGTACACCGGTTCGTCCAGCCCAGTGAGGTGCTTGAGTTCCTCGATATAGAACGGATTGGGAAGGCAGCGCACATCAAAGACCAGGTCTGCCTCGGTAGGGATTCCATACTTGAATCCAAAGGACACGCAGTGGACCATCAACGCCTGCGAAGAATCGCCCAAAAACAGGTTGGAAATGCGCTCCTTCAACTGTGCCGGGGAGAGGAACGACGTGTCGATGATGTAATCCGCCTTCTCCCGGACCGGCCGCAAAATCTCGCGCTCCAGCTTGACCGCCTGCTCCAGCGAGCCGAGGTTGTTCTCTGCCAGCGGATGCTTCCGGCGCGTCTCTTTAAAGCGGTTGATCAGTACATAATCGTTTGCATCCAGGAACAAGATGCGGTAATGCTTGTCCTCATTTTTTAAATCATCCAGCGTCTCAAACAGGCTGCTGAACATATCGCCCCCACGGATGTCGGTGACAACCGCAACACGGGAAAAGGTATTCCCCGCTTTGGCGCACAGATCGTAAAAGGTGGGAATCAGCTTTGGAGGGATATTGTCCACACAATAGAATCCGATGTCCTCCAAAGCATCCACTGCCCGGGATTTTCCCGCCCCGGATAGGCCTGTGACGATTAAAAATTCCATGAAAACTCGCATCCTTTCCTGCTAAACATCCGGGGTACGAAATGCCGCTGGGCGGCCTTCGGCCCGGTCAAGATACCAGCCGCACCTCGCATTCCAGGGAAACCCCCGTCTCCCTGCGCACGGTCTCCTGAATGATCGCAATCAATTCCAAAACATCCTTGCAGGTGGCGCCTCCCAAATTCACAATAAAGCCCGCGTGCTTTTCGCTGACAGCAGCGCCGCCCACACGGCGCCCTTTAAGTCCACACTGTTCGATCAATGCGCCCGCATAATGGCCCTCCGGCCGCTTGAACACACTGCCGGCACTGGGTTTATTCAAAGGCTGTTTCGCCTTTCGGCTGTTGTAATGCTCCTCCATCAGGAGGGCAATCTGATCGGCATCCCCGCGCTGCAATTCCAAGGTCATGGAAACGATCGTGCAGCCGTTTTCCATGTAGGCGCTGTGCCGGTAGCCGAACTGCAGCGATTCCCCGGATAAAATGCCAAACGTCCCATCCGGCGCAACATGGCTGACCGACGACACGACGCTGCTCATATCGCAATTGTAAGCGCCTGCATTCATATAGACCGCCCCGCCGGCCATGCCTGGAATGCCCCAGGCAAATTCCAACCCGCTGAGTGCGCGGCTTTTTGCAAAATTACAAAGGCCTGCCAGGGAAACGCCCGCCCCGCATACAAGCTCCGTTTCGCCGCGCTGGTGGATGTCGCAAAACGCATCGTCCAAATATACGACGGCGCCGCGGACTCCTTCGTCGCTCACCAGCAGGTTGGAGCCATTTCCAATCATCAGGACGCGCACGTCCATTTCCTTCGCTTCCCGCAGGAAATCGGACAGCATTGCCACATTGTGCGCTGTGACAAAGAGATCCGCGGGCCCGCCGATCTTAAAAGTGGTGTGCCGGCTCATCGGCTCCTCATAGGCGACACTGCACCCAAAGGCCAGGGCTTTTCTCCCAAGCATGTCAATTTGGTTCATCGTGCTCCTCCCTCACAAAACATGGTATCAAAGCAGGTTCAGCTCCAACAGCGGGTCCTGATACACCTGGGTATATTTTCTCAGATAGGCGTTAAAGCGCTCGACACTGGAATTGACCACCAACTCTTCCGGAAAATCCAATTCTTCCAGCAGGCGCAGAGAATTTTCAAAGCAGCCCACACGGGCGGAAAAATGCGAATCCGTATTGACGACAATTGGCACCGCATGCTTCTTGCAGAGCTGCATGATCTGTACACAGTTTTCCACCGAACTCCGGCGGTTGCTGAACGTCGCTTCGTTGAGTTCCACCAGCTTGCCGTTGTGCCCAAACTCCGGGATAACGCGCTCATAGTCATACGGAAATTGTGCGGAACCGCTGTGCCCGATGACCTGGATATGCGGATTCTTGGCAATATTCAGCCACGCGTTTGTAATGGCTTCTACCGAATGCGGCCCCTTGGGCATGGCGGGATCGTGCATTGAGGCGACGATCCAATCCAAGCTGTCCACATCGCTGTCCTGAAGGTCCGTATTCCCATCATAGTCCACCACGTCGCATTCCTCGCCGCGCAGGACCAGAACCCCTTCCAGCTTATGCGGAACAACCACCAAATTTTGAAAGTACCACTTTCCCGGGGCGCCCGGCATGGCTACGCCGTGATCCGTGATCGCAATGGCGTACAGCCCTTTTACAGCTGCGGCATGCACCATCTCGCTGAGCGTGGAGTATGCATGGGTGGACGCCAGGGTATGGCAATGGGTATCTGCAATAATGTTCATTGTTCTCTGCTCCATATGCAATAAAATGTACGGGGCGGTCCTGCGCAATAGAACCGCCTCCGTATGAGAAATTCTTTGATCGCTGTATTCGGAAACCGTTCGCTGGGACGGCATCCAAACCGCTGCGCGCCACCGGCATCAAGCCCTCTTATAGATCCAATTCGAGCTTCTTTTCATCCTCTTGCAGCGTGGAGACGTCCATGCCCAAGCTGGCTAAGAGCTCCGTCGCAGCGTTATAGCCCATCTTTTTCTGGCGGTTGTTCATAGCCGCCACCTCTATGATGATCGCAAGGTTACGGCCGGGCTTGACCGGGATGGTCAGCACCGGGACCTTAATGCCTAAAATCTCCGTATATTCGCTGTCGATGCCCATGCGGTCGTAGACTTTTTTATTGTCCCAAATCTCCAGGTTGATGACAATATCGATCTTCTCCGTCACCTTGACCGCGCCCATACCAAAGATCCGGCGGGCATTGATGATCCCGATGCCGCGCAGTTCAATAAAATGGCGGATATTCTTCGGCGCGGAACCCACCAGGGATTTCGCAGAAACGCGGCGGATCTCCACCGCGTCGTCCGCAATCAGACGATGGCCGCGTTTAATCAGTTCGATCGCGGTCTCACTTTTGCCGACGCCGCTGTCGCCCACCAGAAGAATTCCTTCGCCGTACACCTCCACCAGCACGCCGTGGCGCGTGATGCGGGGCGCCAGCTCCACATTCATGAACTGCACCAACGCCGCCACCAGGCTGGACGTGGTTTCCTGCGTGCTCAGCAACGGCACATCATTCCGTTTGGTCGCCTCCAGCAGCTCCGGGGCCGGCTCCAGGCCGCGCGCAATAATCGCCGCCGGCGGCTTCTGCGAAAACAGCTCGTCCAGGACCTTGGCGCGTTCCGCCGGATCCATCGACGCCAAAAACGCCGTCTCCGCGTTGCCGAAAATAACAATTCGGCTTGTATCGTAGTAATCAAAGAACCGGTTCAGTTCCAAACCAGGACGGTTGACGTCCATGGAGGAGATCATGATTTTATCCGGGTCGCCGCACATATTAATGACATCCAGAGAAAGTTCCTGCATCACTTTGGAAAGGGATACGCGAAATTGACTGGTTGGCATCATAGATACACCTGCTTTCCTTTTCTTTTCCAATCGACAACCTCCTCCCAGAAGCTGCCATCGGTCCGATGGCCTGGCGCCATCCATAAAAATCTCTGTTATTATTATATATCAATCCTGGAGAAGTTTAAAGGGAAATCCCTAAAATAATATGGAGGATTTTCTATCCCAGAGGGCGGAGAATATGCTATAATGATGTCATATTGTTTAATGAACGTACATTTCGTTCAACGGTCTTTCCGAACCAAATCGGAAAGAGAATCGATATAGGGATGGTTAAACATGAAAATAGCACTGTTTTTAGAAGCCTACCTCTCCCAGGCGAGCGCCTCGGCCACCCATGTGTCCCTACTGGCGGAAGGGTTGGTCAAGCTGGGCCATGAGGTCTTGATCGTCACAACGGACCCGGAAACCGACGACTGTTATGAGCAGGACGGCATCCTTTGCTGCCCTGCGAAACCGAGCGCCAGCCTCTTCGGCCAGAGTGCTCGCGTTTCAAAGCTGCCGGGCCTCATGCCGATGATCGAAGCATTTTCGCCGGACTTGATTCATATTCAGACTTTTACAGAGATTGGCGGTATTGGCCTCAAATATGCGCAAAAGCACCAGTTGCCGGTCGTGTGCACCATACACGAACTGCAGGACGTCCTGGAGGGATACGGCGCCAACCGGCCCGCGGTGTTATTTAACAAGCGCCAGGGACAGACACTGATGAAAAAAATTCTATCCGGCTCGGATGTCATTACAACCGCTTCCAAAAAATGCGCGAAAGCCGTCCAAGCATTGTTTCCCTGCCAAATCCATACAATCCCCTATTGCGTGGATACGGAGCGGTTTTGCCCCCGCCCCTTGGACGATCCTTCCAAGGAAAGTATGCGCACGCGGCTCCATCTGACGGACGGGAAAGTGGGGTTCGTCTCTTCCGGGCGCCTCAGCGCGGAAAACCGGGTGGACGACCTTCTCGCTTTTTGGAGCAAGGCTGTTGCGCTCCGGGACGATTTGCGGCTCATATTGGTGGGCAGCGGTCCGGACGCTGCGGAGCTTCATGAGCGGGCGCGCGTCTTGGGGATTGGCGACAAGGTCTTTTTTGCCGGCAGCCTGACGCGGGACGATTTGAGTCTATGTTTTTCCGTGTGCAAGGCGTTTGTCAGCGCTTCGGATTCGATCACCATGGAAGCCGCGCCGATCGAGGCCATCGCCAGCGGCTTGCCGGTCATTTTGCGGCCAGCCAGCGCAAATGCGGACCTGATCATCAGCGGTGTCAACGGCTTTTCCTATGAAACGCCCGACGAACTGGGAGATATTGTCAAAAAGCTTGCGCAGCTCGACGCAGACGGGGAGCTCCTGATGCGTAAGCTTGTTAGCAAGACCGCTGCCAGCCTGACCGACCTCAACCAGGCAAAGGCGCTTGTCTCCTGCTATGAAATGGCGTTCGGCCGTCACACGCAAAGCTGACCCATTTCCCTGCATAGATTTCCTTTTTCGAAGCCATACTATGGAAAACGAAGAAGGAGATGTTTTTCATGGCCCGTGCCCGCATGGGGATCGACTTTGATACCGAAATTATGAAGGTGGAAGCCCAGATTACCCGCTGGAAGAAAACCATCATTGAATTGGAAGAAAAACGGAAAGAACTTCTGAACGCCAAGCGTGAGGCGGAAATCAACGCGCTCTATGACGCCATTCAGCGTTCCGGAAGGACGGTCGACGACGTGTTGTCCTTGCTGAGCCCGACGCCCGCCGAACACGCGGGCTGACTTCCAGCAGTTCCCTTGTGATCCCAGGAACCCTTCTGCATATACTAGTAGTCCACCGGCATCGAATGATATGCGTTTGATCCCGGTGAACGATGGGAATCCGTATGCCCTGCATACGAATTTCATTGCGGAGGTGTTTTCATGGACAACCGATATGGCGGCTTTAACAAGGGCATCAACGGGGATATCTCGGCGGCTAACTACTTCGATTCCCTCCCTCTGGAGGTAAAGGAAGAGCTCAACCGCCGGGCTGCGGATATCCATTCGGTATCCGACCTCGAGGTGCTCGCCACCTATCTGGATAACAAATTGGAATCGTAAAATCACCGGATGCAAAAAATACGCCCGGACATGGCTTTTCAGCGATGTCCGGGCGTACCTTTCTGTCTTTCATTTAAATACGGATCAGCTCATAATTGCGGGTACCAAGGCCCATCTCCTCTGCATAATCGATGGTGACGCGCCAATTGGTCGTCGGATGGGTTGCATCGAAGTGGTCATGCACAGGCTTCCCGTCGATGACGCTTCCCGCCATTGCAGGCTGCTGGTTGCACAAATCCGCGCAGGCCATATCCAAGGCCACCGGGTCAAAAGAGGCCAGCATGCCAACATCCGGAATGATCGGCACATCGTTTTCCGCATGGCAGTCACAGAACGGCGAAACATCACAGATCAGGCTGATGTGGAAATTGGGTTTCTCGCGGAGAATCGCCGCGGAATACTCCACAATCTTTTTGTTGAGGATGTCGTTTGCCTCGTCGTCCGGCGATTTTACGGCGTCCATCGGGCAGGCGCCAATGCAGCGTCCGCAGCCCACACACTTGTTGTGGTCAATGCTGGCCTTCCGGTCCGTGATCGTGATCGCGGAATGCGCGCAGTTCTTCTGGCACGATCCGCATCCAACGCAGAGCTCCTGATCGACAAACGGCTTTCCGCTGCTGTGCATTTCCATCTTACCGGCGCGGGAACCGCATCCCATGCCGATGTTCTTAAAGGTGCCGCCAAAGCCCGTTGCCTCGTGGCCCTTGAAATGCGTCAAGGTGATGAAAATATCGGCGTCCATGATGGCACGGCCGATCTTGGCTTCCTTCACATATTTCCCGTCCGGAACCGGTACAAGCGCTTCATCCGTACCCTTCAGGCCGTCTGCAATGATGACATGGCAGCCGGTCGCGAAGGGGTTGTACCCGTTCTCATAGGCGGCGTCCAGGTGATCCAGTGCATTCTTGCGGCGCCCCACATAGAGCGTATTGCAGTCCGTCAAGAACGGACGGCCACCGTTGCGCTTCACCAGGTCCACGATCACCTTTGCGTAATTGGGACGCAGATAGGCCAGGTTGCCCGGCTCGCCAAAATGGATTTTAATCGCTGCAAATTTATTTTGAAAATCCAGCTGTTCAATACCAGCTTTTACCACCAGTTTCTCCAACTTTTGCAAAAGGTTTTGGTTTAAACTGGCCCGGAAATCCGTAAAATATACCTTTGCTTTCTCCATGTTTTTTCCTCCTTTGTCTTTTCGCCATGCACGAACATGGGGGCCACATCTTGGCCAAATACTCCATCGATCAGTTTTATTATTATAACAAACTCATGTTTGCTTGACAATGGCATTGCCTAGGACATTTAAAAATTTAGCCCTTCCTTTGGCCGCCGGAATGCACGCGCTTCCCCAGAGCCGTGATAACCCCCATCTGTGTACGGGCAGTCGCACGGAAAGCATCCCCTTGGATCAACCCTTTGACGGAAAGCTGTATTTTGCCCAACGGCGTTTGGAACACGCTGGTAAAGGTGCATTCATCCCCCCGCACCGTGCCGCCTGTAAACGGATGCCGGCCGCCCATCGCCTCCAGTATGCCGCTGAGACGCTCCCCGTCGGTCTTAAGTGTCAACGTTCCATTCACCGGCCCCATGGGTGTTTGCATGACGATGCTGTATTTTCCATCAACCATGTGGATGTTCCTCCCTTCGAAAGTCCGAAGCGATCTCCCTGGATTTTTCATACTTCCAAAATATGCAGAGAATCCCAGGCAGTGCATAGAGATTCAAAAGCAAACGGGCATCCGTCTCGCCGGTGCCCGTCAACTAACAAAATCTTTTATTTTCCCAGTAGGGACGCCTTTTTTCGCATCCAATACTGGCTCATGCTGTAATAAGAGTCCTCTGTCACCTCATTGGACAGCCATTCCGGAGGCTGGAACGCCAGCGCCTCTTCCACCGAAGGAAATTCCACTTCCGCATAGAGGAAGGCCGTCGGTTCTCCGCGATCCACCCAGCTGCATTCCAACCGGCGTCCATCCCCCAGCGCATAGACGCGGTACTCTTTGCGGATCATGGGAATTTCCAAAAGCTCTTCCAGCTCATCAAACGTCTCCTTTGGCAGATCCAGCTCAATTTCTTTCCGGCAAAGCCGTCCCTTTCCCTTGAAGCAGAGCACGTAGCTGGTCTTTTCTTTTGAGACCTTTTTGCGGATTCGGACAACCGGCTCCACAGATAAATACCCCTGAAAGGCCTCCGCTTCTTCCAACAGCGGCAAGTCTGGAAATTCTTCGATTAGAAATTTTCTCTCAATCTCCTGCATGATCCGTCCTCCAAATTCATCACACGTGGTTTCTTCACCCCAAAGGGCTCCTAAACCATCCAAACGGGATTCCAAAAAACAAAACTTTGTGATGATTATAGCACATTCCCCGCACGTCTACCAGCCATTCCGGTTATGTCCTTTGAAAAGAACTGTTCATCGCCGGTCAAAGCGCTTTGGCATGTTTGTTGGGCTGGAAATCCAAATGTTCCCCTACCCGCAGCCAACGATAAATATGGAAAATTTCCGCCAATGCGCACAGCTTGTCCGCTGTACTGACGACAAAACTTTCTGCGTATTTGGGAAGTGCAGGGGTCAGTGGCCACATATGTTTCACGATAATATCCTTTTCCTTGTCATTTAGGGTAAAGAGATGCGTGGCATTTACCAGCGCAGTGATCGGATGCATCGTCATGTGATGCCCCTCGTGTGTCCTCCAATCATACAAATATAGATCATGCAGCAAACCGCCGCGCGCCGCCGAAGCAGCATCCAAATGAAATTTCCGGCAGAACAAAAAACTTAAATATGCTACAAACAGGCAATGCTGCAAACAATTGGCATCCTGCACATGCTGCCGGACCTCTCTCATCTTTTGTACCTCTGGGTTGTTTAAAAGGTCCGCGACACATGCACGGAAGGCCGCACGATTTTCTAAGTTCCACATGAATCTCAAACTCCTCCTATCTATCTGACCTACTTTGTCAAATACAAACGGAGTATACCACAAAAAGAAGCACGATCGGGGCGATTTTAAAGTCTTTTAAGGCAAACGTAAGAAACCTGTAAGATTCCGCATTTATTTCTAATTAGAAACAAACGTGTTCTATAATACGCAATTTCACTTGTTTTCACTTTTTTTACAATTATCGAATTTTTCTAGGAAAACCGGGCATCCTTTTAGAAACGAGCGTCCCATTTTCTCTATTGAACCAATAACCCCCAGTTGACTTGCTATTTAGCGCGTGCTATCATGAGTTAAAATTTTTTCAAGGAGTGAAGGAATATGATGAAAAAATGGATTGCTGTCATCATGATTGCAGCCCTTACATGTACGTTGTTTGCTTGTACCACCTCCGATGAAGGTTCTTCTTCCTCTCAAATGGAGTCGTCTTCCTCGGTATCGGAGTCCTCCTCTGAAGTAGAGTCTTCTTCTGAGGCGGAACCTACCACCCCTACCGATGAATCCGGTGAGGATGCAACTTCGACCGATCCCTCGTCGACCACACCAACGGTTGACAATACCAATGCCGGTCAAGGTGCAAATTCGAAAAAATACACCCAAACGGACGAGAACTTTACTTTCCAAGATGGCGTGTACAAGCGCATCTATGGGAATCGCGCCATGTTCGTTGTGACCAAAGATCCTACGAATTTATCCAATAAGGAACTCAACGATCTTTCAGAAGCAACCGCGGGACAGTATCTGAAGGATGACTATTATTGCACGGTCTGCTTTGTAAAGCCAGACAATGCAGACGGTACCTTCGACATCACCTCTACCAAATCCGACGATCGAACTGCGGTGATTATGTCGTTGCATAAATCTGACTCGACAAAGATGACCATCAATCTGAAAGAACGTCCGTTACAGGAATATATTGATAAGCAGGTAGCCAAAGCAAAGGTCAGCTCTTAAATCTAAGTTGATCTGAAAACCGCGCCGGGAGGTTTTCCGGCGCGGTTTTTTGTGTCCACTCCATGCTCCCCGGCATAAGATGTATTTGGAATATTCCAAATCTTTGCTCGGAGGTAAAGAGCATGAAAATTTATCCAAACGAAGAGCTCCATCATGCATGCTGCAATCCCTCCTGTTGTCCACCGCCTTGTTGTCCTCCTCCACCCTGCTGCGTCCCTTGCTCGATACCAGGACCTACTGGCCCAACTGGCGCCACCGGCCCAACCGGGCCGACCGGAGAACGCGGTCCAACTGGACCCACTGGGCCGCAGGGAATCCAGGGGGTGCAGGGACTTGAAGGGCCTCGTGGTTTAACTGGGCCTACTGGAAGTACCGGACCAACTGGGGCTACTGGACCTTCGGGACCTACTGGGCCAACAGGGGCTACCGGGCCATCCGGCCCTACTGGACCGAGCGGGCCAACGGGGGCTACCGGGCCATCCGGCCCCACTGGACCGAGCGGGCCAACAGGGGCTACCGGGCCATCCGGCCCCACTGGACCGAGCGGGCCAACAGGGGCTACCGGAGCGACAGGGCCATCTGGATCCACTGGAGCACCCGGAGCCGCTGCCACTATTGCCGTTGGAAGTGTTACTTCTGGGGAGCCTGGCAGCAATGCCGCTGTCACCAACTCTGGAACGCCGGAAAATGCCGTATTTGATTTTGTCATCCCACGGGGCTTGTCTGGAAAAAATGATGTACCGGATGTCCTTACCGCGTTGAATGGCACCCAACAGATCACTACCAAAGGGGAAGCGCTCATATTCCAAGAGACGCCCTTGGTTGTCGGCTTGGCAATTTCCCATTCCCCTTGTTCCTCTCAGGTACAAATCAATCAGCCTGGGATCTATCAAGCCGCCTTCCATTCAACAATCAAGGCGGCTCCGGGTATCTCTATACCTGCGCCAGTTTCCGTTCATCTCTATCAGGGTGGCCAACCAGTTCCTGGCGCCGTTGCTAGCCACACCTTCTCTTCTTCCCGTGAGGTTGATACCGTATCTTTCCACGTATCATTCCAAGTGACATCTGCCCCCAAAACGCTGCAAGTTTTTGTCGATGATGCAGGGTTTATCTTCAGCGACAGCACTTTGACCGTCATACGTTTGGGTGCCACTTCCTGACCCATCTCTCCGCAAGAACCTCCATTTTGCTGGTAGCTTAGAAAAACTACCAGCAGAAGCCACAAATTTCCATTGCAGTCTTTGCTGGGGATTTGTTATAATAAGGGCGCCCTTTCTCTTTGCGGGCATAGCCGTTCCAGTAAAATGCTGCTGGAGCGGCTTCTTTTTTTATCTCTTGCTTGGCAAAACGCCTTTTGCCAGGGATTGCAAGATTTATTCATAAGTTCGTCCATGATTCTTAACGGAGGTTTCGCACTTCATTCAAACCTCGTACACAATCCACTTGTATACTATAGACATTGAAAAAAGCTGTTACAGTCTATGGACGGACGGAATACCGGTCCATAGACTCGACAGACCATCAGCAATTCCTCTTCCGACATCCGAAAAATTGCGCGACAACTCTTTCGGATGTTCCCAGAGGTTTCTATATATAGTAGGATTTTATTCATTTTACTTCATGCCCTCCTTTCTTTTAAGCGCGACCGTTTGGCCGCGCTTTTTCATTCTTTTATGTGTTGTGATTACTGATTCTCCTGCGCACCAATAGACGGGAAAGGGCCTGCGCATTAAAGGGGATGACTGGATACAGATAGCCTCTCCCTGAAATTGTCTTACTAGAAATAAGCACTACAAACATAAGCACTAATCCCGCGATATATCCCCATACATTCCATATGGCTGTCAATATTAATATTAAAACGCGAAATAGTTTAAAGGCATATCCCAGTTCAAAGCTTGGCTGCGTAAAGTTTGCAATCGAGACAAATGCCATAAAAAGCACCACTTCTGGGACAAACCACTTCGCTTGTACCGCAAAATCGCCTAATACCAGTGCTCCCACCACACTGAATGAATTGCTCAAAACACTGGGCGTATTTAACGATGCCAATTTTAAGCCATCAATAATAAATTCAATAAGCAGCAACTGCGCAACAATCGGCACCCCATTGGGTTCTTCTATACGGATAAACCCCAACCACTCTGGTATCCATTGCGGGTTGCATTCTAAGAGATACCAAGTTGGGGTGAGGATGAGCGTCAAAAGGAACACAATTATGCGAACCGTACGTAAGTAGGTCCCGATGAGGGGAGGAAAATAGTAATCGTTTGTATCTTGTATAAAATCAAAAATGGAGGTTGGTAAGACCATAGCAGATGGGGAATTGTCCACCAAAATGACAATGTTCCCTTCCAAAATGCTTGCCGCCGCTGCATCCGGCCGCTCCGAATAGCGCACCTTTGGAAATGGATTGTACCATTTGGGTTTGACCAAGCATTCCGCCAGGCTTTCCTGATTCATAGTCAAGGCATGAATTTGCACCTGCTCCAACTTTTTCCGCACAGTGTCCAATATTCCTGAATCAACCATGTGTGCCATATAGCAAAGCACAATGTCGGTCTTGGACTTGGTCCCAACCTGCACGATCTCCATCGTCAGATCTGGATCTCGGATTCGGCGGCGGATTAGCGCCGTGTTATTGACCAACGTCTCTACAAACCCATCCCGTGAACCGCGCAGAACACGGTCGTCATCCGGCTCGCTCACCCCTCTTGCCGGGTAAGTCCGTGCGTCGATCATCATCGCCTGATTAAACCCCTGTACTAGCAGGCAAATAGTCCCAGACAAAATTCCTGTTGTAATTTTGTCGCAGCACTCTTCGCAATCTACTTCCACATAAGGGATAAATGCATTCGCGAATTCTTGGGAAGTATCGATCCCTTCCAGATCTTCCGATTTTAAGGCCATAAGATATTCCATTAGCTTTTCCATGATATCATCCTTGGTAAATCCATCAATAAAATAGAGGACCGCTCTCCTTCCCGCCACGCGAATTTCCCTTCCAATCAGATCAAAATTTTCGGATAGCCGGAGCCGCTCATTTAGAATCTGACGGTTATCTTCATATTTCGAGGAAAGTGTTTCCTTCTTCAAATTTCCCGCCTCCCGGTTCTTTGATCTCTATAGTATGTGGAAGATGGGAATCGTTATGTATAGAGAACCATCATTTGCACACGTTTGTGCCATAAAAATAATTATAAATTATCCATATAATTCATAAAGGTATCTTTTCAACTTTTATTGACAATATCCTCAAAAACACGTATACTATTTTTAACAGACATGAATAGGAAAAGGAGTGTTGCGTTATGTCGTCCAACCCACTCTTGTTGCTGGATAACAACACAATGATGACCGTTGTAAATCACGGAACCTTCAAGTGTACCGATGTCACATTCGAAGAGGCCAAAGCAATTATTGAGTTGCATCCGCAGGAGGACATTTTAAAATGCTTCTCAAACTTGGATATCGAGGAAATTATTTTTGATTATCTTGGTATTAAAAAACGCGATTTCCAATATAAGCGTATCCGGGACATGCATCTAGGGCAGGAAGGTATTGTATTTAAGCTCTATGTGACTCCTTCGGAAACGCAGCCTATTATCCGAACCGATAAGGGGAATGAAGCCAAAAAGATCCAAAATGTTTACGTATATTGCCAACTGATTTCTAGAGTAGAATAAGTATAAAAGCGCCTTTGGAAGAGATAGAACTGCTCTGAACTACACGGACAGCCAAAAGCGCCCAGCCAGTTGGTGTAGGAAAATAAAGCTCTAAGCGGAGTGGCGCAGCGGCAGCGGCGCCACTCCAATTTTTAGTTGAATGCGCTCATGGTTGCAAAATTTGGTGTTGGCTTTTCCCGCCCAAAACTGCCGCTTCATCGATTCTTGTATGGATGTATTGCTGGCCCATCTGAACCCATTTCCTATGCCGCCGCATTCCGGACAGCCGATTATACTTTTTGCGTGATACAAAGCACTTTGGATTTTTGTAAATGTTTTGACGTTTCCGCCACAACCACATCCAGCGATAGCCATAAGCACCCCCGCATTGCTCGCGCCGTGTATGGCAGAGTAGATCTTTTCCTACTTGTTTACTCTGCAAACCCAATTCTTTCGCTATTTCTTTTCCAACTTTTTCTTTCGCCTACAATCCTGGACAACTGGAAGAAGATTTTCCCTTTTCCCATTTTCTCCCCATAACATTACCCCCTGATGTAGTACTTCTATTTTCCTACATCAGGGGGCGTTTTGTCTATTGTCCGATTTCACGGATTCGGTTCAAGACTTCCGTGCTTTTATGCAGTAACTTTTTCTCATAGGAGAGGCAACCAACATCCCACAAAGGAACCTATGGCTGGTGACTTAGGCGTATAAACTCTTCTCCTTATAAGAACCATTCTGGTTCACGACGGATTGCACACTTTTTTTCAAAGGCCACGCTCGCCGGAACAAACATAAGTTTTGAAAAATGCCTGGCCCCCTGTGGGCAGGCGGCAATACAAGCCGTACAGGAGATGCAGCGTGTTTGATCGGTCTTCCTTGGATTGGCCGGATCAATCGCATGAACTGGGCAGAGCCGTGCACAAAGGCCACACGACGTACAAGTTGTATCTGCGGAAGGCTTCATGGGAACATTTGAGATCTCCCGGTAGGGTTTATTCCCCTTAACCTGTAATTCTTTCCAATTCATCCGGCCGCTCTGTAACCGCTCGATACATCCCGCGGAAAATAGATCCAATTTTTCGAGATCCTCCGCATCCGGGCGCCCCGCAGCGACCTTTGTAAAGATCGAATGCTGCGCGACCACTGCTGCTGCACCGATAACCCAAAATGCCTGCTCCTCAAGCATATTCTTCAATTCCAATAAAGCGTCGTCATAATCACGGTTTCCATAAACCGCAACTGCGATCGCCGGCGTCTGGGCCCCTTTTAGGGATTGTAGCATAGGGATACATGGGGTGGGGATACGCCCTGAAAATACCGGTACACCAACCAGAAGCACATCTTCCGGTTGCAATGTTTTGGGTGTTACATCCGGCTCCTTCAGCAGATCCCATGTATGTTTTTCTCCGTCCATCTTAGCGGCAATCCGCTCCATAACCACTTTGGTCGTTCCTGACGGACTAAAATATATACACCAAATTTTTCCCATCTGTATCTCCCTTTCCATTTTGCTATATATGTTCAGTGTAATGCTTTTGTGAGAATGTGTCAAACCCCCTGCTTGTAACTTTCAAAATTTCCTTTTCGCATGGAAAAGCCGCCCTGCAAACACAGGGCGGCTTTTTAGAGGAAGAATTTATGAAAAAGAAACTTGCAAACAATTTTATATCCCTTATTGGATTGTCTTTAGTATACGGTATGAATGTGAACGTTTTCTGAAGAAAGATCGAATTTTTTAAGAAAACGTAGCCCCAGAAACAACCCCTTATCCATCTATGGGTGCAATGCTCTGTGCGATTGCAAGCACATCATCCTTTGTGAGATCAGGGTCACGGACATACAAAAAGAATAGTGCATTATCAAGATACCCATATAACATCTGGGTTTCCCCTTTTTGGATATACAAGGCGTCATGTCCGTTCAGCTGGAACGTCTCTGTATAAGCATCTTCTGTGTCAACTTTCGTCCCACCTTTAAACATCTGGTTGAACCGAATCAATCCACCGTCCTCATTTCTGTACGCAATGCGCACAAGGCGGTTCGGCTCCCGAATAAAGGGTTCCCCGTCCATCGTATAGCCATCTGGTATATACTCCGGAGCATGCGCCACAAAGGGTATTTCCTCCTGTAGGGATTCAGCAGGGGTAAAGTCAATCTGTGTATGTGTTGGGAACACTTGCGATATCACTTTAAAGAACCACTCTCGTGCTGCGCTGACCGTCATAATCGTGGTACCTGCAGCAATCAATAGAGCGAGGAAAAACACAGCCACACGCTTTGCATAGTGCGTCAGGTTACGCATCCATGGTGAGCGGCGTTCATCACGGATTAAATGAAGGATTTTTCGATCAAATCGTTTTGGAATGCTGTATTTATTTTTAAGTTCTTCATCCGACGGCAAATTATTTAACTCTTCTTGTCTAATTTCTGCAAGAGCTCTCTCTAAAAGCTCGTCGCTTAAATGGATCATATTCCCTCCATTTCCTCCAGCGCTTTCTCAAGTTTTTTCTTTCCTCTCTGTAAAATTTTCTTTACATAATCAACGGAAAAACCCGTAATGCTGGAAATTTGATTGAGCGGCAATTTTTGTAAATGCCGTAAGGTCATCACATCCCGGTAGGTCTGTGGAAGAGAGCGAAGCACATCCACAAGCTGGCCATACGCTTCTTTCTCTTCTAATTTTGCACCCGGCCTGAGATTCTCCGGAGCTTCTACCTCCGGAACATCTTCCCAAGGAATTGCCACCCCCTCTCCTTTCCCAGTCCGTAGTAAATCAATACAAGTGCTTCTAACTACTATAACGATAAAATGTTTCGTTTGGGGACAATTTATTTCTCCTATTTTCGAAAAATTTTTGATAATGCGGATAAAAGCCTCCTGGACAGCATCTTCTACGGCAGATTCCGTATGAAAATAGTCTCTAGATACATGAAACATGAGCTGTTTATATCGATGGTACAATTCTTCAAATTTCCGCTGATCTTCCTCTGAATCAATTAACAATAATAACATTGCAAGCATTGAACACACCTCCCATCAATATAAGCATTATAGTTTTATTATACCATAATATTCCCCAAAATTAGCCAAATTTCTTGATGTTAAACTTACTTTTCCCTTAAAATAGAAAATAGGCCCTGTGTCGCCAATCCGGCACACAGAGCCTGCTAATTTACATATAAAAATAGGCTTATTCCCTTGCTAACACTTTTTTCAGGTACTGCCCTGTATAGGAGCCTTCCATGTTTGCAACCTCCTCCGGTGTCCCAGTTGCAACAATGGTCCCGCCGTTGTCTCCGCCTTCCGGCCCCAAATCAATAATATGATCCGCTGTCTTGATGAGATCAAGGTTGTGTTCAATCACAACCACCGTATTCCCCGCATCCACCAGTTTCTGCAGCACATCGATCAGCTTATGGACATCCGCAATATGCAGGCCGGTCGTGGGTTCATCGAGAATATAAATGGTCCGTCCAGTGGAACGTTTGCTCAGCTCTGTGGCCAGCTTCACGCGCTGTGCTTCTCCTCCGGAGAGAGTCGTAGCAGGCTGGCCGATCTTGACATAGCCCAACCCGACATCCTGAAGGGTCTGGAGCTTGCGCGCAATCCGCGGAAGACTGGAGAAAAACTCCAAGCCTTCCTCGACTGTCATTTCCAAGACATCATAGATGCTCTTGCCTTTATATTTGATCTCCAATGTTTCACGGTTATAGCGCTTTCCCTTACACACATCACAGGGGACATAGACATCCGGCAAAAAATGCATCTCAATCTTGATGATACCGTCGCCTTGGCATGCCTCACAGCGGCCTCCCTTGACATTAAAGGAAAAGCGTCCGGACGTAAAGCCGCGCAGTTTTGCATCCTGCGTCGAAGCATAGAGCTCCCGAATGTCGGTAAAGACACCCGTATACGTGGCCGGGTTGGAACGCGGCGTCCGCCCAATTGGGGCCTGGTTGATTTCGATCACCTTGTCCAGCGCCTCGATCCCTTTAATCTGTTTAAACGCCCCGGGGCGGCATTTGGCTCCATTCAAATTGGAGGCCAGATATTTATATAAGATCTCATTGATTAGAGAGGATTTGCCTGAACCGGACACCCCGGTAACACAGACAAATTTTCCAAGCGGAATATCCACCGAAACGTTTTTCAAATTATTTTGTGCGGCACCGATGATCCGTAGCTTTTTCCCATTCCCTTTGCGGCGTTTCTCCGGCACTTCTACTTTTTTTTGCCCGCTGAGATATTGCCCAGTGATGGATTGCGCACAATCCACAATCTCTGAGGGCTTTCCATTAAAGACCACCTCGCCGCCATGGATTCCTGCTCCTGGCCCAATGTCCACAATGTGGTCCGCTGCGCGCATGGTGTCTTCATCATGCTCAACGACGATGACGGTGTTCCCAAGGTCGCGCAAATGTTTTAATGTCCCCAATAGCTTATCATTATCGCGCTGGTGCAGGCCGATGCTTGGCTCATCCAGAATATACAATACCCCCGTCAAAGAGGAACCGATTTGGGTTGCCAAGCGGATACGCTGGCTCTCGCCTCCGGAAAGCGTCCCGGAAGAACGGGAAAGCGTCAAGTATTCCAATCCCACGCTCTGCAAAAATCCCAAGCGGCTCTTGATCTCCTTGAGAATAGCTGCCGCGATCATGGTGTCGCGTGCGCTGAGCTCCAAATGGTTGACGAAATCCAAAGCCTGTGCAACCGATTTTTCGCAGAGATCGGCGATATTGATGCCGCCCACAGTCACCGCCAGGCTCATCGGGGAAAGGCGCTTGCCATGGCAAGCGTCACAGGGAATCGCACTCATATAGGTTTCGATTTCTTCTTTGATCCAGCTGCTCTGCGTCTCCCGGAAACGGCGCTCCAAATTGTTGATAATCCCTTCAAACTCCGTCATATAGGTTCCGCTACCATATTCGTTGCGGCGTTCCAATTTGATCTTCTCACCCTTGGTCCCATAGAGCAAAATATCAATCACTTCTGGCGGAAGTTCCTCAATCGGCGTATCCAAGGAAAAATGATAGTGCTTTGCCAACGCTTGCATATACATCGTGGCAATGGTGCTGCCCTCCATTGCCCAGCCGCTGCCCTTTATCCCGCCCTGGTTGATGGACAGGGCTTTATTCGGCAACACCAAGTCCGGGTCGATCTTCATAAAGACCCCCAATCCGGTACATTTGGGGCAGGCCCCATACGGGTTATTAAAGGAGAACATCCGGGGGGTCAGCTCTTCGATACTTGCGCCGTGCTCTGGGCAAGCGTAGTTTTGACTGAAGGTATAATCTTTTTCCGGTGTGCTGATGACCACAATTCCCCCAGCCAGGGAGGCCGCTGTTTCAATCGAATCCGCTAGGCGGGAATGGATTCCAGGCTTAATTACCAGGCGATCCACCACAATTTCGATCGTATGTTTGTTGTTCTTTTTTAATTTAATGGTCTCAGAAAGATCGTAAAGGATTCCATCCACACGTACACGTACAAATCCGCCTTTGCGTGCGGCCTCAAACTCCTTCACGTGCTCCCCTTTCCGCGCACGCACCACCGGGGCGAGCACCTGGATTTTAGTCCCCTCCTCCATGCGGAGCACCTGGTCGACGATCTGATCGACCGTCTGTTGCTTGATCTCCCGGCCGCAAATAGGGCAATGGGGCACGCCGATCCGCGCGTAAAGCAAGCGCAGATAGTCGTAAATTTCCGTCACCGTCCCAACCGTGGAGCGCGGGTTCTTCGAGGTAGTCTTCTGATCGATGGAAATCGCGGGGGACAGCCCTTCGATGTAGTCCACGTCCGGTTTCTCCATCTGTCCCAAAAATTGGCGCGCATAGGAGGAGAGCGACTCAACATAGCGGCGCTGCCCTTCTGCATAGATCGTGTCAAACGCAAGGGAGGACTTTCCGGAACCGGAAAGTCCTGTAAAAACGATCAGCTCATCGCGTGGAATTTCAATATCGATGTTTTTGAGGTTGTGCTCCCGCGCACCCTTTATAAAAATATTTTTTGCTACCATAGCGATTCCTTTCCATTACGCACTATTTGCCGGATTGCAGGGCTTTAATCTTATCGCGCAGATATGCCGCATGTTCGAATTCCAGCAATTTAGCTGCCGCCTTCATCTCGCGCGTCAGCTGTTCAATCTGCTGTTTCCGCTCTGCTGCTGTCAAGCGCTTTCCTTTCTTTGGCTTCGCGTCGTCCTTATGTGTGGAAATTTCCAGGACTTCACTGACCTTTTTCACAATGGTCTTTGGCACAATGCCGTGCTCTTCATTATATTTCATCTGAATCGCACGGCGGCGTTCCGTTTCGCGGATCGCCATTTCCATTGAAGGCGTCACGGAATCCGCATACATAATGACCTGCCCCTTGGCATTGCGCGCCGCACGGCCGATTGTCTGGATCAAGGAGCGCTCTGAACGCAGGAAGCCCTCCTTATCGGCATCCAAAATCGCTACAAGCGACACCTCTGGGATATCCAGACCTTCACGGAGCAAATTGATCCCCACCAAAACGTCGTATTCACCGAGGCGCAAATCCCGGATGATCTCCATGCGCTCCACTGTGTCAATGTCGTGGTGCATATAACGCACACGAATCCCTGCATTTTCCAAATAGGCGGAAAGATCCTCCGCCATTTTTTTGGTCAAGGTCGTCACCAGTACGCGCTCATGATTCGCTGTGCGGAGATTGATTTCGGAAATCAAGTCGTCGATCTGGCCCTCTGTCGGCTTTACGATAATCTCAGGATCTACAAGCCCGGTCGGGCGGATCACCTGCTCGACGATCTGAGCGGATTTTTCCTTTTCAAAATCCCCCGGTGTGGCACTGACAAAGATCGCCTGGTTGACATGAGCATAGAATTCATCGAAATTCAACGGCCGGTTGTCATACGCGGAGGGCAACCGGAATCCATAGTCGATCAACGATTGCTTGCGCGCCCGATCCCCTGCATACATAGAGCGCACCTGTGGCAGCGTGACATGGGACTCGTCCACAAAGAGTAGAAAGTCCTCCGGAAAATAGTCCAGCAGAGTGCAGGGCTGGCTTCCCGGCGCACGCCCAGAAAGCACGCGGGAATAGTTTTCAATGCCTTTGCAGAAGCCGATTTCCGAGAGCATCTCCATATCGTACTGCGTGCGTTCCCGGATGCGCTGGGCCTCGATCAGCTTTCCATTCGCTTCAAAGAATTTCACGCGCTCTTCCATCTCGGCTTCAATTTCTTTCACTGCGCGCTGCATCTTCTCACGCGGCACAATATAGTGCGATGCCGGATAGATGGCAACGTGCTTTAATTCCGCCCTAAACTCTCCTGTCAGGGCATTGATCTCCGTAATCCGGTCAATTTCGTCCCCGAAAAATTCCACACGGATGACAGTGTCATTCGACTGCGCGGGAAAAATCTCAACGACGTCGCCCCGCACACGGAACTTGTTGCGGATAAAATTGATATCGTTTCGCTCGTATTGGATTTCCACCAACTTCCGCAGAAGGTCATCCCGGCTTTTCTGCATCCCTGGGCGCAAAGAAATTACCATTGTGCGGTAATCAATTGGATCGCCCAAACTATAAATGCAGGATACGCTAGCCACAATGATTACATCGCGGCGCTCGGACAACGCTGATGTCGCAGAATGGCGGAGTTTATCGATCTCATCATTGATGGCGGAATCCTTTTCGATATACGTATCGGTTGTGGCGATATACGCCTCTGGCTGATAATAATCGTAATAGGAGACAAAATATTCAACCGCATTTTCCGGAAAAAACTCCCGGAACTCCGAGCACAGCTGTGCAGCGAGCGTCTTGTTGTGCGCCAGCACCAGCGTTGGACGGTTGACCCGTTCGATCACGTTGGCCATCGTAAAGGTCTTTCCGGAGCCCGTAACTCCCAGCAGCGTCTGCTCCTTATCACCATGAAGCAGCCCTTCCACCAATTGGCCGATCGCTTTCGGCTGGTCTCCCGTCGGTCGATATTTCGAAACCAATTTAAAATCCATATTTCTGCTCCTATTTGGTATTGGTTCGCTCTTTCCCTTCCCGCACGCTGTCCGCCGCCCGTAGGGATACCCGCGGTTGTCTCTCATCTGAAAACAGGTGGGCCATAATGCCGCTTTCTTTCAGAGAGGTAAAGTCCCGTCCGGCAATAATAATATGGTCAATCAACAAGACTTCAATCTCTTTCAGGGCATCAAAAACGCGCGAGGTGATGTGGAGATCTTGCGGACTCGGCAGGGCACTGCCGCTAGGATGATTGTGCGACAACACCGCATAGACCGCCCGGTAACGGGCGGCCAACGCTACAATGTCCTGTATATAAATGTTGGCCGTCACAGCGGTTCCCGCGCTGACGATGTCACAATAAATCACGCGGTTAGAGCTATCCAAAAGCATCAAGACCACCACTTCTTGAGAAAGGCCCACATATCGTTTCATCAGGTAGCGCGCCATATCCTGGTAATCGTACATACGGACGCGCCCTGACTCCCGGTCCATTTCGTAGCAGCGAAACGCCTGTGGCAGCATCTTTAAAAAGGCAGCCGCAACTGGCCCCACACCGTCGACCTCAAGCAGCTCTTCATACGGCGCATCCAGCACTCCGGAAAAAGAGCCAAACCGCCGGATCAACTCATGCGCCAAAGGGTTTGTATCTCCCCGCGGGTTACAGGCAAAGAGTAGATATTCAATTTTTTCATGAGGGGCAAAAGCTTCAAAGCCGGATTTTAGGAACCGTTCCCGCATCCGGTCCCGATGTCCGTCATGGATATTTTTAGAACTCGGTTTCCGCTTCTTCTCTGCTTCCATATATTGCCCCTCTTTTCTCCCTCTCATTCGATTTTAAACCAGGTTCCATTCCGCTGGCCGATTCATAACATACCGGACAACATGCCGGTCTTGCCACTTTTTATGAGATCGGAAGATATCGATATTGCTACTCAGACTTTCCGGCTTCCGGGCTTAACCGGCTCGCCAGCACCTGCTTTGCAAAGCGGGCAATCCTGCGGCTCCCAGGACTCCACTTCCATAGAAATGACGGACTTAAACGGTACGCCAAAGTCGATCTTCCCGCCCGTGCGGTCCACAATCGACCCGACGCCAACCACGATGCCGCCAGCAGCCTTCACCAAATCAATGACCTCGCGAACCGAACCACCTGTGGTCACCACATCCTCCACAATTAGGACTTTCATGCCCGGGTTCACAACAAACCCACGGCGCAGGGCCATTTTCCCCTCTTCGTCCCGTTCGGTGAAATAGTTCTCGCACTTGAGCGGGCGGCTTACCTCATATGCCATCTGAACCGCACCCATCGCCGGCCCGATCACGACTTCTACGCCATCGTTCTGATACTGCTCCGCCAGCGCGCCACAGAGTTCTTCGCTATATTTTGTGTTACGGAATATTTTTGCACACTGCAAATACTTATTGCTGTGACGTCCAGAAGTCAGGCGGAAATGGCCTTCCAGCAGTACGCCGGCCTCTTTTAAAATTTCCAAAACTCTTTCCTGCGTAATCATAGCAATCTTCTCCTTTTCCTGATCAATAGAAATTATGTTCTTATTATATACCAAAAGATTGAATTTGGGAAGCTTTTTATCCTTTCCTGTTGGAAAAAAGGGAATATGCATTTTCCCCCTTGACAAACGCCCCTTCGTGTTATATTGTATATATAGTACATATATAATATAACAGAAAGAAGGGGTCGCGTGGAAATCCATATCAGCAATTCGAGCGGCATTCCCATCTACGAACAATTGGTCACGCAGATTAAGAACCTCATTCTGAACGGCGCCCTTCAGGACGGCGAGGCTCTTCCCTCGATGCGGCTTCTTGCAAAAGAGCTGCGCATCAGTGTTATCACAACCAAGCGGGCCTATGAAGAATTGGAGCGGGAGGGATTTTTATGTACCGTGGTGGGAAAGGGAAGCTTTGTAGCAGCCAAAAATCCCGACCTTCTGCGGGAACAACAACGCCGCATCGTTGAGGACTCCCTTGCAAAGGCAGTAGAAAGTGCTAAAAACTATGGCATTTCATTGGAAGAATTGCAGGAATCCCTGCTCATTTTATATGGAGAGGACTGAGTGATTCTATGGAAAAGCTTTGCTTAGAAGTACAAGACCTAACAAAACGCTACGACGCTAGTGAATTTTCTCTGGATCATCTGAACTTCAAAGTTCCTTATGGCAGCGTTATGGGGCTAATTGGTGAAAATGGCGCTGGAAAAACCACTACTTTGAAATTAATCTTAAATTTGATGCGGAGAGACGCAGGAACTATAAAGCTCTTTGGACTGGACAATATCCGTGATGAAGGAGCGATTAAGCAACAAATTGGTGTCGTGTTCGACGAAAACCATTTCCACGAATTGTTTTCACCGGCCGACATTGCAAAAATCCTACGAAGCCTATACCAAAAATGGGACGATAACCTGTTCCAGCAATACCTCAGACGCTTCCAATTGCCCGCGGATAAACCGATCAAAACTTATTCGCGCGGCATGAAGGTGAAGCTTTCTATTGCTTCTGCACTTGCACATCATCCCAAGCTCTTGCTGTTGGATGAACCTACCAGCGGCCTTGATCCAGTGGTCCGTGACGAAATTCTCTCCATCTTTTTTGACTTTATCCAAGACGAGGAACACACGATCCTAATGTCCTCTCACATTACCGGAGACTTGGAAAAGATTGCCGACTATGTCACCTTCCTACACCAAGGAAGGCTGGTATTCAGCGGCGTGAAAGACGACCTACTGGATAGCCATGGCATTGTAAAGTGCAACGCAAGCGAGCGAAAACGCATCGACCCTAAATGGATTGTCAAACAGCGCACAGGGCCTTTTGGCTGCGAAATACTGGTCAACAACAAAGCCGCCGTTCGCCACCTCTATCCGGAGCTTTTGGTCGACAACGCTAGCCTGGAAGAAATCATGCTATTTCATGTGAAGGGGGAAAAATGATGATCGGTTTGATTCAAAAGGATCTTCTGCTGATAAAAAGGAGTATGGGAACCACTATGCTGATTCTCGCATTCCTGGTGATTGTTTTCAGCGCGAGTATGGGCGCTTCCGCTGGGATGGCTATGATACCAATCGCCTTTTCGATTCTCATCCTGGGTACGTTTGCCCTCGACGACACAGCCAAATGGGATGTATACGTACTATGTACCCCACCGGCTAAGCGGCGTATTGTCCTGTCTAAATACCTTTCCTCTTCGATCCTGATTGCGATCGGGGCCGCCTTTTCTGCTATCGCTGCAGTTGTTGCCTTACTCATCCGCAGCGAAACATGGTCCCTGGAAGTCACCCTTACCTTTCTAGCATCTGTTGGCCTGGCGTGCTGTATGAATGCCGTTTTGCTGCCACTGACATACCGTTTTGGCGCTGAACGTTCCCGCATCATTTTCATGGTTTTGGTTTTTATACCTACCTGCCTTGCAGTCTTGCTCCAAGGCCAATTGCCCGCCATCGCCTCCGTGGACGAAGCAACCATCATGAATATGTTAGCACTGTTTCCTGTCTTTGGTATCCTACTGCTTTTCCCCTCCTATTTCATTTCCAAGGCAATTTACACACACAAGGATTTCTAACCAATGGAACCCACCCATCCTCGGGCGCGTTGCCTTCGCTTTCCCCTTACACCGGGGGACGCCAAAAAACGTAAATCTACATTGGAAAAAATATGGCACAAACGCACTGCGTCCAACGGAACCTGCAAATTCCGTTGGACGCAGTGCGTTTATATTGTTAGCAATTGGTTGGGCAATCCATGACTTACCTTCTATCTTACAACATTGCCATTCCTCCGGTGGGAACGTGCACTTCTATGTGGTTTCCACTGCATCTTATGACTTTAGAAACGAGCGCATTTATAATTCTTCTCAGATGTTGGCCAACTTCTGCTTTTTCTGAATAGCAATGTAAAATAGCAACCCTATTGCCGCAACCAGCAGTTCTGTTGTTGGGAAAGCACACCAAACACCGTAAATATTCGCAAGCCAGGAAAGCAAAAACGCCATTGGGATAATGAGCAAAAAACCACGCAACAGGGAAATCATATGTGCAGGGCGTAGGTGCTCTGTAGAAGTAAAGCAGATCGAAATTAGGATATTAAACCCTGCGAACGGGCAGGCGGTAAAGTAGAGCCGCATCCCCTCTGTGGCAATGTTTTGCAACACAGCGTCCCCTTCGCTGTTAAAGATGCCTGCAATTTGTGAAGCTCCCAAAAATACGGTCACGTAAATCAAAACCGAAAGGATCAGCATGGTTGTCATGGCATATTTTAGGATCAACTTGATATTTCGGGTATTTTTGGCTCCGTAATTGCTGCTGATAATTGGTTGAATGCCTTGCGCAATCCCTGTATAGATGGCAATAATGACCAAAGATAGATTTGCAATCACACCATATGCCGCCACGCCAACATTTCCTGCCAAGTTCAATAGGATCGAGTTAAATACAATGATAACGATACCGGACGAGACTTCCGTCACCAACGATGGAACACCGCTGGACAAAATCCTTACAAACCGCCGTATTTCGGGCATACACTTTGCAAAGTGAAACTGATTGTTCTTTCTGATAAAATGAGGGGACAGGATCATCATACTAATGATCGGAGCAAGGCCGGTTGCAAAAGCCGCCCCAAAGATTCCCATTTGGCAAGGGAAAATAAACACCCAATCCAACACGACATTGGAGAGGCTTCCGCCAATCATCGCGGCCATTGAAAGCTGTGGCGCCCCGTCGTTACGGACAAAGCACAGCAATACATTATTCATCAAAAAAGCAGGTGCAAATAGGAGAATGACCTGCAAATAGGTTTTTGACATCGCATAAACATGCTCATCAGCTCCAAACAGCGTTACAATTGTCCCTGAAAAGAAAACTCCTATCGATACGAACAACACCGCAAATAGGGCCGCAAGGTAAACCGCATTGGTGAAGGTACGGTTAGCAGACTGCTGATCCCGTTGGCTTCTTTGAATGGAATATCTTGTACCTCCTCCCATGCCGATCATCAGACCGCTGCCATGGATAAAACTGTATATGGGGATTGCGAGGTTCAAAGCTGTAAGCCCGTATGTACCAAGCCCCTGCGATACAAAATATGTGTCGGCCAATATATAACACGATAGGCCGATCATCCCCATCACATTCAACGATACATATTTTGCGAATTCTTTAAAACAATTTGTTTTCACCATTCCGGATAACCTCCATAAAAAATAAAGGCCCACGTTGTGCTACGCAGGCCTATTGCACAAGAAAAACCCCGGCGGGTTCATCAGCAAGATTTGTTCCTTTGCTGTTTTTCTTTTATAAGTTCTTTCGCTTCTTTTCCGGTCATATGCTCGATGGTCATTTCCAGCATACATAAAGGAACCCAATCCCGGTCAATGGCCGCCTGACGGTGGGCATCATTGTCATCTGGCGCATATTTGACCGCGAGCTTTTCGATAGCCTCCCGCTTTTCCTGGCTGTCCTCCAGAATGCGAATCGTTCCAAAGGCAATGATGCTCCGAAAATAGGAAGTATATTCTTCCGGCACAACGAGGTCCTGGTCAATCACGCAAAAAGATGCTTTCGCGTTTCGCCGGATGGCATCGATCTTATGGCCGCTTTTTGCACAATGGAAGTACAACTTATAGCCATCGTAGGCATAACTGACCGGCACCGCATATGGATAATTGTCATCCCCCGAAAGGGCCAGCACACCAGAAGTCCCCCGATTTAAGATAGCTGTACATTCTTCCAAGGGCAGCTCTTGCCCGTTCCTGCGCATTTCTCGAAACATAGCGATTCATCCCTTTCCAGCCTGATACCTAATCCCCGCTCTTCTGACAAAACAAAAGCATTGACTTCCGTATCTTCTATGGCCTAACGATACGGAAGATCAATGCTTGATTGTTTACCCGGCGGCAAACAGCGTCCATTTATGCCAGGATATTATAGCATGCTTTTCTTTGCATGTCAATTCTATCCTTCGGCTATCCTATGGACTGATCTTTACACACGCATCGTTTCATGCTGACCGACCGGCGGTAAACTACAAAAGCAACGGCTGCGGACAATGCTTCTGCAATCCAAAAAGCATTCCAAACGCCAACTGGGCCAAAAATCCGGCTCAATAAAAATGCGGCCGGGATAATTATAAGGATATACCGGCACACGGAAATAATCAGAGATGGTGTCCCCTTGCTAAGGCCCTCTAGAGCCCCTGACGAGGTCACAGACACAGCTGAAACAAGGAATCCCGCACTGATGATGCGAAGTGCAGTCTCGCCAGCGCGAATGGTTTCCGGCGTATGCGTAAACAGTCCAATAAGAGGCCCAGGAATAGCCAGGCAGATAATCGTTCCGAAGGCCATAATAATCCCGCTCATGCAAAGGACAATCCGATAAATCTGATTGACACGCTTATGTTCCCCTGCCCCGTAATTATAACCAATCAAGGGCCGCATTCCCTGGACAATCCCGTTGGCAGGAAGATACAGGAAAGTTTGCAGTTTATAATAAATTCCCACCTTTCTCTCGTGTAATCTTCTTTATATCAGGCATAGATTTCCTTTGACAGTTCAAAAACCTATTTTTTAGATCCATCTGGAACAAATACAGGTACTTTGTCGCGACCGCTAACGAAAAAAAAAGGGTCCCAACCAATCGTCTGATTGGTTGGGACCCCGTCTGCTTTTCTGGAGACCCATTCCGCTGAATAGTCCGTTTATTGTTCCATATCGCGGAGCTTCAGCTGCTAGCAAATATTTAAAACTTCCGCTTTCAAATAGGCAGCATCCTGAATCCCCTAGAAAGAATCCCTTGCTGTTTTTCCAGCGAGCTACGCCTCCAGAGAATCAACGACGCGACGGGAAAATCCGCAAAGACAAACTCTCAGCAGCTTCCAAAAACATCAAAGGAGATCAACCAAGATAGTGAATCATATCCAACAATTCACTCCATGCTTCGTTGATATCGTCCTGGGATGCTTTCGCGTTGTCCAGTACGTCCTTCGCCCCCTGATAGGCTTCCATAAAGGCCGCTCTTACACTTTCGTCCAACTGGTCGACCGTTCCGTCTTCCACATACGTTGTTGCATAATCATATGCCTGTTGCAGAATCGCTTTATCCGTCATTTCAAAGGTAAAGCTCAAATCTGCTTCAGCAACCGGTGTCTTAATTTCATAGGTGTATGTGGTGCCGCTGATATAAACCGGCTCTGCATCACCGATCTTGACAGAACTAAAGGTCTGTCCCTTTGTCTTCGGCGTAAAGGTAAGGGTAATAACGGTGCCGCTCTCTACATCTTTCACCTGGTACTTACCGAGCAGGTCCGCGATGAGCTGGCTTTCGCCGTCAACCGTCAACTTGACATTCTTCCCATACGATACCGAGATATCCTGCGGGCCTTCTGGGAGATTCGGAACCACCGTGAAGGTGATCAAGGTGTTCTCACCCTGCCATTCAACCGGTTTGCCGCCCAAGGTAATATTTCCTACATCGCTGTAGAGCGCTTCCCACTCTGCCTGCTCTGCCGGATCCAAACGATAACCCTTTTCTGCCAGACGTTCAATCGTCCGATCCGAAACGAGAACCTTCGGCTGGTTCAGGGTCAGCTTGCCGCTGTACTTCAAAATCGGCTTTTCTACGCCCTCTGCCACGAACTGATACTCGATCTGGATGGTGGTCTTCGGAACGATGACCGCCTCATAGGTAGCGTCCTTGTTACACTTAAAGGTGCCGGTCCATTTATAGATCTTGCCATCCGGGTCGTTCTTGTCTCTCCAGCCGGACCAGACATAACCATCCGCCACATTGACCGTCGGATAATAACCGGTACTGTAATCGTAACCCATTACTTCAACCGTCTGCGGGTCAATCTGCGTACTGGTAGCGCCACCCGTGCCGCCCTTGTTTGTCAAGGTGCCATACTTCGGGTCGGTGATCTCAAAGCGCCTTGTATACTGATACTTCTCAAAATGCGCTGTGTACGTTTCACCGCCAAACGGAACCGTCACGGTTTCTCCCAGTTCCACTCGATCGCCTGCGCTGTTCGTCCAATGGCTAAACGCATAGCCATTTGCCGGGCGGGTCGTCGGAACAGGCACTTCCGAACCAACAGCTCCCGTCTCAATGACAGGCGTCTGCATATTGGTCAGATCATTCAAATAACCGCCGCCAGCGCTCTTGAAGGTAACGGTCTGTTCATCTTCGACTTCCTCAACATCCGCGCCAATACCGATTCCGCACAGGACCGGATAGCCGTCGTTGATTTCTGCATCGCGGCCCCATTTTGCCCAAGACGAATGGGACTCGGTATTTGTATCCAGCTCCAAAGCAAACGCGTCACTCTTGAGCTCTGCTTCCGTCTTATCGGTCGAGGTGTCCTCACGATTATTGAAAACTGCCCCACAACCAGCTAATCCGTTGCCGCTGTTATAATATGCATTTTGCAGCGTGCCTTTGGATTGGAAAGAACCTACCAAACCGCCGACCCAAGTAGAGCCTTCTCCCGCGGTAATCGTACCAGCTGCATAGCTGTTCTTAATACCACTGTCGGTATCAGCGCCGGCAAACGTTCCTGCCAAACCGCCAATCCGGATACCGGTCGCCTGGATATCACCTGTTGCAAAGCAATTGCGGATATCCGCCTTCTGTGCGTTGCCGATCAATCCACCTACTTCCACATGCGTCTTCTGCTCTGTGTTCGTAGAGGTAACATCGCCCGTTGCATAGCAGTTCTCTACATAAGTGGACGTGCTGCCGCTATAACTGCCAACCAAGCCAGCTACGAGGGTGGAACCCTGTACCGCTACTTCTGCATAAGAATTCGTGATGGTTGTTTCTGATGCTGTGCCAACCAAACCACCTACGCGGCTGGTGCCCATAATGCTGCTCTCGGGAGAAGCCGCTCGTACACCACAATTGTCGATTACCGTATCGTTTGCATAGCCAGCCAAGCCGCCTACATCGACGCGTCCATTGACCTGCTCCACTTCAACGGTCAGATTTTTGATAACCGAATTTCTGAGATAAGCAAACAAACCAACATACATCTCATCCGCTTCGTCAATTCTCAGGCCGCGAATGGTCTTTCCGTTGCCATCGACGATCCCGCCGAATTCCTGACTGCTGTTGCCAATGGGCGTCCAAGTATCTGCATAATCGGACACGTCAATATCGTTGACAATCTTAAAGTACTTCGGGCTGCGGGTGTCGGACAGCTTGCGCATCGTGTCAAGCTCTTTTGCCGTCGTGATCAAGTACGGATCTGCTTCCGTACCAGAACCCTCCGGCATTCCAGCCGAGACCAACTGTACTTCTACCTCAGCATACTTCGTCGGATCATCCACCGAAGTCGCACGAACTTTCAAGATATCGTTCGGTTCGTTTTCCGGAACGGTGAGGATACCGTTCTCATCAATGGTGCTGACATTGGAACCCTGTACCGACCATGTGACATTTTGCGATACATTTTCGCCTTCCACTGTGGCCGTAAAGAGTTCTGTTGTACCCTTCTCTATCTTCGCATTCGGATGCGTAATCGTCACGCCTGTAACGACGGGCGCCTCTTCGACTTCCTCAACGTCTTCGCCAATACCGATCCCGCACAGAACCGGATAGCCGCCGTTGATCTCGGAATCAAGGCCCCACTTCGCCCAGGAGGACTTGGATTCGGTGTTGGCATCGAGTTCCAGAGCAAATGCGATGCTCTTGAGCTCTGCTTCCGTCTTGCCCGCCGAGGTGTCTTCCAAATCGCTGGACACCGTACCACAGCCAGCAATGCCATTGCCGCTGTTATAATATGTGTTCTGTAAGGTACCGTTGGTTTGGAAAGAACCAACCAGTCCGCCAACCCAAGTCGAACCTTCTCCCGCTGTAATCGTACCAGCTGCATAGCTGTTCTTAATGCCCTTGCTGGAGCTGGCGCCGGCGAGCGTTCCGGTCAAGCCGCCAATCCGCTTACCGGTTGCTTGGATATTGCCTGCTGCGAAGCAATTGCGGATATCCGCCTTCTGCGCGTTACCGATCAAGCCGCCCACATGGATATGCGTATCCACGTCAGTGTTTGTGGAAGTAACGTCGCCTGTTGCATAGCAGTTTTCTACATAATGGGACGTGTCGCCGCTGTAGCTGCCAACCAGGCCAGCCACGAGGGTGGAACCCTGTGCCGCTACTTCTGCATACGAATTGGTGATAGTGGTTCTCAGTGCTGTGCCAACCAAACCGCCTACATTGCTGGAACCAACAATGCTGCTCTCAGAAGACGCGGCACGTACGCCACAATTGTCAATTACCGTATCGTTTGCATAGCCAGCCAAAGCGCCTACATAGACGCGCCCATTGACTTGCTCCACCTCAACGGTCAGATTTTTGATGACCGCATTCTTAAGATAAGCGAACAACCCAACATACATCTCATCCGCTTCATCGACTTTCAGCCCGCGAATGGTCTTTCCGTTGCCATCGACGATCCCGCCGAATTCCCGGTTGTAGTTGCCAATGGATGTCCAAGTTTCTGCATAATCGGACAGATCGATATCATTGGCAATCTTAAAGTACTTCGGGCGGTAGGTGTCGGACAGCTCACGCATGGCGTTGAGCTCTTTCGCCGTTGTGATCAAGTATGGATCTTCTTCCGTACCAGAACCCTCCGGCATTCCAGCCGGGACCAACTGCACTTCCACCTCAGCATACTTCGTCGGATCGTCCACCGAAGTCGCACGAACTCTGAAGATATCATACGGTTCGCTCTCCGGAACGGTGAGAAGTCCATCCGCATCAATGGTGCTGACATTGGAGCCGCGCACCGACCATGTGACATTCTGCGATACATTTTCGCCTTCCACTGTGGCCGTAAAGAGTTCTGTCGTACCCTTCTCTATCTTCGCATTCGGATGCGTAATCGTCACGCCTGTGACGACGGGCGCCTCTTCGACTTCCTCAACGTCTTCGCCAATACCGATCCCGCACAGAACCGGATAGCCGCCGTTGATCTCGGAATCAAGGCCCCACTTCGCCCAGGAGGACTTGGATTCGGTGTTGGCATCGAGTTCCAGAGCAAATGCGATGCTCTTGAGCTCTGCTTCCGTCTTGCCCGCCGAGGTGTCTTCCAAATCGCTGGACACCGTACCACAGCCAGCAATGCCATTGCCGCTGTTATAATATGTGTTCTGTAAGGTACCGTTGGTTTGGAAAGAACCAACCAGTCCGCCGACAAAGCTCGAACCTTCGCCTGCCGTAATCGTACCGGCTGCATAGCTGTTCTTAATGCCCTTGCTGGTGCTGGTGCTGGCCAGCGTTCCCGTCAAGCCGCCAATCCGGATACCAGTCGCCTGGATATCGCCCGTCGTAAAGCAGTTGCGGATATCCGCCTTCTGCGCGTTGCCGATCAAGCCGCCCACATGGATATGCGTATTCGGGTTTGTGTTGGTAGAAGCGATATTGCCCGTCGCATAGCAATTCTCCACATAAGAAGAAGTGTCGCCGCTGTAGCTGCCAACGAGGCCGCCTACCAGGGTGGAACCCTGCACCGCGACTTCCGTGTACGAATTCTTAATGGTGACATATAATGCCGTGCCGACCAATCCGCCGGTAGCGCTGCTGGTGCCTGCTACGATGCTGTCGTCCGAAGCTGCACGCACGCCACAGCCTGTAATGGTGCTATCTTTTGCATAGCCAACCAGGCCGCCGACATATCCTTTGCCACGCACCTGCTCAACTTCCACTGTGAGATTGGTGATGGTCGCATTGTCAATATACCCAAAGAGTCCGGCATACTGCTCCTCGCCCGTATCCACATTCAATCCACGGATGGTCTTCCCGTTGCCGTCGACAATACCGCCGAACCGGAAGGTACGGTTTTCACCGATTGGCGTCCAGGTTTCCGCATAACCGGACAGATCGATATCGTTGACAATCTTGAAGTACTTCGGGCTGTAGGTGCTGGAATAATCACGCATCGCGTCGAGTTCTGCCGCGGTCGTGATCAAATACGGATCTTCTTCGGTGCCGGAGCCCTGCGGCGTGCCGTCCTCAGCGATCTGTATCTGGATTTGTTTGGGAGCGCTTGCCGGATATTTTTCAGCATCCCCTTCTGCGGCGGTCAGATCCACCGACATCGGGTTGATAACGAGGTCAAGGTTGACTTGACGAACCTCTTCCGGCATATTATACGCACCGGTTACATCGATGTTCTGCGCTCTCAGAACCACTTCGTTAAATTTGAAGCCGTTTGTCACCGTACCGTCCAATTCTGTCAGCTTGGTCGGATAATAGGTGCCCTTCGCGGTCACCAGCTCCAAGCGGTTGAACGGCTCCTTATCCGGCTGCCCATCGATATGGGGCGGCGTATACTTCTTCCACTGCAAGGTAGCGGAAGTGCCTTCCCCAACGCCCAGCGTAAAGGCTTTCTCGCCATTGACAACAATGTCGTAATATGCCTTCGGCGGAGCTGCTTTCTTCACCGTAAATGTGATGGAAGCTGTCGCTGCGGACACAACCGCGCCATTGATCTTGACCTTGCCGTCCGCCGTGTATTCCGCGGTTGCAGACTGGTCTGCCGGGCTGAGTTCATAATTGTCCGGCAGATTTTCCGGCAGGATGATCCGCTCCGGCGCACCCTTTTCAAGGGTAACCGTATCCGTGCCAACTTCCGTTTGACCGTCCATGTAATGGATGGTAATATCCATAGTCGCTTCCAGACGGACAACATTTACCTCAAATGTGACAACATCCGGGATCGCAACATTGTTGCCATCCTCATCCTTTGTCACATTGATGCTCTGGGAAGTCGGCTTAACAAGCTCGATATCGTCTACATTTTCAAGCTCTCCGATATCCTTCAGGCTTGCTCTGACATTATACGCGCTGTCAAATAAGGTAGCCACCTTACCGACGCTCGCCACTTCCACGCCGTCCTGATCCACATATTTTACAGTATACGGGACATCCGGGGAATTCGTCTCAACGAGAATGTCCAATTCTTCATCCGTGGTCTCTGCAGTCGGCGCAAGAACGTATTCTTCTTCCGCCGGGACGGAACGAATCTTCTGAAGGCCACCGGAAACTTTTCCGCATTCGATCGGAGCAATCGCTTCCGCATCAAACGTCCGGTCGGCGTTCATTCTGACATCGTTGATGTATGGAATGTAGCCATTCTCTTCCTGATCCCATTCCCAGCTGACAACAGCCTTTTCGCTAACTGGTACGGTTACTTCCATGCCGCTCTTCAAGCCATAAGGATGTAGCACATATGTATAGGTCTCGCCATCTCCGGCGGCAAATGCCGTAGTGCCAGTAAACATCCCCAGAACCATTGTTAGGGACAAAAGCAGGGATAGAATTTTGGTTGAACGTCTTTGTCTCATCTACTCTTTGACCTCCTTTTATCTTTCTTCCCAAATTTCGAATCGAGCGGTTCTCCTTGTTTCAATTTCAGAAAACCGATGTCTCTCCTCCTTTCATATCATTTCTTTGCATCTCAAAAGAGCTGCAAAGCTTAGAGACGGTTATGAAAGAAATTGTTTGATATGAAACACTATTTTGTACAATTCCTCTGCATGTTGGCCTCTTTTTTAATACATGTATTATAACATTTATTGGAAATTTTTCGCAAGCAACCTTGCCAATGAGTATACAAAAGTATACATTAAATCCCTTTTCATGCACCTTCATTCCTGTTTCGAACAAAAGCCTTTTTCAAGATTATATATAAGTTCTATAATTGATATTGCGTTTGAACAAATTATATTCCTTTTATTATTTGATATTAACATAAGAATGCGATCATAATCTTCTTGCTTTTTCGCAAATACAATAAAAACCTTCTGTATTTTCATTTTTCCACTTCCTGATAAAGAAATGTAACGGCTCAAAAGGAAATTCGATTTTTTGCCACGAGAGACAACGGAAATTTTTCTAAACTAAGAGCTCTGTTTCACCATTTTGGAACTACTTGTTTTAAACGGTTGCCCTTGTGCTTCCTGTAAAACTATGCTATAATGAGATTAACAGTCGAATAAAAGCAGAGTAGGGGTTCGCGCGTAAAGTGTCAGTCGGACGGGGAGTTGCCGCTGAACGAAAAGCCTTGGCTTGCGGTGCGACCTCCGCATCCCGCTGCTGCATCATTGGGACACCCCATCTTGCGGCAACATGCGCGTTTTTTTATAAAAACGTGCCTGCTTTTCCGCGATGATTTTTGATGGAGGTGTCTTTTTATGTCCAAATCTGTGAACAACTCTCTAACCCCCCCTCGCTTTACCGCCATACTCCGTGAATCCGCCGCCGAACAGAAAAAGCCGCAAACCCTTGTGGTTACGGCTATGATGATTGCCATGAACATCGCCCTGTCGAGCGTCCATGTGTATCTGACCCCCCAGATGCGCGTGGGATTTGGGTTCTTGACCAATGCAATCACCGGGATGCTTTATGGTCCGGTGGTGGCTGCTACCGCTGGCGCAGTGGGGGATGTCCTCTCGTATCTCATTCGGCCGGACGGCGCTTATTTCCCGGGCTTTACGATCACCGCCGCATTGGGCGGTCTGATTTATGGATTTCTTCTGTACCGCCGCCCTATGACTTTGCCGCGCGCCATCGTCGCTAAATCTTCCATTAGCTTATTGCTTAATGTTCTGTTGAATACTTTTTGGATGGTCGTTTTGTACGGAAAATCGTTTACAGCCCTGTTCCCTGTGCGCTTGACAAAGAATCTCATGCTGTTGCCTGTTGAAATTGCCCTTTTATACATCATAGGCAAAACCGTGCAGAAGATCTCCCGTCGGATCTTTGCTGTATGACGGCTCCTGAGAAAAACAAGCGCTTTCCCAGTATCTATAAGGATAAAAAAACAACGCCAGCAACTGGCGTTGTTTTTTTATGATTGTATCAAGTTCAAAAGATATCCTGAGAATCCCCATGGGCATCAAGAAATTACAGCGTCGATTCCCCTGCAAAGCGTTCGATCTCCGAAGCAACAGCCTCACAGGTTGCCTCGCTATCCCAATGGATGTTATGGCTTGCCCCTTCAATCGGGCAGAAATTGACCTCAGCATTGCTCAAAGCCTTCTGAAGATTGTCCTCATCTTCTTGGGAGAAGAACACATCCGCAGTACCCCAGATAATATCCACAGGGCATGTTACACTGGAAAGCCTTTCTGTGTTGTCAAACGCTGCACAACCGCCAAAAATATCGTACCACGCAGCATACGGCAAAGAACATGCGTGCTCATAGACTGCTTCACAGAAATTCGGGTCCTCATTGGTCGTTTCCGTCCAAGATTTGATGAAATCATCTGGAATCTGTTGCTCTGCTTCATAGCCGCTGACCCCAAGGAAATCCGTACCATCCCCATTCAAAATCCAGTCCAACATCGGATTGCCTGCCATCTTCGTGCTGGACGAAATCAAAATTCCCCGCTCTACGCGTTCCGGAGCTGTAACCATAATTTCCTGCGTAATCAAAGACCCAAGAGAATGGCCGACCGGAATAAATTTTTCGACCCCCAACTTGTCCATCAGATTCAACACATCAGCACAGTGTGTTTCTGCTGTATATCCCTCTTGCCCCGCATCGGGCTTATCCGTCTTACCATGCCCGCGCAACTCAGGGATATAGCAACGGAATCCGGCATCTGCCAACTTTGGAGCTACCTGCGACCAAGATACACGGCTATCGGTTGCACCGTGGATCAACAGCAGGGGGATACCATCTTCCGGCCCACAGGTCAAATAGGTCATGTTGATACCCGTGTCCAAATCCACATTGTTTTCTTCCCAATCAACCGACACCAGCGTGGACCAATCGCCCTCTTCTTCCGGCGCAGAAGTTTGCGACGACGCCTCTTCTGGAGTGGATGCTTCACTGGAAGTAGGAATCTCACTGCTTGCCGTCTGGGGCTCTGTCCCCTGCTGTGTTCCGCAACCCCCTAAAGCAGAAAGAAGCATTGCACATGCCAGAAAATAAGCCAACCATTTACGTCTCATTTTCATCATCTCCAAAAAATTTTATATTTTGCCAAATATTGACAGCTTCACACTACCATGTATTCCCGAATCTGTCAAGAAAGGATATTCACAAAAATGCACGTAAAATGTATGGATTTTCATTTTAGCCCGTTTCTGCATACACTGATCCTGTCAGGAGATGATCTATATGAACATGTATTCCAACTATCATTTGCCATGCTGCCCCTCTTATTGCATGCCCTGTCCACCCAGCGGATCTATCTGCCCAACCGGCCCCACCGGCCCACAGGGAATCCAAGGCATCCCCGGTCCGGAAGGCCCACAAGGTGTAACCGGCCCCACCGGTAGCACGGGACCCGCTGGGCCACAAGGGCCTGAAGGAGCTGCCGGTCCCGCCGGGCCTACTGGCCCTACCGGTATCCAAGGTTTACAAGGTCCCACCGGACCACAAGGGCCTCAAGGGGTACCTGGGCCCGCTGGAACAATTGGCCCAACTGGCGTGCGCGGATTGCAAGGCCCTACCGGACCACAAGGGCCGGTGGGCGCCACAGGCCCTCGTGGAGCAACAGGCCCAACGGGACCGCAGGGAATCCAGGGGGTCTCGGGGCCGGAAGGGCCGCAAGGGACCACGGGAGCAACCGGTAGCACCGGAGCTACAGGGCCGCAAGGTACCCCTGGAGTTACAGGAGCCACTGGTCCCACGGGAACACAAGGGCCAATTGGCCCAACCGGAGCGACCGGGCAGCAGGGTGAAGCTGCTACCATTCAAATTGGGACAGTCACTACTGGGGAACCGGGAACGCCCGCAGAGGTGACCAATTCAGGGACCCAGCAAAATGCAATTTTGAACTTTGTTATTCCTAGAGGGGCAACCGGCAGCACTGGAAGTGTGCAAGGGCTATTGTCCGCATTTTCCACCCCTCCACAACCAGGAGCCTCCGGGAATCCCTTGATTTTTGACCGAAACGGAGCTGTACAGGGGGATGCAATTGTCCATGCGCCAAATACCGCCCCGTTTACTATCTTACAAACGGGATTCTATTATGTATCGTTCCATACCACTGTTTCCCCATTAGGGACTGCCAATTTTCCGTTATCCATCCTGATATACTTGCAGCTGCAAGGGACGCCGGTTCCCGGTACAGGTGCGCGGGATACCTTCCAGTCTGCCCTGGAAACCAATATCTATTCTTTTTCCCAAATCATAGAGATCACATCCACACCCGCCACGTTGAACGTGATTGGGGAAGGAGGAAATTTCCTCTATTCCGATACGTCCATCACCATCCACAAGCTCAGTGACCTCTCATAATCTCACACAATTTTTGAATCTTTGTGTTTCGCCATGCTATCAGACGTTCTCGTCTTTTTCCGAAATCCATCACAAACACAGGAACGCCTCCCCAACCTCTAAAAAGTTGTTGGAAAGGCGTTCTTTTTCCCTCTAAAAAGTTTCCCTGATTGAACAGCAGCCACTTTGGGACACATACCAAACCTAAAATATTTTTTCAGCGCCGTTATAACGGCGCACACTACCCTTTTGAAAATTTTCCCATGCCTGAAAGATCATCACGGTTATTGCAGCCATTGTAGGAGCTGTGACAGCCTCCCCCGGTATCCTAGGGCGTCTCAGATTGCTTCTTGGCAATAGAAGGCACGTCATTCATCTAAGAAAATACCAAGAAGGCCCCGGGTAAAATTCCCAGAGCCTTCTTGCCGTCTTTCTCTGAACGTTTATTTCGTGCTGTGTCTTTTCCGGATAATTTGAAATCTTTCAATCCATCCTTTTTTATGCTTCAGGGAGATATATCCAATCAAACTCGCAGCAAACGCTCCAATCGCGTCTACAAACAGATCCTTCATTGTATCCTGTAAAGCGGCACGGCCAGCCAGCTGTGTACCGTCCTCCAATGCAAACTTCTGCATATTCAGCCCCAGAAGCCCATCAAATGTATATTCATAAAATTCCCAAAACACCCCCAAGGTGACGGCAAAGCAAAAAGCAAATGCAGCGACAAAGAAGGGGCTAAGATTGACTGGTATGCGCTCTGCATTATTGAATAGCGCCACAAATGAGAAGCCCAATGCGCCGATCATCGCCCCGCTGAACCAGTGCAAAACCGTATCCCACGACGAAATATGGTAATAAAAGCTTCTGACTTCCCCAAGATAGATTGCACAATAAAGAAAGATAACAAACAAAACCATCATGCCCGAGGGGATCTCGATCTTTAACCTGCGGGAAATCACACCGGGCAAGAACATCACCACCATGCCAAGGACGCACTGCACAAGCATGAGAACATAATCACTTTTGAGCCGTTCAAAATCGCCGCCGTGTGGTTGGGAAGGCGCCAACACCAAGCGAATCGCAACAAATACCGCCGATACCAGCAGCGAAACAAATACAAACCCTGACAGGATTTTGCTCCAATCCCAGTTTCTTTGTTTTTTCATAAATTTCCTCCTAAAAGGTTCATTAAAATGCAATCCATCTTTCTAGCCCCGCCCCTGTGTTTGTTTCCACCCTTTGAGCGAATGCATACAAATTACATCTATAAAACATATAGTATATCCAAATTCACAAAAAAGTCCAGTGCTCTTTTCAACCAAAATTTCTGCTACATTGTAATAAATAATAAAAAATAAAGAAAAAGCCCGTAGGCTGGTCCATAAACCACCCATGGGCTTTTGTAGATCATTTCAGATTATTTCTTAGCGCGGGGAGTTCTCTTTGCCGCTGTCTTCTTGGCTGGAGCCTTTGCAGCAACTTTTTCTTCCACAGTGGTTTCCACTGTAGCTGCCGTCTCCTCTTTTTTCGCTTTTGCTTTGGTCGATCTTGTAGAAGTCTTTTTCGCCGGAGCTGCCGGTTCCTTTGCTTTTGTGGAAGTTTTTGTCTCTGCTTTCACAACCGCCTTCGGTGCTTCAGGGACGATTTCTTTTGCAGGAGCTTCCTCTTTCTGCTCCACAGCCTTTTCAGCCTTCTTTGCAACAACCTCAACCAGCTTCCACTGCTGATTGTCGCCATTCAGGTCTTCCCAGATCTGTAGACGTGCGCCGTCCTCCTGGGACATCCCCACAACATCTACACACTTACCAGAAACCTTGGACTTAATCTTATAAAAGCCTTCGTCCGTCTCCTCCAAGAACCACAACTGGCTGTCGGAAGAAACGCTATCCCACTGGTGGAGCCAAGTCCCATTTGCCGAACCGCCCAGCATAATATCCAGTGCTTTTCCAGTATTCTTGTTCACTAATTTATAGTACGGATCACCGCTGGCTTCAAATTTCCACTGTTGGTTCTCCCCGCCATTGAGCTGATTGATCTGTACTTTGCTGCTACCCTCACAGAGTTCTGCTTCCAGCGCTTTCTCGCTCTGCTTCGATATAATATTATAAACTTTATTGGAGAAAGTGTTTTTTGCTTGTCTGCTCATGTTCAACACCCCTTACCTACAGAATTTTAATTCTATGGTGTTTATTATAACACGTGGACATGGAAAGTCAACGCTGCAATGTTTATCTTTGGAACAGGCCACAGAAAGTCAATCATTTCCAAAACCAAAACCGGACAAATTGCCTACGAATTTTGACCAAAAATTGACGAATTTTCTGGTTGTTCCGTAGATTTTTCAATCGTCCCTTCGATTCCCACCGGAGAAAGTATATTGCATGGCCCTTATCCTCATAATAAGCGGGAAAGGAGGCGCATGGCCCAAAATGAATGTCTATGATTTTCATGTGCGCCAGATGAACGGGAAGGAACTGGATCTTTCCGTGTATAGAGGCAACGTTCTTTTAATTGTCAACACGGCCAGCAAATGCGGATTCACACCGCAGTTTGAAGACCTAGAGAAGTTGTTCCAAAAATACCGCGACCATGGCTTTATGGTCTTAGGGTTCCCATGCAATCAATTTCATGAGCAAGACCCAGAGAGCAACGATAAAATCGCAGAATTCTGCCGTTACAACTATGGCGTTACGTTTCCCATGTTGGCCAAAACGAATGTGAAAGGGCCGCAGACAGAACCCCTCTTCCGTTATCTGACAAACGCCCGCGGTTTCAGCGGGTTCGATCCTGATCATCCGCTTACAGAAAAGCTACAGGAAATCTTATCTTCAGAGGACCCTCATTATGCAGAGAACCCGGAGATCAAATGGAATTTTACAAAGTTTGTGATCGACCGGGAGGGGGAAGTCGCCGCACGATACGAGCCAACCGCAAGTATGCGGGAAATCGAATCCTGCATCAAAGAGTTGCTCTGATCTGCCGAGAACCTCATATAGAAAAACATCCGCACGGGAAGTGATCCGTGCGGATGTTTTGATTTGCGGAATCATACAGAGAACCGGAAGGCATCCCTTCCGGCATAGCAGGCGGTGTTCCCCAGCTCGTCCTCAATGCGGAGCAAACGGTTGTACTTTGCCACCCGGTCCGTGCGGCACGGCGCACCGGTCTTGATCTGCCCTGCATTCGTGGCGACCGCCAAATCTGCAATGGTCGTGTCCTCGGTCTCGCCGGAACGGTGGGAAACGACCGCCGTATACCCGGCCTTGTGCGCCAGCTCCATCGCATGCAGCGTCTCCGACAGGGAGCCAATCTGATTGACCTTCACAAGGATTGAATTGCCCGCGCCCATTTCAATGCCCTGCTGCAAACGCTCCGCATTTGTAACGAACAGGTCGTCTCCAACCAACTGGATGGGAAGTTCTTTTGTCAAAATCGTCCAGCCCTCCCAATCCTGCTCGCCCAGTCCATCCTCGATCGAGATGATCGGATAGCGGCTGACCAAGTCTTTCCAATAGGCCACCAGGTCTGCGCTCTTTAAAGCTGTGCCGCGCTTGGGCAGGACATACATGCCGTCCTTATACCATTCGCTGCTGGCGGCATCCAATGCAATCTTGACGTCCTGCGTCGAATATCCCGCTGCCTCGATTGCGCGGATGATCCATTCAATCGCTTCTTCGTCCGACTCCAGGTTTGGCGCAAAGCCGCCCTCATCGCCGACGCCGGTGGCAAGCCCTCCTTCCTTGAGCAGCTTGCCAAGGGTGTGGTAAATCTCGCTGCACCAGCGGAGCGCCTCACGAAAACTCTGCGCGCCGACCGGCATAATCATGAATTCCTGTATGTCGATGTTGTTGGAGGCATGTGCGCCGCCATTGAGAATATTCATCATCGGCACAGGGAGCTTGTGCGCCTGCATGCCGCCGATATACCGATAGAGCGGCAGATTGAGCGCTGCGGCGGCCGCGCGTGCGGTCGCCAGTGAAACCGCCAGGATCGCGTTTGCGCCCAACTTGGACTTGTTTTTGCTGGCATCGGCCTCCAGCATTTTACGGTCAATCTCCTCCTGCGCGAGCGCATTCATCCCCACCAATGCGGTGGCGATTGATTCATTCACATTGCGTACGGCCTTTAGAACGCCCTTGCCACCGTAGCGCTTCGGGTCGCCGTCGCGCAGCTCGTGCGCTTCATAGATTCCAGTCGATGCACCGGAGGGGACGAGTGCAGTCCCTTGTGCGCCGCATTTGAGTACAACCTCTGCTTCTACGGTTGGATTTCCACGGGAATCCATCACTTCCCGGCCAACGACCTTTGCAATTCTACAATCTAACATGAAAGCACCTCCACAAAGCCTCTGGATTAAAATACACGAATTTAGTATGGCTTTATGGTTGCTATTCTAACCATAAAAATTGGAAAACGCAAGGATTTCGCCCTATGTTATCCACTTCTAAAATGTTGCCTGTTTCTAAGATCGATTGCCCATCTCAACCCCTTGGGCGGTGACGCGCGCATGGATCAATGCGGTTTGCTTTGGCCTTGCATCCTGAATGCTGAGGGCCTGTGTGAACGTTTGCTCCGCTGTCCGGCATTTCGACTCCTCCGAGGAATAGAAGGAGGCGAGCACCTCCCCTTTTCTCACAAAATCGCCGACCTTTTTGCGCAAGACAATCCCCGCGCTGTAATCGATGGGGTCCTCCTTTTTCTCGCGTCCAGCGCCCAGCTCCATGGAAGCAATTCCGCACCGCTCCGTATCCATTGCATAGAGGAACCCTTCCCTTTGCGCCAAGACCTCATAACATACATTCGACCGATCGAATCTCGACGGGTCGTCCAGCACGCTTGTATCCCCACCCTGTGCCTGGACCATCTCTTTCAACTTCGCAAAGGCCTCCCCATTTGCAATCTGTTGCTTGGCCAAAGAACGGCATTGCGCCAATTCCCCTTTTTCCGCAAGCCAAAGCATATTGGCAGCCAGCTCGATACAGACCTCCGTCAGATCGGCCGGGCCGCGTCCCTGCAAGGTCTCACACGCCTCGCAAACCTCCAACGCATTCCCGATGGCACAACCCAAAGGACGGTCCATATCGGTGATGAGCGCCACTGTTCGGCGTCCCACATGCTCGCCGATGGACACCATCTCCTTTGCCAGCGCAATGGAGTCCTCCAGGGTCTTCATAAAGGCGCCGCTGCCGGTCTTGACATCCAGAAGGATTCGATCGGAGCCTGCGGCGATCTTTTTGCTCATAATGCTGGAAGCAATCAGCGGAATGCTGTTGACCGTAGCCGTCACATCGCGCAGCGCATAGAGCTTTTTATCCGCGGGTGCCAGGTTGCCGGATTGCCCAATTACGCTGACCCCCACCCGGCGGACAACGTCAAAAAAGGCCTCCCGATCCAGTGTGGTTCGGAATCCGGGGATGGATTCCAGTTTATCCACCGTCCCGCCGGTGTGCCCCAACCCGCGGCCACTCATCTTGGCCACGCGCACGCCCAAAGAAGCGACAACTGGCGCCACGATCAGCGTGGTCTTATCCCCCACGCCGCCGGTGCTGTGTTTATCGACCTTGATCCCGTCGATTGAGGAAAGATCCACCAAGTCGCCGGATTGCGCCATACTCCTGGTGAGCGCCGCTGTCTCGTGCGGCGTCATCCCTTTTAGGAAAATCGCCATCAGCAGGGCGCTCGCTTGATAGTCCGGAATCGCACCACTCACATAGCCGTCGATAAAAAATTGAATCTGCTCGTCCGTCAGGATTCCTCCATCCCGCTTCTTCGCAAGGATATCATACATGCGCACAGCCCGCGCCTCCTTTCCCCCTGTTTAAATTCTCCGGGCCAAAGCCGAGCGGAAGAAGCTCTTCCAGCCGGTAGGACACCCAGTTATCCGGCCCGGAGGCAAGAATGACCCGAAAGGACGACGGGTCGCAGAATTCCCGCATCACCTGGCGGCATACCCCGCACGGCGGGCATGCCCGTTTGACCGGCGCGCCGGCGGGTCCTCCGGCAATCGCGATGGCAACAAAGTCGCGCTCCCCCTCGCTGACAGCCTTGAAAAACGCGGTCCGTTCCGCACAATTCGTCGGTGTATAGGAGGCGCATTCAATGTTACACCCCTGATAGACACGGCCTGTTCCTGTGAGCAGCGCCGCCCCCACCTGAAATTTGGAATACGGCGCATAGGCCCGCTCCCTGGCTCTCAGCGCTAAGCGGACCAATTCCTGATCTTCCATAAAAATGACACCCCTCCCCAGAGAGAACGCAGGCCGCCGCGGTTTTCTTCCCTGCGGCGGCCTTTTTTCTATCCTGCCGGTCTGCCCGGCTTAATCGCCGTGTGCCTCTTCCTGCTGGATCAATTTGACGATGCGGCTGGTGCCCAGCCGAGACGCCCCAAGCTCGATAAACCGCTCGGCATCCTCCAGCGAGGAAATCCCTCCTGCCGCCTTGATGCGCACCTGCGGGCCAACATACTTCCGGAATAGCGCCACATCGTCAAAGGTTGCGCCGCCCGTTGAAAAGCCTGTAGAGGTTTTGATGAAGTCCGCTCCGGATTCTGTGACAACCTGGCACATGCGGATCTTTTCTTCCTCGGTTAACAGGCAGGTTTCAACAATCACCTTCAAGATATGGCCGCCGCACGCCTGTTTGATCTGCCGGATCTCGTCAAGCTGCAAATCGTAAAGGCCGTCTTTGATATACCCGATATTGACCACCATATCAATCTCATCCGCGCCGTTGGCAATGGCATCCTGCGTCTCAAACACCTTGGACGCCGTTGTGGAATACCCGTTTGGAAACCCGATGACCGTACATACAGCCATTCGATCTCCCACATACTCCTTGGCGCGTTTCACATAACTGGCGGGTATACAAACCGAGGCCGTCCCGTAGCGGATGGCTTCGTCGCAAATCCTCTGGATTTCCTCCCATGTCGCCGTCTGCATGAGCAGCGTGTGATCGACCATGCGCAAAATTTTCTGACGGTCCATATGCATTCATCCTTTTCCCGTTTGAATTTATTCCGCGATTGCAAGCGCAATCTCCATCATTTCCCGGAAGCTGGTCTGCCGCTCCTCCGCCGAGAGGGATTCCCCGGTGAACGGGCAATCGGAAACGGTCAACAGGCAGAGCGCCCGCTTTCCCGCGCGTGCCGCATTCATATACAGCGCCGCGGACTCCATCTCCACGGCAAGCACGCCCATCTTCTTCCACGCGGGAAGGGCGTCGGGATCGTCCCCATAGAAGGTATCCGAAGACAGGACATTCCCCACAACCGTATGAATCTTATGTTTCTGCGCATACTGCACCGCCTTCTGCGCAAGCGTAAAATCTCCAATGGGTGCAAACGCACCCGGCAGGTGGAATTGCGAGCCATAATTGGAATCCGTACACGCGCCAATCCCAATCACGACGTCGCGCACATGTACGTGGTCCGCGATTCCCCCAGCGGAACCGATGCGGATGATGGTCTCCACGTTGTAAAAATGGTACAGCTCATACGAGTAGATGCCGATGGACGGCATCCCCATCCCACTGCCCATCACGGAAACGCGCTTTCCCTGGTAAGTGCCGGTATATCCCAGCATATTGCGCACCGTGTTAAAACAGACCGGGTTTTCCAGATACGTTTCTGCAATAAATTTCGCGCGGAGCGGGTCGCCCGGCATCAAAACGGTCTTGGCGATGTCGCCCGGATTGGCCGCGTTGTGCGGCGTCGGTGTAGTTGTAGCCATACAAATCCTCCTGTTTTTCAAAATGATTTTGTTATGATGTTTCCCAATTGCGATGTCCCTGTAATTTTCTGAGGGACGCCAAAGAAATCAAGAATCGTTGCGCCAATGTCCGCAAAAGTCGGCAGGGTTCCCAAGTTTGTTCCTGCCTTTACGTTTGGCCCTGCAATGATCCAAGGCGTATATTCCCGCGAATGATCCGTGGACGGCGTGCTTGGGTCGCACCCGTGGTCGGCGGTAATCATCAAAAGATCGTCTTCCCGCAGCCCCGCCAAAATTTCCGGGATCGCCCGGTCGACGGTTGTCAGGCCCTTTGCATAGCCCTCCACATCATTCCGGTGACCGTATAGCATGTCAAAGTCCACCAGGTTGATGAAGCAAAGCCCCTGAAAATCGCGCTTTGTCCACTCGATGGTCCGCGCAATGCCCTCGTCATTGCCGCCGGTGCGGATGGCCTTTGTAATCCCTCTTCCGGCGAATATATCATAGATTTTCCCGATTGCAATCACGTCAAATCCCTTTTCGGAAAGCTGATCCAGCATGGTGGTGCCCGGCGGAAGGAGCGAAAAATCATGGCGGTTCTTCGTGCGGACATAATTCGGATATTCGCCTGTAAACGGCCGTGCAATCACCCGCCCAACGCTGTGTTCCCCGGTCAACAGCTCCCGTGCAATCTGGCAATCGCGGTAAAGCTCCTCGACGGGCACCACCGCCTCATGCGCCGCGATTTGGAAGACACTGTCCGCAGAAGTGTAAACAATCAGCGCGCCGGTTTCCACATGCTCTTTCCCATAGTCTTTGATTACTTCCGTCCCCGAATACGGCCGGTTGCACAACACCTTTCGCCCCACCCGGCGGCTGAATTCCGCCAGAAGATCCTGTGGGAAGCCGTTGGGGTACGTTGGAAGCGGCTTGGGCGACGCGATCCCTGCAATTTCCCAATGGCCGATGGTGGTGTCCTTCCCTTTGGAGAGTTCCGTCATGCGTGCAAACGCTGCCGAAGGGTGCTCCACCGCCGGACGGCAGGTAACGCCATCGATATTAAAAAGGCCAAGCTGCTGCATATGGGGCATGGAAAAATAGGGGCTTTTCGACGCTGCGGCCAGCGTATTGCTTCCCGCGTCGCCATACTGTGCAGCGTCCGGCATTTCTCCAATCCCCACACTGTCCAGCACCATCAAAAAAACGCGCTTCATAATATGCCTCCTATAGATTTTCGATCGACAGGTCTTAAAATATGCTTTGTATTTCAATCAATCATTATAGTACAATCTTCCCAAATTGACTATCATTTTGCAGGAAAAACTTGAAACAACTGTGTTCTCCGCTATATTCAAGACATATGTTTCTGTCTTCTGAAAGGGCCTTCATCGAGATCGTATTTTCAAAATCTGTGCCATTTATATTTTAGCACTCTTAAGTATAGAGTGCTAAAATTAACAGTTTGTTCGCAATTTTGAAAAACATTTTTAACAACCGAACCCTATACTAAAAAGCGTAGACAGCAAGAGAGCCAAAGAGGAAAGAAGGTGGTTCGCTTGAAAAGACTTTCTTGCAGAACCCACAATCCATTACATTGATAGAAAATGATAGAAGCCGTTAAGGAGGTTATGACTTATGTTTGATTTGATTCCTTTTGAACATAGAAACAATGATTTATTCCGCTATTTTGATGATATGGAACGTGCATTCTTCGGCGGCAACACCGACATCGCACCTTGTAAGACCGATATTCTCGATGAAGGCAACCGCTTTGTTTTGAAGGCCGACCTGCCGGGCTTCAAAAAGGAAGACATTCACCTCGACATCGAAGGCGACCGTTTGACGATCTCCGCGGAACACTCGGAAGAAAACAAAACGGAAGATCAGAAGAACAACTTTATCCGTCGCGAAAGACGGTATGGTTCCATGAGCCGCAGTTTTGATATTTCGTCCATCGACGCCGATCATATCGAGGCAAAATTTGAAAACGGCGTTTTGGAGCTGGATCTGCCTAAGAAGCAGGAGACGGTTCCCGCAAACCATCGGATTGAAATTCAGTAATGGCCAGTATTCCATTGCATGATTACAAAAGAACAAAACGGAGGGTTTTATCATGTTTGATTTGATTCCATTTGAGCGCAGAACCAGCAATCTTTTCAATTATCTCGACCAAATGAACCGCGCTTTCTGGGGCAATTCGGAGAGCAGCGTCGTTCCGTGCAGCACCGATATCATCGACCAGGGCAATCAGTACCTGCTGCGGACCGATCTTCCTGGATACAACAAAGAAGATATCCATATCGACATGGACGGCGACCGGATGACCATTTCCGCACAGCATAAAGAGGAAACGCAAACGGATGACAACACCTACATCCGCCGCGAAAGACGGTATGGTTCTATGAGCCGCAGCTTTGATGTCTCCGGGATCGACACAAGCGGTATCCAGGCGAAATATGAAAATGGTGTATTGGAGCTGACTTTGCCAAAGAAGGAGGCGACGGTCACTCCAAACCGCCGCATTGAAATTCACTAATACGGGTGTATCCTCCAGTTTCCTAAAAGAAGGGGTATGAACGCCCCTGGCAAAACACCGTATCGATAAAATCCCCCGGTGCAGCCTTACGCTGCACCGGGGGATTTTTGTAATCGCGCCTGATTTCTATATGTACAAAGTTCACGATTTTTCCGTCGAACTAGGGTGGCCGGCTCCCGAAACATCCGCAAAGGTGTAAGAATCCAGCTTCTGCCGGACAATTTCCGAAATTTCGTTGTAAATCTCATGAAACCGGCAGCTCGCCGTATGGGTACAAGCATATTCTCCCTGCTGACAACGGCTGATCATATAGGGGCCTTCCACGGATTCAATGACCCGGCGCAGGGTGATCTCCCCCGCCGGATGCGCCAACATGTATCCGCCGTGAGCGCCTTTGTAGGAAATCATGATGTCGTCCGCCACCAGCTTGCGCAGGATCTTCAGGGCAAAGCGCAGAGGCACATGCGTTTCTTCCGAGATCGTCCGCGCATCCACCTTTTGATTGGCCGCCGCGAGAAATTCCACGATCCGCACCGCATAGTCCGCCTCCAGGGTCATGTGCATCGCTTGTCCACCTCTTAGTCCAAAAAGTCTTTCAGCTTTTTGCTGCGGCTCGGGTGGCGAAGCTTGCGCAGGGCCTTGGCTTCGATCTGGCGGATGCGTTCACGGGTGACATTGAACTCCTTGCCTACCTCTTCCAACGTGCGGGAGCGGCCGTCCTCCAGGCCAAAGCGCAGGCTGAGCACCTTTTCCTCGCGGGGGGTGAGGGTGTCCAGTACATCCGCAAGCTGTTCCTTCAAAAGGGTATGGGAGGCTGCGTCCTGCGGGGCGGGGGCGTCGTCATCGGGGATGAAATCCCCCAAATGGCTGTCCTCCTCTTCGCCGATCGGCGTTTCCAAAGAGACGGGTTCCTGCGCAACCCGCATGATCTCCCGCACCTTGTCCACCGGCATGTCCAATTCTGCGGAGATCTCCTCCGCGCTCGGCTCGTGCCCGTTGGTGTGCAGCAGCTGGCTGGAGACTTTCTTTACCTTGTTGATGGTCTCCACCATATGGACCGGGATACGGATGGTCCTCGCCTGGTCCGCTATCGCGCGGGTGATCGCCTGCCGGATCCACCACGTCGCATAGGTGGAAAATTTAAAGCCCTTGGTATAGTCGAACTTCTCCACCGCCTTGATCAGGCCCAGGTTGCCCTCTTGGATCAGGTCCAAGAACTGCATCCCACGGCCCAGATAGCGCTTGGCAATGCTGACGACCAAGCGCAAGTTGGCCTCTGACAGGCGCTTTTTCGCCGCTTCATCCCCCTCCTTGATCCGGATAGCCAGGTCGATTTCCTCTTCCGGGGAAAGCAGCGGCACGCGGCCGATCTCTTTCAAATACACCTTTACAGGGTCGTCAATCGCAATGCCCTCGGTGCTGAGGCTGGATTCCAGATTTTCGTCGGAGGCAGCTTCGGCGGCAAAGTCGATGTCGTCCAAGGGAGCGTCTGCAAAGTCCTCGATAATTTCCACTCCCTGCGCTTCCAATGTGTCGTAAAATTTTTCAATCTGTTCCGGCTCAAAGTCCAGCTCGCCAAGAGCGTCGAGAATCTCTTTTGTAGAGAGCTGCCCTTTTGCCTTCCCCTGTTCAATCAATTCTCGAATGACCGTTTTCTTGTCCGGTGTTGCTCCTGTTCCCATTTGTAAATCCCCCTATTTCTTCTTCGCCTTTAGTTCCGCCAGATACGCTTCAATGCTCTGTGTCGGAACCGAGGCGGCATCCTCCAGGCGGAGTTTTGCATGTTCCTGTTCAATAACTTCGATATATTCCTGTGCATCCTGCCAGGTGGCGGATACATCGTGATATTTGGCAAAAATGCGGGCGATTGCTCCGATTTCATCCACGGAGAATTCCCCCGAAATATCTGTAAGGCTATAGTCCTTGCCATCCATAATTTTCCCCATAATCACCTGATATACGCGGCGATTAAACGAAGTGGAAAATTTTTCAGGCGGCAAACGGGTATAAATCTCTTTGGCATGGTCGGGATATTTGACCACATAGGCAAGCAACGCTTCTTCTGCGCTGGCGGCCCGCAAATGTTTGACCTTTTCGGGGTTGATGTCGTCCCCAATCCCAGCGGTCTGCTGCTGAAAGGTGCGAAATTGCTTTTGCTGCTGTTGTTTCTGGCGCTTCTTGCTGTTTTTGTCCACCTGCATCATGATGGCGGAGCGGTCGATGCCGATTTCCTCTGCAAGCCTTCCCGCATAGACCTCCTGCTCCATGCGGTTGCCCAAGGTAGCCAGGAGCTCTGCTGCGCCGGTCAAATAGGCGACACGCCCGTCCGCGCTCTCCATATTGCAATTCCTTCGGATCTTCGCCAAGCGGTACTCGATGTCATTCCCGCAGGCGTCCAAAAGCTGTTTAAAGCGGGCAGGCCCCTGTTCCCCATAGGAGCGTATGTACTCGTCCGGGTCCTTGCCGCCCACGATATTGAGCACCTTCACCAACAATCCAGCTTCGCGAAGCATCGGGATTGCCCGCGCCGTGGCCTTTTGGCCCGCTTCATCCGCGTCGTAGCAGATCACCACTTCTTTCGCATAACGGGACATCAGGCGCGCTTGCTCCATGGTCAAAGCCGTCCCAAGCGTGGCGACCGCATTGGTAAACCCCGCTTGATGCAGGGAAATCACGTCCATATAGCCCTCTGCCAGAATCAGCTGCTGGCCTCCCTGGTTCTTTGCAAAATTGAGCGCAAACAGGGCGTCACTTTTGCGAAAAACCAGCGTATCGGAAGTATTCAAATATTTGGGTTTTGCATCGGTGAGCACACGCCCGCCAAATGCAATGACATTGCCGCGCAGGTCGATGATCGGATACATCACCCGGCCGAAAAAGCGGTCCAATGCACGTCCACTGCGCCCTTTAAACGCTACATTCGCCTGGATCATCTCCGCCTCTTGATAACCCTTCTTGGCTAGAAAGTCCACCAAGGCAAAGCGGGACGGCGGCGAATACCCCAGCCCAAAGTGACGGATGGTCGCTTGCGTCAACCCGCGGCCGCGCAGATAGGAAAGCCCCGCCGCGCCCTGCTCAGACATTAGCACGGAATGATAAAACCGCGCCGCCTCGCGATTGATTTCCAAGATCCGCGCGCGCAGCTTTGCCATCCCATCGTCCACGCGGTCCTCCGGCACCTGCAAGCCGGCACGCTGTGCGAGGAAGCGCACCGCTTCCATGTAGTCCAAATTCTCGATGCGGCGGATAAAGGTGATGACATCCCCGCCCACACCGCAGCCAAAGCAATAAAACGAGCCGTTTTCCGCGTACACATTAAAAGACGGCGTTTTCTCATGGTGAAAGGGACACAGCCCGACCATATTCCTGCCGCTGCGCCGCAGGCTGACATACGAAGACACCACATCGACAATATCGCTGCGCATCTTCAGCTCCTGCAAAAAAGCTTCCGGCAAAGGCATTGCCATTCCTCCGATTCAATTCCATCAATAGTGACTCCACGCCTCCGGGATGTAAATATTCTCAAACAGACGGATGGCATAATGATCTGTCATACCTGCGAGATAATCGCAGGCGGCACGCTCACACCCCTCCTCTTCCGCAATACGCTTCATGTCCTCCGGAAGGTGATCAGGGTTTTTTAAGTAGGTAAAGAGGATTTCGATCAAGGTTGGGACCTTTTTCTCCTCCCCCTTCGCGTAGGGATTATAATAAACCTGTTGGTACATAAACGTATTCAGCTCGTCAAAAGCTTCCTGGCATTCGGGGTCCATGCGGATCTGCCCGTCCTGGCTGTTATCCACCACCGCATTGACCAAGCGGTTGATCCGGGCGGACTTGCTCGTCCCTAAGAGGTCCGTGATCGCTTTGGGAATCTGCGATTCCTCCAAAACACCGGCCCGCTCCGCATCGTCGATGTCGTGGTTGATATAGGCAATGCGGTCCGCATAGCGCACGATCCGCCCCTCTAGCGTGGAGGCCTCCTGTCCGTGCGTGTGGTGCAATATACCGTCGCGCACCTCTTTGGTCAGGTTGAGCCCTGCGCCGTTCTTTTCCAGCTTTTCCACCACGCGAACGCTCTGCTCGTAGTGGCGGAACCCGCCGGGCAGAATCTCATTCAGCGCCCGCTCCCCGGCATGTCCAAACGGCGTATGCCCGAGGTCGTGGCCCAAAGAGATCGCCTCCGTCAAATCCTCATTCAACCGCAGCGCCCTCGCAATCGTGCGCGCAATCTGCGCAACCTCCAACGTATGGGTCAGGCGCGTCCGATAGTGGTCGCCTTCCGGAGACAAAAAGACCTGCGTCTTTCTCTTCAAGCGGCGGAATGCCTTACAGTGGATAATCCGGTCCCGGTCCCGCTGATAAGGCGTGCGGAGTTCACACTCCTCTTCCGGGCGGTCCCTGCCCTTTGTGTTGCGTGAAAGAGCGGCATACGGCGATAGCGTCTGTTTCTCGATCTGTTGGGTCCGTTCTCTGACATTCATATCCGGCGCACCTTCTTTCTTACAAAGATCGGACCGGTCCTTGGAAAATGTCCCCCGCAAAATTCTATTCCTTTTTCCATAAGCGGGCAGATCCCTCCAAAGAACCTGTCGCTATTTATTTTATACGCGGCAAAGGGCAAATTTCCTGCATAATTTTTATAAAACCTGAAAAAATTTTTTGCCCTCCTCCTGCACCTCAACGGAGCCGCAGGTCGCGTCCGCCAACTTTGGCCGCATACGCCCCAAATCGGCGTCGGTCAGATGGAAATACATCGTTACACGTTCGCCAAACACAGTATCATCTACCGTCCCGCCGCATTCCGGGATCAACGCCTGCAGCCGTCCATATTGGTTATAGTCGCAGGAAAGCGATGCCATAATGCATTCACGCATGGTGACAATCCCCGCAGCTTCCAGCGCAATGGAAGCCCCATGCGAATAGGCGCGCACCAAGCCGCCCGCGCCCAGCAACACGCCGCCAAAATACCGCGTAACCACCACGACGGTGTCCGTGACGCCGGACTTTTGCAGGACATCCAGGGTGGGAATCCCCGCTGTCCCCTGGGGTTCGCTGTCGTCGGAATAGCGCTTGATCTGCCCGTCACGCAAGCAATATGCATAGACATTGTGGGTCGCATCCCAGTATTTCGCCTTCATCTCATTGATGAAGGCAACGGCCTCTTCTTCGGTCTTTACAGGGGCCGCATGGCCGATAAAACGCGAGCGGCGTTCCACAAACGCATCCTCCGCCCGCTTCAGAACGGTTTTATACTCTGTCATAACGCGCCTCCGATGGATTCAGAAAAAGCAGAAGGCGACGCAAAATCACTTTGCGCCGCCCAGTTCATCAAAAAGAAACCCGAATTATTTTTTGTCCTGCATGCCATAACGCTTTTTGAACATATCAACACGACCGCTCGTATCGACCAGCTTCTGCTTACCAGTAAAGAACGGATGGCATTTGGAGCATATTTCAACGCGGATGTTTTCCTTCGTGGATCTCGTCTCAATCACGTTGCCGCAAGCGCAGGTAATCGTCGTTTCTTTGTACTTCGGATGGATCGCTTCCTTCATTTCTGTCACCTCTTTCACCCAAACTGCAACCTAACGTTTGAATTTTAACATAGAACGACTAAAAATGCAAGTGGTAATCCCACAATTTTTCTGCAATTCAATTTGCCGACTGTTGGCGGATGTACTGTGCGTATTCCTCCAAACACATGGAGTATTCCCGCATCTTGACCGCATTCTCCGTTCCAACATACCGGAAGCAAGAAGGCGTATAGGCGGTCCCGGTGGCGCTGGTCTTGTTCTCTGGGTAACGGAGCACGAATCCATAGTTCACACAATTTCGCATCAGCCATTGGTACGCCTGGGACTGCTCAAAGGGCACATCCTCTCCGGATGAAGAAAAGTCCACCAGCATCCCCGTCTGCCGTTCGTTGTAACCGCCGCGGCCGACCGTCTTCTCCGCCTGGTCTTCTGCGCGCACACGGCTGTATCCCTCCTGCTCCATCAGCTGCTGCACGGCCGCCTGGTACTGGGCATCCTGCTCCTCTTTGGAAATATAGCCCCCTGCGATCTCCAAGGCGATTCCATCTGCCCGCGCATCCTCCACCATTTTTGAAAGGGCTTCCACAATGCGCTCCTCGAAGGAGAATCCCTCGTATTCCTCCAATTGGACCGTAAAGTCATCCGGAAGCGGCGTGTCCAGATTCACCACCACCAAATTAAACGTATTGTCATACACGGGTAATTCCGCCTCCGACGATACCGGCGGCTGGGAAGACACAGGCGCACTGCTCGGTTCTTCCGCAAACGGCTGCTCAATCTCTATCCAGGCCAAAACAGCTCCAGCCGCTATGGAAATGCACAGCGCAACCACAACAAAGGTCATCACAATTTTTATTTTACGCACTTGGTCCGCCTTTTTCCAACCGGCGCGCGACTTGACCACCTTTTCCCCTTTGTTCTTGCGCATCCCATCATCCCCTTTCCACAATAAAAAATCCATTTTTGTACTTATTGTATCGCGAAACCTAATTTTTTTCAATAAATAGGCATTTCCTTGTACAGGAAATGGAAATAATAATTTGGGATTGCTTTCTTGACGCAACATCTAGTATACTATATATTGAAATAATTTTAAATTTCAAGGATGGCGTTATTTATGAGAAAGACAAAAATTATCTGTACGCTTGGACCTGCGACGGACAATGAATCGGTTCTGCGGGAATTGATGCTTGCAGGGATGGACGTCGCCCGCCTGAACTTTTCTCATCAAACCAATGCAGAGCAAAAAGTCCGGATCGACATGGTTAAAAAACTTCGTGAAGAGCTAAATCTTCCGGTTGCGCTCCTTTTGGACACCAAGGGTCCGGAAATTCGCACGGGGAACTTCTCCCAGAAAAAGGTCACACTGAAAGAAGGGCAAACCTTTACACTGACAACCCGTGATGTGGAAGGCGACGACAAAATCGTCAGCATCACCTTCCCGCGCCTGCCCCAGGAAGTGGCAACCGGCTCGAAGATTCTGATCGATGATGGCCTGATTGAATTGCGCGTGGACTCCTGTACGGATACCGACATCATCTGCACCGTTGTGAACGGAGGCGACGTCTCCTCCCATAAGGGCATCAACGTCCCTGGCGCGCATCTCTCGCTTCCTTTCATCAGCGAAAAAGATAAAGAGGACCTCGCCTTTGGCGTGGAACAGGGCTTCGACTTTATTGCGGCTTCGTTCACCCGCACGGCCCAGGATATCCTTGACCTGCGCGCAGAATTGGAAAAGCACGATTGCCATAACATCCGCATCATCGCAAAAATTGAAAATGCGGACGGCGTCGATAACATCGATGAGATCCTCCGGGTTTCCGATGGCATTATGGTCGCCCGTGGCGACCTCGGCGTTGAGATCCCTCTGCAGGAAATTCCAGTCATCCAAAAGAAACTGATTAAAAAGGGCTATAATGCTGGCCTTCAGGTGATCACCGCCACGCAGATGCTCGACTCCATGATGAAGAACCCGCGTCCTACCCGCGCCGAGGCAACCGACGTTGCCAATGCAATCTATGATGGCACCAGCGCGATTATGCTTTCCGGTGAAACGGCCGCGGGCAAGTACCCGATCCAGGCGCTCAAAACCATGTCTACCATTGCGGAACGTACGGAAGAGGATATCGACTACAAAGGGCGTTTCAAAAAGCGCGATATCGACGAACAGCCGAACGTGACCTCTGCAATTTCCCATGCCACCGTTACAACCGCGCACGATCTCGGCGCTGTAGCGATCATGACTGTATCCAAATCCGGTAAGACTGCGCGCATGATTTCGAAATACCGTCCGTGCTGTCCCATTATCAGCGGCACAACAGACCCCACGGTCCTCCGTCAGATGAACCTCTCCTGGGGCGTCATCCCGATCATGGTGGACGAAAAAGACAACACAGATGAGCTGTTCAACCACGTCGTGGATGTTGCACGCAACAGGGGCCTCGTGAAGAACGGCGACTTGACCGTTATCACCGCCGGCGTACCGCTCGGAGTCTCCGGCACCACCAACCTTTTGAAGGTTCAGCTGGTTGGCGACGTTCTTCTCTCTGGCATGGGTGTGACGAAAAACATTGCTTGCGGAAACCTTTGCGTCTGCAACAATGAAGAGGAAGCGCTCGCCAAGTTTAAAACCGGCGATATTCTGGTCATCCCGCAAACGACCAACCGGGTGCTCAACTTGATGAAGTCTGCAACCGGTATTATCACCGAGCAGGGCGGCGCCAACTCGCATGCAGCGATCGTCGGGCTTGCGCTGGATAAGCCGGTCATTGCCGGCGCGGAACATGCCACACAGATTCTGAAAAGCGGCACGACGGTTACGCTGGATGCATCCCGTGGCATTGTTTTCAGCGGAATTACACAGCAATAAATCATATAGACGCATTCGATTCAACAGAAAGCCTGTACCGACTACAACAGCGGTACAGGCTCTTATTTTGTCTTCCCTGGCCAAGCATTCCCGGAAGACATCTCTTATAAAATAATATGGAATTGCCAAAGGGCTTTTCCTTAAACCCTTTACTCCGTGCGTCCTACGTCATTGATCCTGCGGATCACGCGGCAGGGATTGCCGACCGCGACGCAGTTTTCCGGAATATCCTTTGTGACGACGCTTCCCGCTCCGATCACGCTCCCTCTTCCAATTCTTACGCCAGGCAAAAGGATGGCTCCTCCGCCAATCCAGCAACCGTCCCCGATCGTCACTGGAAGCGCGTATGTCCTGCAAAAATATTCGCCGCTCTCCGGGTCCCAATCGGGCGTCAGGCGCTCCTTCAGCTCCACCGGATGTGTCGCTGTATAAATCTGCACATTTGATGCAATCAGCACATTGTTACCAATTTCAATCCGATTGCAATCCACAAAGGTACAGTTCATATTGATCGAGACATTGTTGCCAAGGTAGATATTGCATCCATAATCGCATGTGAAAGAGCTTCCAATGGATACATTGGACCCGATTCCGCCCAACATCTCCTCTAAAATTTTCCGTTTCTGTTCCTTCTGATCGTATGGCAGGGCATTGTAGGCGGCTAAAAGCCTCCGTGCCTTGCTCTTGAAGCCCAAAAAGATGGGCGCGTGGCAATCATACCATTCCCCCGCCATACATTTCTCCCATTCATTTTTCATGAATATCACACTTTCCCTTCTCTCGATCTGCAAAGCAACCATGTATAAAACTATCCCGGAACAATTTTGCGGCTTTTCTATCCTATGCAAGCATGTGCAGCATCAATCCCCCACTCCATTCCCTATATGATAAAAGATGTCCCAAAGCAAGCAGAACCATCTGTTGCCCTGAGACACCTTCAATCTTTATGCAATTATACAGGATGTACCTGCTTTTCCGCATTGGACAGCGCGCTGTTGATGCCATATTCCGCATCCCTACGCTTTTTGAAAAAGTCCAATGCCACCTTCGGGAACTGTGCATAGGAGAGCACGTCCTCTTCCTGCTCAGACCACTCAGCGATCTCCGAACGAAGCTTCTCCAGCTCCGGCTCCAGCAAGTCAGCCGGGCGGCAGGTGATCGGCTTCTCGTCGCCAATGATCTTCTTGCGGAACTCCGGATCGATGGTCACCGGCGTAGTGCCGTATTTCCCGGCAACAAGATCCTTAAATTCCTTTGTGCACATCTTATAGCGTTCGCCAGTGATGACGTTATACACTGCCTGTGTACCGACAATCTGAGAGGTCGGCGTAACCAGCGGCGGATAACCGGCATCCTTGCGCACACGCGGCACCTCTTTGAGCACGTCCTCGAGCTTATCCGCCTTGCCCGCCTGCTTCAACTGAGACAGCAGGTTGGACAGCATGCCGCCCGGGACCTGATACACCAACGCCTTGGTGTTGGTCGCCAGCATGGACGGGTCCAGCAGGCCGCTTTCAATATACTTCGCGCGCAGCGGCATGAAATACTCGCGAATTTCATTCAACAATTTGAGGTCAAGGCCGGTATCGTATTTGGTGCCCTGGAGGGCCGCCACCATGGACTCGGTCGGCGCATGCGAAGTGCCCAGCGCCAGCGGCGACATCGCCGTGTCGATCATATCCACACCGGCCTCAATACCCTTCAGCATGCACATGCAAGCCAAGCCGGATGTATAATGCGTATGCAATTGGATCGGAATCTTGACCGCACCCTTCAACGCCTTGACCAAGTCATAGGTCTCATAGGGAGTGAGCAAAGCGGCCATATCCTTGATGCAGATGGAATCCGCACCCGCATTTTCAATGCGCTTCGCGTATTTCACATAATAGTCCGTGGTAAAGACCGGACCGGTGGTATAGGAAATGGCAACCTGCGCATGGCCGCCTTCCTTTTTCGCCGCGCGGATGGCGGTCTGTAAATTCTTAATATCGTTCAGCGCGTCAAAAATACGGATGATGTCGATGCCGTTTGCAATGGAACGCTGCACCAGATATTCTACAACATCGTCCGCATAGTGGCGGTATCCCAGCATATTCTGGCCGCGGAACAGCATTTGCAACTTGGTATGCGGGCAATGCTTGCGGATGGTGCGCAAACGCTCCCATGGATCTTCATTCAAAAAGCGCAAGCAGGCGTCATAAGTCGCGCCGCCCCAGCATTCCAACGAATGATAGCCGACTTGATCCAGCTTTTCCAAAATCGGCAACATATCGCCGATCGGCATTCTGGTGGCAATCAGGGACTGGTGCGCGTCACGAAGTACCACTTCGGTAATTCCAATTTTTTTATTAGCCATAGTTTTGATATGTCCCTCCTAAATGTTATTCAATGAAAAGCTCTTACTGGAGGGAAACAAGCGCCGTTCCGGACTCAACGCTGTCGCCCTTGTTGACATGGACAGCCGCAACGGTCGCGTCATGGGGTGCCATAATCTCATTTTCCATCTTCATCGCTTCCAAAATCACCAGGATGTCGCCCTTCTTGACCGCCTGGCCAACCTTTACATCAATGGACATAATCGTGCCCGGCATGGGAGAAGAAATGACCTCTGCGCCGGCAGCCGGCGCAGGCGCTTTCGGAGCGGGAGCCGCCTTGGGTGCCGGAGCGGCAGCCGGGACCGCAGGAGCAGCACCGCCGCTGACCTCTTCCACCTGCACATCATAAGGCGTGCCGTTTACCGTAATTCTGAGCGTTTTCATATTGTGATCCTCCTGACAGTAATGACAAAATTTTAATGCTTAGATCTGAATATTCGAATGCTTCTTCGGCAATCTGGAAACGCGCTTTCCTTCCAACATTTCAAGGTTGGCGATCACTTTCACGCGCGTTTCGGCCGGGTCAATGATATCTTCAATAAAGCCTTCGGCAGCCGCTGCAAACGGCGTTGCCTCGGTTGCTTTGTATTCCTCAATCAGCTTGTTGCGGGCCTCTTTGGTATTCCCGGATTTCTTCAGCCGGTCGCTCCACAGGAACATCGCCGCTGTCTGCGGCGCCAACGGGCAAACAACCGCATTGGCCCAGGCCATCGTGTAGTCGGCATTCGCACCGCGTCCAGCAATTGCAACATACACCGGGCCATATGCTTCGCCCGTGATCACGGTAATCTTTGCCGTGGTCGCCTCCGAATAGGCGTTGCTTAACTTCGACGCTTCACGCACCGAAGTGAACTCTTTCGCATCCACCAGCGTGACCACCGGGATGGAAAACGCATCGCAGAAACGAACAAACCGCGCCGCTTTGGAGCAGGAATCTACGTCCAGCACCCCGTTCAATGCAGTAACGCCCACTGTAGAGCCACCAATCTGCGTCAGACCTGTGACCGCAGATGTGCCAAACGCACCGTTTAACTCCATAAAGCTTCCCTTATCGGAAATCGCCTCTACGATCTTCTTTGCATCCGCTCCGGCCGCGATAGCCGTATCCGAAGGATCGGAAGATTCAAACACCGGCGCGCCGGCCAAATTATTGGAAGGCAAAACGGCAAGTAACTTGCGTACCTGCATCATTGCCTCCTGATCGTCTTTCGCCACCACATGGCAGATGCCCAGCTTTGCGGCATCTTCCGCCGTACCGTCTTTGCCCGTGGTATCAATCGTCAGCTGCGCCTTTTTCGTCATGACAACAATATCGGCACTCGCCGCGATCATTGCAGAAGTGCCCAGGCAGGGGCCAAGCACAAGGGAAATCTGCGGAACAACACCGGAAAGGTTGTTGTTTCCCAATAAGATCTCCCCATAGGCGGCCAGCATATCCGCCCCTTGGTTTAAGCGGCCTCCGATGGAATCGTAGATCCCCACCACCGGCGAGCCGGTCTTGACCGCCAAATCATAAATCTTTTTGATCTTCGCTGCCTGCGCCTTCGACATTGCGCCGCCATCCACATCGCTGTTCTGGACAAAGGCGTACGCCGGGCAACCATCCACTTCGCCGTAGCCGGCAACCACTTCTGCAGAGCCGTCGCCCGACTTTGCAAAGCCGTCAACCTCATTAAAGGTTCCTTCGTCAAACAAAGCGGTGATACATTGGAACCCCTTTGTTTTTGCCGCAGCCTCGCGAAACGCTTGTAGCCGTTCTGCACTGCTTCCTGTGCTCATGATGATAACTCCTCCATTCTATCGATTGGTGCCACCCTGCTTGTCCACCAGAACAACGGAGCAGAGCAGATAAAAATTCCATAAAAACATTCCGCAATAAAATAAATAGATTATTACAATTGTTTTTATTATAATATATTCCAAAAGTCTTGACAAGAGTTTCTTGGGCAATTCGTCCTCAATCTTTACAGATTTTTACAATTTTTGACAAATCACAAACAAACTTTCTCCCTTCTGCGAGGAATCCGGATGCTTTTAACAGCGTTCCTAAGCCTGGAACTTCGGTTTCGATGCGGTAGGCTCCCTTGTTTGCGCCATAGGACGCGGCCGCACGCATCAAACTGTCCGAACAGATCCGGGCGTTTAAGTCCGGCTGCTCCAGATTGGAACCGAACACCTCCATCTTCCGCATCCGCAGAACAGAGTCCTTTACATCCACAGCCACATAGCCGAGTTCACCGGCCGGATCGCCCATCATCAAAACGGCGGCGTGGTCTCCTTTGTCCGGCAGGTCTGCCAGCAGCTCTTGGACCCGCTTGGGATCTTGCAGCGGAAGTATGGTAATCATGTTTTGTTTCCCCTTTCCGGTTCATTTGGTTTTGTTGCGCCCGTTTGTCCGCTTTCGCGCCCGCCATCAGGCGCTTGACTTCATCGGCTGTGAGCTCCCGCCATTTTCCCGGCTGAAGCATCCCAAGGCGCACGGGGCCAATGGCAATCCGTTTGAGACGTGCGACTTCAAGTCCCAATGCCTCGCACATTTTCCGGATTTCGCGGTTGCGCCCTTCATAGAGCACCATTTCCAGCACCACGCGCCCAGGTTCCTGGGAAAGCACCCGCACATCGGCTGGGGCCGTCTTTCTGCCCTCGATCTCTATGCCCACCGCCATCTGCGTGAGCTGGTCTTCTGTAATCGAAGGCCGCACGGTTACGCGGTATGTCTTCGGCACATGCTTGGAAGGATGCATCATCGCGTTGGCAAACGCGCCGTCATTTGTCATCAGCAGAAGTCCCTCGGAGTCCCGGTCGAGCCGTCCCACGGGGTAAACCCGCTCTGGAATTTCCTGGACAAGTTCTGCCACGCATTTGCGGTCCATCTCGTCGCTCATCGTCGTAATAAAGCCGCGCGGTTTGTGCAGCATAATATACACTTCCTGCACATGGGATTCCACCGGCTTCCCCTTCACCGTGACCTTGTCCTTTTTGGGGTCTACCTTATCCCCAATCTTGGCCACAGACCCATTGACGCGCACTTCGCCGGCCGCGATCATCTCCTCCGCCTTGCGCCGGGAGGCAATGCCGCAGTCGGCGAGCATTTTCTGTAATCGTACCTCTTTAGCCATCCATTCAACATCCTTTACCAATTTCATTCAATCTGAAAAAAGGTCCGCACGGCCTCCACCAGCCGTTCCCATAAGCTCTTTTCCCTGGGAGTCTGTTCCGCGCATCCCTGTGCGGTCAAAACAGTTTCCGCGATCTCCTGCCCGTCCAGGATATAGCGCACCCGGCCCACCGCCTGTTGTTCCATCACAGGCGCATATACAAAACGCGGCAATTCCACAATGCGCTTGACCCGTTCGGCGGCGCCCCGCGGGATCACCACCACCTCGCCTGCGCTCCCCCGCACCTGAACCGAACGGGCCAACCCGCCGGTGACCGGAAGGCTTGCCATATACCCGCTGTCGTCCACTGGGTAGCACTCCAATTTGGAAAACCCATCATTCAAAAGCGCCATATGATCGTTCCAATCATCCGGGGCGTTCAGCGTCACCGCAATCAAACGGATACCGTCGCGCTCCGCCGCTGAAACGAGGCAGCGCCCCGACTTTTTTGTAAAGCCGGTTTTCACACCAGTACATCCCTCATACAAGTTCAAAAGCTTATTGTGATTGGTATACCTGCGGGTTTGATCCGGGGTTATGAAAGAAATATTCATCGCTTTCTGGCCCACAATGGCGGCAAAATCCGGATTTTTCATAGCCGCCGCAGCCAAAGTCGCCATGTCGCGCGCCGTAGAATAATGCGCGTCGTCGTCCAGACCAGAAGGGGTGACAAAATGCGTATGTTCCATGCCCAGCTCCTGGGCACGCTGGTTCATTTTCTCTGCAAAAGCTTCCGTTGATCCAGAAATCGCGATGGCCGCAGAATTGGCTGCATCATTGCCAGAGACAATGAGCATCCCCGCCGCCAAACTTTTCAGAGTCAGCTGATCGCCAGGCTGCAATCCCATGGACGAACCTTCCACACGCACCATTTCATCGGTAATGGTAACCACCGGATCGTCCGTCGCCGCGGTTTCCAAGGCGATCAAAGCGGTCATGATCTTGGTTGTACTGGCCATGGACCGTTGTTCATCCGCGTTTTTTTCGTAGAGTACCTTCCCGCTGTCCGCGTGGATCACAATCGCCGCCTGCGCGGAGACTTGAGGCCCCCCTTCCGCATACGCGGTCGGAGCGGCACAGACAGACAGAAAAAAGCACACAACGCCTGCCAGAATCGCACATAATGATTTTTTACACAAAGCAACCACCTGCCCATAAAGGTATATGCAGGCGGCTGCGCAATTTAGTATTCGATTTTATTCGGCTGGGGTTTCCGCCGCTTTCTCCGCTTTTTTTGCCTTTTTTTCTTCGCTTTTCTTGCTCACAATCCCGCTGATCTTATCCACAACATCCGGCACCATGCCGACAATCCGGTCAGCCGAGCTGCTGTATGGGTCGATCTGCAAAAGCTTGACATTGCCGTTGGAGATCGTAAGGAATGCAATCGGATTGATGGAGATCCCTGCACCCGTGCCGCCGCCGAAAAACTCTTTTTCACTCTGCACTTTGGAGGGGAAATCCGAGCCGCCGGAGGCAAAGCCATAGGAAATCTTCGAAATGGGTATGATGATGGTTCCATCCGGGGCCGTAATCGGGTCCCCAACGATGGAATTGACGTCCACCATCTGCTTGATCTTTTCCAAAGTGGTATTCATCATGCCTTCAATTGGATGGTCGCTCATTTTGATACACCGCCTTTTTCAATTTGGTTTGCTTCTTTTATCCACATACCGTAAAAGGTTGATCCGGGCAAAATTTTGTTTTAGGATGTGCTCTGAACCGCTTGCCCGCCTTCTTTTTGCAGCTGCACCAGGTGCATAAGCGCCCCGAGCACACCGCTGATCAAAAACAAAAGCCGGATATGCGCCTGAAAGTCCAAAACAGCGCTGCTTTCCTTTTGATCAAAGTCCGGCGTAATCTGCACATGGTACCGTTTACAAATACAATTGTGCAAAAAAGCGCTCAACGCCGTACAGACAATCCCGCATACATACCCGTAGTTCACGGCCGCCTGCGCCGCATCCTCATCCGCCACCAGGATCTCAAGGTGCAGACGTGTCACCACCAAATGCGAAAATAGCCTGCGCGCCGTCCTCGTGGCCACTTCGCCAACTTGGCGCAAAAGCTTCAATAAGCCGGAAATGCCCTTCTCTTCCAGTATCTCCTGAAATTTTGATTTCTTGTGCTCCTCCGGTTCCTTTTTCTCGGATTCAGGGAACTCTTTCGCCTCTTTCTTGGGCTTTTCCTTGGGAGGCGCCACTTGATAGGTGAAAAACAGATACCGGATTTTGATCGTGAATTCTTTTTGGAAGCCTACAACGATCGTAACCGGGCAGAGCAAGAGCAGAAACAATGCGAGCAGAATTCCCGCTACAATCCAAACAGCTATCATAAGCGCCCCCTAGCTCTGTTCCACTTCCTCACCGGCTTCTTCTTCCTCCGTTTCCTCCTGTTTATGCGGTAAAGGAGGAAGTTCGCTTAGAGAAGAGATATTGAGGCAGCGCAAAAAATCGGAGGTTGTCCCATATAAGAGCGGTCTGCCCGGCAACTCCAATCTTCCCCGTTCCTCAATCAACCCTTTTGCGGTCAAGCTTCCCAACACGCCGGAACAGTCCACGCCGCGAATCTGTTCCACAAACGCCTTAGTCACCGGTTGGTTGTAGGCGACAATCGCCAAAACCTCCATGGCGGCCTGGGAAAGCGGCGTGTTCCTGCGCAGGTCGAGCGCCTGGCGCACCTCCTCCGCATACGCGGGGTTGCTGCACATCTGGTAAGAGTCCTCCAATTTGACGATCCGGACGCCACCGTCCTCCGTATTAAAATCGTCCATCACACTCTGCATCAATTTGGCGGCGGTTGTCCGGTCCAGGGAAAGCACCTGCGCCACGCGATCCGTCGACACCGCATCCCCGCTGGCAAAGAGGATGGCTTCTATTGCTCCTCGGATCTTTTTGATTTCCAATGTCGTTCACCGCCGTCCATCAATTTTACGGTCGCCGTCCCGCCTTCGCCTTCAATGCGCACGCGCTTGCCTTTCACCAGCTCCAGTACGGCGAGGAAGGTCGCCACCAGATCGGACTTATCCCGTTTTTCTATGAAAAGGCTTTCATACTCCACCGCTTTCACTTTCCATAACCGGCGCAGCACATAGACAATCTGGGAAGCGACCGACACAATCCTGTGCGTGACGATCCCAGAAAACGATTGCGGGGAGGGCGGTGCAGCGCGCTTTCCACGCCCCGCCGCAGTTAAATACGCTTTTAAGAGTTCCCGCGGATCGTGGTGCCGCTTGTAACGCTTATCCGGCTCGATTTCGGCCGGTTCCCGCACATAGATATTGTAAGAAAACCGTTCCGCAAGCTGCGCCGCAACCTTTTTGCACTCCTGGTATTCCAGCAACTGCCCGGTGAGTTCTTGCCGGAGCGCCTCCATTTCCTCATGCTTTGGAAGGAGGGAGACCGTTTTCATATATACAAGCCGCGCCGCCATCTCCAGGAATTCACTGGAGACATCCATGTCAGCCTCTTGCATGGCATTGATCTGCTCCATATATTGATCCAGAAGCTCGGAAATCTGTATATCACAGATGTCCAACTTATTCTTGGTGATCAGATAGAGCAAGAGGTCCAAGGGCCCTTCAAATGTTTCCAACTTATAGGATAGCTTTTCCATAGGGCCCTCGTATTATAACAGGCCAAACAGCTGGTATGGGAGCTGGGCCAGCCACATCACACCGTTGTAGCAGATGTTCTGCAAAAAGCTGATCGGGCCGTCCAACAGTCCCGTAAAAAGCACCAGCATCAGAACCATCATGATGATATTCTGGTACCGGTAATAACTGTACAGCGCCCGGTTCGAAAGGAATGCGCCCACGATCCGGGAACCGTCCAGAGGCGGGATGGGCAGCAGGTTGAACACCGCCAGGCCCACATTGATGATGATATAATATTGGAAGAACACCAGCACAAAGGTTGGCACGCTGAAATTCGTCGCCAAAAGGACGCCGATATAGATCAAAGCGCCGATCAGAGAGGCCAACAGATTGGAAACGGGTCCCGCCAGCGCTGTGATGGCCATCCCCCTCTTGGGATTCTTAAAATTGTTGGGATTGACCGGCACCGGTTTTGCCCAACCAAAACCAAACAACAGCAGGAACAACGCTCCCAACGGGTCCACACTTGCTATGGGATTGAAGGTCAAGCGGCCCTGGTATTTGGCCGTATTGTCTCCAAGCTTATACGCCACCCACCCATGGGCAAACTCGTGCAAAGGCAAAATACAGAAAATGACGAACAACACCGCCACGATCTGCATCAGGATACTCATAAAATCGACCGAGCCACCGCTGAACAACGAGCGAATGACACTAAACAGCATAAAAACACGCTCCTTCTAAAATAATACATCCACCCGGCGGAAAAACCAACCGATTAGGCCGTTGATGGACACTATGCTTTCCCAAGGAACCGCACAGCCCCTGTTTGCTTCCATAGCAGCAAACGCTTTTTCCATCGCATAAAATGAGCGGCCGCACCTCTTATAGGTCATCACGTTTTGTCGTTTTATTATAATACGTTTGGCTTCAAAATACAAGATATGGGAGGCCAGCGCGCGATTTTGTGGAAATGTTTGCCGCTTTGCAAAATATTCTTGCGAAAAAGCTTGCAATTGCCAGAGGAATCTGCTAGAATACTACTGTTGTAATTTTGATAAGCCCGTTAAAGGAGGTGCAGACTCATGGCAAAATGTGATGTTTGTGGCAAGGATATTGCTTTCGGTATCAAGGTTTCTCATTCTCACAGACGTGCGAACAGAACTTGGAAGCCCAACATTCGTCGCGTGAAGGCGATTGTAAATGGCAGCCCCAAGCGTATTTACGCCTGCACCCGTTGCTTGCGTTCCGGCAAGGTTACCCGTGCCGTCTAAACTGAACAAAGAAGCTGAAAGGAGTCCTAAAGGGCTCCTTTTTCGTTATAATTTTATAAGAGAAGCGATAAAAGGCTGTTGAACACATCGAGACGGATGCGTTCAACAGCCTTTTTCGATTTTTTCCGTTATAGTCGCTCAATGCTTTTTCACGCTGAGTTTCTTTTCCGTGCCCGCACGCAAGCGCGCGATATTCGCATGATGTTTTCCGACCAGCAGCCCTCCCAGGAAAAGCGCCACAATCATGGTCAGGACGCAATACGTCGGGCTTCCAATCTGGAACATGCGGTAATCGACCAGATAGTTAAACACAAACGTGCAAATTGGGAATGCAATCCCAGCGCTGATCGATCCTGCCGATACAATGCGCGTCAGCAGGACAACCACAATAAACACCACAATCACAACAACAAAACTGCGCCAGTCGATCAGCAGAATGATGGACCAACTGGTCAAGACCCCTTTTCCGCCCCGGAAGCCAAAGAACACCGGGAAATCATGCCCCAATACGCAGAAAATACCGGCTAAATACGCGCCGTACTGGACAAACTCCCACGAAGAAACCCCCGCCAATGGATAGGCGGCCGCAAAATATTGGAACAGCAACCTCCCGATGAAGACCGCCAGCACCCCTTTGATAAAGTCAAACGCAAAGGTACAGGCCGCCGCCCGTTTTCCCACGGAGCGGAGGACATTCGTTGTTCCAGCATTGCCGCTTCCCATTTCGCGGATATCCTCGTGGCTGAACAACTTTGTAAAAATAATGGAAGAGTTGATGCTTCCCAGCAAATAGGAAATGACCATCGTCAAGATGGCCGGCAAGACAGCGCTCATGAAAATACCCATGGATCGTTCCCCCTACCTAAATCGTTTCAGCGGATCACTTATCCCCGCGCTCCCGGATAATAAAACGCACCGGAGTCCCCTCCAAGCCAAAGGTCTCACGGATACGGTTCTCCAAGTACCGCTGATAAGAGAAATGAAATAGTTCCGCCGAATTTACAAAACAGACAAACGTTGGCGGCTTTGTGGAAGCCTGCGTCATGTAATAAATTTTTAGCCGCTTGCCCTTGTCCGTAGGAGGCTGCACGCGCGCGGTGGCCTGCGCCAGCACATCGTTGAGCATACCGGTGGCAATGCGCATGGCATTCGAATTCGCCACATGCTTAATCAACTCAAATAGGCGGTCGATGCGCTGCCCGGTTTTTGCCGACAAAAACAAAAATGGCGCATAGGACATGAAGGAAAAATCTTCCTCCAGCTTTTTGCGGTAGGCCGTCATCGTGCTCCCGTCTTTTTCAACCGCATCCCACTTGTTGACGGCAATCACACAGCCCTTCCCCGCTTCATGCGCCAAGCCGGCCACCTTGGAGTCCTGGTCCGTAAAGCCCACGGTTGCATCGATCATAATTACACACACATCCGCACGCTCAATCGCCATCTGCGCCCGGATGACGCTGTACTTTTCAATGGAGTCATCCACTTTGTTGCGGCGGCGCAACCCGGCGGTATCAATCAAAATAAAGCGGCCGTAGGCATTTTCCACCTCCGTGTCGATCGCATCGCGCGTCGTCCCCGCAATGTCGGAGACAATGCAGCGGTTTTCCCCGGAAATCCGGTTGACCAGAGAACTTTTGCCCACATTCGGCTTGCCGATGATCGCCACGCGGATCAGCTCCCCGTCCTCTTCCCCTTCCGGCTCTGCGGGGAGATACTCCACCACACGGTCCAGCAGATCACCGGTCCCGTGGCCGTGAACGGAGGAAACCTGGACAGGGTCCCCCAAACCAAGGTTATAAAACTCATAGAAATCCGCCGGCGGCTCGCCCACCGAGTCGCACTTGTTGACGCAGAGAATGACCGGACGGCCGCTCTTGAGCAGCATCGCCGCAATGTCGGCGTCCGTCGCCACCAGGCCGGAGCGGATGTCCGTCACCAATACAATCACATCGGCCGCATCGATGGCCAACTGCGCCTGCGCACGCATCTGCGAAAGGATCACATCGCTGGCGCTCGGCTCAATACCGCCGGTATCCACCAAAGAAAATTTGCGCCCTTCCCACTCGCAGTCTCCATAGATCCGGTCGCGCGTGACGCCCGGCGTATCGTCTACGATTGACAGGCGCTGTCCGATCAGCTTATTAAACAACGTTGATTTGCCGACATTTGGCCTGCCGACAATCGCCACAACTGGCTTAGCCATGTTCTTCCCTCCCTACCACTGCGTCCAACAGCGCATAGCCGTCGTTTGGCACAGTGATGATTTGTATCTGCAATGCCTCCGACAATTCTTCCAGAGAAACGTCGTCGAGGAAGATATCCCCTTCCCTGCGGAGCATCACATCGGGCAACAAAAGTGCGTCGCCCAGTTCCCGGCCTTGGAGCTGCTTGAGGAGGTCTCCGCCTGTCACAAGGCCTGCCACTGTGATCGTGTCCCCGAAAAAGTCATTGACAATGGGGACCACATTGCATGTTAAATTATGACATCTTTGCCGCAGTTCGTCAAGCAGCGTATCCAGGAACGGGTGCGCGGCTACACCGGTGGCCAGCGTGACCTTGCGGGCGCTTGCCGGCGGGACGAAATCCTCCAACGCATCCAGAAATTCCTGCTTCAAGCTCGCCATCAGCCCCACGCCGTTTTCCAGCTGGTCAAAATCGCCGTAAAAGGGCGCGGGAGGAATCGGCAGCTGTGCCTTTAAGTAAAACTCGTCCGCCGCATAGCAGATGCGCTGACCATATTTCTGTTCACAGCGGTCCCCCCAGCGCTCCAACTGACGCACCACCGCCCGTGCGGTCTCCGAATCGTATCCGGTCAGCGGATACAGCCCCTGCCGGTACTTGGTCAGCCCAAGCGGGACGACGGCCACGCTCTGCACGGAGGGCCACAAACTGGTCAGATCCTTCAACGTGCGGTCCAGCTCCTCCCCGTCGTTGATGTCCCGGCACAGCACAATCTGGCAGTTCAGCTTAATGCCAGCCTTCGCAAAACGGTAGAGGATATCCAACGATTTCCCCGCAAAGCGGTTCCCCATCATCTTGACCCGCAGTTCGGGATTGGTCGTATGCACGGAGATATTGATCGGGCTGATATGCATCTTGATGATGCGGTCCACCTCGCGCTCTTTCAGGTTCGTCAGGGTCACATAGTTTCCAAACAAAAACGAAAGGCGTGAATCGTCATCCTTAAAATAGAGGCTTTTCCGCAACCCCTTGGGAAGCTGGTCAATAAAACAAAAGATGCATCGATTGGTGCAGGAGTGCTGCTGATCCATCAGATACGTTTCAAATTCCAATCCGATGGATTCATATTGCCCTTTCCGAATCTGCACCGTGCGTTCTGCGCCCGCGTCGTCGCGCAGAACAATCGAGAGATGCCGGTCCGTCTCGTAAAAGCGATAATCCAAAATATCGCAGATTTCATTACCGTTGATGGAGAGCAGGGTTTCCCCAGGTCGGACCCCGGCATGGCTGGCGGGTCCCCCCGGTTCCACCGCTAGAATTTTTACAGGCATGTTCGTCCTCCTGTTCAGAGCAAAAAAATAGAGAAGGATCGCTCCTTCTCTACTCTTCAGAAATCAAAAATCAGGCTTCCTTCTTGATGACTTCTCTGCCGTTGTAATAACCGCAGTTGTCGCACACTCTGTGAGGCGCCTTATACTCCCCGCACTTCGGGCATTTCATCAGTGCAGGAGCGTCGAGCTTCCACACATTGGAACGTCTCTTATTCTGTCTTGCGCTGGATACTTTCCGCTTTGGTACCGCCATGGTCAGCACCTCCTTATACAAAGCTTAGCTATCTATCAGTTGTTTAAGGACCTCCAAACGGGGGTCAATCTGATGTGTTTGACAATTGCATGCGCCTTCGTTCAGATTCTTCCCACACGTCGGACACAGGCCCTTGCAGTCTTCCTTACAGAGGAACTTTGTCGGAAGTTCCAACAAAATGTCTGTGCGGATCAGCTCGTCCAAATCCAACTTGTAGTCGTCCACCTGAATGTATTCGCCGCTGTCCTCTTCTTTTTCCAAGGACAACACCAGCACATGCGAAAAAGGATAGACATACCGCCGCTCCACCTGTGTTGCACACCGGTCGCACGGGATTGAAAACCGAAACGCTGCCTGTGCATGCAACTGCACCAAACCAGCATGGTTCTCCACACTGCCCGCGATCTCTACCGGCGAGACAAATGGATATACACCGTTTACATCGACAGACGACAGATCCATCGAACTGCGAAACGAACGGCTGGCGCCCTCCTGTAAAAAGACATCTTCCAGTTCCAGAAGCATTTTTCACACCTCGGCGCTACATTAGCTTATTATATAGGTTCCTGCTCGCTTTGTCAATACAATTTATCGGTAAAAATTTCAAAGATACACAAAATATACGCAAAGATGCCGCCGGCACCGCAAGAGCGCCGGCGGTATCGCCTGCATAGAATACTTAAATCTGCGATGCGAGGCTTTCGATCCCCTCCGGGAGCTCGCTCTTATCCGCCGAAACCAGCAGGACAATGTTGACATTCGCCTCTTTGGAGAGCTTGTTCATCCGTTCGATCAGCTCTTCCAATGCTTTCATATCCTGGCCGATGATCTTCAACGTGGAATCCACGAAGATATCCGTCACATCGTAATTGCCTGCGCAGATCCCGCTGATGAATCCAGCCAAAGCATCCAAGCCGCTGATGCTGTAGCTATCGCTGTCCACGAGCCGTGCCTGATGGGAGATGTCATATGTCAGCTTCAAGCCCTTTTCAATGACAACTACATTTCCGTCAGAAGTCTTTACCGCCTCGTTTGCGCGCTCAATCAATTTCTTTGTTTTGCCGGAACCTTTTTTACCTACGATCAGAGTAACCATTGAAACTCCCCCTGTATGATAGTATTTCCGCATTGCGGATAAAATCGCCGGAATTATTTGTGGAGTCTTGCCTCAAGAGCTTCCTTCTGCTCCTCATAGCCGGGTTTTCCAAGCAGGGCAAACATATTCTTCTTGTAGCTTTCTACGCCGGGCTGGTCGAACGGATTTACGCCGAGCAGATAGCCGGAAATTGCGCAAGCCTTTTCGAAGAAATAGATCAGTGCACCCAGGGATTCCTCCGAGAAATCCGGAACATGGAGGACGATATTCGGCACGCCGCCGTCGGTGTGCGCCAATACGGTTCCCTCAAAGGCCTTCTCGTTGACATAGGACATGCTCTTGCCTTCCAGGAAATTCAGGCCGTCCACATTTTCGGGATCGTTGCCGATGTACAGCTCTTGCTTTGCCTTGTCAAACAGGACAACCGTCTCAAAGAGGGAGCGGCGGCCCTGCTGGATGTATTGACCCATGGAATGCAGGTCTGTGGAGAACACCACCGATGCCGGGAACAGCCCCTTATTATCCTTGCCTTCGCTCTCGCCGTAAAGCTGCTTCCACCATTCGCACATCATCGTATAGCAGGGCTCATAGCTGACGAGGATTTCGATCTCCTTGCCCTTGCGGTAGAGCATATTGCGCAGTGCAGCGTAAAGGTAGCACGGATTGGTAAACATATCGGCATTGTTATATTCCTGCTGCGCCTTTGCAGCGCCAGCCATCAGCGCGTCAATGTCCGCGCCGCTGACGGCGATCGGCAGCAGGCCAACGGCTGTCAGAACGGAATAACGTCCGCCAACATCATCCGGAACAACGAAGGTCTCATAGCCTTCCTTGGTAGCGAGCTGTTTGAGGGTGCCGCGCGCCTTATCGGTGGTGCAGTAGATGCGTTTTCTCGCCTCTTCCTTGCCGTACTTCTTCTCCAGGAACTCGCGCAGGACGCGGAACGCAATTGCGGGCTCCGTCGTCGTGCCGGACTTGGAGATCATGTTGATGGAAACGTCCTTGCCCTCGCAGATCGCCAGCAGCTCGCTCAATGCAGTGGAGCTGATGCTGTTGCCTGTGAAGTAGATGTCAGGCGTGTCCTTCTTCATGTTGTTATAGTTGGGCGACTTCAAAAACTCAATCGCTGCACGGGCGCCAAGGTAAGAACCGCCGATGCCGATGACAATAAACACCTGCGAATTCGCCTGAATCCGCTTTGCCGCCTCTTTGATGCGGGCAAATTCCTCTTTATCGTAATTGGTCGGGAGATCCACCCACCCGATAAAATCGTTGCCGAGGCCAGTGCCATTGTGGAGCATTTCGTGCGCAAGCTTTACCTGCGGCGCGAGCGCCTTATATTCATTTTCACCAACAAACCCGGACAGATGTTGTGTATCAACTCTGACAGACATATGAAATCCTCCTAAATATTGCATTCTTGGGTATGTTGTTATTTTACAATAGTTTGTCCATATTTGCAAGGGAAGGCACACATTTTATAATTTAATAATTTATGAACCCGAATCGCTTGTGCATTTTGTGTATTTTCTGCAAGCGGTAGAGAAAGCCGTACCCTTAGAAGAAGGGCACGGCCCTACCGAAGTCACATGGATACAAGCTGCCGGAACAAAAGCTGGAACACAGAAGAAAAGGTAATTTCGGGGATCGAAGTCTTGGCGAGGATGTTGTATTCCTTGAGGACCTCGCCGTCCAGGATACAGGTGATCTTTCCCAACACCTGCCCTTCCTCAACGGGAGCGGTCAGGTTTTCCCCCACCGAAATCTGGTATTGAATCTCTGCATCCTTTCCTTTGGGAATCAGCATCACGCCGTCGGCGGTGACGGTTGTCTCCACCTGTTCGGACATTCCGTTGAGCACCGGAATAGGCGCAAGGGCCTCCGGGGGCACCTGTGGCGTAGCGACGGACCAATTGGCAAAGCCGTAGTCCAACAGGGTGGAAGCGGTGGAAAACCGGTCCTTTGTGTTCGCAGCGCCCAGCACCACCGCAATCAGCTGCACGCCGTCGCGCTCTGCGGTTGCACTGATGCAGCTTCCCGCCTGGCCGGTTGTACCGGTTTTCAGGCCGGTGATCCCCTGATACGACTTGATGAGCTTGTTCGTATTGACCAGCTGCGTTTGGCCGTCCCGCACATAGTCGATCCAGATCTTCGTATAATCGAAGATTTTTTTATGCTTCATCAGCTCCCGCGACATCACCGCGACGTCATAGGCGGAGGTCAGATGCCCTTCCTCATCCAATCCGTTGCAGTTTTTGAAGGTGGTGTCCGCCATGCCGAGGGCCTGCGCTTTTTCGTTCATTTGCCGTAGGAACTCCTCCTCGCTGCCCGCCACATATTCGGCCAAAGCAACCGCGGCGTCATTGGCGCTGGCAACGACGGTCGCCTTGAGCATGTCGTCCACAGACATGGCCTCCCCTTCTTTAAGCCAGATGTCCGACCCGCCCATCGACGCGGCATGGGCGCTCGCTGTAACCGTATCGGTCAGAGCGATCTTGCCCGCGTCCAACGCTTCCATCACAAGCAGCAGCGTCATCACCTTGGTGATCGAGGCGCAGGCGCGTTTCTCATGCGGATTCTTTTCATACAACACCTTTCCGGTCTGTGCTTCCATCAGGACAGCGGCAGGCGCTTTGACTTCTTCTTCGGAAAGCGCGGATGCGGCGCGCATCGGCACGGACATTCCAATCAGCAGAACGGCCAGCAGCCCCGCCGCAATTCGTTTGCCTTTCATCTGTAATCTCCCTCCTCGTTCTGCTCCCGGAGCGGAGGCTGCGGCAATTGCCCTTGGCGCCCGGGAATCCAAACCGTCCAATGGACTTGTTCGGTCTTCCCTAATTCTTATGCCGTTGTCTGCCGGATTATCGCAATTCCATCCGATAAAAAACAAAAAGTTCCTGTGCGGGACAGCGGTTAAGCAGCCGTCCCGCACAGGAACCATCAAACCAGGAAACATTACCGGCGCACGGAGATTCCACGCCCGGCAAGATACGCTTTCAGATCCGGGATGGTGATCTCTCCAAAATGGAACAGAGAGGCCGCCAAAACTGCATCTGCATGTCCAGCCGTGAAAGCGTCATAGAAATGCTCCATTGCACCGGCGCCGCCGGAAGCGATCACCGGAACATTGACGCAATCGGAAACCGCCCGTGTCAACTCCAAATCGTAGCCGTTTTTGACGCCGTCGCAATCCATGCTGGTGAGCAAAATCTCCCCCGCCCCCAGCTCGACCGCCTGTTTCGCCCATTTGACGGCATCCAGACCCGTATCGACCCGGCCGCCGTTTAAATAAACCGTCCAGCCGCCTTCCGGACGGCGCTTTGCGTCAATCGCACACACCACGCACTGGCTTCCAAATTTTTCTGCCGCCTCCTGGATCAGGGAAGGGTTCCGGATCGCCGCTGAATTGACGGATACCTTATCCGCTCCAGCACGCAGCAGCGCGTTGAAGTCGTCCACGGTGCGGATTCCGCCCCCGACTGTGAAGGGGATGAAGATGCTATCCGCCACCTGTGCGACCATGTCGAGGATGATATTGCGCGCCTGTGCGGAGGCTGTGATGTCCAGGAACACCAGCTCGTCCGCCCCCTGTGCATCGTAGGCCTTTGCCGCCTCTACCGGGTCCCCCGCATCCCGCAGGTTGACGAAGTTGGTGCCCTTCACCACTCTTCCGTTGTTGACGTCCAGGCAGGGGATGATTCTCTTTGCATACATGTGCCATTCCTCCTCAATCCGCGTCGATCCGCGCGACAAAATTCTGCAACATCTTGAGGCCAGTCCGCCCGCTTTTTTCCGGATGGAACTGCGTGGCAAATAGGTTTCCCCGCTGAATTGAAGCGTCAATCCGCACGCCGTACTCCGTCGTCGACGAGACAACGCTCGGATCGTCCGCATGGAGATAGTAGGAATGCACAAAGTATACATACGGATCCTCTTCCAGCCCGGCAAAAAGGCCGCTCTGGCTGCGAAGCTCCAAAGAATTCCACCCGATATGCGGCACCTTTAGCCCTCGGTCCGCTGGGATGCGGAGGATCTTCCCTTCCAAAACACCCAAGCCGCGCACGCCGGGGCTTTCCTCGCTTCCCTCAAAAAGGAGCTGCAAGCCCAAGCAAATGCCCAAAAAGGGCTTTCCGCTTTCAATAAAGTCCAGTACCGGCTGGACCAACCCTGCATTCTTCAGGCAATTCATAGAATCGCCAAAAGCGCCCACGCCGGGCAAAATTGCCGCATCGGACGCTTTGATAACTTCCCGGTCTGCGGTCACTTGCACATCGCAACCTATATGGTGGAACGCTTTTATCACGCTCTGGATGTTTCCGGCACCATAGTCGATGACTGAGATCATTTCGTATTCCCCCATTTTCCGCGCTTCCTGCTGCTTTTTCGCATTGCTTTGCTAAAATCAGATATACATCATTTTATCATTTTCTGCGGATAAAGGCAAACGTTTTCTGCTGCCAGCCAAAAACAGAAATTTTTCCATTTGAAGAAACAACTGACATTTTGCAACCGCTCGCTTTAAAACCGGACGCTTTCAGGAACCTTCTTTTCCCATACAATGAAGAAGCCCCTTTCAACCGGAATTTCCGTGAAAGGGGCTTCTTTATAAACAACGCGACTGAAATTCTCAATAAATCATTTCCGGGCACTTCTCGCGGATGACCGACATCGCTTCTTCATCGCCCACAATGGTAACATCCGGATGGACCTGCAAAATCGACGCCGGCACCTCCGGGGTAATCGGCCCAAACAGGGACTGATAGAGGATCTCCGCTTTGCCAGCACCGTTCGCCACCAGCAGGACCTTCTTTGCCTTCATAATGGAACCAATGCCCATTGTAACCGCATATCTCGGAACTTCGTCTTTGCTGGCAAAGAACCGGGAGTTGGCGTCAATCGTCTTCTGGTTTAACGTGACGCGGTGGGTCTCCTTGATATAGCTCTCGCTCGGCTCGTTAAAGCCGATATGCCCCGTATTGCCGATTCCCAAAAGCTGGAGATCGATGCCGCCCAGGGACTCAATTAACGCATCATAGCGGCGGCCTTCTTCCGCCACATCTTCTGCCAAGCCGTTCGGCACATGGGTATTTTCCAAATGGATATTGATGTGCTTAAAGAAGTTCTCCTTCATGTAATAGTGGTAGCTTTGCTCGTGGTCCGGTGCAAGGCCGCAATACTCGTCCAAGTTTACGCTGCGCACTTTGGAGAAGTCGACGTCTCCCTTATTATACCAATCGATCAACTGCGCATACACGCCCAAAGGCGTAGAACCTGTGGCAAGGCCCAACACAGAATCCGGCTTTAAGATCACTTGTGCAGAGATGAGATTTGCCGCCTTCCGGCTCATTCCATTATAATCCGGCGCGCTGAAAATTATCATACAAACCTTCCTTTCACGGCCGCCAGGTGGCCTCCCTATTGGCCTCCGGCCGAATAAAATATTCTAAAATCCATTATACCGTTTTTTTAGAGAATCGCAAGCGTGAGAACTGTATAATTTTGTCCATTTTGTAAACAACTATGGATGATCTAACGGAATAGGAGGCCGCAAAAGACAAATGAAGAAAAACGCACTCTTATTTGCAACCGGTGGCTCTGTCTACCCGATGTTGGAAATTTTGTGCCGTGGGCATACCGATCTTTCGATGTCCGTAGCCGGTGGAATTTGCCTTTGCTTGATCGACCGCATTTGTAATCGTTCTATGAAAGGAAAATGCCTGGCCGTAAAATGCTGTGCTGGTTCTGGAATTATCACTTCTGTGGAATTCGCGATTGGTTTAATTGTCAATGTTGCATGGAAACAGGATGTTTGGGACTATTCCCATCTACCATTGAATATTATGGGGCAAGTCTGCCTCCCATTTTCCATCCTTTGGTTTTTAATCACAATCCCTGCGCTTGCTGTCTGTAATCTGTATGATAAAATTCCATTCATCCTCTCGAAAAGGCATATGGCTAAATAGATTTTTCCACCTAAAATAGCGCTTCAATAGCAGATTGTACGCATTTGGAGAAATTGCACCAATTGCACAGCATTTTCAAATTTTTTTGGCAATCACACAATAGGCCCTATGCCCGAAAGCACAGGGCCTATTCCTAATTTAAGAGATCCAGAAAACAAACCTGCGGGCCGCCGTATCTTCCGCCCCGCCATAGCGGGTCCAGATCCCAGTGGATTGCCCCGGCTGCCCAATGGGGACCACCAGGAAAAACTGCTCGGTCTGTGTACGCCGCACCGGGATCACCGTAACAATGTCCGGCGTACCGGCGTAGAGTTCAATTTTAGATGGGTCTGCGGCGGAACATTTTACACCGTACCATTGCCCGCGGGCTTTATGCACATCCATCGTTGTATCAATCGAAACCGGGTTTTCGATTTTCCATCCGTTCAACCCTTTGTTTTTGACAAGGGTTGGAAAATCTTGAAAGCTGATATCGGTATCCGAACCGTTTTTTCCATCGGTTTCCACGCCCGGCCATTCGCCTCCCGTGGACATAATCTCGTTTTGCCAAAGCGCACATGCTTCATCCGGCTTTTCGACGCCGGGACGCGCATACCAAAACACATATTCTGAAAGCTGTTCCGGATAAATCATCCGGTTGTACCAGTCTTTGTTGACATAATAGGCAGCCAAATACCCGGCTTCCTGCAAACCTGCACAGACTGTGCGAATGATGTCGGTGAGTGTTTGACGGGAAGGCATCCCGTGTTTCTCCTTATAGCCGTCTCCGTCCTCCATATCAATAGCGACCGGAAAAAGCGGCTTCTTCCCTTTTAATAGGCGCAAAAGGTGTGCCAGCTCGCTCTTGGCGTTTTCTGTATTCAACGCATAGCTATACAAGTAGGCGCCCCATGGGATTCCAAGGCGGTCACAAGCTTCTACATTCGCCTCAAAATTTCGATCGTCCTGCTCCTTCAAGTCGCTTCCATAGCCGCAACGCAGCATGGCAAATTTCAGGCCCGCCTGTTTGGCTGCTTCCCAATCGACCGTGTTATGGTGGCTGATATCAATTCCTTTCATGCATCTTGTCCCCCTTTTGAATGGATTCAAACCATTTTATGCAGGACAGCATCCATTTGTGACTCTTGGAAACCATACAAAAACAGATTGATTCGCTCTGAGTGCTTTAAACCTTCCCGTTAGTTAGATACGCCCTTTCTCCTATCTCTGTTTCCAAAACCTGCCGCGTCATATCCACAATCGATTCGGGAAAGCTACTTTTGAGGTGATGAAGATGCCAAGGGAAAGCGCTTATATGATTGTAGAACGTGTGAATGGAAAACACGATTTAAAAGAGATCAAGCGCGGGTTGGACCGGCTGCACGGCGTAACTTCCGTCAGCGTGAATCCTTCCCACAATCTGGTGGCCGTGGATTACGACAGTTCCGGCACGTCTTACGACGCAATCGAACATCAACTCAATACGCTCGGCTATGAAGTCGCAGCGGACGCAAGCAACATCAACACAAGGTAATCTCCTCCCACATCTCCTAAACCATGCAAAAAGCGGACGCAGTCAACAAAACTGCGTCCGCTTTTCGTGTAAATCATGCTGTGAAATTATTCCTGCTTAATCGCCGTCAACGCACTGATTTTTACAGCGCGGTTGGCTGGGTAAAATCCAGAGATCAAACCGATCATCGTGGCAAACACCAGCGCGCCAAACGCTAACCAAACGGGGATAATGGATACATTGGAACCAGTGACCCCAACGCCAACGATCCCGCCCAAAGAAATACTATTCCCCGCAGCCGCGAAGGAGTTGATTGCAAACGATATGCCATAGCTAAACGCCAATCCCAGGATGCCCCCCATAAAGCCGATTGTACCGGCCTCCACTAGGAACATGGTGCGGATATTCCCAACCACGCATCCCAGAACCTTCATCACTCCAATTTCTCTTGTGCGTTCATAGATAGACATAATCATGGTATTGGTGATACCTAATGCCGCTACAAGCAGAGAGATGGCACCCAAACCACCCAAAATCATCTGGATGGTGCTCATTTGCTGTTCCAAAGGTTTGCGGATACTTTCCATGCTATAGGTATCTGCAAAACCCAATGCCTGGATAGCCTCTTCAACTTCTGCAACATACTCCACACTCTCAGCCTTTACGCTTACATTATCATAGCTGGATTTCGTGTTTGTCGTATCAACATCATTAATCTTATTGTACTGTTCCTGCAGCTTTTTCGCAAAGCTGACATCCATAAACACCGCATATCCCGGCGGTGGATTCCGGCTCCAGTCGTCGCCCATCACACCGATGCATTTGAGTTCGATCGGTTTCTGCTTTTTACTCGCAGTGGTCGTGCTCGTCCCCTCATCCAGGTTGCCCTGCATCTCGTTGATGACCAATTCCAACTCGTCCTTCATCGGATCCACATAAGGGTCTGGAATGGTTCCGGTCGCATCGGGCTGGGCAAAAATCATATTGTTGCTGGTCTTCTTCGTATTGTAGAAGTTATATAGCGCCGACCACCCAAACAAAATCATATTCTCTTCAAAGTCATCGCCGGGCAGCGAACCCTCCTGTACCGTATAACCAAAATCTGCGAGGGATTTCATATTGACGCCATAGATCTGCCCCTGATAGGCATACTTTCCGCTGTTGATCGTTACTGCATTCCAATCCAGCGTATACACCGGCGTGACAGCTACCACATGGGGAATCGCTTCAATTTTTGCAATCATATCATCGTCGAGGGGGGTAGACTCCGGCGTCTGGTTATAGTTGTTGATCTGGACGATTGTCAGGTCGCCCATCCCCTCCATCATGGTATTCATGCTCTCATTGATACCGATGCCAAAGGAAACCATTACAACGATCGCGCATGTGCCGATAATGACGCCGGCAACCGTCAGCAAAGTACGCACTTTACGCTTGAACAAATTGCTCAAGCTCATGCCGATCATATCTTTCCATTTCAAGGCGAGGCCCCTCCTTTCTCAATGGTGAGGCATTCTGTTGCTGTACGGTCATTTACTGCCATCCAAAGGATCATCGTCGTAGTCGTCCTCCGCTTCCAGCATCCGGAGTTTCCTTGCCTTCAGCTTCTTGCGGATAAAGACGAGGATGACAATCAGAAGAAGCGCTCCGCCGCCAACCGTCAGGCCAATCGCCCAGGTGGGAGGGCCCGCCGTTGCCGAAGGGTCCCCATCGACTGGGATATCCCCTTCTGGAACCACCCCTCCCATATCGGCAGGCAGTGGAATCACGTCGCAGGAGAATTCTTTTTTGATCTCCTTGGTTTCGCCGTTGGCGTCTTCATAAGTGAAGGTCGCGGTACCGGCCATGGTTCCCACATCCATCGGCATGAGCGAAGCCTCAAACGAATCGCCTGTTCCGGAATTCACATTGCCAATATAAGTGGACATATCCTCGGAAGTGAAGTTCCCCTCCAGATCGACCGCCAAGTTAAAAATCGTACTTTTCCCTTTGTTGACATAGCTGATGCTGAGCTGCCCCTGGTCCCCCATATAGATCGGCCCAAAGAGATCCACCTGGTTGATCTCAAAACGGTCGGGCTGTGTCAACGGGATGGAGATCGTCTCCGTCCCCTTTAGGTCCGCTTTGCGGACCCCGTCCACCACTGCTTCATATGTATAGTCGACCGTCACACCGTAAGACTTTGGCGCTGCGTCCACCTTCGGATAGAGGGCGATCTGTTCCTGGAAACTGCCGCCACCCTTCACATTCTGGATGAAGAATGTGTTCGAAGAGCGGGATGGCGTAAACGCGACGACACCCTCATCGCCATCCGGCGCGGAAGAGACGGTCATCTTCAGATTTTCGATGGCGATATCCGGGCTCGTATTGCGGAAATTCATTGTCAGCATGAATTCCGTTCCGCCTGTCACTGCCATCCCGCCGTAGTCGTAGCTCTCAATAATGATCTGTGGGACGCTGGAATTCGAGCTCGCTTCTTCCTCTGTGCTGACCTTTGTCCCCGTCACCGGAATAAACATGCGGGGAGCAACGCTGGCATCTGCCGCAAGATCGCTGGAAGTAAATTTAATGGAAAGGGGATAACTCTTTGACTCCATTTTGGCTTCACAGACCAGCGGATAGGTTAATGTTGCAGTGGCTTGTGCGGGCAACGAATCGATATATAACGTGTCCATCGCACCACGCATGGTGATTTCCGGAGCATTCGCATTGTCGAACGCCGCTACGATGTTGTTGCAAGCCACACTGCTGTTGTTTTTCACTGTGACCTTGAGGTTAAAGGCGTCGCCCTCTTTAATCCCGCTGGCCGGGTCGGTGGAATAAGACGTCACCGTCAGGATGGGCTTATCCTCCTCTTCCTCCTCATCGGAACTCGTCCCGTCGCCAACCGGGTCAAAAATCGTCTTCTGAACGGTAAAGGAATTGATCCGGCTTCCATTTTTATCGTAATAAGAAATTTTAAAGCGCAACGTACCTGCCTTGTCGTTGACACGCTTCATATATTTCTCAGGGATTGTCAACTGATAGCCAAAATCCACCCTTGTTGTGCCGTCGTCATCGGATGAAGTCGGCAGTTCAATGTCGGTGTCGTTTGTCCAAAGGATTTCGTTCTTATCCGTTGTGTAGCTCTTTTTTCCCAAAGAAATGGCACTGGTGACGCTACTGACGTCGATTTCGATCTCTTCAACCCTGGCCGACGAAGAATAATTCGAGTGGTCAAAGACGAACGTAGCCTCAAAGGGCGTGTTTTTGCTTACCGTCTGCTTATCGCTATAAACCACCGGATCGGGTTCATACTCTTCATCTGCTGCAAAAACAGGCGCCGCGGACGCCAGCATGGCGGAAAGCAGCACTAGCATAGTAAACAGCGAAATCCCCTGTTTTACAAACCTGTTCATAAAGCTCCTCCTTATTCATTCACGGCCGCAGAAGCCGGTTCTTTTTTCTCCTCATCCAAGGAGACAATAGATTGGTTCGGCTCGTCACTGATGATGCTTCCATCGTGCAAATTGATGATCCGGTCGGCATATTTCGCAATATTGACGTCGTGCGTCACGATAATCAAGGTTTCATGATGTATTTTCGCCATGCGTACCATAATTTCCATAACGCCGCGGCTTGTCTTGCTGTCCAAATTCCCGGTCGGTTCGTCGGCAAAAACAATCTTTGGCTTTGCCACGAACGCCCTTGCAATGCCGACGCGCTGCTGTTGGCCGCCGCTCATCTGCGTAGGGCGGTGCATCATCCGGCTGCCCAAACCCACAGCTTTCAGCATATGGACCGCTTCCTTGGTCCTCGTCCGTTTGTTGATGCCTTTAAACATCAACGGCATAGCGACGTTCTCAATCGCTGTCTGCGTGGGCATCAAATTGTAAGACTGGAACACAAAGCCGATGTTTCGCTGGCGGAACAGTGCCCATTGCTTTTCTGTAAACTGGGTGACGTTTTTGCCCGCAATAAAGACGCTGCCCTTTGTGGGCTTTTCCAATCCCGCCATGATATTCAACAACGTGGATTTTCCCGAACCGGACGTACCCAAAATACAACAGATTTCGCCCTGTTCAATCCGCAAATTGATCCGCCCGAGCGCGACAATTTTTTCCTCGTCCACCCGGTAAACCTTACGAATGTCTTTTACATTGATTAGGCTCATGTATCTCTCCCCATGCGCGAAACCGCCGGATTCCCGCCGGTCCCGCCAGAATATTTCCTACTTTTTCAGGAGTTTCCGCAATGGCCAACCGCTCGATAAAAAGCACGGAATTTCTCCATTTGGGCCGTACTGTGAGGCCATTATATCATATACTTCCACAAATTGCTCTATTTGTAAAAAGACTGTAATGATTTATAAATTCATAAGGCCCGCCGACAGGGGTTTCCTGTAGACGGGCCGTTTTCCCTACCTCTGAGCTTTAACCGTTCAGGAGTTTTTTCACATTTGCCATCTCTTTTGCCGTCTGTGGATTGTCCAGATATGCCCACGAATAGAGCATAAACCCATCGCAGTCCAAGCTGCGCGTGGTCTGAATCTGCTGGGCGATAATATTATCTGCCTTTTCCCATCCATTGGAATCCGTTCCCGCCTTATACAGCGCCAAGCCTATGTACATTTTCACATTGTCCGCTGTCACGAGGCTCTTCCACTTTTTGGCCAGCGTCTCAAACGGCGCGGTCGGATGGTCGTACGTCCAATAAATCTGCGGGCAGATATAATCGATGTAACCGGGCTGGCTGCACCAGGTGTAGACATCTGCGCCCGCGTTGAGATCGTTGGTGATATTCCCCTGCGGGGAGATCCCAAAGACAACATTGGGTTTGGTCTCCTTAATCATCTTATAGACGGAGGAAACCAGGCTATTGATGTTCTGCGTCCGCCACGCACCGATCGACAGCGTGGAACCGCTCTGCTGATAGGCGGCTTGGTCCAGCGTGACGTCCGTAGAATTCACATTAAACGGATAAAAATAATCGTCAAACTGTACGCCATCTACATCGTATTTTTGAACGACTTCCTTAATCCCGTTTACAATATAATCGCGCACCCCAGAATAGCCGGGATTCATATAAATGGAGCCATTGTGCGTGAAGGTCCAGTTTGCCTTGGTTGTATCATTTTTCCAAAGATTATACGGGCTATTGGAAGCGACCACCGGTGGGTAGTTGCCCGCCTTGATGCGCAGCGGGTTAAACCACGCATGGAACTTCAACCCCGCCTGATGGGTGGCGGAAACCATATACGCCAACGGGTCATAACCCGGGCCTACCCCCTGTGTCCCACTGAGGAAATGGGTCCACGGATAATAACTGGAGGGATAATAGGCGTCGCCATGGGAACGCACATGCACGACCAACGTATTCGCGCCGCTGGCCTTCGCCTTGGCAATAATGTCGTTGAATTTCTTCTGGAAAGCCGTATAGCTCTTATCCGTTTCCTTGGTCATATCCAGGCTGAGAAATGGAACCCATACCGCACGCATTTCCTCTTCCTGAACAACCGGGGTTGCCGCTGCCGGTTCATTGTAGGAAGGGCTGCTGACCGTCCCCTCCGTCAGCGCAGATTCGCTGCTTTCTGTCTCTACGGGCGGCTGCGAATCCTCTGGTGCTGCGGGGGCCTGCGCGGAGGAATCTTCCTCCGTAGCCTGGGCGATTTGGCTGCTTTCCGGCTCCTGGGCGCTTTCTGGCTCTGTCAGCGCAGAAGAACTACTCTCCGATGCCGTCTCGCTGCTGACAGAACTGCTTGTCACAATGGAATCCTCCACCTGCTGTGGGGAACCGGAACAAGCGGCGGTCGTGCATAACATCGCTGCTGCAAGCACAGCCGCCGCGGTCTTTCTCCATTTTTTCACGTGCGTACGCTCCTTTTCTGATGGATTTCTCGGTCCTTGGGAAACATTTGTCTCGATTTCCTATGTAAAGCTCAAAATATGGGCAAATTTTAGGCATAACCTTTAGAATTCTCTCCCATGATGTCTATTATAGGCGATGATGGAATAGAATTCAAGGAAAATCCATGGATTTATAAAAAGGAAATCCTTACAAAAAATGCCTCCCCGTATATCCATAATACAAGGGAGGCATCCAAATTCTTTCAATTTTGTTAGAAATTATTTTATTCGGCTGCCAGCGCATCGCTCCGCTCGGCATGGCCGGTATAGGTGGGCACCAGCCGGTGTACCAGCTCGACCATTTTTACATTGTCCACCCCGGCAACTTTGCGCAGGCTTTCCAGATCTGCCAAGAAAGTCTCCTCATCAAAGGGAATGGGCTTTCCAATATAAATCAATTGGTGCGACGTCTTCTGGCAACCGCCCTCGCTATCCAGCAAAAGCTCTTCATAGAGCTTTTCGCCCGGACGCAGGCCGGTATATTTGATTTTAATGTCCACATCCGGCTCCAGCCCGGAAAGGCGGATCAAGTTGCGCGCCAAATCCACGATCTTGACCGGCTCGCCCATATCGAGAATAAAGATCTCCCCGCCGTGGGCCATGCCGCCGGCCTGAATCACCAAGCGGGCCGCCTCCGGGATCGTCATGAAATAGCGGATAATATCCGGATGCGTGACCGTCACCGGACCCCCGGCCGCAATCTGGCGCTTAAACAGCGGGATCACGCTTCCGTTGCTTCCCAAGACATTGCCGAAGCGAACCGCCATATAATCTGTGTTCTTGCTGTGGCGGCTGCAATATTGGATAATCAGCTCACAGATGCGCTTGGTAGCCCCCATGATATTGGTGGGGTTGACCGCCTTGTCCGTGGAGATCATCACCATGCGCTTCACGCCGTACTTATCGCAGGCCTGCGCCACGTTGAGCGTCCCGAACACGTTGTTCTTGACCGCCTCGCCCGGACTGAGTTCCATCAGGGGAACATGCTTGTGCGCAGCGGCGTGGAAGACCACATCGGGCCGGCACACTTCAAAGACATGCTCGACACGCGCACGGTCGCGCACGGAACCGATCAATACCTCCAAATTTAAGTTCGGGAATTTCATCAGAAGCTCGTTCTGGAGGTCATAGGCATTGTTCTCATAGATGTCAAAGATAATCAGGCGCTTTGGGTGGAAATGCGCAATCTGGCGGCAAAGCTCGGAACCGATGGAACCGCCGCCGCCCGTGACCAGCACCGTCTTGTTCTTCAAATAACCGCTGATCTCCTCCACATTGAGGTCAACTTCGTCGCGGCCCAAAAGATCGAGAATATCCACATCGCGCACCGCCGGGTGTTCCATATCGCCTTCCAAGATCTCATAAAGCGCCGGGACGGTTTTCAGCTTACAGCCGGTCTTTGCGCAGATGCTCAAAATGTCCTGACGGTCCTCTTTTTTCGCAGAGGCAATCGCCAAAACAATCTGGTCTACGTTGTAGCGTCCGGCCATGCGGGGGATACTCTCCCGGCCGCCCGCCACTTTCACGCCGTGAATGCGCGTCCCGCGCTTGCTCTTATCGTCGTCGATCGCCACAACGGGAATGCCTTTGCTCTCCGGTGCGGTTTTCATGTCCTTGATAACCATGGAGCCCATTTCCCCGGCGCCCACCACCATCACGCGGTGGAACTCCTCGCTATCCTGCTGGGAGAGCCTGCGCTTGCGGCGGTGCCACAGGCGGATGGAGAAGCGCGAACCGCCCACAAACAGGAACATCAACGCCCATCCCATCAAATATACGGGGATCGGCAGGCGGTTCGTATGAAATACGGGACTCGCCATAGTAAATCCCATCACTGCAATCAAAACGCTTGAGATGGACACCCCGAAGAAAATCTGTATCAATTCATCGAGGCTGGCAAATTGCCACATGGTCGTATAAAACCGGCATAGAAAAAAGACCACCAGGCAGATACAGGTTGCCCACGGGATCTGTATTTGAAAATACTCAAATTCCCACCACGGGACCTTTCCATCAAACCGAAGCATCAGAGCAATCCAATAGCTGAAATACACCCAAACGATGTCAAAAAGCACCTGAGGCAGGGCTGACCAAATATTGGCCCTCTTTTGTCTCATTACCATTCCCCCACAATAGAGTGATCCACAGCGTTGTAGCGCCGTATCTTTATTAAATCCGTACTTTGCCAGATGACAGCTGCCGGCCCATCTTCTCAAAAGGGTCTGTTTTCGATTATAGCATAGTTTTCCTATAAAAGGAACATCTTCTTCCAAATCTCAACAAAATGGAACCGGTCTCATGCGTCGTTCCGCCGGTCAGACGGAAATTCCCTTCGCACAATCCGCAGGGGTGGCCCCTCTAAATAGAGGATCTGGTCCGCCAGGAACTGCGCCTCCTCCCGGTCGTGCGTCACCAAAAGCTTGAGCGCCTCCCGGCTGTGCTCCTGCACCAACGCCTCCATGCGCAGGCGCGTCTTTGGGTCTAGCGCGCGGAAGGGCTCGTCCAAGAGGATCACATCGCCGCCGAACGCCAGCGCACGGGCAAGCGCAACGCGCTGCCGCATGCCGCCGCTCAACTCCGACGGGCGCTTGTCGCCGTCCTCCCCCAGGCCGACCGCCTCCAACCATTTTTGGGCCTGTTTTTCATCCGCATGGCGCAGGACCACTTCCACATTCTCGCGTGCATTGATCCAGGGCAACAGGCGGTCCTCCTGGAACATATACGCGACTCTGCGTCCCTCCATCCCCAAAATCGCGCCGGAATCCAGCTTTTCCAGCCCGGCAATGCAATTGAAAAGCGTGGTCTTGCCACAACCCGAAGGCCCAAACAGGCAAACGGTCCCCTTTCCCGGGAGTGCCAGGCAAAGCTGTTCCAGGACCGGGCGCCCCTCATAGGACTTACAGGCATCTTGAATGGTTAATTTCATGCATTTTCCTCACGAAAGGTTGTATTTTTTCCCAACGGTTTTCATCAGGCGCATCATCAGCTTTTCCAGGAGGACGCTGATGACGATCACCACGGCCGTCCACGCAAAGAGGTCGGCCGTCTCGATGTAAATCTTTGCATTGTAGATATTGCCACCGATGGAGCGCTTTGTATTGGCAAGAACCTCTGCGGCAACGCCCGCTTTCCAGGCCAGCCCCATGCCGGTTGTGCAGGCGGCGGTGAAATACGGCATAATGGACGGCAGGTAGATGCGGCGGATGGTTTTTGCAATCCCAAATTGATAGACCTCCGCCATTTGCAGCAGGTTGCGGTCTGTTTTGGCGATCCCATTGGATACGTTTCCCCAGACGACGGGCAACACCATCAAAAATGCGGTAAAGACCGGCACATAGGGGGATTCAATCCAAACCAATGCCAACAGAATGAAGGATGCCACCGGCGTCGCCTTTACGATGCTGATCATCGGGTGGAACACATCGTACAAGAGGCGCGACACCGACGTCAATGCAGCCAAAAGGGTACCGGCCACCACCCCCAGCAGGAAGCCGGAAACAATGCGCAGCATGGATGAGAATGCCGTAATCCAAAACTCCGCTTCCCCTGCGAGCTCCAAGAGTCGTCCGAATGCGCGAACAGGAGATACAATCAGTATCTCCTGTTGAACGGCCAAATATAAAACCTGCCAGAGTGCCAGCCAAAACAGGGCCGCCAAGCACTTCCGTCCCCATTCTGCCGCCCGGCTCCTCTTCGGGGAATTGCTCTTATTTGGTATAGTAAAAATCTTCACCCGGCAATTCTCCTCCGACGGACTTGGGGTTGGCTGTATACAGGATATTTAAGAAGTCCGGCATTTTTTGCTTCATCTCGTCCCCATCCATATAGACGATGTTGCAATTCGGGATGGCCTTTGCTGCCACAGCAGCGGGCATGATGTCGTATTTCTCCGAGAGCTCGGCCGCCTCTTCCACATGGCTATTGGTGAAATCAACAGACGCTTTATACTCTTCCAGGAAGGCGTCAAAAGCCTCCTTGTTCTGCTCCACAAAATCCTTACGGACCGCCAGGCATCCCATGGTCAAAACGCTCTTATCGCCAGCAACCTTGTCCCACTCGTCGGTGAGGTTGAGCGCGACCTTGACATTCGGGTCCTTGGTGGTCACTTGCGTCACGAACGGCTCGGGCAAAACGGCAATCTTGGCATCGCCCGAAAGGATGCTGGCCGCCAGCTCGCTGTGATCCGCCTTATATTCGACCGTGACGTCCGTACCAGGCTCCATCCCGTTTTCCGAGAGGATGTAATTCACCGCATATTCCGGCGTTGCGCCCTGCCCGGACGAATAAACCGTCTTCCCGCGGAGATCTTCGATGCTGTTGACCTCCTCGCCGTTTGTCACTACGTAGAGCACGCCCAGGGTATTGAGCGCCGCCAGCTGCACGTTTCCGGAGGTCTTGTTGTACAGGATCGCCGCCGTATTGGTCGGCAATGCTGCGACATCCGCCTCCCCGCTGGAGATCATGGAGACCGCGGCGTCCGGGGAAGAAGCGATGGTGACATTATACGTATTGGCGGTGCTGCCGTCCTCGCTGTCCTGCATCAGCTTGACCATGCCGAGTCCAGTCGGGCCCTTCTGGGCGGCGATGTTGATCGTAATCTTTTCAGCCGGCGTACTGGAAGGCTCTTCAGAGGCCTCCGAAGACGAAGCCGGTGTACTCTCCGGCGCTTGGCTGGCAGTTTCCTCCGTCTGGGACCCGCAACCGGTCAAAGTTGTACCCAGCATACAAAGCGTCAACGCCATAGCGGCAATCCGTTTGATCCATTTCATGAAAAATTCCTCCTTTTGTCCCACAAAAGCATCTGCAATCCTGCGCATTTGTGGAAAACTTTTCAAGAATTGCAAACTATTCTTGACAAGGGCATAATGCCAAGTGAAAAGGTTTTAGATTTTCCAGTGGATTGTAACACTCTCACTGGTAGCGTCAATCTGTGATATGAGTATATCAACCACTTTACGCTTATCGTCAAAGCTCACGGACTCCCAATCATCAAGATAGCCCGTAATGCTATCAATCTGTGAAGCGGAAACAGAATTAGCGGTGAGGTCTGCGACCAGCCGGAGCTGTTTCTGCCGTTCCGCATCCAGTTCCTCAATGCGGGTGTTTGCGTATTGCAGGAGAAGCGGATTAGCGCCGGACAAAGTGTCCAGAAGTTTCTCGATCTCGCTTTCCGTCTTTGCAAGGGCAACACGGGCGGCGGTCAGCTTCGGATTATAGCTTTGTTCCTTGCCGCCTTTCAGCGTGTGGAATTTCCGCATCTTCTTAACCATCTCGCCGTAAACAAACGCCTCCATGCTTTGCGCGGTCAGCGTACCGGCTCCCTCGCAGCTCTTATTGTCTGCCCGTTGTTTGCATCGCAGGTAGGTGACACCATTTCTGGCGTTCAGACTTGCCAGGGCATAGCCGCAACGTCCACACTTGATTTTCCCGGCCAGCCATGTGTTATGGCATTTCCGGCCATTCTGGAATGTGGTGTTTTGTGAGAGCTTGCGCTGAACGGTCAGCCAGAGCTGGGAGGGGATGCGCCCCTGGTGGGGAGCAATCACGAGGATCGGCTCCTCGCCCTCGCGCCCTTGATAGAGATAACAGCTATTGTCCCCTGTGAACATTTCCGGGGGACTTTCGATTTTTACGCCCTGGGCCTTGAAGTATTCGTAGATGTCCATATCGGCCTGGACGTAGACAGGGTTTCTCAGCAGTTGAGCAATAAACCCGCGCTTTAGGGACTTGTCATAAACCTTGATGTCGTTCTCGGCAAAGTACCGGGATATGTCGCCGTAGGAATTGCCCGGCTCCGCATACATTTGATACATCAGCTCGGCAAAATCCATTTCCGCATTTTCTACCAGCTTCTTTGTCTTGATCCCGTCCATGACGATGGGCTCGGTATCAAAACCGTATGGCGTCCGCCCCCGCATATAGTAGCCTTTGGTACACCGGGAATAGAAAGCGTCCTGCACACGCATCTGGATGCTTTCGCGTTCAAGCTGGGCAAAGACAATGCAGATATTGAGCATCGCCCGGCCCATTGGTGTGGAAGTGTCAAACTTTTCTGTGCAGGACACAAACTCCACATCGTACTGCTTGAACAGTTCCATGAGCTTTGCGAAGTCCACGATGGAACGGCTAATCCGATCCAGCTTGTAGACGATCACCCGCTTAATCAGGCCCAGCCGGATGTCCTGCAGAAGCCGCTGGAAGTCGGGGCGCTCAATGTTCTTGCCAGAGTAGCCCTTGTCTTTGTATTCCTTACCCTCACCGCCTTTAAGCTCATAGCGGCAAAATTCAAACTGACTTTCAATGCTGATACTGTCTTTTTTGTCAATCGACTGCCGCCCATAAATTGCATCTATTCTACTATCCATAATTAGCTCCCTTCCGTTAAACGGGAGCCAACCTACAATTATATTGTACCTCTGTCGCCCCCTTACTGCAAGGATGACTCTGGCCTACCCCCGCCCGGCATATTTGCGGAACACGTCAAACAGCCGCCGCTCGATCTCGCGGTTGCGCTTGTCCTGTTCCTGCGGGGAAAAAACGGGGGTGAGATTTTTGACGGTGATCGTGCGATCTCCGAGTACAGCAGTTTTGATTTCACTTTCATATTTGACCTGTGCCTGCATAAAATCCCTCCCATACAATCAAAGAATGTCTTGAAACATGGCAAAGGCCAGCACCGGGAAAGTGCTGGCCTTTGGCCGGATATGTACCTCTGGACAAAGTGTCCAGAACTTAGTAGGGGCTCCGCTCGTAGTAAGCCTCGGCCTCCTGCAAAGTGGTATAGTCGAACACCTCGTAAAGCTCGACCATCACCTGTTCAATGTCGGACGGCTTAAAGCCGCACCGCTCCATCGCGGCGATGACGTACCCCCGGCAGGCATCGTTGCTCCACGGCTGGGAGAGCAAGGCCGCCAGTTCTGGATCATAGTTCATAGAGCGTTCCCCTCCTTCTTGATAAATTAGGGAGTGCCGCGCCCGTTTCCTTGACCTGTCCAAAGACAACCATACTCAGCGCGGCATCCCCGCACAACGGGGAACGGCGGCCCGGAGGGACAGGCGGCCAGCCTGTCCAATGGCGGATCGTGGCCGTGGGTTGGCCCGGCCCACCTGCGGCGCTGGTGTTTGTCGCTCGTTCTCCGTGGAGAGAAGTCACCGCGCACCCGCCGCCTGGCTCCCCGCGTTACACTCAGGGCCGCCGCCGTTCCGTTGCGGAGAGGTTATATTTCCCTCTCTACTAACCAAGACATTTTTGCATCAATTCCAAGTGGGGAAACAGCAAAAATTAAAAAGTTTTTTTCATGCGTTCCAGGCCCCGCTTGATAGACTGGCGGACGGACTCCTCATGTACCCCATCGGCCTCGGCAATCTCTTTGATGCTTATGCCAAGAATGATGTGAGCGTCAATCCGGCGGCCCTGGATCTCCGGCAGGGAGTTGAGGGCGTTCCACAGACGGATGAACAGCTCCATGCGCTCCAGAAGCTCCTGGGGAGTGGGCTCATGCAGGCAGGCGGAGTATTCGATCCCGTCCTCACAATCCAGGGAATACTGCGCCTTGTGCCGGGTAAGCCGCCGCTGGTAGGCCGCTTCATAGCGGACGCTGGCCCGGAGCGCCTCGGCCACTTCCTCGGTGACTTCGATAAACTGATCCTGCGTGTACCAATAATAAAAATCTTTCAGATTGATGGTAGTCATTATAAACCTCCGTTTCGGTGTTGGGTGAACGAGTGACCGAAACGGGGGCTGGCGGAGAGCGGCACCCAGGGGAGCCGCCCCGCACCTCTGGACAAAGTGTCCAGAAGTCGGACAAACAAAATGCGCCTGCGCGACACAAGGCCACGCAAGCGCATGAAATGACAAATTCATTTATGTACTGCCAAATTTCGCATCCACCGCCGGACTGATCCTGTTGGGCGGGTGGGCTTTTTTTGACAGGTTAGGGGGATGGAAAAAGAAAAAGGACACAGCGATACCTCCCGGACACCGCCGTATCCTTAAAAAAGGGCGACTTTATCACACCCCCCGTATTCTCATTTTTTGACAAGAAAACGGCGGCTTGAAATTTGTTATTTCAAAACCGCCGTTACACCGTTGCTGTTAAACAGCGGCTTTTATGCGAAGTATGTTTTTCTTTTATACAGAGCTGTTTCCGCCAGCAACGGAGAACTATTTGCTGTTTTCCAACTGGCTAAATATCCTTTTGGAATATAAAGAAATCAAAAGTGCTGCAACTGCGGCACCAATTAAAACTATCCATGTGTGCATAGCGAAAAGATCAAATAAGACTCCATAAATCGCCTGCCCTATCGGTTGGCCACACATCGCAATCGAAATTAGTGCCGCCATAATTTTTCCTACTAATTGCGGCGGTGTTTGTGTCTGAACCATTGTATAAATCTGTACCATAAAAAGCGTAGACGCACCCATAGCCGCAAAGCTCATTAAAGTGATTGCCCAATATGATACAATAGCGGGCATATTCAAAAAGAGGGATATTCCCATAATTGCCACAGCCGCGGAGCAAGCCAAAAGTAGCACATACGAATTTTGAATTTTCAGCTTTTCCGATACGATTGCGGTTAAAATTCCGCCGCACAAACCACCCAATGCCAGCGCCCCCTGCGTGAAGCCATACATGGTGTCAGACATCCCTAACACCTGTGTAATGAGAATAGGAGTTCCGACAATCATCACCGCGCTTAAAACCAAGTTGAAGATAGACACCAGAAAGACCACCGAAAAGAAAATGGGCTTTTCTGTTTTTACAAACTGATAGCTTTCTTTCAGATCCATCCCGACTACCTGAAATACGCCGACTTCACGCGGGCGCTTTTCATGCGGGATGTGGATAAAGATTTCCATGATGGCGGAAAAAGTAAAACACGCCGCACTCAAAAGCAAAATCGGATAAATACCCCAAAGAGTAAACATTACGCCGCCGATCACCGGCCCTAACAGACCGGAAAGTGTATTGACTTGATTGATGACAGCGTTCCCAGCCATCAACTTATCTTTCGATACCAGCAAAGGGACGCTTGCCTGTACTGCTGGCTGGTATGTACCAGAAATACCATAAAGCAACATCAAGACAACGATAAAAAGCGGAACTGTTGGGATTTTCCCCAGCGAAAAGTAAAACAGCATGATAATAGCCGCCGTGGAGAAGTCCAGCCCCACCATAATGTCACGCTTGTTCACACGGTCAGCCAGTACACCGCCGACCATCGAAAGAATAACCATCGGTGCAAAAGAGCAGGCAGTTACTACGCCAAACAATGTAGACGATCCTGTTTCTCGCAACAGGTATAGCGGCAAGGCAAAGCGCAAGATAGCGTTGCCAAAGAGAGAAATGATCTGGCCGATCACGACGAGAGTAAAATCACGTCTGAAAAGTTTTGTCTGCATAAAGAACCTCCATTATCCGATTATTAAACCGACCGTCGGTTTGATATGTGTCTAAAATAAACTGCCCTTTAGGGGAGCAGTTCATTTTAGGGAGTTAGGCCGTGTGCTGAGATTTGCAGTAGCTGATATAGCCATCTATCATTTCGTTGTCCAAAAGCTGGTTGATGCCAGCACCTTGTAACAGGTCATTAAATGTTTGGCACCGATTACGCATCCCTGTTTCGTCTGTCATACTAACCAGCGGATTGAGCCATACATTCGACAAAACCATGATAGCCTCTGCCAGTGCATGAGGACTTGTCGCTCGAATGGAACCATCGTCAATCCCTTGCTGTAAGATCGGCTGGATAAACTTTGGAGCAACAATCTGATAGAGCTGTGCAATCTGCATCGCCAAGAAACGCGGATTATCCAATAGGCAGGGTGTAACTGTCAGCATTAAACTCTGGTTAGAATTAAACAAAGCAGCCTTAAAGATTGCCCGCAGTTTTTCCAGCCCATTCAAAGATTTATCATCCCGTACTTTTGCCAATGCACTTGTGTTTTCTTCCCCTATACGATGGAAGATCGCTTCAAAGATTTCTTCCTTGGACGAAAAGTGATGGTAAATTGCGCCTTTTGAAAGATTTGTTTCGTTGATAATGTCCTGCAAAGATGTTGCATCATATCCTTTTTCAACAAACAGATGGGTGGCAACATCCAAAATCAGCTTTACGGTTTCCTCCGGGTATTTGTTTCTTGCCATCCCGCACCTCCATACAAACCAACGGTCTGTATAAAGCATAACAGAGTACAATCTGTTTGTCAACCCTTATATGAATTGCCCGCTATCGAAACATGAAAATAAATAGTCAGTAGTATGAAATATGCAATCGTTCAAATAATAACACCTGAAATGTAAAATTACATCAGGTGATATTATGAAGATTGAGAGAGATGAACGACGATTTGATTTTCACGATATAGGGCTCGCCATCAAGCGGGCGCGGGAGGCCGCTGGAATGACACAGGAGCAACTGGCCTATATTGTTGACCGGGCTCCGCGCACCATTATGTATAACGAAAATGACGGCCAGCACCCCAGCTTCAACACCTTTTATCAGATGGTGACAATGTTTGATATATCGGTAGATCAATATTTCTATCCGTCCAAGAATAAAGGGAGCGAGTGCAGAAAGCGGATTGACGCCATGCTCAACGCCCTGGACGAAAAAGAATTAAAAATTGTAGAAGCCACGATCCAAGCGATGAAAGCGGCTAAAGAAACGGAGGATGCGTAAGAAAAGCGTGTTCCTCCGTTTTTTCGCGCCATTTTCGGGGGTTGCACAAAACGGCAAGCAATTCGAGTGTGCCCACACTCGAAATTTTTGCAGGGCCGAGGACCCCGCAAAAATGCTTGTTGGGGAGCTCCCCAAACCCGCTGAACTTCTGGACAAAGTGTCCAGAAGTTCAGGCGCAAGCGCCTGTTGTCTGCGTCCCGGAGCTATCGCTCCTGGGCCTTATGTTCCCGCCCGTCCGTATGGCCGAGCAGATGGTCAATGTTCGCCTTGACCGCCACAGCCTGCCGCATATCCGCCTGGGCCTTGCGGTACTCGGCATAGAGGGCCTTTTTCTTTTCGGAGAGCTCCCGGCGCTCCTTTTTCAACGTGTCCATTTTCGGGAGCTTTGCGCCGCCCAGGAGATCGCTCATAGTAGCTTTGGCCGCCCGGTAGTCAGCCAGCTCTGCCTCGTGCTGGGCCAGGTACTTTTTAGAATACCGGGCCGCCTTGTAGCCGTCGAACACAGGGCGCGTCTTTGCATACTGTACCACCGCGCCCATGAGCTCAGAAGTTTTAGAGAGGGCCGCCTCTGTGTCCCGCAGCTCCCCGGCCAGCTTGTGGGCGCGATCCACCGCCGCCTCGGTGCTGGCGGCCAGCGCGTCATAATCCATCAGATCATGCTCCCGGAGGTACTGGAGCGCGGCGGCCATCTGTTTGAGGTTGTAAACTTTGGCCCACCGCTCATAGCCGGGCCCCTTGCCCTGGGCCATGCGCTCCCTAATGTCGATAATCAGATTGACCCGCCGGGGCGGAGCCGGGCCGTCTTTTGGGAGCTCCGGGATGGGACGCTCCCCGGCAATTACCGCCCGGATGTCATCCGGATCGAAACCGGGGCCCAGGGTTGATGCCCGCAGGCGGGTGTACTTATCCTGCCCAGGGGCCAGGAACGAGATCGCGCCGCCCCGCCCATGCTTCACTTGAAAGCCGGACTCCCCCATAAGCCGCAGGAACGCCGGGAAGTCAGCGGGCCGTTGCCCCAGGGCCTCCACGATGGCCAGCCGCACCCGCTGTTGTGCAGAGGGCGGTTTTTCCCCGATCCACTGGCCATAGTGAAGAAAGCGGCCCTTGCTGTGCTGTTTTGGATTTTGAATGACGGACAGCTCATGCTCGATGCACACCCGGTCAGAGAGCCGCCGCACCGCAAAGCTGGAGCCGATGAAGTTGTGAAACTTCCGGGAACAGTCCTGGGCCGTGGAGTTGTAGTAAATGTGATTGTGAATGTGGCCTTTGTCGATGTGGGTACAAACGAAAAACTGGTACTTGCCCTTTGTCCAGCGCATGGCCGTTTCATAGCCGATTTTGTTGGCCTCCTCCGGCGTGACCTCACCAGGCGGGAACGCCTGCCGGATCTGAAAGAACAGGGCCCCGCGCTCCACGGCCCGGCCCGTTTCCGCCTGGTACTGGCTCTTTGTCAGAAGAAACTCAGCCGGGGCCGACGCCGGATCGCAGAGGTAGGCAGATACGGCCCCCAGCTTTTTCGGATTGAGCCCGTAAGCAAACCGATCCTCCATCGTCTGGACAGCCGTTTTTCCCGCCGCCACCTTGTAGGGCCGGATGTAAGTTGTAGCGATAGCCGCACCTCCTTTCCCAGCAGAAAAAGCGGGCGGCGGTCTGTTTCACCCGCCGCCCGGCACCTCTGGACACTTTGTCCAGAAGTATCAGCTCGCCATAAAGTCCATCGCCGCATACTTCACTCCATGCAGGCGCTCCACCAGCCAGCCGCCCAGGGCCGGGAGCCCAAAGGGGGAAACCAGGAACGCCAGCACAAACATGGCGATGCAGCCTACTGTCTGCCCGGCCAGCAGGCAGAGGATCGCCAGCAGGGAAAGGCCCACACAGGCCACAATGCACACAGCTCCCGCCACGCAGGACAGGAACGTAAGCACCGCCACAATGAGGATCAGGGCCAGGACAAAGGGAGCCGCGATGATTTTTAAGATTGTCCGCATCGTTCATACCTCCTACAAAAAGTTCGTTGTTTGCCTCTATATGTATATTATAACTCCGCAGGAGGGGGCCAACAAGGATGCCTCGGCTATCCCCACCTCTGGACAAAATGTCCAGAAGTCGAGATAGCCGGGGAACGGCAAAACCGCTCCCCGGCAGGTCAGAGCCGCACGATGGCGGAGAGCTTTTCCAGCAGATCGGAAAGGGGCCGCCACAGCTTTTCATAGTCCCGTTGCAGAGCTTTGATCTCCTCCGGGTAAATGCCGCCGTAGGTATTCGCCTGGATCGCCACCTGGTTTAGATTGTTGGAGCACCGCCGCTGGAGCGACACCAGCTCCTGGACAGGCGACAGGTCAACATGGAGCACATACCCATTGAGGGCCATTTTCCGCATATAGGCCCCCATATTGCGGATGCCCGCCTCGGCCATGCGCTCCCGGATCAGCGCCAGCTCCTCCTCGGACACCATCACATGGAGATGGATGGGGCGGCGGCGTTTCTTTGTCACCGCTCCTCCCGTTCCAGACTCCGGCAGACGTGGGGCGGTTCCTTTACCTTGTCCAGAGCTTTTTCCCGTTCCGAGGGCTGGGCGGGGATCGGCGTATTGAATACCCCGGAGAGCCGCAGGGCCTCCTGGTTGGCAAAATCCTGTTCACGCTTCTTTTCCATAACAGTCCTCCTATCTGTCGCCCCGGTCAGGGGCTTTCTTTTTGGGGCCGTCCGGGGCCCGGTGCTCCTGGGCCTCCCGCTGGGCCGCTTTCAGTTGCTCCGCAATCGGGGGCTGGCGTTTGGCCTCCTTATGGGCCCGCGCCGCCTCCTGGCGTTCAATGCTGCGGACGCGGACGGCCAGTTGCTCCGGGGTGATGTATTCTTTCACCACATAACTGCCGAAGTCCGGGTAAAACCAGGTCAGCCGCTTTTGATCCGGGATGCGGTGAGCGTCCTCCCATTTTCCCACCACCTGGGCCTGGGCATCCATCTGCTGCCGAATATCCAGGTTATTGCGGGAGGGCCGGAGCTCATAGTCCTGCATTTCCCGTTCCGTTAGGGGATGGGCATAGGTGATGGCTCCCCACGCCTGGAACGCCTCACCCGTCACTTGTTGGCGGGTAAAGTATAAATCCATGTGGACAGGGCGGTTAAAGTAGCTGTTCGGGTAGGTGCCGATGTCGATAGGCCGCTGGGTGGAGTAGTACAGATAGGTTTCCTTGTCCGGGGCCTGCTCCACTTCCTGCACATGGTAGCGCCGCTGGTAGTCCTCGGCCCGATTGAGTAAGTCCCGTTCCGCCATATCCGGCTCATTCATGTAGTGGCCCCAAAAGTAATTCCGCTGGCCGTCCTGCTCATTGAACCGCCACGTCACATAGGGATTAGGGGCCCTGCTATTTTCCCCCAGGGCAAAACCGCACTGATTGTCAAACAGGATCGTGCGGCGGATCACATAGCCTTGATTTTCTTCCAGAATAACACCTCCTTAGATGCCCCGCCACCTCTGGACAAAGTGTCCAGAAGCGGCGGGGGTAGATGTGGAAAGCATTTGAGCAAAATAAGGGCAGGCCATAGAAAGATACGGCCCACCCCCAAAAGGGCCCCGGAAAGCCTTGATACAAGCGGGTTTTCCAGAGCCTAATTTTCCACACATCACCTCCGCTTTTTCCGCATATAGTCCCGCTTTTGCCGCCGCAGGGCAATCCGGGCACAGGACTCGGAGCAGTAGGCCATGCGCCCATCCGCAGGGACGGCCCCGCCACAGACCGGGCAAATCTTGAAATCCGGCCTGGGGCCCTCACTCAGCAGGGACACCTCCAGGGCCGGATCAAGGGGCAGGACAGCCTCCCGAAAGTAGCGGCAGTAAGCGCCCGTCCAGCATTTCCCCAGCATATAGCACTCACAGTCCAGGGGCAGGCACCCATATTCCCGGTCATAGTTAGCGCACCATTTTGTTACCAGGGCGCGGATCGCCCGTTTTTCCTCGCGTGTCAGTTCACGGGCCAAGCCGTCACCTCCCGCCAGCCGGGGCCCGCATGAGCTCCCGGTAGCAGGACACACAGCCGATGCCCCGCCAGTAGGGACACCCGGAGCACCGGGAGCCCCTGGGCGGTTTCGCCGGGGCAGGAGCCTGGGGACGGGGCTTCTGCTTCATCATTTTTTCAAAGGGGCTGTCGGTAAACCTCATTTGTCAGCCTCCTCTCCGTCCTCGTCCTCCTCATCCCAAGGCGGGCCGTCATCGTCCTCGTCCCCGTAGCCGTCCGGCCCGTCATAGTCATCCAGCTCCCCGCCATAGTCCTCCTGGGGCTCGGCGGCTTTCTGCTGTTTGGGGCGCAGTACCTTGAAATAGAACGCCGCGCCGCCGCCCACTAAGGCCACGGCCAGCACCGCCAGGAGCATCCCCATGTTGCCGCCCGTTTCTGGCTCGGCCTCCTCCGGGGTGGGTTCCTCGGTTTCCGTGGGTTCCGGCTCCGGCTCAACGCCCGCGCACTTGTTCATATTGACCGAGCAGACGGCGCACTCCGTATTCACGGCACCCGCCGCGCATTTTTCAGAGCAGGAGCAGACCGCCTGCTCCACCCCGGCGGCCTCGGCTGCGGCCAGCAGATCGGCCTCGTCTACCACGCTGAAGAAGTAGGTTTCATACTGCTCGCCTTCCTCGTCCACGGGCTTGTCGTAGTCAATGACGATGTAAAAGGTGTTTCCGCCCGCCGTCTGCACCGTAATAAACTGCTTGTTGGTGTGCTCGTCATAGAGCAGATCGCGGGTTACAAGGTTGCCCTCCTCCGAAAAGCCCTCGCCCGGTTCGATGGTGGGTTCCGGCTCCGGGGCCGGGGTTTCCTCGGTCATGGTGGGATCGCCATAGTCCGCGCCCTCGCCTACGTCCGCATAGGCATAGGCCGGGACGCTAAATCCGCATAAAAGAACGGCGGCACACAGCGCCGCCGCCATCACCCGAAAGCGTTTCATTATTCGTTTTCCTCCTTTCCGCCGTCCCCGGACTTCTGGACATTTTGTCCAGAAGTGCCGTCACGGAGCCGCTGGAGCACCAGGGGGAGCTCCTCCAGGGAAATGCTCATGCCCCGCACGATGTCCACGATCTCGCTGTTTTCAGCCTCCTGCTTGTTCTTCTCCAGCTCCTTGAGCCGGGCCTGCTGTTCGCTGATTTTGGCCTTGACCTTATCAATCTCGGCCTGGATTTTCTGGCTTTTGCTTACCGCCATAGATACCTCCTTGTCAGGGTAAACGCCCGTAGGCGTAGAAATGAGATTGCCAGTAGCTTGTATTTAAGTTTGCGTATTGGATGGGATCTCCACAGTGGATCATCATCCCGTCCCCCACATAGATGCCACAGTGGGACACGCCCGCCGTGTCATAGGTGCCGACAAAGAACACCAGATCGCCGGGTTTTGGACTGCTGGTAGGGGTGCAGATGTTATAGAGCCCCTGGGCCCCCAGGCGGCCCACATTCCAGCCGGAGTGATTGACGACCCAGGACACGAAGCCGGAGCAGTCAAAGGACGTGGCCGGGGAGCTCCCGCCCCACACATAGGGATAGCCCAGGTATTTCTCCGCCTCGGTGAGCATGGCCGCAAAGGTTTCATCGTCCAGATATTCCCCCGGCACGTCATATCCGGCGGGCGGGTTGGTAACGTATTTCCCCACATAGGCCGACTCCGGGAACAGGTCAGGCCGGTTCCCCAGGGTAGACATATAGAGGGAGTACCGGGACATCTGTTCCTCGTTCATCATTTCCAGGGGCAGATGGGACAGGTTGCGGTTTTCCAGCGTCACATAGCAGATGTAGTAATTGTAGGGGACTTCCACATCGTAGGAGTTGCCCTCGCTGTCCGTCCGGCTTTCCGTCCGGTAGCGCACCTCCACCACCATATCCTCGGTGAGAATGTACTGGCGGTCAAAGAGGGTTTCCAGCGTTCCCTGCACCTCGTCCACCGTCCATTCCCCCTCATGGAGCACCGACAGAATGGAGATCAGCACATAGGGATCGTGCTCAATGCTGTCCAAGTCGAAGTGGTACTCGTCATAGTCGTGGGTGCTTTCGTAGCTGTCCAGGTAGTCCGCAAGCTCCGCTTCCAGCCCCACATAAGCCGCCTCCGCCGCCAGCATTTCCTCGTCCTGGGATGGGTAGGTAGTCGCGCCCACCGCGCCTGCCCCGGCGTTGCCAAGCGTCACCAGGGAGGACGAACAGGACTGCATCATAAAGAGCAGGAGCACACAGGCCAGGGCCAGCACCACCCCCACGGGATGCCGCTTCACAAAGCCTACCGCTTTTGCCCCGGCCTTTTCCGTGGCGGCGGCTGTCTTTTTCGCCGCGCCTGCCGCCCCGGTCTTGACCGCCTCCCGCGCCCGCTTCTGGTACTGCTTTTTCAAGCGGTGCTTGCGCCACATCCGGGAAACCGGGTTGCCGGACATTTCCGGGTGCTCCTGGGCGGCCATGCGGAAGTGATAGCCCGCCGTGGCCTTGACATATTTGGACTCGGCCCGCTGGACGGCCTTTGCCGGGTGTTCCCGGACTTTCCGTTTCACGAACCGGGAGCCATGCCGCAGGGCGGCCTCGCCCACCAGCTCGGAGCGGTGGGCCCCCTCGATGCCCACGTTTTCCTGCTCGTTTTCGTAAATCTTCCCATGCACAAAGCCGTGAACGGTGCCGCCAGCGGCGCGGCCCACCCGCCGGACGGGGCCCGGCTTTTTCGGGGGCTTCTGTTTTGCCAGCTTGTCTTTGGCCGCATCCAGCTTTTCCCCGCGCTTTTCCATGCGGAGCTTAGACGCGGCGGCCTGTTCCTGTTTGCTTTTCTGCCGGAACTTCGTCGTCGCAAACTTCGCTTGAGCTCCTTTGGCGGCATGGCCGCCAAAATCCGCCCGCTCCGTTGCTCCTCCTCTCCCCACAAAGTCTTGCGACTTTGCGGGGTGCCCCATGTTCTGGACACTTTGTCCAGAAGTGCCCTCTGTCCCGGCACCGCCTGGGGAGCCGCCCCCAGCGTCCCCGGAAGAAGCGCCGCCGGGATCGGCGGGCTCCTCCCAGGAGCCGGGGCGCTCCCTGGGCTCCTGTTGGGGTTTATTCGGTTTTCGCTTCATTCTTCAAATCCTCCGGGCGGGTGGTGAGCAGGTTATAGATCTCGCCTTTGGGGAACCGATCCACAAAGGGGATGGTCACATCGCCATAGAACAGCAGGCCCTCGCCGGAATTGGAGTGGGTGATATAGGAGAGCTGATGCTCGGAAATGCCGAGCTGTTTCGCCAAAATCGCCCGGTCACTTTGGGCCTGGGACAACAGGATCATAAAGTCGGTGTTGTCCAGAATGGCCTCGATCTCCCGGCTGGCCAAAAGGTCTTTGACGTTCTGCGTTAAAGCCGAGGGCACACAGCCCTTTTTGCGGAGCATCTTCCACACGGCCACAAAGTAGCTGGCGGTGAGCGCGTCCCGGAGCAGGATATGGAACTCGTCAAAATAGCACCAGGTAGAAACGCCGCTGTGAAAATTCACATTGACCGCCGAAGTTACAAAGTCGTTGGTAACGTGCATGGCGATCTTGCGGAGGTTTTCTCCCAGCCCTTTGAGGACGATGCAGACAATATGCGCCGTCAGTTTTACGTTGGTCTGGTGATTGAATAGGTTAAGGGAGCCCGTACAGTAGAGCTCCAGGGCGGTTGCCACCCGGCGGGCCTCCGGCTCCGGCTGTTTGAGAAGCTCCTCGTATAAGTCCTGGAGCAAAGGCGGTTTGCCATCCCCCAGGCCCAGGGCCATGTCCCGGTAAATGAGCCGCACACAACGGTCAATCACGGTTTTCTCGATGGGTTGCAGGCCGTCCTTGCCGCCCACCACCAGCTCGCACAGGGACAACAAAAAATCCGCTTTCATGGAAAGCGGGCTTTCGTCATCGTCCAGATCAAGCTGGATGTCCATCGGGTTGATATGGCTGGGGGAGCCGGGGGCAATCTCCACCACCTGGCCGCCCAGCCTGCGAACCAGCGGGGCATATTCCCCCATCGGATCGACAATGATAATGCGGTCTTTGGGGATGGCAAGAAACACGTTGATGATTTCGCGCTTTGCGGCGAAGCTCTTGCCGGAGCCCGTGGAGCCGAGATACAGGCCGTTGGCCGATTTCAGCTTTTTGCGGTCAGCCATGATGACGTTGTGGGAAAGGGCGTTCATGCCGTAATAGAGGGACGGCCCGGCCATCCGCAGCTCCCTGGTCATAAAGGGGATAAAGATCGCCGTGGAGCTGGTAGTCATGCCCCGCTGGATTTCCACCTCGTTATATCCCAGGGCCAGCGAGGACACAAAGCCCTGCTCCTGTTGCCAGTCCAGCCGCTTCAAAGCGCAGTTGTATTTCTGCGCGATGCCGCCCACCGTGAACACATCGTTTTCCAGCCGCTGGCGGGTGGGCGCGATATTGATGACCGTAAACGTCAAAAGGAACATCCGCTCGTTGCGGGACTGCAGATCGGCCAGGAGCTCCGCCGCGTCCTTGCTGAATGTAATCAGGTCAGGGGGCAGGATGTCGGGATCGTACCCGGCCCGCACCGCCTTGCGCTGTTCCTCCACCTTCATTTTGCCGATGTCGGAGAGCTTGCCCTTGATGGTTTTAATGGCCTTGAGCTGATCCACTGTCTGAATATGGAGCGTAACTGTCATTTCCGCATCCAGCTCCAGGATCTCCGCCAGGAGCTTGTCAGAGAGCTCGGACGCCAAAATCTGCAAGTAGGACGCCGCGCCCCAGTATTGGCCGATGCGGAACGTCCGGGACTGCCGGAAGTCGAAGCTGTCCGGCGCGATATAGTCCTTTGTGCCAAGCCCGGTTTTGGGAATGTCCTGCCAGGAGAAGCGGAACGGCTCCCGGTTGCCGGGGTGCATCTGGCCGTGGAGCAGGGCCAGCCGCGCCTGCCCGTCCATCGGGACAGAGGGAACGCCCAGCCGTTTGAGGTTGCCTGTCACGTCGGCCTCCACCCGTTCCAGACGGGGACGGGCCTCCGCGATCCCCTCGGCGGGCAGGCCGAACGTGATGTATTTTGACCGCTCGATGCCGTTGTTGCTTTTGGCAATCTGGCTTTTTAACATTCCCGTGAACTCCGCCCGGATGCTGTCAAAGTCATCCTGTGCCGGGGGGATATTGACCTTGTACTTGCTCCGGGAACGGGAGCGGCGGTTGATAAAGGAGAGCTGGAACGGCAGGGAGCTGTCAAAGTAATTGAGAAACGAGCTCCACCCGCTGAAAATCGCCGTCTGATCCTCGGTAGAAGCCACGGAATAATTGATGTCCTCATATTCCACGGTTTTCGTGTAGAGCCCACCGGGGAGCTGGCACACCCCGTCCGGGTGCATCACCAGATAAGGGATCGTCTGCTGGGCGGAGAGCGCCGCTTTCCGTTTAGCGGCCTTTCCGGGGCCGCGCTTTGGGCTTTTTGCGTTCTGCAATCGCATCCTCCTTTCTCACAGCGCCCCGCTGGGTGAACGGGGCATAGATATTTTCCGTCTGGTAGGGCCTCACCCCAGGCCGCAGGAACTTTGCCCGCAGGACGTTCCGCACCACCTTTTCAAAGGGAAGCCCGTCTTTTTCATACATCGCCAGCAGGAACGCCGGGAGCGCCACCCCCATCATCAGGAACATGGCCCCGGTGTTGCCGATGGCGCTCCGGGCCAGCAGGTAGGACGGGATGCCCACAGCCGCCGCGATCCCGAAGCACACAAGCTGGCGCTTTGTCAGGTTAAAGGCAAGTTTGGTCTTGATTTTGGATAAGTCGTTGGGGACATTTACATAGGGAATTTTTACTCACTCCTTTCCGGCCCGGCCACCTCTGGACACTTTGTCCAGAAGTCCGGGATGGTGCTTTCCACCTCGTTCCCCCACACGTCCCAGCCGGGCGGGGACTGTCTTGCAAACAGCTCCACCCTGGGCACGTCGCCCATGAGGGCCACGATCTTATCACGGGCCTCCTCCGGCTTGCGGCTGTGCTCCTGGATGGGGGAAATGATAAACTGGTGGACGTTTGCCGCCTGCCGCTTTGGGTGTCCCCGCGTTGCCAGCAGGCAGATCTCCGCGTTGCCCCGCGTCCAGAAGCCCAGGCCGTAGAACCAGCCCTCGGACTTGCGGTTTTTCTTCAACCAGACGAAAGCAACGCTCTTGTAGGTGAAGCCCCACGCCTTGATGAGCCGCAGGGCCTCCGGGAGCTGCGGGAACGTAGCCCACAAAAAAAGCACGCTGTCCGGGGCCGCCAGATCAGCCACCGGGAGCGTGCATAACTCGTCAATCCCCATTGTGGGATAGTGTTTTTCCGCCGCCCCCTGCAAGCCCTTTTGAGCATACCGCCAGGGGGGATCGGCGTAGATCACAGAATATTTCCCGATAGTCAAACTCCTTTCTCCCCGGCCTCCACCGCCGCGCCTGCCACACGGATGCGCTCACTGGCGGCGGCATAGTAGGCCGGGACGGTTTCAAAACAGATGAAGCGGCGGCCCGTGTTGAGGGCGGCCACCGCCGTTGTGCCGGAGCCCGCGCAGATGTCCGCCACCAGCTCTCCGGGCCGGGTATAGGTCTTGATGAAATACTCGCACAGGGCCACCGGCTTCTGCGTGGGGTGGACGGTGCGCTGGACGGTGGGGAACGTGAGCACATTCCCCGGAAAGCGCAGGCCGTCCTCCGAGCCGCCCGTGGTACGGACGAATTTTCCATAGTTGGGGCTGTCCCCGTTGTTTGTCAAGCTCCGCTTGTAGGGCTTGCCCTGTTCAAACTGCGGATTGTAAAGTGGGAGCTTCTGGTAGAATACCAGGATATTCTCCGTCTTTTTTAACGGGGCCCGCCTCGCATTGAGGAAACCTGTGCATCGGCTTTTGTACCATACCCACTCATAGCGGAGCATGGACAGGTTGGAGGCCCCCAGCACCTTGTCATAGGGGCACTGCGCGAAAAACAGGATCGCGCCGTCCGGCTTGACCGCCCATTTCACCGCCTCCCACAGCTCCGGGAGCGGCAACGGTACATCCCAAAAGTTCCGGGTTGTCCCATAGGGCGGATCGGTCAAGAGCATATCCACGGAATGACGGGGCAGGGAGCGCAGGCCCTCGATGCCATCCATGAGGAACAGCCCCTCTGTGAGTTCCGGGGACTTCTGGACACTTTGTCCAGAGGTGCCCTTATCGGTCATCCCTGGCCTCCTTGCCCTTTGCCTGGGCGGGCCGGGTGGCGTTTTCCTTTGCGGCCTCCTTTGCAGCGTTTGCCATCTGCTCCCGGATCGGTTTCGGACGCAGGGCCTCGGCGCGGGCAATCAGCTTTTCCACAGCCGCATTATAGCCGTCTGCCGCCGCCGCACTCAGCCGCTCCTGCAAGGCCCGGTTTGTCACCCGCGCCGTGGAGCGGTAGCCCGTCCGGGTTGTGGGATCGGGTTTGCTGGGTTCACCCAGGAAGATCCCGTTTTTCCCGTTGACTACCTTAAAATCGTCAATCACGATGCCGCCGATATTCACGCTGGCAAAGCCAATCAGCTTGCCCTGGGGCTCAATGGGCCGCACCGACACCTCGATGGGCACCTCGGCGGCCTCCAGGTTTTTCTCCACCCGGAGCTGTACGGCCTCGTCAATGGAAATGCCCTGGGCGTCCGCCAGCTCCTGGATAGGCGCTTCAAAAATCAGGCGGCGCATTTCCGCCATCGCCGCCTCGTCCATAACGGGGGCCCCTTGTGCCGCCGTCTGCATATTCGCCATAAAATCAAACCTCCTTAGTGCGCGCTAAAGATGCTGCGCGCTATCGTCCCGGTTTTGAACAGCATGAAGCAGAGCAAAACCGTATAGCCTACGGTGCCCCAGATTGCCCCGATGGGATCTCCGCCAGTGGCAATCCCCTGGATCAGCACCGCATAGATTGCAACGCACACCAGAATGAGCATCCCCTGGAAGCCCACGGCAAAGAGGGAGCGCAGATAGTTCTGCCCCATCTGTCCCACCTCCCGGTGGGAGATGGTTGCCATAGGGATCGGGGCCAAACTGGTGAGCAAATAGATTTCCAGCATCCTCCCGTAGACCAGAACGAAAATGACGATGCCCAGCGCCCACATGGTAACGCCGATGATCGAGGACTGGAGCCACAGGCCGAGAAGCGGCCCTAAGTCCATCCCCTCCAGGGTGGTTTCCAGTTCCGTAATCATATCCGGCGTGATGTCCGTGGAGCCCTGGATCAGACCGCCCGCCTGGGCGATCACCGTCTGCGACACGTCAAAGACGGCCATCACAATGTCAAAGGTATTTGAGAGAATGAGGATGGCACAAGCCGTTTTGAACATCCATTTGTAGATATTCGCCACGTCAAACTCGTGCATATTGTTCTTTTCCAAAAGCATCTGGATGAGCTCATAGGTGGCAACAAAGGTCAGTACCAGCCCGGCAATCGGTAAAATCACCGTTTCGGAAAGCTGGCGGATGAGGGAAAATACCCCGGCGTTCCACGCCGCCGGGGTAGTCCCCACCTGTACCGCGATCTCTCCGACTTGGGTATTGACGTAATCAAAGAGCCCCTCCAGGTTCCCCATGATCCCGCCAATCAACAGCTCTTTGAGCCAGTCCGTGAGCCAGTCGGTGAGAAAATCCATAGGCCCTTACCTTAAAACAGGCCAGACAGCAGAGGGATCAGGGTGGTGCCCAGCAGGATGATGCCGCCGCCCGCCATGAGCTGCTTCATACCCTGGCTTTTGGAGCCCGGATTGTCGGAACCGTACCCCTCCAGCAGATTGACAACACCCCACACGCCCAGGCCAGCGCCCAGCGCAACAACGAGAGTCTGCAAAGTCGTGATAGCAGAAGCGAAAAATTCCATATATCCTCCATTTCTCCGGGATTGTCCCGGCCATGAAAAAAGCCGCCCGTTTGGGCGGCAGGTTGCGACCTCTGGACACTTTGTCCAGAAGTGATTTATACATAGGCATCCGGATCGTCCACGTCGTCGTAGTTGAGGATGTCCTCGTCCTCGCTTACGGGCCCCGCTTCGGATACGTCTACCTCGTACACCTCACAAGCCTCGTTAAGCCCAGGCCGCCTGCGGCGGTTGATGAGCTTATCCAGGTCAAAGGCGTTCTTCTTTTTATCGGCCTCAGCCGTGTACTTGTAATTAGGATGCTGTTTCAAATCGTATTTGGACGAAAAGAACGGGGGCAGGCCCCGCAACTGCAAAATGCACTTGTCGCCCGGCATGGTAGCCAGCTCGCTGGGGGTCATCAGCTCCCGGCCCAGCCGCTGGGTGTTCTGGTTGTAGCTTTCCGACTGCCCACGGGAGCGGCCCTCGGTCTGCATGGAGATCGTGGCCTTTCCCAGCCAGTTCTCGGAAATTTCCTTGATGGTGGAGCTTTCCCGGCCACCCAGGAAAATTACGCTGTCCATGTTTCCCAGGATCGTTTCCGCGTTATCTTTGTAAATGGCCTTGCACTGCGCGTACTGCTGGTAGAACAGGCACAGACTCACCTCGCGGGAACGAATAACGGCGACAAGTTTCTCCAGCGAGGGCACCTGCCCCGTGTTGGCAGCCTCGTCCCACAGCACCCGCACATGATGGGGCAGGCGGCCCCCGTGAACATTGTCCGCCCGTTCACACAGAAGATTGAACATCTGCGAAAAGGCCAGGGCCACAATGAAGTTATAAGTCGGGGTTGTATCGGAAATCGTGAAGAAAACCGCCGTTTTCCGATCCCCGATGCGGTCAAGCTCCAGCTCGTCATAGCTCATAATCTCCCGGAGCTGGGGGATGTCAAAGGGGGCCAGCCGGGAGCCGCAGGAAATCAAAATGCTTTTCGCGGTCTTGCCGCTGGCCAGCTTATATTTCTTGTACTGCTTCACGGCAAAGCAATCCGGCTTGCGCTTTTCCAGGCCCTTGAACATATAGTCCACCGCGTTCATATAGGACTCGTCATCCTCTTTCACGTCCATGCCGGAAATCATGTCCACCAGGGTATTGATATTCCGATCCTCGGCAGGAGCTTCAAAGATGATATAGGCAATCAACGCACAATAAAGGAGCGTTTCTGCCTTTGTCCAAAACGGATCGCCCTCCTTGCCCTCGCCTTTCGTGTTCGCTATGAGGGTGTCCACGAATTTTAGGATGTCCGCCTCATTGTGGATGTAGGACAGCGGATTGTAGTGCATGGATTTTGAAAAATCTATGCTGTTGAACACTTTTACCTTATATCCCCGGCGTTGCAGGAAAGCACCCACCTGGGAGAGCACCCCGCCTTTCGGATCTACGCACACATAGCTGCATCCGCCGTTTTTATCCGCGCTGGCCTGCAAAATCTGCGGAGTGAGCCAGAAGCGGGTTTTGCCCGACCCGGACGAGCCGATGATGCAGGCGTTGAGGTTGCGGGCGTTGGCCGGGTTTTTAGGCCGGGTGTTCATGGTGAGAAACTCCGTCTTTGTCAAAATGACGTTGTTCTCAAATTTGGGATCGATAAAGGGCTTGATGTCCTTTTCCGTTCCCCAGCGGGCGGAGCCGTATTCTTCATCCCGCCGGAATTTCTTTGCGTTCTTGCTTTTGAAGTAGATTAGCAGGCGGAAGCCCACCGCGCCTATAATGCCGATGAGCCAGTCAAGGGGATGGAGCCCCGGCGCAAAGTCGGCAAAGGCCGGGCCGATGCTCTGGCCCAGGCCCATCA
>ERZ894229.18-NODE-18-length-211921-cov-45.2283_pt1 | contig 211921 bp, 177 predicted proteins | sample MGYA00380295_ERZ894229 | MGnify/ENA primary metagenome ERZ894229 (study PRJEB32331, sample SAMN06328479) | human gut metagenome | biome: human gut microbiome; feature: stool | host: Homo sapiens | collected 2014-09-17 ...
TCTACCTCTGCCTGATAGGAATACATCTGCTTAATGTCTTAACTAAATGACATTGGGCTCACAGCTGCTCTCTTGTGTTATGTGTGAAATATTATTTGATCTGCTGTATACATTTCTCCAAAACATAGCGGATCGGTTTGAACAATACGAGACATACAATGAAATTGCTGATACAGTGTATGATATCGAATAGAAGTCCTGACGTCCAATATGCAAATGCACCGGAAATCCCGCCGATTGCAAAGTAGGGGATGGTACAGAGTGCTCCGAATGTAATACCATAGATCCCGGAGAGGATACTCCAGAACCATACGGAATCATTTTTCCGGAAAAGGAGAGTGATGAGTGCCTGTATGCTCCAGACATACAGGTAGTTTATCCACCAGAGTCCAAATCCATAGATCAGACCTTCCAGAAAAACAAAGATGTAAATGATGAAGAATACTTTCTTTCGAAACACAAGTGTATACACAAGGATCAAAAGGGTGACGATCTCAATATTGGGCAGGAAACCAAGGGAAACCTGAGCAGCCAGAAGGACTGCGCTCAGGATACCGTATATTACAATTTCCCGTGTTTTCATCAATATCCTTCTTTCAATGTAAGCTCAAATGCATCTCCGTCAGAAACTGGTGTCTGATCTGCGGAAGTGTTGACCTGTTCTCCGCCTTTTGTGATACACCACCATTGTTGTTTGGAATCATCCGCTGTTTCTTCATCCACAGTTGTAATAAACAGACCATATTCTCCAGACTCACCGTCCACGAGATTCTCGCTTTCTAAAACTTCTCCAAGATATTTTGCATCTGTGTCAAATTCGAAGACATTCTCTGTCTGGTCTCCGTGGATGACGGTCACCGTAATATGTTTTTCTCCTTCACTGGCTGCAGGCTTCATGTTCTGATATAAAACCCCGGCTCCAATGCACAGCAGGATTAAGATGACAATTCCTGCAATCAGTCCGCTTTTTTTCTTCATGTTTTTATCCTTTCTGCATTCTTATTTTTCATTTGAAATCATAAAGGTACATCCTGATTTTGTCAAGGAATATACATCTTACAGAAACAAACCGGTTTTAATCCATAGAGAAAAATATGAGAATTTTACGGGAAAAATTTCCGGTTGACAGTTTTTCTGTTTTATATTAGAATACAAAACGTAATATTTTTGTAACATTTGTAATATTTACGAAATTTAGTTCATATAATTTACAAGAACTACGTAATAATATTGCAATAATCAGGAGGTTATTTATTTATGAAACAGAGAAAACGATGGATGGCAGTACTTACTGTATGGACAATAGCGTTGTTATTTGCAGCAGGTTTCACGAGTCAGGCATCCGTTTCCGGTTCCGAGATGATTCAGGAAAAAAATAGCAAATATACAACAGGGGCAGGGACGATTGCTGCTGCGATGGAGAGTATTCCGGCAGAGGCAGTAGAACTTACCAAAGCCGAGGCGCAGAAAGCGCAGGAAGCCAGAGAGCAGGCAGAAGCAGAAGCAAAACGAAAAGCGGAGGAAGAAGCTGCGAGAAAAGCGGCAGAAGAAGCTGCACGGGCACAGATCGCTGCAGAAGATCAGAAACTTCTGGCATCGATCATCTTCTGTGAGGCAGGAAATCAGCCTTATGAAGGACAGGTTGCGGTCGGAGCAGTGATCATGAACCGTGTCAGAAGTGGTGTGTATCCGAACAGTATTTCCGAAGTAATCTATCAGTCAGGGCAGTTTGGCCCGGCGATGACAGGATGGCTGGATACTGTCCGCAGCTCGGAAGGATATACGCAGACTGCTATGCAGGCAGCGGCAGATGCGATGGCGGGAGTGAATCCAATTGGGGATTGCCTGTATTTTGGAAACGGGAATTATGGGATTCAGATTGGAGATCATTTCTTCCATTAAAAATTGAATAAAGATAGAAAAGAATAAGTCGCTTTACGGAATAGACGCCCCCACGAGTTGCAACCCTCGTGGGGGCGTCTGTCCAGTTGGATATCAACTTCATTTGCCAAAGCAGGCCCTATAACTGTATCTTCGAAAATGCTTCCGCAAAGGCATTGTTGATCGGCTCTTTTGCTTCTTTTGCCTGTTTTCGTAAATAATTATTCACGTCTTTTTTGCTTGCGCCCTTTCCTTCTTTTTTCTTTCGTTCCTCAAAAGAACTCAGTTTTTCTTTGTGTCCGCAGACGCAGATAAATCGTTGTCCGTCCCCTTTTCCTACAAGGTCCATTTTCTTATGGCATACCGGGCAACGGGCATTGGTATGGCGGGAGATGGTTTCTTTGTGTCCGCACTCCCGATCCTGGCAGACAAGCATTTTCCCGTGCTTACCGTTGACTTCCAGCATGAATTTGCCACATTCCGGACATTTGGTGCGGGTCATGTTATCGTGGCGGAAGGTACCGTCCGCAGATTTAATCTCTTGAATGAGTGCTTTGGTGTAATGTTCGATTTCTTTCATAAAGGCTTTATCGGATTCTTTTCCTTTTGCGATTGCCTGCAGGCGCATTTCCCAGGAAGCAGTCAGTTCCGGACTTTTTAAATCAGAAGGAACGAGGGAGAGAAGCTGTTTTCCTTTGGAGGTGATGTGAATCTCATTTCCCTTTTTCTCCATCAGAAAACTGTTGAATAATTTTTCGATGATATCTGCTCTGGTGGCGACTGTACCGAGTCCTCCGGTCTCTCCCAGCGTTTTTACGACATCCTTATCCTTATGTTTGAGATACTTGACCGGATTCTCCATGGCGGCGATCAGAGTACCTTCGGTGAAGCAGGCTGGCGGTTTGGTCTTGCCTTCTGTGATCGTCAGTGCGGTGACAGGAAGTGTCTCGCCTTTTTGCACATCCGGCAGGGAAATCTGGGAGAATGTGGTTTGTTCTTCGTCCTCGTCTTCGCCGTCAGTATAGCCCGACTCATAAACTTCTCTCCAGCCGGCAGATTTGATAAAATTGCCTTTCGCGCTAAAGCGTTCTTCGCCGATGGTGCCGCTGATGGAAGTCTCTTCATACTCACAGGCAGGGGAGAGAACTGCAAGGAAACGGCGTACGACCAGATCATAAATCTTACGTTCTTCATTGCTCATATGATCCAGCTGTACAAACTGTTCTGTTGGAATGATGGCATGGTGATCGGATACCCTGCTGTCATTGACGAAAGATTTGCTTGCCTGGAGTTTCTGCATGGAAAGCCGTCCGGCAAACTTGCTGTAAGGTCCCACAGCGCAGGCTTTTAAGCGTTCCTTTAAAGTCGGCACGATATCGGTAGTAAGGTAACGGGAATCGGTACGAGGGTAGGTGAGTACTTTGTGATTCTCGTAAAGTCTTTGCATGATATTGAGGGTCTGTTTTGCGGAAAATCCGAATTTCTGGTTGGCTTCCCGTTGAAGTGCAGTCAGGTCATACAGTGCAGGTGCGAATGTTTTTTTCAGCTTTTTGCGTACATCCGTTACAAGCAGTGACGGAGCGGAGGCCTGTTTGATCGCCTGGATGCGGTCTTTATCAAAGGAGCGGGAAGAGCCGGATCTGGCATCTGTCCATGTAAATGTGATTCCGCCAACCGCAGCTTTGAGTCCGTAATAAGGAACCGGCTTGAATGTGCGGATCTCTTCTTCTCTGGCAGCGATCATAGCGAGTGTCGGGGTCTGGACACGTCCGCAGGAGAGCTGTGCATTGTATTTGCAGGTCAGCGCTCTGGTGGCATTGATCCCGACCACCCAGTCGGACTGTGCACGGGCAACAGCAGCGCGGTACAGTGGCTCGTAGGATTTGCCGGGGCGCAGATTCTGAAAACCTTCCCGGATGGCTTTGTCTGTAACGGAGGAGATCCAGAGTCGCTTCAGCGGCTTCTGATTTCCAGCTTTGTCAAGGATCCAGCGTGCCACAAGTTCCCCTTCTCTGCCGGCATCGGTTGCAATGATGATATCAGAGACATCTTTCCGGAAAATCAGCTCTTTGACAGCGTGGAACTGGCGGCCGGTCTGTTTGATGACTACCAGCTTCCAGTGCTCTGGGAGCATGGGAAGCGTATCCATGTTCCAGGTCTTGTACTGTTCGTCGTATTGCTCCGGATCAGCCAGTGTGACAAGGTGACCCAGCGCCCATGTGACGATATAGTCTTTTCCTTCTATATAAGTATTTGTTTTTTTATTGCAGTGTAAAACCCGGGCGATGTCCCTGCCCACGGAAGGTTTTTCTGCAATGACGAGATGCTTCATAGTGTTTCTCCTTTTTCTGTTCAAAATATTCAGACGTTATGAAAACCTTTTCCGATGATCTCACTTGTATTGGAGATGAGAATAAATGCGGAAGGCTCTTCGTCTTTGATAAAATTACGGAGCCGGACAGCCTGCGGGCGGTTCAGTGCCGTAAAGATGACGTATTTGTCTTTTCCGGAAAATGCGCCCTGTGCATGGCAGACAGTAGCGCTTCGGTTTAATTCCTGTACAATAAAGTCGCAGATCGGCTTTGGATTGTCACATACTACGTTAAAGTATTTGGAAAGATTGAAACTTTCAATAAAAGTATCGATCATAAACGAGCGGATCGCAAGTCCCAGGAATGAATACAGCCCTGTTGCAATGTCGAACATGAAACAACCGGCAACGGTGATCAGCACATCTGTGATCAAAAGAGCATGTCCGATATCTACACTGGAATATTTTTTCAGGATCATGGCAATGATATCCGTACCGCCGCTGGAAGAGCCGATGTTAAACAGAATCGCGGAACCAAGAGACGGAAGCGCGATGGCAAAACAAAGCTCCAGCATCGGCTGATTTGTAAGTGGTGCACTCATCGGATAGATCCGCTCCAGTGCGGAGAGTGCAACTGACAACAGAATGCTGCAGTAGGCAGTCTTCGCGGCAAATTTTTTGCCGAGAATAAAAAATCCGATGATCAGCAGAATCATGTTAGTGATAAAGTTGAAATCTCCTGCGGACATCATGCCGGTTTTGGCAACGAGAACCGCAAGACCGGTGATTCCTCCAAATGTAAAATGATTTGGAAATTTGAAAAAATAAGTGCCTGCCGCCATCACCAGTGTACTGAAGGTCAGCAGGAAAAAATGTCGTAGTTTACTTTTCATGTCGAATACCCCCGAATAAGATAAGAAAATTGTAGCTTGTGCTTTCTCAAAAGTCAACGAATTATCGTCGGATTATTGGAAATACTAACTTTCAACAAGGAGGGTGAAAAAAGATGTATCAGGATTTACCGATTCAGGATATTTACGCAAGAGAAATTTTAGACTCCCGGGGCAATCCAACGGTAGAAGTAGAGATACTGGCCGGGGAGCGGATTGTAGGGCGTTCCGCAGTGCCGTCCGGAGCGTCGACAGGAAAATATGAGGCAGTGGAGCTTCGAGATCAGGAGAAGCGTTATGGAGGAAAAGGGGTAGAACAGGCGGTGCGACACGTCAATGAAGAAATCGCAGGTGCACTGATTGGAAAAAATGTGCTGGAGCAGACGGAAATAGATCATATTTTAAAGAAACTTGACGGCAGCAGAGATAAACACAATCTGGGGGCAAATGCGATTCTGGGAGTTTCATTGGCTGCGGCCAGAACAGCCGCTGCAGCACTTGGGATTCCACTCTATATGTATCTTGGAAATGTAGGAGAAAAGGTGATGCCGGTCCCGATGATGAATGTGTTAAACGGTGGGGTGCATGCAGATAATACCTTGGATATCCAGGAATTTATGCTGGTTCCATACAGACCGGAGAGCTTTAAAGAGCGGTTACGTATGGGAACTGAAATTTATCATGTACTGCGAACACTTTTGAAGCAGAAGGGACTTACAACAGCTGTCGGTGACGAAGGTGGTTTTGCACCGGAATTGAGAGATTCCAGAGAGGCCATCGAATTTTTGCTTGAGGCAGCACGGCAGGCGGGATATCAGCCAGGCAAGGATCTGGGGATTGCTCTGGATGTGGCATCTTCGGAATTGTACCGGGAGAAAGAACAGAAGTATTATTTTGTGGGAGAAAGCAAAAGTACCGGAAAAAAAGTTGCACGAACATCGGAAGAGATGATGGAGTATTATGAAAAACTGATCCTGGACTATCCGATTTATTCGATTGAAGATCCTCTGGATGAAGAGGATTGGGATGGATGGAGCAGACTGACAGCAAGAATCGGAGAAAAAGTGCAGCTTGTGGGAGACGATCTGTTTGTGACCAACCCGGAGAGAGTTGCACAGGGAATTGTAAGAAAAGCAGCCAATTCTGTGTTGATCAAGGTCAATCAGATTGGAACGCTGACGGAAGCGGCAAGAGCAATCGAGTTGGCGCACCAGGCAGGGTATCGAACTATTATGTCCCATCGTTCCGGGGAAACAGAAGATACAACGATTGCAGATCTGGCGGTGGCATTTCATACCGGACAGATCAAAACCGGTGCACCGTGCCGCTCGGAACGTGTGGCAAAATATAATCAGTTGCTTCGAATTGAAGAAACATTGTGGAAATCCATGTGATGAGAGGACCATTCCGGAGAGAGTGAGAGATCTTTTTCCGGAGTGGTCATTTTATTTTACAAACTGTACATATTTAATATTGACAGTAATTACAATTTGAGATATACTGTACTTACGAGATAAGTACAGATATGACAGGAGGAGTGATGAAGTGGAAATTATTTTAAGTAATGCCAGTCCGAAACCAATCTATGAGCAGATCACTTCCCAGATAAAAGCCATGATCATGAACGGAGAGCTGAAGGCAGGAGACCCGATGCCGTCCATGCGAAAGCTTGCAAAGGAGCTTCACGTCAGTGTGATCACGACACAGAGAGCTTATGATGATTTGCAAAAGGACGGATTTATCGTGACAGTTCCGGCAAAAGGAACCTTTGTATCTGCACAGAACCAGGACTTTATCCGGGAGGAGAATAGAAGACGGGTAGAACTGCTTTTAACAGATGCGGTAGAGCTGGCAAAGGAAAACGGAATTGAACTTGAGGAATTGAGAACGACATTAGACGTATTGTATCAAGAGGAGGATGTGTGATGGAATTTACACTGGAAGTCAAAGGACTGCGTAAAACATACAAAGAATTTGGATTAAAAAATATTTCGATGAAATTGCCCAAGGGCTGTGTGCTCGGGCTGATCGGAGAGAATGGCGCCGGAAAATCTACTCTGATTAATGCGATTCTCGGGCTGATTGAATGCGACTATGAGTCTTTAAGGATTTTTGGACAAGAGTATGCAGGAAATGAAAAGCAGATCAAAGAAGAGATTGCGGTGATCTTTGACAAGACCTGTTATGATCTGAATTTTACACCGCTGTTTATCGGAAAGATATTGAGTAATGTGTATTCCAACTGGGATATGGAAAAATATCATATGTATCTGGATCGGTTTGAACTGCCGAAGAAAAAGAAATTAAAAGAATTTTCCAAGGGAATGAAGATGAAAATGGAATTTGCCGCAGCCCTAAGCCACGATCCGAAGCTTCTTATTCTGGATGAGGCAACAAGCGGTCTGGATCCGGTATTCCGGGACGAGATTCTGGATATTCTCAGAGAGTACACCGAGGATGAAGAACATACGATTCTGATGTCCTCTCATATTACCAGTGATCTGGATAAGATTTCGGATTATATCGCATTTATTCATGATGGGGAGTTATTGTTTACAAAGACCTATGATGAGCTTCAGGAAAATTACGGCGTCTTAAACTGTGGACAGCGGATTTTTGACGCATTGAACCGAGAGGATATTGAGGCATACAGAAAGGATACCTATGGATATCGGGTTCTGGTCAACAATAAGCAGGGAATCCGGAAGGTATTTTCAGATCTGGAGATTGAACAGGCAACGATCGAAGACGTGATGCTGTACTGCGTGAGAGGAGAAAAAGTGGCATGAGAGGGATTATTTTAAAAGATTTATATGAGGGATTTTGCATTAAGAAGAATATGTTAAATTGGTTGATTTCGTTAGGGCTTATTACAGTTCTGACCACAGTCAACAGCATGATGAGGGGAACCTATGGATTTTTGCTGATCGTAGTAATGATTTTACCAATGATGGGAAGTACACTGCTGCAGATGACGGTGGAGCAGGATGAAAAGGCAGAATTTGATCGGATCCAGCTTACCTACCCTCTTAGCAAAATGGAAATTGTTCTTTCCAAATATTTGGGAGGTCTGCTCGTACAGGGTGGGATACTGCTGCTTTCTTTTCTGTTTCTGTTAATCTACGTGTATGGATATCAGACGATTCCATTGGAAGAAGCAATTCCAACATGGGGAATCGGGGTGGCCGGTGGTTTGATTTATTTTGCAGTAAGCTATATAGTTTATTTCTGGTTGGGGAACACGAAGGGGGTAATCTTTACATTTATAGCAATGGCTGCGTTGGTGATTGCTTTTCTGTTTGGTGTATTTAAGATAGGTTCAGACGATTTGATACAGATTGGAAAGAGTACCTGGTGTATCATAGGTCTGGTGACGGCAGCAGTGTTGATGGTGATCAGCTATTTTCTATCTCTGAAAATATACACAAAAAAGCATTCTTGAAATAGTCATTTTGCACAAAATATTTGTGCAGAAGAAATGTTGACATGTAAACAATATAAATGATAGAATAAATAAGAACAAAACCTATTTGCAGCAGAGACAGGACTGGTTTTTCGTGCAGATAGGTTTTTATTATGTATTAAGAAGGGGAAAAGATGCGGATAGACAGGATATTGAACAACAATGTCGTGATCATCAAAGATGAGAATGGGGAAGAGCAGGTTGTCTGCGGAAAAGGAATCGCCTACAAGAAAAAGGCGGGAGACCTTTTATCCGAGAAGCTGATCAACAAAGTGTTTGTTCTGAAGGACACTGCTCAGAAACAGCATTTTCAGGAGATTATCTCTGAGATTCCTGTGGAATATATTCAGATCACGACAGAGATTGTAGAGATGCTCACACAAACACTGGAAAGAAAACTAAATGAAGCAATCTATATTTCGCTAAGCGACCATATTTATATGGCAATCACCAGATATCTGGACGGTGTTGTGGTGAAGAATTCCATGCTGTGGGATATCAAGCGTTTTTATGAAAAAGAATATCAGGCGGCGAAGAAGGTCTGGAAGATGATCAATCAGACGTTCAAGGTAGAATTACCGGAAGATGAGATTGGTTTTATTACCCTGCACATTGTCAATGCAGAGATGGACAATGAGAATTTGAAGCAGACGATGGAAGTTACAAAGCTGATGCAGGAGATTTCCAATATTGTCCGTTATTATTTTTCCGTAGAGTTTAATACAGAATCGGTTTATTATTATCGTTTTATTACCCATTTGAAGTTCTTTGCACAGCGTCTTCTGACAGATAAAGAGTATGAAGACGATCAGGACAACGAACTTTTCAATACAATTCGGCAAAAGTACCGCACTTCTTATAAGTGTGTGGAAAAAATCGCAGAGTTTATATCGCGTAAATATGAAAAGGAACTTTCAGATGAAGAAAAATTATATCTGACCATTCATATTGAACGCGTTATATATAAGAGCAGAGATTAGCGAATCATCTGAAGCGCGCACAGATGAGGAGTCTTTCTGCTTTGTCAGGATGGTAACATTAAGTTGGCTACACCTTTATACAATAAAAACTGTATATAAGGAGGATGACATGGGTAAATACTCAAGTTTAGCCGCAGACATTATTAAAAATGTCGGTGGAAAAGAAAATGTTGAAAGTTTAAGACACTGCGTTACAAGATTAAGATTCCGTCTGATTGATGAATCCATCGCAAATGATGAGGTCATCAAAAATATGGACGGCGTGGTGACCGTGATGAAAGCCATGGGAGAATACATGGTAGTCATCGGGGAGCACGTGGCGGATGTATACGATGAAGTATGCAGCCAGCTTGGCTTAGACGCCATGCAGGCAGAGAACAAAGAACAGAAAAATGCGAAAAAGAAGAGTCCCCTCGAGAAAGTTCTGGGAACGATCATGGGTGGTATGGGACCGACTCTTCATCTGCTTTGTGCCTGCGGTATTATCAAAGGGCTGTTAGTCCTTCTGACATTTGTCGGAGTCAAACCGACAGATGGAATTTATATGCTGATGAATGCAGCAGGAGACTGTTTCTTCTATTTCCTGCCGCTGATTCTTGGATTTAACTTTGCAAAAAAATTCCAGATCGATCCATTCTTCGGACTGATCCTGGCAGCTGCAATGTGTTATCCGGCAATTCAGAATGTAGACATCAATTTATGGGGATATGTCGTAAATACGACCTATACTTCTACATTCCTGCCGATTTTGTTTGGTCTTCTGGCAGCGGTTCCGCTGTATAAGTGGTTTGACAAAGTGCTTCCGAAGATGATCAAAGGTTTTATGACACCGATGCTTACATTGATCATTATTTTCCCGCTGACCTTTATTGTGATCGGACCTCTGGCAAATATGATCGGTGCGGGACTTAATGTTGTTCTCACAAGTATCTGTGAATTCTCACCGCTGCTTGCAGGACTGATTCTGGGCGGATGCTGGCAGATTTTTGTATTGTTCGGTATCCATGGTGTTCTTACAATTTTTGCGTTTATGGATCTGCTCGCAGGAAATCCAAGCCAGCTGCTGGCATTTTCCTACGGTGCATCCTTTGCTACATGCGGAGTTCTGCTCTCAATCATCTTAAAGACAAAAGATGCAAAACTCAAAGAAGTGGCACTGCCGTCCTTTATTTCTGCAATCTTCGGAGTGACAGAGCCGGGAACTTACGGTGTGACACTTCCTCGTAAGAAGATGTTTGCCATCTGCTGTATCGGTGGTGCGGCAAGTGGTGTTGTAGTTGCACTCAGCAATCTGGCGATGTACAGCTATGCGGGAATGGGAATCATCGGTCTTCTTGGATTTGTCAATCCGGACGGACCGAACTTTATCGGAATCGCATTATCTGCGATCGTTCCGTTTGTGGTATCTTTTGTTCTTGGTATGCTGGTTTACAAAGATTCCGATTATGAATATTTGAATGATGTAGTAGAAACAGACATCAAGTCAGTGTCAAAAGAAGAGAAGACGGAAGAGAAAAAAGAAGCTGCTCCGGCGCTTTTAAAAGAAAAAGAGATGCTCGCAATGCCGGCAGACGGTATGATCAAGCCACTTTCCGAAGCGGCAGATGAGGCATTTGCGAATGAAGCGCTTGGAAAGGGTTGTCTTGTAATCCCGGAAAATGGAAATGTATATGCACCGTTTGATGGTACTGTACGTGTGCTGTTCCCGACAAAACATGCGATCGGGCTTGTCAGTGAGGGTGGATGTGAAGCGCTCATCCACATCGGAATCAATACGGTGAATCTGGATGGAAAATATTTCGAAGCTCATGTACAGCAGGGAGACTGCGTGAAAAAAGGGCAGCTTCTTGTATCCTTTGAGAAAGAAAAAATCGAACAGGAAGGTTACAGCTGTGAAATTCCTGTGATCATAACAAACACGGATGAGTATTTGGATATTGTAGAAAAAGATCATGACCGCCATGTACATGGTGAGGACATGCTGCATGTGATTCGATGAAAGGAGTAAAAGAGCAATGAGTTTTCCAAAGAATTTTTACTGGGGCGGCGCTACAGCCGCGAACCAGTGTGAAGGCGGCTGGAACGAAGGTGGAAGAGGACCGGCCAAAACAGATGTGACAACAGGTGGTTCCGCAAAGAAATCAAGAGGGATCACGTACCGCATGCCGGACGGAACAGAAGGCATGGTGGGCGGATTTTCCCGGATACCGGAAGGTGCATCCTATGCAGTGCTGGATGGATATTATTATCCGAACCACAAGGCGATTGATTTTTATCATCATTATAAAGAAGACATTGCATTATTTGCAGAAATGGGATTTAAGATGTTCCGTATGTCGATTTCCTGGTCCCGGATTTTCCCGAAGGGAATTGAAGAGGAGCCCAACCGTGAGGGAATCGAATTTTACCGGAATGTATTTACAGAACTGAGAAAATACGACATCGAGCCGCTTGTGACGATGTGCCATTATGATACACCACTGTATCTGGAGGAAGTGTTAGGCGGATGGACGAACCGTCAGTTGGTGGATGCGTTTGAAAAATATGCAAAAGTGATCTTTGAAGAATATAAAGGACTGGTCAGATACTGGCTTACATTCAATGAGATCAACAGTCAACTGATGATGAAGAATTTCGTTCCGAATGCTCCGAAACAGATGCTGGAAAATGCGTATGCAGGACTTCACAATCAGTTTGTGGCAAGCGCCAAAGCGGTAAAGCTTGCTCATGAGCAGTATCCGGAATATGTGGTAGGATGCATGATCGCAGGTATGACGACATATCCGCTGACTTGTGATCCGCAGGATGTTCTGCGTGCACAGCATAAGATGCAGGAAGATTTCTATTATAGTGGAGACGTAATGATCCGCGGACATTATCCGGTATTTGCGAAGAGAATGTGGAGAGAAGACGGCGTGTCATTTGAAGTCCCGGAAGAGGATTTGGAGATTTTAAAAGAAGGAAGAGCCGATTTCTTCAGTTTTTCCTACTACAGCACAAGCTGTGAGACGACACATACAGATGCACCAAAAGACGGGGCAGGCAATCTGGTACTTGGATATAAAAACCCATACATTCAGTATTCTGACTGGGGATGGGGAATGGATGCGGACGGACTCAGATACATTCTGAATGAGATCTATGGACGTTATCAGGTGCCGATTATGATTGTAGAAAACGGACTCGGTGCGATTGATACTGTAGAAGCGGATGGAAGCATCCATGATGACTATCGTATCGCATATTTGAAGGATCATGTCAGAGCAATGTCAGAGGCAATCGATGACGGAGTAGAACTGATCGCATTTACACCGTGGGGATGTATTGATCTTGTCAGCGCATCTACCGGAGAGATGAGAAAACGATATGGCTTTATCTATGTAGATATGGATGATGATGGAAACGGATCTATGGAAAGAAGCAGAAAAGATTCTTTCTACTGGTATAAGAAAGTCATTGCATCCAACGGAGAAGAATTAGAATAAGAGACAGGGGACTATTCGAAAGAGTAGTCCCTTTTGTGTAAAAGGTTAAAAATCTGCCACATTTTTCTAAAACAGTAAAATAATGACATAAAGTAGTAGTTTTGTAAATTTACTTTCCGAATTGATTATGTTATAACCATTACAAATCTTCAGTTTAAGGTGAAGAAGGAGGTTAAGAGAGGTATAGTCAGTAAGATTTTATTTTAAATTTTGAGAGGAAAAAGGGTATACATGAAAACAAGGAGAAAGAAACAGACAAAACGTGTTCTGGCCAGTGTACTGGCAGCAGTGGTTGCAGCATCAGCAGTTCCGGTTTCCAATTCAGTCGTTCATGCAGAAGAATCTCAGGACAGGAGCGAATTAAAGCTGAGATATACAAGTGCAGCGCCGGATAGTTATGATGGATGGGAAAAATGGTCTCTTCCGATCGGAAACAGTGGGATTGGTGCCAGTGTATTTGGCGGCGTAGAGACAGAGCGTATCCAGTTGAATGAAAAATCACTTTGGTCTGGCGGTCCAAGTGATAGCCGTCCGAATTATAACGGGGGAAACCTGGAAGAAAAAGGAAGAAACGGACAGACCGTCAAAGAAATCCAGCAATTATTTGCGAGTGGAGAAAATAAAGCAGCAAGTGATAAATGTGGAGAACTTGTAGGACTGGCGGATGATGCCGGAGTCAATGGATACGGATACTATTTGAGTTATGGAAATATGTATCTGGATTTTAAAGGCATCACACATAAAGAAGCAGAAAATTATGAAAGAACACTGGATTTGAATACGGCAATTGCCGGAGTTGAGTATGATAACGGGGATACACATTATACTCGGGAGAACTTTGTAAGTTATCCGGACAATGTACTTGTGACACGACTGACTGCGGAAGGTGGCGATAAGCTGAATCTGGATGTCAGAGTGGAGCCGGATAATAAAAAGGGGAATGGAAGCAACAACCCACAGCCACAGTCTTATGAAAGAGAATGGACGACAAATGTCGAGGATGCGCTGATTTCTATCGACGGACAGCTGAAAGACAATCAGATGAAATTCAGTTCTCAGACAAAGGTTCTGACAGAAGGCGGAACAACAGAAGATGGTGACGAAAAGGTTACAGTCAAGGATGCAAAGGCTGTTACGATTATTACATCGATTGGAACAGATTACAAGAATGATTATCCGGTATATCGCACAGGCGAAAGCCAGGAGCAGGTTGCTTCCAGAGTGCGTGCTTATGTGGATAAAGCAGCAGATACTGTAGAAAAAGATTCTTATGATGCTTTGAGACAGACACATGTGGATGATTACTCTTCTGTCTTTGGACGTGTCAATCTGGATCTTGGACAGGTTCCATCTGAGAAGACAACAGATAAACTGTTGAAAGCTTATAATGATGGTTCTGCAAGTGATCAGGAGAGACGCTACCTGGAAGTGATGCTGTTCCAGTACGGCCGTTATCTGACAATTGAGTCTTCCAGAGAGACACCGGAAGATGATCCGTCCAGAGCGACACTTCCGTCTAACCTTCAGGGAATCTGGGTTGGAGGAAATAACTCTGCATGGCATTCTGACTATCATATGAATGTAAACCTGCAGATGAACTACTGGCCGACCTATTCTACGAATATGGCAGAGTGTGCGCAGCCGTTGATTTCGTACGTAGATTCTTTAAGAGAACCAGGACGTGTTACTGCAAAAATTTATGCAGGTGTGGATCAGGGATTTATGGCACATACCCAGAACAATCCGTTTGGATGGACTTGTCCGGGATGGTCATTTGACTGGGGATGGTCGCCGGCAGCGGTACCGTGGATTCTTCAGAATTGCTGGGAATACTATGAATTTACAGGTGATGTATCCTATATGCAAAATTACATCTATCCAATGATGAAGGAAGAGGCAATTTTCTACGATAATATTTTGATAGATGATGGAACCGGACATCTGGTATCTTCACCAAGTTATTCACCGGAGCATGGACCAAGAACAGCAGGAAATACATATGAGCAGACACTGATCTGGCAGTTATATGAAGATACTATCAAAGCAGCAGAAACTCTTGGAGTGGATGTAGATCTGGTAGCAACATGGAAAGATCATCAGTCCAGATTAAAAGGACCGATGGAAATCGGCGATAGCGGACAGATCAAAGAGTGGTATGAAGAAACGACTGTAAACAGTATGGGACAGGGATACGGACACAGACATATTTCCCATATGCTGGGACTTTTCCCGGGAGATCTGATCTCATCTGATACACCGGAGTACTTTGAGGCAGCAAGAGTGTCCATGAACAACCGTACAGATGAAAGTACCGGCTGGGGAATGGGACAGAGAATCAATACATGGGCAAGACTGGCAGATGGAAACCGTGCATACAAGCTGATCACAGACTTGTTCAAGAATGGTATTATGACCAATCTCTGGGATACACATCCGCCGTTCCAGATTGACGGAAACTTTGGTATGACATCCGGTGTTGCAGAGATGCTTCTGCAGAGCAACATGGGATATATCAATATGCTTCCTGCATTACCGGATGCGTGGGCATCAGGAAGTGTAAGCGGACTGGTTGCACGCGGAAACTTTGAAGTATCCATGAACTGGAAGAACAAACATCTGACAAGCGCAGAGATTCTTTCAAATAACGGAGGAACAGCAACTGTTCAGGTTCCAAATGCTTCCTTTGCAACAATTACAGATGCAAATGGAAATGTTGTAGATGTAAAAGTAGAATCTCAGGACAGAGTCTCATTTGAGACACAGGCCGGACAGACATATTATGTTAAAGATGTTCCTGTGAAAGGGGAGGCACCGACAGGATTATCTGCAAAACGTACCGATGATAATACAGGAAAACTGACATGGGATGAAGTCAAGACGAAAAAAGACAAAGACATTACTTACAATGTGTATCGTCAGATTGAGTCCGGAGACGTACAGAAAATTGCAGACGGTGTAGAAAAAACAGAATACATTGATGAAAATGCAGATAAAGCATTGGGGACGATCCGATATCAGGTATCAGCAGTAGTCAATGGCAAAGAGACAAAGCTCAGTGAAAAGGTAGAGCTGACAGAGCCACTTGGAGCAGGAAAGATTGATAATAAGGATCCGCATATCGTGTATACAGGTGCATGGGGTGACTGGGACAGAGCAAACGAAGGCAACTACAAGGATACGATCAAGTATCTGAACAGCCCGACAGGAAAAGAGACCGTAGAACTGGAGTTTGTGGGAACAGGCATCGAAGTGATCACTTGTACAAATACAGACCGTGGAAAATACGAAGTATTTATTGACGGAGAGTCTTGCGGAAAGGTAGATACATACAGTTCTACTACAAAACGTCAGCAGGTTGTATTTAAAAAGGATGATCTGAAGCATGGTACACATACATTAGAGCTGAAAGTGCTCAATGAAAAAGTAGATGCAAGTTCTGGTACAAAAGTAGAACTGGATGCTCTGAATATTCTGGATAATACGATCACACTGCCAGAGAAAGTAGAAGTATCTACAGTTTCCGGAATTACAACGATCGGAAAAGAAGGCACTGTACAGATGCAGGCAAAAGTAACACCGGAAGATACAAAAGACAAGAGTGTTACATGGACTTCTTCTGATACAAGCATCGCATCCGTAGATGAAAACGGACTGGTGACAGTTCACAAGAAAAACGGAGAAGTGACGATCACAGCAACAGCAAATGCCGATTCTGAAGTGAGCGGAAGCTGTAAACTGACTGTGGCACTCTTTGGAGACCTTGGTTCCGGAGAGACGATCGTAGATGATGCTGATGAGAATAACAAGCGTAATGAAGAAATCAAGTGGAGTGACAACGGTTGGTCTACATATGATGGAGAACCACAAAAACATTACGGAGAAACTAAGACAGAAGCGAATGGTGCAGGTAAATATTTTGAGTACACCTTTACAGGAACAGGGGTTGAAGTTTATGCACAGAAGCATGCAAATTTTGCAAGCTATGATGTGACAATCGACGGAAAATCTTATGGAAATGCATCATTAGCAGGATCTGGAAATGGAGATCCACAGCAGAAGATTTTTGAGGCGAAAAATCTTGAAAATACAAAGCATACAATCAGATGTACGATCGCTACAAGAGAAAACAAAAATCAGGCAAACCTTGACTACTTAAAAATCTTTGCACCGGTACAGGCAGCAGAGGTAAACAAAGCAGAACTTCAGACAGCCATCGAAAGCGGAGCTGGGCTTATAGAGGGTGCATATGATGCGGACAAATGGACAGCATTTAAGACAGCATACGACGAGGCAGTAGAAGTAATGAATGATGCGGATGCAACGAAGGATGAGGTTGATAAAGCAGCAGCAGCTCTGAATGCGGCGATGGAAGCACTTGGAGATCCAAATGTTCCGGAAATCGGAGAAGCTCAAGGAGAAGCAGTACATGTTGAAAGTTCAGCTGTGATTCTGGAATGGGATCAGGTAAAGGGTGCAGCATCTTATCTTGTAAAATGGAATGATCAGGAAGTCAAGACCTCAGATACGCGAATCCGGATTGAAGGATTGGAATCTGGTGTGACTTATGACTTTAACATTTTTGCGCTGAATACAAAAGATGTGCCGTCTGAAAATGCGATTGAAATTCACGGAATTACAACAACAGATGTGGTAAAACCGGGAGTCGTTACAGAAATCAAAGCAACACCTGTTGATGAGGATTCAGCAAAGCTGACATGGACAGCACCGGCTGACACAGACGTGGCAAGCTATAATATTTATCAGAATGGTGTGAAGATCGGAGACAGTAAGACCACAGAATTTACAATGGACAAACTGGAAGTCGGAACTGTTTATGAGGTACGTATTACAGCAGTAGACAACGCAGGAAATGAATCCATTCCAGCTCCATTTATGTTTACATTTACAGAGCCGGAAAAAGAGACCTTCACATTGAAGGCAGCAGCGAATGCAGAAGAAATGGGAACCGTGAGTGTAGAACCACAGCAGGACTCCTATGAAGCAGGAACTGAGGTAACGGTCAAAGCAGAAGCGAAGGAAGGATTCCGCTTTGTGAACTGGACAAAGACCGGAACAGAGGAAGAAGTCAGCAAAGAGGCAGAATATAAATTTGCAATTACAGAAAATACAGATCTGACCGCAAACTTTGTGAAAGAAGAAGTACCGGAAGAAATCTTCCATGTAACGATAAAAGCAAATGACAATGCAATGGGAACTGTGACCATTGATTCCACAGACGGAAGCTACAAAAAAGGGGAAAAAGCAGAAGTTATTGCGGTGGCAAACGAAGGATTCCGCTTTGTGAACTGGACCGATGCAGAAGGAAACGTACTCAGTGAGTCTAACCCATATGTATTTGAAGTAACCAAAGATGTAGATCTGACTGCCAACTTCGAAAAAATCCCGGTAGAGAAATTTACATTTACAGTTGCAGCAAATGATGAAACGATGGGATCTGTTCTCGTAGAACCACAGCAGGATTCTTATGAGGCGGGAACTGAGATCAAGGTCAGTGCAGTATCGGCATCTGAGGATTATGAATTCGTAGGCTTCACAAAGAAAGGAACCCAGGAGATTGTCAGCAAGGAGAATCCGTACGTATTCCAGATTCAGGAAAATATGGAGCTGACAGCCAACTTTAAAGAAGTAGAGCATTCTTATCTGATCTATGTAGAGACACCGGATCCGCAGATGGGAACCGTGACAATGGATCCTGCAAATGAAGGAAACATCTACAAAGAAGGAACAAAGATTACGGTGAAAGCAGAGCCGAAGGCCGGATATGAATTTGTACAGTGGCTGGAAGTGACAAAAGTGGATGGAGAAGAAGTACTCACTCCGGTAGAGGGAGCAGGAGCAGAATATGAGTTCCAGGCAGAAGCCGATCGTGTGCTGCGGGCAGAATTCAGACTGGCGCCGGTTCCGGAGAAATACTACCGCATTGTGGTACAGTCCAATGATGAAAACATGGGAACGGTTTCCATGGATAAAGAGGACGGTGCTTACAAAAAAGGCGTGACAGCATATGTGAAGGCAGAAGCCAAAGAAGGATTTGAATTCGTGGGCTGGAAAGAAAAAGGACAGACCGAATATGTATCGAAAGATGCAGAATATCAGTTCAAGGTGACAAAGAACACCGAACTGACCGGAGAATTCAAAGCAGTGGAAGTACCGCACGTTCCGAGTGCACAGGAAATCTTAAACGACATCCTGGCAAACAATAAGATTCCATCAGAAGTGAAAGCAGGAACAGAAAGACTGGTTCTGCCGGAAGTTCCGGAAGGAAGCAAGATCGAGATCGTGGCAGTAAATCCGGAAGGAATCATCGGACTGGATGGAAAGGTAACAACACCGGAAAACGATACGGATGTGATTGTGACCATTCAGGTAACGGATACAAACGGAGCAACAGCCAAAGCTGATGTGAAGGTTTTGGTCAGAGGAGAAAAAGCCGATCCAAATCCAAATCCAGATCCAAATCCGAATCCAGACCCGGGTCCGGACGACGATCACAACGGAAATGATAACAATGGTGGAAACGACAACAACAGTGGAAACAATAACAATGGCGGAAGCAATAACAGCGGAAACAACAATACAGGAAACAATAGTGGAGGCAGCAACAGCGGAAGTCATAACAATGGAAGTACATCCGGTTCCCACTCTCAGAGTGTGCAGACAGGAGACAATGCCAATGTGATCATGTGGGCAGTACTTCTGGTGGCAGCAGTAGCAGTTGTCGGCGCAGTAGTGATTATCAGAAGAAAGAAAAAATAAACAGGATTGTAAAAGCCTGAAAAAATGAGATGGTGGATGAAATAATTGGTTTCATCCGCCATTTTTATCACGTAAATCTATTGCAGAATTGCAGATTTTGTGTTAGACTATAAAAGGTTATCCACAGGAGGTGTGAACGTATGGATATTTTAAAAATTGTGTTAATGATTATTTTTGTAATAGATTGTATTGCGTTGTCAGCAATTATTCTTCTTCAGGAAGGAAAATCCGCAGGACTTGGAACGATCAGTGGTGCGGCAGATTCTTATTGGGGACAGAATAAAGGTCGTTCTATGGAAGGCGCTCTTGTGAAGTCTACCAAGTTTCTTGCTATTTTATTTTTAGTACTTGCAGCAGTGCTGAATCTGAAAGTATTTAACTAAGAGAAAGCGATAAAACACTCTATGCAAAAATAGGGTGTTTTTCTTTTATGAAAAATTGACGGAAGTCGAATAGAGGATATAAAAAAAGGAACTACTAAGTATGAAAGAAGGTGAACGAATGGAACATACATTTGAGAAACGCAAAAAGGTGATCTATGATCTGATCTGTGACGATCTTTATGTACCGATGAAGCTGAAGGAGATTGCCATGCTTCTGCAGATTCCAAGAGAGCAGAGACACGAATTGAAAGAGGTATTGGAGGCGCTTGAGGCTGACGGTAAGATTTATGTTTCCAAGAAAGGAAAATATGTAAAAGGACAGCCTCAGTATTTAAAAGGAATATTTCAGGCGAATCTTCGCGGATTCGGATTTGTGCTCAGAGAGGATGAAGAGGATGTTTTTATTCCGGAAGAGAATATCAACGGTGCATTTCAGGGAGATGAAGTGGAATTTCTGATCACCAAGTCACCGGAGGGAAGACGAAAAGAAGGAAAGATTGTGCGTGTGGTATCTCATGGAACGACAAAAGTGATCGGTTTGTATGAGAAGAGCAAAAGTTTTGGATTTGTACGACCGGATAATCAGAGATTTTTGAAGGATATTTATATTCCGGCAGGCAAAGAAAAAGGAGCGATGACCGGACACAAGGTAGTGGTAGAACTGACGTCCTACGGCGGGGAAAATATGAAGCCGGAGGGAAAAGTCGTGGAGATCATCGGGCACATCAATGATCCGGGAACAGATATCATGTCCATTGTGAAAGGCTATGATATGCCGGTGGAATTTCCGGAGAAAGTGCTAAATCAGGCGGAACGTGTCGGAAAAGATGTCAGTGAAGCGGATATGGCAGGGCGCATGGATTTAAGAGACTGGCAGATGGTGACCATTGACGGAGAGGATGCAAAGGATCTGGATGACGCTGTTTCTCTGACAGAAGTGGAGAACGGATGGAAGCTGGGGGTGCATATTGCAGATGTGACTAACTATGTGCAGGAAAAAAGTGCACTGGATCGGGAGGCGCTGAAACGCGGGACCAGCGTGTATCTGGCAGATCGGGTGATTCCGATGCTGCCTCATAAGCTTTCGAATGGAATCTGTTCTTTAAACGCAGGAGAGAACAGGCTTGCGCTAAGCTGTATCATGACTGTTGACAAAAAAGGTGAGATTGTGGATCATGTGATCGCAGAGACGGTGATCCGGGTGGACCAGAGAATGTCTTATACGAGTGTTGCAAAAATTCTGGAAGCGCAGGATGAGCAGGAGAGACAAAAATACGAAAAGCTGGTTCCGATGTTTGAACAGATGGCAGAAGTTTCAGGGCTGCTTCGGGAACGCAGGAAAAAGAGAGGCGCAATCGACTTTGATTTTCCTGAGACGAAGATGATTCTGGATGAACAGGGAAGACCAGTGGAATTGAAACCATATGAGCGAAATGTGGCAACGAAGATGATCGAGGACTTTATGCTTGCGGCAAATGAAACAGTGGCAGAAGAGTATTTCTGGAGAGAGATTCCGTTTTTATATCGTACCCATGAGGCGCCGGAAGAAGATAAGGTAAAAAAACTGAGTACGTTTATCAATAATTTCGGATATCACATCCATATGGGAAATGAAATCCGCCCGAAAGAAATCCAGAAGCTGCTGGAAAAAGTGGAGGGAACTCCACAGGAGGCTCTGATCAGCAGACTGGCGCTGCGTTCCATGAAGCAGGCGCGCTATACACCGGAAAATGCAGGGCACTTCGGTCTGGCGGCGCAGTATTATACACATTTTACGTCTCCGATCCGGCGGTATCCGGATCTGCAGATCCACAGGATCATTAAGGAGAATCTGCGCGGCAGACTAAGTGATGACAGAATGGCACATTATGAAAAGATTCTGCCGGAGGTGGCAACACAGTCCAGTGAGATGGAGCGCAGAGCAGAAGAGGCCGAACGTGAGACCGTAAAATTAAAGAAAGTAGAATATATGCAGGATCGGATCGGAGAGGAATTCGAAGGTGTGATCTCCGGTATTACAAAATGGGGAGCATACGTGGAACTGCCGAATACGATCGAAGGTCTTGTACATGTGGTGAATATGAAGGACGACCACTATGAGTACCGGGAAGAGCAGTATGAACTGGTGGGAGAGCATTTCCGTAATGTCTATAAACTGGGACAGAGAGTCCGTGTGCGTGTCCTTGGTGCAGACCGGTTGCAGAGAACGATTGATTTTGAGTTTTGCGAAGAAAACGAGTAGAGTTTAACGGGAAGAAGAGAGGAAAGTGCGATGGCAAAAAAAGAAGGCAAATTGATCGCCAACAATAAAAAAGCATATCACGATTATTTTATTCTGGAAAAATATGAGGCGGGAATCGTACTGCATGGAACAGAGGTCAAATCCCTCCGCATGGGACAGTGCAGTATCAAGGAAGCGTTTATCCGGATCGAAAACGGGGAGATGTTTATTTATGGAATGCATGTTTCTCCTTATGAAAAGGGAAATATCTTTAATAAAGATCCGCTGAGACCGAGAAAGCTTCTGCTCCATAAAAAGGAAATTGACAAGATTTTCGGCAAGATGAAGGAAAAGGGAAATACAGTGGTTCCCCTCCAGGTGTACTTCAACGGAAGTCTTGTAAAAGTGGAAGTTGGACTTGCGAAAGGTAAGAAATTGTACGATAAGCGGGATGATATCGCGAAAAAAGACCAGAAAAGAGAAGCGCAGAGAGAATTTAAAATCAGAAATCTGTAAGAAATATGCCATCGGGCGGAAGTTATTCTTCCAGTCCGATGGCATGTTTGATTTCTGAGAGATTCTCTCCAGTAAAGACCATTCCATTCATCCCGAGCTTCTGAGCAGCTTTGATGTTTTCGGGTTTGTCATCCATAAAAAAGCAGTCGGACGGATCCAGTGAAAAGGTATCAAACAGATGCTGGTAAATATCCGGATTTGGTTTGAATTTTTTGATGGATCCGGAATAGACGGCACCGTCAAATAAGCGGGTAATCTCGAAAAAATCTGCATGTTCTTCAAAGAAAATCGGGGCGTTGGAAAGAATGTAAAGTCCTGTCTGCTGTTCTTTTAATCTGTGTATCATATCCCACACCGGCTGAATCGGGATCATGTGTTGATACCAGGTGTCAAAACATTTGTGTGCAGTTTCATGAAGTCGGGCAGGAAGCTGCGCAAAGGTCTCCTTCTGATATTCTTCATAGGAAATACTTCCTTCATCCAGTGCCTGCCAGTTGTGATAGACGGCATCTTTCAGAATGGGAAGATCTTCGCGATTGCAGTAGGAGCGCAATAAGTCATCTGATTGAAAGGTAGCAAGGACATTTCCGAAATCAAAGATAATATGTTTATAATTCATAAGTAAAATCCTTTCTGAAGCGTATTTGAAACTCTGTTTATCATAGCACAGAACAGGAGAAAATTCATCTATGGATCTTATGAGAAAGAAAGTGTGCTTTTGAGAAAAATGTGGTAAAATGGATAAAAGCATATTTTTCTAACATTCATTTGATTCCACGTGTGTAATGTGGAATATCTTATTCATTTCAAAAACAGGCAAACGCCTGTCCTTTCAGAAAATTCATGCTTTTCAAATCAAGCAGGCAGGAGTTTTCGGAAGGCGAAATCTCCTAAAAGAAAAAAAGAAGGAGGTTTTGTATGGAAATGCAAAAAGAAGAAGCCAAAATGCTTCAGTGGCATCCTGCATTTTTCGCAGAGATACAGATCGAACTGCAGGAAGATGCCGAACATCTGATTTTTGAGAATGAGCATCAGCTGGGAACCAAACCAAAAGAAATCGATGTTCTGATCATCAAAAAGGACAAGGATCGGGTAATCCGAAAGAATATCGGGCGGATTTTCCGACAACGTAATATCGTGGAATATAAAAGTCCCCTGGATTATCTAAGTATCGATGATTTTTATAAGGTGTATGGGTATACCTGTTTTTACAAATCCGATACCAGTCAGATGGACAGCATTCCGATAGAAGAACTTACGATTACTCTGGTAACAGGAAAGTATCCACGAAAATTGATTCACCACTTGAAAACAAAACTGAGATATCAAGTAAAAAAAGCGGAAAGCGGGATTTATTATGTAACGGGAGATAAAATTCCGATTCAGATTATTGTAACAAAAGAACTGACAGAAGCTGAAAATCTGTGGCTGAAAAGTCTGACCAATGAACTGGAACAGAATGAGACCGCAGAAAAATTATTGGAAGAATATTCAAAAAATCAGGCAAATGCACTGTATCGCTCCGTCATGGAATTGATCGTGCGTGCCAACAAACAGAAGTTTGAGGAGGTAAAAGGAATGTGTGATGCATTGCGGGAATTGATGAAAGATGAGATTGATGCGGAAGTGAACAAGCGCTTGGAAATAACTAAAAAGGAGAGCTCTGAAGCAGTAGAAAAACGAATCAATGCCCTGACTCTGGCGCTTTCTAAGGCTGACAGGATAGCTGATATTATAAAGGCAGCAGAGGATCATGACTATCAGCAGAAATTATTTGAGGAATTTGGATTATAAAGGGGTGTGACCATGCAGTACAATCATGAGTTGATCGTGCCGAATGAAGACTTGCCCTTTAAAATGTTTATTTTTGAAGGAAAAGAAGGAAATTACAAGCGGGAAACGCACTGGCATCGTTCTGTGGAGATTTTTGCGGTCTGTGAGGGGGAACTTTGTTTCTATATCAAAGAGAAGCCGTATCCTCTTGTGCAGGGAGAATTTATGATCGTGAATTCCAACGAAGTTCATTCCGTGCATTCTCCAAAGCCGAACCAGACGATTGTATTGCAGATACCGATCCGGTTGTTTGAGAATTATTTTACGGGAGAAGGATTCATCTGGTTCACACACAATCCGGTGGATCGGGATGAACGGCTGATGGAGTTGATCCGCCAGATGTATGAGGTGTACATAAAAAAAGAGCGTGGCTATGAAATGGAAGTGAAAGGTCTGTTTTATCTTGTGATGCATCTGCTGGTATCTGAGTATCAGCGGATTGATGTGACTGAGGCGCAGCTTCGGGACAATAAAAATCTGAACCGTCTTTCTACGATTACGTCCTATATTAAAGAAAATTATGCATCAGAAATGACACTGGAGAGTCTGGCGAAGATTTTTGGATATTCTCCGACCTATCTTTCAAGGATGTTTCAGAAATATGCGGGGGTAAATTTCAAAGCCTATCTGCAGGATATCCGGTTGAGATATGCATGGAAGGAAGTTAAAGACAGTGATAAGACCTTAAGTGAGATCGCTATGGAGAATGGTTTTCCAAACAGCAAGGCGCTCGCCAGATCATTTCAGAAAAAATACGGAATGCTTCCAAGCGAATATCGAAAAAGAGAGAAGTGACTGTTCACAATAACAAAGAGCAAGAAATTGACATAAAATAGATAAATAATAGGTCGCAGAAGCGAAAAAAAGTTGATAAAATGACCTCAATGGGAAACTTGGAGACAGGTTTTTGATTGGAGGTCATTTTTTATGGAGATTCAGAAAGTTACAGATACCGCATTTGCTAAATATGGAAAAGTGATGTCAGATATTCCGGTAGAGCGGATCTTAAAAGAGATGGAACACACGCCGCTTCCGGAAGATGTGATTTATGTTCCGTCTGTGGAAGCGCTGGAAGTACTTCCGGATGCGGTGGCAGTCAGAGAAAAAGGATTTGGAGGGCTGCCGATTCAGATTGGGTATTGTAATGGGAGCAATGTGAAGTTGAATGCACTGGAGTATCACAGATCCTCAGAGATTGATATCGCAGTGACAGATTTGATCCTGCTGCTTGGATGTCAGCAGGACATCAAAGACGATACCTATGATACAGCGCTTGTGGAAGCATTTCTTGTTCCGGCAGGAACCGCAGTAGAATTGTACGCGACAACACTGCACTATGCGCCATGTAATGCAAAGGAAGGCGGATTCCGTTGTGTGGTCGTACTTCCGAAGGGAACCAATGAGGCGCTGCCGTTTGCAGCGGAAGCAAAGGGCGAGAGCCGACTTTTAACAGCAGTGAACAAGTGGCTGATCGCACACGAAGACGCACAGATCGAGGGTGCGGTGAACGGATTAAAAGGTGAAAATATAACAATTGCGTAAAAATAAAAAGCAAACAGAAAGGATGGTAACAGTATGAGTAACATGCCAGAATTAAAAATCGGAGTCGTTGCAGTGAGCAGAGATTGTTTTCCGGAGAGTCTTTCCGTGACAAGACGGAAGAACTTGATGAAAGCATATACAGAAAAATATGGAGATGCAGATATTTACGAATGTCCGATCTGTATCGTGGAAAGTGAGATCCACATGGTGCAGGCATTGGAAGACATCAAAAATGCAGGATGCAATGCACTTGTTGTGTACCTTGGAAACTTCGGACCGGAGATCGCAGAGACATTGCTTGCCAAACATTTTGACGGACCAAAGATGTTTATCGCAGCAGCCGAAGAGAGCGGAGACAATCTGGTACAGGGAAGAGGAGATGCATATTGCGGCATGCTCAATGCAAGCTATAATCTGAAACTTAGAAATATAAAGGCATATATTCCGGAATATCCGGTAGGAAATGCAGAAGAATGTGCAGATATGATCGCAGAGTTCCGTCCGATCGCAAGAGCTGTCATCGGACTGAACAGTTTAAAGATCATCAGCTTTGGTCCGCGTCCGTTGAACTTCCTTGCATGTAATGCGCCGATCCAGCAGCTGTACAATCTGGGAGTTGAGATCGAAGAAAACTCAGAGCTGGATTTATTTGAGGCATTCCATAAACATGATGGAGATGAAAGAATCCCGGCAATCGTAAAAGAGATGGAAGCAGAACTGGGAGCAGGCAATAAAAAACCAGAAATCCTCGCGAAACTGGCACAGTATGAACTGACATTAAAAGACTGGGTAGAAGAGCACAGAGGATACAGAAAATATGTAGCGATCGCAGGAAAATGCTGGCCGGCATTCCAGACACAGTTTGGATTTGTTCCATGTTATGTCAACAGCCGTCTGACAGCGCAGGGAATTCCGGTATCCTGTGAAGTAGATATCTACGGTGCACTGAGCGAATTTATCGGAACAGTTGTCAGTGAAGATGCAGTGACCCTTCTGGATATCAACAATACAGTACCGAATGACATGTACAAAGAAGATATCGAAGGCAAGTTCCCATATACACAGAAAGATACATTTATGGGATTCCACTGTGGAAACACAGCGTCCTCCAAGCTGTCATTCTGTGAGATGAAATACCAGATGATCATGGCGAGAGCGCTTCCGGAAGAGGTGACACAGGGAACTCTGGAAGGAGACATCATCCCTGGAGATATTACATTCTTCCGTCTGCAGAGTACGGCAGACTGCAAGCTGCGCGCTTATATTGCGCAGGGAGAAGTACTTCCGGTGCCGACACGCTCCTTTGGATCCATTGGAATTTTCGCAATTCCGGAGATGGGAAGATTTTACCGTCATGTTCTGATCGAAGGCAATTATCCGCATCACGGAGCAGTTGCATTTGGAAAATGGGGCAAGGCATTGTTTGAAGTATTCAAATATATCGGAGTGGATGTCAGTGAGATCGGATATAATCAGCCAAAAGGTGTCAGATATCCAACGGAAAATCCTTGGAATGAGTAGAGTGGGAGGAAGCGTATGTTATACATAGGTGTGGATCTTGGAACATCAGCAGTGAAATTGCTGCTGATGGATGAGAACGGCAATATTCACAAAATTGTATCCAGAGAGTATCCGCTGTATTTCCCACATCCGGGTTGGTCAGAACAGAAACCTGGGGACTGGTTTGCCCAGAGTATGGAAGGAATCCGTGAACTGACAGCAGAATGTGACAAAAGTCAGGTCAGAGGAATCAGTTTTGGAGGTCAGATGCATGGACTGGTTGTTTTGGATGAGGCGGATCATGTGATCCGTCCGGCAATCCTCTGGAATGACGGAAGAACAGAAAAAGAGACGGAGTACTTAAATCAGGTGATCGGAAAGGAGACTCTTTCCAAATATACGGCGAATATTGCGTTTGCAGGCTTTACAGCACCGAAGATTTTATGGATGAAAGAACATGAACCGGAGTTGTTTGAGAAGATTGTAAAAATCATGCTGCCTAAAGATTATCTGGCATATAAACTGTCCGGTACTTTTTGTACTGAATATTCGGACGCATCGGGAATGTTGCTTTTAGATGTACAGAACAAATGCTGGTCAAAAGAGATGCTGGATATCTGTGGAATCAGAGAAGAGCAGCTGCCAAAGCTTTATGAAAGCTATGAAGTGGTTGGTAATTTGAAACCGGAAATCGCAGAAGAACTGGGACTTGGTACAGATGTAAAAGTCATTGCAGGCGCCGGAGACAATGCGGCGGCGGCAGTGGGAACCGGAACCGTAGGAGACGGTCAGTGCAATATTTCCCTTGGAACTTCCGGCACAATCTTTATATCAAGCAAGACGTTCGGTGTGGATCAGTACAATGCGCTGCATTCATTTGCACATGCAGACGGCAATTATCATCTGATGGGATGTATGCTCAGTGCGGCATCCTGCAATAAATGGTGGATGGATGAGATCTTAAAGACAAAAGAGTATGCAAAAGAGCAGGAAGCGATTGTAAAGCTGGGTGAAAATCAGGTATTCTATCTGCCTTATCTGATGGGAGAACGTTCCCCTCACAATGATCCGTCTGCCAGAGCGGCATTTATCGGGATGTCCATGGACACCACACGGGAAGAGATGACACAGGCAGTCCTGGAAGGCGTTGCATTTGGACTTCGTGATTCTCTGGAAGTGGCGAGAAATCTTGAAATTCAGATCGAACGCACGAAGATCTGCGGAGGCGGAGCGAAGAGTATGCTCTGGAAAAAGATCATTGCAAATGTGATGAATCTGAAAGTCGATGTGATCGAAAGTGAGGAAGGTCCCGGATACGGCGCTGCGATTCTGGCAGCAGTCGGATGCGGAGAATTTGAAAATGTGGAAAGCGCTGTGGATAAACTGGTTCATGTGGTGGAAACTGTGGAGCCGGAAGCAGAACTTGTGGAAAAGTATGAAGAACGCTATCAGAAATTCAAAAAATATTATCCTGCGCTAAGGGGATTGTTTTAATTGTGAGGAAAAAGGAGCATATCAGGAAGTAGATAGTTCCAAACAGGGGCAAGTATGACTCATGCGAGTCGCCTTGCCCCTGTAACTTTTCCATAAAAAGAGAAAAGGTGGTTAACAATCACCACCTTACGAGAGAATTTTCAATCATTCAGAAATATCTTGCGATATTTCCTTGCAGGAGTTTTTAAAAGAGTTTTTTCCGAGAAACAATTGTTTCATATTGGCGAATATTACCATCCTTATTTCCGTAGATGATGTCCATCGTTTTTGGCAACACTATGTCGAGTGTCCGAGATGAGAAATTTTGTATAAAGATATATTCGTATTCATCATCTGTCCGACTTGTTACCTCAATTCCATCAGGAATTGTATTTAGAATAGAATGGATATGATGTTTAGCTAAAATTTTGGCATAAAGATCATGGTAAAAAGGTTCTTCTGCGTCGGCACAAATGTAGTAAGCATATCCCTTACCATACTGATTTACTGTCAGCGCAGGTGTGCCTTGATAAAAATCACTTCCGTAATTCATGAGTGGTGTGGCACCGCTGAGTTGAATTAAATCGCAGAGATTTTTACATTTATAGGAAGTATTCAGTTGCAAAGAGTTTTCAGGGATTGGAATGAGTAAATTCTCTTCCCATTCATAGAGTCCATCAATTTCTTTACTTCTAAGTCCAAATACATCGAGTAAGCTATGTGGAGTTCCCTCAAGGTAGCATAGATCCGTTTCATTTACGATTCCACTCCAGTATGTCATGATTAGTATCCCACCATTTTCAACGAAAGTACGCAATTTTGTTTCGATACCAGATCGAAACATATATAACATTGGTGCAACCACAAGTTTATAAGAATCAAGGGATTGCTCCATGTTAATGATATCCACATTGAGTGCTGCTTTTCGAAGCGCCTGGTAGGATTTTAAGACACTTTCATGGTAAAAAAGTCCTTCATTTCGGGGACCTTTCGCGTCTTCCATTGCCCATCTGTTTTCCATGTCATAAATAATAGCAGCGGATGAATCTACTTTGCTTCCAATAACTTGTTTTAATTCTATGAGGGATGCACCAGTTTCAGTTACTTCGTTGAAAACGCGTGTATCAGATCCACCATAATGATCAATGACCGCTCCATGGAATTTTTCGAAACTTCCACGACTTTGTCTGATTTGGAAATATTGTACGCTGTCCGAACCATGTGCAATTGCTTGTAGAGAAGCAGATTGTAACAATCCCGGTTTTTTTAGTTTACTTATTGCTTGCCAGTTTGGACTGGAGGGGCAGGATTCCATTAAAAGAAATGGCTTCTGTTTCATACTCCGCATGAGATCATGCTGCAGTGCTGTATTGTATGCTGTACGAATTTCGTCTTCTTTATTCCATGTAGGATAGCTGTCCCAAGATACATAATCGATGTGCTTTGCCAGATTGTAGTAGTTTAAGCCCTTATAATCATCCATAAAATTAGTTGTAACGGGCTGAGTTGCACCACCATCTCGCAGAGCATGTATCTCTTCGCACATAAAATCAACTGTCTGATCTGTTACAAATCGTTTCCAATCAAGATTGAGGCCGTGTAGTCCGTGGTCTCCTATGGAAGATGGACTTTCAATTTGATGGAATGAATTATAGGTATGGCTCCAAAAGGTTGTCCACCATGCCCGGTTCAAGCTGTCAATATCTTTATATTTGTTTTTTAACCAGTTGCGAAAAGCTTCTTGACATAATGGACAATGGCATTCACCTCTGTATTCATTGGAAATATGCCACAGGATTACTCCCGGATGATTTCGAAATGTTTTAGCCAACTTTTGGTTGATGATTCGAACACGTTCTCTGTAAGCAGGTGAGGTGTAGCAATGATTATGCCGCTCCCCGTATAGTTGGCGTGTACGATCTTCACGGACACGGAGAACTTCGGGGTATGTTTCTGCCAACCAACGCGGACGGGCTCCAGATGGTGTGGCAAGTATGACCTGGATGCCGTTGTCGTAGAGTTTGTCAATTATGTCAATCAGCCAGGTGAAATTAAAACAATCTTTTATTGGTTCTAAAGTAGACCAGGAGAAAACACCCAGTGTTACAGTATTTATGTGTGCCTTTTTCATAAGAAGTAAATCCTGTTTTAAGATATCGGGTCTATCCAACCACTGTTCTGGATTATAATCACCCCCATAGATAAATTTATCAATATTTAAATCATTTTGGATCATTCTTCTTATCCTTTCTATCAGTAGTAATAAATTTGTTATAAAATGCAGTTTAAAAGTTTTCCTAAATTTACGCAATAATAAATATAAAATTAGGCGGTTACATTTTTGCACAGCGAACTGGCAAAAAAATGAATTTTTAAAATTTACAAGTTGGTGTAGAATGAGGGCATGAGAAAAAGGAAGGAGAGTAAGGATGAGACCCAAGTATCATATTTCACCGGAACAAGGTTTTTTGAATGATCCAAATGGTCTGGCACAATTTCGTGGAAAGTATCATGTGTTTTACCAGTGGCTGCCCGATGTTGTTCCACAGGGGAGTAAACAATGGCGACATTGCATTTCAAACGATCTGGTGCATTGGACGGACGAAGGGAGCGCACTACAGCCTGATGAGTGGTATGAAAAAAATGGTTGCTATTCAGGCTCAGGTATTACAACAGAAGATAAGTATTTTCTGTTCTATACAGGTAATGTAAGAGATGCTGAAGGGGGGAGAGAAACATATCAATGTGTTGCTGTATCTGACGATGGGAAGTCTTTTCAGAAAGAAGGTCCTGTGATCTATCTGCCTGATGGATATACTGCACATTTTCGAGATCCGAAAGTATGGAAGAAAAATAACAGCTGGTGGATGGTTGTAGGAGCACAGACAAAAGAATTGCAAGGTAATGTGGCATTGTTTGAGTCGAATAACTTGAAAAAATGGGATTACCGGGGAAATCTGCTAGATCCGTCAATGGACTGGGGATATATGTGCGAATGTCCGGATATAGTGGATATAGACGGACAACAATTTTTAATAGTCAGTTGTCAAAAAGAAACTGGGTGTAAAGGAATTGTTTTCAGTGGAAAGATGGACTACATCGAAGCAAAAATTCAATTAGACGATGTGGGTAATTTGCTGGATGCAGGATTCGATTTCTATGCGCCACAGAGTTTTGTAGATGAATCGGGACGGTGCATTCTACTGGGATGGCTTGGAGCAGGTAAGCTGGATTATCAGATGAGTCAGCCTACAGTGAAAGAGGGTTGGTTACATTCACTGACAATTCCGAGAGAGTTGTTTGTCCAGAACGGAAAGCTTCATCAGCAACCGGTTAAGGAATTAGAAAGTATCAGAAGACATGAGCGTGTAATCGAAGCAGAAGGACACACTTTCATTAATCAGGAAACATGGAGCGCAGAATTACTGGCAGAGCAGATATCTGATCAAAAATTTTCTTTTAATTTTGGAAATGTGCTGAAAATTAGTTTTGCTAATAACAGCATGGTTATTCAAAGAAAGCATTGGAGCAGCGAGGAATATGACGAAGTACGGGCAGAGATTTCTGTGATTAAAAATATCAGGGTGTTTTTAGATCAGTCTACTGCGGAAATTTTTGTGAATAATGGAGAAAAAGTATTTACATTTAAATCTTTCTTTACGGATGATAAATGGGTTGAAGTTGAATCCGAAAAAACAATTAGAATTAAAATATGGAGGATGGAGGTATAGAAATGGCAACAAATTATAAAGCAATTGCGAAAGAGATTATCGAGATTGTTGGAGGTGCTGAAAATATTATTTCAGCAGCGCATTGTGCAACAAGATTGCGTTTGATCGTAAAGGACAAAGAACTTATTGATGATAAAAAAATTGAGGCAATTGACATTGTAAAGGGATGTTTCTTTACGGCGGGGCAGTATCAGATAATTCTTGGAACAGGTATCGTGAACAAAGTATACGAAGAAGTAATGAAACTGGGTATTTCAGGCACTTCCAAAAATGAACAGGCAGCTACGGCAGCTCAGAATGGAAATGCACTGCAGCGATTGATTCGTATTTTTGCGGATATTTTTGTTCCAATTATTCCGGTAATGGTAGCCACAGGTTTGTTCATGGGATTAAGAGGACTTCTGACACAGGATGCTCTGCTTGCATTCTTTGGGACATCTTCGGATGCAATTCCACAGCAATTCCTTCAGTTTACTCAGATTCTGACAGATACAGCCTTCGGATTTTTGCCAGTACTTGTTTGCTGGTCGGCATTTAAAAAATTTGGCGGATCTCCAGTACTTGGTATTGTTATCGGTTTGATGCTTGTAAGTAATATTCTCCCAACTTCCTGGGATGTAGCTCAGGGAAATGCAGAGCCAATGATTTTCTTTGGGTTCATTAAAGTGAATGGATATCAGAGTTCTGTTCTTCCAGCATTTATTATTGGATTTCTAGGATCCAAAATAGAACAGTGGCTGCATGATCATGTACCGAATGCATTAGATTTGATTATTACACCGTTTGTTACAGTATTAGCATCTCTTTGCCTTGGGTTGTTCCTTGTAGGACCGATTTTCCATACGGTTGAAGTAGGTTTGGTTGGTGTTGTAAGTGCATTGTTTGAACTTCCATTTGGGATTGGAGGATTTATTTGGGGAGCATTATGTCAGGTAATTGTTGTAACAGGAGTTCATCATGCATTGAACCTCGTGGAAATTGAAATGCTTGCAAAAACAAATTGGAATCCAGTAAATCCAGTAGGATCATGTGGTAATGTTGCACAGGCAGGAGCTGCAATGGCTGTAGCTGTAAAATCTAAATCAGTGAAAATGAAATCACTTGCATATCCGTCTTCTGTATCTGCTTTGTTAGGAATTACAGAACCGGCCGTATTTGGTGTAAACTTAAGATTGGTCAGTCCTTTTGTATGCGGTTGCTTAGGAGGAGGAATCGGAGGCTGGTTAGCAGCAATTCTGGGATTAAAAGGAACAGGGATGTCAATTACTGGTATCCCGGGAATGTTATTATATTTAAATGAGCAGTTTCCATTGTACATATTGGTAAATGTGGTTGCATTTGGTGCAGCATTTGCATTGACTTATGTTTTTGGAATGAAAGGTGATGTACAGGAGTAATATGGACAAGAATCAGATAAAGAATCTGGTTCGGCAAATGACTCTCAAAGAAAAAGCCGGGCAGGTAACACAGTTGCCTTCCCGGTATTTTCAGATTAAAGGGAGTCAATTGACCGGAACGGAAAACAAGTTAGGAATAACAGAGTGCGAAAAATGGCAGGCAGGAAGTATTTTAGGGAAAATGGATGCAGAGTCTATGCGCAATATACAGGCAGAGAATATGAAACGGAGCCGCCTCAAGATTCCAATGATGTTTATGACAGATATCATTCATGGATATCAGACGATTTTCCCGGTACCACTTGCAATGAGTTGTTCATTTAATCCAGAATTAGTGGAAAAGAGTGCAGCTGTGTCTGCAAAAGAAGGGAGCGCTGCTGGATATCAGGTTACGTTTTCCCCGATGGTAGATGTTGTAAGAGATCCGCGTTGGGGACGTGTCATGGAAAGTTTTGGCGAAGATAAAAGATTAAATGCAGATTTTGGAAGTGCTATGGTTCGTGGATATCAAGGAGAAGATTTAAAACATCCAGAGAGCATGGCTGCATGTGTCAAACACTTTGCGGCATATGGTGCTGTACAAGGTGGAAGAGATTATAATACAGCAGATGTTTCTGAATATTCACTAAGGAATCAATATTTGCCACCATTTAAAGCGTGTATAGATGCGGGAACAAAATTAGTTATGGCTGCATTTCAAGCTTTGAATGGTGTTCCGGCAACTGCGAACAGATGGCTTTTAAATGATATCCTTCGAAGTGAAATGGAATTTCAGGGGACGGTTATATCAGATTGGGGCGCCGTTATGGAATTGATTCGGCATGGTGTGGCAGAAAACGATACTGATGCTGGAGAAGAAGCCTTGCGGGCTGGTATTCAGATTGAAATGGCAACGACAACTATCATGAAAAATATAGACGAATATGTAAATCTTGATCCCAATATAGAAATATTATTGGATAGAGCCGTTGAAAGCATCCTTCTATTAAAGAAAGAGCTTGGTTTGTTCGAGGATCCATATCGTGGAGTGAATGCACTACGTGAAAAAAATCAATTACGTTGTGCCAAGAATAGACAGGCAGCACTAGAAATGGCATTAGAGTCATGTGTTTTATTAGAAAATCATGCTGTGCTGCCGTTACAGAAGGATACATCCATTGTTTTGGCAGGTCCATATGCAGAATCGCAAGAGATACTTGGACCATGGTCTGTAGACGGGGTTGTTGAAGATGCTGTTAGTGTAGCTCAGGGACTCCGTAATAGAGGGGGATGTTTAAAAAGCATAATTCCACTTCCTTTTGAAAAAATATCAAAACAAGAAATGGAACATATTCTTGAAGATTCAAAAAAAGCAGATGTAACAATCCTTGCACTGGGAGAACCAGAATTATGGTCGGGAGAAGCTGGATGCAGATCCGAGATTACGCTTCCGGAATCACAATGCAGATTAGTAAAAGAACTATTTGAAAACAAAATTAAGACGGTTGTATTACTATTCAATGGACGTCCATTAGATTTGCGGTCAATTGTGCCCTATTCAGACGCAATTATTGAAATGTGGTTTCCAGGAACAGAGGGAGGAAATGCGGCAGCAGATTTGCTGTTTGGAACAGTGAATCCATCGGGACATTTGACAATGAGTTTTCCATATGGAAGTGGGCAGATTCCGGTATATTATAATATGGGAAATACTGGGCGTCCGAAGGAACTGCTGGAGCAGGAGCCAAGATATAAATCTCAGTATCTGAATATTCCAAATGAACCCTTGTATCAATTTGGATATGGGCTTAGTTACACGAACTTTGTTGTAGTATTTGATGGAGAAATACAGAAATTAGATGATGGAGCATATTCCGTGCCGATTAAAGTGACAAACACAGGAAATAGGGCAGGAAAAGCAGTAATCCAGGTATACATTCACAAAATGAAATCCAAAGTGGCAAGACCGGTCAAAGAATTGGCTGCATATCAAAAGGTGATGATCCGTGCAGGAGAAAGCGTGAGTATAAATATTCCTTTAGAAAAGAAAAGCTGGGATTATTGGATTCCAAATATTGGGTGGACAAAAGATGCTGGACACTATAAAATCATGGTAGGAACGGACAGTCAGTATGTGGAGGAATGTGATCTGATTGTCGAGTAGACATGATGGAGAACAAAATGTACAACAGAACGATTAAAATTATAAGGACGCTCGTAGGACATGAAAAAATGTCTTCGGTAGAACTGATGGATAAATTGAAAATCAGTCAAAGAACACTAAGAGCAGAAATAAAAGAGGCAAATAAGTTTCTTCAACAAGAAAATGTTTTCATTCATTCATCCAGCACAGGAGGATATTATGTGAAGCAAGAAGATCGTGCTCAAGTTCAGAAAGTTCTGGATGCGATCATTGAAGAAAGCAAAAGAGTGATCTTTCCAGAAACACCGGATGAAAGATTTTTGTTTGGAATTTCCTGGCTTTTCTTTTTAAACGAACCGGTATCTATTCAAAAATTGGCAGAAAAGCTTTATGTATCAAAAACGGCAATGCTGCAGACAAAGAAACAGATTCAAGATACGATCAGGTGGTATCATGGACTTTTTCTAGAGTCCGGGAAAAAAGGAATGTGGATTAGTGGAAATGAAAGAATTAAGAGACATGCCCTGGCAGAAATTTTAAATTATCGGACTTATGGCTCAATCCTAATGGAGCGTGTGATTACTTTTTTGTTCGGCAGCGAGAAGTATGAGGATTATATTTTGCTGTATCATCAATTGCCCCAAATTCTCTCAGAACACGGGTATCGATTGATTGATAAAGCAATAGAAGGATTTGCTCTTGATATTTTTATCAGTTTGATGAGAACTGATAAACAGTTTGTTCTTGAAGAACAGATGGATGATATCAGCTGTGAGAATGCATGTGTCGAATCGATATGCGCGGTTCTTTGCGAAATGGGATATCATGTAGGGGGTCGGGATCAATTGTTTCTTGAAGAATGTCTCAGTGCAAAAAGAGTGCTATATGTATTAGGAAAAGATTATCATATACCAGAGGAATATCTTTTAATTACAGATGGATTTTTAGACAGAGTTGATAGAAGATTTCACACGGATTATCAGAATAATCCAGAGCTGCTATCAAGATTGTCTGTACATATCATGAAGATGATAAAGCGTATTCAACAAGGGTATTTTGAGACCAATCCAGTGTTGGAAGATATTTTGAATTCTTATGAAAGGGATGTTGAAGCAGCAGATGAATTGAATAAAATACTGGAAGAAAAATATCATATAAAGGCAAATATTCATGAATTGTGTTACATTGCAATTTACCTGCGTGCATATTATGAAAGACGATTGAAAGCAGTTGTTTTGTGTGATATCGGAGAAAGTATTGCAGACAATATGATGCGTCGTATTAATGATTATTGCGGAGATAGGATTGAGATTTTGAATAAAATGTCGCTGGCAGAGTACAGATTAAATCCACTCCCAGTTGATTTATTAATTTCTACTGCTCGTGTTTATAATGTAAATTTATCGAAAAAAACAAAAGTAATATATGTGGATTATCTAATGAATGAGGAAAACTTAAAGGACATTCAAGAGTATTTGCTACAAGATATGCAGAAGGAGTAAAGCAGATGATTCGAATGATTGCAAGTGATCTGGATGGAACACTATTGCGAAAGGATTGGTCTATCTCAGAATATACGATTAAAATTATAAAAGAAGCACAGGCCAGCGGAATACGTTGGGTGACTGTAACAGGAAGATCAGATAGAGGTGCCCGACTAATTATGGAGAATTACGGTCTTAGCTGCGATTATATATTAATGAACGGGGCTGAATTTCGAGATACAAATGGAAATTTGATTAAGTCTGAAAATATAGATACGGATTTAGCAAGGTTTGTATGTGAAAAGCTTCATCGTGAAAATCTTGGATTTGAAATCAATACAGATCGGGGAGATTATACAACTACGATGGAATTAGCAGAGTATTCGGATTATTTGGAGGATGGATACGAGAAATTATTTGAAGAAAAACATAATATTCGTAAAATATTGGTTTTCTGTGATGATATTCCTAAAATCAGAAGAATAAAGCAACAAATTTATGACGCTAGTGGCTTGTCTGTTCTTTCCTCTTTTGAAAATAATATGGAAGTGACCTCTCAAAAAGCAAAAAAAGGAATTATGTTGAAGCAAGCGATGAAGCATTTTGGATTTTTACCAGAAGAAGTAGTCGTGTTTGGAGATGGTGAAAATGATATATCTATGTTTCAGGAATTTCCATGTTCTTATGCAATGATAAATGGGGTTGATGCTTTAAAACAATTTGCGTATCGAGTAACAGAATATTCAAATGATGAAGACGGAGTTGCAAAAACGGTAGAAAAGATTCTTAAGGCGTAGTGGTGAAATTCCGGACGGCAGGGAATGGAAATGAAACATGAGATCATGTTTATCTGATCGGAGATGCAAAACGGCCGACCAATGTGATGGATGCAATTTGGGCAGCATATGAGATTGCAAAAGATATTTAATAAAAGATGTGAGGTGATTTTGGCACAGGATTTTCCTGTGCCAAAATTATTTGTGGAAAAATTCCGGGTCCTGCTTTATAATAGCAATATCTATCTGCCGAGAGAAATAATACAAAGGAGAAGCACAAGTGAGTTTTTTGAAAGAAGTTATCCAGTTGTATGTGGAAAGAAAAGACTGGTTTTTAGAGTTGATCGCAGCGCATATTGGATTGTCACTGGTAGCAATTCTGTGTGCGGGCAGCATTGGGCTGCTGCTTGGTATCTGGATTTCAGAGCATGAAAAAGCAGCGGGGCCGGTTCTGGGAGTTGCCAATGTATTTTATACCATACCTTCGATTTCGCTTTTGGGAATGCTGATTCCGTTTTTGGGAATCGGAAATACAACGGCGGTTGCAGCGTTGACGATTTACGGGATCATGCCTATGGTGAGAAATACCTATGCAGGAATCAAAGGGGTCAGTGAAGAAATCATTCTGGCAGCAGAGGCGATGGGAAGTACCAGGATGCAGATCATGTGGAAGATCAAACTGCCGTTGGCAATGGGCGTGATCATAGCAGGTGTCAGAAATATGGTCGTAATGACAATTTCTGTTGCGGCCATCGCATCGTTTATCGGAGCCGGTGGTCTGGGGGTTGCGATTTACAGAGGAATTACGATTTATGATACAGCAATGACGTTTTGCGGCAGTTTTCTGATTGCATTGATCGCGTTGATCTGTGATTTTTTACTGGGTATATTAGAAAAACGAATGAAGAAAGGAAACAGTATATGAAAGTAAAAAAGATAGCAGCAGTTTTATTGGCAGGTGCCATGGTAGTTGGGATTGCGGGATGCGCAAAAGAGAAAGAAGAACCGATTAAAATTGCGACAAAACCGATGACAGAGCAGTATATCTTAGGAGAGATGCTGACACAGCTGATCGAGGAACAGACAGGGTATGAAGTGGAGCTTACCAAGGGAATCGGTGGTGGTACAAGCAATATCCAGCCGGCGATGGAAAAGAGAGAGTTTGATCTGTATCCGGAATATACCTCCAGTGGGTGGATCATGGTACTTGGACATGAAGCGGGAGAAGTCAGTGATGAAGAAATGTTAAGCAAGCTTCAGGAAGAGTATGAAAAAGAGTTTGATATGACATGGATTGGTCTATACGGATTTAACAATACCTATGCAGTGGTGACAACAAAGGAAGCTGCGGATCAGTATCAGTTGGAGACCTGTTCCGATCTTGCAAAAGTGTCAGATCAATTGGTATTCGGCGGTAATCCGGATTATATTGAACGTGCAGACGGATTCCCGGGACTTTCCAAAGCGTATGGTTTGAATTTTAAAGCCGTAAAGGATATTGATATTGGATTAAAATATGAAGCCCTGAAAAAGGGAGATATTGACGTGACAAACGGGTATACTACAGATGCACAGATCAGCAGGGACGATGTAAAGGTATTAAAAGATGATAAGAATTATCAGACCAACTACTATTGTTCTACAGTGGTCAGAAAAGATGCTTTGGAAAAATATCCAAAACTGGAAGAAACTCTTGAGCTGATGGATGGAATTCTGACAGATGAAAAAATGGCAGAATTGAATTATCAGGTAGAAGAAGAGGGAAAAGATGAAGCAGAAGTAGCAAAAGAGTTTCTGCTTGCAGAAGGACTGTTAAAGAAATAGAGTCAAGACAGAGGATAAGAATAGAAATGATTCGATTTGAACATGTAAACAAAAGTTTTGGAAACGAACAGGTGCTTATAGATTTTAATCTGGAAATACCGGAAGGGGAGTTTTTGACGGTGATCGGTCGTTCCGGATGTGGAAAGACAACCATGCTTCGTATGATCAACGGCCTTCACACTCCAGATTCCGGAAGGGTACTGGTGCAAGAAAAGAATGTGGCAGAGACAGACTTGATCACTCTTCGCAGAAGTATCGGATATGTGATCCAGAACAAAGGATTGTTCCCGCATATGACTGTGTCAGAGAATATTACATATGTTCCGGTGATCAGCGGAAAGAAAGACAAGCTCGAAAACAGAAGACTTGCGGTGCGTCTGCTAAAGACAGTAGGGCTTCCGGAAGAGATGGCAGATCGCTATCCGTTGGAGCTTTCCGGAGGACAGCAGCAGAGAGTGGGCATTGCAAGAGCACTTGCGGCAGACGCAAAGATTTTATTAATGGATGAGCCCTTTGGAGCTTTGGATGAAATCACAAAACGGGCAATGCAAAATGAAATGCTGTCTTTGCAAAAGCAGCTTCATATGACAATCGTATTTATTACACACGATATTCAAGAAGCGATGAAATTGGGAGATCGCGTGCTTGTAATGGAAAAGGGGCGGATCGCACAGCTTGGTACACCCCGGGAAATACAGGAGCATCCGGCCGATGATTTTGTAAGAGAACTGACACAGTGGTGATAAAAAATTGTGGTTAAGAAAAGTATGAATAAATAGTAAAAAGGGAACGTGCGATATTTCGCCGTTCCCTTTTCAATGGACCTGGCGGGAGTCGAACCCGCGTCCAAAAGCCTATCCCATGTACTTCTACTATCATAGTCAGTTCTTTTTGATTCCCCCGGCTGCACGAAAACGGACATCCTTACAACTTCGGTAGCTTCATGATACGCCTGACAGCTCAAAGCTTTGCTGCCATCGTTTCTCACAAAAGTCGATGCCAGATTCTCAAGGTGTGAGTGCCTTAAGGCTGACAAGCAGCAACTAGGCTGCTAACGCGTAATTTTCATCTGCGTTTAATTTTAAGTTTGCGATTTGACGCATCTGCCTGCGGATAGCTTCTCCATCTTCAAGACCCCTGTCGAAACCAGTACAAGCCCTGAATCATACGGTTTATCACCGTTCTACTTATAATATAGGAGAATCTGATAAAAAGTCAAGGGGAAACTTGTAACAGATTTGGATTTTTCGTTTATTTTCTGGAAAATTGTGATAAGATATAAAATAGGTTTTGAAAAAACAAAAGCAGCGGGAGTTTTGATTGAAGAAAGGGGAGAGCATATGCCGACAACGTATACACATTATCGATTTGGAAAAGATGTTCTGGATGCACTTCCGAGAAGAATCCGGACGGCAATGGAGACAAACAGAGAATTATTTGATATCGGTCTGCACGGACCGGATATTTTGTTCTATTATAGAGCGCTGATTCCCAATTCTGTGAGCGGACAGGGATATGGAATGCATAAGCAGATGGCGGATTTGTTTTTTGAGAAGGCGAAAAAGGTAATTGCCGATGCAGATGACAAAACCATGAGCAGGGCTTATATCTATGGTTTTATCTGTCATTTTGCGCTGGACAGTGAATGTCATCCTTACGTAGAGAAGATGATCCAGAAAAGTGGAATCGGTCATTCAGAGATTGAGATGGAGTTTGATCGTTATCTGCTGACAGAGGACAAATTTGATCCTTTGACTTACAGGCAGACGGAGCATATCCATGCTACTGAGAAAAATGCAAAGGTAGTCGCGCCGTTTTTTGATCATGTGACTGCCCAGCAGGTGAGAAAAGCACTGAAAGGGATGCAGTTGTGCCATAAAGCGTTGTATGCACCGGGAAAAACAAAGAGAAACCTGTTGTTCGGAGCAATGAAGACAGCAGGACAGTATGACAAGTTCCATGGGCTGGTGATGAGTGAAGAACCGAATCCAAAATGCAGGGAATACTGTCTGTTATTGAATAAATTGTATGAGGGTGCAATCCCTGTGGCAGTAGATTTGATCATGAAGTATCAGAATTATCTGCTTGGAACCGGTGATCTTCCGAAACGGTTTCACTGCACGTTCGGGGCAGGTGACAAGTGGGAGGAACTGGTGCTGTGAGAAAGAAGGCATGGACGTTTGGCATTCTGACAGGACTGCTGTTGTCTGTGCTCTGCCCGTTTACAGTACAAGCTCAGATTGCATCGCCGCAGGCGTTTCAAAATCTGTCCTGGAAGATGGTGAAGGAAGAGCCGATCGAAACAGAACATGGAGTCGTACAGTCCATATGTGCGACAGACGATTACATCGTTTGTCTGGAAAACGTGCTGGATGGAAGTGGACAGCCGGATATTGTAAAGGCATACTACCGCAATGACAAGGACAAAAACGGCAATCCGGTAGAGCAGTATTCCCTTGCAATGCAGGTACAGGAGACAGATTATGAACATGCCAATGGAATGGCATATAATCCGAATACCAATGAGATCGCGGTCAGTCTTTATACCAGTTATCAGAAGGAAAACAGAGGATGTCTTTTTATCATGGATGCAGATACACTGAAATTCAAGCGCAAGGTGAAAGTGACCGATTCCTATAATATCCTGGGAATCGGTTATGATTCGGCAAATGACAGGTATGTGATCCAGACAAATGCAGATGGAGGATATCAGTTTAAGATTTTAAATAATGAGTTCCAGGTCACAGAAGATCTGGGAGATCTGGGCGGTTATGCAGGGGATGGAAATTATCAGGACCTGTGTGTGACAGAAGATTATGTTTTGAATTTTCCTCTGACACTGTTTTCAGGAAATGGTGATTTTCTGAATGTATACTCTCTTTCTGAAAAGAAACTGCTGTATTATGAAAAGCTGGATTTTCAGTTTGAGGATCATGTCACCAGTGATGAGCCGGAATCGATCTGTGAGTTGGATCCGGGAATCTTTCTGGCAGTTGTGAATGTCACATTATCTGACGGGACAAAGAAGGTCAGATTGTACAGGATGGAAGTGCCTTACCAGTATGAGGTTGAAGTAAAGGTTCAGGTTGGGGAGGACAAGCCGTCAGTTTCCAGGAAAACAGTGCTGCGCGGAGAAGCATTTGATGCAGAGTATCCGGAGAAAGAAGGATGCAGGATCGCTTCCGTCAAGATTGATAAAAAAGAGATTGATCTGGAAAAGTATCAAAGCAAATATACTTTGAAATCCGTACAGGGGGCACATACGATTTCTATCGTTTATAAAAAGAAACTGGCAATGTGGAAGATCATACTGCCTGTTTGTGTCGGAGTGGTACTTTTGTCAGCGGGCTTTGTTTTTTACTTAAGAGTCCTGCAGATACGGCGGATCCGAAAGCGCAAACTGGAAGCGGAAAAACGCCGCAGAGCGCGGATCAAATGGCACAACGACGAGTGGAATATAGACGAAATTTATTGAATTTTCAGAAACAGTTCATAAAAAAAGAACTGTTTCTTTTTTTGCCTCATGCTATAATAAAGCGGAAAGGATGGGTAATGTATGGATACATTTGTAAAGTTGGAAAATATTACAAAAATTTATCATATGGGAGAAGTAGAAATCCGGGCAGTAGACGGAATCGATTTCTCGATACAAAAAGGTGAATTTGTAGTGATCGTAGGCCCAAGTGGGGCAGGAAAGACGACGGTTTTGAATATACTTGGCGGGATGGACACCGCCAGTGGCGGTCGGATCACAGTGGACGGTCAGGATATTACAAAGTACAGTGAGAGGCAGCTGACGGGATACCGGCGGGATGATATCGGGTTTGTGTTCCAGTTTTATAATCTGATCCCGAATCTGACTGCTCTGGAGAATGTAGAGATGGCGCTTCAGATCTGCCGAAATCCGCTGGATGCAAGAGCAGTATTAAAAGAAGTTGGACTGGAGGAGCGAATGGACAATTTCCCGGCACAGCTTTCCGGGGGAGAGCAGCAGAGAGTTTCTATCGCAAGAGCTCTGGCTAAAAATCCAAAGCTTCTTCTGTGTGATGAGCCGACCGGAGCGCTGGATTATAATACCGGAAAGGCGATCCTGAAGCTTTTGCAGGAGATGTGCAGGGAAAAGGGAATGACCGTGATCGTGATCACACATAACTCGGCACTGGCACCGATGGCCGATCGTCTGATCAAGATCAAAAACGGAAAAGTATCCAGTATGAAAGTAAACGAGAATCCGATATCCATAGATGAGATTGAGTGGTAGGGGGATGAGATGAGAAAAAAAGCATTGCGAAAAGATTTTTATATGGAAATACGAAAGAGCTTCGGAAGATTTCTCTCCATTTTTTTCATTGTTGCCATAGGAACTGCGTTTTTTTCGGGAATCCGGGCAGCGGAACCGGATATGCGCTTATCGGGAGACGTGTATTTTGACCAAAGTAAGCTGATGGATCTGCAGGTAATCAGTACGATGGGGCTGACAGCGGATGACTTGCAGGCGATACGGGAGATCAAGGGAGTGGAACAGGCACAGCCTGTCTATTCCATGGATGCCTTGTGTGATGTGGACGGCAGTCAGAAGGTCGTACATATTTTTTCCTTTCAGGATGGGATAAATGAGCTGAAGGCAGAAAAGGGGCGTATGCCCGAGAAAGCGGACGAGTGCGTGGCAGATGCAGATTTTCTGGCATCCAGCGGATATCAGATCGGAGATAAAATCACATTTCTGAAGGATGAGGATACAGAAGTGACAGAAGAACTGACACAGAGCACCTTTCAGATCGTGGGAAGTGTGAGCAGTCCGGAGTACATTTCCTTTTCCAGAGGAAGCAGTATGATCGGAAACGGAAGTGTCAGCGGGTTTGTATCGGTACTTCCGGAAAGCTTTCAGATGGATGCGTATACAGAAATTTCGATTCAGGTGAAAGGCGCAAAAGAAGAGACTGCTTTTACAAAAGAGTATGATAATCTGGTGGATGAGACGAAAAAGAAAGTGGAAGCGATCCAGTCGGAGCGTGAGGATATCCGTCGGGAAGAGCTGATGCAGCAGATGGATCAGAAGCAGGCAGAATTACTGGCAGAAGTTCCGCCGGAGGCGATGGAAATTGCAGCACCTCAGATCCAACAGCAGATCGAGCAGCAAAAGACAAGCCTGGAACAGGGAAAGTGGTATGTAAATGACAGGGAAGATCTGACAGAGTACAGTGGCTACGGAGAGAATGCCGACCGAATGCGGGCCATCGGGAGAGTATTTCCTGTTTTATTCTTTTTAGTTGCGGCGTTGATCAGTCTGACTTCTATGACGCGTATGGTGGAAGAGCAGAGGACTCAGATCGGAACACTCAAAGCGCTGGGATATTCCAGGCGCTCCATTGCCGGAAAATATTTGGGATATGCATTCTGGGCGACAGTGGGAGGCTGTGTGTTCGGTGTGCTGGTTGGAGAAAAAATCCTTCCTTATATCATTGTGACAGCTTATGGAATTATGTATCCTCATATGAATACGGTTGTGATCCCATATAACCTTTATTATGGAGTTTCTGCGTCACTGACGGCTCTGTTATGTACGATGGGAGCGACATGGTTCTCTTGCTATAAAGAATTGAGAGAACAGGCTGCGGAATTGATGCGCCCTCCTGCCCCGAAAAAGGGAAAACGAGTATTTTTGGAGAAGATTCCATCTTTGTGGAGTCAGTTCAATTTTATCTGGAAGGCGACGATTCGGAATCTGCTGCGTTATAAGAAGCGGTTTTTTATGACAGTGTTTGGAATTGGCGGATGTATGGCTCTGCTTTTAGTGGGATTTGGCCTGCGGGATTCGAGTGTTGATATTGCGAAGCTTCAGTATCATGAACTTCAGCTCTATGATGCCAATATTATTTTAAATACCAGCGCCAGTAAGCAGGAGCAGAATAATGTGGAACAGGAGCTGTACTGGAATGATCAGGTAGATAAGACGGCGGTGGGATATCTTGGTCAGATGAAGGTAAAACATGGGAACGAAGAACAGGAAGTATATCTGAATGTTCCGGAAGATCTGCAGGATTTTGAAGAAATGGCAGTATTTCGTGATCGCAGATCTCATACGCAGTATGATCTGGAGACGGAGGGGGTAATCCTTACAGAGAAGACAGCGAAACTTCTGGAAGTAAAGGAAGGGGATACGATCACGCTCTGCCAGACAGGAAAAGAAGATGTCAAAGTAAAGGTCGGAAAGATCTGCGAAAATTATATCGGGCACTATCTGTATATGGGTCCTGAAATGTACCGGTCTCTGTATGGGGAAAAACCGCAGTATAACAGTGTGTATTTCCAGATGAAAGAAGGATATGAAGATCAGCTGGAGGTTTTGGGTGAGGATATCTTGAAAGGAGAAGGAGCGCTGAATATCAGCTATACAGATTCCATCGAAGATCAGCTGGATGACATGCTTGGAAGTCTGGATATTGTAATGGCAGTGCTGGTTATTTCGGCAGGGCTTCTGGCATTTGTTGTATTGTATAACCTTAACAGTATCAACATTACAGAGAGAAGAAGAGAACTGGCAACATTGAAGGTACTTGGATTCTATGATAATGAAGTATCGGCATATGTATACAGGGAAAATATGATACTGACTGTGATTGGCGGCGTTGCCGGTATGATTCTCGGAAGTATCCTTCACCGGTTTGTGATCGTGACAGTAGAAGTAGATTCCGCGATGTTCGGACGTAGTATTGAAATGTCCAGTTATGGATACAGTTTTCTGATTACACTTGCATTTTCTGTATTTGTAAATCTTGTCATGTATTTTAAACTCAAAAAGATCGATATGGTGGAGTCATTAAAGAGTGTAGAATAAATTCAGAAATTTCACAGTACGGACATAAATCTTTGCTATGATGAAGCTAAAGAGTGGCAAGATGAGGAGTGAGGAAAAGATGGACAAGACGAAAATTTTAGTAGTAGATGATGAGAGCAGGATGAGAAAGCTGGTAAAGGACTTTCTTGCGCGGCAGGGATATACTGTGTTAGAGGCCGCAGACGGCATGGAGGCGATGGACTATTTTTATGCGGATAAAGATATCGCGCTGATCATTTTAGATGTAATGATGCCGAAGATGGATGGCTGGCAGGTTTGCCGGGAGATCCGTATGCATTCAAAGGTGCCGATCATTATGCTGACGGCAAGATCGGAAGAGCGGGATGAGCTGCAGGGATTTGATCTAGGCGTGGATGAATATATTTCCAAGCCGTTCAGTCCGAAGATCCTGGTAGCCAGAGTAGAAGCAATCCTTCGAAGAACCCAGGGAAGCGGAAACGCAGATGAGATTTCAGCAGGCGGAATCGTGGTGGACAAAGCGGCACATACAGTGATGAGTGATGGATCACCGGTAGATCTGAGTTTTAAAGAGTTTGAGCTCTTGACATATTTTATGGAGAATCAGGGAATTGCGCTTTCCAGAGAAAAGATTCTGAATAATGTGTGGAATTATGACTATTTCGGGGATGCCAGAACGATCGATACCCATGTCAAAAAACTCAGGAGCAAGCTGGGGGACAAGGGCGAATATATCAAGACCATCTGGGGGATGGGGTATAAGTTTGAGGTAGAGTAATGAAACATTCGATCAAAAGGCAGATGACCGTAGTATTCAGCGGACTGATCATTTTTATTCTGGTCATGATGTTTCTCGTATATTCCAAGTGTCTGGAGACATACTACATCATGCATAAGGAGAGTGACCTTCTGGAAGTGCATAAGACAGTGGGGACGGCACTGGCACAGGGAAATAAGGAAGATGAGCGCGCGTGGAAAGTGATGGAGCGCACGAATATCTCCATGCTTGTGTTACAGGATAATCAGGTGATCTTCTCGCCGAGAGGAGATCAGGAACAGCTTGTCAGCCAGCTGCGCGGATATGTATTCAATCAGAATCAGGATGAAGGCGAGCTTCTGAAAAGTACGGACAACTATGAAATACGAAAGATCAGAGATCCGGTAGCAGGAATTGACTATCTGGAAATGTGGGGAACCTATTCTAATGGAGCGATCTTTATTCTGAGGAGCCCGCTGGACAGTATCTGGGAGAGCACGGCGCTTGCAAACAAGCTGCTGGTCTATGTCGGAATTGCGGCACTGGTGCTGGGAGGCATTCTGGTATCTTTGTTTGCAAGAAAGATCACAGAGCCGATCACAGAGCTTGCTTCCCTTTCCAGACGGATGTCAGAGCTGGATTTTGACGCAAGGTACAACGGAGGCGGAGAAGATGAGATCGGAACGCTCGGGAATAATTTCAATATTATGTCCGAGCGTCTGGAGAAGACAGTTTCGGAACTGAAGCGCGCTAATAATGAGCTGATGAAGGATATTGAGAAGAAAGAAAAAATGGAAGATATGCGGAATGAATTTCTGGGCAATGTTTCTCATGAGTTAAAAACACCGATTGCTTTAATCCAGGGATATGCAGAAGGATTGAAAGAAGGCGTCAGTGATGATCCGGAAAGCAGGGAGTTTTATTGTGATGTGATCATGGATGAAGCTTCCAAGATGAATCTCATGGTCAAGAATCTTCTGACGCTGAATCAGCTTGAGTTTGGAAATGATGAAGTTACATTTGAACGTTTTGATGTGTCCAAACTGATCCAGGGTGTGATCCAGAGCTGCGAGATCCTGATCCAGCAGGCGGATGCGAAGATTGATTTTATCGGTGAGAGTCCGGTCTATGTGTGGGCAGATGAGTTCAAAACAGAGCAGGTGATCCGCAATTATCTCACCAATGCGATCCACCATGTGGACAATGAGCGCAGAATCGAAGTCCGTGTCCTGTCAAAAGATGACATTGTTCGGGTGACGGTGTTCAACAGTGGCCATCCGATCCCTCAGGAAGACCTTGCAAAGTTGTGGGACAAGTTCTACAAAGTAGATAAAGCACATACCAGAGAGTATGGCGGCAACGGAATCGGACTGTCGATCGTCAAAGCGATCATGGAGTCCTTCCATCAGAAATACGGAGTCAGAAACTTTGACAATGGTGTGGAATTCTGGTTTGAGCTGGACGGGAAATCAGCTTTACATGAAGAACAAAATGCGGTAAAATAATCTGCAAATGCAGGCATACAACGTGCCAACTGGAAACAGGAGGTATTTTGTATGCCTTTTTTCATAGGAAAAACGTTCAGATGAAAGGAGCACATACATGACAGTAATTATCGATTATGGCGCAGGAAATATCAAAAGTGTAGAAAAAGCACTGCTCGCTCTCGGACAGGAGGTCGTGATCACAGATGATGCAGATACGATTTTAAATGCCGAAAGGATCATACTTCCCGGCGTCGGTGCGTTTGGCAACGCAATGGCACAGCTTGAAAAAACCGGACTGGATGAAGTGATCCGCGAAGCTGTAAGAAGAAAAATCCCGTTTCTTGGAATCTGTCTTGGTCTTCAGCTCTTGTTTGAAAAGAGTGATGAAGCTTTGGGAGTGAAAGGCCTTGGGATTTTAAAAGGGGAAGTGAAGAAGATTCCGGCACAAAAGGGATTGAAGATTCCTCATATGGGATGGAATTCTCTGCATTTTGCGCATAATGGAAGGCTGTTTCAGGGAATCGAAGAGGGCGCATATGTTTATTTTGTACACTCTTATTACCTGGAAGCAGAAGAAGAGTCGATCGTGAAAGCTTCTGCCGAATATGGGGTACATATCCATGCTTCCGTGGAAAAAGAAAATGTATTTGCCTGTCAGTTTCATCCGGAAAAAAGCGGTGAGACAGGTCTGAAGATCCTGAAAAATTTTACAGAACTGTAAGGGGGAAGAGGCGATGTTTACGAAGAGAATTATCCCATGTCTGGATGTAAACAACGGACGAGTTGTAAAAGGCGTGAATTTTGTGGATTTAAAAGATGCCGGGGATCCGGTAGAGATTGCGAAAGCGTATGACGCGGCAGGTGCAGATGAACTTGTATTTCTGGATATTACTGCATCTTCTGACGGGCGCGGGACAGTGATCGATATGGTACGGGAAGTGGCAAAGTGTGTGTTTATTCCGTTTACAGTCGGCGGGGGAATCCGCACAGTGGAAGATTTTAAAGCACTGCTTCGCGAGGGGGCAGACAAGATTTCCATTAATTCTTCTGCGATCGCCAATCCGCAGCTGATCCGGGATGCAGCGGATAAATTTGGCAGCCAGTGTGTAGTGGTGGCGATCGATGCCAGAAAGAGAGAGGATGGAAGCGGCTGGAATATTTATAAGAACGGCGGACGCGTGGATGTCGGGATCGATGCCATTGAATGGGCGAAAAAGGTGGAAAGTCTGGGCGCAGGAGAGATTCTTCTTACAAGTATGGACTGTGACGGGACAAAGGCAGGATACGATCTGGAGCTGACCAAAGCGGTGGCAGAGAGCGTGTCCATTCCGGTGATTGCATCCGGCGGTGCGGGGATCGTGGAGCATTTCAAAGAGGCGCTGACAGACGGCGGCGCAGACGCAGCACTGGCGGCATCCTTGTTCCACTATAAGGAACTGGAGATCCGGCAGGTCAAAGAATATTTGAGGGAGCAGGGGATTTCCGTCAGACTAATATAAAACAAAAGAGAGGAAGTGAACATCATGTCTGGAATCAATGGAGACTGGTATGAAGCATTAAAGGGGGAATTTAAGAAACCTTATTATAAAACATTATTTAATACGGTCAATGAGGAGTATCGGACCAGACAGATTTTTCCGCCGGCGAATGATATTTTCAATGCGTTTCATCTGACACCTTTAAAAGATGTGAAGGTAGTGATTCTCGGGCAGGACCCGTATCACAATTTTAATCAGGCGCATGGGTTGTGCTTCTCGGTGAAAAAGGGAGTGCAGGTTCCTCCGTCTCTGGTTAATATTTATAAAGAGCTGCAGGATGATTTGGGCTGTACCATTCCGAACCACGGGTGTCTGACAAAATGGGCCGAGCAGGGAGTACTGATGCTCAATACGGTGCTGACGGTGCGGGCGCATGAGGCAAATTCCCACAGAGGGATCGGCTGGGAAGAATTTACAGATGCAGCGATCATGGCAGTCAACGCACAGGATCGGCCGATCGTGTTTATTCTGTGGGGAGCGCCGGCACAGCGCAAAAAACGGATGCTGAACAATCCGAAGCATTTGATCCTTGAGGCGCCGCATCCGAGTCCCCTGTCTGCATACAGAGGATTTTTCGGAAGCAGGCCGTTTAGCCAGACCAATCAGTTTCTGGAAGAACATGGGGTGACACCGATCGACTGGCAGATTGAGTAAGGCCATCAGGAATCCAGATACTGAAAAAGCTGGTTTACCGTATGTTCTACCATATCTGACTGATAGAAATAGTACAGCTTGTTATTGCGGACTTCATGGCATACAAAACCATTCAGATACAGCTGATTCATATGATGCGAAATGGTCGCAGTTGTCAAAGAGAGCCTTTTTGCCAGATCACTCTGGTAAGTGGGTTCTTTTTTTAAAATGGAAAGGATTGCCAGTTTGGTTGGATCCGAGAACATTTTTAGGTGTTCACTGAGCTGCTCTGTGGAGAATACTTCCCGGGAAAAAGTGTCAATAGCGCAGAACAGAATGCCCAGACGGACAATATTGGAACGTTGTGTTTTGTCAGCAAAAGAAGTATAAAAATCGGCCATATTACAGAGAGAAAGACAAGGGAGGATGCAGGTGTCCTGTGGGAGCGTCATTCCCATTCTGCGAAGCAGGATTTTCTGGCAGTCTTTGGAGGAAACCAGAGTATCACAGTATGTGTAAAGAGAATGATATTTGTTCAAAATCGGCTCAATTGCGGCGGCAATTTGTTTTAACAGGAAAAGACATTCTTTTATCCAGGTCTTTCCATCTAATAAAATTTGCAGCATGGCAAGTTTTTCAGGAGCATCCAGAGAACTTTTCAGGACACAGGATACCGGATCGGAAGGCGTTTCTTCAAGATGAAGGATGGAAGCGGTCCATTTTGCGCCGTGATCATCTTCAAAATGCCTGCAGATATCATCAAAAGAGACGCCGTGCTCCATGATATCATAGTAGATGTAAAAGAAATCACGAATGAAAAAAGTAGGAACATTCCCCTCATCTGGCGGTGTAAGCTGTGTATAAAGTGGATTTGAGAGATTCGGTGTGAGCGATTCGGAAGCTTCCATCATTTCCAGCAAAGGTTGGAAAAGCTCTGTGATCAGTTCTTTTTCCGGCCGCTTTGCGAGAATGCTGTTACGCATCGCGAGACAGTCATCCTTTAAAAGTTTTCGTGTTAAAATTCCAAATGCTTCTGCGTATAAATCAGGTGTCAGTTTGTTCATTGTTAAAAGTATTCCTTTCTAATCTAAATATTCTTATTTGAGTTTTGATATTTCCCGGTCAAAAAAGTCTCCGCATCTGCTGATCTTGAAAAGGAAAAGGAGCAGAAGAGAAAAGATCCCTGTTCCAAGAAAGATCATGGGGATTTTTATATAATGTACAATTCCCGCAAGCAGAAAAGAGAGAACCGGCATGATGGCACTTCCGGCAGAATTAAAAAATCCGGCGGTGCGGGCAAGGTATTCGGGTTCTACGATTTTGACAAACGTAGTATTGAGAAATGCTTGAAAAATTCCCATACCGCATCCCTGTATACAAAACAGTCCAATCCATACTGGCAGAGTCATGCCTCCATTCAGGGAAGGAAGGACTGCCAGAATCAGATAAAAGAGTCCCCATATCCCAAGAGAACACCAGGTATAGACAAAAGACGGCCGGATCAGTTTCTGGATTTTCGGATAGAAAAACAGAAGCAGCAGGCTCGATAAAATCGTCAGAATATCAGCGCAGGCAAGGTATTCTGAGGATTTGTGCAAGGTTCCGCTGATGTAGGCCGCCGAAAGGGAGGAAAGGATCGTGGCAAGTGCATTGCATAACAAAGCTCCGCTGACAAACAGAAGAAACAACTTGTTTTTGCAAAAATAAAGAACGCCTCCTTTTAGATTCTCCCAGTAATTAGTTTGCGTAATAGCCATATCCAGATGTTCTTCTACCTTCATCGCACCAATCAGGCATGCAGAAAGGAAAAAACTCAGCAGATCCAGACCGATGGCAAGGCCGGGGGCTATGGCCACAAGAACTCCTCCTGCAGCAGTTCCTGCGATCATACAGACCTGAGAACTGATCTGATTGAAGTTGATGCCCTCGTCAAGCTCTTCGTTGGCAAGCACTTTTGGCAGATAAGAAACTCCGGCGGGAATGCGAAATGCCTCGATACTATTAAAGAGAAAGGTAAATGCAACAAACATCCATGGCTGTAGAAAATCTGTCAGAAACAGCAGCAAAAATCCTGAAAGAGAGAGTCCGCGAAGGAGATCAGACCACACCATAACCTTTTGTTTTTGCATCCTGTCCACAAATGGAGCGGCCAGTGGCTGGAATAAAACAGTAGGAAGGACATTGGCTGCAAACACAATGGCAGAAAGACTGGCATTTTTCGTCAGAGCATAGGTCAGCCATGTGAATGCAATCGAATCAATCCCGTCACCAAGACGATTGATCATATTGGCAGACAAAAGTTTTGTATAGTTCCGATTTTTTAGGAGGGTACGGTACATACAGATCACAACCTTTCTTAAAATAATAGATAAATATCTAATAAAATCATAGAATATTATTAGATATATGTCAATGAATAAAAGCGGAGAGGTATTGTAAAGGCTGATTGAAACAGTCAACAGACAAGCTGTTTTATTACAATCTTAAGAAAATTTTAATGAATTACCAAGCAGAAATTTTTAAATTCTTTTATATAATGTAGTGCATTGGGAGGAGGTATGGTGTGAAAAAGATCATTGAAGTAAAGAATTTATACAAATTGTATAAGCTTGGAGATTCTGCGGTGCGGGCACTCAACGGAGTCAGTCTGGAGATTTATGAGGGTGAATTCTGTGCCATTGTAGGTACTTCCGGCTCCGGAAAATCGACGATGCTGAATATGCTGGCAGGTCTGGAAAAACCCACAAAAGGAGAAGTTATTATAGACGGACAGCATATTGAGAATTTAAAAGAGGATCAGCTTGTCAGATTCAGGAGAGAAAAAGTCGGATTTATTTTTCAGTCATTTCAGCTTTTAGGCAGTATGAATGCGTTGGAAAATGTGGCACTTCCTTTGAGTTTCCGTGGTGTGCCGAAAGCCGAACGCCTGAAAAAAGCGGATAAGATGCTGGATCTGGTCAAGCTGAAAAAGCATAAGAAGCATCTGCCAAATCAGATGTCCGGAGGACAGCAGCAGAGAGTTGGTGTGGCGAGAGCACTGGTGGTAGATCCGAAGATCATTTTTGCGGATGAGCCGACAGGAAATCTGGATTCCCGTACATCAAGGGAAGTCATGGCGCTGATGCAGCAGGTGGTCAGAGAACAGAAGAAAACACTGGTCATGGTAACCCATGATGATCATCTTGCGGGATATGCAGACCGCATCTTCCATATTATAGACGGGAAAATCGTCAAAGTAGAAGACAATAGAAAAAAAGCAAGGGAACATGCAGAGCAGGGAGGAAATGAGCAATGAGACGATGGAAACAGGCAATGGGAGTGATCGTAAGTTTTGCACTGGTGGCGGCAATGCTGCTTCCGATGAGTGCACTGGCGGGAGAGCAGGCGATCCCCACGATACGGCTGACACTCGGAAACGGACAGACAACACCACAGTATGCAGCAGGAGAGACAAGTGAACTGTTGATTCGGGTGTGGAACAAGGGAACACAGGATGCGGGGAATGTAAAGATTTCTCCGATACTTGATGATGCGGCGAGCTGGCCGTTTGAAATCGCCGATATGAACAACGAACTGGAGCTGGGAACAATCCCGGCGGGACAGTACGCAGAAGCAGTCTGGAAAGATTTAAAGGTACGCGATGATGTAGAGACAAAATCATACAAACTGGCGTTTACAGTGACTTATGATGATGGTGAGAACCAGTTCCAGAGTACACCTTACATCTTTGCGAAGACAACGGCAAAGCCGGAGGAAAAACCAGATGACAATAACAACAATAACAATGCACAGCCGGAAACACCGCAGGAGCCACAGGGCGGCGGAGAAATTTTAGCTGGTGGAGTGACAAACACGGATCCGATCATCTCCGGAGGAGGAAGTGGCGGCGGAACTTCTACTGCTTCAGTACCGCGAGTGATCGTGACAGGGTTTAATACAGATCCGGGCGATGTCAATGCGGGAAGCAACTTTAAACTGATCATTCATTTGAAGAATACATCTTCCACGACAGCGGTTTCCAATATGCTGTTTGATCTTCAGGCACCGGCTTCCGGAACAGACGCAGCAGCAGAGGCGCCGGCATTTTTGCCTGCATCCGGTTCCAGCTCGATTTATCTGGATGGAATCCCGGCAGGAGGGACAAAAGATATTTCCATTGATCTGAATGCAAGAGCAGATCTGGTTCAGAAACCATATAGTATTGCGATGTCCATGAAATATGAGGACGGCAATGCCACACAGTTTGAAAGTGCTTCCAGTCTGGCAATCCCGGTAAAGCAGGCAGCCAGATTTGAATTGAGTGACATTGAAGTGGCGCCGGAATCCGTTGCTGTTGGAGAAGAGGCAAATATTACCTGCAGTCTTTACAATACCGGACGAATCAAGCTTTACAATGTAAAAGCCAAATTTGAAGGGGAAGGTCTGACAGGAAAAGAAATATTTGTAGGAAATATAGAGCCGGGGGCAACAGGTTCTATTGACGGAATCGTAACAGCAAATCAGGAGATGGATGAGACGAAAAAGTGTAAAGTCGTGATTTCTTATGAAGATGAAGCCGGAAAAAGTGCGAGCATGGAGAAAGAATTTCCTCTGACAGTAACACCTGCACAGAATCCTGCAGATATGATGCCGGTGGAGGCAGAAGCACCGGATAAAGGACTTCCGGTTGTTCCGATCGTGATCGCGGTTGTAGTGGTGGCAGGAATTGTTACAGTTGTATTGCTGCGCAGACATAAGAAGAAAAAAATGGCGGCTTTGGAAGAGGAGGACTTGCTGAATGAGGTGGATCGATTTACTGAGGATGAGTAGCAACAGTCTGAAACGAAGAAAGCTTCGGACGTTTTTGACAGTGCTGGGTGTTGTCATTGGTACTGCATCTATCGTAGTCATGATCTCGCTGGGTCTTGGACTTCAGGAATCGATGTATCAGGAAATTGAGCAATCCGGAGGTGTTACAAGTCTGACAGTGACAGGAAAAGGTTCTTCCCAGATGGGCGGTTTCTATATGGGGGATACCAGCAACGAAGAGGAAGCGACCAAATATACAACAGATGATGTGATCGAACAGATTAAAAAGCTGGATCATGTGGCAGATGTGCAGCCGGTTTTGTCAATTGATGCACTTTTAAAGAAAAACGGATATATCGGATATTGTCCTCTGACAGGTATGACAGAGGAAGGGCTGAAAGATCTGAACATCAAACTGGCACCGGGCGGAAGCCTTCCGAAAGCAGGCAGTGCGGAACTGGATCTGGTTATCGGAAATAATGTTATTACAAACTTTTCAGAAGAATCAACAGGAAAGATGTATTGGGAGACAGGAGTGCTTCCGGATATAGATCTGGCTCATGATTCATTGTTTTTGATCCTGGATCAGGAGGCATATTATTCGAGTCAGTCGCCATCTACGGGAGCAGCACCGGAGAGCGGTGGAGACGGCAATACACAGAAGAGTACAAAGCCGCCGAAAAAGTATGTCGTACGGGCAAGCGGCATGGTGGAAGGAGATGTGGATACATACAATGCAAATTCCTACTCTGTGTATTGTAACCTCGAGACATTGAAAAGTATGCTGAAAAAGGAGTTCAGCGGCAGAGCGATTCCGGGACAGCCGACTACAAAATCCGGAAAACCATATAAGGATTTTGTATATTCTTCACTGAAAGTCAAGGCAGATGATATTGACAATGTAGATGCACTGTCCACAGAAATCCGAAATATGGGATTTCAGGTAACTACAAATGTAGAGTATATGGACAGTATGAAAAAACAGTTTGCCATGGTGCAGGCGGTTCTTGGTGGAATCGGCGCCGTGTCACTGTTTGTAGCGGCGATCGGAATTGCCAATACAATGATGATGTCCATTTATGAGAGGACAAAAGAAATCGGTGTGATCAAGGTATTGGGATGCAGCCTGCGTAATATCAAGCAGATGTTTCTTTTAGAAGCAGCGTTTATTGGATTTATCGGCGGACTGGTCGGAAATATCTTAAGTTTTTTGATTTCTTTTGCGATCAATGCCATCGTGGCCAGCAGCGGGGCAATGGGAGTGGAGGGAAATATTTCCTATATTCCGTTCTGGCTGGCAGCGGCATCCATGATTTTTGCAGTATTTGTGGGGATGGCGGCAGGTTATTTCCCGGCACTTCGGGCAATGCGGCTGAGTCCATTGGCAGCAATCCATAATGAATAAAGGCAAATTATTAATTCAAATATTTCGCTATTGCAGAGGATGCATTTTTATGTGTGAAGTTTGAGTATAAAAAAAGCAGGAATCAGTGCAGTTCCTGCTTTTTGAAATCATAAGTTTCGGGATATTTCTCTGATACGCGGAAGGTAATCGGAATCAAGGCGGCTAAATACTCTGCCAGAATTTCCCGACAGCCCCTTTTACGTAATAAGAAACGATGGAGTTTTCAAGGGGAAAATGAATTTCAACTTTCTCTTTTTAAATAATCGTGCTATAATGCAGAAAAGCATAAAAATTCTGGTTTTCTAAGCGGAACCATACCGCATCTTTTATTCTTATAGCATATCGGAAAATCTCTATGCTTTGATTTCAATCTAAAACAGCAGAGAGGTTTGAGAGAAAGATGCCGTATTGGAAAGCCTCCTGCAGCTATTTTCATTCAAGGAGGTATTTATATGAACCAGACAACACAGATGCAGCCCGTAAACAGACTGTACAAATCGAGGATTTTTGCCATGCTCTACAGTGACAGGAAAGATCTGCTCGATCTGTACAATGCGGTCAGCGGAAAGCATTACGAAGATCCGGAATTGCTGGAAATCAATACACTGGAAAATGCAATCTACATGTCGATGCATAATGATCTGTCCTTTCTCATTGATTCCAGACTTTCCCTGTATGAGCATCAGTCCACCTACAGTCCTAACCTGCCCCTGCGGTATTTGTTTTATATCTCGGATCTGTATTCCGGGATGACAAAAGATGAAAACCTGTATGGTACGAAAAGGATTCAGATTCCGACTCCGCAGTTTGTGATCTTTTACAATGGAAGTCAGGAACAGCCGGATCGAAAAATTTTAAGATTGTCTGATGCGTATTGCGTCAAAGAAGAACATCCGGCATTGGAGCTGACTGCGGTGATGCTGAACATTAACCGCGGGCATAATGAAAAGTTGAAAGAAATGTGCAAATCTCTGAAGGATTACTCAGAATATACAGCAAGAGTGCGGGAGTACGCCCAGGTAAAGCCGGTGGAAGAAGCAGTAGAACAGGCAATCAGTGAGTGTATTCAGGAAGGGATCATGGCAGAGTTTTTGAAACAAAACAGAGCGGAGGCGAAACAAGTGAGTATTTATGAATATGATGAGGAAAAGCATATGCGGCAGGAGCGGGAAGCGTCCTGGGAAGAGGGAAAATTCGAAGGGAAAATTGAGCTTCTTAGAATGCAGATTCAAAAGAAACTGGTAAAAGGAAAATCTATTTCTGAGATTTCAGAGGAACTTGAAGAAGAGGAAGATGTTATTGCACAAATGATCCGAGAGATGGGAGAAGAGAGGGCAGCGGACAAGCATCTGCCCCCAAAACTTTCCCATTGAGTTTACCTGACGATGATCCAGTCTATACCCTGAAAAAAGTGATGGAGGAGTTAGAATACACATCGAAAAGAAAAAATACAAATCTCCTGTAGAAGATCAGGTGTCAAAACACTGATTACTACAGGAGATTTGTATTTTAAGATTTAGAGGCTAAAAATTGGCATTAACCGACAGTCCCTTTCTTTGGATTTTGATTATAGCGTATATAGGTATGGATTTTCAAGCACTGTGGATAAAGAAAACCGATGGCATGAAAGTGGTTGACATGAGTATTCTAAGGTCATAGAATATAAATATGAAAAAGCGTACGATTTTATGTACAGAAATGAGGTGGAATTATGTTGGCAGTGAAAAGTATGGATGTAAGAGGGCATTTTAAAGAGTGGTGTGATAAGGTTTTCAGCGGTGAGACATTGATTATCTCACGTCCTAAGAATGAAAATATCGTAATGATTTCAGAAACAGAGTATAATGAAATGATGAGAATAAAACGAAATGTAGAGTATCTTGCACGTATTGACAAAAGTTTGGAGGAATTAAATGCAGGGGAAACAATGTCATTTTCATTGGAAGAATTAACAGAAATGGAATTAGAGAATGGATGAAACTAACAGGCTTGTTTATCAGATAGATGAATTACAAAATATAAAAGTCATATCATGCAGAGGACACTATGAAGAGTGATATTGAGAATAGACTAAAAAAGGAGAAAAACAATGTTTCGATTATGGGGAAAAGAATTTAAAGACAACCGGATGCTGCGGGACACCGTAATTTGCGACGATTCGGATGAGACACGCACACATAAAATTTTCAATGCGCTGGAGGAAATCTGCTATGAGTTTGATCTGAGCAAGCCGATCTGGCTGGATGTAACGATCGCAGAATTTAAGAAGCATGCAAAGGCGAGATTTTATCAGGATAATTTTGTGGATTCCATTGATTTTGATTATCTGGAGATCCAGGTCATTGAGGAGTAGCATATGAATAAGAATACATTCAGCAATCGGGTGACATGGTACAATTTCATATTGTGTATTTTTGTTGTGTGGATTCATGCACAGAACACGGATCTGTTTACAGAAGTGGTGATGACAGAGGGAAAGCCGTTGTTTAACCAGATTGAGCAGACGATCGTTTCGGATATCGCAGTGGTCGGTGTGGCAGGATTTTTTCTGTGTTCCGGATATCTGTTTTACAGAAATTATTCCTGGGGGAAAGTGCTGGAAAAATACAAGACGCGGTTGGTGGGACTGCTGATTCCGTATGTGATCTGGACACTGCTTTACTATTTCATTCATGTAGGGGTGTCCTATATCACACCTTTGCGGGCTGTGTTCAATGAACCACCGATCACAGTAACCTGGAAGGGGATCGTGGATGCGGTACTCAATTACAGATACTGTGCGTTTTTATGGTTTTTACAGTTTTTGATCTTATTTGTTGTGATTTCTCCTCTGATTTATCTGCTGATCAGCAATAAATATATGGGAATCGTGGCGATCGTTCTGGTGCTTGTCATTGACAGTACCGGTATCTGTGGAGATCTGGCATTCGGAAGTGTACAGGCACAGGCATTTTGCAACTGGCTGTTTATTTATATGACCGGGGGATATATCGGAATTCATGGAAGCAGTGCAGTAGAAAGTAAAAATACAAGCTGGCTGCTGCTTTTGGCGAGCGTGATTCTTGCGGTTCTGGCGTATTATTTTTTCAAACATTCGCCGAGTATGTTCACCAATCTGATGTATCTTCTGCTGTTTGCATCTGCCTTGTGGTGTCTGATCTGTAAATTGCCGCTTCCGATGGCAGCGAGCTGGCAAAAACATACTTTTATGGTATATATGACACATTTTCTGATCGCGCGGGGGATGAACGTACTGGTGAGTAAGTATCTTTCTGCTTCCATGTGGCCGGGAATCCTCTTGTTTTTCCTGCTTCCGGCGCTTTGCTTTGCGCTGACATCACTGTTTTGGCGGATTTGTGGAAAAGGCCAGTCCTTCGTGTGGAAAATGTTGTCCGGAAATCGATAGAGTGTGGAAAAGTTAAAAAAAGAGGAGTAAAATCGGATGAAAAAGATACTCATCATAGAAGACGACCGTGCACTCGGAGAAGGTATCGCGCTGGGGCTTGGAACGAATACATATGAATTTACCCGCTGTGAAACCTTGAAAGAGGCAGAGGAAGCATGGGAGAAGGAGGCATTTGATCTGGTTATTCTGGATCTGAACCTGCCGGATGGCAGCGGCTATGATTTTTTGAAAACATGCCGCAGTCAGTCTGACATTCCGGTTTTGATGCTGACAGCCAATGATCTGGAAATAAATGAAGTAATAGGATTTGAGCTGGGCGCGAATGACTATGTGACAAAGCCGTTTCATCTGGCTGTTTTGCGCGCGAGGATTCAAAATCTTCTGCGAATGACCGCAAAAGAGGACAAAAGTGTTTATGAGGATGCCAGGTTTCGATTTGATTTTGCAAAACTGTATTATCAAAAAGATGGGCAGACAGTAGTCCTTAGCAATACAGAACAGAAACTTTTAAAACTCCTAGTAGACAATCAAAAAACCACACTTAGCAGGCAGATGTTGATCGACCGGGTTTGGACAGACGGTGCAGAATATGTAGATGAGAATGCGCTGTCAGTAGCGATCAGCAGACTGCGGAACAAGCTGGAGGATACGCTGTCACGACCGATGTTCATCCAGAATGTGTACGGCATCGGTTATGTGTGGCAGCCGGCAAAGGAGAAGACATGGCGTGGATAAGCAGAAAGACCTATGAACATCTGGAAGAGATGCTGGATGCTGCAATTGCGGAGGAGTTTGAAGAGTCTGCCTATGACGAAAGTGAAATGTCCAGACTGGAGACAAAGTGGAAACGCTTCTTAAGCGCATCGGCATTGAGTGAGGATAATGTGAAAAAAGAGCATCTTGCGGTGCAGGAGATGGTATCGGATATTTCGCATCAGGTGAAAACACCGATCGCGAATCTGCGTCTGTATGGAGAAATCCTGCAGGAGCGCCTGGAAGGTGAAAATAAAGCGCTCGCACAACGGTTGATGGAGCAGACAGAATTACTGGATTTCCTGATTCAGTCTCTGGTCAAAATTTCTCGTCTGGAGTCCGGTACGATACAGGTTCTTCCGAAGAAACAGCATCTTTGTCCGCTACTGGAGGCAGTCATCAAACGGGGGGAAGAAAAGCAGAAAAAGCGAAATATCAGGCTGTTGAAAACGGGATGGGATGCAGAGCTTTCTGCCCGCTTTGACCGGAAGTGGACAGAAGAAGCGGTATACAATATTCTGGACAATGCCTTGAAATATACGAAAGGGAGCAGTACGGTAAAAATCCATGTGAAGCCTTACGAGTTCTTTGTATGCGTTGAAATAGAAGACGAAGGTCCGGGTGTGATATTGGATGAAGTTCCTCGTTTGTTTGATCGATTTTACCGGAGTCCGCAGATGAAGGACAGAGAAGGTGTGGGACTGGGATTGTTTCTGTCGCGGGAAATTTTGAAAAAGCAAAAAGGATATATCAAAGTGAAAAATGGAGAAAAGGGCGCCTGTTTTCAGATCTATCTTCCAGTGTGAATGATCACCTCTCAGGAGAATCTTTCAAAACTGTTAGATTTGAGAAAGGATGAGGAAAGTGTTGTGTGGTAAAGTCTATTCATAGAAGTTGAATAGGCTTTTTCTATACATAGAGCAGAGAGGAGATTGGGTATGGGAACGATATTAAAGACCGAGCTATTGAAAAAATATTACGGAACGGGAGAAAATCAGGTGCGGGCGCTGGATGGAATTGATCTTTCGATTGAAGACGGAGAATTTATCGCAGTTGTGGGAACTTCCGGCAGTGGAAAATCGACACTTCTGCATATGCTTGGAGGGCTGGACCGTCCGACTTCAGGAAAGGTATATGTGGATGGCAAAGATATTTTTTCTCTGAAGGATGATGCCTTATGTGTATTCCGCAGACGGAAGATCGGATTTGTATTCCAGAGTTATAATCTTGTGCCGGTTTTAAATGTGGAAGAAAATATTTGTCTTCCGATCGAACTGGACGGAGGAAAGGCAGATCGCAGTTATATCCGGGAGATTGAAGAGGTGCTGGGAATCGAGAACAAACGAAAAAGCCTGCCGGGACAGCTCTCCGGCGGGCAGCAGCAGAGAGTGGCGATTGCGCGGGCGCTGGCAGCAAAACCGGCGATCGTACTGGCAGATGAACCGACGGGAAATCTGGATTCCAGAACCAGTCAGGATGTGCTGGGACTTCTGAAAGTGACCGGAAATCAGTTCAAACAGACCATTGTGATGATCACGCACAATGAAGAGATTGCCCAGATGGCAGACCGGATCATCCGGATCGAGGATGGAAAGATCCTGGAGAGGCGGTGATCGAATGAAGGTAAAAAATAAAGCAGTCATCAAAAAACTGTCGCATCGGGTGCTGGCAGCGAAAAAGAAGAAAAATATCATCAGCGTTCTTGCTATCGTGCTGACCACTGTTTTATTCACAGCGGTGTTCACCATTGGCGGAAGTATGATCAAAAGTACCAGGGAAAGTACGATGATCCAGGTTGGGTCCAGTGCACATGCAGGAATGGAGCGACTGACAAAAGAGCAGTTCGATATTGTGTCAAAGGATCCGAAAATACATGGTGTTTCTTATAATATTTATGCGGGAAATGCAGTCAATCCTGAATTTAAAAATTTTCCTGTAGAGGTGCGCTACCGCGAGGCGCTGGATGCCAAATATACGTTTTCAGAGCCGGAAACAGGAAGAATGCCAAAAGCAAAGGATGAGATCGCAGCAAGTTCTCTTGTCTTAAAAGATCTGGGAGTTCCGTGCAGACTTGGAGAGACATTTACGCTGGAGATTGCTGTGAATCAAGAGATCATCCAACATACCTTTACGCTGGTCGGATACTGGGAAGGAAATCAGGGAATGATGGCGCAGTGTGTGAATATATCCAGAGAGCTCTGTGAAGAAATCGCGCCCACTCCGTTGGAGCCATACTATAAAAATGTGGAAAATTACAGTGGCTACATTGATATGGAACTCAATTTTTCGACCGCATGGAATATCCAGAAGCAGGCGGATGCACTGATGCAGCGCTGCGGATTTGATTCGAATCAGGTGAAATGCGGGGTGAACTGGGCATACGAGACAGACAGTATTGAGACAGCGGATGCAATCATTCTGGCAGGCCTGCTCCTTTTGATCATGCTTTCCGGATATCTGATTATTTATAATGTGTTTTATTTGAATGTGTTCAACGATATTCGTTTTTACGGGCTGCTAAAGACCATTGGGACGACGGGAAGGCAGTTACGAAGAATCGTGAGAAAACAGGCGTGGAGGCTCTGTCTGTTTGGAATTCCGGTTGGACTGGCGCTTGGATGGTGTGCCGGAAGAATCTTGGCGCCGCTCATGATGAGCGTATTGGACCAGCAGGTGGATGCGTATTCGGCAAATCCACTGATCTTTGCGGGAGCAACATTGTTTACGATTTTTACAGTTCATATCAGTTGTATCAAGCCATGCCGGATTGTATCGAAAATTTCTCCGGTGGAAGCAGTGAAATATACCGGACAGAAGGTGCACAAAAAGAAACGGAAAACAAGAGGATTTCACACTTGGTCCATGGCTGCGGCAAATCTGGGACGCAGCCGGAAAAAGCTCGTGCTGGTCGCAGGTTCTCTGTCTCTGAGCCTGATTATTTTAAACAGCGTGTATACCACAGTGCAGGGATTTGACATGGATAAATTTTTAGAGAGCGTGATGATATCGGATTACATGGTGACAGATCGAAGTGTGATACAGTATCTTGGGTATCGGGAGCAGCAGGGCGTGACAAAAGAATTTGAAGAGGCGCTGAAACAGCAGGAAGGCATCGAAAATCTGTCGGAAATCTATGAATCAGGAGGAGCTCATGTCTTTTCTGATGCAGAATGGAAAAAAGTGGAACAGATTATAGAAACTCCCAAGTTTCAGGAATCTTTAGAGCATCCGGAAGATGTAGAAAGGATGAAAGAAGAGAAGGCGGATTATTTTACACTGTACGGAATTGATGAACATCTGGTGGATCAGATCGTGGTGTATGCCGGGATATTGGACTGGGAAACATTTAACAGTGGAAACTATATTCTGGTGAATACTTATAATACAGTGACAAATGAGGATCAGATGCCATTGTACCAGCCGGGGGATAAGGTTACGCTGACTTTTTCAAATGGATCCGCAAAGGAATATAAAATTCTGGCAATGGCAGAGATTCCGACAGCAGCAGGTGATCAGTCTTACGGCTATCCATTTGATATCGAATGTATTCTTCCGGCAGGCGAGTTGAAAGCACAGGAAGGGGAGAGACAGCCAACGCGTGTGATCTTTGATGCAAAGAAAGAATATGAAGATGCTGTTACATCCTGGTTAAAGGAATTTTGTGGCGGAACAGAAAATTCTCTTGCGTACCGGACCAAAAGAGATTATCTGCAGGAATTTGGCAAAATGAAACAGATGTATTCGATTGCAGGGGGAGCGCTCAGTTTTATTCTTGCCCTGATCGGTGTGCTGAATTTTGTCAATGTAATTACGACCTCGATCCTGTCAAGAAAACAGGAATTTGCGATGATGGAATCCATCGGAATGACCGTCGGGCAGCAGAAGCGGATTTTGCGGACGGAGGGCTTATTCTATGCGGTCACTACCATACTGATCAGCGTGTCGTTTGGAATCGGGATCAGCTACGGTGTGGTAAAAGCTGTGACTGCACAGATGTGGATGTTTGAGTATCACTTTACCCTGACCCCGATTCTGATCAGCATTCCGTTTCTGTTTCTGATCACCTGGCTTGTGCCGGAAATCTGCTATCGCAGAATGCGGACTGTGACGGTGGTGGAGCGACTGCGGGAAGTGGAGAATTAGAAAAAAACCAACTTGACAAACAGGAATTGTCAGTGTAAAATGCAAAACATATCAGACAAAGGCGTCTTTTACGTATATTTTTACGTAGAGGGGGCCTTTTTTTGTTGTAATAAGAAAATCTGATTACAGGAGGGGCTTGATTATGTGTTCAATTATGGGATATTGCGGTGTTTGCGATGATCTGGAAGCGTTTCAGAAAGGGTTTGCTAAAACAATCTCCAGAGGTCCGGATGACAGCAGGATCGTAGATACGGGAAATGGTCTGCTTGGATTCCACAGACTTGCGATTATGGGGCTTACGGCATCCGGGATGCAGCCGTTTTCACTGGGTGGCAGTTATGTGGTATGCAATGGAGAGATTTTCGGATTTGAGCGGTTGAGAGAAAGCCTTTCCGACAGATATACGTTTCAGAGTGATTCGGACTGCGAAGTACTTCTGCCGCTCTATGAGACATATGGCACAGAAATGTTTCGTATGCTGGATGCGGAGTTTGCCTGCATCATCTATGACGGAAAAACACAGGAATATATTGCGGCAAGAGATCCGATCGGTATCCGCCCGCTCTATTATGGATATGATAAAAAGGGAACCATCGTATTTGCAAGTGAAGCAAAAAATCTGATCGGGCTGTGTGAAAAAATCCGTCCGTTTCCGCCGGGGCATTATTATAAAGACGGAGAATTTGTCTGCTATTGCGATATTACAAAGGTGGATGAGATCTGTCAGGATGATCTGGAGCAGGTGTGTGCAAATATTCGGGAGAAACTGGTGACAGGGATCGAAAAGAGACTGGTGGCAGATGCGAAAGTCGGATTTCTTCTTTCCGGAGGGCTGGATTCGTCGCTTGTGTGCGCAGTGGCAGCGAGAAAGAGTAAAACTCCGATCCGTACATTTGCAATTGGGATGCAAAAAGATGCCATTGATTTGAAATACGCAAAAGAGGTGGCAGATTACATCGGAAGTGAGCATACAGAAGTAATCATTACAAAAGAGGATGTGCTCTCGGCACTGGAGGATGTGATCGGACTTTTGGGAACGTTCGATATTACAACGATCCGTGCCAGCATAGGGATGTATCTTGTCTGCAAAGCCATTCATGAGCAGACGGATATCCGGGTTCTTCTGACCGGAGAAATTTCAGATGAACTGTTTGGATACAAATATACGGATTTTGCGCCGTCTGCGCAGGCGTTTCAGGAAGAATCAGAAAAGCGGGTCAGAGAGCTGCATATGTACGATGTCCTTCGGGCAGACCGGTGTATTTCCGTAAATTCTCTGGAAGCCAGAGTACCGTTTGGAGATCTGGATTTTGTCCGGTATGTGATGGCAATCGATCCGGAGAAAAAGCAGAATGTGTATCGGAAAGGAAAATATTTGCTCCGCCATGCGTTTGAGAAAGGGGACTATCTGCCGGAACATATTCTCTGGAGAGAAAAGGCAGCATTTTCGGATGCGGTGGGACATTCTATGGTAGATGACCTGAAAGAGTACGCTGATACCTGCTACACAGAGGAAGCGTTTGAAAAGGAACGTCAAAAATATACTTATGCACAGCCGTTTACAAAAGAGTCTCTCTTATATCGGGAGATTTTTGAAAAATATTATCCGGGACAGGCAGAAATGATCGCAGGCTTCTGGATGCCGAATCAGGAGTGGGAGGGCTGTGATGTGACAGATCCTTCTGCACGCGTACTGGCGAACTATGGAGCCAGCGGAGAGTAAAAGGTGTGAACAGAAAAATAAACAGAGAGGAACAGGATAGAATGAAAAATTACATGGAACAAGAGACAAAAAGTCTGTATCGGGAACAATTTGAGCATGATAACTGTGGAATCGGCGCGGTAGTAAACAGTAAAGGAATCAAAAGCCACAGAACTGTGGAAAACGCGCTGAAGATCGTAGAAAATCTGGAACACAGAGCGGGAAAGGATGCCGAAGGAAAAACCGGAGACGGTGTTGGAATCCTGCTGCAGATCTCTCATAAGTTTTTTCAGAAAGTCTGTAAAGAGCTGGGGATCAGTCTGGGAGAGGAAAGAGAGTACGGAATCGCACAGTTTTTCTTCCCGCAGGAAGAATTACAGCGCAATCAGGCAAAGAAGATGTTTGAGATCATTGTAGAAAAAGAAGGGCTGGAACTTCTTGGATTTCGTGAGGTTCCGGTGCATCCGGAGGTGCTTGGGGAAAAAGCAAGAAGCTGTATGCCGCACATTGTGCAGGCATTCATCAAAAAGCCGGAGCATGTGGAGAAAGGACTGGAGTTCGAGCGGAAGCTTTATATTGCCCGCCGGGTGTTTGAGCAGAGTAATGACAACACCTATGTGGTATCCATGTCCAGCAGAACGATCGTATACAAAGGAATGTTTTTAGTGGGACAGCTTCGGACATTTTTTGCGGATCTTCAGGATCCCGATTATGAGTCTGCGATCGCACTGGTGCATTCCCGTTTCAGTACGAATACAAATCCAAGCTGGGAGAGAGCGCATCCGAACCGTTTTATGGTACACAATGGGGAAATCAATACGATCCGCGGAAATGCAGACAAGATGCTGGCAAGAGAGGAAACGATGGAATCCGGTGCCTTGAAAGGAGAGCTTCACAAGATTCTTCCGGTTGTAGATACCAGGGGATCTGACTCTTCCATGCTGGATAACACGCTGGAATTCCTGGTGATGAGCGGAATGGAGCTTCCGCTGGCGATGATGATCGCAATTCCGGAGCCATGGAGCAAAAATGCCACACTTTCTCAGGATGTCCGGGATTTTTATCAGTATTATGCGACTATGATGGAGCCATGGGACGGTCCTGCTTCCATCGTGTTCTCAGACGGAGATATCATGGGAGCGGTTCTGGATCGAAACGGTCTGCGTCCGTCTCGTTATTATGTGATGAAAAACGGAGATTTGATCCTGGCTTCCGAAGTCGGAGTTCTGGAAGTTCCGGAAGAAGAGATTGTATTAAAAGAACGTCTCCATCCGGGGAAAATGCTGTTGGTCGATACGGTAAAGGGCAAGATCTGTCAGGACGAAGAACTGAAGGAAATGTATACGACAAAACAGCCTTACGGAGAATGGCTGGACAGCAATCTGGTGGAACTCAAAGACTTGAAAATCCCGAATATGCGTGTAGAAGAGTACGATCCGGTAAAGAGAAAACAACTTCAGAAAGCATTTGGATACACATACGAAGAATACCGCAATTCCATCCGGAACATGGCATTAAACGGAGGCGAATCCATTGCGGCAATGGGTGTGGACACGCCGCTTGCAGTGCTTTCCGATAAGAAACGTCCGCTGTTTGACTATTTTAAACAGCTCTTCGCGCAGGTGACAAATCCGCCGATCGATGCGATCCGTGAGGAAATCGTGACCTGTACAACGGTCTATGCAGGAAAACAGGGAAATCTTCTGGAAGAAAAAGAAGAAAACTGCCGGGTATTAAAGATCAACAATCCGATCTTGACAAATACAGATATGTTGAAGATCAAAAAAATGAAAAAAGAAGGATTCCGGGTTGCGGTTGTTCCGATCACTTATTATAAAAGCACGAAGCTGGAGAGAGCTCTGGAGCGCCTGTTCGTGGAAGTTGACAAGGCATATAAAGACGGAGCAGACATTCTGGTACTGTCTGACCGGGATGTGGATGAAAACCATATGGCGATTCCATCTCTTCTGGCAGTTTCCGCAGTGCATCAGCATCTGGTGGCGACGAAGAAACAGACCTCACTCTCTCTGATCCTGGAATCTGGAGAACCAAGGGAGGTTCATCACTTTGCGACACTGCTCGGATATGGAGCGTGCGCAGTGAATCCGTATCTTGCATTGGATACGATCCATGAGCTGATCGAAGAGGAGATGCTGGACAAGGACTACTATGCGGCAGTGGAGGATTATACACTGGCGATCCTGCACGGAATCGTGAAGATTTCATCCAAGATGGGAATTTCCACGATCCAGTCTTATCAGGGAGCGAAGATCTTTGAAGCGATCGGAATTTCAAAAGAAGTGACAGACAAATATTTCGCAGGTACAGTCAGCCGTGTGGGCGGTATCACCATGGAGGATATCGAGAAGCAAGTAGATGAATACCATACAAAAGCATTTGATCCGCTGGGACTGACAACGAATCTGGCGCTGGAGAGTATGGGAAAACACAAGAGACGTGCAGATGGGGAAGAACACCGCTATAATCCGGAGACGATCCATTTGCTGCAGCAGGCGACCTGGACCGGGAATTATGAATTGTTTAAAGAGTATACGAAAAAGATCGATGCAGAGGAGACGGGATATCTGCGAAGCCTCATGGATTTTGCCTATGCAGAAAAAGAGATTCCGCTGGATGAAGTGGAGAGCGTGGAAGATATTGTGAAGCGATTTAAGACAGGAGCCATGTCCTACGGATCCATTTCACAGGAAGCGCATGAGACACTGGCGATCGCGATGAATCATCTGCATGGAAAATCCAACTCCGGAGAAGGCGGAGAGAGTGACGAGCGTCTGGATTCCGCAAATACAGAAACAGACAGATGTTCTGCCATCAAACAGGTTGCATCCGGAAGATTTGGTGTGACAAGCCGTTATCTGGTCAGTGCAAAGGAAATCCAGATTAAACTGGCACAGGGAGCGAAACCGGGTGAAGGAGGTCATCTTCCGGGGAAAAAGGTGTATCCGTGGGTGGCAAAGACAAGACATTCCACACCGGGAGTGAGTCTGATTTCTCCGCCGCCGCATCACGACATTTATTCGATCGAAGATCTGGCACAGTTGATCTATGATTTGAAAAATGCAAATAAATACTCCAGAATCTCTGTCAAACTGGTATCAGAAGCAGGCGTCGGAACCGTAGCAGCAGGTGTGGCAAAAGCAGGAGCGCAGGTAATCCTGATCTCCGGTTACGATGGAGGTACCGGTGCTGCTCCGGAAAGTTCCATCCACAATGCGGGACTTCCGTGGGAGCTTGGTCTGGCTGAGACACATCAGACACTGATCCGGAACGGACTTCGTGAACGTGTGAAGATCGAAACAGACGGAAAACTGATGAGCGGAAGAGATGTGGCAATCGCGGCACTTCTGGGAGCGGAAGAATTCGGGTTTGCGACAGCTCCGCTTGTAACGCTTGGCTGTGTGATGATGCGCGTATGTAATCTGGATACCTGTCCGGTGGGAATTGCCACACAGAATCCGGAACTTCGCAAACGCTTCCAGGGAAAACCGGAGTATGTAGAGAACTTCATGCGGTTTGTTGCCCAGGAGCTCAGAGAATATATGGCGAAACTAGGAGTTCGTACGGTAGATGAGATGGTAGGAAGAACAGACCTCTTAAAGAGAAATGAAACGAAGCATTCCCGGATGGCAGACAAGATGGATCTGGGTGAGATCCTGTATCATCCGGCAAAAGAAAATGTGACATTTAAAGAAGGAAAAGCCTATGACTTCCAGCTGGAAAAAACACTGGATGAGAGAGTTCTGTTAAAGAAACTGAAAACTGCGGTAGAAAAAGGAAACAAAGCAGTTCTGGAAACAGAGGTGAAAAATATCGACCGTTCTGCAGGTACGATCCTCGGTGCGGAGATTACCCGGTTCCACAAAGAAGGGCTGCCGGAAGATACCATTGTTGTAAATTGCAAAGGAGTCGGCGGACAGAGCTTCGGAGCATTTATTCCGAAGGGACTGACCATGACACTCTGCGGAGATACCAACGACTATTATGGAAAAGGACTTTCCGGTGGAAAACTGGTTGTATATCCGCCGAAGAACAGAGGATATAAAGCAGAGGAAAATATCATTGTCGGAAACGTGGCGCTTTACGGTGCAACGGCAGGAAAAGTGTTCATCAACGGTGTTGCAGGGGAGCGTTTTGCAGTCCGCAATTCCGGAGCGTATGCCGTTGTAGAAGGTGTAGGTGAGCACGGATGTGAATATATGACCGGCGGACGTGTGGCAGTGCTTGGAAAAACAGGAAAGAACTTTGCTGCGGGAATGAGCGGAGGAATCGCCTATGTTCTGGATGAAAACAGTCATCTTTACCGCAATCTGAACAAGGCCATGATCGCGATTGAAAAAGTGGAGAACAAGTATGACATCCAGGAGCTTCGCGCAATGATCGAGGAGCATGTGGAAAATACAGGTTCTGCGCGCGGAAAAGAGATTCTTGCCGATTTTGATGCGTATCTGCCGAAATTTAAAAAGATTATTCCTCATGATTATAAGAAGATGATCGCACTGGCTTCCAAGTGGGAAGAACGGGGAATGAGCAGCGAACAGGCACAGATGGAAGCCTTTAATGAGAGTTTTCAGATGAAAGAAAGTGAGGTATAGAAACAATGGGAAAACCAACAGGATTTTTAGATTACGAAAGAAAAAATACAAAAGCAGAAACACCACTTCAGAGAATCCGTCATTTTCATGAGTTTAAAACTTCACTGCCTGTAAAAGAACAGCAGAAACAGGGCGGACGCTGCATGGACTGCGGCGTGCCGTTCTGCCAGAACGGCAGCCTGCTCGCAGGCATGACATCCGGATGTCCGCTTCACAATCTGGTGCCGGAGACCAATGATCTGATCTATCGCGGGAACTGGAAACAGGCATATGAGCGTCTCGAAAAGACACATTGTTTTCCGGAATTTACCGGAAGAGTCTGCCCGGCGCTCTGTGAGGCGGCATGTACCTGTGCCTTGAACGGAGATCCGGTGGCAATTAAGGACAACGAGAAAATGATCATTGAACATGCATTCCAGAACGGATGGGTGACAGCACAGCCGCCGAAGGTGCGTACCGGAAAGACGGTGGCAGTGATCGGAAGCGGACCGGCAGGTCTTGCTGCGGCATTACTGCTCAACCGAAGAGGTCATCAGGTGACTGTATTTGAGCGAAGTGACAGAATCGGAGGACTTCTGTGTTATGGAATTCCGAATATGAAACTGGAAAAAGACATTGTAGAGAGAAGAGTCCGGCTGATGAAAGAAGAAGGCGTTCTTTTTAAAACCGGAGTGGATGTAGGAAAAGATGTGACTGCGGCAGAGCTTCAAAAACAGTTCGACCGGGTGATCTTAGCCTGCGGAGCATCGAATCCGAGAGATATCGAGGTGCCGGGAAGAGACAGTAAAAATATTTATTTTGCTGTGGATTTCCTGTCTTCGGTAACAAAGAGTCTCCTGGATCAGGATCTGAAAGAGGGCACTTTTATCCCGGCAAAAGGGAAACATGTGCTGGTGATCGGAGGCGGTGATACAGGAAATGACTGCGTGGGAACCGCAATCCGACTGGGAGCCAAATCGGTGACACAGCTGGAGATGATGCCAAGGCCTTCCAAAGAGAGAACAAAGTCCAATCCATGGCCGCAGTGGCCGCGCACGGAGAAGACAGACTATGGTCAGGAAGAGGCCATTGCAGTCTTTGGAAAAGATCCGAGAATGTATCAGACAACGGTAAAGGAATTTCAGAAGGACAAAAACGGAAATGTCAAAAAAGCAGTTCTGGTCAGCCTGGAGCCTCAAAAGGATAAAAAGACAGGCAGGATGCAGATGGTTCCCGTTCCGGGCAGTGAAAAAGTGGTGGATGCCAGTCTGGTACTGATCGCCGCAGGGTTTACGGGCAGTCAGAAATATGTAACAGATGCATTTGGGGTATCTGTAGATGCAAGAACAAATGTAGCGACAAAAGAAGAAACGTATGAGACCAATGTACCGGGGGTATTTGCAGCAGGAGATGTGCGCAGAGGTCAGTCGCTGGTCGTATGGGCGATCCAGGAAGGAAAACAGGTTGCAAAAGCGGTGGATTATTCTCTGATGGGGTATACAAATCTGTAAGAGAGAAATATAATAGGATCATAGTGTAAGACAAGGAGAGGATGTTATGGAGAAGTATAGAAAAACAGAAATTCTGCAGATCGTGGAGGAAGAAGGCGTTGAGTTTATCCGTCTGCAGTTTACAGATATGTTCGGAACCTTGAAAAATGTCGCAGTTCCGGTCAGCTGCCTGGAAAAAGCAATGGATGACCGCTGCACGATCGACCTGGCTTCTTTGAACGGATTTGCAAAAGAAGAGGAGACAGAGTTGTATCTCAAGCCGGATTTTTCTACGTTTACCATACTGCCATGGCGTCCTCAGAATGGAAAAGTTGCCCGTTTTCTGTGCGATGTATGCACAGAGGATGGCAGCGAATACGAACTGAGTCCGCGTCTGATCCTGAAACGGGCGCTGGAAAAAGCAGAGAAACAGGGCTATACACTGGAAGTGAATCCGGAGTGTGAATTTTTCCTGTTCCATACAGATGACGATGGAATGCCGACGACTGTTTCGCACGAAAGAGCAGGATATCTGGATACGTCGCCGATCGATCTGGGTGAGAATACAAGAAGGGAGATTATTCTGACGCTGGAGGAGATGGGATATCAGATTACATCTTCTCATCATGAGATCGCACCGGCGCAGCATGAGATTGACTTTGCATTTGAAGATGCGCTTTCCACTGCAGATAAGGTGATGACATTTAAAATGGCAGTCCGTACGATTGCAAAGCGTTACGGTCTTCATGCCACATTTATGCCGAAACCACGGCAGGATGTAAATGGTTCCGGTCTGCATCTGCACATGCGGCTTCTTAAGAACGGCAGAAATGTGTTTACCAGTGAAAACGGTGAATTGAGCACAGACGGCGAGGCATTTCTTGCGGGAATTCTGGGACATGTGGTGGGAATGACAGCAGTGTTTAATCCGCTGGTCAATTCTTATAAGCGTCTGGTTCCGGGCTTTGAGGCACCTTCCGATGTGACCTGGTCCAGAACACAGAGAAATGCTCTGCTCCATGTCAGAAAACGCAGAGGAGAAGGTGTGGATCTGGAGCTGAGGAGTCCGGATTGTGCGGCAAATCCATATCTGCTGCTGGCACTTTGTCTGGAAGCCGGACTGGATGGAATCAAAAATCAAGAGAAAGCGCCAAAGGAACTGACTGAAGATATCCGCAGACTGTCCTGCGAGGAGAAAAAACAGCGAAAGATCCAGAACCTTCCGGAAAATCTGGGAGTGGCACTGGATGCAATGGGACAGGATCTGCTGGTGCGGGAAGTGCTTGGAGAATCTTATGTTGCGGAATATCAGAAAATGAAACGCAGGGAATGGAAAAACTATCTGAAACAGGTAACAAAGTGGGAGCTGGAGCAGTATCTGTATCTGGTTTAAATAAATCAATGGAGGCCGCAGATGGGAGTCATTGTTGTTGTATTACCAAAGCTTGAGAATGCGAAAAAAGTGAAGAAAATACTGCTTGAACACGGATTTCAGACGGTGTTTGCGTGTTCTTCTGCTTCTGCGGCTCTTCAGATGGTTGGTGAATATTCGTATGGTCTTGTCATCAGCGGGTATCGGATGCCGGATATGTATTATCTGGATCTGGTAGATTGCCTGCCCCGGGATTTTGAATCCATTCTGTTGGGCTCAGAGGAGACAGTGTCACAAGTCGGCGCGGGGATTTTATCCCTGACCATGCCTGTCAAAGCCTATGACCTGGTCAATACCGCAGATATGGTGCTCCGTCAACTGGAGCGGCGGATCAAAAAGAAAACCCGGACACCAAAAAAACGGAGTGAGAAGGAACAGAATTATATCCGTAATGCAAAATTTCTGTTGATGGAGAGAAACTATCTGACAGAGGAGGAAGCCCACAAATATCTGCAGAAATGCAGTATGGATAATGGAACGAATATGGTGGAGACAGCACAGATGATCCTGACACTGCTGTTTGATGAGACATAATTGGAAAATAGTGAGGAAAATAGAATGCCGAATTTAAATGAAAATTATTTGAAACTGCAGGAAAATTATCTTTTTTCGGAGATCGCACACCGCGTTGCTGCGTATACGAAGCAGAATCCGGAAAAAAATGTGATACGCCTGGGAATCGGAGATGTCACACGTCCTCTGTGTCAGTGTGCCGGAGAGGCACTTCTTGAAGGGGCAAAAGAGATGATGTCTGCGGATACGTTTAAAGGATATGGCCCGGAGCAAGGGTATGAAGATACCAGAAAAGCCATTGTGGACTATTACAAAAGAAGTGGTGTAGAGATCGATGCGTCTGCCGTATTTGTGTCAGACGGGGCAAAGAGTGATACAGGGAATATCACGGATCTGTTTGCACACGATAATGTGATCCTGATCCCGACACCGGTTTATCCTGTCTATGTGGACTCCAATGTTATGTGCGGAAATAAAGTGGAATATATTGAGGGAAATGCAGACAATGATTTCCTTCCGATGCCGGACTGGAATCAGCATGCGGATATCATTTATATCTGTTCGCCAAACAATCCGACCGGCGCATGCTATAACAAAGGCCAGTTAAAAGAGTGGGTGGATTATGCGCTGAAAAATCAGGCAGTGATCCTTTTTGATGCGGCTTATGAGGCGTTTGTGTCTGATTCGGAACTTCCGAGAAGTATCTATGCTGTAGAAGGGGCAAAACAGTGCGCGATTGAGTTCTGTTCACTTTCCAAAACAGCGGGATTTACCGGAACCAGATGTGGATATACGATCGTTCCCAAGGAACTGGTATTTACAGCGTCCACAGGAGAAGAGATGTCGCTCAATGCCATGTGGAACAGACGTCAGTGCACAAAATACAATGGTACTTCCTATATTGTACAGAAAGCGGCAGCGGCAGTGTTCAGTGAGGAAGGCATCCGTCAGTGCCGGGAGAATCTGGAATACTATCGGGAGAATGCGCGAGTCATTACGGATACACTTTCAGACCTTGGTATCCGGTTTTATGGAGGGGTACATTCCCCGTATGTCTGGTTTGAATGCCCGAAGGACATGGATTCCTGGACGTTTTTTGACTATCTGCTGCAGGAGATCCAGGTAGTCGGAACGCCCGGAGCCGGATTTGGAGAGAATGGAAAACACTATTTCCGTCTGACCTCATTTGGTACTTATGAGAATACAGCAGAGGCAATGAAACGCTTCCGGAATCTTCTGGAAACAAAATAAAAAACGGAAGTTCGTGTTCTCTGACTGGAAAAGTTTTCTTTCTTAAAAAAGCATGAAGTTTATGACAGTAAGAGCCAAATATGGTATACTGATAGAGACTAAGTGAGAAGGGAGATTTTCCAAGTTGAGAGGAGAACACCAGATGGAAGACGCGATCAAGAATTATGAAGACGTGGACAGTTGGAAGACCGTCATTTTCTTATATAATGCAGCAATGAAAGAGGTAGGGACGAAGCTGGAGATCCTGAATGATGAGTTTCAGCATGTACATAAATATAACCCGATCGAGCACATCAAGACAAGGATCAAGACGCCGGAGAGTATTGTAAAAAAGCTCAAGCGATATGGCTATGAGACCTCGATCGAGAATATGCTTCGTTATATCAATGACATTGCAGGCGTGCGGCTGATCTGTTCATTTACTTCCGATATTTACCGCCTGGCGGAGATGATCGGAAATCAAAGTGACTTGAAAGTGCTGGCAATCAAGGATTACATCAAAAACCCGAAAGAGAGTGGATATAAGAGTTACCATATGCTGGTTTCCGTGCCGATCTTTCTGTCGGACAGTGTGGTAGATACCAAGGTGGAGATTCAGATCCGCACTATTGCGATGGATTTCTGGGCAAGTCTTGAGCACAAGATCTATTATAAGTTTGAGGGGGACGCACCGGATTATATCAGTCGTGAGCTTCAGGAGTGCGCACAGATGGTGTCTGAGTTGGATGATAAGATGCTCTCTCTGAATGAAGCGATACAGGCGTGTCTGGAAGTGGAGAACACACCGGTACCTGTTGAGCCGGTAAAGGAGAAACAGGAGCAGGAGAAGAAGCAGGAAGATATCGTAGAGCATATTTTGGGAAAAGAATCGTGAGAGAAAAACAGCCGTGGCTGCCATGAAAAGTGGCAGCTGCGGCTGTTATTTTTGAGTCTGCTTTAACATTTTTTCGTGCATTACGAACATAAGAATCAGGATCAAAAGCAGTTCTAAAAAGACAGTTACTTCTCCAATCGGTAATAGCAACAATATGATGCCTGATAATATCACGTCTTGTCCCGGCAGTATGATTACTTTTGGCAGGAACAGTTGGATTTTTTAGATATTCAAACGGTTTTATAAGTGTACGCCGAGAGAGTATCGGAAAAAAGAAAATGATTAGTAAACATAAAAAATAGTTTACTAAAATTAAAAATGTATTTTGGTAAACTGAGATGAATAGTAAACTATATATAATATTTACGAAGCGGGTTTGTAGACCTGTTTTTGTATGCATAATATACAAAAAATAGATCTGCAATTCGTTAATAAATTACAAAAACAAGAAAAGTGTACAAGAAACATTTGACTTTAAGTAAAACTGGTTTATAATCAAGTTATAGTTAACCGGTTACTAAAAGCGAGATGAGTAAGACAGAAGAAAAAGGAAGGAAAAGGAGAAAGGCAAATGATAGGAATTATCGTTGCGGGACATGGAAATTTTCCGACAGGGATCATGAGCGCAGTAAGCCTCATTGCAGGAAATCCTGAGCATATAAAGGCGGTAGATTTTGTGAAGGGAATGTCCTCACAGGAATTAAAACAGAAGTTAGAAGAGCAGATGGAGGCGCTGGGGACTTCTGAGATCCTGGTCATGACAGATCTGTTGGGAGGAACCCCGTTTAATGTGGCATCCGGCATCAAAACAGAGAGTGAAAAAAGTATCAAAGTGCTGGCAGGAACGAACCTGGCTATGGCAGTGGAAGCAATCTTTTGCAGAGAGCTGATGGGATTGGAAGAACTGGCAGAAATTATCAGGCAGAGCGCAAAAGATGGTGTGGAGGATTTTGACAGTCTTGGAAATGATGATGAGATGATATTTGAAGACGGTGTCTGATCGCAAAGAGGGAAATCATGATTAAGAAGATAAATATTGAAGAGATTAAAAAACGAGAAGAGTTTTTGTCCGGTAAACTGTTAACACGCAAAGAGGTAGAATGTGCGCTGGAAGAGGCAAAGGCTTCTGTAAAAAGAAACATGGAGTATCTGAATGGAAAGTTTCCGTTTTCAGCAGCCTATAATTCTGAGCCATTTCCATCAGAACGGGACGGAATGTACCCGATTACAGAAAATGTAGAGTGGACGACGGGATTCTGGACAGGACTAATCTGGCTGATGTACGACTGGAGCAGGGAAGCATGTTTTAAAGAACGTGGAATGGCAGATGTAAGATCGTTTAAAGAACGTGTAGACAAACGGATCGATCTGAACCATCATGATCTTGGATTTCTGTACTCTCCATCCTGTGTGGCAGCATATCAGCTCTGCCAGTCCGAGGAAGGAAAGCAGGCAGCGCTTCAGGCAGCAGATATTCTGATGGAGCGTTACCGGGAAAAGGGACATTTCATTCAGGCATGGGGAAATGTAGGAGATCCGAAGGACTACCGTCTGATCATTGACTGTATGCTGAACATTCCACTGTTATACTGGAAGAGCAGAGTGACAGGGGATGAGCGGTATGAAAAGGCGGCAAGAGAACATTTTATTACCTCCTGTAACAATGTAGTGAGGGATGATGCATCCGCTTATCACACATTTTATTTTGATCCGGAGACAGGAGAACCTGTTAAAGGAGTCACACGTCAGGGATATTCTGATGATTCGGCATGGGCAAGAGGTCAGGCGTGGGGAATCTACGGAATCGCATTGAACTACAGAAATTCTGGTATTGGGGAAGCGTTTGATCTGTTCAAGGGAATGACAAATTATTTCCTCAACCGACTTCCACAGGATAATGTATGCTACTGGGATTTGATTTTCGGAGACGGTTCCGGACAGTCCAGGGATTCTTCGGCAGCGGCAGTCGCAGTATGCGGAATGCAGGAGATGTGCAAATATCTGCCGGAGACAGACGAGGATAAGGAAGTTTATAAGTATGCGATGCATACGATCCTGCGTTCACTGATTGAAAATTATGCCAACCATTCTCATAAACCGGGAGAGGCGCTTCTTTTACATGGAGTCTATTCCTGGCATTCCGGCAAAGGGATCGATGTAGGAAATATCTGGGGAGACTATTATTATGTAGAAGCTCTGGTACGGTTTTTGAAAGACTGGCAGGTATGGTGGTAAAATACCAATTTTTATTTATGGGAGGAAAAGAAAGATGACAGACAAACCAAATATCGCAGCGCTGCGTATTGATGAGCGTCTTGTCCACGGACAGGGACAGCTCTGGATCAAAACATTAGGAGTCAACACTGTGATCGTTGCGAATGACGAGGCTGCAAATGATCCGATTCAGCAGACACTGATGAAAACAGTAATTCCGAAAACGATTGCAATGAGATTTTTCACAGTTCAGCATACCTGTGATGTGATTTATAAGGCTTCTCCGAAACAGGTCATGTTCATCATCTGTAAGTCGGCAGAAGATGCACTGAAGCTGGTAGAGGGAGGCGTTCCGGTGACAGAGATCAATGTGGGAAATATCCACAGAGCACCGGGAAAACAGGAGATCAGCCCATACATCGCACTTGGGGAAGAAGACAGGGCTGCGCTTCGGACTCTGAAAGAGAAATACAACGTTACATTCAATACAAAATCAACACCAACGGGTGCGGATACAGCATCCAATGTTGATATTACAAAATATTTATAGGAATGAGTATCTATAAGGAGGAAGAGAAATGGAAATTACAATTGTACAGGCCGTTTTGATCGGACTTTGGACAGGTGTCTGCCTCAGTGGTATGCTTTTGGGAATTTACACAAACCGTTGTCTGATCATGGCTACCGGAGTAGGCTTGATTTTAGGAGATCTGCCGACAGGACTGGCAATGGGGGCAGTCGGAGAGCTGGCATTTATGGGATTCGGAGTATCTCAGGGAGGAAGTGTACCGCCGAACCCGATGGGGCCTGGAATCATAGGAAGTATTATGGCGATCACAATGAAAGGCGCAGGAGTAGATGTTGCGACAGCCCTTGCATTATCGTTCCCGTTTGCGGTTGCATTCCAGTTTGTAATCACACTTGTTTACACAGCAATGGCAGGTGTCAGCGCCACAGCGACAAAAGCGCTGGACAATAAACAGTTTAAAAAATTCAGACTCTGCTGCAATCTCACCGTTTGGGTTTTCCTCGTGCTTGGCTTTGTGATCGGATTTGCAGGTGCAATGAGTGCAGAAGGTCTGGAGAAAGTGATCAGTCTGATTCCAACATGGCTGAATACGGGACTCAGTGTGGCAGGAGCAATGCTTCCAGCGATCGGATTTGCTATGATCTTAAACGTAATGGCAAAGAAAGAGCTGATCCCATTTGTACTGCTTGGATATTGTGCGATCGCATACTTTAAGCTGCCGATCATCGGTGTTGCGATCCTTGGAACAACAGTTGCACTTTTGGTTCATTTCTATACAGGAAAAGGAAACAAATCAGGTACAGAAACAGAAGAAGTGGAGGTTGAATTTGAAGATGGCATCTAATAAATTACAGAAAAAAGATTATACAAGAGCATCGCTGAGAGCATACTTCCTTCAGAATGGTATGAACTACAGCAACTATCAGGGACTTGGATATGCCAATATGCTGTATCCGGGACTGCGCAAGATCTATGACGATGATGATCAGTTAAGAGATGCACTGAAAGAAAATGTGGAATTTTTTAATACAAACCCGAGTATGGTGCCGTTTATCGGAAACCTTCATCTGGCAATGCTGGACGGCGGTGCGAACGCCAAAGAAGTAAAATCCATCAAAATGGCATTGATGGGACCAATGGCAGGTATTGGAGATTCGTTATCTCAGTTCTGTCTGGCGCCGCTGTTTGCAACAATCGGTGCGTCTCTTGCACAGGACGGACTGATCCTGGGACCTGCAATCTTCTTTCTGGGAATGAACATCACTCTGTTGATCATCAAATTATTGATGGGTAACTGGGGACATAAGCTTGGGGCAAGTATCATTGAAAAGCTGAGCAGCTATATGGAACAGATTTCCACAATTGCAGGAATGATCGGTGTTACGGTGATCTCCGGTCTGGCAGTGAATTTTGTGAAGATTTCTACGAAGCTGCAGTATGTGGCACAGGTTTCGGAGACAGAAGAGAAGATCATTTCTCTGCAGGAGATGTTGGATGCCATGCTTCCTAATATGCTTGCTGTATTGTATACCGGTTTGATGTTCTATCTGATCAAAAAGAAAAAATGGAGTACATACAAACTGGTTATCTTTACGATCATCGTGGGAATCCTTCTTTCTGTGATCGGTATACTTGGATAAAATAGAAAATGTATTGAGGATGTGGGATGTTTAGCGGAAATAAACATCCCATAACTGGTTTTGTGAAACGGGAGATATAGATATGGGTTTACAGATAGAACAATTAAAAAATAGAGCGAAGGAATATGCAAAAGTATATCATGAAAAAGAAGTAAAGCGGAGTGTACATAAAGGAGAAATGGAAGAAATCCTGCATCAGGCAGACTGGCTGATGGAACAAAAATTTTGCTTTTGTGACCGTTGGGATATGGAGCCATGCAGTACCGTATATGAAGTTTCACCGTTTTCCTGGGATGCCTGCCCGAACGGAGATCCGGAATGGGTCTATATGCTCAACAGGCAGGAGTATCTGAAAAAAATGCTGATGGCATACTGGTACACCGGACAGGAGAGGTATGTGGAAGGAATGAAGCAGTATATTCTGGACTGGGTCAGACAAAATCCAAAGGAAACATTCGGCTCGCTGATGACAAGGACGATCGACACCGGAATCCGGTGCGCATCCTGGACACCATTGCTTCTGCATCTTCTTGCCATGGAGCGCATTAAAGAAGAGGAGCTGTTTGAAATTTTAGAAAGTATGGAACAGCAGTTTTTATATCTGTACCAAAGCTATGTGCCGAAATACCGGCAGAGCAACTGGGGTGTTTTACAGACGACTTCCATTCTGCAGAATGCGGCATGGTTTGGAGAATGTTTCTGTCTGGAAGAGATGAAACAGATCGCAGAGTGGGCAAAGGATGAGCTGCTTGATCAGCTGGAATCTCAGATTTATGGGGACGGCTCTCATTGGGAGCAGTCCATGATGTACCACATTGAAGTGCTTAATTCCGTAACGACAATGCTGGTGTTCAGAAAAAGAGCGGGTGTGGTCACTCCAAAAAGAGCTGAAGAAATCCTGTATGGAATGTATGATTATGTCATGCATGCAGCGGGCCCGGATCATCTTCAGATCGCGCAGGGAGACAGTGATGTGACAGACATCCGGGATGTGATGACAAGAGGAGCCATGCTGTTTGAAGAGAGCGCATTTAAATATGCGGGATATGAGGAGCCGGATCTGGAGAGCATCTGGTGTTTTGGAATGGAGCAGAAAGAGCAGTATCTGAAACTGAAATCAAAACAGCCGGAAATATTGAACGGTCTTTATACAGAAAGCGGAAATTTTTATTACAGAAGCGGTTGGGAGATAGACAGCAACTATACGTATCTTCATAATGGGCCGCTTGGAAGCTCCCATGGACATTCGGAATTGACAAATATATGTAATTATTACAAAGGAAAAGCGTTTCTGACAGACAGCGGACGATATTCTTATATAGAAGGAGAACTGAGAAACCGTTTGAAATCTCCGGAGGCACATAATGTTTCTGTGATTAAAGGCTGCCCGATGGGAGTGCCGGACGGTTCCTGGAGTTACGCATATTTTGCAGACAGTCTGAATAATTACTGCAAAACGATTGAGGGGATCCACTATGCAGAGATGCCGTATGTGATGCAAAATAAACAAAAAGAGCCTGCATACTGCTGCAGAAGAGTTATGATTTTTCCGGAGGGAATCTGGCTGATCAGCGATGATCTGCGTATGGCAGGAAAACAGGAAAGTACGATGTATTTCCATCTGGCACCGGAGGTGATTGTAAAGGAACAAAAAGAGCGGGAAGTTCTTCTTGAAAATGAAGATGTCAGGCTGATCCTTGGAGCAGAGTATCCTTTGGAGCAAAGGAAGGAGATTTTGTCCAGAATTTATAACGAAAATGAGGTGCATACAGTTTTTCAGGCAAAAACCAACTGGGAAAATGAAGGAGTATGTACAGCATGGATGCACCCGGAGAATGCGGAATTAAAAGATACGGTAATCATACAGGCGGAAGGAAAACAGGTGGATGCATCTGTGGTGGCAAAGGAAGTGTGGATTTCAGGTAAACTCTCCTATGTGGTTATCATGCGTACACATGAAAATTACCGTGGACGTAAAGTTTTCCTATACCAGAATTGCGGCTTTTATGGTAAAGTAGTAATATTGAAGAAAACAGACGAAGGGTTTAAAGTACTTCGCTTCCGGGCGTAGCACAAAAATAGGGTGGAAAATAAGATGAAAAAACTGACCATCAATGAAATCGCAGAAATGGTAGGTGTTTCCAAAACAACAATTTCTTTTTACTTAAACGGGAAAACAAATAAAATGTCAGACGAGACACAGAAAAAGATCCAACAGGTGATTGAAGAGACCGGATATACGCCAAGTGCGGCAACCAGAACGGTAAAGGCAAGTGATGATTGTATTGGAGTTATTCTGGGGGATGTGTCCAAACCGTTTGCAGCAAAGGCGCTAAAGGGGATTGAAGAAGAAGCTCATGAGGCAGGATATCAGGTGATCGTGGGAAATAATGAGATGTCGTTTGCCAAAGAGAAAGAATATGTGGAGCATATGCTGAAAATGGGTGTATCTGGATTTATTATACAGGCAACTTACAGATTTGGGATTCTGGCGATGGAACTGGAAAAGAAAAATAAAAAGATCATATATCTGGATATTCCACCTTATGATTCACAGGGAGTAAGAGTTTTGGGAGACAATTATCAATGCGTATATGATGCAATCAGTCAGTGCATTGAGAGAGGATATGATCAGCTTCTGGTTGTTTCGGATGCCAATGAATCGGAGTATACCGGAATGGATAACCTGCGAGGCTTCAAGGATGCGGCAAACGATGCCGGAGTTTCATTTAAGACCTGTTTTATAGAAGCGGAGACAACAAGAGAAGAGATTCATGATTATCTGGAACAGTATATCAGCGAGTATAAGAAAACACTGGTGTATGCTTCAGATGTGGAGGCGCTTCGAAAAGTGTATCTTGGGATTAAGTTATTTCCGGATTTTCAGTCATTGTTTCCAGAGCGTCTGGGGCTGATCGGATTTGATGTGACCGGATGGACAAAGATCGCAGTACCGGAAATCTCAGCAATCATAATCCCTGCTTATCAGGAAGGTCAGATTGCCTCCCGAAAACTGATTGAAATGATCGAGAGTAAAAACAGTATTTCGAATAAAAAAGTAATTATAAAAAATGCAGTGCGCTGGAGAGACAGTACGCTGTAGCAGGAGGATATTATAGAATGATACAGATCAAAGTATTAGATGCAGAAAAAAATATTGTTGCAGAAAATAGTGGGCAGGAGGAAGTGAACCTGACGTTGAGGAGAGAGTATCAGGAGGGCGACACCATTATATTTGAAATTGGTGGAGAGACAGGACATTACTGGATGCAGGTGGATGATGTGCTTGGAAAATCACTGGTGTATCTGACAGGCGATCAGACTTATGAGATTCCGTTTGAAGAAAAGAAGTTCAATCTTTCACCAAAGGCATTTACAGGAGAGAAACAGTTGATTTCTCTGCGCAAAGCAAGGCCATATGAAGTGAATATTTACCGGAATCTGGCGGAAAATGTCAATGACCAGCACGGAGATGTGAACTGCTATCCACATGCATCTGCAAATGTAGAGACAAGGGGAGAAGCCGTGTTCGCAGCAAAGAATGCAATTGACGGAGTGACGGCAAATCACAGTCATGGAAAATGGCCATTTGCATCCTGGGGAATCAATCAGAGAGACGATGCCCAGATGAAGCTGGAGTTTGGACGTGAGATAAAGACAGACAGAATCATACTGCATACAAGAGCGGATTTCCCACATGACAACTGGTGGGTAAAAGCAACGGTTGAATTTTCAGATGGAAGCAGCATGGTTCTGGATCTGGAAAAGACAGATGTATCACAGGAGTTTTCATTTGAAGAGAAAACGATCAGCTGGCTTGTGCTGAAAGAACTGATCAAGGCAGACGATCCGTCCCCATTCCCGGCGCTGACTCAGATCGAAGTATTCGGAACAGAGTGTTAGGGAGCGCCATGGAGATTTGCAGGATCCGACACCATAAAAAAGACTACCTGGAACTGTTGCTTCTAGGAGATGAACAGGAAAGTATGATCGACCGTTATCTGGAAAGAGGCGATATGTACGTCTTATACGACAGCGGTGCGGCAAAAGCAGTCTGTGTTGTGACAGAAGAAAGCGAAGAGATCCTCGAATTAAAAAATTTGGCAGTGTGTTCACAATGCCAGCGTAGAGGATACGGCAGAAGGATGATCGAATTTCTTTGCGATCAATACAAAGGAAAGAAAAGAATTTTACAGGCAGGAACCGGGGACAGCCCGGCTACCTTGCCTTTTTATGAAGCGTGCGGATTCACGCAATCGCATCGAATCCCCGGCTTTTTTGTGGATAACTATGATCATCCGATCATAGAGTGTGGAAAACAGCTGGTGGACATGGTGTATTTGAGGAAAAAATTATAAGCTCTTTTTTCCCTCTCTGTTCAGGAGGGAAGTGGACTCCCTCCATGCTTTTGGGGTTACTCCGCTGATTTTCTTAAACAGGCGTGTAAAGTAATGAATGTCTCCGATTCCGCAGCGAAGAGCAATGTCTTTGATCGGTACATCTGTATTGGCAAGCAGCGTCTGTGCATGCTCAATTCGATAGTGATTGACATAGTCTGTCAGGGACGTTCCCATTTCTTTTGAAAATAAAGTAGACAGATAGCTTGCATTGACCCCGAGATGGCTTGCCAGATTGTTCAGTGTCAGATCCGCAGACAGATCGGTCTCCAGGTAAGCAACGACTTTTCGGATTAGTGGAGAGTGGATCTGATGCTGATGTTCCTTGATAATCCGGCAGTATCCAAGTGCGATTGTCTGTTGTGCACGCAGACACTGCTGAGGGGAAGTCAGGCTTTCGAGCATGACAACATTGCAGTTGGAGTAGGCATCAATGTGGATGGGATGCACGCCGGCCTGTTCTGCTGCTTTTCGAAGCAGTGTATTTAATATAATCGTATAATTTTTTATATCTCTTAAATTATTGGTTGTTCTTTGTGGAAGCAGCCAGGTCTCGAATTTAGAAATCAATTCCAGCGTTTGGCTTTCTCTGCCGGAAGCAACGGCATTGATCAGCATATTTTCTGATTCATATCTTTTTTCAATCACATCAATATTCGAAAAGGGATGCTCCTGATCTCGCAGACAATGCTTATAAGCATTATTCCAATGATCAAAAAAGTCAGTATTGGAATAAACGACTTCGCAGGAGTCCCCGTAAAGTTTTTTCCCAAGTTCTAAAAACAAACTTTCAAACAGTGCATAGGACCCTAAAAATGGAAGTCTTTGATAATAGGTTTGGATCGCATCGTGATAAGTCTCTTTTAAAGGCAGACTGGAAAATAACTCTTCAAAGCGTTCCCCCTGCATCTTTTCAAATACAACAGGCCCGCAGTAGAAGACGGTTTTTTCATCCGGAAGCAGCAGGAAGGCAAACGTACATTGAAACAGATCCGTGTTAAAATACACTTTTCCTGGTTTTAGCTTCTCTAATAGATCCTGAAAAAACTGGGAAGTGTTCTTTAAGCCGAGAATGTGATAACGAAGTCCCTGATCCAGGTGTTCCAGGTTTTCGCAGGGCAGTGTAAACTTATAAACTGGAAGATAATTTGTCTCCAGTATTTTTTGCGTGAAATCAATCAATTCTTCGTGCTTCATAGTGTCTCCTTTTCTTATCTGAAAATTGTGCAAAAAACTACAAAAATCATCACTGTTATTTTTTTTAAAATTTACATACAATAATCATACAGCAAATATGTGAAAAAGCCACGAAAATATGCAAAAAAGTAAAAAAACAAAGGAGAATGGAATATGCGCAATGTAATCAATTTGAATGAAAACTGGGCATTTATTCAGGAAAATGCAGGACTTCCAAAGGAGATGCCGTCAGACTGGCAGCGTATTGATCTTCCGCACACATGGAATGCGGTGGACGGACATGATGGGAATGGCAGCTACGACAGAGGAACTTACTGGTATGCAAAGACGTTTGAGACGCCAAAGCAGCCACTTGGAAATGGAAAAGTCTATGTAGAAATTCTGGCAGCAGGCCAGCAGGCAACAGTGTACGTAAATGGAAAAGAGATGACATATCATGAAGGCGGATATTCAACATTCCGTGTAGATATCACAGATGTGTGCAACGAAGAAGGGGACAATCTTCTGGTCATTGCATGCAGTAATGAGTTGAAGGACAGTGTATATCCTCAGTCTGCAGATTTTACATTTTATGGCGGACTTTACAGAGGTGTGAATCTGATCAGTGTTCCGGATGTGCATTTTGATCTGGAGTATTACGGAGGTCCGGGAATCCAGGTGACTCCGCGCCCATGTGAGTGTGGAGGAGCAGAATTTGAGATTGTTTCATACGTAAAAGGCGCAGACGAAAACTTTACTGTTCTGTATTCTGTTTGCGATGCAGAAGGAAACGAAGTGGCAAGTGCCTGCCGTCCGGCAGATGAGACAGCTGTAAAAGTATATGTTCCGGATGCGACACTTTGGGAGATTGACGCTCCATACCTGTATACAGTGACAGCAAGACTGCAGAGAAGAAATGAGTCTTATGATGAGATCTCGGCACGTGTTGGAGTGCGCAGCTTTTCCTGTGATCCGAACAAAGGGTTCATCCTCAATGGTACAGAGACTCCGCTGCGTGGAGTGAGCCGTCATCAGGACATGCTGTATAAAGGAAACGCACTGACAAAAGAAGATCATTATGAAGACGCAAGAATGATCAAAGAACTGGGAGCAAATACGATTCGACTGGCACATTATCAGCATTCTCAGGACTTCTATGATGCCTGTGACGAAATGGGATTTGTCGTATGGGCAGAGATCCCGTTTATCAGTGTGATGAATCAAGATCCGGATGCACACCAGAACTGCATCAGTCAGCTGAAAGAGCTGATCATTCAGAATTACAATCATCCATCTATCTGCTTCTGGGGAATTTCCAATGAAATCCTGATCGGGGGAATTTCAGAGAAGCTGGTAGAAAATCATAAAGAACTCAATGCGCTTGCAAAAGAACTGGATCCAAGCCGTCTGACAACGATTGCGCACGTATCCATGACTCCAATCGAGGGACCGATGCATGGGATCACAGATGTGGAAAGTTACAACCATTATTTTGGATGGTACGGCGGTAAGATGGAAGACAACGGGCCATGGATGGACAACTTCCATAAAGTACATCCGGAAATCTGTCTGGGACTTTCTGAATATGGATGTGAAGGAATTATTACTTATCACGGTCCAAATCCGGCATGCAAAGATTACAGTGAAGAGTATCAGGCATTGTATCATGAGCACATGGCAAAGATGCTTGAGGAGCGTCCATGGATCTGGTCCAGTCATGTATGGAATATGTTTGACTTTGGCTGTGCAGCCAGAGACGAAGGCGGTGTAGCGGGAAGAAACAACAAGGGACTGGTGACTCTTGACCGTAAAGTGAAAAAGGATAGCTATTATATCTATCAGGCTTACTGGAACAAACAGCCAATGGTTCACCTCTGTGGAAAAAGATATGCACAGCGTGCAGGTGAAACAACAGAAATCCGTGTATATTCGAACCAGCCTTCGGTCACACTGTTTTTAAATGGAGAAAAAGTGGAAGAGCTTTCAGCAGAAAAAGTATTTGTATTTACGGTGGCATTGAAAGACGGATTTAATATTCTGACAGCACAGGCAGGAGAGGTCAAAGATACGATGACTCTGGAAAAAGTAGAAAAAGAACCGGAGATTTATGTATTGCCGGAAGTCAATGAACGTGCAGAAGGCGTTGCAAACTGGTTCAGTACAGTTGGAGACATGGATCTGAAAGCTCCGATGGAGTTCCCGGAAGGAATGTACAGTATCAAAGACAGCCTGGAAGAATTGGCAAAATGCCCGGAAGCAATTGAAATTGCAGCCAAAGCGGTGAAACTTACAATGAATATGGTAGTTTCTCCGGGAGAAGGTATGTGGGATATGATGAAAGGTATGTCTTTGGAAAGACTTGGAGAAATGGCAGGTTCTCTGGCACCGGAAGGATTTATCGAAAGTCTGAATGGAAAACTGATCCAGATCAAAAAGGTATGATTAAAAGCTGGTAGTTCATAGGAAAAACAAGGAGAAAATGAAAATGGGGAAAACAAATAATTCCACTGTCCCGGCATTTGGGATGAAGGATAGACTGGGGTATATGTTTGGTGATTTCGGAAACGATTTCACCTTCATATTGTCCTCAATGTTCATGATGAAATTTTATACAGATGTTATGGGCTTATCAGCGGGAGTTGTTGGTATGCTCATGATGGCAGCACGCTTTGTAGACGCGTTTACAGATGTCACGATGGGACAGATCGTGGACCGTTCAAAACCAACCAAAGACGGGAAATTCCGTCCATGGATCAAACGTATGTGCGGACCTGTGGCAATTGCCAGTTTCCTGATCTATCAGTCAGGACTTGCAGATATGCCGTATGGAGTGAAAGTAGCCTACATGGTTGTGACATATTTGTTATGGGGATCTATTTTCTATACTTCCATTAATATTCCATATGGATCTATGGCGTCTGCAATCTCGCCGGATCCGACAGACAGAGCTTCCTTATCTACATGGCGTTCTGTAGGAGCTTCTCTGGCCAGCCTTGTGATCGGTACAGGAACTCCATTGGTTGCATATGTTACGGTAGATGGCAATCCAGTGCTTTCCGGAAGTCGTATGACGATCATCGCAGGTGTATTTTCTGTACTGGCAGTCATCTGTTATCTGCTTTGCTACAACCTGGTACGTGAACGTGTACCGGTGCCGGCAAATAATCAGAAACTGGATATTGTTGCTCTTGGGAAGAGCCTGATCACAAACCGTGCTCTTCTCGGAATTATTGCGGCAGCACTGCTTCTGCTTCTGGCAATGCTGGGGATGCAGGGAATGTCCGCATATGTATTCCCAAATGTGTATCGAAGTACACAGGCGCAGTCGGTTGTGGCATTGTTGAGCAACGTAGCGATCATCGCGATCTGTGCTCCGCTTGCAAGTAAGCTGGCATCAAAATTCGGAAAAAAAGAGTTGGCTACAGTTTCCTGTCTCTTTGGTGCAGCAAGTTATGTGGTTTGTTTGATCCTGCATCCGGAAAATGTATGGGTATATGTTATCTTTTATGTAATGTCTTTCGTTGGACTCGGATTTTTCAATACGATCATCTGGGCAATGATTACAGATGTCATTGATGACGCAGAGGTGAAAAACGGAATTCGAGAAGATGGTACCATTTATGCGGTGTATTCTTTCGCAAGAAAACTTGGTCAGGCATTCTCTTCCGGTATGGTAGGAGGACTGCTGTCACTGGCAGGTTATACGGCAGCGACTGCTTTTGAGCCGGCTGTTACAGAGAGCATCTTTAGAATCTCCTGTATCGTACCGATCGTAGGTTTGACAGCGGTTGCACTTGCTTTGATCTTCATTTATCCACTGAGCAAAAAACGTGTGGAAGAAAATTGTGCAGAATTGGCAAGACGCAGAGAAGAAAAATAAGAAGAAATAAAAATAGAAGCGCTGCAGTTTTTATGATGAAAAAATCATAAAAGCTGCGGCGCTTTTTTCGGGAAGGAGTTCTAAAAATATAAGAAAAATTTAAGAATTGCATTGCGTTTTTTTTAAGCCGTTCCTATTATAGTTTACATAGAGTAAAGGAATACAGGAGGGCAGCATGAACGGTGAAACGATACTTGTAGTGGACGACAATAAGGAAATTGTCTACTCGATCAGTGAATTACTGAAATATGAAGGATATCAGATTGTAAAGGCTTATGATGGGATGGAAGCGCTGAACGCTCTGGAGACAAACCAGATCGATCTGATCCTGCTGGATGTGATGATGCCGAAACTGAACGGATTATCTGCACTGATGAAATTAAGGGAAAACTACCGTATTCCGGTTATTATTCTGTCAGCGAAAACGGAAGAGAGTGACAAGGTGTCAGGTCTTGTTCTGGGAGCAGATGACTACGTGGAAAAGCCGTATAATCCGGCGGAACTCATTGCCCGTGTGAAAGCACATCTCAGGCGTTATCACGCGTGGGGAGGCGCAGCGCCGAAAACAGACAGCGACACGCTTGTAAACGGCGGTCTTGTACTTGATAAAAAGCAGCGTCTGATCCTTGTGGAAGGAGAAGAAGTCAGGTTGACGGCTACAGAATATAAGATACTGGAATTGCTGATGGGACATCTTGGGCAGGTGTTTTCAGCAGAACAGATTTATGAAAATGTATGGAAAGAATCGGCAAATTATACGGTGGAAAATACAGTGATGGTACATATTCGGCATATCCGGGAAAAGATTGAGATTGATACAAAAAAACCAAGATATGTAAAGGTGGTGTGGGGCATTGGCTACAAAATGGAAAAATATCATTGAGACAGGAAAACGTTTGTTAAAGCAACAGTGGCAGGTATTAGTAAGTGTCATGTTGGCAGGATGTGGAATTTTTGTCTTTTATATCCTGATCGCTTATCGAACCTATTATCCAACAGAAAAAATCCTGTATTTTGGGATACTCGGGAATATTCTGTTAGGAAGCGGGACTGCATATCTGTTAGAAAAGGGACTGAACCGAAAATATCAGAACTGGATCCCAAAAGGAGATGCTTATTATCAGGAATGGAGAGCAGAAATGAAAAAAATGGAGCATCTTCTTCAAGTGATCGGTATTCTGGCATTTGCAGCAGCAGGTATCTTCTTTGTGCTGCAGAGTAAATTTCGAGAGTACTGGAGCTGGTATTACAATTATGCTGCCGGTTATGTGATGCTCTTTACAGCATTGATTCAGTATATGGTGTGGCAGTTTGTGCGCCGACGGTTTGATGAGAAGAGACGAGAAATGTTGATGGGCAAACTGGAGGAAATCAATCAAAAACGGATTGCAGAAGCGCTGGAGAGCGAAAAAAAGAGCCTTGCAAAAGTTTCACGCAGTGACCAGCTTCGAATTGATCTGATTACCAATGTGTCGCATGATCTGAAAACGCCGCTGACTTCCATGGTGGGCTATATTGAACTCATCAAAAAGGAAGAATTGAGCGACCTTGTCAGAGATTATGTGGATGTGCTGTCTGAAAGAGCAGAAAAATTAAAAGAAATGATAAACAGTTTGTTTTCTCTTGCAAAAGCAAGCAGCGGTAATATCGAACTGCATCCGGAAAAGTTTGAACTGAATCGTCTGGTAGAACAGATTTTTGCAGATATGCATGATCATGTGAAAGAGAGTGAGCTGCAGTTTGTAAAACAGCTTACAGAGGAAAATACAGAAATCATTTCTGATAATATGTATTTTTACAGGATCTGCCAGAATCTGATTGAGAATGCGCTGAAGTATTCGGCAAAACATACGAGAGTATTCGTGAAAACTTATCAAAAAGAGTCTTCAAATCATCTGTGTCTGGAGATCACGAACACCGCAGGATATCCAATGGATTTTACAAAGGAAGAGATTATCGAGCGGTTTTTTCGTGGGGATAAGCAGAGGTCCAGTGAGGGAAATGGACTGGGACTTGCGATCGTAAGTACGTATGTGAAAGCGCTTGGCGGAGAGTTTGATATTAAAATCGACTGTGATCAGTTTAAGGCCTGTGTGGAGATGCCGCTTTCGGCAATCACGATTACATAAAAATCAAAGAATTACGAAATAAGCACACGGGGAATTTTCCCCATGTGTTTATTTATCTGTATTCTCCTTAAATTTTTCTTTAGACACAAGAATTTCTTCGATAGCATGTTTTACAGCCATTTTAATTGTGAAATATAAGATAGGGATCAATACTAATAAAAGCAGTATAAAGTCTAAAATAATAACATCCAATAGAACCACCCCCTACATTGTCTGAAATCATTGCCAAATCTATTAAAATAATTATAAGACACACTCTATAAAATAGCAATAAAAGTTAAATGATATCTGCCTTTTTCAATAGAAGAGGTAGGTCATAAACGGGAGTTTGACAGTCGAATAATAGAAAAATACCTTGACAAATCCCTTACATTGTGATTATATGAACATATGAACAGTTATTCATATGTTATATATGGAGGGAAAGGATATGGCAAAAGAAGTATTGACAGAAGAAAGACATAAAAATGATCATCACCACCATGAAGAATCATGTGGATGTGGACACGATCACCATCACGAAGATGCATGCGGCTGCGGACACAATCACCATCACGAGGATGCATGCGGCTGCGGACACGATCACCATCATGAGGAGCACAAAGAGGCAGATCATACTTTTGATCATGCAGAGAAGCAGGTGTATATTCTGGAAAACCTGGGATGTGCACATTGCGCGTCTAAGATGGAAGAAAAGATTCAGGCACTGCCGCAGGTAGAGTTTGCTGCAATTACCTTCGCGACAAAACAACTGCAGGTTGTGACGAATACGGATGCGGAGCTGTTAGAGGAGTTTCAGAAAATCTGTGCATCCATTGAGAGTGAAGTGGTTGTGCGAAAAAGAGACGGAGGATCAACCGGAAAAAGGGAGTCTGCAAAAGGCAGATTTTCAGAAAATAAAAAGGATCTGTGGGAGATCGGAATCGGAGCTGTTCTGTTTGTTCTGGGTCTGTCTACACAGGAGATGAATGGATGGATTTCCTTTTTCGCATTGATCATAGGATATCTGATCCTTGGAAAGGATGTTCTTATCACTGCGGCAAAGAATATCGGAAAGGGTCGTGTATTTGATGAGAATTTCCTGATGGGAGTTGCTACAATTGCAGCGATCGTAATCGGAGATTACAAAGAAGCAGTGGGTGTAATGCTCTTCTATCGTGTAGGGGAGTTATTTGAAGATATCGCAGTTGCAAGAAGCAGAAGTCAGATTATGGAGGCAGTTGATCTGCGTCCTGAGGTTGTGAATCTTGTAGAGCAGGATGGAACGATACGGGAGATTCCGGCAGAGGAGGCAAAAGTTGGAGATGTGCTTCTCGTCCGTGCAGGAGACCGGATTCCACTGGAAGGTGTTGTACTGGAGGGGGAGAGCCGTCTGGATACTTCACCGGTAACAGGGGAACCGGTTCCGGTTGCCGTTGTACCGGGCAGCAGTGTGACTTCCGGATGTGTGAATCTTTCCGGTGTGCTGAAAATGCGTGCAGAGAAGGTTCTGGAAGATTCTATGGTTACAAGGATTTTGAATTCGGTAGAAAATGCAGCAGCCAGCAAGCCAAAGATCGACCGTTTTATTACAAGGTTTTCAAAAGTATACACACCGGTCGTGGTAGCACTGGCAGTGGCAACAGCAATTATCCCGTCGATCCTGACCGGGGACTGGAACTACTGGATTTACACAGCCATTACCTTCCTGGTAATCAGCTGTCCATGTGCGCTTGTGTTGAGTGTTCCACTGGCATTTTTCTCAGGAATCGGAGCGGGTTCTAAAAAAGGAATCTTGTTTAAGGGCGGAGTTGCGATCGAGGCGCTTCAGAATGTAAAAGCAGTTGTAATGGATAAGACGGGAACGATCACAAAAGGAAATTTTGTCGTACAGGAGATTGTTCCGGCAGGATCATACAGTCAGGATGAGCTCCTAAAGGCAGCAGCATCCTGTGAAGAAGCATCTTCTCATCCGATCGCAGTCAGCATTATGGCAGCGGCAAACGAGAGAAGACTTTCTGTTGAGCATGCAAAACAGATAAAAGAAATTTCCGGAAATGGAATTTTAGCAGAACTCTCAGAAGGAACTGTACTTTGTGGAAACAGAAGGCTTTTGGAGCAGAATCAGGTAGATCTGTCTGCATATCAGCCGAAAGCGTATGGAACAGAAGTATTACTGGCAGTAGACGGTGTCTATGCAGGATATCTTGTGATTTCAGACACTGTCAAAGAGGATGCATCGCAGGCAGTGGCAGCCATGAAGCAACAGAATATCCGGACAGTCATGCTGACCGGAGATGCAAAAGAGAATGCGCAGGCAGTGGCAGAGAAGATTGGAATTGATGAAGTGCATGCAAAGCTTCTGCCTCAGGATAAGGTAACAGAATTACAGAAGATCCGACAGAAACAGGGAAGTGTGATGTTTGTCGGAGACGGAATCAATGATGCGCCGGTTCTGGCAGGTGCAGATGTGGGAGCTGCGATGGGAAGCGGAGCGGATGCAGCGATTGAAGCTGCAGACGTGGTATTTATGACCTCTTCTATGGAAGCAATCCCGCAGTCTTTGAAGATTGCAAGAGCAACGGGAAGAATTGCAAAACAAAATGTTGCATTTGCTCTGGTGATCAAAGCACTGGTCATGGTATTTGGTCTGCTTGGTCTGGCCAATATGTGGATGGCTGTGTTTGCGGATACCGGTGTGGCGGTGATCTGTATTCTGAATGCAATCCGCATTCTGTATAAGAAACTCTAAATCCAAAATCAATGATATTACCGCAGGGCGGCACAGTCGAAAGGCTCTGCCGCTCTGTTTTCTTATAGAAACAGATAAGACGTTGACCCGCACCTGTTTTTTTCGTATAATAAAAGTCAATCGGTGCCTCAAAAACAAGAGCGGGATTACAGGTTTTGGGGGAACCGGAAGGGAGAAAGAATATGAGAAAATTAGAAGTGGAACATTGTGATCTGATACATTCTCATAGTGATACAGTCAGACAGATACAGGAAAAGATTCCGGAAGAGCAGGAGATCAGAGGGCTGGCAGATTTTTTTAAGGTATTTGCGGATGCCACCAGGATCCGGATTCTGTGTGTGCTGTCCTGTTCCGAGATGTGTGTGTGTGATCTGGCGCAGACACTGGATATGACACAGTCGGCGATTTCTCATCAGCTCCGACTGTTGAAACAGATGAAACTGGTAGTCAATCGAAGAGAGGGGAAGACGGTGTTTTATTCACTGGCGGACAGTCATATTAAGACGATCATGAATCAGGGGATGGAACATATCAGGGAATAGATATGAAGAAAGAAGTAAAGCGAAGAGCCATAGAATGTGCGGCAGCTGCCGTTTTGTATATTGTTGCGATCGTGGGAAGCTCGTATGCGGAGCTGGAAAGAGAGATGCGTCTGCTGATTTTTCTGCTTCCGTATCTGATCATGGTTTTTGCGACGGTCAGGCTGCTCTGGAACAATCTGAAGAAAAGAAAGTTGTTTGACGAGAATCTGCTGATTTTGCTTGCCACAGCAGGTGCATTTGCAGTTCATCGCTATTCGGAGGCAGTGGGAGCGATGCTGTTTTTCCAGATTGGAAAGCTGCTGGAACTTATTTCCATGAGCAGGACGAGAAAATCTATTGAGAAATTTATGGATATCCGTCCGCAGTATGCCAATTTAAAGATCAGCGGCGGGGAGATGCAGGTACCGCCGGAAGATCTGAATCCGCGGCAGGTTATTATTATCAAGCCGGGGGAGAGAATCCCCGTGGATGCGATCGTGACACAGGGGAGCAGTACGTTAGATACCAAGGCGCTGACAGGAGAATCGGAGCCGAGGCATGTGAAGATCGGCAGTCATATTTACAGCGGAAGTATCAACTTAAGTGGTGTGCTGGAAGCACGGGTATTGAAGGCGTCTGCAGATTCGACAGCATCCAGAATCATTGATATGATATCCAATGCGGACAACAGACGGGCGCAGACAGAGAATTTTGCAGAAAAATTTACCCGGTATTATACACCGCTTGTAACGCTTTTCGGAATCCTGGTGATGATCCTTCCGCCGATGATGTTTGAAGGGGCACAGCAGGGGGCGTGGATCTATCGGGGGCTGATCGTGCTGGTGGCAGCGTGTCCGTGCGGACTTCTGGTATCCGTGCCGCTGGCATTCTTAGGCGGGATCGGAGCAGCTTCCAGACAGGGTGTCCTCATCAAGGGAAGCAATTTTCTGGAAGCATTGTCAAAGGCAGAGACTTTTGTATTTGATAAGACCGGTACTCTGACAGAGGGAGTATTCCGGGTAAAAGAAGTGTGTCCGAAGTCGATGACTCCGGAGGAACTTCTGGAACTGACAGCATATGGGGAAGCATACTCCAGTCATCCGATCTCCGGATCTTTAAGGGAGGCTTACGGCAGGCCGATCGACAAAGCAAGGATCGGGGCAGTCAAAGAATTTCCGGGATTTGGTCTTGAGGCTGTTGTGGACGGAAAACAACTGGAGATTGGAAATTCCAAGTTTATGAACCAGCAGGGATATTTTTATCAGCGGGTGGCTGATATCGGAACAGCAGTTCACGTAGCTGTGGACGGAGAGTATGCGGGCTATATCCTGATCACGGATGTGATAAGAAAAGAGGCCGGCAGACTTCTGAAATGGCTGAAAAAACAACAGATCGAAGCGGTGATGATCACCGGAGATAATGAACGGGTGGCAGAAGATGTGGCCCGGCAGTTAAAGCTGGATTATGTATATGCAGGCCTGATGCCGGAGGAAAAGGTAGAGCAGGTCAGAGAATTTATGGAAAGCCATATGGAGGATGAGAAGCTGGCGTTTGTAGGGGATGGAATCAATGACGCGCCGGTTCTTGCACATGCGGATATCGGGATTGCCATGGGGGGACTGGGCTCGGATGCAGCTCTGGAGGCAGCGGATATCATTTTGATGGAGGATGATCTTTCCAGGATCGTGAATGCGATCCGGATTTCCAGAGGAACGATTCGTGCGGTGAAGCAGAATCTGATCTTTGCCATTGGGATGAAAGTTCTTCTTCTGGTGCTGGCATCCTTTGGCTATGTAACAATGAAAAACGCAATTTTAGCGGATATGGCAGTGATGATGATCAACTTATTGAATTCATTCTGGGTGCTGAAATATCCGGAATAAGGGGTGTACAACATGAAAAGAGCAACATTGCTTGCATTGGCAGTATCTGCCTGTCTTTTGACAGGATGTACCAATGCACTCAAAGACGGAACAGGGTATCTGGAAGACGGAAATTATAAAGAAGCAGTGACCGCATTTCAGAAAGCGGTGGACGAAGGCAAGAAGACGGCGGAGGCATACCGCGGTCTGGGAATGGCATATTATGAGCAGGAGGACTATGAATCTGCAAAAGATGCTTTTGAAAAAGCGTTGGCAGCAGGGGGAGAGAAGAATCAGGTCATTTATAATCTTCTCGGAATCTGCGGGATGAAGCTGAATGATTACAATTATGCACTGGAGCAGTTTAATCAGGGAATCAGCCTGTCTCAGAACAGCGGTACGTCCATGGAAGATGCAGAAAGCTTCAGCGAAGTGCTTCAGGAGATGCGGTTCAATCAGATCGTATGTTATGAAAAGCTGGGTGACTGGGAGAATGCAAAAACCAAGATCGCAGAATATATCCAGGTCTATCCGGACGATGCAGATGCCCAGAGAGAAGCAAAATTTCTGGAGACCAGATAAAGAATACAAGGGAAGAAGAGGATACGCTGACTGCGGAGAAGATTCTGCGGTCAGCGTCCTTTATTCCCGGGGATGAGAAAGGAGAGCGTATGCCGGGATATCAGATTACCGAGTATTGTCATCGGATGATAAGGGAGCATATCAAAGAAGGAGACTGCTGTGTGGACGCAACGGCCGGCAATGGAAATGATACAGAATTTCTCTGTCGTCTGACAGGGGCAGACGGAAAGGTCTACGCATTCGATATTCAAAAAGCAGCAGTAGAACACACCAGAAAGCGTCTGGAAGAGGCGGGACTTACAGAGCGTGCCGAGGTCATTCTGGATGGACATGAGCATATGGAGAATTATGTCCGGGAAAACGTATCAGCGATCACCTTTAATTTCGGGTATCTGCCGGGCGGTGATCATCAGATCGCGACACAGGCTGATACAAGCATTCAGGCAATTGAGGCAGGGCTTCGCCTGCTGAAAAAAGGCGGGATCATGAGCCTTTGTATCTATAGTGGAGGAGACAGTGGATTCGCAGAGAAAGAGGCACTGTTGTCTTATCTTGAGACACTGGATTCCAGAACATTTTTAGTGATTGTAAGTACTTATTATAACCGCCAAAATCACCCGCCGATTCCGGCGTTTGTGATCCGGATCAAAGAAGAAAGGGGAGAATAAATGGGATTTTCAATGGATGTGGGAGTTCCTGTAGTGACCGTGTTTTTACAGGGGCTTTTAAGTTTTTTTTCACCGTGTGTCCTTCCGCTTGTACCGCTTTATCTGGGATATCTCTCAGGAGGCGCAGGGCAGGGAGAACTGTACGGAAAACGGGGGCGGCTGTTTGTCAATACGATTTGTTTTGTGATAGGAATCAGCTCCGCATTTTTTATGATGGGACTTGGTGTGTCGGCAGCCGGAAGTTTTCTCAATAAGAATCAGGCAATGGTATCGAGGATCGGCGGGATTCTGGTGATTTTATTCGGTTTGTACCAGCTTGGGATTTTTGGAAAATCAAAGCTTCTGGGTACAGAGCACCGTTTCTGGTTAAAGCTCGATAAGTTGAAGATGTCACCGGTCGTGGCGCTTGTGTTCGGATTTACCTTTAGCTTTGCCTGGACGCCGTGCGTGGGACCGGCTCTTGCGAGTGTGCTTTTGATGGCGGGAAGTGCAGGAACAAAGCTGACAGGATTCCTTTTGATCGGTGTGTATACACTTGGATTTATCCTGCCGTTTCTTGCAGTGGGATTGTTCACGGCAAAAGTGCTCGGGTTTTTCAAAAAGTACAATTATGTTGTCAAGTATACGGTGAAGATCGGAGGAATCCTGATGATCTTTATGGGACTTTTGATGTTTACAGGCAAGATGAACGCGATCACCGGATATTTATCGGGAACAGCAGGAACACAGACTTCCTCAAAAGAGACAACGAAAACGGAAATAAAAGAAGAAAAGCAGGATACGTACCCGGCCACAGATTTTGTGCTGCAGGATCAGTATGGAAAGGAGCACAGTCTGGCAGACTATAAGGGAAAGACGATCTTTTTGAATTTCTGGGCAACCTGGTGTGGTCCGTGCAGAAATGAGATGCCGGAGATTCAGAAGATTTATGAAGAAACACAGCAGGAAGAAGACAGTGATCTGGTGATCCTGGGAATTGCCGCGCCGGGATTCGGACAGGAAGGAAGCCAGGAGGAGATCGAAGCATTTCTTGAGGAAAACGGATACACTTATCCGGTGCTGATGGATACGACAGGAGAGGTATTTATGGAGTATGGGATCAGCGCTTACCCGACAACTTTTATGGTAGACAAAGATGGCAATCTGTTCGGATATGTGCAGGGGCAGTTAAACGAAGATATGATGCGCAGTATTATCCGACAGACGATGGAAGGCAAGAGAGAGTAGGAGAAAAGCAATGGCGTTATATGAAATGGAAGATGCGAAAGAACGCGTCATTTTAGTAGGCGTTCAGGAAAATGATGCGGAGCCGGAGGAAGAATCCTTAGACGAGCTGGCAGAGCTGGCACGCACGGCCGGTGCAGAGGTGGCCGGCCGTCTGATCCAGAAACGAGAGGCGATGCATCCGGTGACGTATATCGGGAAAGGAAAGATCCTGGAGCTGAAGGAACTTTTGTGGGAGACGGACGCTACGGGAATCATCTGTGACGATGAACTGACTTCCGTGCAGCTGAATCATCTGGAGGAAGAGCTGGAATGTAAGATCGTGGATCGGACACTTCTGATCCTGGATATTTTTGCAGGAAGGGCAGTCAGCAGAGAAGGTAAGATCCAGGTGGAACTGGCACAGTTAAAATACCGTGCGGCGAGACTTGTCGGACTTCGAAATTCTCTTTCCCGTCTGGGAGGCGGAATCGGAACAAGAGGACCGGGAGAGAAAAAACTGGAGATGGACCGCCGTTTGATCCGGGAGAGGATCAGCCGCCTGAAAAAAGAACTCCGGGAAGTGGAAGAACACAGAGAGAGGCTTCGTACTCAGAGAAAACGCTCCAATCTGAAGGTGGCGGCGCTGGTGGGATATACGTCAGCAGGAAAGAGCAGCCTGGAAAATGCGCTCACAGGAGCAGGTGTTTTAGAGGATGCGATGCTGTTTTCCACGCTGGATACGACGACACGATCTCTGAGGTTGGCAGATACACAGGAAATCCTGCTCAGTGATACGGTCGGATTTATCCGGAAACTTCCGCATCATCTGGTAGAGGCATTTAAAAGTACACTGGAAGAAGCAAAATATGCGGATATCATCATCCATGTGGTCGATGCTTCCAATCCGCATCAGGATACCCAGATGTTTGTTGTCTATGAGACACTGCGTCAGCTCGGTGCGGAGGGAAAACCGGTCATTACCGTATTCAACAAACAGGATAAACTGGAAACACCGGGATATTTCCGGGATTTTCATGCAGAGTACTCAATCCCGGTTTCCGCAAAGACAGGGCAGGGCCTGGAAGAATTAAAAGAAGCGCTGCTTGAGATTCTGCGAAGAGATCAGGTATATATCGAGAGGCTGTATTCCTTCGCAGAAGCGGGAAAGATCCAGCTGATCCGCACCCAGGGACAGCTGGTGTCAGAGGAATATGTACCGGATGGCATTGAAGTGAAGGCATATGTGCCGAAAGAAATCTGGGGAAAAGTGTAAAACTTTTCCCTATCCCCACACTTCCTGGGCAATCTCTTTCACCAGTGCAAGCTTCGCCCACTGTTCTTCTTCTGTCAGTTTATTTCCAATCTCGCAGGATGCGAATCCACACTGCGGACTTAAGTAAAGCCGGTTCAGAGGAATGTATTTTGCAGCTTTTGCAATTCTTTTCTTTATCACTTCTTTTTCTTCTAAAATCGGTGACTTGCTGGTCACAAGACCAAGTACGACTTTTTTATCATCGGAAACAAAGCGGAGTGGTTCAAATCCTCCGGAGCGTTCATCATCAAATTCCAGATAATAGGCAGATACATTTTCATTGGCAAAAAGAAACGGTGCGATCGGTTCATATCCGCCGGAGGATGCCCAGGTGGAATGATAATTTCCGCGGCATACATGGGTTGTGATCACAAGATCTTCAGGTGCATTTTCCAGAGCGAGGTTATTCAGCCGCAGATATTTTTCAGCCTCTTCTTCCGGACTGACGGAATCGTTCTGTCGTGCCTCCCAGTAATTTTTGTCGCAGAACATGCCCCATGTACAGTCGTCTAATTGGATGTTTTTGCATCCTGCATCGTAGAGATCCCGGATGACAGTCCGGTATGCCTGTGCAATGTCCTGAATCAGTTCTTCCAGATCTGGATATACGGCCAGAGTCTGTGTTCCATTGTCTTCCCGGAAGAGTTCTGCAAGAAGCTGGGCAGGTGCGGGAATGGTCTGTCTTGCAATGGTGTGCTCATCCTCAAACTGTTTGACAAATTTGAAATGTTCCACAAAAGGATGCTGTTCTCCGCTGATTTTTCCTGTCACGCGGACAGAGCCGTGAGTGGTTTCTTCCCCGTGGAAGAAATAGCCGTGATCCAGTTCAATGTGTTCGATTCCCTCAAGTCCCCACATAAAATCCAGATGCCAGTAGCTTCTGCGGAATTCTCCGTCTGTGATGACAGGGTATCCGGCAGCCTTCTGCTTTTTGATCAGATCTGTAATTGCTTCATTTTCAATGGATTCTAGCTCAGCCTTTGTGATCTGTCCGGCTTCAAAATCAGCTCTTGCCTGTTTTAAGTGTGCAGGTCTTAAAAAACTTCCAACATAATCAAAACGAAACGGTGCGTTAAAATTTCCCATAGTAATTCTCCTGTTCTGTAAATTCGTGATTCTATGGGATTTATTGTAGAAGAGGAGAGGTGTTTTGTAAAATACTGAAAATAAATAGCTTGCTATAGAAGCAAACTATAGCAAGCTCGTTGCATTTTATGAAAATAGTGTTTTATAAATAAGGGATTCCGGGTACTTCCGGATAACTTCCCATGGAGATCAGAAGCTGAAGTCCTACTTCTCTTGCGGTAAGGACTGCATTTTTTACGGCGCTTGCATCGCCGGTTACGGCGGCAATGATCTCGTTGGAATGACTGGTTCCCCGGTTTGGAGTCATGTATTTGATGATCTCTACCGGAGAGGATTTCAATGCAAGGTCCGCCATGACAAGACCGATCGCCGCAGGAGAACCGCAGAAGAATCCAAATGGTTTTCCAATCGGGGCATCAAACGCCATGTTCAGCGCCTGGGAAGCACTGGCGGAATAGGTGAATTCCAGATGCCCGGCCTCACTGATATAAAGCTCCCCGGCATATTTTTCGGTGTATTCTAGAGCAATCTCCACTGCACGGCGAACATCGGATACACTGTAGCCGCCGATGATGATAAAGTTTCCGTGACCGCCCCATCCTTTGGTATCCCTCGGAAGTTCGATGGAAATGATCTCGGTGTTGGTAGATTTGACGGCTTCGTCAGCCGCATTGATCTGTCCGGCTGCACCGGTACGGGAGCTTAACAGTCCCAGACTTTTGTAAGGCTTGTCAATCTGCATCTGCTGAAGCAGTGCGTCATTGACGCCTGGGATGACAAGTCCGATGGTATCCAGAACGGTTGTCCCGACAAATTCTGTCATGGAACAGTCCATGGATATTTTTTGAATTTCGCTGATATCTAACATAATGAAAACTCCTTTATGACATACTTCCAAATTAAATATAACCGCCGTCCAGGCCGATGATCTGTCCGGTCAGATAAGAATGACCGGATGCAAGGGTGAGCGCCAGCGCAGCCACTTCCTCGCTGTCGGCAAAGCGTCCGGCGGGGATTTCTTCTCTTAAAGCTTCGCGTTCTTCTTCCGAAAACTGTGCGTTCATAGCAGTGTCGATCACTCCGCACGCAATGGCATTGACTTGTACATTACTTGGTGCCAGTTCTTTCGCAAGAGCCTTTGTCAGTCCGTTCATACCGGACTTAGTCGCAGAATAAGCAGCCTCGCAGGAGGCACCGACGGTTCCCCACATGGAGGAAATATTGATGATCTTTCCGCTTTTCTGAGAGACCATGTGACCGATGGCGCTGCGGCAGCAGTAAAATACAGAAGAAAGATTAGTATTTAAAATCTCGGACCACTGGGCATCACTCATATCCTGCAAAAGGCCGACAAAGGAAATTCCTGCATTGTTGATCAGAACATCCAGTCCCGGACAGTGCGATTCAATGACAGAGAACATCTCTCGTACCTCATCGGGATCCCCGACATTTCCGGGAAGGAGAGTGCAGGATCCCTGCGCGGCAAGAATCTCCTGTTCCACTTCTTGCAGAGCATCCAGAGAATGTCGGCAGTTGAGGAATACATGATAGTGATTTCTGGCAAATGCAAGTGCGCAGGCTCTGCCGATCCCGCGGGATGCACCGGTGATCAGTACATATTTCTGGTTCATAACATACTCCATTTCCAGAAGGAGAACAGCTGTAAAATGCTGCTCCTTCAGCTCTCAATTCTGTAGTTATTATACAGGAAGCAGAAACGTTTGTATACCATATTTCCAGAAAATCCGAATGGGGAAAGCGGGTTGCGGTTGTGATCCACAGGCCCTTGTGCTATTATTTTGATAGAGAACCGGTGTGTGCACATAGTAGGAGGAACGGATATGGTAGAGGAAGCCCGAAGCTTTGCAGAAAAAGCACATGAGGGACAGTTTCGAAAGGGAACGAAGCGCCCGTATATTGTACATCCGCTGGAGGTGGCGAAGATTGTGTCAACGATGACGGATGATGAGGAGATGATCAGTGCAGCCTTGCTTCACGATACACTTGAAGACTGCAGGCAGGTGACAAAAGAGCAGATCAAAGAGGCGTTCGGCGAGCGTGTGCTTGAGATGGTCAGGCAGGAGAGTGAGGACAAGTCCAAAACCTGGGTGGAGAGAAAAAGTACGACAATCCGACATTTGAAAACAGCGCAGAGAGAGGTGCAGATGATCGCTCTTGCGGACAAGCTGTCCAATATCCGGGATATTGACCGGGAGTATCCGGTGGTTGGGGAAGAATTCTGGAACCGCTTTCGAATGAAGAGCAAAGCTGCAATTGGCTGGTATTATATTGGGGTAAAAGATGCGTTGCAAAAAGATTTTGCGGGAATTCCTGCATATGAGGAGTACAGGGCACTGGTAGAAAAAATTTTCGGCAGTACATCAGACTGGCAAAGGAGAGAACACAATGAAGAAGACAAAGATCATATGTTTTGCGAATAATAAAGGAGGAAGCGGAAAGTCCACGACTTGTTCCAATGTGGGATATGGATTGCGGGAGCTGGGATACAAGGTACTTCTGATCGATGGAGATATGCAGCTGAATCTGTCGCTTTCCTTGTTTGATGAGGATCAGGTGCTTGCGTTTGCGCAGAGTGACAAGAATCTGTATGAGGGATTGAAGCGGCAGGATGATCTGTCGGATTATATTGTACATTCAGAATATGAAGGACTGGATCTGATCCCGTCTTCGACGTTGATGAGTTCGATTGAATATGAGTTGTTTACGAAATGGCAGAGGGAGTTTATTCTCCGAAAATGTCTGAAACAGGTAAAGGAATCCGGAGCGTATGATTACATTCTGATCGATGCGCCTCCGACTTTGGGCGGCTGGGTCATGAACATCTTATGTGCGTCTGATGAGATCATCATTCCGGTAGAATCCACGCCGTGGGGGTTATTTGGTCTGGGAAATATGTTTGAATTTCTGGAGGAAGTCCGTCAGATCACGCCGGATCTGAAGCTGGGCGGGATCGTGATCACGAAAGTAGATACCAGAAAGAGTTATTTCAAACAGACTCTGGAGACTTTAAAGAGTCTGGAGGATGTTCCTGTATTTGATACCTATATCCGGGTGGACAGTGGGATCGAGTGGTCGCAGGATAACAATGCGCCGATCATGGCATACAAAAAAAGCAGCCGCAGTGCCACAGAGTATATGGAACTGACAAAAGAAATTGCCAAAATGGAGTAGGTGAGTCATGCACAGGGAATTGTTGGATGCCTTGTCTGTCATTACAGAGGAAGAGCAGCGGATACTGGATGAACAAAGAGGGATTGACCCACAGCTTTATACAGAGAAAAAGGAACTGATCGTAGACAGCGAAAAATTGTTGAAAAAAGGGAAGCTGATACAGGTACGTCCCCATACGAGATTTGTTAATTTTCCGAAGCATAAACACAATTATGTAGAAGTGATCTATATGTGTCAGGGAACAACCACTCACATTCTGAATGGAAGTAAGGTCATTCTGGAGGCGGGGGATCTTCTGTTTTTGAATCAGAATGCAGAACAGGAGATCCTGCCGGCCGGCGAACAGGATATTGCCGTCAATTTTATTGTGCTGCCGGAATTTTTTGATACGGCTTTTTCCATGATGGATATGGAGGAAGAAAATGCGTTGAAAGAATTTCTGGTAGGAGCTTTGTGTGGAAAGAATGATCAGACATCATATTTGTATTTTCATGTGGCAGAGATCCTTCCGATCCAGAATCTGGTGGAAAATATGGTATGGACGATCTTCTATGACCAGCCGAACAAAAGGAGATGTAATCAGATCACCATGGGGCTTTTGCTTCTTCAGCTTTTAAATCATATGGACCGGATGGAGACCGGAACGGCTGCATTTGACCGGGAGCTGACGGGAAGTGTATTTAATTATATTGAAGAGCATTATAAAAACGGAAGTCTGTCCGAGCTGGCAGAGATTATGGGATATGACGTGTACTGGTTAAGCCGGGAGATTAAAAAGCGGACCGGAAAGACGTATAAAGAGCTGCTTCAGTCGAGAAGAATGCGTCAGGCGGCATATTTGCTGAAGAACAGCAGGCTGTCGGTGGCGGATATCATAGAGTCGGTGGGGTATGACAATACCAGTTATTTTTTTCGGAAATTTAAGGAGTGTTATGGAGTCAGCCCTAAGGGGTATCGGGATATGTGAGAAAGTGAAAGAAAAGCAAGCCTGAATACAGGAAGAGCAGAGAAGCAATTTCTGGATTCAGGCTTTTTGTGTTTCGAGACATTAAACCTCAGAAAAATCAATTTTCAGATCTTCATAAATATTACATGTTACAAAATCTGTTATCGCTGCCGATAAAGCACATGCAGCTGCATCTGTAGAACGAGACTTTGAAAAGGAACATAAAGATGAGATGCAGAGATTATGTGATAAAATCGAGGCTCTACAAGAGGAATGATTTGAGCTGAAAGATAAATTAAAAGAGTTAAAAAAGGGAATACTTGATTTTAGCTGTCGCATATGCTATACTAGCGGTAGCTAAAAAGGATATAAGTGTCAAGCAGCACACAAAGTGAAAGCCCCGGAGGTCGCAACTCCGGGGCTTTCTTTTAGGCTAGTTGTCACTGTCGTTTCTGTCTAACCATTTGCAGACGTAGTAGCTGGCTACGCTTGCCATAACGGAAACCAAAAAAGATATAAGTAAATCAGTCAAACAGCACACCCCCTTTCTGTTGCCAGATTGGGTGTGACAACGGTAAAATTATAGCATCAAATAGGTAAAAGCGATAGAATAATGTTTTTTGTATTATATATTTTTTACTTGTTCGTTTTCACTACCTATCAGTGTACCCTCTTATAATTGTCTTTATTGTAGCATTGCCGGTTACTACGAATTAAACTGCGCATATTTCTTCGGTGAAATTCCCACTGCCTTGGTGAATGCCTTCAGATAATTGCTGTAGTCATTAAAGCCGCACGCTTCACAAGCTTCATTGACAGAATATCCCTGACTTAACAGCGACTTCGAGATGGTGATTCGCTTTGCGGTGATGTATTTGTTGATGGTCGTTCCTGTCGTGGCTTTGAAAATCCGGCACAGATAAGAACTGCTCAGGAAAAAATGTGCAGAGAGTTCTTCCAGGGTCAGGTTTTCACTGATATGGGTATTGATATAGGAGAGGATCTCATCCACCTGGGCGTGGTAGCCGGGCGCCTTGCTCTCTTCTTCGGCAGAAGCGCGGCAGCGTTTGTCAAACGCATGGTTTAAAAACACCATCAGTTCCAGAAATGTGGCATGATCTAAGATATCCTCGCCAAACCCGGAATTGGAGCGCAGTTTATGGATAAAATAGATAAACCGCGTCTGCTCCTCCTGAGAAAGGTGAAGCTGATGAGGCATATCCGTTCCGCGAAACTGAAAACAATGATTTAAATTGGTCGTTTCCGTAGAAATTTGTTTTAAGTATTCCGGATCGATCGAAAGAATGATGCGCTCATGTTTTTGCTGGTCGATCTGTGTCAGATAGTGACTTTCAAACTGGTTGATCAGAAAAATGTCCCCATTGCTGATGTCATAAAAATAATTGTCGATCAGAAACTGCTTTCCCCCGGAGATCGAATAATAAATCTCATAGCAGTCATGGATGTGCATATCCATGGCTTTTTCATCATTATATAAATGTGCAAAGGCGAACGTATGAGTATCCATACACTGGCGCATGGCTTCTTTGCAGGAAATACATCCTTTCATGAAAATCGTCTCCTTTCATTAGGTTGTTCAAAATCGTCCTGTTTTTCCCATATTATAGTTCAGAAGTTCAAAATTTTCAAGATTTACAGCAAGAAAACACAAGAAATAGGGGAATAATGAATGCTATACTAAGTGCAAGAAATGACACAGACAAGTCAGACAGATTAAGGGAGATCAAAAAACAGGAGGATTATCATGGAAGTAAGAACAGCAGCATCACCAAAAGATGTCAAACACTACACAACTGACAGATTAAGAGAGGAATTTTTGATCCAGGATTTATTCCAGGCAGACAAGATCAATCTGGTGTACAGCCACATTGACCGTATCATTACAGGAGCAGCAGTTCCGGTCAATGAGAAACTGGTTCTCACAGCAGGGGATGAGCTCCGCGCAGAGTATTTCCTTCAGAGAAGAGAGCTTGGAATCATTAACATCGGAGGAGACGGAATCATCACAATTGACGGACGTGTTTACGAAGTCAATGCAAGAGACGGAATGTATGTTGGAAGAGGATCCAAAGACATTTCTTTCGAGAGTAAAGATGCTTCCAACCCGGCAAAATTCTATATGAACAGTGCACCGGCACACGTATCTTACCCGACAGTACATATCAAACTTGAGGGAGAAGCTGAAGAAGGCGTTGTGATCGTAAAAGATGAGAACAAAGTAGAACTCGGAACACTGGAAGATTCCAACCACAGAATCATCAATAAATATATCGTAACAGGACAGGTAGAAAGCTGTCAGCTGGCAATGGGACTGACAAAACTTCTTCCGGGAAGCGTATGGAATACAATGCCATCTCATACACATGACAGACGTATGGAAGTATATCTGTACTTTGACATGGATGATGATTCATTCGTAATGCACTACATGGGAGAACCACAGGAGACAAGACATATCATCATGCACAATGAAGAAGCAGTGATCTCTCCAAGCTGGTCCATCCACTCCGGATGTGGATCCAAAGCATACACATTCATTTGGGGAATGTGCGGAGAAAACCAGGATTACGGCGATATGGATACAATTGCAAACAAAGACCTGAGATAATTGATAGAAGAGAAGGAGAAACAGTTATGGTAAATTTTTCACTGGAAGGTAAAATTGCACTGGTAACAGGTGCATCTTACGGAATCGGATTTGGAATTGCTTCTGCATACGCAGAGGCAGGCGCAACAATCTGCTTTAACGATATTACACAGGAAAAAGTAGATTTAGGACTTGCAGCATACAAAGAAGCAGGAATCGAAGCTCACGGATATGTATGTGACGTAACAGATGAAGCACAGGTAAAAGCAATGGTTGCTAAGATCAACGAAGAAGTTGGAATCATTGATATCCTGGTAAACAATGCAGGAATCATCATGAGAAAACCAATGCTGGAGATGGAAGCTGATGAGTTCAGAAAAGTCATCGACGTAGACCTGAACGCACCATTCATCGTTTCCAAAGCAGTGATTCCGGGAATGAAAGAAAAAGGACACGGAAAGATCATCAACATCTGCTCTATGATGAGTGAACTTGGACGTGAGACTGTATCTGCATATGCAGCTGCAAAAGGTGGACTGAAAATGCTCACAAAGAACATTTGTTCAGAATACGGTGAGTACAACATCCAGTGTAATGGTATCGGACCTGGATACATTGCAACACCACAGACAGCACCACTGCGTGAAATTCAGGCAGACGGAAGCAGACATCCATTCGATCAGTTTATCATTTCCAAAACACCTGCTGCAAGATGGGGAACACCGGAAGATCTTCAGGGACCTGCAGTATTCCTTGCATCCGATGCATCTGATTTTGTAAATGGACACATTCTGTATGTAGATGGTGGAATCCTGGCATACATTGGAAAACAGCCATAAGAAATTGAAATATAAATAATCAAGAGGAGATCAATATGTTAGTAGCAGCGAGAACACACGACTATGGAAAACAGCCGGTGGATCACCTGGCAAAACTATTGAAATCCGAAGGCATTGAGGCAGCACAGCTTGTGCTGCCAAAAGCATTTTCGGAGATCAATTCTTATGAGGAAGTAACGCCGCAGCTGGTGGAACAGATTCGTAAAAATTTTGAAGAAGAAAACATCAAAATCCAGATTTTGGGATGTTATATGGATCTTGGAAATCCAGACGATGAAGTGCGGAAAAATGCTGTAGATACATTTAAAAAATGTTTGAAATTCAATCAGATCCTGGGAGCGTCCATCGTCGGAACAGAGACGGCATACCCGCGTCTGAGCCGGGAAGAAAAGCAGATCTGGCATCCATATATGATGGACAGTATTGCATGTCTGGTGGAAGAAGCAGAACGTCTGGATGTGGATATGGCCATCGAACCGGTCTACTGGCATCCGCTGGAGGATCTGGAGACAACGGTGAACGTCTTTGAAAAGATGAACAGCGACCATTTGAAAATGATCTTTGATCCGGCAAATGTGCTGGAATTTCCAGAGATCGATCAGGATGCTTACTGGAAAGAATGGCTGCAGGCATTGGGAGATAAGATCGAAGCGATCCATATGAAAGATTTTGTGGAGGGTCCGAATAAAGAATATTGTCCGGTTTGTCTTGGTGAAGGCGTGATACGCTATGGAGAGATCGTAAAATGGATGAAGCAGCATAAACCAGATATCGTTGTTGTCAGGGAAGAGATGAATCCTGAAACGGCGCAGAGAGATATTGCGTATATGAGAAGGTTGTGGGTGGAGCGTGTTTGAAAGAGAATATCTAAATATAAGAAGAAAAAAGATGGTTGATGTCAGCCATCTTTTTTGATGGAATCAGAAAAATTGAAAAAATATTGCGGTTTAATATGTTTTGTATCATAAAAAACAAAGAAAAATGCAGAAAAACAATCAACATAACGTCAAAATGGAATTCGGCAATATGCATAAAAATAGAGTTTTAAATTTGTGTATAATACAAAAAAGGATTGGGAATGATAAAAATAATATGGAAAATTGATAAAATGAGCAGATTTGCTGTTTGAATAAAAATGAAATTGGTAAAATTGATAAAAAACAACAAGATAATTTGAAAAAATGAGTTTGCGGACAAGATAGTATGAGAATCAGCTCCCTTCATGTGATACTATTTTCACATAAAAACAAGGGCCCGAAAAAATAAAAACTGAATCTATGAACAGGAGAGGAAACATGAAGGGAATGAAAAAAAACAATAGGGATCGTACTCGTGATCGCATTGATCGCAGTAGGAATTTATACCTTTGTGGCAGTAAAAAGTGAGACAAGCAGTGAAAAGGTGCAGCTTAGAATGGCACATGGACAGGCGGCAGATTCTGAGATCGGAGAGACGATCGAGTATTTATCAGATCTGGCAGCAGAAGACAGTTCCAAGAATCTGGAAGTGGATATTTATCCGAGTGGTGTGCTTGGAGCAGAGCCTTCCACGGTAGAGATGGTACAGGCAGGTGTACTGGATATGGCGAAAGTAAGCGCCAATACACTGGGACAGTTTGATGAGAGATATTCTATTTTCTCACTGCCATATCTGTTCCGCGATCAGGAACACTATTACAATGCAATGGCAAACAGTGAAGGAATTCAGGAACTGTTTGAATCTACAAGGGACAAAGGATACATTGCAATTGGTTATTATGCAAATGGTGCAAGAAATTATTATCTCAAAGAAGATAAGGCAGTGACAGATCCTTCTGTTCTGAAAGGAAAGAAAATACGTGCCATGGTCAGCAGTACTTCCATGGAGATGATCGAACTGATGGGCGGCTCACCGGTACCGATGGCATCCAGTGAAACGTATACGTCTCTTCAGCAGGGCATCGTAGATGGTGCAGAAAATACAGAGCTGGCACTGACAGTTGACAAACATGAAGAGATTGTAAAATCTTATACATACACAGAGCATCAGTATTCACCGGATATTTACATCATCAGTACGAAAGTCTGGGACAGCTTAAGCAAAGAACAGCAGGAATATTTAAAAGAGTGTCTTGTGAAATTGAATGAGAATTTTGTTTCAAAATATCAGCAGATGATGGATGATGCCATTGAAGAAGCGCAGGAGAATGGTGTGACTGTTTACAGAGATATTGATAAGAGTAAATTTATCGAGGCGGTTCAGCCAATGCATGAGGCGTTTGAAAGCAAAGGGGACGCTTACAAGAGTCTCTACGAAGATATTCAGAAATATGCCGTTGCAGAAGAGGAGGAGAAGTAATGAAGATCATAAATAAAATTCTGGGAACAGTGATCTCCGTACTTGTTGCGGTCATGGTTCTTGCCTGTTGCTGGCAGGTTATCACACGATTTCTGTTAAATGATCCAAGTCAGTGGACGGAGAAATTTTTGAGATACGCACTGATCTGGATGACGATGCTTGGGGCACCGTACGCTTATGGAAAAGATCAGCATTTGTCGATCCGTGTGCTGGTGGATAAATTTCAGTCAAAGAATCAGATCCGAACAAAGATCGCAGTCGAGATCATCGTATTGATTTTAAGTATTGCAGTATTTATTGTAGGTGGAATCATGGTAACTGCAAACTCAGCAGGACAGATTTCAGCTGCACTGAAACTTCCGATGCAGGTTTACTATGTATGTATTCCAATTAGTGGATGTCTGATGGTGCTGTATTGTCTGGAGCGTTTGAAAAGATGGTTCACAGAATTAAAGGAGGGAAAATAAATGTAAATTCAGGCAGCAATCTTACTTGTAATTGTATTTTTCCTGATGCTGGCGTTTAGTGTGCCGGTGTCGTATAGCATCATTGTTTCCGCATTGGTAACAATCGTTGCATTTTTGACACCTGGATTTGGTGTGTTTGTTTCTGCGCAGAAGATGGTCAGTGGAATTGACAGCTTTTCTCTGATCGCAGTACCATTTTTTATTCTGGCAGGTCTTTTGATGAACAGCGGTGGTATTGCCAAGAGATTGATCAATCTCGCACTGTTGGTTCTTGGAAAAGTACCGGGATCTTTGGCACTGACAAACATTGCGGGAAATGCGATGTTCGGTTCAATTTCCGGTTCCGGTATTGCAGCGGCAACTGCAATCGGTGGAGTTATGCTCCCGTTGGAAAAAGAGCAGAAGTATGATGAGGGATTTGCGGCAGCAGTCAATATCGCGACAGCTCCCGTTGGACAGCTGATTCCTCCGACAACAGCGTTTATCGTATTCTCGGCAGCAGGTGGTGGTGCTTCGGTAGCGGCACTGTTTATGGCTGGATGGATTCCGGGACTTCTGTGGGCTGCATGTTGCATGGTAGTTGCATTCTTCTATGCAAGAAAGCAGGGATATGTAATTAAAAGAGACAAACTGACTGCAAAAATCGTAGGGAAGACAATATGGGATGCAATCCCGAGTTTATTTCTGGTCGTGATTATCATCGGTGGTATTTTATCTGGAAAATTTACGCCGACAGAGGCATCCGGTGTTGCGGTTGCATACGCCTTTATCCTCTCCGTGTTTATTTACAGAACGATCAAACTGAGTGAAATTCCGAAGCTGTTGGTGGATGCAGCAGTTATGACAACAATCGTTATGCTGATCATCGGAGCATCTTCTGTATTGTCATTTGTAATGTCCTTTACAGGGCTGCCGGCAGCAATCAGTAAACTGGTTCTTGGAATTTCAAGTAATAAATATGTGATCCTGCTGATCCTCAATATTTTCCTTCTGATCGTGGGAACATTTATGGATATGGCGCCGGCACTTTTGATCTTCACACCGATCTTCCTTCCGATCTTGCAGAGCTTTGGAATGAGCCCGATCCACTTTGGTGTCATGATGGTTATGAACCTTTCCGTAGGAACGATCACACCGCCGGTTGGAAACGTACTGTTTGTGGGATGCAGTGTGGCAAAACTGCGGGTAGAGCAGGTTATGAAACATTTGATCCCGCTCTTTGTGGCAATCTTTGCAGCATTGATGATGGTAACCTACATTCCGGCACTCAGCGAATGGCTCCCTACTGTTTTGGGGCTTCTGGAGTAATCTTGTTTTTGTAAGTAATTCCGTTTAGGGTTTTGCGATACTTTAACGGTGAAATACTCATGTAGGTTTTGAATACTTTTTCAAAATAAGTAATACTTTCATAGCCGACCGTACCGGCAATCTCGGAGACGCTAAGAGTGGTCTCCTCAAGGAGCTGTTTGGCTCTCTTTGTACGCAGGATATTGACATATTCGTTGACGCCGTAGCCGGTGACTTCTTTAAATGAGCGGCTTAAATAGAACTTGCTCAGATAGAAAACTCCGGCGAGGCCGTCTAAAGAGATGGATTCTGCGTAGTGATCGGAAATGTAGTCGGCAATGTTATAGATTGTCTGATACTTGCTGCTTTTATGAATGGCAGTTTCATCTTTGATCGGAGTCAGTTTCGGGTTGTCTCTGATAAAGTCAATAAAATAGTGGATGATTTCCATCTCGATCATGGCTTTGTAGCTGCGGCTGCGGTTGGAAAATTCAGTCTTTAGTACTTCATACATATGCAAAAATTTTTCCTGCTGCTTCTGCGTCAGATTATAAACTCCATAGTGTTCGCGAAAAAAAGGAACAAGATTGAGGTGCGAAAACTTTTCATCAAACTGCTGCATTTTGGATTTATCAATATACAGAATGATACGGGTGTACCCGGTTGTGTCATCTTCCGTGGCATGGGTCATATGGATCAGGTTGGTATCGACCAGAATCAAGTTGCCCTTCTTTACATGATAGGCACGGTTATTAAAGAAAAAAAGCCGTTCTCCTTCTGTGAGAAAATAAATCTCGTATTCATTGTGAAAATGGTTGGAACGCATATCATATCCACTGGAACGCTTTAAGTGTTCCAGGGAAATTCCGTCCATTTCTGAATAATAAATGATAGTATCCATATAGTATCTCCTTTGGTGTGAGCTGCAGTGAGTGCATTGTTAAGGAAATTATAATATAGAAATCATAAAAAATCTATATGAAAGGATAGGCAGAAGAATATGAAGAATATCAAAAAAGAACTGATCGAGCAAAAATTGAATCTGGTTGTAGAAAAACTGATGAATCTTGGCGGTCCGGAAAATGAAGATGAATTAAAAGACGGCGGAGAGGCAATCGGATTTTTCAAGCGTGATTTTGGAATCGCAGAATGGGACTGGCCACAGGGAGTTGGACTGTACGGCCTTTTGAAGATGATGAAAATACAGGGAAATGATGATTACAAAACATTCCTGCATCAGTGGTTCAAAGGAAATATCGCAGATGGGCTTCCGTCCAGAAATATCAATACAACAACTCCACTTCTGACACTTGCAGAGTTGAACGAAGAATATCAGGACAAAGAGTTTGAAGCACTCTGTCTGGATTGGGCAGACTGGTTGATGAACTGCATCCCAAGAACAAAAGAAGGCGGCTTCCAGCATGTAACAAGTGCAAATGGAGACAGACAAGGAGTCCGTTTAAACGAAAGTGAAATGTGGATTGATACATTGTTTATGACGGTGCTGTTTTTGAACAAAATGGGACAGAAATATCAGAAACAGGAGTGGATCGACGAATCCATCCATCAGGTATTGATGCATATCAAATACTTGTATGATACCCATACCGGTTTGTTCTATCATGGATGGTCCTTCAATCGTATGGATAATTTTGGTGGTATTTTCTGGTGCAGAGGAAACAGCTGGTTTACACTGGGAATCCTGGATTATGTAGAGATGTTCAAAGGAACACTCAATGCAGGCGTGAAGGCGATCATTTTGGATACATATAAGGCACAGGTAAGAAAACTCAAAGAATTGCAGAGCAAGAGCGGACTGTGGCATACCGTACTGACAGATTCGGACAGCTATGAAGAAGTTTCCGGCTCCGCAGCGATCGTTGCAGGAATCCTCAAAGGAATCAAAATGGGAATTCTGGATGATTCTTATCTGGAATGTGCATGGAAAGGTGTACAGGCAATTCTGAAAAACATTGACAAAGACGGAACGGTATTAAACGTATCCGGTGGAACCGGGATGGGATACGATGCAGATCATTATAAAAACATTCTGATCGCGCCGATGGCGTATGGTCAGTCTTTGACAATTCTGGCGCTGGTAGAAGCACTGCAGTTGGCGGAGTAGAGTGCAAATAAGGACGCTGTTTTATATAAATAGCGTCCTTTTTTTACACTTTTTTATTTCATATAATAGAGTTAAATAAAGTGCGAAAGGGAGGCAGAAAATGGATAAATATTATTTGGCTGTTGACATTGGCGCATCCAGTGGCCGTCATATGCTGGCAAGTATGAAAGACGGGAAAATGCAGCTGGAAGAGGTATACCGTTTCCCGAATGGAATGACAGAAAAAAACGGGACTCTCTGCTGGGATGTAGAGCATCTGTTTACAGAAATCAAAAACGGATTGAAAGTATGTAAAGAGCTGGGGAAAATTCCGGTATCCATGGCGATCGATACCTGGGCGGTAGACTATGTACTGCTGGATGAAAATGACAAGATTCTGGGGGATACAGCAGGTTACAGAGACAGCCGTACAAATGGAATGGATGAAAAGGTGTATGAAAAGATTCCGCTGGGAGCTCTGTATGCAAGAACCGGAATCCAGAAACAGATTTTCAACACGATCTATCAGCTGATGGCGGTAAAGGAAAATTATCCGGAGCAGCTGGAACAGGCAGAATCCATGCTGATGATCCCGGATTACTTCCAGTTTTTGTTGACCGGAGTCAAGAAGATGGAATACACCAATGCGACAACGACCCAGCTTGTAAGTCCTCAGACAAAAGACTGGGATTACGAACTGATCGATCTGCTTGGGTTTAACAGGAAGATTTTCAAAGCGATTTCCATGCCGGGAACGGTTGTAGGAAACTTTACAAAAGAAATTCAGGAGGAAGTTGGATTTGACTGTACGGTTGTACTTCCGGCAACGCATGATACCGGATCCGCAGTGCTTGCAGTTCCGACGAATGATGACAATGCGATCTACATCAGTTCCGGTACCTGGTCTTTGATGGGAATTGAGAGAAAAGATGCGGATTGTTCCATGGAAAGTATGCGGGCAAACTTCACAAATGAGGGAGGATATGATTACCGCTTCCGTTTTCTGAAGAACATCATGGGGCTGTGGATGATCCAGTCTGTCAAGAGAGAATGGAAAGAAGAGCTTTCCTTTGCGCAGATATGTGAACAGGCATCCAAAGAGGAGATTACTTCTTTAGTGGACTGCAATGATGATTGTTTCCTTGCTCCAAAGAGCATGATAGAAGCAGTACAGACGTTTTGCAGAGAGAGTAATCAGCAGATTCCGGAGACAATCGGGGAGATTGCGGCAGTGATCTACAACAGTCTTGCAAAATGTTATGGAGAGACGATTCGGGAGATCGAGGAAATCACGGGAAATACATACGATACGATTTATGTAGTCGGTGGTGGTGCGAACGCAGGTTATCTCAACGAACTGACTGCAAAATATACAAAGAAAAAAGTATCCGCAGGACCGACAGAGGCAACTGCAATTGGAAATATCACGGTTCAGATGCTTCATGATGGAGTGTTTACATCATTGCCCGAGGCAAGAACTTGCATCGGCAAGTCATTTGACATCCGTCACTATGATGAAAACGGAAATGAAAATCAGGAGGTATAAAGCGATGACAAGATATGAATCAGCAAAAGAAATCTATGCAAAATTAGGAGTAGACACAGACGCGGCAATTGAAAAATGTATGCAGGTACCGGTTTCTCTGCACTGCTGGCAGGGAGACGATGTAACAGGATTTGATCACGATGGCCCTCTGACAGGTGGAATCCAGACAACAGGAAACTATCCTGGAAAAGCAAGAACACCGGAAGAATTGATGGCAGATATGGACAAGGCAATGAGCCTGATGCCGGGAGCAAAGAAGATCAATGTGCATGCGTGCTATGCAATTTTTGAAGATGGGGAGTTCGCAGACCGCGACAAGCTGGAGCCAAAACATTTCCAGAAATGGGTGGACTTTGCAAAAAAAAGAGGAATGGGACTGGATTTCAATCCGACATTCTTCTCTCATGAGAAAGTAAAAGACGGACTGACACTTTCAAGCCCGGACGAAGAGACAAGGAAATTCTGGATTGAGCATGGAAAAGCATGTATCCGTATTTCCAAGTATTTTGCAGAGCAGACAGGAATCCCATGTGTGATGAATATCTGGACAGGAGACGGATTCAAAGATGTGCCTGCAGACCGTATGGGACCAAGAGTTCGTTACAAAGAATCCATCGATGAGATCCTTTCTGAGCCATATGATCCGAAGATGGTAAAACCTTGTGTAGAATCTAAGGTATTCGGAATCGGAGTTGAGGCATACACAGTTGGTTCTGCAGAATTTGCACTGAGCTATGCGGCAATGAACAAAGAGAAATGCCTGCCGCTGATGGATAACGGACATTATCATCCGACAGAAGTTGTTTCCGATAAGATCCCGGCGCTTTTGACCTTCTTCCCGGAAATCGCACTGCATGTGACACGTCCGATCCGTTGGGATTCTGACCATGTAGTTCTGTTTGATGACGAGACAAAGGAAATTGCACAGGAAATCGTTCGCTGCGAAGGCGGTCTTGACCGCACTTATATTGCCTTGGATTATTTCGATGCATCCATTAACCGTATCTCTGCATGGGTAACAGGATTCAGAAGTTTCCAGAAAGCGCTGCTGAATGCACTTTGTACACCAAGTGCACTCTTAAAAGAACTTCAGGATACCAATCAGATGTCAAAGAAAATGGTGGTAATGGAAGAGTGCAAGACACTTCCAATCGGAGATATCTGGGAGGAGTACTGCAGAAGATGCAATGTCCCGGCAGAAGGCTGGTTTGAAGAAATCGAAAAATATGAGACAGAAGTGCTCGTAAAACGGGCATAAGTAAAAAGGATGGAACTATCGCTTTTCACATCAGATTGTGAAGTGGCAGTTCCATTCTTTTTATTTTTGATATAATTTCTTTTTTTCACGAGGAGCGACACCTGTAATTTTTTTGAAAGTCCGATTGAAATGAGTCAGGTTGGAAAATCCTACTTCTCTGCTGATTTGAGTAATATTATAGTCGGTTTCTAACATCAGCCTCTGTGCATGGAGAATGCGTGTGGTATTTAAATACTGAATAATCGTTTTTCCGGTTGCATTCTTGAATTCATGGCACAGATGATAGGGACTTACATAGAGCATTTCTGCCAGTTGGTTCACAGAGATATCTTCCATGTAGTGAGTATGAATATAGTCTACGGCTTTTGCAGAACGGGTTTTGGGTATACTTTTGACTGTCTTAAAGTCCAGACGCAGCATATTTAACAGAAGTCCGTTCAGTTGATTATAGACATAGGCATCGTGATATTTCCCGGGAACATCTATTTCATGAGTGAGGGACGAGAGAAGAGAAAGAATCTGATTTGGCGCATATGTTTCGTTCACAAAAAGAAGTTTTTTTTCTGAAAGAAGTTGACGAATCGTATCGTTTACAATCAAATCAGGAGAAAAATACAATACAATTCTTTTGAAGGGCATATCTTTATCACCATAAGAGTGATGCATGATATGAGGTGGAAACAAAACAAAATCATTGGCAGTAAAATGATAAATTTCCCCTTCTATCATATGCATCCGTTCCCCTTCTAATAAATAATAGAACTCAAAAAAATCATGAAAATGGGACTGGGTCATATTATCATTCACTCCTTCCGCATAAGCGTAAGCAATTTTTTTACCTTGGGAAATAATAATTGCAGCAGTGTCTAACATAATACATCTCCTTTCTGCACAAAATAGAGGTATAAAAATTGTGCATATCTAACAAAAAAGCAAAATATATAAATCCTATAAGAAGAAGATTAGCATAAAAAAGAAAGATGGGCAAGAAGGAAAATAGCAAGAAAGGTAAAATAATGACTGGAATATCACAAAATGTGTCTACCTTTAGGTACTCTGTTTTTTTATAATATTTTTAGAAATTGAAAGGAAAATGATTTCCGAGAAAACAGGAGGAGAAAAGGGATGAAGATATGTTTACAGGCAGGAGCTGTAAAACAGATAGAAAATTATTTTTCGATATCTACGGATGGCGTGGAGATTCGTATCTGGTTTTTAACGGATTCTGTTGTTCGGATTCGTGCAGGTTTTGACGGAGATTTTGTGGAAGAATCTTACAGTCTGGTGACAACTGCATGGGAAGATCGTATGGATATGTTTATGAAACATTATCGGAAACGGATTCAGACAGCAGAAGCCCAGTTGACAGATGGGTTAGAAAAAGCGGTAATCCAGGGCAAAGTTTTGAGAGTAGAAGTGGAAAAAAATCCATTTCGTATTTGTGTTTATGATGCAGAGAATACACAGATCCATGCGGATATTGTAGATTTAGCCTACATGGAGGACAGCAATAACCGTCGCATTCACACAAGTGAGATTACAGAAGATGATTGTTTTTATGGATTTGGTGAGAAAAGCGGAGAGTTTAACAAAGCTCAGAAATTTATGAACATGAGCCCGAAAGACGCTATGGGATATAATCCTAAGGAGACAGATTCTCTTTATAAGCATATTCCATTTTATATCAAACTGAATAAGAAAACCAAGAAGGCAGTGGGATATTTTTATCACAATACGTATGAGTGTGATTTCAATATGGGACGTGAGAAAAGTAATTATTGGAAGCCTCACAGCACGTATCGTGTAGATGGAGGAGATATTGACCTCTTTCTGATCACAGGACCACAGGTGCGGGATGTGGTAGAGCGTTATACTGATTTGACAGGGAAATCCGCATTGCTTCCGCGTTACGCATTGGGCTATCTGGGATCGTCTATGTACTATCCGGAGTTAGAGAAAGATTGTGATGATGCAATCCTGGAATTTATTGACACAACGAAAGAAGAAGAAATTCCAGTGGATGGCTTCCAGCTTTCCTCAGGATATTGTGCGATTGAGACAGAAGAAGGAATCAAACGCTGCGTTTTTACATGGAATAAAAAACGTTTCAAAGATCCAAAAGATTTTTTCAAACAGATGAAAGACCGTGGGATTTGCGTATCACCAAATGTGAAACCGGGAATCTTGCTGTTGCATCCAAAGAAGGAAGAGATGCAGGCGAAAGGAATGTTTGTAAGAGCAAGCAGATCAGAGGAGCCGGGAATTGGAACATGGTGGGGCGGAAAAGGTGTTTTTGTTGATTTTACAAAGCAGGAAACGCGAGATAACTGGAAAGCTATGTTAAAAGAGAATGTTCTGGAGTATGGGACCAGTTCTGTATGGAATGACAACTGCGAATATGACAGCATGATCGATAAAGACTGCCGTTGTGATTTTGAAGGAAAGGGAGCAACGATTGGTCAGCTGAAGTCTGTGATGTCGAATATTATGTGTCACATCACAGATGAAGCTGTGCATGAGATATTTGAAAATCAAAGACCATATATTGTTTGTCGTTCCGGTCATTGTGGAATCCAGAAATATGCACAAACATGGGCTGGTGACAATCTGACATGTTGGGAAGCATTAAAATATAATATTGCAACAATTCTGGGAATGGGACTTTCCGGAGTCGCAAACCAGGGATGTGATATCGGAGGATTTTATGGTCCGGCTCCTGAGGCGGAACTACTGGTGAGATGGATCCAGAACGGGATATTTCAGCCAAGATTTTCCATTCATTCCACAAATACGGATAATACGGTAACAGAACCATGGATGTACAGCGGCTGCAAAGAATATATCAAGAAAGCGATTGAATTCCGTTATCAGTTGATCCCATATCTGTATTCTTTGATGGAGCGTGCTCATGAAACAGGGCTGCCGATCATGGAACCTCTTTGCAGTGCATTTCAGAATGATGAGAAATGTTATGATGAAGGCGTGGATTTTATGTTTGGAGATGCGCTTCTAGTGGCAAACGTGGTAGAAAAGGGAGCAAAAACCCGCAAGGTATATCTGCCGGATGGAGAAGTATTTTACGATTTCTACACAAGAGCGCGTTATGAAGGCGGACAGACAATCGAATTCCCGGTTGATTTGAGCAGTATCCCACTTTTTGTCAGAAGTGGAGCAATCGTGCCGATGGCGTTGAATCAGATGAACAATCTGATGACGCAGGAAGCAACAGGATTGAAGATCCTTTGTGCACCGGATAAAGACAGTTCTTTCGTGATCTATGAGGATGACGGAGAGACAATGGACTATGCAAACGGCGGGTATTTAAAAACTGTTCTGGATATCAAGGCAGGAGAGCAGACGGTACTTAGCTTCCGGAATGAAGGGGAGTATGAGACTGCGGCCGAGGATATTTATCTGGATGTCATTCATCGGGAAAAAGCTCCGTACTGGGTAAAGGCAGACGGATATGAACTTCCTCATTTCCTGCACAGAAAGAAATTTGAAGCAGCACAAGAAGGTTGGTATTACAGCCAGAGTCTGAAATCTGTACAGATCAAATATAAGAATCCGAAGAAGGATTATGAAGTGATTGTGTCATTTGAACAGTTTGACATGATCGGAATGTAAAAAGAAAGGAATGAGACGAGATGAAAAAAGCAATTTCGATGCTGCTTGTAATGGGATTGAGCGCAGGCCTTCTGGCAGGATGCGGAGCTAAGAGTGTGTCAGGCAGTGAAGAAGCAACGGCAGAGAATCCGATGGTACTGACACTGTCACATGGATTGAGTGAGACTCATACGGTACATATTGCAATGGAAGAATTTGCAGAAAAAGTAGAAGAACGTACAGACGGCAGAATCAAAGTGGAAATTTTTCCGAACGCCCAGTTGGGAAGTGAGACAGAATCTATGGAACAACTGACAGCAGGTGTCATTGCCATGACAAAGGTTGCGTCTCCGATTTTGGCAACTTATGAAGAAGGGTATAATACATTCGGACTTCCGTATATTTTTGACGATACCGAGGACTTCTATCATGTAATGGATTCTGATGAGATGCATGATTTCTTCCTTTCTACAGAGGATGAGGGATTTGTGACACTGACGTATTATACATCTGGAGCACGTTCTTTTTATACAAAAGACAAAGCAATCCGTACACCGGAAGATTTAAAAGGATTAAAAATCCGTGTACAGGATATGGAGTCCCAGACAGATATGTTGGATGTTATGGGGGGAACGCCGGTTGCAATGTCTTATGGTGATGTGTATACCTCTCTTCAGACGGGGATCATTGATGGAACAGAGAACAATGAGACGGCGCTGACAACGGGAAAACATGGAGAGATCTGTAAAGTATATTCCAAAGATGAACATGCGATGATTCCAGATGTTATGGTGATGAGCGCAAAGATATGGAATACCATCAGCCCGGAGGATCAGCAGATTATTTTGGAAGCGGCACAGGAGTCTACAGACAGCCATAAGATATTATGGGAAGAAGCGATTAATGATGCGGTCGAGGAAGCGAAGAACGAAATGGGTGTGGAATTTGTAGAGGATGTAGATAAGGATGCATTCCGTGAAGCGACCAAAGGAATGATAGAAGATTATTGCAAGCGCTATCCGGGTGTTGCAGAGCTTCTGGATATCATTGAGTCTGTAAAGTAAGGAGGGGAAACCATGCAGGCAACGTTGACAAAGATAAAAAAAGGAATGAATTTTCTGTTATCCAGAATTGCGGCAGTGCTTTTGTCTGCCATGACGCTTCTGGTATTGTATCAGGTATTTACCCGTTATGTGCTGAACAGCCCGGCGGCATTTACCGAGGAAATCGTGAGGTATCTGTTGATCTGGACTGGATTTATCGGTGCAGCTTATGCGTTCAGTACAAGACAGCATATGGCATTGGTACTTGTAAGAGACAGGTTGTCTCCAAATCGAAAGAAAGTACTGATGACAGCGATTGATGTATTGATTCTTGTATTTGCATTGTTTGTTATTATTATTGGAGGAACTAAACTGGCGCTGAGCGCGGTGAAAGAATATTCTGCACTTCTGGGAATTTCCAGAGGGCTTGTATACAGTATGGCTCCGATTTCTGGAGTGTTCATCATTCTCGCGCAGATTATTAACATCTATGAAGATGTTACCGGAAACGTGATTGAAGAAGGAGGAGTAGAGTAATGGATATTGCCGTAACGACTATACTTTTGTTCGCTGTATTTGGAATTCTTTTGTTCGTGGGATGTCCAATTTCTGTCAGTATCGTAGTTTCATCAATTGTAACGGCCTTGTCTTCTCTGTCGTGGGATCAGATTACATTTATCACCATGCAGAAAATGAACGGAGGAGTGGAGAGTTTCTCACTGTTGGCTGTACCGCTGTTTATTTTGGCAGGAAATATTATGAACAATGGTGGTATTGCACGCAGACTTGTAAACTTTGCAAAATTATTCTGCGGATGGATACCAGGATCTCTTGCCCAGGCAAATGTACTTGGAAACATGCTGTTCGGAGCTCTTTCTGGTTCCGCAGTAGCAGCTTCTTCTGCAATGGGAGGATGTATCTACCCAATTCAGAAAGAAGAAGGTTATGATCCGGCATTTGCAACGTCAGTCAATATTGCTTCTGCACCGACAGGGCTTCTCATTCCGCCGACAAGTGCATTTATCGTATATTCAACCGTAGCGGGAGGTGTATCCATTTCCGCTCTGTTTATGGCTGGTTATATTCCGGGAATTCTGATGGGGCTGGGAACAATGATTGTTGCCTTTATTTATGCTAAGAAACACAAATATCCGACAACGGGATTTGTACCGATGAAAGAAGCATTAAAGGTGACATTTGAAGCAATTCCAAGTCTGCTTCTGATTGTGATCGTAATCGGAGGTATTGTAGGCGGGATCTTTACTGCAACAGAAGGAGCCGGTGTCTGCGTACTGTACTGTTTGATTTTGTCTATTATCTATAAAAGCATTGATATGAAGTTGTTTATGAAGATTTTGCTGAACAGCGCTGCGACAAGCGGTATCATCCTGTTCCTGATCTCTGCTTCTTCTGCAATGTCATGGGTCATGGCATACTCTGGAATTCCGGCAGCGATCAGCAGTGGTTTAATGTCCATTACCGACAATAAATACATACTTCTTCTTTTAATGAATATCATTTTGTTAATTGTTGGTATGTTTATGGACATCACACCGGCAATCCTGATTTTTACACCAATCTTTTTGCCGATTGCAGAGAGTCTTGGGATGTCCTCTATCCAGTTCGGCGTAATGTTGATATTCAACATGTGTATGGGAAGTATGACACCGCCGGTAGGTTCGGTATTGTTCGTATCTTGTGGTATTAGTAAGATTACCATTGAGCAGGTGACGAAGACGTTGCTTCCGTATTTTGCAGTATTGCTTGGAATCCTGCTGGCAGTGACGTATGTTCCGGCATTGTCAATGGGAATTCCGACCTTACTGGGACTTGTATAAACTGATGAGTGAAAAAGCCTGATTACCAATCGGGCTTTTTTAAAAGTGAAAGGAGTGAATTATGTTACTGAGAAAATTTTGCGGAATAGAGAAAACAGATAACGGATATTTGATTCATGGAGATGCAGGGGATATCAAGTTGGTATTTATGACCGATGATATCATCCGGATCCGGGTATCTTTTGATCGCAAATTCAAGGAGGCTTCTTATGCACTTGTTACAACTGCGTGGGAGGATGAGCTGGATGAACTGTTTCAAGAGGAACGCACCCGGATTCAGGCGAAAGATGTTGTATGCGAAGAAAAGGAAGATGCGCTGATATTTCATACAACTGCATTGAAACTTGTTATGAAAAAGCAGCCGATTCAGTTTCTTTTGTATGATGCGGAAGGAAAGCTGATCTATAATGATCTGAAGGAACGCGCATTTGATCAGGATCAGCTTGGAAGGGTGACACATTATTCAGAGATTCATGCGGACACAGATCATTTCTATGGATTCGGAGAAAAGACTGGGCATCTGGATAAGAAAGGACGTCATTTGAGAATGTCACCGAAGGATGCCATTGGGGCAGATCCGGAATTTGGGGAGCCGTTGTACAAACATGTTCCATTTTATATTCGTGTCAATGAAGAAAATCTTCATGCGCTGGGATTGTTTTACAATAATTCCTATGACGCTGTATTTGATATGGGAAATGAGCGAAGCGGATATTGGGACAGTTACTGTTATTATCAGGCGGATGGCGGAGATATCGACTTGTTTCTGATCAACGGTCCGAAGATGGCTTCCGTTTTGGAACGTTATACCTATCTGACCGGGCGGCAGGCAATGCCGACGAAGCAGTCTCTCGGATACACAGCTTCTACGATGTATTACGCAGAGTTGGAACAGAATTGTGACGAAGAGATTTACAAAGTCATTCAGAAACATTTTGATGAGAAGATTTATATTGATAATTTCTGGCTGGCAAGCGGATACTCTTCAGGAGAAGAAGACAACCTGCGTTACGTATTTAACTGGAATAAGAAGAGATTCCCGGACCCGGAAGGATTCTTTGAGAAGATGGAGCAGGAGATGGGCATCAATGTGATTCCGAACATGAAGCCGGGGATCCTGAAAAACCATCCTTACAGAAAAGTGTTTGAACAGTATGATGCATTTGTGAAGACACCAGACAAAGCGGAAGATTATGTAGGACGATGGTGGGGTGGTGAAGGACGGTTTGTAGACTTCACGAAGAAAGCCGGACGTGATGCCTGGAAAGAATTGCTGAAGAAGAATCTGATGGTGAAAGGAATGCGGACTGTCTGGAACGATAACTGTGAGTATGATGGAGTAGAAGACAGAAATGCCTACTGCGATCATGAAGGTATGGGCGGTACTATGGCGGAATTGAAGATCATTCAGTCTAATATGATGGCATATACAGGAAAAGAGGCATTAAAAGAAGTATATCCAAAAGCGAGACCTTACATTATCAATCGTGCCGGTTATGCCGGAATCCAGCGTTACGCGCAAGTTTGGGCAGGAGACAACTTAACAGACTGGAGAACAGTGAAATTCAACATTGCTACTATTATGGGCATGGGATTGTCCGGAATGTCCAATGCAGGCTGTGATATCGGCGGATTTGCAGGGCCGGCGCCAGAAGGGGAATTACTACTTCGCTGGATTCAGAACGGTATTTTCCAGCCTAGATTCTGCATCAACTCTGCCAACAATGACAATACCGTAACCCAGCCATGGATGTATGAGGAAAATCTTCCATATGTACAGGCGGCATATGCGCAGCGTTATCGTATGACTCCGTATCTCTATTCTGTTATGAGAGAGTCTCATGAAAATGGAATGCCGGTGATGCGCCCGTTGTTCCTGGAATTTCCGGAAGATCTGAACTGCTACCGTGATCAGAATCTGACCTTTATGTTCGGGCCGTCTGTACTGGTTGCAAATGTGGTTGAAGAAGGCGCGGTTACAAGGCGGATTTATCTGCCAAGGGGAACGACATGGTATGATATGAATGACAACTTCAAAGCATACGAAGGCGGTCAGACAATCAAACTTCCGGTAGATCTAAGCTCGATTCCGATGTTTTTAAGAGGTTCCGCTGTCTATATGACAACGGAAGATATCCATCATATCGCAAAAGATACGATGAAGACACTGGATTTGTTCGTAAGCTGTGAGGATGATGTGGAATTTACATATTATGATGATGACGGATGGTCAAAAGAGTACGAGGAAGGTAATTTTGCAGAGACAAAGATAAGTGTCAAGGCAGGCGACAGAAAGCAGATCCATTTCCATAAGACTGGTTTTTATCAGGAAAGCTGGGAAAAATTGAATATAAATGTGGTAAGCAAGGGAAAAGGCGCTTACTGGGTAAGTGTGGACGGAGAGAAGATTCCGCGATTCTTGATCCGTGATGCCTTTGATGAAGCAGAGATAGGCTGGTATTATGATATGTCAAACCGGATTGTTAAAGTGAAATGTAAAAAGCCGCAGAAGGATGATTTTGAAATTGTCGTAAGCTGCGAAAAGTTTGACTTGATCGGAATGGAAAATGAAATATAAGTAATGCTGCTTAAAGTTGCATAAGATGAGGGTATCGCTTGATCATTTAACTTGGGGATCGAGCGATGCCCTGTTTATATATGAAGAAAATTTAGACGGATTCTTTTGTCTTGGTGTATCAAAACTTATTCAGATTCTTTTAGTTCTGGATGTAATTTTGCAAAAATGGCATCCTCATTGTAATCAGGTGCAGATTGAACCGCAATGTTGTAGATCGGCTGAATGACAGAGATATCCTCCTCCAGCATTTCTGCAATTTCAGCTAAGGGAATCTGTTTTTGTATTTTTTTACAGACCTGAGTGATTAACCGCAGCGTGGATCCTTCTTCTTTGCTTATCCTCCGTGTTTCTTGTACATCATATGCTTCAAAGCTGTCAAATAACATATCAAAATCCCTCCGTTTTATTTGATCTGTAAAGTGTTCCATTTCTCAAGCCAGCTCAAAAATTCGCCGGACGAGCGGTTTAAGATCAGTTCCTCCGGAAATTCAGCGATGCGGATCAGTTCCATTGCATGATCAAAATTTCCGATATGTCCGGTTCCGTGACTGTCACTGGACAACAGGATCGGATAGTGGAAATGTTTGCACAGGTTGAGCAGCATCATATCGTTAAAACGGGTATCGCCCCGGTAGCCGTCCGGGCGCAGTGAGCTGTCATTGAGCTCCAGAATGACATGATATTCCATTGCAGCTTCTGCCAGTGCAAGGTAGTCTACCGGGAATTTTACATCATCACAATGTCCGATGATTCGTACATATGGGTTTTTCATTGCTTCTATATAAGAACGTGTATTTTCTTCCTTTGATCCGGGGCGCTTAGCAGGGCGGTGCAGGCTGGCGATCACATAATCCAGGTGTTTTAAAATTTCATCCTCCAGATCCAGTTTTCCGTGATTGTCTAAAATACTGACCTCGGCACCGTACAGCATGCGGATTCCCATCCGGTTTTTAGGTGCATAAGTAAGATTTCGGAAATATGCAGATTTTCCGCCGCCAAGTGTGGCAGGACCATGGTCCGAAATTCCGAGCATATTTAAATGCTGTGTACGTGCAGTTTTGACCATATCAGTGATCGTGGCAGCTGAACCATGTCCGCTGGCGATTGTATGAGTATGGATATCAAATTCAAAATGTGACATGAAAAGTCCCACCTTTCCAGATTTCTGTTTCCAGTATGATGGATTTCTGCAGTTTTGTCAATGCGCTGAGGTGTGGTTTTTTAATAAAAACAACAAAAACCACATAAAATAAATTCTGATTTATTTTGATTTAAAGGGTAAAGACGGGAAATGATATTGTAGTTTTGTTGACTTCTGCTGTTGTGTAAAGTATAATGACGTTAACTGGATAGAGAGAGGGTTTCTTTAGAAAGTTAATACGAATATGAGAAAGGAGCAACAAGGCAGATGGGATTGTATAATTATGACAGCACTGAGATTCCAAAGTCAGACAGAATTCCGAAGCTGGTAGAAAATCTGTATGCAAAGATGCCTGAGATTGAGTCTGCAAGAGCAATTTTGATCACGGAATCTTACAGACAAACAGAGAATGAGCCGATGGTGATCCGCAGAGCAAAAGCATTTGCACACATTCTTGAGAATATTCCGATCGTCATCCGTGACCTGGAACTGATTGTGGGAAGCACAACAATCGCACCGAGAGGATGTCAGACCTATCCGGAATTTTCTTATGAATGGCTGGAAGCAGAGTTTGATACTGTGGAGACAAGAAGTGCGGATCCGTTCTATATTTCAGAAAAGACAAAGCAGGAGTTAAAAGAAGCGAATGCTTACTGGAAAGGAAAAACGACCAGCGAACTTGCCACTTCTTACATGGAACCGGAGACACTGCTGGCAATGGAACACAATATCTTCACCCCTGGAAATTATTTCTACAATGGTGTGGGACATGTGACCGTAAAATACGGCGAGGTGCTTGCAATCGGATTTTCCGGAATCAAGGCAAAAGCACAGGCAGAGCTTGATAAGCTGTGTCTGGCAGATGGAGATTATCAAAAGAAGTCCCGTTTTCTGGAGGCAGTGATGATCAGCTGTGATGCAGCCATCGAATATGCCAGAAGATATGCAAGACTGGCTTTGAAAGAAGCAGAAGAATGCACAGATCCTGTCCGGAAAAGAGAATTGCTTCAGATTGCTCAGAATTGTGCAAATGTTCCGGAAAAAGGTGCCACAGGATTTTACGAAGCCTGCCAGTCTTTCTGGTTTGTGCAGCAGCTTCTGCAGATTGAGTCCAGCGGACATTCGATCTCACCGGGAAGATTTGACCAGTACATGTATCCTTATTATCAGAAGGACATGGAGAGCGGCAAGATCACAAGAGAGTTTGCGCAGGAACTGATGGATTGTATCTGGGTAAAACTCAATGATCTGAACAAGTGCAGAGATGCAGCGTCAGCGGAAGGGTTTGCAGGTTACAGTCTGTTTCAGAACTTGATTGCCGGAGGACAGAATGAAGAAGGAATTGATGTGACGAATGACCTCTCCTTTATGAGCATTCAGGCATCCATGCATGTATTTCTTCCGCAGCCGTCACTTTCTGTGCGGGTATGGAACGGAACACCACACGAATTCCTGATCAGGGCAGCAGAGTTGACAAGAACCGGAATCGGACTTCCGGCATATTACAATGACGAAGTGATCATACCGTCTCTGATGAGCAGAGGACTGACTCTGCAGGATGCAAGAGATTATAACATCATTGGATGTGTGGAACCACAGAAGTCCGGTAAGACAGAAGGATGGCATGATGCGGCGTTTTTCAATATGTGCCGTCCGCTGGAGCTGGTATTTTCGAATGGAATAGACAAAGGTGTCCGCATCGGTCCGGCAACAGGTAATGTGGAGGACATGACGACATTTGAACAGTTCTATGATGCATATAAAAAGCAAATGGATTATGCGATCCAGCTTTTGGTCAATGCTGATAATGCCATCGATATGGCGCATGCAGAACGATGTCCGCTTCCGTTTTTATCGTCCATGGTGGATGACTGCATGAAAGTCGGAAAGACAGTACAGGAAGGTGGAGCTGTCTACAACTTTACCGGTCCGCAGGGATTTGGGGTTGCCAATATGGCAGATTCCCTCTATTCGGTAAAAACGCTTGTCTATGATGAGAAGAAGATCACGATGGGAGAACTCAAAGAAGCGCTTGCAACAAATTACGGGAAGGGACTTGGAGCGGAAGATGTGGCCGCCATGACGGCTAAGATCGCGAATGAGCTTAAAGAAGCCGGAAAGACGATCGGTGAAAAAGAGGTCGCTGCAATTTTAAATACTGTAGTTGCGGCATCCGAAGCACCGGAAGTAAAGGCAAACGGGGAAAGAATCCTGAAGTTGATCGAAGAAGTGCCGAAATTCGGAAATGATATTCCGGAAGTAGATGCATTTGCAAGAGATGTTGCCTACACCTATACAGAACCTCTTCAGAATTACAAAAATCCGAGAGGCGGTTCCTTCCAGGCGGGGCTTTATCCGGTATCCGCCAATGTACCGCTCGGTGCACAGACGGGAGCGACTCCGGATGGACGTCTGGCATATCAGCCGGTGGCCGATGGTGTGTCTCCGTCTGCAGGAAAAGATGTCAATGGTCCGACAGCGGCTGCGAACTCTGTTTCCAGACTGGATCATTACATTGCATCAAACGGTACCTTATTTAATCAGAAATTCCATCCTTCTGCACTCAGCGGAAGAAATGGACTGGAGAACTTTGTAGGGCTGATCCGTTCTTACTTTGATCAGAAGGGAAGCCATATGCAGTTCAATGTTGTCAGCAGAGAGACACTTCTGGATGCGCAGAAACATCCGGAACAGTACAAGCACCTGGTCGTACGTGTGGCGGGCTACAGCGCATTGTTCACAACACTGTCCAAGTCACTGCAGGATGACATCATCCGCAGAACAGAGCAGGGATTTTAGGATACAGGCAGAAAGGTGTGCGACATGGAAGATTACTTAAAAACAAAAGGACGGATTTTTGATATCCAGAGATATTCGATCCATGATGGTAACGGAATCCGTACGATCGTCTTTTTAAAAGGCTGTGTGCTTCACTGCAGATGGTGCTGTAATCCGGAATCTCAGTCATATGAAATCGAGACTATGATGGTACAGGGAGAGCCAAAGATCATCGGAGAGGATACCACAGTCGGCGAAGTGATGAAGACGGTGGAAAAGGACAGAACATACTACAGAAGAACCGGCGGGGGGCTGACTCTGTCCGGAGGAGAGAGCCTTTGTCAGCCGGAATTTGCAAGAGATATGCTGCGGGCTGCTCATGAGGCCGGGATCACGACAGCGATGGAAAGTATGGGATGTGCAGATTACAGTGTGATCGAGGAGATTCTTCCATATCTGGATCAGTATCTGCTGGATATCAAGCATATGAATTCGAAAAAGCATGAAGAATTTACTGGACGCGGCAATGAACTGATGCTGGAAAATGCAAAAAAAATTGCCGCTTCCGGGATGACAGAGCTCAGTATCCGGATTCCGGTTATTCCGGGATTCAATGATACACCGGAAGAAATCAGGGATATTGCAGTATTTACGAGAGAGCTTGGTCATGTAAAACGACTGCACCTGCTCCCTTATCACAGGTTGGGACAGGACAAATATGACGGTCTGAACAGACCTTATCTTATGGGTGAGGTTAAGCCGCCAGCTAATGAGAAAATGCAGATGCTCCTAAAAGTGGCAGAAGAGTTTTCAGGGGTTGAGTGTCAGATCGGAGGATAAACAGAAAAACAACAAAAACAACACCTTAAAAAGTTGACTGTTGTGGGTTTATGTGGTAATATAAGACAAGAACCAACAAGAATCAAAAGGTTTGTTTTAAGAATCCAAGGAGGAAAAAAGGATGCAAAACGAATACGAAATCAAAAAAGAGATGTGTGAAATTGGGAAAAGAGTTTATAATCGTGGGATGGTTGCTGCAAACGACGGAAACTTCTCCGTAAGAATCAGCGAGAACGAAGTATTATGTACACCAACAGGGGTCAGCAAAGGTTTTATGACACCTGATTATATTTGTAAAGTAGACCTGGACGGAAACGTACTTCAGGCAAACAAAGGATTCAGACCTTCTTCTGAAATTAAAATGCACTTACGTGTATACAAAGAGAGACCGGACGTAAAATCAGTAGTACATGCGCATCCGCTGTATGCTACAACATTTGCAATCGCTGGTATTCCTCTGACACAGCCAATCATGCCGGAAGCAGTTATCGCTCTTGGATGTGTTCCGATTGCAAAATACGGTACACCTTCTACAGTAGAGATTCCGGATGCAGTATCTGAGCACCTGCAGTATTTCGATGCAGTTCTGCTTGAGAACCACGGAGCACTGACATATTCTGATTCCTTACTGAACGCTTACCACAAGATGGAATCTGTAGAGTTCTACGCTCGTCTGTTATGGCAGACAATGCAGATCGGCGGACCACAGGAGCTGAATAAAGAGCAGGTTGAAAAACTTTATGAGATCAGAAGACAGATGGGACTGAGCGGAAAACATCCTGCAAACCTGTGTCCAAATGCAAAAGCAGGAAAACCAAGCTGTCACTCATGCGGTGGCGGATGTGGTGCTGCAAAAACAGCAGAGACACCGGACGCAGATCTGGTAGCATCTATCACAAAGAAAGTTATGGATCAGTTGGGACTGAACTAATTTAAGAAAGAGGACTGCTATGAACGAACAGGATATTTCCAAAGCTGTGGAGGCAGTGCTGGGACAGATGAATGGACAGCATGCGCATCATGCAGCAGGACATGTCTGTAAGTGCAAAAAGCATGTGATGACTCTGAAGCTGGCGAATGCTTTGATCGAAAAGGTCAAAGCATATGCAGAAGAGATGGGAGTCAACGTTGTGATTGCGGTATCTGATCAGGCAGGTCGCCCTGTTGCAGTCCAGTGTATGGATGATGCGTACATAGCAAGCTTTGATATAGCACTTAACAAGACATTTACTTCAGCGAGCCTCAAGATGTCAACGGAAGAACTTAGTCATTTAAGCCAGCCAGGACAGTCGTTATACGGGATCCAGTTTACCAACCAGGGTAAGATCGTGATCTTCGGAGGCGGAGAGCCGCTAAAAGCAGATGGCAAAATAATCGGAGCTTTGGGTGTAAGCGGAGGCAGTGCAGAAGAAGATACTGCGATCGCTGCCTATGGCAAAGAGATTTTTGAGGAGGTATTGGCGTGTCTGTAAATGAAAAGATGGTACAGGACATCGTACAGGAAGTGGTAGCGAAGATGCAGATCTCTTCCGATGTGGCTGGCAAAAAAGGCGTGTTTTCAGATATGAATGAAGCAATCGAAGCATCCAAGAAAACACAGAAGATTGTTGCCAGAATGTCCATGGACCAGAGAGAGGCGATCATTTCCAACATCAGACAGAAAATCAGAGAAAATGCTGAGATCCTTGCCCGCATGGGAGTTGAGGAGACTGGCATGGGAAATGTCGGACATAAAATTTTGAAACACCAGCTGGTTGCAGAAAAGACTCCGGGAACGGAAGATATTACAACAACCGCCTGGTCAGGGGACAGAGGTCTTACTTTGATCGAGATGGGACCGTTCGGTGTGATCGGAGCGATCACTCCATGTACGAACCCAAGTGAAACTGTTCTCTGTAATACGATCGGTATGCTGGCAGGAGGAAATACAGTTGTATTTAATCCGCATCCGGCAGCGATCAAAACATCTATTTATGCAGTGAATCTGATCAATGAGGCTTCTGTTGAAGTTGGGGGACCGGATAACATTGCGGTAACAGTAGAACATCCAACGATGGAAACAAGCGACATTATGATGAAGCACAAAGACATTCATCTGATCGCAGCAACCGGAGGACCGGGGGTTGTGACAGCGGTTCTTTCTTCCGGTAAGAGAGGAATCGGTGCAGGAGCCGGAAATCCGCCGGCGCTGGTAGATGAGACAGCAGACATCAGAAAAGCAGCAGAAGACATCGTAAACGGATGTACATTTGATAACAACCTTCCATGTATCGCAGAGAAAGAGATCGTTGCAGTGGATTCCATCGCAGATGAACTTCTTCATTACATGGTAAATGAACAGGGATGTTACATGATTTCCAAAGAAGAGCAGGATGCTCTGACAGAAGTTGTGTTAAAAGGCGGACGTTTGAACAGAAAATGTGTAGGACGTGATGCAAAGACACTTCTTGGAATGATTGGAATCACAGTTCCGGATAACATCAGATGCATTACATTTGAAGGACCGAAGGAACATCCTCTGATTGCAGAAGAGCTGATGATGCCAATTCTTGGAGTTGTAAGAGCGAAAGATTTTGATGATGCGGTAGAACAGGCAGTATGGCTGGAACACGGCAACAGACATTCCGCTCACATTCACTCTAAGAATGTGGATAACATTACAAAATATGCAAAAGCAATCGATACAGCAATTCTTGTGAAAAACGGACCATCTTATGCAGCCCTTGGATTCGGCGGAGAAGGATATTGTACGTTTACGATCGCAAGCAGAACTGGCGAAGGACTCACAAGCGCAAGCACATTCACAAAGAGAAGACGTTGCGTAATGACAGACAGCCTGTGCATTCGTTAATGGAATGCAGACAGTTTCGTCAGGAAGTATAAATAGGAGGAAACAAACATGGAAATGAATTCAGCAAGTGTTGAAGCAGTTGTAAAACAGGTTCTGGAAAGCATGCTGGAAGGCAAATCAGCAGTAAAAGCACCTGCAGCTGCAAAAGCAAATACAGAAAGCAATGGAATTCCAAAGACAGCACATGTAGCAATGCTGACAGCTCTGGAAAATTATGAAGTAAAAGAATTCCCGATGCCGGAAGTTGGAGACGGAGATATTCTTGTAAAAGTAGAAGGATGCGGTATCTGTGGAACAGATGCTCATGAGTTTAAAAAAGATCCATTTAGCCTGATCCCGGTAGCACTCGGACACGAGGGAACCGGTGAGATTGTAAAAATGGGTAAAAATGTAAAAGTAGACAGTGCAGGAAAACCATTAAAGGTTGGAGACAAAGTTGTTACTTGTATGATCTTCAAAGACAATCCGGACATCACAATGTTCGATCTGAATAAACAGAATGTAGGTGGAGCGGATGTATATGGACTGCTTCCGGATGATGATATTCATCTGAATGGATGGTTCTCAGATTACATCTTGATTCGCGAAGGATCTACAGTATTTAATGTAAGTGATCTGGATCTGAAATCCAGAATCCTGATCGAGCCTTGTGCAGTATTGATCCATGCGGTAGAGAGAGCAAAGACAACAGGAATCTTAAGATTCAACAGCAGAGTTGTTGTTCAGGGATGTGGACCAATCGGTCTGATCTGTATCGCAATTCTTCGTACAATGGGTATTGAGAACATCGTAGCAGTTGACGGAGAACAGAAGAGACTTGATTTTGCGAAGAAGATGGGTGCAGAAAAATCTGTAAACTTCAAAGATTTCCAGGGAGTAGAAGCACTGGCAAAAGGAGTAGAAGATGCATTTGGAGGATATCCGGCAGACTTCGCATTCCAGTGTACAGGATCACCGATCGCACACGCAAATATCTATAAATTCATCAGAAATGGTGGAGGGCTTTGTGAACTTGGATTCTTCATCAATGGTGGAGATGCAACAATCAACCCACACTTCGACCTGTGTTCAAAAGAGATCACATTGGTAGGATCCTGGGTATATACTTTAAGAGATTATGCAACAACATTTGATTTCTTAAAGAGAGCAAAAGGAATCGGACTTCCAATCGATGAGCTGATCACACATGAATACCCATTGGAGGAGATCAACGAAGCTCACAGAACAAATCTTGCAATGGAAGGCCTGAAGATCGCTATTATCAACAAATAGTGACGGCCATTCCAGAGAAGGAGAATGGATATGGCAGAAGCAGTAGGCATGCTTGAAGTTTTCGGTCTGGCAACAGCTTTTGCGGCAGCGGATGCTGGCTGCAAGGCTGGAAACGTCTGGCTGGAGAATTTTGATAAAAACAAACCGGGTAATGCAGATGAATTACCGGTACCGCTGATCGTGATGATCAAGTTTCGAGGAAGTGTCTCTGACGTGCAGGCAGCGCTGGAGGCGGCAAAAGCCAAAGCAGAGCAGCTGGCAGGTGTTGTGAATGAATATGAGATCGCAAGACCGACAGAGGATACGGAAAAGATGTTGAAGATCAGCGCGTTCGACAAAGGAACACCACACAAAATAAACAAAGAAGAGATTGAAGAGATTTAGGAGGATTTAAAAATGGCAATGGCACAGCAGGCATTAGGAATGGTAGAAACAAGAGGACTTACAGCAGCAATCGAAGCAGCAGATGCAATGACAAAAGCAGCTGAGGTAACATTAGTTGGAACAGAGAAAATCGGATCTGGACTTGTAACAGTTATGGTTCGCGGAGATGTTGGAGCTGTGAAAGCAGCTGTTGAGACAGGAGCAGATGCAGCAGGAAGACTTGGAGAATTAGTAGCAACACACGTAATCCCAAGACCACACAACGACGTAGAAAAAATCCTTCCAACTGTATAATTAAGGACTACAGAAAGTAAAGGAGAAGTCTCATGGGACAGTGTTATGGATTTTTTGAAATCCCGAGTGTAACAGCGGCTATCGATGCTGTCGATATTATGTGTAAAACCGCAGATGTTGAGATGATCACCTGGGAGAAAAAACTCGGCGGACGTCTTGTGACGATCATTATCCGTGGCGATGTATCCGCTGTAACACAAGCCATTGAAGCTGCCGCAGCGAATGGAATCAAAGAGCCGGTATGTTATACGGTGATTCCGAGTCCCCATGAAGAGATCATCAAATTGATTAATAAGAGCGTCAATCGGATACGTTAGGAGGCAGCCCTTATGGCAGAGGAAAAGAAACCGGCAGAGCAGGAAAGTGCAAAGACAACTGCAAAGCCTGCCGCAAGAAAGAAAACAACTGCAGCCAAAGCGCCGGCCAAAACCGTACAGAGAGTAAGGAAGAGCGCTAAGAAGGCAGAGCAGGCGGAAACAAAAGTAGAATTGAAGGAGGAACGAAGAATGGCACAGGAAGCATTAGGAATGGTTGAAACTAGAGGTCTTGTAGCATCTATTGAAGCAGCAGATACAATGTTAAAAGCTGCAAACGTAGTTTTAGTCGGAACAGAAAAAATCGGTTCCGGACTGGTAACAGTAATGGTTCGTGGAGACGTTGGAGCTGTAAAATCTGCAGTAGAATCAGGTGCAGAAGCAGCAGGAAGACTTGGTGAATTAGTGGCAACACACGTAATCCCAAGACCACACACAGACGTAGAAAAAATTCTTCCGGCAATCAAATAAGTTTTGGTTTCAAAAAAATGCCCGAATCATTTCAGTCAGCGGTAACGGTTGTAAATGAGAGCATATGCGAGCGGATCAGCTCGCATATGTTCTTGTGCTACAGCCGGATTTAAGGGCGGGCATGCATTGATGAGGAGAATTAATATGGACAATAATAATGTAGCTTTGATTACAAAGATGGTTCTGGAAGCTGTAGAAAAACAGAAATCTTCCGAAAAAGAACCGGGATATCTGGTTCCGGTAGGGGTATCTGCAAGACACATTCATCTGACACAGGAGCATGTGGAAGCGTTATTCGGACCAGGATATCAGCTGACGAAGAAAAAAGAACTGATGGGCGGACAGTTTGCCTCCAATGAGACAGTTACAATTGTCGGTCTGAAGCTCAGAGCAATCGAAAATGTAAGAATTCTGGGACCTGTAAGAAGCAAATCTCAGGTTGAGGTTTCTGCTACAGATGCAATTAAACTTGGAGTGAAGGCTCCGATTCGGGAATCCGGTAATGTTGCAGGAAGTGCACCGATCGCAGTTGTCGGACCAAAAGGTGCGATTTATCTGAATGAAGGATGTATCATTGCAAAACGACATATTCATATGCCGCCGAAAGACGCAATGGCAGCCGGAGTGCATGACGGGGATGTGGTATCCGTGCAGGCGGAGAATGAAAGAGGCACTGTTTTCAATCATGTACAGATCCGTGTGGATGACAGCTTTACGCTGGAGATGCATATCGATACTGATGAAGCGAATGCAGCGAAGATTGCGACTGGACAGACTGTAAGAATTATAAAATAGATACTTACATTAGAAAATCGCAAGAGGAAGTGAGGAAAGTATGATAGCAGGAAAAGTAGTAGGAAGTGTTATCTCGACACGGAAATGTGAAAATTTGGTCGGCAATAAATTCATGATAGTGGATGTGCTGGATCATATGCAGACATCTGGAAAACAACTCATTGCGATTGACAAGATCGGAGCGGGAATAGGAGAGTATGTGCTGGTGGCACAGGGCAGTGCGGCACGGATTGGCTGCGGCATGAGCGATGCTCCTATTGATGCAGCGATCGTTGGAATTATTGACGATGGAACAGGACTGGAGTAGTGAAATTATGGATATGAAAGAATTAAGCAGCATATTGCAGCAAAACGGAATTGTTGGTGCAGGTGGTGCAGGATTCCCGACTTATGCGAAACTGGATCAGCGTGCAGAAACAATTATCCTGAACTGTGCAGAATGTGAGCCACTACTGAGATTACATAGACAGTTATTGGAAAAATATGCGCGTGAGATTGTGGATACATTTCACCTGGTAGGCCAGGCTGTAGGCGCAAAAGAAGTCATTATCGGAATCAAAAAAGCATATAAGCAGACAATTGAGGCAGTCGAGAGTGTAATCGGAGAATATCCGGAAGTCAGACTGGGACTGCTGGATGAAGTATATCCAGCAGGTGATGAGGTTGTTCTGATTTACGAAGTGACAGGAAAGGTCGTACGTCCGGGAGGACTTCCGATCGAGAGCGGCGTTGCGGTATTCAACGTTGAGACGATCTACAACGTATGGCGCGCTATGAATCAGCAGACTCCTGTTGTAGATAAACTGGTATCCGTTGTTGCCGAGGTAGAGCATCCGGTGACAGTTCGTGTACCGATTGGAACTACAATCGAGGAAGTCGTGGCACTTGCAGGCGGAACAACTGTAAAAGATCCGGTATATTTTATCGGAGGACCGATGATGGGATTCATCGGAAGCGGTTCGCAGCCGGTTACGAAAACAACCAATGCGGTACTGGTATTGCCGCAGGATCATTATCTCGTAAAGAGAAAAAGAAGCAAATCTTCCATTGACATGAAACGTGCGGCTGCATGCTGCTGTCAGTGTTCAATGTGTACAGATTTATGTCCAAGACATCTGCTTGGACACCCGATTCAGCCACACTTGTTTATGCGTGCGGCAACATGCAAAGACGTTCAGCAGCCGAATATCTTTATCAATACATTCTTCTGCTGTTCATGTGGTGTCTGTGAGTTATATTCCTGTCCGCAGGAGCTTTCTCCTAGAACACTGATGCTGGAATACAAAAACGGACTTCGTGCGAACGGACTTCGTGCGCCGGAAGTGACAGCAGTACCGGTAGGAGAAGAAAGATCTTACAGAAGAGTTCCGATGGAACGTCTGATGTCAAGACTGGACTTGACAAAATATAACAAAGAAGCTCCGCTGGATGAATCCGTGATCCCTGTAAAACGAGTGAAGATCATGTTGAGTCAGCATATCGGAGCGCCTGCTTCCTGTGTTGTAAAACCGGGAGATATGGTAGTCAAAGGACAGATGATCGCAGAACCGGCAAAGGGCTTAAGTGTTGGAATCCACGCTTCTGTCAATGGTCTGGTAAGCGAAGTAAATGAGAAATATGTAGTCATAGAGACACAGGAAGGACGTGCAGATAATGAGTAAGGCAATTGGAATGGTAGAATATAAGACTACTTCAGCAGGTGTCGTAGCGGCAGATTCTATGGTAAAAACTTCTGAAGTAAGCATTATCGAAGCGCAGACCGTATGTCCGGGAAAATACATTGTAATTATTACAGGAGATTTAAGTGCAGTAACTTCTGCTGTTGACAATGCAAAAACAATGCATGGAAAACATCTGATCAACAGTTTTGTACTTGGTAATCCGCATGAATCCATTTTCCCTGCAATTTATGGAGCTGCAGAAATCAAGGATGTATCAGCACTGGGTATCATTGAGTCCTATGATGCATCTTCGATTATCGTGGCAGCGGATGAAGCTGCAAAAACAGCAATCGTTGATCTGATCGAAGTACGCCTTGCAAGAGGTATGTGCGGAAAATCTTATCTGATGCTGACAGGTGAGGTTGCTGCTGTAGAAGCTGCGATCGACAGAGCAAAAGAAGCAGTATCTGACGATGGTATGTATCTGGATTCTGCAGTGATCGCACATCCGGATGCACAGATTCGCGACGCAATTTTATAATTAAGAATTCAGCCATGACAAGTATCAGAAAACAGAGGACGTCCAGATTAGAGGATCCTGTTTTCTGATATTTGTATACGGCAATAACAAAGGTTTTGAGACAGAATTTATCAGGAGGCAACACGATGCTGGCAATTGAAAGACGTAATGAAATTCTGGAAAAACTACAGACCGACCGAAGGGTAGTCGTGAGTGAGTTAAGCCAGATTTATGAAGTGTCAGAAGAGACGATTCGAAGAGATCTGGATAAGCTTGTGAATGATGGCTACGCAATCAAGAGCTACGGCGGTGCTGTGATCAATGAGAATATGAATATAGATCTGCCTTTCAATATCAGAAAGAACCGCAATGTGATCGGAAAACAACGGATTGCAGAGCTGGTGGCAAAGATCGTACAGGATGGAGACAGCATTATGCTGGATGCGAGTTCTACTGCAGTTTATATTGCAAAAGGACTGAAAGATAAAAAGAATCTGACGCTGATCACCAATTCAATGGAAATTGTGATCGAGCTTTTGGATATGTCAGATTGGAGGGTATTATCTACCGGCGGAGTATCAAGAGAGGGATCGTTTGCCCTTGTGGGAACCCAGACGAACCGGATGCTTCAGTCGTATCATGCAGACAAAGCAATTATTTCGTGCAAAGGCCTGGATATGGCAGCAGGACTTACAGATTCTGATGAACTTCTTGCAGATAACAAACGAACAATGCTGGAAAATGCCAAGGAGCGCATCCTTGCAATTGACAGCAGTAAGTTTGGGGCAACAGCCTTTATGACGGTCGGAAGATTGAAAGATATTACAATGATCGTAACGGATGAAAAGCCCGAGATGAAGTGGCTGAAAGAATTCAAAAAGTTGGGGATAGAGTGTATCTATCCAGAATAGAGGAAGGACGCTATGAAGAGCTTTGATATAAAAACAAAAGTATACTTTGGGGACAATGCATTAGACCGTCTTTCAGAGATCCCATATAAAAAAGTACTGGTTATTACAGACCCGTTTCTGGCACAGAGCAGTATGATCAATCTGATCACAGATCCATTGAAAAAAGGGCATATTGAGTATGACATTTTTCAGGATGTTGTGCCGGATCCGCCGATTGAAAAGATCAGTGAAGGCGTAAAAAAATTACTGGCGTATAAACCGGAAGCAATTATCGCAGTGGGTGGGGGTTCTGCCATTGATTCTTCCAAATCAATCCGGGAATTTGCAGTGCGGATTGAGCACTACGGTGATGTAGGGTTGATCGCGATTCCGACGACAAGCGGTACGGGGTCAGAGGTGACCTCTTTTGCAGTTGTATCGGATCCGGCAGAGCAGAGAAAATATCCGCTGGTATCCAGAGATCTGACACCGGATGAGGCAATTCTGGATGCAGAGCTGGTAAAGAGTGTACCGCCTGCAGTTACAGCAGATACCGGAATGGATGTATTTACCCATGCGCTTGAGGCATGTGTAAGTACAGACAGAAATGATTTTGCAACGGCACTGGCAGAAAAAGCAATTGAAATCTGCGGAGTTTTCCTGCTGAGAGCATATCTGGACGGAAGTGATACTCATGCAAGACAAAAGATGCATTCTGCATCCTGTCTGGCAGGTCTTGCATTCAATTCTGCGTCTCTGGGACTGAACCACGGAATGGCACACCAGCTTGGAGCAACATTCCATATTCCGCACGGACGCGCAAATGCGATGCTGCTGCCGCATATCATTGAGTTCAACAGTGATATCAACAAGCACAGTAAAAGTCAGGCAAAATATCTGCCTGCTGTGGAACGATATAAAACAGTAGCCAGAATTTTAGGGCTGAGCAGTTATAACACGATTATGACAGTCAGAAACCTTGTAAACTGGGTACAGTTTATGCTGAAAGAGATGGATATTCCGTTGTCGATCTCGCAGATGGGCAAGATCTCCAAAGAAGAATACTTTGCAGAAATCGAGCGTATGGCAGAAGCAGCGCTGGCGGATGGATGTACAGCAACGAATCCGAGAGTGCCAAGCAAGGCAGATGTCATGAAGATTTATGAAAGTCTGTGGTAAAAACAGAGAGAATCATGTGAATAAAAGCATAAAACGAGCAGAGGAAAGTGGATAACTTTCTTTCTGCTCGTTTTATTTAGTGGTAATTTGTGTTTTACGTAAAGTAAACTGTTTTTATATTTTAATTTAGAAATCATACCAGCAGCTTAAAAGCTCTGGAAAATAGGTGGAAAAAATTGCTTGCGATAACCACGGTTCGTCAACACCGCAAGAACCATCCGAAATCCCATAAAAACCGCAATTTTACTCAACTTTTTCAAATATAATTGTGCTATAGTAAACACAATCATATGAATACAGGAGGAGCACAGCATGGTAAGAAAAGGATTTAAGATGAAGTTATATCCGGATATGGCAGAGGAGTATGAAAAACGTCATAATGAACTCTGGCCGGAAATGAAAGAGATGATCCACGAGTACGGCGGACGCAATTATACGATTTTTCTGGATCGTGAAACCAATGTACTGTATGGATATATTGAAGTTGAGGATTTGAAAAAATGGGACGAGAGCGCAGATACAGCAATCAATCGCAAATGGTGGGATTTTATGGCTGATATCATGGAGACGAACCAGGACAATAGCCCGGTGTGTACAGATCTCCATGAAGTCTTCCATTTAGACTGATCACACGAGCAGATCTTTTTGCATGTCCCGGAAATCTTTGGGAGAAATCCCGTATTCTTTTTTGAATGCCCGGTAAAAACTGGAGTAGTCACCGAAGCCGAAGGTCTGATAGGCTTCGGTGATACTCATTTGTCCGAGAATGGCTTCCCTGCAGAGGGCAAGCCGTTTTTTTGTGATGTACTGGTGGATTGATAAGCCCAGATTATTCTTGAATACATGAGCAATGTGGTATTTGCTGACAAAGAATTCTCCGGCAAGCTTTTCCAGAGAAAGATCTTCGTCAAGATGTTCCTCAATGTATGCAGCAACATTCTGATACAGGGATTCCTCGGTCCGGCTTTTTTGTGGATGAAGCCGTTCGTAGACGAGACGGTTCAGATATAAAAGCAGATCATTGACGTAAAGCGGAATCTGGGCATCCCGTCCAAAACGGTCAGAACGCACTTCTTCGATCAGACGCAGCAGCTTTGACTGGATAGCATTGAATGTGATCCTGTCTGTTGGAAAAAAGTAATTTTGACTGACCTGCACATGCTGCATTAAATAAGCGTAATCTTTGGAAATCTGCAGCAGGTGGTTGCAGTATTCCTGACTGATCCAGAACACAAAACGCCGGTAGGGAGAGGCCGTGCTGTGAATGATCGGGCGATGTGGGATATGTGGCGGGACGAGCATGATATCTCCGAAATGGATCGGGTAAACTTCGGTTCCGATCTGAATGCTGACATCACCTTCCATAAAAAAATAAAATTCATAATAATTGTGGGAATGCAGGTCTACTTTGGACAGATTGTGGTCATTATAATAGTAAAGTTCGAAATCCCGTGACAGCATATGCTGTCTTGTAATAAATGCTGTCTGCAGATTTTTTTTCATAAAAACTCCTTTAAAAGTATGCGCTGATTTTTGCAGCACATGAATTTCTTTTTTTAGAGTAGCATGAAACAACAAGATTTGCAATGTATACAACAACTAAGTCAATGGTATTTTAGACAGTATTTTTTATAATGAATGTAACAAGGTTATTGTTCACACTTGCGCATGTATGGGTGGTGATGGTGTGAACAGTAATGTAACAACACGATTTCAGAAAAGGAAGGTATGATAACTATGGAAATGACACTCAGATGGTATGGAGCTAAATTTGACACAGTGACTCTGAAGCAGATTCGCCAGATCCCGGGAGTAACAGGTGTGATCACAACACTGTATGATACAGCGCCGGGAGAGGTATGGAGCCGTGAGCGTATCCGTGCAATGAAAGAAGAAGTAGAGGCAGCCGGACTGCGTGTAGCAGGTATCGAGAGTGTAAATGTGCACGATGCGATCAAAACAGGAGCACCGGAGAGAGACCAGTACATCGACAACTACATCGAAACACTGGAAAATCTGGGAAAAGAAGATATTCACCTGGTATGCTATAATTTCATGCCTGTATTTGACTGGACAAGAACAGAGCTGGCAAGAATGCGTCCGGATGGTTCTACTGTACTTGCTTATACACAGGAAGCAGTAGATGCACTGGATCCGGAAAAAATGTTTGATTCTATCGCAGGTGACATGAACGGAACGGTGATGCCGGGATGGGAGCCGGAAAGAATGGAGCATGTCAAAGAACTGTTTGAGATGTACAAAGAGATCGATGATGAGAAACTGTTTGAAAACCTGAAATATTTCCTGGAGAGAATTATGCCGGTTTGTGACAAATATGACATCAACATGGCAATTCATCCGGATGATCCGGCATGGAGCGTATTCGGACTGCCTCGTATCATCATCAACAAGAAGAACATTCTCCGTATGATGGAAATGGTAGACAACCCGCACAATGGTGTGACATTCTGTTCTGGTTCTTACGGAACAAATCTGGAGAACGATCTTCCGGATATGATTCGTTCCCTGAAAGGAAGAATCCATTTTGCACACGTGCGTAACCTGAAATTCAACTCTCCGACAGACTTTGAAGAGGCAGCACACCTGTCTTCTGACGGAACATTTGATATGTATGAGATCATGAAGGCTCTTTACGAAATCGGATTTGACGGACCGATCCGCCCGGATCACGGACGTATGATCTGGGATGAAGTGGCAATGCCGGGATACGGACTTTATGACCGTGCACTGGGGGCAACTTACTTAAACGGCCTGTGGGAAGCAATCGAGAAAGGAGCCAGATAATCATGAGATTAAGTGCAGAAGGACTGAAAGACAGAGCAAAATGGGAAGAGGCGGGATACGCCCTTCCAAAATTTGACAGAGAAAAAGTGACAGAAGCGACAAAAGAAAATCCGTTCTGGATCCATTTCGGTGCGGGAAATATTTTCCGTGCATTTCAGGCAAATGTAGTACAGAACCTGTTGAATGACGGCATTCTGGATCGCGGTCTGATCGTTGCAGAGGGATTTGACTATGAGATCGTGGAAAAAATGAACCATCCTCATGATGATTACACAATTCTTGTGACACTCAAAGCAGATGGAAACATTGAGAAAACAGTAGTCGGAAGTGTGGTAGAGTCTTTGACTGTCAACACAGAAAATGCATCTGATTTTGCACGTCTGAAAGAGATCTTTGCAAAAGACTCTCTGCAGATGGTGACATTTACGATTACAGAAAAGGGATACAGCCTTGTAAACGGAAAAGGAGAACTGCTTCCGGATGTAGAGGCAGACTTTGTAAGCGGACCGGAAGCTCCGAAGAGTTACATCGGAAAAGTTGCAGCGCTCCTTTATGCGAGATATCAGGCAGGAGAAAAGCCGGTGGCAATGGTCAGCATGGACAACTGTTCCCACAACGGAGATAAACTGTATGCAGCGATCAATACATTTGCAGAGAAATGGGAAGAGAACAAACTTACAGATGCAGGATTCAGAGCATATGTAAACTGTAAAGAAAAAGTGACATTCCCATGGACCATGATCGACAAGATCACACCGCGTCCGGACGCTTCAGTAGAAGAACTGTTAAAGAAAGATGGAATTGAAGAGCTGGATCCGGTGATCACATCCAAGAATACGTATGTGGCGCCATTTGTAAATGCAGAAGAATGCGAATACCTTGTGATCGAAGATGCGTTCCCGAACGGAAGACCAGAACTGGAAAAAGGCGGTCTGATGTTTACAGAGCGTGAGACAGTAGACAAAGTGGAGAAGATGAAAGTCTGCACCTGCTTAAATCCTCTGCATACAGCGCTGGCAGTATTCGGATGTCTGCTTGGATATGAAAAAATCTCGGACGAAATGAAAGATGAGGAACTCAAAAAATTAGTAGAGACGATCGGATACAAAGAAGGTCTTCCGGTTGTAGTCAATCCGGGAGTACTGGATCCGAAAGAGTTTATCGATACGGTACTTCAGGTTCGTGTACCGAACCCATTTATGCCGGATACCCCACAGCGTATTGCAACAGACACTTCCCAGAAACTGGCGATCCGTTTTGGAGAGACGATCAAAGCATATGCAGCATCCGATGAACTGGATGTCAAAGACCTGAAGTTGATTCCGCTTGTATTTGCAGGATGGCTGCGTTATCTGATGGGTGTGGATGACAGTGGAAAGGCGTTTGATTTAAGTCCGGATCCGCTGCTTACAACCGTCTGCCCATATGTTGCAGATCTGAAGCTGGAAGAGGGACAGGATGTAGAAAGTGCAGTATCAGAAGTACTGAAGATGAAACAGATTTTCGGTGTGGATTTATATGAAGAAGGACTTGCAGAACTTGTATGTGGATACTTGAAAGAAATGACAAAAGCACCGGGAGCTGTTCGCGAAACACTCAAAAAATACGTGTAGGAGGAAGCAGTATGAAAGCATTTATGGATCAGGATTTCCTTCTGGAGACGGAAACGGCGAAGATGCTGTATCATGATTATGCAGCGAAGATGCCGGTTTTAGATTACCATTGTCATATCAGTCCGCAGGAAATCGCAGAGGACAGACAGTTTGAAAATATTACCCAGGTATGGCTGGGAGGTGACCATTACAAATGGCGTCAGATGCGTTCGAATGGAATCGAAGAGCGCTATATTACCGGAGATGCGTCCGATCGGGAGAAATTCCAGAAATGGGCAGAGACACTGGAGCGCGCGATCGGAAACCCGCTGTATCACTGGAGTCATCTGGAGCTTCAGCGCTATTTTGGATATCATGGCGCATTAAATGCGAAGACAGCAGAAGAAGTATGGAATCTTTGCAATGAAAAACTGCAAAGCCCGCAGATGAGTGCAAGAAATCTGATCCGCCAGTCCAATGTGACATTGATCTGTACAACAGATGATCCGGCGGATGACTTAAGATGGCACAAACAGTTAAAAGAGGATGATTCTTTTGAAGTGCAGGTACTCCCTGCATGGAGACCGGATCTGGCGATGAAGATTGAAAAGCCGGGATTTGCCGCATACCTGAAAAAACTGGGAGAGGCAGCCGGTATGGAAATTCATTCCTTTGCAGAGATGAAGAATGCCCTGACAAAGCGCATGGAATTCTTTGATGAGATGGGATGCCGCGCATCGGATCATGGACTGGACTATGCGATGTATGTGCCTGCTTCAGAGGAAGAGATCGAAGCAATCTTTGCAAAAGGGATGGAAGGAGAGCCGATCAGCAAAGAAGAGGAATTAAAATATAAGACTGCATTTATGCTTTATGCAGGAAGAGAATACCATCGTCTGGGATGGGCAATGCAGCTTCATTACGGATGCAAACGTGACAATGATGTAAAACGTTTCCGCAAGCTTGGACCGGATACGGGATTTGACTGTATTGACACATACACACCATCTGCACAACTGGCAGATCTGCTCAATGCACTGAATGTGACAGACGAGCTGCCAAAGACAATTTTGTACAGCCTGAATCCAAACGACAATGCAGCAATCGGAACGATCATCGGATGCTTCCAGGATGCCGGTGTTGCAGGAAAGATTCAGCAGGGAAGCGCATGGTGGTTCAATGACCACAAGCAGGGCATGATCGATCAGATGACGTCCCTTGCAAATCTGGGACTTCTCAGTAATTTTGTGGGAATGCTGACAGATTCCAGAAGCTTTTTGTCTTATACAAGACATGAGTATTTCAGACGGATCCTCTGCAATCTTATCGGCGGATGGGTAGAAAACGGAGAGTATCCGGCAGATGAAGAGATCCTCGGAAGAATTGTGCAGGATATTTCTTACAACAACGCAGTGAGATATTTTGGATTTGATTTGTAAATAAAAGGAAAATGAGGAAAGATCAATGCTTTCCTCATTTTTTTAAGTTTAGAGTCAGATTTAATTTCCCAGTTCATTCTGAATGCGCTGTTTTGCATCCAGAATCAGATGTGTAAACTGTTCTACCCGGGCATCGTCCATTCGGTCTTTTGGTGCAGATACACTGATGGCATAAGCTGGTTTTCGGTGAAGCCCTTTTAAAGATACTGCAATACATCGAACCCCAAGTTCATTTTCTTCATTGTCCATGGCATAACCGTTCGTCCGCACTTCTGCGATCAGTTTCTGGAATTCCGGGAAATCAATGACAGTATAGTCGGTCAGTTTTTTGATTTCGCTGCGATCCCAGATCTTCTGAATCTTTTCATCCGACATGTCAGCCAGCAGCGCTTTTCCAACTCCGGAGCAGTACAAAGGAATTGATTTTCCGACCATAGAGATTAACCGCACGGAATTGTGGGAAGCCTCTACTTTATCAATATATACTGCATTCAGACCATCCAGTTGGACCAGGTGGACCGTTTCATTGGTCTGTTCTGCAAGTTCTTTAATGTAAGGGCGGATCAGATCGATGATATTATTCTGGGCCAGAATCTGGTTGGCGATTCCACAGAATTTAAATGTCAGACTGTATTTCAGTGTCTCCGCATCCTGCTTTGCATATTCCATACAGATCAGGGAGTTTAAGATACGGTGGACGGTACTTTTATTGAGATTTAATTCCTTGCTCAGTTCCAGAAGTCCGATCGGACCGGTGCGGGCAAGACATTCTATGGTATGGAAAATACGTTCCGATACCTGGATTGGGTTTTTTTCTTCCATAAAATTCACTCCTGTAAAGTCAGAGCTCAAAAGAGCGCTGTATATCATTCAGTGCTTATTGTAGCACGGTTTGGGAAGAAGAGTAAATAAGAAAATAACAAAGTAAAAAAATGTGAAGAATACCTTGACAATCGAGAGAAACTGAGTATAATCAAAATTAAAGAGTTCATATTACGAAACGTAGTTCCATAATATGAAACAAACAACGTGATTCAGTGATAAGGAGAATGACCATGAACGAAGTATTAGAAAAGATTCAGAAAATCGGGATTGTTCCGGTTGTTGTATTAAATGATGCGAAAGACGCAGCACCTTTGGCAAAGGCACTCTGTGACGGCGGACTTCCATGTGCAGAAGTGACATTCCGTACAGAAGCAGCAGAAGAGTCTATCCGCATTATGGCAGAGCAGTTCCCACAGATGCTGGTAGGGGCAGGTACTGTTCTGACAACAGAGCAGGTAGACCGTGCAGTTGCAGCAGGAGCAAAATTCATCGTAAGTCCAGGATTAAATCCAAAGGTTGTAAAATACTGTATTGAAAAAGGAGTTCCGGTGACACCGGGAACAGCAAATCCAAGTGATGTAGAGCAGGCAATCGAGCTTGGATTGGAAGTTGTGAAATTCTTCCCGGCAGAAGCAGCCGGCGGACTGAATATGATCAAGTCCATGGCAGCACCTTACACAAATATGAAATTTATGCCGACAGGCGGAATCAATGCAAAGAATATCAACAGCTATCTTGCATTTCCTAAGATCCTGGCATGCGGCGGAAGCTGGATGGTAAAAGGAGATCTGGTAGAGGCAGGAGAGTTCGACAAGATTACAGAGCTCACAAGAGAAGCAGTGATGACAATGCTCGGATTTGAACTGAAGCACATCGGAATCAACTGTGAAAATGAAGAAGAGGCTGAGAAAACAGCAGGAACATTCGCGTCTTTATTTGGATTCGAGAAGAAGAGCGGAAACAGCTCTGTATTTGCAGGAAGCGCTGTAGAAGCAATGAAGAGCCCATACCTTGGAGCAAAAGGACACATTGCAGTAGGAACAAACAGCGTAGATCGTGCAGTAAATTATCTGGAGTCTCAGGGCGTAGAGTTCAATATGGACAGTGCAAAATACAAAGACGGAAAACTTACAGCAATTTACTTAAAAGAAGAAGTTGCCGGATTTGCAGTACATCTTGTACAGAAATAAAAAATTATTAAAGGAGAATAATAATGAGTAAAAAAGTAGTTACATTTGGAGAAATTATGTTAAGACTTGCACCAGAAGGATATTATCGTTTTGTGCAGGCAGATACATTTGGAGCAACATACGGCGGTGGAGAAGCAAACGTAGCAGTTTCTCTGGCAAACTATGGATTTGATGCTTCTTTCGTAACAAAACTTCCGACACATGAGATCGGACAGGCAGCAGTAAATTCTTTGAGAAAATACGGTGTGGATACATCCAAGATCGCACGTGGAGGAGACAGAGTAGGTATCTACTTCCTGGAGAAAGGTGCTTCTCAGAGACCATCTAAAGTAATTTATGACCGTGCAGGTTCTTCTATCTATACAGCATCCAAAGAAGATTTCAACTGGAAAGAAATCTTTGAAGGAGCAGAATGGTTCCACTTTACAGGAATCACACCAGCACTCAATGACAATGTAGCAGAAATTTGTCTGGAAGCTTGTAAAGCAGCCAAAGAGATGAATGTGAAGATTTCCTGTGACTTAAACTACAGAAACAAACTGTGGAGCAAAGCAAAAGCAGGAGAAGTAATGGGTGAACTTTGCAAATATGTGGATGTATGTATTGCAAACGAAGAAGATGCAGCAGATGTATTCGGTATTCATGCAGCAAACACAGATGTAACTGCAGGAGAAGTAAATCACGAAGGATATAAAGATGTAGCAAAACAGCTTGCTGACCGTTTCGGATTTGAGAAAGTTGCAATTACACTTCGTGAATCTATTTCAGCAAATGACAACAACTGGTCTGCTATGTTATATGACGGAACAGACTATTTCTTCAGTAAAAAATATAAGATGCATATCGTAGACCGTGTAGGTGGCGGAGATAGCTTCGGCGGCGGATTGATCGCTGCAACACTGAGCGGATATGATTCACAGGCTACCATTGAATTTGCAGTAGCAGCATCCTGCCTGAAACACTCCATCGAAGGTGACTTCAACATGGTTTCTATGGATGAAGTTGCCAAACTGGCAGGAGGAGATGCTTCCGGACGTGTACAGCGCTAAGCACTTCTGGAAGAATATAAATAAATAAGCCATAATCGACTATTTTGTTGCCAATATACGCCGGGACAGATTTTTCTGTCCCGGTTTTTCAGTTTTCCTTACAGAAGAGATTGACAATATTCTTTTTGTATAGTACTATTATCTCACAAAACCGAAACGTTTCGGTTAAGGAAAAGGAGGAAAGAGATATGCCATTAGTAACGTCGGAAAAAATGCTTTCAGACGCACAAAAAGGCGGGTATGCAGTGGGAGCATTCAATGTAGAAAATATGGAGATGGCAAAAGCTGTGATCGCGGCGGCAGAAGAGATGCGCTCGCCGGTTATGCTGCAGACTACTCCATCTACGGTCAAGTATGGATCTTTGGAAACATTTGCAGCAATTGTAAAAGCAGAGGCTTCTAAGACCGATATTCCGGTCTGTCTTCATCTGGATCACGGCAACAGCTTTGAGCTGGCTGTACAGGCGATGAAAGCCGGATATACTTCTGTGATGATCGATGGATCCCATGAAACATTTGAAGAAAATGTGGCACTGACAAAAAAAGTGGTTGAGGTAGCCAGGGCCTATGGAGTTCCGGTGGAAGCGGAGCTTGGAAAAGTAGGCGGGAAAGAAGATGATCTGGAGGCAGAAGCGGATCATAATACAGATCCTGAAGAGGCAAAAGAATTTGTGGAAAGAACGGGTGTTTCTTCTCTGGCGATCGCGATCGGTACAGCTCATGGATTTTATGCGGGAACTCCAGTGTTGGATAAAGAAAGGGTTTCAGATTGTAAAAAGGTTGTTTCTGTACCACTGGTACTTCACGGTGCAAGTGGACTCAGCGAAGAAGATGTGGTAGAATGTGTACAGCGCGGGATGTGTAAAGTGAATTTTGCGACAGAATTGCGTGTAGCATACACAGATGCTGAAAAACAGTTGCTGAAAGAGAATCCGGAGACCTTTGATCCGAAAAAACTGGGAATTGCAGCAATGAAAGCCGTAAAAGAACAGACCATACTGCGAATGAAGATGTGTGGATGTACAGGAAAGGTACAGTAGTTCCACATAGATGTAGTAAGGAAGGCGGAAAGCATCAATGGGAGCGACGATGAAAGACATCGCGAGAGTGACAGGACTGGGACTGGCAACGATTTCTTCTTATTTAAATGGGGGAAATGTCCGGGAGAAAAACCGGATCAAAATTGAGGCGGCAATTGACGAATTGGATTTCGAGGTAAACGAGGTAGCGAGAGGTTTAAAGACAAACCGGACAAAGACGATTGGGATCATCATTCCGGAGCTGAACAACATTTTCTGTGCAGAGATTATTACAGAAGTGGAAGATGTGCTTCGAAATCATGGATATGCAACGATGATCTGTGACTGTAGAACAGATGCGGCACGGGAAGCGGAAGCGGTAGAGTTTTTGTTTCGACGCAGGGTGGACGGACTGATCTTGATGCCGTCCGGCAAATCAGGAAAGCATCTGGAGAGATTTTTACATGTGGGAAAACCAGTTGTGCTGATCGATCGTAATCTGGAAGATGTTCCATGTGACAGTGTACTTGTGGACAACCGGGGAGCTGCGCAGGCGGCAGTAGAGAGACTTTTTCTGGCAGGTCATCGAAAGATCGGAATGATTGCAGGACCGGAGCATGTATTTACAGCAAGAGAGCGATATCTTGGATATGAAGAGGCGGTCAAAAAGGCAGGAATCGAAGTACAGGATTCATTGGTTGTGCATGGAGATTATACGATCGCAGGCGGTGCCAGGGCGATGAAGGAGCTTGCAAAACAGAATCCGCAGATGACAGCAGTTTTTGTATCAAATTATGAGATGACGGTTGGAGCCATGATCGAAAGCAATGAGATTGGAATCCGGATTCCGGAAGATCTGTCAGTGATAGGATTTGATAATATCGAGTTTGCGAAAGCCAGCAATCCAAAGCTAAGTATTGTGACACAGCCGACAAAAGAAATCGGCAGAAATGTAGCAGAACTGATATTGGACAGACTGGACAATCCAACCCGGGAGATGCCTCCGAAAGAAATGAAGTTAAAGACCAGTTTTGTAGAAGGAAAATCCGTACACATGTTGTCTGTATGACAAGGTGTACGATTTCTTTATCCCGAAAACCGAAACGTTTCGGAATGTTTTGGAGGAGAACATGAAGACGTATTTAATAGGAATTGATATTGGAACAAGCGGATGTAAAATCGCTGTATTTAATAAAGCAGGAGAAGTCCTGACCGCGCAGAGCGGAACGTATCCGGTGTATTATCCAAAGCCCGGATGGGCAGAGCAAAATCCGGAGGACTGGTGGAATACAATCTGCCAGGTACTTCCGGAAATGTTACAAAAAGCTGAGATTTCACCGGATGAGATTGCGGGAATCGGAATTGACGGGCAGAGCTGGTCAGCCATCGCAGTGGATGAAAACGGAAACGTTCTGACAAATACACCGATCTGGATGGACACAAGAGCGCAGGACATCTGTGATGAATTGAATGAGAGAATCGGAAAAGATCGGATTTTCAAGCTGTGTGGAAACTCCCTGCAGCCATCGTATACAACGCCTAAGATTGTCTGGTATCAGAGAAATCTTCCGGAAGTATATGCAAAAACAGCAAAGATCTTACAGTCAAACAGCTATATTGCATTTAAGCTGACTGGAAAAATGACACAGGATGTTTCTCAGGGCTATGGTTTGCATTGCTTTAATATGCAGGAAATGACTTGGGATTTTGCAATGTGTGAGGAGCTCGGATTTTCAAAGGATCTGCTTCCTGAAATCTATCCATGCCATGCTGTGATCGGAACCGTGACAGAAGAAGCGGCCAAAGAAAGTGGACTTTGCGTGGGAATCCCGGTTGTGGCAGGCGGTCTGGATGCAGCCTGCGCAGCACTGGGAGTCGGTGTACTTCACGATGGAGAGACACAGGAGCAAGGCGGGCAGGCAGGGGGGATGAGTATCTGCATGGATCATTATTGTGCAGACGAGAGGCTGATCCTCGGAGCCCATGTTGTGCCGGGACACTGGCTGCTTCAGGGGGGAACTACAGGAGGCGGCGGTGTCATGCGCTGGCTGGAAAAGGAATTTGGAGACTGGGAACGAGAGGAAGGAAAGCGAAGGGGCGTCAGCTCTCTGGATCTGATGAACGAAGAGGCAAAAGTAATTCCGGCGGGTAGTGACGGAGTTGTATTTCTTCCGTATATGTCCGGAGAACGTTCTCCGATCTGGGATCCGGATGCGAAAGGTGTTTACTACGGATTGGATTTCAGCAAGAAAAAAGGGCATCTGATCCGGGCTGCGATGGAAGGAACTGCCTATGCACTGAAGCACAATCTGGAAGCGGCAGAAGGAGCAGGAGCAAAAGTGGAAGTGTTAAAAGCAATGGGAGGAGCAGCAAATTCACACCTCTGGACACAGATCAAATCCGATGTGACCGGAAAAACCATGGAAGTCCCCTCATCAGATACTGCAACCACATTGGGAGCGGCACTTCTTGCAGGAGTCGGAGTAGGAATGTATGAAAGCTTTGAAGAAGCGGTGGAGAAGACCGTCAATAAAGGAAGAGTCCATACGCCGAATGTGGAGCATAAGGAAATCCACGAAAAGAATTATGAGACATACAGAGCTCTGTATGAACAATTAAAAAGTCTGATGAAAAAGACAGGAGGAAAGAAACAATGAAAGCAGCAGTAGTTTGTGCAAATGAAGATGTACAGTATCTGGATTATGAAGAGCCGATTCCGGGACCGGGAGAAGTGAAGGTTAAGGTTCGGGCATCCGGAATCTGCGGTTCGGATATTCCGAGAGTGCTTCACAATGGAGTACACTTTTATCCGATCGTACTTGGACATGAATTCTCCGGAGATGTTGTGGAGATCGGAGAAGGTGTCACAAAGGTAAAAGTCGGAGACAGAGTATCCGGTGCACCGTTAAAGCCTTGTATGAAATGTGATGACTGCCAGAAAGGAAACTTTTCCCTCTGCAAGCATTATAGCTTTATCGGATCCAGAGAACAGGGAAGCAATGCAGATTATGTGGTGATTCCGGAACAAAATGCAGTTGTCTATGATTCTTCGATCTCCTATGAGCAGGCCGCTATGTTCGAGCCTTCTACAGTTGCCCTTCACGGATTGTTACAGAACGAGTATCAGGGAGGGCAGTATGTCGCTGTGTTAGGCGGTGGAACGATCGGAATGTTCACCATGCAGTGGGCAAAGATTTTCGGCTCCAGAAAAGTTGTGGTATTTGACATCAGCGAGGAGCGTCTGGAACTGGCAAAACGTCTGGGTGCAGATGCAGTCATCAATACAACGAAAGAAAATTATATGCAGGAAGCAATGGCACTTACCGGGAAAAAGGGATATGGCTATGTGTTCGAGACGGCAGGACAGATCCCGACTATGCATATGGCATTTGAACTTGCGGGCAATAAAGCAAATGTCTGCTTTATCGGAACACCACATGCAGAGCTTACATTCACACCGGCAATGTGGGAGAATATGAACCGGAAAGAGTTCCACCTGACCGGTTCCTGGATGTCTTACAGTGCACCGTTTCCGGGAAAAGAGTGGGAGCTGACCGCACATTATTTTGCAACCGGACAGTTAAAATTTGATCCGGGATTTATCTACAAAAAAGTTCCGATGAGTCAGGCACAGGAGGCATTTCAGATGTTCAAGACGCCGGGACTGGTCAAAGGAAAAGTGTTACTTGTAAACGAATCGTAAATGAGTGGGGAGATAGTTGTAAGATGATACTGACCGTGACATTAAACGCAGCAATCGATAAACGTTACGTTGTAGAAAATTTCCGTCTGGGAGAAGTAAACCGTGTGAAGGAGTGTGCATACACTCCGGGCGGAAAAGGACTTAATGTTTCAAAACCTGCAGCAATCGCAGGAGAAGAAGTAGTTGCCACAGGTTTTGTAGGAGGCCATGCGGGAAATTATATTGAGGAGGCATTAAAGCCTTTCGGAATTCAAAGTGAGTTTTATCATCTGGACGAGGAGAGTCGTTCCTGTATCAATATCTGGGACGAGACAAACCGTGTGCAGACAGAATTTCTGGAACCAGGGTTTACGGTAACAGAAGAACAGTTCCGGGGATTTTTAAAGAAGTTCCATATACTGGTAAAACAGGCAGATGTGGTGGCAATGTCCGGAAGTGTGCCAAAAGGGCTGGACGGAACGGCCTACCAGCATCTGGTGGAAATTTGCAGAGCAGAAAACAAGAAGGTCATCTTGGATACAAGCGGAAAACTGCTTACCATGGGAATTGCGGCAAAGCCAACGATGATCAAACCGAATCTGGATGAGATCCGGATGTTGACGGGAACTTCCTGTGACAGTATAGGGGAGATGATCGAGGCAGCAAAGCAAATCCATAAAAGCGGTGTGGAGATTGTTGCAGTTTCACTGGGGGCAGAAGGGGCTCTGGTAGTTTGTGACGAGGGAATTTATCAGGCGCAGGTTCCAAAGATCGATGCAGTCAACACGGTTGGATGCGGAGATTCTATGATCGCTGGATTTGCAGTGGGGCTGAGTCGAAAGATTTCAATCGAAGGAAGTCTGAGGCTGGCAAGTGCGATCTCAGCGGCAGCTGCACTTCGAGAAGAAACCGGATTTTTTGTAAAAGAAGATATGGAACGCATTTTTAAAGAGGTAAAAATAACAAAGTTAAAATAAAGAAAGCGAGGGACAAAACATGGCAGAAATGATTCAGCCGGCAATGGTGCCGAAAGTAAAATTGTATACAGGAGAAGAAATCCCATGTGTGGGAATGGGGACATTTGGTTCTGACCGTTTTACACCGGAGCAGGTGTCAAATGCAGTGGCAGGAGCAATCCGCTGCGGATACCGTATGTTTGACTGTGCGGCATGTTATGGAAACGAAGATCAGATCGGAGAGGTATTCCATGCGGCCTTTGAAGAGGGTGTGGTAGAACGGAAAGATTTATTTATCATGACAAAAGTATGGAATGATATGCATGAGAAAGTGGAGGAGTCCTGCAGAAAGAGTATTCAGGATCTGCAGTGCGACTACATTGATCTGTTCTTTATCCACTGGCCATTCCCGAATTATCATGCACCGGGATGTGATGTGGATTCCAGAAATCCAGATTCCAAACCATTTTCTGTGGAAGAGTTTATGAATACATACAGGCAGTGCGAAGAGCTGGTGAAAAAAGGACTGATCCGTCATATCGGAATTTCCAATATGACCATTCCGAAGATGGAGGCAGTACTGCCGCTTATGGAAATTATGCCGTCTGCCTGTGAATCCGAGATGCATGTGTGCTTCCAGCAGAAGGAAATCTTTGATTATCTGACGGAACATAAGATCCAGCCGATCGGATTCATGCCGCTTGGTTCTCCACAGAGACCGGAGAGAGATATGTGTCCGGAAGATGTAGCAGATCTGCAGGCACCTGAGATGCAGGAAATCGCAAAAGCACACGGATGTCATCCGGCGCTGATCGCTTTAAAATGGGCGCATCAGAGAGGACAGATCCCGATTCCGTTCTCTGTTCATGAAGCAGAATATGTAAGTAACCTGAAAGCGATGATAGAAGATCCGCTGACCGAAGAAGAGATGAAGACGATCGAGACACTTGAGAGAAACAACCGTCTTGTGAAAGGTCAGGTATTCTTGTGGGAAGGCGCAAAAGACTGGCACGATCTCTGGGATGAAGAAGGAAAAATTGTAACGTTGTAAAGATGTAAATAAGTAGAAAGGCATGCTGTATGGTATGTCTTTTTACTTATTTAAGGCAAATTGCTATTTTAAACAGAAAAAAATTCGGTTAAAATAGAAGTACATATGAAAAAGGAGATTAACTATGTACATTTTATATAATAGACTCATCACTGCATTGAATGAGAAAAAACCAGATTCTACAGAATTTTATATTGCCAAAATGATGATCTGGAATTTATGGGAGCTTCCAAGAATGTCGATCAGTGATGTGGCAAAGATGTGTGCTGTTTCAAAGTCAACGATTTCCAAGTTTGTCAGAGACATTGGTTTTGAAGATTATTTAGATTTTAAACTGGAAGCAGTACGGCAGGGGAAGAAGGAAATTTATAATAGCAATGGAAAATGTAATATCACAGATTATATTCGGGGGCATGGCATATGGGAATATGAAAAAATTTTGTCAGAAGATATTAGATCTGTATTGTTTGGAATGGAGGAAGATCAGTTAAAACGTCTGGCGGTGGATTTGCATGAATACAAACACTTGGCAGCGTTTGGAATCAGTTATTCAGAATCTGCGGCGATCAATTTGCAGCATAAAATGCATTATTACCATAAGTTTTTGTATACGACAATGAATGACAGACAGCAGGAAAACTATATCGAATCAGCGGATGAGGAGACATTGATCTTTATTTTTTCGAATTCAGGAAAATACATCACTGAATATCAGAATCGTGAAGGGCGGCCGCCAAAGTATAGTTTTGATAAGACGAAAGCCAAAATCGTGCTGGTTACATCGAATGAACAAATGTTGGTTGATAAAAGAGTAGATGAGTGTGTGTTGTTTCGATATGCAGACTGTGTCCAAAATCATCCAATCCTGTATCAGGTGTTCATAGAACGACTATTATACAGTTATGAAGAGTTATATGGTGCTTCAGAAGGTATGAATACAAAATAAAAGAGGTTAAAAACAGAGGGTTTTAAAGTTTCCAAAATTCGAACTTTTAAAAATCTCTGTTTTTTTTATTATAATGATAGTAACAAATAGAGCTTTATTTGAGAAGAAAAAGGAGGAGTCTATGGGAAATATTTATTTCCGAAAAGAGGCGGAAGAATGGAACCAGGCGTTTCCAGTTGGGAATGGATTTCTTGGAGCAATGGTGTTCGGAAATGTTGCAAAAGAGAGGATACAGGTGAATGAGGATTCCGTATGGTCAGGCGGATTTTCAAATCGGGTTAATCCTGATGCAGGACGATATCTTGAAAAAATCAGAGAATGTTTATTTGAAGGAAACGTTCAGGAAGCAGAGAAGCTGGCAGAACAAAGTATGTATGCTACAAGTCCTAATATGCGGGTGTACCAGCCGTTAGGAGATATCTGGATTCGTTTTATGGATCAGGAAGCAGAGCGAAAACTGGCTCGGGATGAAAGTGGACTGCCATATTTAAAAGAATCAGCAGCAGAAGTGGAAGCATATCAGAGAATATTGAATTTAGAACAGGCAGTTGGAAAGATTGAATACTGTGTGGGAAGAACAAAATGGAATCGTGAATTTTTTGCCTCAAATCCGGCAAAAGTGGCTATGTACAGTATTTGTGCAGAAAGTGGAGAGGACATTAACCTTGAGATATCTGCAACCAGAAAAGACAATCGATCAGGTCGCGGAGTATCCTTCTGTGATCGGATTCTGGCAGAGGAAAATCAGTACATCTGGCTGGAAGGATCATCCGGAGGAAGGGAAGGAATTGGATTTGCCATGGGAGTTCGAGTTTGTTCCTGTGGGGGAAGGCAATATCAGATGGGAAGCCGTATTATTGTAGAAAAGGCAAGAAAAGTTCTGATCTGTTTTACGGGAAGAACGACATTTCGATCTGCAGAACCGAAACAATGGTGCAGAGAGCATCTGACTTCATTATCTCTGGACACGTATGAAGAGAGAAAAAGGGAGCATATTCAGGATTATCAAACATACTTTAATGCCAGTCGTCTCACGTTCAGACAGGAAATGAATCTGGATAATCTCACAACACCAGAAAGATTAGAAAGAATCCGGGAAGGACATCATGATATCGGGCTGGTGAATCTGTATTATGATTTTGCAAGATATCTATTGATCAGTTCCAGCAGAGAGGGTAGCCTTCCGGCAAATTTGCAGGGAATCTGGAATGAAGAATTTGAACCCATGTGGGGAAGCAAATATACTATAAACATCAATATTCAGATGAATTACTGGATGGCGGAAAAAACAGGATTGCAGGCATTACACCTTCCGCTTCTGGAGCATTTGAAGCGTATGCATCCAAGGGGAAAAGAGGTGGCGGAATCCATGTATCATGCAGAGGGATTTTGCTGTCATCACAATACTGATATATGGGGGGATTGTGCACCACAGGATTATCATACCAGTTCTACGATATGGCCGATGGGTGGAGCCTGGCTGTGTCTGCATATATATGAGCATTATCAGTATACAAAAGATAAGGGATTTTTGGAGGAATATTTTCCGATTTTAAAAGACAGTGTACAGTTTTTTATGAATTATATGGTTCAGAATTCAGATGGAAAGTGGGTGACAGGACCATCTAGTTCTCCGGAAAATATTTATATCACGGCTAAGAATCAGTATGGATGTCTCTGTATGGGACCAACCATGGATATTGAAATTGTAAGAGAATTATTCAGTGACTATCTGAAAACAGTAGAGATTTTGGAAAAAGAGGAACCATTAACAGGGCTGGTAAAAGACAGGATAGAAAATCTGCCGGAATTAAGAGTTGGAAAATATGGTCAGATTCAGGAGTGGGATCAGGATTACGAAGAATTGGAAGTGGGACACCGTCATATTTCACAGTTGTTTGCTTTGTATCCTGCACAGCAGATCCGGAAAGACCAGACTCCAAAGCTGGCACTGGCAGCAGAAAAAACACTGGATCGACGTCTGGAAAATGGCGGAGGTCATACCGGATGGAGTAAAGCGTGGATCATCCTGTTTTTTGCAAGACTGTGGAAGAAGGAAAAAGCATATCAAAATCTTCAAGAATTATTGGCAGAGGCAACTTTAGATAATCTTATGGATAACCATCCACCGTTTCAGATTGATGGAAATTTTGGAGGAGCCTGTGGGATATTGGAAATGATCGTACAGGACTACCAGGATGTTGTTTATCTTTTACCTGCTTTGCCGCAGGAGATGCCGGATGGAAATGTTAGTGGAATCCGAACAAAAAGCGGTTTTATTCTAAACATGGAGTGGAGCGGATGCCGTGTTCAAAAAGTAGAATTAGAATCTGTTCATGGAACACAGATTACAATTGTAAATGAAACGCTGGAATCAAGAAAAATCCGATGTGAAAAAGGCGAAAAGAAAGTGGTTGTATTCGAATGAAAGGAGAGGGATCGAGATGAAATATGAAAAAATGGTCAGAGAGATTGTAGAGGCAATCGGTGGGAAAGAAAATATTCTCAATGTATATCATTGTGCAACAAGGCTTCGATTTCAGTTGAAGCAGGAGGACACAATTCAAGACGAAACGGTAAAAAACATAGAAGGTGTGCTTTCCGTCGTAAAAGGCGGGGGTCAGTATCAGATTGTGATTGGACGTCATGTGGGTGATGTATATCAGGAATTACTATCGATCTATGATATGCAGAAAGAAGAAAGCGGATTAAAAGATGCAAAAGAATTTAAAGAGGAAATGAAAGATAAGAAAATCTCAAGCCGGTTTATTGATACAATTTCGGGAGTCTTTACTCCGATTTTAAATCTGTTGATCGCAACTGGAATTATTAAATGTTTCCTGGCACTTATGACTGCGACCGGTTTGATGGATGCAACGGCAGGAACCTATCAGATCCTTTCCATTGCAGGGGATTGCTTTTTCTACTTTATGCCCGTCTTTTTAGGATATACGGCAATGAAAAAATTCGGTGGGACGCCGTTTGTTGGAATGGCTATCGGTGCAGCTCTTGTGTACCCGTCTATTGTGGTCATTATGGGAGGTGAGCCACTGTATACTCTTTTTGCAGGAACGATTTTTGAGTCACCTGTATATGTTACATTTTTGGGGATTCCGGTGATTCTGATGAATTATGCAAGCTCTGTGATTCCGGTTGTATTAGTCTGCTTTTTTGCGGCAAAGCTGGAACGATTTTTGGATCGTTGTATTCCACAGTTGGTGAAGGCATTTGTCGTACCAATGCTTACAATTTTGGGCGGTGTTGTTCTGGGACTTCTGGTATTGGGACCGATTGCAACATTCGCAAGTAATTTGTTGGGAGCTCTGATGGGATTTCTCTTTGAAATTAACTCTACAATCTGTGGATTTCTTTATGGAGCATTGATTCAGGTATGTGTGATGTTTGGGGTGCACTGGGGATTTGTTGCACTGAACGTCAATAATATGGCAACTCTCGGATATGACGCGATTACGATCGCAGGACTTGCTTCTGCGTTTGCACAGGCAGGGGTGGTTCTGATGATCATGCTCAAAACAAAAAATAAAAAATTAAAAGGAGTATGTGGCCCTGCGATTATTTCGGCAATGTTTGGAATTACAGAGCCTGCAATTTATGGGGTAACTTTGCAGTTTAAGCGTCCGTTTATCCTTGCTTGTCTGGCTTCCGGTATTGGGGGTGCGATTATCGGATTTGGAGGAGTAAAACAGTACTCAGCAGGAACCAATGGAATTTTTGGATGGTTACAAGTCATCAACCCACAGACAGGATTTGATTCCACAGTAGTTGCAGCAATTATTGCATGTATAGCAAGTTTTGTATCAGCAGTAGTACTTATGAAAATATTTGATAAAAAACTGGGAATCGATCATATTTAGCGTTTCTTTCAGGCATGGAAAGAGTCGATGCAGATATATCTGGCATCGACTTTTTCTATGTATAAAAGAAAATCTCCGCCGAAATTTCTACTTTCACAATACAGTGCTTTGTTGTATACTAGGCGTAGGAATTTCTGTGTTTTTGACAGGAGTCATAGGTGGGAGGATACAAAAGTGTATAAAGTGTTATTGGTCGATGATGAAATCCTCGTCCGTGAAGCAATCAGCGCGAAGATAGAATGGGGACATCTTGGGTTTGAACTGGTAGGTGATTGCGAAAATGGAAAAGCAGCGATTGAATTTTTAAAGGAAAATCCTGTGGATGTGGTGTTGACGGATATTTGTATGCCATATCTGGACGGAATGGGGCTTAGTAAATATATTTATGAAAATATGCCGCAGACAAGAATCATTATTTTCAGCGGTTACAGTGATTTTGAATATGCAAAGCAGGCAATTCAGTATAAAGTCGCAGAGTACTTGCTGAAGCCTGTGACGGCAAAGGAGCTGACAGAGGTACTGACCAGGATCAGGGAAAAACTGGACAGTGAGAGAACGGAGGAGGAGCGGATCGATGCGCTTCAAAAAGCATATCGGACCTATACAAAGAATGAGGCATTGATTATTTCCAAAACCTTGTCCAGGCTGCTGCAGGGAACGCAGGCGATTGAGACGAGTATGGAAGAATTAAAAGAATTCGGAATTGAACTGGGAGGTGCGTTTTACCGTGTTGTGACGACAGATATCGATGTATATTCCAGTTTGTATGATACAAATGATGAACTGAAAAAAGAGAGTGCACTCATGTCGTTTGTGGTGGAAAATATCAGCAATGAGATCGTCAGTGATCACAATGCCGGAATTGCATATCGGGATTCGGACAGCAGAGTCTGTATGCTGTTATGGAGCGATAACCCAAAAGAATTTTCTCAGGAGATTCAAGTGATCTGCAGAGAGATTCAAAAGACAGTGAAAGAGGCCATGCAGTTGAGCGTTTCTATCGGAATCGGATTCTGTGTGGAAAAGCTGGAAGAACTGCCGAAATCCTATGAGTCTGCAGTGGCGACCTTAAAATACCGGTATACAAAAGGTAGCGGACAGGTATATGACTGTGAATCTCCGATGAGTTGCGGAAATCTTCTGGAGCTGGAACAGGACTTTAAAGATATTGAGGAGGCAGCGAAGAACCAGCAGAGTGAAGAGCTTATGGATATTCTGGATCATGTGGAAAAATGGATCAGTCATGGATATGTGACAAGAAACCAGGCTGTATCATGGCTCCGGCAGATCATGATGATCATTTACGGCGTGGTACGCAGAGCCAATGAAGATTTTCAGATGGATGAGCGTGATATCGGAGATGTGATGGAGTCCAGAAGCTTTACCAATGCCATGGAAAAGGTGAGAGCGTATGTTAAGCGTGCCATGGAAGCAATGGAGATGGCAGGGCAGTCCAGCGGAGAGCGCTGGGCAAGACTTGCACTTGAATACCTTAAGAAAAATTACGGCAATCCGTCTTTGAGCTTGAATGATGTATGCGAACATCTGAACATTAGCACAAGCCGTTTCAGCAGTGTATTCAAAGAAGCGACGGGAAAGACATTTACAGAAGCTTTAAATGGAATCAGGATGGATCGGGCAAAGCAGCTGTTACGTGAGACCAGCCTGAAAAATTATGAGATCGCAGAAAAAGTAGGATTTAGTGATCCGCACTATTTCAGCATTGCATTTAAAAAGAGCACGGGAATGACTCCAAAAGAGTATTCCAGGGAGAAGTAAGTGATGAAAAAGCGTGAGATGACGATATTTGGAAGATTTAAGAGTATACGGGACGCGATGATGCTCTCTTTTTCTGTGTTGGTGGTAGTTGCGGTTCTGATCTTTCTTCTGATCGCCATGAATTTCACAAAAAAAACAATATACGAGAATTCCAGAACTTCGACTTCTCAGCTGATCAGTCAGGTGAATTATGATATCGATTCCTATATAGACTATATGGAAAATATTTCCTGGGTGGCGGCAAGTGGAAGTGATCTGTCGCGTTATTTATTTAATCAGGAGCAGACGCCTGAGGAAAAGGAGGCTGCGAAAGAGCGGATCCTGACGCAGTTTACTACGATTCTGGAAAGCCGTTCTGATATTTACAATGTTGCGGCTGTTGCAGATAACGGAGAAGCTTTGATCAATTCAGGAGCGGATCGTCTCAATAAGTATGTGGATGTCCGGCAGCAGAGCTGGTATCAGGCGGCGATCCATTCACCGACCGGGATCGCGGTGTCATCTTCTCATGTGCAGAATGCGATCGCAGGCAGCTATCACTGGGTGATCACCTTAAGCCGTGCGATTGTGAATGAGCAGACAGGAGAACGCGAGGGGGTATTTTTTGTCGACTTAAATTACAGTGCGATCAGCAGTCTTTGCAGCAATACATCCATTGGAAGCAAGGGATATATTTTTATTCTGGATGAAAAAGGCAGTATGATCTACCATCCGCAGCAGCAGCTGATCTATGGTGGATTAAAAGAAGAACGGATCGAGGATATCCTGGCTTCAAAAGGGGATTTTCTGGAGACAGAGGAAGGGGAAGACAGTAAGCTTTATACGATGTCAAAATCTGAGAAGACGGGATGGACAGTGGTAGGGGCATCTTATGTGACGGAATTGATGAAAAACAATCGGCAGGCACAGATGTTGTATCTTCTGGCAGCAGCAGGGATTCTGATCGGTGTCATTCTGATTTCCAGCTTCATTTCCAGCGAGATCACCAAACCATTGAGACGCTTAAGGGATTCGATGAGTCTGGTGGAAAAGGGGGATTTTGAACAGGCCAGTGTGGAAATCACGGCAGAAAATGAGATTGGAAGTCTTAGCAAATCGTTCAATGCCATGACGCAAAAGATCCATGCATTGATGGAACAGAATATCTATGAGCAGAAGCAGAAACGAAAGAGTGAGATGAAAGCCCTGCAGGCGCAGATTAATCCACACTTTCTTTATAATACACTGGATTCTATCATCTGGATGTCAGAGGCAGGAGAAAATGATCAGGTCGTATTGATGACATCTGCTCTGGCAAAGCTGCTCAGACAGAGTATCAGCAACGACAGAGAGCAGATCACGGTGGCGGAAGAAATCGACTATGTGCGAAGCTATCTGACGATCCAGAAGATGCGTTATAAAGATAAGCTGGAGTATACGATTGATGTAGAAGAGCGGATCCTGGATGTTTGGATCATTAAATTTGTACTTCAGCCATTGGTGGAAAACGCAATCTATCATGGTCTGAAATATAAAGAGACCAAAGGAAATCTGGATATTCGCGGTTACAGAAGAGGCAATCGTGTCTGTCTGGTCGTTGCAGATGACGGGGCCGGAATGGAAGAGTCGGAATTGGAACATATTCTGGAGAAAAAAGAGAAAAAGACCAAGTCAAATGGGGTAGGGGTATATAATGTGCAGAAACGGCTGCAGCTCTATTACGGGGCAGAATATGGGATTTCTTATATCAGCAGAAAAGGCGAGGGGACGGTTGCGACCGTGACGATCCCTTTTGATGGAGGAAAAAGCAATGAAGAGACGGGCAGGTAAAAGACTGATTGGGGTAATGACGGCCGGATTTGTGCTTTTGATCCTGATTCTGATCACAATCGGTGTGCTTCAGGACAGCTCTCAAAATAAGCGGACTTATAAGATCATCATGGTTCCTAAGACCATTGATGAATCCAATGATTTCTGGACCGGGCTGATCGAAGGAGCAAAGCTGGGAGCAGAAGAGTTTGGCTGTGAGATCGAGGTGGTTGGAAGTGATTCAGAGGATGATTATGAAGGGCAGAACCGGCTGATTGAAGAGAGTATCAAGAAGAATCCGGATGCGTTTCTGATTGCGCCATGCAGTTATACACATACGACAGAAGCAGTTCAGGAGGCGATCAATGCCGGTATTAAAGTAATCCTGGTGGATTCTGTGATCGACAAAGAAATTGCCAACGGAGTGGTTGCGACCGACAATTTTAAAGCAGGGAAAGAGCTGGGAACATTTGCAAAAACAATTTTAAAACCGGATTCAAAGATCGGAGTTGTGGCGCACGTAAAAGGAAGCTCCACAGCGACAGAAAGAGAGGATGGGATCAGAGAAGGTCTGGGAGAGGATCAAAATCGGATTCAGGATATCGTCTACTGTAATTCTTCTTACGATCTTGCAAGCGATCTGACAGAAAAAATGTTAAAAGAACGGCCGGAGATCGATGTTGTGATCGGAACGAATGAATATTCAGCAGTCGGTGCTGCCCGCGGCGTCAGAAAAATGGGGATGGAAGGTCAGGTGAAGGTCGTTGGATTTGACAACTCCGTGGAGCAGATCCAGCTTTTGGAAGCCGGAGTCTTTCAGGGGATCGTGATCCAGAAACCATTTAATATCGGATATCTGGGGGTGGAACAGGCAGTAAAAGCAATTGAAGGCTATCCGATGGAATATAATCTGGATTCCGGCTGTAAGCTGATCACCAAAGAGAATATGTATGAAGAGGAAAATCAAAGACTTTTATACCCGTTTTCCGGTCAACAGTAAGCGAAAAAGGTGAAAAGGTTACACTACCGCGTAAAATATTACCCGGTGGTGTAATTTTTTAACCTTTTTTAGGAAGATTTTCAATTTCAATCAGGAAAAAGAAAGACTATACTATATATAAATCTTAGTTCTGAAGTCACGGGTTCGAAAGTTGATCTCGATTCTGACACTACGAAAAGTATGAAATCTGGGGTTCATGTTTTCCAAGTATTGCAGCGGGCGCCTGAAGGAGTCGAAGCAGACACGGGGCGGTGGCGCAGGACAGCGAGATAGGAAATGATTCCGTATTTAAAACAGACGGAACAAAAGAAGTAGGAGGACGAAAAGTGGAAAAGATTAAACAAAATCCTTTTGTAAAAAAGGTAGGGTTTAACAGAATCGTGTTATGCTTTGTATTACTTCTGATGTATGCTTTCTTCTGCGCACTGACACAGGGAAGTTTCTTCGGGATTGAACGTATTCTGAACACCCTCAATTATGTATATTTTCTGGGGTTCTTATCATTGGGAGTTACCTTTGTAATCGCAACAGGAGGAATTGATTTCTCCATCGGACCGGTTATGTTCTGTTGTGCATTGATTTCAGGTTACTGCTTCACATCGCATGGAATGCCGATGCCGGTAGCGCTGATCCTCAGTATTGTGATCGGACTGATCTTCGGTATCTTTAACGGGTATCTGGTAGCATACTGGTCAGTACCTTCATTCATTACTTCTATGGCAAGTATGAATATTTCAAAAGGTGTTGCATCTGTATTCACAAAGACACAGTCAGTCAGCTGGCCTCAGGAGATGCAGGAAGGCGGATGGTTTAGAAATATCATCAGCTTCAACGGAATTCCGGTAGGTCTGATCATTTTCCTCGCAGTGGCAGTTGTCTGTGCGATCCTGTTAAATAAAACAAAACTTGGACGTTACATCTTATGTCTTGGAAGCAACAAAGAAGCAGTAAGACTTTCCGGTGTAAATGTAAAAAAATGGGAAATGTCTGCATATATTATTTGTGGAATCCTGGTTGGTATTTCAGCAATCTTCTTCACAGCAGCTTATACAACTGTTCAGCCTGGATATGGTGATCAGTACAACAATGAGGCAATTGCAGGATGTGTAATGGGTGGTACATCCATGGCAGGTGGACTTGCTTCTATCAGCGGTACAGTAATCGGTGTATTCATCATCGCATTGCTTCAGGAAGGTATTCTTGCTCTTGGCTTTACAAAAGATTATCAGCTTATCATCACAGGTCTTATCGTTATCGTCGCAGTATTCAGTGACGTTGTTGCAAGACGCAGAAAGAACTAATCGTGATACATAATAATTGAGAGAAGAAGTGAAATAGAAAGGCAAGGGTAATAAAATGGGTGAAGTTATATTAACGATGAAAGGAATCGACAAGTCTTTCCCTGGTGTTCATGCACTGGATCACGTAGATCTGGAAGTCAGAAAAGGTGAAGTCCTTGCTCTGATGGGAGAGAACGGTGCCGGAAAGTCAACCTTGATGAAGGTTCTTACAGGTATTTATAAAAAAGATTCCGGAACTATTACATATGAAGGAAAAGAAGTAGAGTTTGCAAATACAAGAGAGGCTCAGGACAGTGGTATCGTCATCGTACACCAGGAGCTGAACATGCTTGGTCATCTTACAGTGGCACAGAACATCTTCATCGGAAGAGAGTTCAAAAAAGGTGTTCGCATCGATGATAAGAAGATGAATGAAGAAGCAAAAAAACTGTTTGACAGAATGCATATCGACATTGATCCAAGAGAGACAATGAATCATCTGACAGTTGGTAAACAGCAGATGTGTGAGATTGCAAAAGCAATTTCTCATGATGCGAAAGTCATTATCTTTGACGAGCCTTCTGCAGCGTTGACAGAGACAGAGATTCAGGAAATGTTTAAGATCATCAATGACTTGAAGGCAAAAGGAATCGGTATTATTTATATTTCTCACCGTATGGATGAAATCAAGGTTATCACAGACCGTGTAACAGTTATGCGTGATGGTACTTATGTAGGAACATTGATCACAAAAGACTGTACAAAAGATGATATCATCAACATGATGGTTGGACGTGTTATTTATGAAGATCCAAAGACACAGAATATGGTACCAAAGGATGCTCCGGTTGTATTAAAAGTCGATCATCTGAATGCTGGAAAGATGGTAAAAGATGTCAGCTTCGAACTGCATAAAGGTGAAATCCTCGGATTCTCCGGATTGATGGGTGCAGGACGTACAGAAACTGCCCGCGCACTGTTTGGAGCAGATCCGATTGACAGTGGTGACATTTATATCAATGGTAAAAAAGTTGATATTAAGAGTCCGGAAGATGCGGTTAGAAACGGTATTGGATATCTTTCAGAAGATAGAAAGAGATACGGAATTGTTGTACAGAAATCTGTTGCAGAAAACACTTCTATGGCAACTATGGAACAGTTTATGAAGGGAATCTTCATCGACAAGAAGAAAGAAAAAGAAGTGGCTCAGCAGTACGTAGATTCACTGGCTACAAAAACACCAAACGTAGATCAGTTGGTTGTGAATCTGTCAGGTGGTAACCAGCAGAAAGTCGTTATTGCAAAATGGCTGACAAGAGACTGTGATATCCTGATTTTCGATGAGCCTACCAGAGGTATCGACGTTGGAGCGAAAAACGAAATCTATAAACTGATGAATCAGCTGGCAGAGCAGGGCAAAGCCATTATTATGATTTCCTCTGAAATGACTGAGATCTTACGTATGAGTGATAGAATCGTCGTAATGTGTGAAGGAAAGAAAACTGGTGAGCTGGATATTTCCGAGGCTACACAGGAAAATATCATGAACATGGCTACACGAGAGATAGAGTAGGAGGAAGTAAAAATGGCAAATAAGACAACAAAGACGGCTGGCACAAACAAGTCGTTCATTGACAGAATGGGAGGACAGAAATTTATCGTTTTCCTGATCGTGATCGCAATGTTCATCTTCTTTTGTGCAATGAGTCCGGGATTTAGAAAATATACAACGTTTGTAAGTATTCTGGATTATTCTTACTACATTGCGTTGATGGCAATCGGAGTTGCATTCCCGCTGATGACAGGTGGTGTAGACCTTTCCATCGGTACAGGACTGATCTGTTATTCTCTGGTAGGCGGATACCTGATCGTACATCAGGGATGGCCGACCGCAGCAGGTATGCTGGTAAGTATTTTAATGGGTGTTGCAATCGGAGTTCTCAACGGAGTTTTAATCGCGATCATGGATCTTCCGGCTTTCCTGGCAACCTTATGTACATCGATGATCGCCAGAGGTATTGGAGCAATCGTAGTAGGTGGATTTGGTATTCCTTGGCCGGTAGCAGGATCACCGGAAGGATGGTTCAGAAACATCTTTAAGATTAAAACAGATGGTATGAACATTCCAATCGGATTTTTATGGATCATCTTACTTGTAATCCTTATGACATTCGTATTGAACCATACAAAAATCGGACGTTACACACTGGCAATCGGAAGTAACAAAGAAGCAACAAGACTCTCAGGAGTTAATGTTAAATTTTACCACATCATGGCATATGTGATCTGTGGATTCTTTGCAGGGCTGGCAGCAATTTCCTATTCTGCGATCTTTGCAACAGTTCAGCCGGGTAGTGGAGCAGGATTTGAGCTAGAGGCGATCGGTGGAGCGATCATCGGTGGCGTATCCATGACAGGTGGTGTGGGAAGCATCACTGGTACACTTGCAGGTGTATTCGTAATCTGTCTGTTAAAGACAGGACTTCCATTCATCGGACTGACAGCAAACTGGCAGCAGATCATCACAGGTCTGGTATTGATCGCAGCTGTATTGATCGATATCTTCAAGAGAAAGAAGGAAGCAGCTTAATTTGTGTCAGATTGAAAAGATAGATAGCAGACCGGCGTCGGGAATCTGGGGATTCCCCCGGCTGTTACTATAGAAAAGAGGAGGCTGCACCTCGGCTTGCAGTCAGAAAACATATCTTAGGAGGATAAGAACTATGAAAAAGAAAGTTTTAGCAGTGTTACTTGGCGGATGTATGGTAGCAGGATTGTTAGCAGGATGTGGCGGCGGAGGAGACGACGCTAAGACATCTGATGATGGAAGCAAGGATTCCGGAAAGAGCGGCGGATATAACTTCGAAGTTGTTGTAAAGAGCTTCCAGTCTACATACTGGCAGGCAGCGAAACAGGGTATCGATACAGCAGCAAAAGAGCTTAATGTAAAATGTAATACAACAGGACCAAACGCTGAGTCTGATATTGCTGATCAGGTAACAATGTTGAACAACGCAATTAACAAAGCTCCAGACGGAATCGCACTGGCAGCTTGTGACCAGAGTTCTGTTATCAAATCTCTGCAGACAGCACTGGATAAGAAAATCCCTGTAGTTTGCTTCGATACAGGTGTAGCAGATGCTCCGGAAGGATCTGTATATGCAACAGTTGTTACTAACAACGAAGAAGCTGGTGGAATCGCAGCAGAAAAAATGTATGAAGCACTGAAAGATCAGCTTGCAAACGCAAAAGATACTGTACGAATCGGTGAAGTTAACCAGGATGCTACATCTGGAAACATTACAGGACGTGGTATGGGATTCATCAACAAATTCAAAGAACTTGCTGAAGCTGACGGAAAGAAAGTTGCAGTAGTTGGAAATGAATACTATGTAAACCTTGTTGAGAACAACGCAAAAGAAGCTGATGCTGATATCATCATCGAAGTAGCTGTACCTGCACAGACAACAGTAGAACTGTCTGCTACAGAAGCTTCTAACATCATGAACAAAAAAGATACAATCGCAATGTTCGGTTCTAACCAGGTAACAGCAGAAGGTCTTCTGACAGCAAACCAGAACCTGGATGTACTTGGATCAGGAGATGGAAAGATCCTTGGTGTAGGATTTGATGCTGGTTCAACACAGAAAGCAGCTGTAAAAGACGGAACATTACTTGGATCTGTAACACAGGCTCCAGTAGATCAGGGAAGAATCGCTATTGAGACTCTGAATAACATCTGCGAAGGAAAAGAAGTAAAAGACGTAGAGACAGCTTGTTACTGGTACGATGCAGAAACAATGGAAGATGCGGAAATCGCACCAAACCTTTACGACTAATCTTTTGCTGATCAAACAGTAAAAAGTGATATCTAAGGAGAAACCGGGGGTTTTCCCGGTTTCTTTTTATGAAAGACAAACACTCAGGAGGAACACACATATGCTCAATGGAATAGAAACTATTTTTGATAATACAACCCAAATGCTGCGGCATTTAAAGAAAAAATCATTTGAAAAAAATACACAGGATTTTATCGATTCCTACGGACATTATTTCCGGGAAATGACAGAATATGTGGACAGTATTTCCGATAAAGAGCGGGCAGCAGAAGAAATTGCAGATACACTGATAAATCGTGTAGAGAAGAAGTTTGCTTCGAAAAAAGGAAAAATTGATTCCAGAACACAGGTGGATTTGAATTTTTTTATGATCTATTACGTTTTTCCTACAATTTTGGGGACTGAGCACGAGTATGCGAAGCTGATCGCTGACAGCATCTGCAGTGCATGGGGAAAACGATTTAAAGAGAGTCAGATTCAGTATACAGATTATGATACATTGTACGGATCATTCAGGGAAAAGATTTTTGGTATTTTTTAAAAAGAGTTTCGCCAGAGCAGCATGGTGAACATCGAGTTATTCTGAGGGTTTCAATTCAGGTATGTAAAATAAGAGTGTTTTCAGACGATTACGGGGATTCCCCGCAGGTAAGTGAGAGAGGCTTATTCTGCGGGGAACTTTTTGTAATATAAGAAAGTGGTATATTTTTATATTTTAAGATATTTTTTTGGCGTGGTTCCTTTGTATTTTTTGAATGTTTTGATGAAATAACTCAGATCATTGAATCCAGAGGCGTAGGCAATTTCTGTGATCGACAGATCCGTTGTGATCAACTGGTAACAGGCGCGTTCAATACGATAATAATTGAGGTAATCAATCGGTGTCCGATGCGTCATCTCGTGAAAAAAGCGGCAGAAATATTTGGGTGACATATTTACACTTCCGGAGATTTCTTCCAATGTAAGAGGAAGATTATAGGAAGATTCCATAAATTCCAGTGCCTGCTTCAGCTGCAAAATCCTTTTGTGGCTTCGGTGTTCCTCATCCGGTGCGTTTTTACAGAAACCTTCACTGAAGAGAGTGCCGAAAAACTGATACATGGCGCCGAAAACTACAAGCTGATACCCCTCTTTTTTGGAGGCTGCCGCATCAAAAAGTGTCCAGAGTGTGCGGTGGATCGTATTGCAGATTTTCGGATAGTGCGTCTGGACGGAAACCTCATGATCTGTGATCTGGCGAAGAAGACGACAGCAGGAATCCGTCTTGTTCATCAGCATATTCATATCGAACACCAGACATTCGTATACGCAATCATCGGGAATACCGGAATGGATCGAACCGGCTGGGATGAAAATACTGTCTCCTGCTTCTGCAAGAAATTCAATTTCATCAATGGTAACAGTCAGAGATCCACTTAGGATGCGGATCAGCTCAAATTCTACATGCCAGTGAAAGGACATGACATACTGCGGATGGGAAGCAGTGACGTGATAATATTCCAGAGGAAAGTCAGCAGTTCCTCTTCTTCTGTTTTCTCTGTAGTTGATATATTGCATAAGATACTCCTGGGTGAATATTGTTATATTTTTTACTATTATAGCACAAGTAAAAAGAAGCACACAATGCTAAAATAAAATCAGTAATGGTTAAGAACCTTTGAAAGGAGGCATATCAGTGAGCGATAAGAAAAAGCAAGTTCTGGCGTTTGATTTCGGAGGCGGAAGCGGACGTGCGATTCTGGGAACTCTGGAAAACGGGAAAATCCATATGGAAGAAGTTCATCGTTTTTCCAATGATCCGGTAATCGTAAACGGAACCATGTATTGGGACACACTGAGACATTTTTTTGAGATTAAGCAAGGCATTGTAAAAGCGAAACAAAAAGGCGGCTTTGAGAGTATCGGAATTGACACATGGGGCGTTGATTTCGGACTTTTGGACGAGCATGGCGATCTGCTTGAGAGTGCCGTACATTATAGAGATGACAGAACTCTTGGAATGCAGGAAGAAGTTTTTAAAGTCATTCCAAAGGAGGAAGTCTACAATTTAACAGGAAATCAGTTTGAAAACTTTAATACTATTTTCCAGTTGTACTCTCTGGTTCAGAAGAGACCATGGATTCTGGAAAAAGCAGATACGCTGCTTTTGACACCGGATTTATTTAATTATTTCCTGACCGGTGAAAAGAAAGCAGAGTATACCATGGCAACGACTACACAGCTGATGGATGCAAAGAACAAAGTCTGGTCTGACCGGATTTTAGAGGCACTTCAGATTCCGAAGAAGATTCTTCCGGAGATCGTTCCGAGCGGTACAGTTGTAGGTACACTTCAGCCATCGATCTGTGAAGAACTTGGTGTAGAGCCTGCGAAAGTCATTGCAATCACAGGACATGATACACAGAGCGCAGTTGTTTCTGTTCCGACGCAGGAGAAAGATTTCATCTTTATCAGCTGCGGAACATGGAGCCTTTTCGGTACAGAACTCGACGGACCGATCATCGGTGAGAAGTCACTGGAGTGCAACGTCAGCAACGAAGGCGGATATGGCAATACAACGACACTGTTGAAGAATATTATCGGACTGTGGCTTGCTCAGGAGAGCAGAAGACAGTGGATTCGTGAAGGGCAGGAATATTCATTCGGAGAGCTGGAGCAGATGGCACAGAAAGCAGAACCGTTCCAGAGTTTTATCGATCCGGATGCACCGGAGTTCGTTCCGGCAGGAAATGTACCGGAGCGTATCCGTGAGTTCTGCCGCAGAACCGGACAGAAAGTACCGGAGACGATTGGTGAGATTATGTGCTGTATCAATCAGAGTCTGGCTCTGAAATACAGATATGCACTGGAACAGATTGAAAGCTGTACAGATAAACATTATTCCGTGATCAATATGATCGGAGGAGGAATCCAGAGCAAACTGCTTTGTCAGATGACAGCCGGAGCAAGCGGACGTAAAGTCATTGCAGGACCGGTAGAGGCAACAGCTCTTGGAAATATCGCTGTTCAGCTGATGTCACTTGGAGAAATTAAAGATGTGGCAGAGGCAAGACAGATCATCGCAAATTCAGAAACTACATATGAGTATCTCCCGCAGGATGCGGAAAAATGGGATGCTGCATATGAAAAATTTAAAACATTTATTCAATAATTTTCAAGGAGGAATGTCATTATGGCAGAATCAAGATTAATCGGAGGATATCCTGTAATTGGTATCAGACCAACAATCGACGGAAGAAGAGGAGCGTTAAAAGTTCGTGAATCTCTGGAAGATCAGACAATGGGAATGGCAAAAGCTGCAAAAAAATTGTTTGAAGAGAATTTAAGATATTCCAATGGAGAACCAGTAAAAGTAGTAATCGCTGACACAACAATCGGACGTGTTGCAGAATCTGCAGCATGTGCTGAAAAATTCAAAAAAGAAGGCGTTGATATTACTCTGACAGTTACACCATGCTGGTGCTACGGATCTGAGACAATGGATATGGATCCTATGACGATCAAAGGTGTATGGGGACTGAATGCAACAGAGAGACCGGGAGCTGTATATCTGGCATCCGTTCTGGCTACACATGCACAGAAAGGTCTTCCTGCATTTGGAATCTACGGACATGACGTGGTAGATGCAGATGATTCTGAAATCGGCGACGATATCAAAGAAAAACTGTTAAGATTCGGACGTGCGGCAGTTGCAGCAGCATCCATGAGAGGAAAATCTTACCTCCAGATCGGATCGATCTGTATGGGAATCGGCGGATCTATCATCGATTCTGATTTCATCGAGTCATACCTTGGTATGAGAGTTGAGTCTGTAGATGAGGTAGAGATCATCCGTCGTATGACAGAGGGTATCTACGATGAAGCAGAATTCCAGAAAGCTCTTGCATGGGCAAAAGAAAAATGTATCATCGGATTCGATAAGAACCCTGACGAACTGAAGATGAGCGAAGAAAAGAAAGCAGAGCAGTTCGAATTTGTTGTTAAGATGGCAGTTATCATCAAAGACTTGATGAATGGAAATAAAAACCTTCCGGAAGGATGCGAAGAAGAAGCAGTTGGACACAATGCGATCGCAGCCGGATTCCAGGGACAGAGACAGTGGACAGACTTTTATCCAAACGGAGACTTTGCAGAAGCAATCCTGAACAGTTCCTTCGACTGGAACGGAGCAAGAGAGCCATACGTTCTGGCAACAGAAAACGACGTATTAAATGGTCTTGGAATGCTGTTCATGAAACTTTTGACAAACAAAGCTCAGATTTTCGCTGATGTTCGTACATACTGGAGCGGAGACGCTGTGAAGAGAGTAACAGGATATGAGATCGAAGGAAAAGCAAAAGAAGCGGATGGTTTCATTCACCTGATCAACTCAGGAGCTGCATGTCTGGATGCAAACGGAGAATCCAAAGATGCAGACGGAAACAATGTAATGAAAGCCTGGTATGATGTAACAGAAGAAGATCAGGATGCAATGCTTAAAGCAACAACATGGAATGCAGCTGACAACGGATACTTCCGTGGAGGCGGATTCTCTTCTCGTTTCCTGACACAGGCTGAGATGCCTGCAACAATGATCCGTCTGAACCTTGTAAAAGGATTAGGACCGGTTCTTCAGATTGCAGAAGGATGGACTCTGAACCTTCCAGACGAAGTTTCTGACAAACTTTGGAAGAGAACAGACTACACATGGCCATGTACATGGTTTGCACCAAGATGTACAGGAAAAGGTGCATTCAAGACAGCTTACGATGTAATGAATAACTGGGGAGCTAACCACGGTGCAATTTCTTACGGACATGTCGGTGCTGATCTGATCACAATGGCATCTATGCTGAGAATCCCGGTTTGCATGCACAATGTACCGGAAGAAGATATCTTCAGACCAGCAGCTTGGAACGCATTTGGTATGGACAAAGAAGGTGCTGACTACAGAGCTTGTGCAGCATACGGTCCGTTATACAAATAAGAACAGTCAAATAACAAGGAGTACCCTCGGGTGCTCCTTCTATAAAATTACAGAATGTTTGTGGAGGAAATCAATATGTTAAAAGGAATTCCAAAAATCTTATCACCAGAATTATTAAAAGTTTTATGTGAAATGGGACATAGTGACCGCATTGTGATTGCAGACGGAAACTTTCCATCAGAATCTATGGGAAAAGATGCGATTGTGATCCGTTGTGACGGACATGGTGTACCGGAGATCCTGGATGCGATCCTTCAGGTATTCCCACTGGATACGTACGTAGAAAATCCGGTAAACCTGATGCAGCTGATGCCGGATGATGTGGGCAAAGTAGAGACACCGATCTGGGATACATACAAAGAGATCGTGAAAAAACACGATGACCGCGGAGAGGCTGCAATCGGAAATATTGAAAGATTTGCATTCTATGATGAAGCAAAAACAGCGTATGCGATCATTGCAACAGGAGAATCTGCAATTTACGCAAATGTAATGCTGCAGAAGGGTGTTGTAGTAGAGTAGAAATTATAATTGTACGGATTCGGGCAATATAGATTTCTGGATATGATGACTGGGGAAGGTTCTGTAAAAAGTGGAACACTTCCTCAGTTTTTTGTTTATGCATGTCTTTTTGTCAGTGGACATAGACTATAAGAGAAAGTAAAATATACTGGTGAAACAAAAAAATCTATCTTTATAATAGGAAGATGTTTGAATGGATATGTATGAGGTGTAAAGGTTTATGAATCTGGAAGAAATCTGGAAATGGCTGAAAGGAAAACGGAATACATTTTTTGCGGAGGCGGCAACTGCCTTTATTTTAATTGCTGTTCTGGGTGTTGCAGGAATTACGGCGGGAAGATCTGGTATTACAAAGTCTTCAGAAGTGGAGTCCGTACGGACAAAGGCAGAAGCAAACAAAGTGGAGGAGCAAGAGCAGGAGAACGCAGAAAAGAAGCAGGAGACGCAGACGGAGGAAGTGATTGCCGACGGGCAGTACCCAATCATGGGACAAAGCAGTGTGACTACAGAGCAGATGGTTTCTTATTTTCAGTCCAGTGGAAAAGCATATCCGGCGGAAAGCCTGGCTAAGGGCGGAGCGGACAGTATCGAAACATTTTGCAGGATTTATGTAGAGGAAGCGCAGGCAGAGGGTGTGAGACCGGAGGTCGCATTTGTACAGACTATGAAAGAGACCGGATTTCTCCAGTATGGAGGGGATGCTTCGATCGAACAGTTTAATTTTGCGGGACTTGGGACAACAGGCGGTGGTGTGCCGGGCAATTCTTACCCCGATGTGCGGACCGGGGTGCGGGCTCAGATCCAGCATTTGAAGGCCTATGCGACAGCAGATCCTCTGGCACAGGAATGTGTGGATGACCGGTATGAATATGTGCAGAAAGGCTCGGCTCCGTATGTTCAGTGGCTTGGTCAGAAGGAAAACCCGCAAGGGGCGGGATGGGCGACCGCAGAAAATTACGGATATTCGATCGTGGAGATGATCTCTCATCTAAAAGGTAAAAATTCGTAAAAGCGGGCAGGATACAAAAACTGTGTAAATTCTATGAAATATCTTAAGATTTTTGAAATTCCTTGACAAATGGAATATCGAAAGATATGATTATCTGGTAGTTAATATACAGTTAACAATTAGTTAAAATAAAAGGTTATGAGGGAGAGGAGTACACAATTACTCTTGGCAGAGAGAATCGTCCGGGGCTGAAAGGCGATTTCAAGAAAGGGCTGTGGAAGGTAGCTTCTGAACCGGATATCTGAACAGGAAGTAGGGTATCCCGGAGTTGTTCACGTTACAGGACTCAAGAAGATATATGCGTACGCATATAATGAAGGTGGTACCGCGGAACATTCGCCCTTTGCATTTCTGATGTGGAGGGTGTTTTTTTGTTATTGAGAGAATGACGAGCGGGAAGGAACAGAACAGGGACATTTTGAGGAGGAAATTATGAGTAAAGAACTGGCAAAGACCTATGATCCAAAAGCGATCGAGGAAAAATTGTATGAAAGATGGTGTGAGAACAAGTATTTTCATGCGGAGGTGGACAGAAGCAGAAAACCGTTCACAACGGTGATGCCTCCTCCGAATATTACAGGAAAGCTGCATATGGGACATGCGCTGGACAATACATTGCAGGATATTCTGATTCGCTATAAGAGAATGCAGGGATACAATGCACTCTGGATTCCGGGAACTGATCATGCGGCAATCTCCACAGAGGTGAAGGTTACCAATCAGCTGAAGGAAGAAGGAATTGATAAGAAAGAACTGGGAAGAGAAGGATTCCTTGAGAGAACCTGGCAGTGGAAAGAAGAGTATGCGGGAACGATTGAAAATCAGCTGAAGAAGCTGGGAATTTCCTGTGACTGGGACAGAGAGCGTTTTACAATGGATGAGGGATGTTCCAAGGCAGTAGAAGAAGTATTTATTAAATTATACGAAAAAGGGTATATTTACAAAGGTTCCAGAATCATCAACTGGTGTCCGAAATGTAAGACCTCTCTTTCTGATGCAGAGGTAGAGCATGAGGAGCAGGCAGGCAACTTCTGGCACATCAAATATCCGATCGTAGGAACAGATCGTTTTCTGGAGATCGCAACAACACGTCCGGAGACAATGCTGGGAGATACAGCCATTGCCGTACACCCGGACGATGAGAGATACAAAGATATCGTAGGCAAGAATGTATTGCTTCCGCTGGTGAATAAAGAGATTCCGGTCGTGGCGGATTACTATGTAGATAAAGAGTTTGGAACCGGTGCAGTAAAGATCACACCGGCTCATGATCCGAATGACTTCGAGGTTGGAAAGCGTCACAATCTGGAAGAGATTAACATTATGAATGATGATGCGACCATCAACGAAAAAGGCGGAAAATATGCAGGAATGGATCGCTACGAAGCGAGAAAAGCCATTGTTGAAGATTTAAAAGAGCAGGGATATCTGGTAGAAATCGAGCCGCACTCTCATAATGTAGGAACTCACGACCGCTGCGGAACGACAGTAGAGCCGTTGATCAAACAGCAGTGGTTTGTAAAGATGGAAGAGCTGGCGAAACCTGCAATCGAGGCACTTAAGACGGGAGAACTGAAATTTGTGCCGGAGCGTTTTAACAAGATTTATTTACACTGGCTGGAGAATATCAAAGACTGGTGTATTTCCAGACAGATCTGGTGGGGACACAGAATCCCTGCATACTACTGTGATGAATGTGGAGAGTTTGTTGTGGCAAGAGAGATGCCGGAAACATGTCCGCACTGTGGCTGCACACACTTTACACAGGATGAGGATACACTGGATACATGGTTCAGTTCTGCACTGTGGCCGTTCTCCACACTTGGATGGCCGGACAAGACAGAAGATCTGGATTATTTCTATCCGACGGATGTTCTTGTAACAGGATATGACATCATCTTCTTCTGGGTAATCCGTATGGTATTCTCAGGATATGAGCATACAGGTAAATCTCCGTTCCATACAGTACTGATCCACGGTCTGGTAAGAGATTCTCAGGGACGCAAGATGAGCAAGTCACTTGGCAATGGAATCGATCCGCTGGAGGTCATCGACCAGTATGGATGCGATGCACTGCGTCTGACTCTTGTGACAGGAAATGCACCGGGAAATGATATGCGTTTTTATCATGAGAGAGTAGAGTCAAGCCGTAACTTTGCAAACAAAGTATGGAATGCATCCAGATTTATCATGATGAACATGGAAGAAAATGTAGTTGCAGAACCGGATGCGTCTTTGTTAAACGAGGCAGATAAGTGGATCTTATCCAGAGTCAACAGACTGGCAAAAGATGTGACAGAGAACATGGATAAATTCGAACTTGGAATCGCAGTTCAGAAAGTATATGACTTTATCTGGGATGAATTCTGTGACTGGTATGTAGAGACTGCAAAATACAGAATCTACCACAAAGAGGAAGAAAAAGCGGCTGCAGACTGCGTACTCTGGGTATTGAAAACAGTATTGAAACAGGCGTTGAAATTACTTCATCCGTTTATGCCGTTTATCACAGAGGAGATTTACAGCGTACTGGTACCGGAAGAAGAATCTCTGATGATGTCCGAGTGGCCACAGTTTTATGCAGAGTGGGATTTCCCGGCAGAAGAAAATGTGATGGAACATGTAAAAGAGATCACACGAGGTATCCGCAATATGCGCGCAGAGATGAATGTTCCGAACAACCGTAAGACCAAAGTATATGTTGTGTGTGAGGATACTGAGATCTGTGACGGAATCAGCACACTGGAGAATTCCATCAAGCCGCTGATGATGGCAGAAAAGATTCTGGTACAGCAGACGAAAGAAAATATCGCAGATAATGCCGTTTCTGTTGTGGTACCGGATGCAGTCGTATATCTGCCATTGGAAGATCTGGTAGATTTTGAGCAGGAGATGGAACGTCTGCAAAAAGAAGAGGAGAAACTGAAAAAAGAAATCAAACGAGCAGAGGGCATGCTCTCCAATGAGCGTTTTATCAGCAAAGCACCGGAGGCAAAAGTGCAGGAAGAGCGTGAAAAGCTCGAAAAATATACACAGATGCTTCAGCAGGTACAGGAGAGAATGGCCGGACTGAAAAAATAAGTGAGGTTATCAATGAAACATATTCATATGAAGAAACCTGATATAAAAGGCTTTTTCCAGAAAATACGAAATTTAAAGATGCAGGATATCAAAGAGCATTTTAAGGAAAGAAAAGAGCGGCGCAGACAGATTCTGGAAAAGCGCCGCAATGGAAAATTCGCGCGTAAAATGCAGCCGGTCTACAGGATGATGAATCGACTTTCATTAGTACTTCATTACCTGTTGGCATGTGTCTTAAACTTTATCATCGAGACTATATCCAGGCATTCCCTGTTTGAGGCATGGGACTATCTGGTAGGGACACCGAAGGTGTTTTTCTTCAACGCCTTTTTGATTTTTGCCACATTTTCCATTGTATATCTGGTCAGGAGACGTGTGTTTGCACGGATCCTGCTCAGTGTTTTCTGGCTGGCGCTTGGAGTCTGCAACGGATATATGCTGCTTAAAAGGGTTACGCCGTTCAATGCGCAGGATCTCAAAGCATGGTCAGAAGGTCTGGCAGTGTCGAAGAATTATTTTTCGGCAATGGAGTTTGTTCTCCTTGGCATAGGGATCGTGGCCGTGATCCTGTGGGTGATCTCCATGTGGAGAAGAGGCGGTCAGTACACAGGAAAGATGCATCGTGTGGCGGCTCTTTTCGGAGTTGTGATTTCTATCGGAGCCTATATCGGACTGACAAATATTGCCATTGACAAAAGGGTTGTTTCCAATTACTTTGGCAATATTGCATTTGCATATGAAGATTACGGATTCCCGTACTGTTTTGCTGCCAGTGTCTTTAATACAGGAATTTCAGAGCCTGCCGGATACAGTAAAGAGACAATGGATGAGATCACAGATGGCGGAGAGCTTTCCAAGAGCAGTACCGGATTAGAAGAAGGAGAGATGCCGAATATCATGTTCGTACAGCTGGAATCCTTTTTTGATCCGACAGAAGTGGAGTGGCTGCAGTTTTCCGAGGATCCGATTCCGAATCTGCGGAAGATGTTTCAAAATTATTCAAGCGGATATTTTAAGGCACCGTCGGTAGGAGCAGGTACGGCAAATACGGAATTTGAAGTGCTGACCGGAATGAGTATGCGTTTCTTCGGACCGGGAGAGTATCCGTATAAGACATATGCCAAGACAAAATATGTGGAGAGTGCGGCATCTGCACTGAGTGCACTCGGATATGGTACAGAGGCACTTCACAATAACGGTGGAAATTTCTACAGCCGTGCACAGGTATATAACCATATGGGATTTGACCATTATACCAGCAAAGAGTTTATGAATATTTTGCAGACTACGCCAAATGGATGGGCAACGGATGACGTACTTTTAAAATACCTTGACCAGTCTATGAATACCACAGAAGGGCAGGATTTTGTCTTTACAGTCAGTGTTCAGGGACACGGAGAGTATCCGACGGAGAAAGTGATTGAAAATCCGAAGATCGTAGTAACCGGTCCGGAGGATGAGGGCAAGAAAAACGCATGGGAATACTATGTCAATATGGTGCATGAGATGGATGAATTTGCAGGAAATCTGGTGCGTCAGATTGAAGAGCGCGGAGAACCGACCGTACTTGTATTCTACGGAGACCATCTTCCGACGATGGGACTGGAGGCAAAGGATTTAAAGAGCAAATATTTGTATAATACAAATTATGTGATCTGGGATAATATCGGATTAAAACAGGAAGATAAGAATCTGGCAGCATATCAGATCATGGCAGAAGTGTTTGACCGTCTGGATATTCATTCCGGAACTGTATTAAACTATCACCAGCAGAGACGTCAGACGAAAAATTATCAGGCAGATCTGGAACTGCTTCAGTACGATCTTCTTTACGGAAAGCAATACGCCTATGATAAATATGGCTCTCCGATCAAAGAAGGACATATGGTGATGGGAGTCAGTGATGTGACACTGGATAGTGTGATCGAGCAGCTGGATGGAAGTTACAGTCTGTATGGAGAGAACTTTACGAAACAGAGTAAGGTCTATGTCAACGGAGAGAAACAAACCAGCACCTTTTTGAACAATACCCGTCTGGATTTAAAAGATGTGGAGCTAAAAGACGGTGATGTGATTCAGGTCAATCAGGTTGGTTCCAGTGAGACTATTTTCAGGGAATCGGCACAATACGAATATAAGGATGAAAAACTCACCAAACTTCCGGATGCGGAGGATAAGGTGGAAACAGGACGAAATGCATTTGTCAATCAGGACAAAGATGTAAAGAAGGAAAGTAAAGATGAGTAGAGTGACTTATCAGGAAGCAGAAACGTATATTTCGGAATTGCCGAAATTTACGAAGAAAAATACACTGGAGCACACGCAGAAGTTTCTTTCTTTTCTCGGCAATCCACAGAATGGAAAAAAGGTCATCCATGTAGCAGGCACGAACGGAAAAGGTTCGGTCTGCGTGTATCTGGATGCGATGCTTCGGGCACAGGGAAAGCACACAGGGCTTTTCACATCTCCGCATCTGATTCGGATGAATGAACGCATCCGGATGGATGGAGAACCGGTTTCAGACGAGACATTTACCCGTCTGTTTTTACGGACACAACAGAGCGTAAGGAGAATGGAGGCCGAAGGCCTTCCTCATCCGAGCTTTTTTGAATTTCTGTTCGGGATGGCGATGGCAGGCTTTGAGGAAGCAGGCGTGGAATATGTAATACTGGAAACAGGACTGGGCGGACGGCTGGATGCGACAAATTCTATCAGCGGTCCGCTTACCTGTATCCTCACATCGATCGGACTGGATCATACCGAGATTCTGGGAAATACGCTGGAAGAGATTGCGGCAGAAAAGGCAGGAATCTTAAAGCCGCATGTTCCTGTCATATTTGCAGATACACAGCAGGAGAGCAGTCGGGTTATTGAAGAGCGGGCAGGAGAGCTTGGCTGTCCTTGTAAAAAAATAGGGAAAAGTGCGTACGAAATTCTGAAAATTCAGGACGGAACTCTTGCATTTTCTCCGTCAAATGCGTATTATGGAGATACTACATGGAAATTGCAGAACACTGCCATGTATCAGCCGGAAAATGCCATGCTTGCCATGGAGGCCATGCGTATGATCTTCGGAGAGCAGGGAGATGTCTCCGGATGGAGAGAGGCACTTTCACAGGTGAAGTGGGAAGGCAGAATGGAAGAGATTCTGCCGGATTTTTATGTAGACGGCGCTCACAATGTGAGTGCGGTAAGAATGTTTGTGCAGAGTATCCAAAGAGACAGACGAGAAAAGATTGTGTTATTTTCTGCTGTCAGAGAGAAAAATTACGAAGAGATGATCCGGATTCTCTGTCAGGAGAAAAGCGTCAGCGAATATGTGATTACTTTGATCGAAGATAAGCGGGCTGCACAGGCAGAAGAACTAAAGCGGATATTTCAGAAATATACAGACACACCTGTTGTGGTAAAAGAAGAACTGCACCAGGCACTTACATATCTATTCTCCCGAAAGGCAGGAAAGGCGGTGTATTGCCTCGGATCTCTTTATCTGACAGGAATGATAAAAGCGATAACAGAGGAGGCAGGGTGATGCTGGACTATGAAAAAGAACTCAAAAATTTCAAACCGAGTCTGGAGGTAGAAGAAATCGAAGACGCGGTTTATCAGGAAGATCTATCAGATATGACAGATCTTTTGAAACAGGTCATGGACCAGAAGACAAAGTAAAGGATTATGGTGAAATAGATGAACTATACGGAGAAAATCCTGCACCAGTCAAACTACTGGTACAATGATGGGCTGAGGAAGGCGCAGATCAGGGATATGTCCGGTGCGATTACCTCTCTTCGGAAAAGTCTGCAGTACAACAGGGCGAATATTGATGCCAGAAATCTTTTGGGTCTCGTGTATTATGGCAGGGGAGAAGTAGCAGAGGGGCTTGTGGAGTGGATCATCAGTAAGAATTTAAAGCCTAAGGACAACCTGGCGGATCGTTTTATTGATGAAGTCCAGAAATCAGCAAAAAAACTGGAGCAGATCAATCAGGCAGTCAAGAAGTATAACCAGTGTCTGATTTATTGTGAACAGCAGGGAGAAGATCTGGCGATCATCCAGCTGAAAAAAGTGATCGCAGCACACCCGACATTTTTGAAAGCGTATCAGCTTCTTGCACTTTTGTATCTTCATACTGCACAGTATACAAAGGCGCGGCAGATTTTAAAAACGGCAAGAAAACTGGATACGACGAATGACATTACGCTGCGCTATATGCATGAATTGTCGCTGATCGGCGGGCAGAAGACAACGAAAAAATCCAGAGAAGAGAGTGTGGAGTACAAGCTGGGCAATGAGACGATCATTCAGCCGGCACACGGAAAAAGAGTCAGACAGATTTCAGGGAAAGTAACGGCAGGCAATATTTTTGCCGGGGTACTGATCGGAGCCGCAATCGTCTGGTTTCTGATCGTTCCTTCTGTAGATGAAGCGAAGGTGGCAAAGCAGAATAAGCAGGTTGTAGAATACAGCAACAGGATCAATGCACTGGAAGCACAGGTCAGTGCACAGACAAAGACATTGGATGAGTACCGGGCACAGGATTCGGACAAAGAAGCGCAGGCGCAGAGCGCGGCCAGCACATCGGAGAGTTATGAGAATCTGATGACGGTATCCAGCCAGTATGAGAGCGGAGAGTATTCAGATGCGACGCTGGCAGATACGCTTCTGAACGTGAACCGGGATGCACTGGGACAGAGCGGACAGTCACTCTATGATGAGCTCTCAACAGAGATTTTTCCGGGAGCCTGTGAGACAAAATATCAGAATGGAATGGCAGCACTCAATGTTGCAAATTATGAGACGGCAATTGATGCACTGGGAAAAGTAGTGCGGATGGATGAGCAGTATGACAGTGGAGCTGCCCTGTTAAATCTCGGGATCGCTTATATGAGAAGCGGTGACAATGAGAATGCAAAGACTTATTTTAATCGTGTGGCGGAGCTGTTCCCGGGAACAGAAAATGAGGCGACAGCCAAAAGTAATTTGAACTCAATGAGTGATACCGCTGCAGACGATACCAAAACGGCAGATGATACGCAGGAATAAGATGGTTGAAAAAGCTACGAAAGAGAAGGATATGCAAAAAAGCATATCCTTTTTTAAGTGCGCTTTTGCGTGCATGTTCGAACGGGCGAAAGGGGATTTGAGACAATGAGTATGGAATATCAGGTGCAGGAAAATTGTCTGACGATTTTTCTTCCAAAAGAGGTGGATCATCACAATGCAGAGGAAGTGAAAAAGAGTGCAGATGCGATCATAGAAAAAGAGCATATCAAATATGTCATTTTTGACTTTGAACAGACAGATTTTATGGACAGTTCGGGAATCGGCGTGATCATGGGGAGATATCGAATGATCTGTCTGATCGGAGGAGAGGTGTGGGCAGTTCATGCCAATGCCAGGATAAGAAAGATCCTGACCATGTCGGGAGTCACGAAAATCATGCAGATATATGAGGAGGAACAGGTATGAAGGATACCAATGAAATGGAAATTTTATTTGACAGCCGTTCAGAAAATGAAGGATTTGCAAGAGTGGCAGTAGCAGCGTTTATGACACAGTTAAATCCGACGGTGGAAGAAGTTTCAGATGTCAAAACGGCAGTGTCAGAAGCTGTGACAAATGCGATCATTCACGGATATGATAATCAGATCTGTAAGGTCTCTATCCGATGCAGTGTCAGAGGAAAAGAACTGACGGTAGAAGTCAGAGATACAGGAAAGGGAATTGAAAATATCAAACAGGCAATGACTCCGATGTATACAAGCAAACCGGAGCTGGAACGTTCCGGGATGGGATTTTCTTTTATGGAAGCGTTTATGGATAACGTACATGTAATCTCAGAACCCGGAGAAGGAACCAGAGTTATCATGAAAAAGAGCATTGGGAAAGAAAGGGAGACATGGATCACACAATCGCTTTGATCGAAAAATCACACAATGGAGATAAAGAAGCGAGAGAACAACTGGTGGAAGAAAATATCGGGCTGATCTGGTGTGTTGTAAAACGGTTTTACGGACGGGGAATCGAGGCAGAAGATCTTTTTCAGATAGGGAGTATCGGGCTTATCAAGGCAATCGACAAGTTTGATCTGTCCTATGACGTGAAATTTTCAACCTATGCCGTTCCTATGATATCCGGAGAAATCAAGCGTTTTTTAAGAGATGACGGAATGATCAAAGTCAGCCGTTCACTTAAGGAGCTCTCTTACCGGATCTCTCAGACGAGAGAGAAGATGACAGACGGACTGGGAAGAGAGCCGACGCTGGAAGAACTGTCACAGGAGATGGGAATAGAAAAAGAAGAACTGGTGCAGGCGATGGAAGCCTCGGGAGAGGTTGAATCTCTGTATCGCCCGATCCATCAAAAAGAAGGAAGTGAGATTTCGCTTCTGGACAAGTTGGAAGAAAAAGAACACCGGGAAGAGAAAATTCTGGATCGAATGCTGCTTGGGCAGCTGTTGGAAAAATTAGACGGACAGGAAAGAACCTTGATCTATCTGCGGTATTTTGCGGAAAAAACACAGTCGGCAGTGGGAAAAGAAATGGGAATTTCTCAGGTTCAGGTGTCCAGAATGGAAAAGAAAATCATTCAAAATTTGAGAGAGATGACGCACTGAGAAATCGCATTGTAAAGGGTATATTTTTTCATGGATGTCAGATACTAAGGTCAGAATAAAAGAGGAGGATGATAAAAGTGGAAAACGGAAAACGAAAAATAATGTGGTGTTTGACAATCCTGGTAGTGGCAGCAGTAGCGATCGGGGTCATTTACTATGTAAAGACAAATATGTTGCCGGCACAGCAGACAAAAGGCTACCTGATCCGGAAGGTGGAGGAGATATCCCATGGCTGTTAATCAGGATACGCTGTATGTAAAAGGAGACAGAAATGTAGAAGTGACAAAGCGGGAAGTGACACTTGGAGATCTGGTTTCTATGGAATGCAGTAACCGCGTTATACTGCCTCATTTGAAGACAATGAAGGTCTTGAAAATTCCGGAAAATGGAGAAAAGCGGTATGTGATCTCGATTTTAAAGATTATTGCGTGTATCCATGAGAAATATCCGGGTCTGGAAGTGCAGAATCTGGGAGAAATGGATTTGATCGTCACATATGAAATGCAGAAAACACCGTCAAAGTGGGTACATGTGGCAAAAACGATCCTGGTAGTACTGATCACATTTTTTGGAGCGGCGTTTTCTATGATGGCATTTAACAATGATGTGGATGTGGATAAGCTGTTTGGATCTATCTATTACTGGATGACAGGAAAACAAAGCAGCGGCTTTACAATACTGGAGGTCTCCTATTCTGTAGGAATTACGATCGGGATTCTGGTATTCTTCAATCATTTTGGAAAGAGGCGGTTTTCTGTGGATCCGACGCCGATGGAGGTGCAGATGCGTCTGTATGAAAATGACATCCAGACAACATTGATCGAGGATGCTGCACGAAAGGAGGAAGAACTGGATGTGGGCAGAGCAAATCGTCCTGGGGCTCATAGGACTTAGCTCAGGAGTTGCAGTGGCAGGCGGATTATTTGCATTTATCGTAGAACTTGGAGTAGTAGCAGATCTGGCTGACCGGACACATACGGCAGAAAATCTTTTGCTGTATGAGGATTCTATCGCACTTGGCGGAATTTTAGGAAATGCCCTGTTTTGTTTTCAGATCAGGATTCCCGGTGCAGGCTTTGTTCTTCCCTTTTTCGGCGTGCTGTCCGGCATATTTGTAGGATGCTGGGCAATGGCATTGGCAGAAATCCTGAATGTATTTCCGATTTTTATCAGGAGAGTAAAGCTGGTACGCTATATCAAGTGGTTTATCATCGGGATTGCACTTGGAAAAGGCTTTGGAGCATGTATTGCATTTTTTCAATGACAGAGTTAAGTTACTGGTCACAAAGTGATAAAATTTACAAAATTTATAGAAAATTAACAATAAATTAGTTGAAAATATACAAATCCTATAGTAACATGAAGAAAATACGGATTTGAAAGGAGTTTACTAATTTATGAAAGGTTATGCAATGCTGAAAATTGGGGAATCCGGATGGATTGAAAAGGAGAGGCCTGTATGTGGTCCGTTGGATGCGATCTGCCGCCCGCTTGCAGTCGCAATCTGTACTTCGGATGTACACACTCTCTGGGAAGGCGCGATTGGGGAGCGGCACAATATGATCCTGGGACATGAGTGCTGTGCAGAGGTTGTAGAAGTCGGAGAGTTGGTAAAGGATTTTAAACCGGGAGACCGTGTACTTGTTCCGGCGATCACACCGGACTGGAATTCGCTGGAGGCACAGGCAGGATACTCAATGCATTCAGGCGGGATGCTGGCAGGATGGAAGTTCTCGAACTTTAAAGACGGTGTGTTCTCTGAATTCTTCCATGTAAATGATGCGGATGGCAATCTGGCACTGCTTCCATCGAATATTTCCACAGTGGATGCATGTATGCTCTCTGATATGGTACCGACAGGCTTTCACGGAGTTGAGCTTGCCGATGTACAGTTTGGAGACACCGTTCTTGTGATCGGAATCGGACCGGTAGGATTGATGTCAGTAGCCGGAACAGCACTCAGAGGTGCTTCCAGAATTATTGCAGTCGGAACCCGCAAAAACTGCGTGGAAGCAGCAAAGTTGTACGGGGCAACTGATTTTGTAAGTTATAAGAATGGAACGATCGAAGAGCAGGTACTTGCCATGACAGATGGAAAAGGAGTAGACAAAGTTGTGATCGCAGGCGGCGGATGTGAGACCTTTGAATCAGCGGTAAAATGTCTGAAACCGGGCGGAAAGATCGGAAATGTCAACTATCTCGGAAGCGGTACTTATGTGACTGTTCCACGTGTGGAATGGGGCGTTGGTATGGGTCACAAGCAGATCAACGGAGGTCTGATGCCTGGCGGACGTCTGCGTATGGAAAAACTGGGCGCTCTGGTAGCAGCTGGCAAACTGGATGTACACCCTCTGGCGTCCCATGTATTTGAAGGATGGGATCATCTGGAAGAGGCGCTGTTTATGATGCGTGATAAACCGGCGGATCTGATCAAACCGGTTGTAAAGATTTCAGACTGATAAGGATGGCATGAGAGATGAAGATTTTAGTGGTATCCGGATTTTTAGGAGCAGGAAAGACGACATTTATCCGGACACTTGCAGAACGTACCAAAAAAGATTTTGCAGTGATGGAAAATGAATATGGGGCGGTCAATGTGGACGGAGATCTTCTGGAACAGACGAAAGACTTAAATATCTGGGAGCTGACAGAGGGGTGTATCTGTTGTTCTATGCAGAACGACTTTGCCACGTCTATCCTGACCATTGCCAATACAGTGGATCCGGAATATCTGATCGTAGAACCGACCGGTGTGGGGATGCTCAGTAAGATCATAGAGAATATTCAGAAGATTGAATATGAGAGGATCACTCTGCTTGAGCCGCTCACGATTCTGGACGGTACGATGTATGATCGTTGTATGTCTGAATTTTCAGAGATCTGCGAGGATCAGATCCAGTCTGCAGGCAGGATTCTGGTTTCTAAGATGGAATCTGCTGCAGAGAATGAACGGTGCAGTTTGAAACAGAAGCTGACAGCGCTCAATCCGGAAGCTGAGATCTGTGTTTCTCATTATACAGAACAGGGAGATGACTGGTGGGATTCACTGCTGACATCGTATCTTGACAAAGAGATTCCAATGAAGGAAGAGCGGGAGTTGGATCTGGAAAATATTGGACTGACGGAAGTCAGCCTGCAATCGGAGCAGGAGCTGATCCTGTTTTTGCAGGGAGTAGTTGCGGGTGTGTTCGGAGATATCTGCAGAGCAAAAGGATATCTTCCGGTGGGAAATGGATGGCTTCGCTTTGATGTGACAGATCGTACATACAGCGTTACCGGCATTGATACGATGCCGGAGGCAAAAGCTGTTTTTATCGGAAGACAATTAAAAAGAAACTGGCTTCGTGAAGTGCTGCAAAAAGAATTATATGTAGAAGTATCAAAACGGGCGATCCGTCCGATGCGGAAACGAAGCGCGGTATAAAAGGGGAGGTGAGATTCCGGATCAGGAGTCTCACCTCTTCTTTTAAAACTGCATCCAGATCCAGTACAAAAGTCCCAGAAGAGAACTGGTGCAGATTCCATAGAGAATGACAGGTCCGGATATGGTAAAGATCTTGCAGCCAATCCCGAATACCTGCCCTTCTTTTTTATACTCGATCGCCGGAGCTGCTACTGAGTTGGCAAAGCCGGTGATGGGAACCAGTGCACCGGCTCCGCCCCATTTTGCAATCTTTGGATAGAGACCAACTCCGGTGAGGATGATACTCAGTAAGATCAGTGAAAGAGAAGTCCAGTTGCTGCAGTGGTCTTTGCTCAGTCCGATCATTTCACAATAATTATAAATACCTTGTCCGATCACACAGATAATTCCTCCAGTGAGAAAGGCTTTTGCCATGTTCAGATAAACATTGTGCACCGGTGTTTTCTTTTTTACATAGTCTTCATATTGCTGCTGTCGTTTTTCTTTTTCTGTCTGCTTCAAAACTATCGCCTCCTTTTTCTTATTTCATAGTATCCGAAAAAAACGGAAAAATATTCTGTCCCCGGAAGATTTTCAATCGGATGTATATTTCATCTGGTGAGATGCATACTAACAGCAGAAAGAATTTGCAAAAACAGGAAGAAAAGAGGAGAGAAGATGAATCAGATCAGAGGCAGTCAGAGCATCAGTTTCGGGGAAGCTCCCTATTTGATCAGCAGTGCTTGTGTAGCGGGAAGCAAAGAGGCAGAAGGTCCCCTTGGAAAGTTATTTGATATGGTGAACCAGGATGATCTTTTTGGCGCAAAAACATGGGAGGAGGCAGAGAGTACCATGCAGAAAGAAGCATGTGTACTGGCACTTGGAAAAGCACATGTGGATGCAAAGCATGTGCGCTATCTGTATGGCGGAGATCTTCTGCGTCAGGGAATTGCCACTTCTATGGGGGTGGAAGAATTACAGATTCCCATGTTCGGATTGTACGGAGCCTGTTCTACATCCGGAGAAGCACTTGCTCTTTCTGCTATGAGCGTGGCAGCCGGGTATGGGGAATATATGCTGGCAGTGACTTCCAGCCACTTTGGAAGCGCGGAAAAGGAATTTCGGTTTCCGCTGGGGTATGCGTCCCAGCGTCCCTTATCTGCCAGCTGGACGGTGACGGGAAGCGGCGCATTTCTGGTAGGCAGACAGAAAAGCCATGTGAGGATCACAGGCGTGACGGTTGGGAAAATTGTGGACTATGGACTGAAGGATTCCCAGAATATGGGGGCGTGTATGGCGCCGGCAGCGGCAGATACCATTTTAACAAATCTGAAGGACTTCGGAAGAAGTCCGACCAGCTATGACCGGATCATTACAGGAGATCTCGGGTATATCGGACAGAGTATTTTACTGGATTTTATGAGTAAGAACGGGCATCAGATGCGGGAGAGACACCTGGACTGCGGAATGAAGATCTTTGATCAGGAGAAACAGGATACGCATGCGGGAGGAAGTGGCTGCGGCTGTGCGGCAGTGACGCTTTCCGCCTATATTCTTCCGAAGATTCAGAAAGGGGAGTGGAAACGGGTACTCTTTGTACCGACAGGTGCCCTGATGTCTACGGTCAGTTACAACGAAGGGGCAAGCGTTCCGGGAATTGCACATGGAATCGTGCTGGAACATTGCTGAGAAAAGGAGGAGATTAAGATGGAATATGTACATGCGTTCTGGGTGGGAGGTCTGATCTGTGCGGCGGTACAGATTTTGATGGACCGGACCAAGTTGATGCCGGGAAGGATCATGGTGCTGCTTGTATGCAGCGGCGCAGTGCTTGGATTTTTGAATATTTACGGACCATTTCAGAAATTTGCAGGAGCGGGAGCGAGCGTACCGCTCCTTGGATTCGGAAACGTACTGTGGAACGGTGTCAAAGAAGCCGTTGAGAAAAATGGGTTTCTGGGAATCTTTATGGGTGGTTTTAAAGCCAGTGCTGTGGGAATTTCAGCAGCATTAATTTTCGGTTATCTGGCATCTCATATCTTTGAACCGAAGATGAAAAAATAGACACCGTGTCTTTATGTTAAGGAAATGTAAAGATTTTGTTGTTTTTTGTCGAGTATAATGTTATCGTAATAGTGCGGAAAATTTTATAAAGGGTTTATTACAGGAGGAAACGTATGGATTACGTGAGCATTATTCTCCCATTTATCGGGGGACTGGGTATGTTTATCTATGGTATGCAGATCATGGCCCAGGGATTGGAGAATGCAGCAGGCAGCAAGATGAAGAGTCTGCTGGAGGTACTGACAAAGAATAAGTTTTTTGGGGTTTTGCTCGGTGCTTTTATTACAGCTGTCATTCAGAGTTCATCCGCTACGACAGTGATGGTAGTCGGATTTGTAAATGCAGGGATCATGAATCTTACCCAGGCGATGGGAGTGATCATGGGAGCCAACATCGGTACCACGGTGACCGGATGGCTGGTATCCAGTGTCGAGTGGGCAAAAGCGCTCAGCCCGGCGAATATTGCACCGGTGGCAGTTATGATCGGTGTGATTGTGATGCTGACAGGAAAAAGACGTTCTACAAAGGATATTTCCAGTATCATTGTGGGATTTGGTATCTTATTCATCGGTATTACGACGATGTCAGATGCAGTCGAGCCGCTGCAGCAGTCAGAGGCATTCTGCAATCTGTTTGTAACACTCGGACACAGTCCGTTCCTTGGAATCGTGGCCGGTGCGCTTGTTACAGCTGTGATTCAGAGTTCATCTGCATCAGTGGGAATCTTACAGAGTCTTGCGGCAGCAGGGCTGGTTCCGTTTAATGCGGCTGTTTACATTATCATGGGACAGAATATCGGTACCTGTGTGACTGCCATCATGTCCAGTATCGGGGCAAAGAAGACAGCAAAGACAGCAGCTGTGATGCATCTGTTGTTCAACATCATCGGTACGATCATCTTCAGCGTTGTTGCAATTGTATTCTTTAAAGTGATCAATCCGGGATTTGGAGAAGGCCTGATCACACAGACAGAGATCAGTACAGTTCACACGATCTTTAATATCGGAACTACGATCCTGCTCTTCCCGGTATCTGACTGGATCATTAAGCTGGCGAAGAAACTGGAGAGAGAAGATTCTGACGATGTGGATGAAGGACAGGTACTTCTGGACGACAGAATGCTGGAGACACCAAGCATTGCGCTCCAGTCTACAGTCAGCGAGATGGTAAGAATGGGACATGTTGTGCGGGGAACCATGGATCGTACAAGAGATGTGCTGATCACCAAGAAGCGTGAGGAGATAGAAAAGATCCGGGAGGAAGAGACAATCGCAGACGGATTGTGCAAAGGAATCACAGAGTATGCGATTAAACTGAATACACTTTCCATCAATGAGAAGGAGCATCAGGAGGTGGCGAGTATCCTGCAGATCGTATCGGATATCGAGCGTGTCAGCGATTACTGTGAAAATATTTCTGAATTTGCAGAGAATCTCAAAGATCAGAAAGCATCCTTCTCCGAGATCGCAAGAGAAGAGATCCAGCAAATGGAAGACGTCTGTATCGACTGCTTCCGGTATGCGATCGAGGCACTGGAAGAGCGCAGCAAAGAAAAGGCGATGAAGGTCATTGAAAAAGAGAGTCAGGCAGATGAGCTGGAGATCGCACTGCGTACGGCACATATGAAGCGTCTGGCAAGAAATGAGTGCAGCACGGAATCCGGAATCGTATTCCTGGATGCATTGGTATGTCTTGAGAGAATCTCGGATCATGCGAGAAATATCGCAGAAGAGATTTTGACGGCAGAATAGGGGATTTTACAAAACAAAGAGAGCGGGGCATTTGCAAAAAAGCGGCAAATGCCCCGTTTTTGCGCAGTTTTTTTCATATTTTACAAAAACTTAACAAGGAAAAGAAAGGTGATTTTACATAGATTTAACATTCAGATGATGATATATTTTACAATTCTTCTGTATCATTGCTAACTGTGGAGAAAAGAAAAAACACTTTTGAAAAAAAGGAGATTAAGTAAAATGAAAATGAAAAAGTTTATCGCAGTTTTGGCAACAGTAGGTATGGTAGCAGCACTGGCAGTAGGATGTGGTTCTGGAGATGATGCATCTGCTGATAAAGGAACAAAGACAGGAAGTGCGTCCAGTGACTGGGATTCTTCCAATGATATCACGATTGTATCCAGAGAAGATGGATCTGGAACAAGAGGAGCTTTCGTAGAGCTGTTTGGTATTCAACAGGAAGTTGACGGAGAAAAAGTAGATATGACAACTGTGGATGCACAGGTTACAAATAATACATCTGTTATGCTTACAACAGTAGCAGGGGATGAGTATGCCATCGGATATGTATCTCTGGGATCTCTGGATGAGAGTGTAAAAGCGCTTAAGATTGATGGAGCAGAAGCAACAGAAGAAAATATCGAAAATGGTTCTTACAAAGTATCAAGACCGTTTAATATTGCAGTAAAAGAAGGCGCTGATAATGAAGTTGCAAATGATTTCATCACCTATATCATGAGTACAGAAGGTCAGAAAATCGTAGCAGACAACGGTTATATTCCGGTTGCCGATACAAAAGCATATGATGGAACAAAACCGTCAGGAAGCGCAGTAGTAGGAGGATCTTCTTCTGTATCACCGGTTATGGAAAAACTGATCGAGGCATACAAAAGTGTAAATCCGAATGCAAAGATTGAGCTGCAGACATCTGATTCCACAACAGGTATGACATCGACTCTGGAAGGAAGCTATGATATTGGTATGGCATCCCGTGAACTGAAAGAGGAAGAAGTGGGACAGGGATTACAGGCAACGGTGATCGCAACCGACGGAATCGCAGTGATCGTAAACAATGACAACCCGACAGAAGAGTTAAGTTCTGACCAGGTGAAATCCATCTACACAGGAGAAACTTATACCTGGGATGAAGTAACTGAATAATTGATAAGAGGAAAGAAGAATGAAATCAAAAGCATGGGCTGAAAAATTCATGCAGGGAGTATTCTTGATAGCCGCCTGTACTTCTGTACTGGCGGTAGCTCTCATTTGTATCTTTTTGTTTGCAAATGGAGTCCCTGCAATCAGAGAAATCGGGTTCGTAAAATTTATTACCGGAGAACTGTGGAGACCGAACAATAATCTGTTTGGAATCTTCCCGATGATCATCGGAAGCTTATATGTAACAGCAGGTGCGATCGTGTTCGGAGTGCCGATCGGAATTCTGACATCTGTATTTATGGCAATGTACTGCCCGAAAAAAATATACAGACCGCTGAAAGCAGCAACAGAGCTGTTGGCAGGAATTCCTTCCGTTGTGTATGGATTCTTCGGTCTGGTCGTACTGGTGCCAATGGTACGGGAGTTCGGAAGAACATTAAAACAGATGGGAATCGTGGAAAAAGCAGGAGACGGAAAAGGACTTCTCACTACGTCGATCATTCTGGGAATGATGATCCTGCCGACAATCATCGGAACCACAGAGAGTGCGATCCGCGCTGTGCCGATCCATTATTATGAAGGAGCACTGGCTCTGGGAGCAACCCATGAGAGAAGTATTTTTACAGTTGTGATCCCGGCTGCAAAATCCGGAGTACTGGCAGGAATCGTGCTGGGAATCGGACGTGCGATCGGAGAGACCATGGCAGTTATCATGATCGTGGGAAATCAGCCGAGAATTGCACAAAATATCCTGCAGGGAATGCGTACGCTGACAGGAAATATCGTACTGGAGATGGGATATGCGACAGGTCTGCACAGGGAAGCGCTGATCGCGACAGGTGTAGTATTATTTGTGTTCATCCTGATCATCAACTTCAGTGTGGCAATGCTGAAAAGGAGGACAGAACATGAGTAATCAGACTGGAATCGGAGAAAAGCTGAAAAGCTATTTAAAACATCCGGGTTCATTTATTGTAATGCTTCTGGTGATGCTGGGAGCAATTATCACGTTTGCGGTTCTGCTGTTTTTGATCGCTTATATTCTGATCAACGGAGTGCCGCATATCAAACCGTCTTTGTTCGCGTTAGAATATACATCTGAGAATGCCTCTTTGATGCCGGCTTTGATCAATACGATTATCATGACGTTGCTTTCTTTGCTGATCGCGGTTCCGTTTGGAATCTTCTCTGCGATCTTCCTTGTAGAATATGCAGGGAAAGGGAATAAATTTGTGGAAGTGATCCGTCTGACAACAGAGACACTTTCGGGAATCCCTTCCATCGTATATGGATTGTTCGGAATGCTGTTTTTTGTCAATACATTAGGATGGGGATTTTCCCTGCTGGCCGGTGCGTTTACACTGGCGATCATGATCCTTCCGCTGATCATGAGAACAACAGAAGAAGCGTTAAAAGCAGTTCCGGATTCCTTCAGGGAGGGAAGCTTTGGACTGGGAGCAGGAAAGCTGCGTACCGTATTTAAGATTGTACTCCCGTCGGCAATTCCTGGAATTTTAGCGGGAATCATCCTGGCGGTCGGAAGAATTGTGGGAGAAACAGCGGCGCTGATCTATACAGCAGGTACTGTTGCACAGGTACCGTCAAATGTTTTTGGTTCTGGAAGAACTCTGGCAGTTCATATGTATAATCTGTCCAGTGAAGGACTGTACATGGATCAGGCATATGCAACAGCAGTCATTCTTCTGATACTTGTAGTCGGAATTAATACGATTTCGAGCGTAATCGCGAAAAAACTGACAAAAGCATAGAGAGAAAGGAATAAACAATGGGGAAGATCAGTGTGAAAAACCTGGATTTATATTATGGAGATTTTAAAGCACTCAAAAATATCAATCTGGAAATAGAGGCAAATAAAATTACAGCGTTTATCGGACCGAGTGGATGCGGAAAGTCCACGTTATTAAAGTCCATCAACCGCATGAATGATCTGGTGGAAGGGTGCCGCATCGATGGTGAGATCCTTCTGGACGGACAGAATATCTTCAAAGGAATGGATGTGAACCTGTTGCGTAAGCGGGTGGGAATGGTATTTCAGAAACCAAATCCGTTTCCAATGAGCATTTATGATAATATCGCCTATGGACCGAGAACACACGGAATCCGTTCCAAAGCAAAACTGGATGATATTGTAGAAAAGTCACTGCGAAATGCGGCAATCTGGGATGAGTGTAAAGACCGTCTGAAAAAAAGTGCGTTGGGAATGTCCGGAGGACAGCAGCAGAGACTCTGTATTGCCAGAGCGCTTGCAGTAGAACCGGAAGTACTTTTGATGGATGAGCCGACATCCGCTCTGGATCCGATCTCTACATCGAAGATAGAAGACCTTGCGATGGAACTGAAAAAAGATTATACTATTGTTATGGTAACACATAACATGCAGCAGGCGGTACGTGTGTCGGATAACACAGCCTTTTTCCTTCTTGGAGAAGTGATTGAGTACAACAATACAGAAAAATTGTTTTCCATTCCGTCTGATAAGAGAACGGAAGATTATATTACAGGGAGGTTTGGTTAATTTATGCGCAACAAATTTGACAGACAGCTACAGATACTGGATGAGCAGCTTATTCATATGGGTGAGTTGTGTGAGAGTGCGATCGCGAATGCGACAAAGGCGTTGAGCGATGGAAGTATGGAGCAGGCAAAGGCAGTGATCAATGCAGATGCTGAGATTGATGAGATGGAAAAAGATATTGAAAAGCTTTGTCTGAAACTGCTCTTACAGCAGCAGCCGGTGGCAAAGGATCTGAGAAGAATCTCAGCGGCATTGAAGATGATCACAGATATGGAGCGAATCGGAGATCAGACGGCAGATATTGCAGAAATTGTAATTTCAGCCAATACAGAGGAAAGCGTAGATATCAAGGATATCGGAAGAATGGCATCTGTTGTAAGTAAGATGGTGCGCGACAGCGTCACATCGTATGTACAGAAAGATCTGGAGCTTGCGCGCCAGGTCATGCTGGAAGATGATAAAGTGGATCGCCTCTTTGACGATATTCGGGAAGAGATGGTAAATTATATCGCGATCAATAAAGGGCAGCGGGGCAGCCGGATCGTGGATCTGATCATGGTGACAAAATATCTGGAGCGTATCGGAGATCATGCGACCAATATTGCAGAGTGGGTGGAATTTTCCATTACAGGAGTACACCGAAACGGAGTGAATGTATAAGTGTAAAAAGGAGAAAAGATATGATTTATTGCGTGGAAGATGATGACAATATCCGCGAACTGGTCATTTACACTCTGGAGACGACCGGTCTTAAGGCAAAGGGATTTGCAGAAGGCACGGCATTTATGGAAGCTTTGGCGTTTGATACGCCAGAGCTTATTTTGCTTGATATCATGCTTCCGGGTGAGGATGGTCTGGAGCTTTTGAAAAAGCTGAAGAATTCCGCAAAGACGAAGGACATTCCGGTAATCATGGTGACTGCAAAGGGTGCAGAGTATGACAAGGTGATCGGTCTGGATTCGGGAGCGGATGATTATGTGACCAAGCCTTTCGGAATGATGGAGCTGGTATCAAGAATCAAAGCAGTTCTTCGAAGATCCGGCAGAGTGCAGGAGCAGGATATGCTGTCAGTCAACGGAGTCAGTGTAGATGTGAAAAAGCATGAAGTGAAAGTGGCAGGAGATATTGTGACACTGACACTCAAAGAATTTGAGCTCCTGGAGAGACTGATGAGAAACCAGAATATCGTACTGACAAGAGATCAGCTTTTAGAGGATATCTGGGGATATGATTTTGATGGAGAGACAAGAACAGTAGATGTGCATGTGCGGACACTCAGACAGAAGCTGGGAGAAAAAGGTGATATTATCAAGACTGTACGGGGAGTCGGCTACAGAATAGGAGGAGGCAATGAAGGCTAAGATCCAGAGAAGTATGCTTCTTGTTCTGTTTGTGACGATCCTGATTTTTTATGGACTTTTGACACTGGTTATGTATCAGAAGAACCTGATGCTGCTAAAAGAAGAAGTGAATCAGGAAGCCAGGTATATTCGGACTGCTGTCGATATTTCGGGACCAGCGTATCTGAAAGAAATGGACGGAGTGGATATAAAAACCCGGGTTACGAGAATCAGTACGGAGGGAAAAGTGCTTTATGACTCAGGAAATGATGCAGAAACACTGGAAAATCACAGCAAACGTCCGGAGGTAAAAGAGGCGCTTGCAAATGGAACCGGTGAGGATGTCCGCGTATCCGGAACCGTAGGAAAAGAGATGTATTATTATGCGATCCTTCTGCAGGATGGCTCTGTACTTCGCGTGGCAAAGACGATGGACAATCTGGGAGCTATGGCAAGAGATACACTTCCGGTGATCGGGGTACTGGCAGTTGTGATGATGATATTTGCATGGATTCTCGGGCGCTGGCAGACAGAACGGCTGATTCGTCCGATCAATGAACTGGATATTGAGCATCCGCTGGAAAATGTGGTCTATGAAGAATTAAGGCCGCTGTTGACTGCGATGGACAGACGGAACAAAGAAAAAGCGGCAGTGGAAGATATGAGAAAAGAGTTTTCCGCAAATGTCTCTCACGAATTGAAAACGCCGCTGACTTCGATTTCCGGCTATGCGGAGATCATGAAAAACGGACTGGTCCGTCCGGAGGATATTCCCAATTTTTCAGAGCGGATTTACAAAGAAGCAAAACGCCTGATCACATTGATCGAAGATATCATAAAATTATCCAAACTGGATGAAGGCTCCGTAGAGATTAAAAAAGAAGAAGTAGATCTTTACGAACTGAGCAGAGAGATTATCAGCAGACTGTCCATGCAGGCAAGTATGAAGCATGTTCATGTTTCTCTTTCAGGAGAGCCGGTAACCTATGTGGGAATCCGGCAGATCCTGGATGAGATGATCTACAATATTTGTGAGAATGCGATCAAATATAATGTAGAGGGCGGAAGTGTCTCTGTCTGGGCAGGCAGCACACTGAATGGCCCAAAAGTTCAGGTGAATGATACCGGGATCGGGATACCGAAAGAGCATCAGGAGCGAATCTTTGAGCGGTTCTACAGAGTGGATAAAAGTCATTCCAAAGAGCGGGGCGGCACAGGGCTGGGACTCTCCATCGTGAAGCATGGAGCGCTGCTTCACAATGCAAAGGTAAGTGTGGAGAGTGATACCGGAAAAGGAACACGGATGGAAATTCTGTTTGAGACATCTCAGTCAGAGTGATGGAAAAGCGTTCTGGGTGGTTCGTGAAATTCTGTTTTGTAGGCTCGTGAAAATGTGGAGTAATCCTGAAAGCCGCTTGCAAGGCAGGCCTGCGTGATCGGCATCCCATCCAGGATCAAAGTGCGGGCAAGCAAAAGCCTGCGGTAGGTGATATAATTTCCGATGGTATATCCGGTTTCCGCTTTGAAGAGGCGCATCATATAATATTTGCTCAGATAAACCCGGGAAGAGAGAAAATCTACGTCCAGAGATTCTGTCAGGTGCTGGTTGATATACTGGATCAGATCGACGATCTTCGGATTGTACAGACTGGTGTCCAGAAATTCTACCCGGTTTTTAATGGCAGCCCGGTTGAGGTGGATCATAAATTCCAAAAATAAGATCTGCCGGTACAGACTGCCGGCATATTCCGTATCAGAAAAAGAACGTTCCAGGCGGTTCGTGATCTTGAAAAGAGAGCTTTTTTCAAGAGAATGAATGCGTAGCACATTGGAATGTTCTTTTTTTGCTTTTTCAAAACAATAGGAAAGATCATAGTCATCAGTCCGGTAGGCATCAATAAAACCGGGAGAAATATAGACGATGATCCGTTCATAGGGAAGAGAAGGATCCACCTGAACCCTGTGGATATCATTCCGGTTTACGAGGACAATGTCGTAAGGTTGCAAAGGATATGTCTTTCCTTCTACAAAGTATTGCACATTACCGGAAATAAAAATCGTGATTTTGTGGAATTCGTGGTAATGAAATTCAAATTCTGTGGAAATCTGATCAGTCAGATGAAAAATCTTAAAGTCACTGTTTAAGTATCCCCGCTTATTGTATCCGCCCATAATAACCTCCTGAAAAATAAGATACTTTCAGTATAGAGCATTATTTGCAATATAGAAAGCATTTTCTCTATTCTATTTGAAGAAAATGCGGGATATAATAAAAACAGAGACAAATCAGGAAGCAATATCGAGGAGGCAGAAAAATGGATATCACATTAGAACGTTATCATGGGTTGGGAAACGATTATCTTGTCTATGATCCAAATAAAAATGAACTGGAGCTGAATGAAGAAAATGTGAAAATGCTCTGTAACCGGAATATGGGGCTTGGAGCAGACGGAATTCTGGAAGGACCGTTAATGGAAGAAAAGCAGATGGCAGTCCGTATCTGGAATCCGAACGGAAGCATTGCGGAAAAGAGTGGAAACGGTGTGCGGATTTTTGCCAAATATTTGAAAGATGCAGGATATGTACAGAAGAAGCATTATACAATGCTGACCGATGGCGGCGAGGTAGAAATCACTTACCTGAATGAAGAGGGAAGCAGGCTGAAGGTTTCTATGGGGAAACTGTCATTCTGGAGTGATGAAATCCCGGTGATCGGAGAGCGCAGACAGGTGATCAATGAGGATATGGTATTCGGGCGGACATTGTACCCGGCAACCTGTGTATCCATCGGAAATCCGCATTGCGTGATCCCGATGCAGGAGATTTCAGAGCCACTGGTGTGCAAGATCGGAAGGGAGTCCGAGCGCGCAAGGTATTTCCCGAATCATATCAATACAGAACTCATGAATGTCATTGATCTGAACAATATCGCAATTGAAACTTACGAAAGAGGAGCCGGATACACCATGGCAAACGGAACCGGAGCATGTGCGGCAGCAGGTGTTGCGTACAAACTGGGACTGACCTCTAACAAAGTGATCGTTCATATGCCGGGTGGAGAGCTTCAAGTAGAGATCGGAGATGACTGGGAAGCCTATATGACGGGAGATGTGTTCTATGTGGCAGCAGTAAAATTGAGCAGCGAATTTGTGGAAATGCTGCGTGCAGTATAGAAGAGAGAAGCAGAGGGCGGATGTTCTCTGCTTTTTTAATACAAGAAATTCTCTTGCGGCTGGAACTCAGATGTGCTACGATATCTATAACAAAAGAGGAAGGATGATAGTATGCTGATAACAGTTGATTTTAACAGCGAAGAAGCAATCTATATGCAGCTTCGCAATCAGATTATCATGGGCATTGCGACTTCGGTGATCAGAGAAGGAGATTCCCTGCCCTCTGTACGGCAGCTGGCAGATACTGTGGGAGTCAATATGCACACAGTGAATAAAGCGTATACTGTTTTAAAGCAGGAAGGATTTATCCAGCTGGACAGAAGACACGGGGCAGTGATCGCTCTGGATGCAGATAAGCTGCAGGCTTTGGAAGAGATGCGCGGACAGCTTCAGATCGTGCTGGCAAAGGCACATTGTAAGGAGATCACCAGAGAAGAAGTGCATGAACTGGTGGATGAGATATTTGATAATTATGAATAGCAGGAGGAGTATATGCAGAATCAATATACAAGACAGGCAGAACGTGCGATAAAATATGCAGCCAGGATGGCGAGAAAACTAAAGCATCCATATATCGGAACAGAGCATCTCCTTTTAGGACTGCGCAGCGAGATCACAGGTGTGGCAGGCCAGGTGCTGGCATCCCACGGAGTGGACGAAGAGCAGCTTCTGCATCTGATGGATGAGCTGATCGTTCCGGGAGAAGAGATTTTACAGCAGGATGATCCAAAAGAAAGTCCGAGACTGGAGTATATTCTGGAAAATGCAAAGAAAGAGGCGCTGCATCTGCGCACCGGAGATGTTGGAACAGAGCATTTGCTTCTGGCGATCATGCACGATGCAGACTGCGTGGCAGCCAGGATGCTGATCACCCTGAACATCAATTTGCAGAAGATCCTGCAGGATATATTAAATGCGGCAGGGGTAGATGCAAAAGAGTATCAGGAAGAGATTCAGGAAGACGGACGTACCAGAAGAGGCGCCATTGACCAGTACTGTACAGATCTGACTGCTGAGGCCGCAGAAGGAAAACTGGATCCGGTGATCGGCAGAGAGGATGAGATCTATCGTCTGATGCAGATTCTGAGCCGGCGCACCAAGAACAATCCTTGTCTGATCGGAGAACCGGGAGTCGGTAAGACCGCGGTGATAGAAGGACTTGCAGAACGGATCGCGGCAGAAGTCGTTCCGGAAGGGATGAAGGGAAAAAGAGTTCTGACTCTGGATCTGCCTGCGCTGATCGCAGGCTCCAAATACCGCGGAGAATTTGAAGAACGCATGAAAAGTCTGATTTCGGAAGTGAAAGCGGATGGAAACAGCATTTTATTTTTAGATGAGATTCACACCATGATCGGAGCGGGAGGCGCAGAAGGAGCCATTGATGCTTCCAGTATTTTAAAACCTTCACTTGCCAGAGGAGAGATTCAGCTGATCGGTGCAACGACCATTGCAGAGTATCGCAAATATATCGAAAAAGATGCGGCACTGGAGAGAAGATTCCAGCCGATCACGGTAGAAGAACCTTCGAAAGAGCAGTGTATGGAGATTTTACAGGGATTACAATCCCGTTATGAGTCGCATCACCGGGTGACAATTTCAAAAGAGGCGCTAAAGGCAGCTGTAGAATTGTCAAAGCAATATATCACAGACAGAAATCTTCCGGACAAAGCAATTGATGTTCTGGATGAGGCCTGCTCAAAGGTCAGCCTGAAAGGATATAAAGTACCTGACAATCTGCAGCAGCTGGAAGATGAGTTGAAAGAACTGGCAAAACAAAAAGAAGCGAGCATCCTTAAAAGGGATATGAAGGCAGCAGCAGATTTTCATGAGAGAGAGAAAGAGGCAGAGACAAAACTGGAAATGCTCAGAAAACGTTTCCACAAAAAACAGGCATCCGCACATCCGGAGGTAAGCGGAGATGATATTGCGGATGTCGTGTCAGTCTGGACGAAGATCCCGGTACAGAAATTAAAAGAGACAGATGCACACAGATTGCAGAAACTGGAAGAGACACTCCACAAAAGAGTGGTCGGACAGGAAGAAGCAGTCAGCGCAGTCGCGCGGGCAGTGAAGCGCGGACGTGTGGGATTAAAGAGCCCGAATCGTCCGATTGGTTCTTTCTTATTCCTCGGACCGACCGGTGTTGGTAAAACAGAGCTTTCCAAGGCTCTGGCAGAGGCACTGTTTGGAAGAGAAGACTCCATGATCCGGGTCGATATGTCTGAATATATGGAAAAACATTCTGTGGCGAAGATGATCGGTTCTCCTCCGGGATACGTGGGACATGATGAAGGCGGACAGCTCAGTGACAAAGTAAGAACCCATCCATATTCTGTAATCTTATTCGATGAAATCGAAAAAGCCCATCCGGATGTATTTAACATCCTGTTGCAGGTGCTGGATGACGGCCGTATTACAGATTCACAGGGAAGAGTTGTCGATTTCAGTAATACAGTGATCATTATGACCTCCAATGCCGGGGCGAAAGCAATCGTAGATCCGAAAAAACTCGGGTTTGCAGTAAAAGAAGACAAAGCAGACGATTACAAGAGAATGAAACAGAATGTGATGGACGAAGTGAAGATGATCTTCCGTCCGGAATTTTTGAACCGGATCGATGAGATTATCGTATTCCATGCACTGGGTGAAGAGCACTTGAAGAAGATTGTCAGTCTGATGTGCCGTGAATTTACAAAACGAGTCAAGACACAGCTGGATATCAGCCTGACCCTGAGGGATTCTGCGAAAAAACGGATTGCGGAAAAAGGCAAAGATACAAAATACGGAGCGCGTCCGCTTAGAAGAGCAATGCAGACAGAGCTGGAAGATAAGCTGGCAGAAGCAATCCTGAATGGGGAAGTGAAACCGGGCGAACAGATTGAGGCAGGAGTTTCCGGAAAAGAAATAAAATTTTACTTAAAGAATGCAAATTAAGTAGAAAAAGAATTTGATATATTATATAATACAGACAGAAGAAAAGAGCTCTTGCCGCAAGTGATGGCGGGATGCAGAAATACCTAGGAGGACAAGGAAAATGGCAATCGTAAAAGAATTATTACGCACAGAAGAAGACGGAAGACTGAGTTTTGGAGACTATACACTGGCGTCTAAAACGAAGCTGGATAATTTCGAATTTGAGGGCGACTTATATAAAGTAAAGACATTTTCAGAGATCACAAAATTAGAAAAAAACGGAATGTTTGTATACGAATCTGTTCCGGGAAGTGCGGTAGAGAACTTTAAACTCACAGATACAGAGGTCGCTTTTCAGATTTCTGCACCGGAGGATGTACAGTTTACACTGGAACTTGAGCCGGAGAGTGAATACGAAGTGCTTCTGGATGGTGTTTCAGCCGGAAAGATGACCACAAATCTGAGCGGAAAGCTGAGTGTCAGTGTTGAGATCAGCGAAGGGGAAGCTGTGGACGTCAAAGTAGAAAAATGCTGATTGCAAGAGTAGAAGACATTTTATAATCAATAAGAGCAGAGAGCTGGGGCTGTGAATGAAAACAGCGTTCAGCTCTTTTTTATGGAGGAGTATATGGCAAAAGGAAAGAAAAGTATTTTTTTCTGTCAGAATTGCGGACATGAAGAGGCAAAATGGCTGGGGCAATGTCCGGTTTGTAAAGAATGGAATACATTCGCAGAAGAAAAAGTGAGTGCCGGATTGAGCCGCGGGACAACGGCAGCTGCAAAGCAGAGTAAAACAGCAGAAGTAGTTCCGCTTTCTCAGATCAGTGCCAGGGATGATACCAGGATGCTGACCGGGATGAAAGAACTGGATCGGGTGCTTGGAGGAGGTATCGTCTCCGGTTCTCTCGTTCTGGTCGGAGGGGACCCGGGGATTGGAAAATCAACCCTGTTATTGCAAGTGTGTCAGAGGCTGTCGGCATCAAGAAAAATTTTATATATTTCAGGAGAGGAGTCGCAGACTCAGATCAAATTGCGTGCAAATCGTATGGGAAGTTTTACAGATCATATGCTGTTGTTATGTGAAACAAATCTGGATACCATACGTACTGCCATTGAGAGGCAAAATCCGGAGCTTGTGATCATTGATTCGATTCAAACGATGTACAATGAAGAAGTATCCTCAGCGCCGGGAAGTGTTTCGCAGGTAAGAGAATCTACCCATGTGCTGATGCAGCTGGCAAAGGGGATGGGGATTCCAATCTTTATTGTTGGACATGTGACAAAAGAGGGGACTGTGGCAGGTCCGAGAGTGCTGGAACATATGGTGGATACGGTACTTTATTTTGAGGGAGACAGACATGCTTCCTATCGGATTCTGCGTGCAGTAAAAAACCGTTTTGGTTCTACCAACGAGATCGGTGTGTTTGAAATGCGAAGAGAAGGACTGGTAGAAGTGGAAAACCCCTCCGAATATATGCTGAGCGGAAAGCCGGAAAATGCATCTGGTTCTGTTGTGGCATGCTCTATGGAAGGAACACGTCCGATTCTGATCGAGATTCAGGCGCTGGTCTGCCAGAGTAACTTCGGAATGCCAAGAAGAACGGCAGCAGGAACGGATTATAATCGTGTAAATCTTCTGATGGCGGTACTGGAAAAAAGGATTGGACTGCCGTTGTCAAATTATGATGCCTATGTCAACATTGCCGGAGGGATTAAAATGAATGAACCGGCGATTGATCTGGGAATCATCATGGCGCTGGTTTCCAGTTACAAGAACCGGGCGATCGATGAAAAGATGATCGTATTTGGAGAAGTTGGATTAAGCGGAGAGGTGCGTGCAGTCAGTATGCCGGAACAGCGAGTGGCAGAGGCTAAAAAACTGGGATTTGAGATCTGTATCCTTCCCAAAGTATGTCTGGATATGGTAAAAGAAATCAAAGGGATCAAACTACTGGGGGTAGGAAATATCAGTGATGCGATAAACCTTTTGTAAATAGATATAAGGATCAATCTCGAATTCAAAAACACAGGTGAATTGTCTGAATTGTCTGAATTAAATAAAAAATAAAAAAATCATTGACAATTCACCTGCACAGTGATAAGATACCACTTGTCGCTGAGACAGACCGATGAAAAGAATAAGCCCAAGG